>Ga0315294_10000002_pt1 | contig 427512 bp, 335 predicted proteins | sample YL17G13_40_MG_FD_203626 | JGI IMG/M metagenome (GOLD analysis project Ga0315294, IMG submission 203626) | Sediment microbial communities from Yellowstone Lake, YNP, Wyoming, USA - YL17G13_40 | ecosystem: Environmental > Aquatic > Freshwater > Lake > Sediment | place: USA: Wyoming | collected...
TTCCTCACCGCTGCTCCTTGGGGGCTTACCCCGCGAATCTCACCAGGTGGTACTTCTTCTTGCCCGAGCGCAGCACGAGCATGGATTCGGAAGCCAGCTGGGCGGGGGTAAGCGCCAGGGCCTCGTCAGCCACCCGCTCATTGTTCAGGTAGGCGCCGCCGCCGCGAATCAGGTTGCGGGCCTCGCCCTTGCTGGCCGCCAGGCCGGTCTCGGTGAACAGGTCGAGAATGGGGATGCCCTGCTCCAGGCGGGCCCGGGGCAGGGTGGTGGAGGGCGCCTCCTGGAACACCTCGGCCAGCGCCTGGTCGCTCAGCCCCCGCACCTCGCCCCCAAAAAGCATTTGCGAGGCGCGCTGGGCACTGGCCAGGGCCTCCGGGCCGTGCACCAGGGCGGTCACCTCCTCGGCGAGCACCCGCTGTGCCTCCCGGCGCTCAGGGTGCTCGGCAATGGCGCCGGCCAGCTCCTGGATGCGCTCCTGGGGGAGGAAGGTAAAGTACTGCAGGTAGCGCACCGCGTCCCGGTCGTCAACGTTGAGCCAGTACTGGTAGAACTGGTAGGGCGAGGTCCACTCGGGGTCCAGCCAGATGGCCCCGGCCTCGCTCTTGCCGAACTTGACGCCGGTGGCGGTGGTGATGAGCGGGCTGGTGAGACCGTAGGCGGTCTCACCCAGGCTGCGCCTGATCAGCTCCACGCCGGCGGTAATGTTGCCCCACTGGTCGCCGCCGCCCACCTGCAGCTCGCAGCCGTACTCCTGGAACAGGTGGAGGAAGTCCGCGGCCTGCAGCAGCATGTAGGAGAACTCGGTGTAGGAGATGCCTATCTCCTCTCGTCGGCGCACCGACTCCTTAGCCAGCATGTAACCCAGGGGGAAATGCTTGCCCACGTCCCGCAGGAAGTCAATGATGCTCCAGCGGGAAAGCCAGTCGTAGTTATTGACGATCAGGACGGCGTTCTCGGCGGCGTCAAAGTCGAGAAAGCGCTCGAGCTGGCGGCGGATACCGGCCAGGTTGCGCTCCAGTTGGTCCAGGGTCAGCAGCTGCCGCTCCTGCGACTTGCCGCTGGGGTCGCCGATCATGCCCGTGCCGCCCCCCACCACCACGATGGGGCGGTGTCCCTGCCGCTGGAAGCGCATCAGGAACAGGATCGCCATCAGGTTGCCGATGTGCAGGCTCTCGGCACTGGGGTCAAAGCCGGCGTAAAGGGTGATGCGCCGCTCCTGGAGCGCCCGCCGCAGCCCCTCCTCGTCCGATACCGCCTCCACCAGCCCGCGCTCCCGCAGCGCGGCCACCAGATCCGACATGCTTCGTCTCCAGGCCGAATGTGGCGTATATTATACGGCCTATCGGCCCCCGGCGCTACCCTGCGCCGAGGCGAGCGCTCGCCTGCCCGCAGACCGCCCCAGCCGCCGCCAGGCGAGCAGCCACAGCGCCGCCGCCGCTGCTGCCGCCAGCCAGCCCGCCGCCAGCGCTTGGCAGCGGTAGCGGAACTCCACCTGGTGGCGCCCGGCAGCCAGGCGCACTCCCCGCATGCCCAGGTTCACCCGCTCGATGCGCGCCGCCCGGCCGTCCACGGTCGCTTGCCAGCCGGGATAGTAGGTGTCGGCGAGCACCAGCCAGCAAGGCGCCGGCGCCCGGGCCTGCAGCCGCACCCGCAGCCCAGGGCCCACCCTGGCGGCCACGGGAATGGCCGGGAAGAAGGCGGGAGCCGGCCGCGCTCCGGGCGCATACACGAAGTGCCGGAAATCGAGGCTCCCCGCCAGCGCTCGGGAGGCGAAATCCTCATCGGAGGCCACCGGGACCGTACCGGACACCAGGTAGGCCCGCCCCAGGTGGTGCGGGTTGCGATAGATCAAGACGGACTCGGGCGCGATCTGGCTGAACCTCAGCCCGGCCAGCAGCCAGGGGCTGAGCAGGTAGCGCACGTTCCAGGCGCCCAGCAGCTCCAGGTAGCCGGGAGGCAGGAGCAGAGGCAGCTGCTGCTGGGCCAGGGCGGCGTCCTCCAGCCCGAACACGATACTGGCGCGGTGCTGGGCGTGCCACAGCCAGCCCGACCAGGCGGGCATCAGCTCGGCGTAACCGCTGGCCAGCGGCACCCCCCAGATGGCATTGGCGCAGGGCTGGAGCAGGGCGCGGTCGCGGCAGAGCAGGGGGAGGTTGGGCTCGGGGCCTCCCAGGACGATATGGTTTTCGTAGAGAACGTGCGGCAGCACGGCATGGGCGCGCCACGGCCCGTGGCCAGCCGCGTCCGCCTGCAGCGCGGCCACCGTGGAGGGCGGCCTCATCCAGTCGGCGGCCGGGTAGTAGATGTTCTGGCGGGACTGGGCATGGGCCAGGTCAAGCAGCAGCACGACCAGCACCCCGGCTGCCAGCACCAGCCGCCAGCGCCCGGGCAGCCGCTCCAGGAGCAGCCCCAGCCCCATGGCTCCCAGCACCGCCACTCCCAGCTCGGTCCAGAGCAGAAAGCGCTGGGGAAAGCGGAAAAGGCCCATTCCGGGCAGCAGGCGGAAGGCCAGGGGGAAAAGCTGGCCCCGTTCCCCCAGCGCCAGCAGCAGGCCCAGCCCTGCCCCCACCAGGAGCAGGCTGGCCTGCGGGCGCCGGCGCAGCGTCCAGGGCAGCCCGGCCAGGGCCAGCAGCACCACCGGCCAGCCCGGGTAGCAGTAATTCTCCCAGTAGATGCCCTGGGCGGCATTGCGGGAGTAGCTGCCATCGCCATGCCTTCCCACCGCCCGCCACCAGACCAGGGTGAGCAAGTCGCGGGGTGGGCTGGGGACCGGGTCTGCCGAGCCCAGGTCAAGCCCGTGCGTGCGCTCGGAAACCCCTGCCAGCTCGGCACTGGGCAGCAGCTGGGGAGCCGCCAGGGCCAGGGCCCAGGCCAGGGAGACTACCAGCAGGCCCAGCAGGACCAGCCGGCCTCGCCCCGCCAGGTCGCGGCGGCCGAGCAGGCGCACCAGGGCATAGGCAAGTAGGCCCAGGGACGAGATATAGGCGATCTGGAGGCCCCCCGCCAGCACCTGCAGGGCGGTGATCGGCGCCAGCCAGAGCATGGTGCGCACCCCGGGCCGCCCCGGGCGCAGGGCTCGCTCCACCAGGGCGAGCTGCAGCGGAAGCCAGCAGGCGGAACTGATCAGTGCTACGTGCTTGGCATGGCTCACCATGAAGCCGCACACCCCGAAAGACATGCCGCCCAGGGCGGAGGCAGCCCGGCCCAGGCCCAGGGTGCGGCAGTAGAGATAGGCAAACCAGCCGGCCAGCAGAAAGGCGGCCAGCAGTACCAGGCTCATGGCCACGGGGCCAGCAAGCACCGCGAACAGCCAGTTGAGCGGATAGAAGGTGCCAGTGGCGGGGTTGGCGAGCAGCGGGTAGCCGCAGAAGAACTGGTCGGTCCAGAGGGGAAGGTCCCAATGCGCCAGGGCCCGCCCCAGGAGCAGCCGGCAGGGGTAGGCAGCATGCATCATGTCGCTGACACAGGTCTCGCCGGTCACCAGCAGTTGGCGCATGCCCACCAGCGGCCAGAAGACGGCCGCCACCACCGCCGCCACCGCCGCCAGCCCCGCTGCCTCCTGCCAGGCCCGGCGCCACCACGGATCCTTGCTCGGCACTGCCTGCTCCTTTCTGCCAGGGGCTCCCGGCTGCCGAGAACGCCCGGCTCTATAATAGCCGGGGTGGTGCTGGCTGTCACCAAGGGGACCGCCAGGGGCCGCCGAAAGGAGGGGCGGGCAAGGAGGCACTATGAGACCGCAGGTGATCAAGGAGGAGGTGCTCTGCCAGGGGGAGTACCAGGCGCTGACGCTGCTCACCTATCGGGATGCGCGGGGGCGAGTGCGCACCTGGGAATGCTCCCGGCGCCGGGCGCGGGGGCGGTGCTGATGGTGGCCATTACCCCGGAAGGTGACCTGCTGCTGGCGCGGCAGTTCCGGCCGCCGTTTGACGACTCCGTGGTAGAGTTCCCGGCGGGCCTGATAGACCGGGACGGCGAATCGCCAGAGCAGGTGGCAGCACGGGAACTGGAGGAGGAAACCGGGTACCGGCCGGGGCGGCTGGAGCTGCTGGCCGAGGGCCCGGTGTCGCCTGGGCTGGGGTCGGAGTACATCTGGGTCTACCTGGCCGCCGACCTGGCAGAGGGCAGGACCAGGCCGGAGGAGGGAGAGGAGATCGAGCTGCTGCGGGTACCCCTGGCCGGGCTGGACGCCCAGATAGCAGAGTGGAGCCGCCAGCGCCAGCTCATAGATCCCAAGATTCCCGGTTTTGCCCGCCTGGCGCAGGAGGCCCTGGCGGGGCGGGGAGCGGGCGGGTGAGCGGTTTTCTCCTCACCAGCGGGGCGATTGCGGCACAGGTGCCGACTGCTTGTGAAATTTCGGGGGTAAAAGGCGCCCTTTTCGGGAATACATGCATTAGCCGTCCGCCTGGCGGCGCCCTATGCAGGCGTTTGCCTGCTGCTCTTATCTACCTATCGGGGTTAGCATGCAGTTACGGAAGCGCAGCCAATTTCTGGTGGCGTTGCTGGTGCTCGCCGCCTATCCTCTGATCGTCTGGATGGTCTACGGCGAGGGGATGGGGACCGAGAGCAGCACGCATTTCTTCTACCTCCCCATCATCACCGCCGCCATTTTCCTGGGCGACTACTGGGCAATGGGGACGGCCATCGCCGCCGGCGTGCTCACCCTCTGGGTGCCTGGCCGGCCCGCCAGCACGCACCAGCTCCCCGACTTCATGGTGCGCATCCTCATGTTCTACGTCATCGGCATCCTGGCGGCCCGCCTCTCCAGCATTATCCGCCAGCGAGCAGCCGAGAACTCGAGCCTGCTGGATGTGAGCCGGGCCATCAACTCCTCGCTGCGGCTGGACGAGGTGCTGAGCCAGATCGCCGCCAAGGCGGTCGAGCTGACGGACGCCCAGGGATGCTCCATCCTGCTGCTCGACACCGCCCGCCAGATGCTGGTGTTTCGGGCCAGCTGCGGCCTGAGCGAGGACTACACGGCCCGCTACCCGGTGCGAGTGAGCGAGAGCAAGCTGGACCAGGCGGCCCTGGAAGGGCGGCACGTGGCATCCGGGCAGGAGCGTGGCTTCGCCCTGGGCCGGGAGGACATTCCGGGGGCGGGGATCACCAGCATCCTGTGCGTGCCGGTGATGGGGCGCAACGAGCCGCTGGGGGTGATCCGCATCTACACCAAGCCCGGGTACCAGTTCTCCCGGAGTGAGCGACAACTGCTGGGCGCCTTTGCCCACCAGGCGGCGATCGCCATCGAGAACGCTAACCTGTTCGAGGGGGTACGGCGCAACTACTCCAGCACGGTGCGGGCCCTGGCCCGGGCCATCGAGGCCAAGGACCCGGCCACCCTGGGGCATTCCGAGCGGGCCACCGAGCTGGCGCTGCGGGTGGGCGAATACCTGAAGCTGTCCAAGGAGCAAACAGAGCGGCTGGAGTTCGGCGGCCTGCTGCACGACATTGGCAAGATCGGCCTGGATAACGCCTCCGTGCTCCCCAACGCCGGCAGCCCGGAAGAACTCATCGTATCACTGCATCCACTGATCGGCAAGAGCATCCTGGAGCCGGTGGAATTCCTGCAGCCGGCCCTGGAAGTGGTGCTCTACCACCATGAGCGCTTTGACGGCGGGGGGTATCCGGAGGGCCTGGCGGGGGAGAGGATCCCCTACCTGGCCCGGCTGTTTGCCGTGGCCAACGTGTACGACAGCATCACCAGCGGCAGCCAGGAGCATAACTCGCTCACGCCGGGGGCGGCCATTGCCCGGCTGCGGCGCATGGCCGGGGTGGAGCTGGACCCCGCCCTGGTGGAGGCCTTTGCCGCGGTGGTGACCAGACCCTATGCCACCGGCACCCGCTGCTCCACCCTGGCGCAGTAGCTCAGCGCAGCCCGTAGCTGTGGTAGCTGCCCCCGAAGCCCGGAAGCAGGCTCACCCCCAGGAAGGTAAACATCACCGCCGCAAATCCCAGCACCGCCAGCAGCGCCGGCGCCCGCCCTCGCCAGCCCGAGCGCACCCGCACGTGCAGATAGACCACGTATACCAGCCAGGTGACCAGGGCCGCGGTCTCCTTGGCGTCCCAGCTCCAGTAGCGGCCGCTTACCGCCTTGGCCCACACCGCGCCGCTCAGGATCACGACCGTGAGCAGGGGGAAGGCGGCCTTGATGCAGCCATAGCTGACCCCGTCCAGCATTGCCGAGGCCGGCAGTCCTGCCCCCCAGCCCCGGCGCTGCAGCCGCTCCTGCACCAGCAGCGCGGCGCTGGCGGCGAAGGCCACCGCCGCCGCCGCGTAGGAAGCCGCGGCGGTCACCACATGCAGCACCAGCCAGTTGCTCTGCAGCACTGGCACCAGGGGCGCCACCTGCTGCAGGCGCGGCGGCAGGCCAGCTCCGTAGCTGGCGAGAGCCGCCAGCAGGGGGGCCAGCACCAGTTCGGCCGGCTCCGCGCGCCACCCCTGCCGGCGCGCGGCCGCCTCCAGCGCCCACAATGCTCCCGCCGCCGCCCACAGGAAGAGCAGCAGGAACTCATAGAGGCTGGAGTAGGGCAGGCGGCCCGCTGACCAGGCACGCAGCAGCACTGCCGCCGTGACCAGGCCCAGTCCGGCCCGGCCAGCCCCGGCAGCCGCCCAGCGGACCTTGCCCGTGCCCGCCAGGGCGGCGGCGGTGAGCAGGGTGGTGCAGAGGAAGAGCCAGGCGGCCGCCCCCAGCAGCCAGCGCTCCACCCGGGCCAGGGTAAGCTGGCCGTGCCGCGCCTGCGACCAGTCGCCTACCATCAGGGCCTGGCGGGTGGCGGGGTGCAGGGAAGCCATCAGGGCGGGGTGCCGGAAGTAGTCGGTCTGCGTCCAGCCGGACACGTCCATCACGGCGTCGGCCCAGCCGGCCCGGGCGCGCGGTACCAGCAACACCCCCAGGGGGGTACGCACCAGGTGCACCCGGGCCAGGGCAGCCAGCAGGAGCATCGCCCCCAGCACCAGCCCTGCCCCCACCAGGGCGAGGCGCCGCCACCGCCACTTAGCCACGTTCCACCTCCCGTGCCCAGCGCCCAGCGGCCTGCGGGGGCTGGCCCCAGCACTGCCAGGCGGCGGGAGCGCGCTTGATCCACAGCAGCTCTTCCCTCACGTACAGCCACAGCCCCAGCCCCGCCGCCAGCAGGGCAAACCCGGCCCACACCAGGCCCAGGCCGGGATGGGTGCGCACCAGCAGGCCGCTGGCCAGTACCGGCGGCTGCAGGATGAGCGTCCAGTCGCCACAGGCCACCGGTTCCCCCTGCCTGACCCAACCCAGGTCCTGCCAGCGGCCCGCCCGGTGCACCAGCAACCAGGCCGTCGGCCGCACCGGCACCGGGCCGGCATAGGCGGGGCCCTGAGGGGTCTGCCGGGCATCGGGCAGATAGTCGTGCAGCACCAGCACCAGGCCCGACTGGGGCAGGAGCTGCATGGACCGCAGCTCGGGCCGGAAGAGGGCAGTTTCAAAGCGGCCCCGGGAAACCGCTCGCACGGGCACGGCGGCGAGCAGCCAGGACTGCTGGTAGAAGGTCAGTCCCTGGAAGGTGGCGGGATGATTGACAGAGACGGTGAGGCGGGCCGCCAGGCGTCCCGCCTGCTCGATGCTGAGCTCGCTGTAGTACTGAGCGGGCAGGCGATCGGCCCCCACGGGGACGCGCAGCCGCTCCAGGCGGGCCCGCCCTCGCCCCAGGGGCAGGGTCATCTCCTGGCCCTGCTCCAGCATCACCTCCTGGCGCACCAGGGGAGTAGGGACGATGGCGCCGCCGAGCCGGAGGCGCGGCAGGTAGGGGAGGCTGGCCCCGGCCAGGATCACCAACAGGCTGGCGTGCACCACCAGCAGGCCCAGCCTACCCAGCCGCCCCCGCTGTGCCGCCAGCGCCTGCTCTCCGGCCGGGTAGATGCGCCAGCCCGCCTGGCGCAGGGCGGCTGTGAACTGGTCTGGCGAATGGGAGGCGGCCAGCAGCACCGGCTCCCCGACCTCCAGGCGGCGGGCGGCAGCCACGGGATCGCGGCGCAGATAGGCGCGAGTGCGCAGGCCGGTGCAGGCGAGCAGGTTGGCAGCCAGCAAGGCGAGCAAGCCGTGAAACCACCAAGTGGTGAAGACCCGGTTCAGCCCCAGCAGCCGGGCAGCGGGTGCCGCCGGTCCCAGCAGTTGGCGAAAGGGAGGCCAGGAGTCCTGAGGGAGGGCGGTGCCCAGGGCACAGGCCAGGACCAGCCCGCCCAGCAGCCACAGGGCCAGCCGGAGCGACCCCACCCGGGCAGCAACGGGTACCCAGCGTGGGAGGGAGGCCGGTTTTCCGCCTTGCCTGGTACCAGCAGCCGCGGGATCCCTTACCACAGCCCGCGCTCGCTCTCGTCTGGGGGGCCGTGCTGGTTACATGTCTTCGTGGGCGCCTGGCCGGCGGGATAGGTGCGGTTAGCGACGTGGGGGCAGTGCTCGGCAGCCAGCAGGTTGGAGTCCTGGCAGATGCTCACGGTGATCTCGCTCGGCTGGGCCGGGGGTGCCTCCCTCGGGGTGGTGTGTACCTGGCAGGAGGTGCGGGGGGGATAGGGAGGCTTGCCCTCGGTATAGGTCACGGTCCGTGTCTCGGGGCAGGCGGGGCCGGCCAACAGCTCCGTCTGGGCGCACAGGGTGCGGCGGTAGGTGGCCGGCTCCTGCTCCCGGCTTTGCCCTTTCCCGCCCGAGGCGCGCTCCAGCGCCTCGCTCTTGGCCTCCCGCAGCATGGGCACGGCCTGCTGCATGAAGTTGTGCCAGATGCGGGCCGGCACCAGGCCGCCGGTCACCCGGCGGGTGGGGGTATTGTCGCGGTTGCCCACCCAAACCGCGCAAGCGAGGTCCTGGGTGAAGCCGATGAACCAGGCATCCTTGTAGTCGCTGGCAGTGCCCGTCTTGCCCGCACACGGCCACGAGATCCGCGCCCGGGTGCCCGTGCCCCGGGTAACCACGCCCTTGAGCATCTCCACCACGGTATCCGCCGTGCTGGTGGGCAAGGCCCGCTTGACCCGGGACGGATACTCCTCGGTGATCCCCTCCGGGGTAAGCACCCGGGAGATGGCCCGGGGCTCGGCGTGCAGGCCGCGGTTGGCCAGGGTGCCGAAAGCGGAGCACATTTCGAGTGGAGTGACCCCCGAGGTGCCCAGGGCCAGGGAGAGATAGGGGTCCAGGGGCGAGCTGATGCCCATGCGGTGGGCATAGCCGATCACCTTGCTCACGCCCACCTCGCGCAGCAGCTTGACCGCCACCACGTTGATGGAGTGCGCCAGCGCCCGCTCCAGGGTCATCCGTCCCCGGTAGCGGCGGTCGTAGTTCTGGGGGCTCCAGCGGCGGCCGGCGCCGCCGGGATAGCTGACCGGCGAGTCCACGATGGTGCTCTTGGGGGTGTAGCCGCTGTCAATGGCGGCCGTATAGATGAAGGGCTTGAAGGCCGAGCCCGCCTGGCGCTTGGCCTGGGTGGCGCAGTTGTACTCACTGCGCTTGTAGTCCACCCCACCCACCATGGCCTTGATGGCGCCGGTACGCGGGTCAATCGCCACCAGGGCCCCCTCCGACACCTTGAGCCCCTGGGCGGCGGCCACCCCTTCCCGGAGCGTTTCCTCGGCCGCATGCTGGACATCCCAGTTGAGCGTGCTCTCGATACGCAGGCCGCCATTATAGATCGCGTCTACTCCCCATTGCCGGACCAGCTGCCGCAGCAGGTAGGAGGTGAAGTAGGGGGCATGGTAATCGCTCAGGCCCCGGGGACGGCGGCGATGGGCCAGGCGCAGGGGCTCCCGCTTGGCCTGGTCGCACTGCTCCTGGGTGATGTAGCCGCGGCCCACCATGCGCTCCAGCACCAGGTTGCGGCGGGCCAGGGTCCGCTGGGGGGCCTCGAACGGGTCATAGTACTCGGGACGGCAGGGGATGCTGGCCAGCAGCGCGCACTCCGCCAGGGAAAGCTCACTCACCTTGCGGTCGAAATAGGTTTCGGCGGCCACCTCCGCCCCGTAGGCGCCGCTACCGTAGCAGATCTCGTTGAGGTACAGCTCCAGGATTTCCTCCTTGGAGTACTGGCGCTCGATCTGGAGGGCGAGCACAATTTCCTGCAGCTTGCGGGCCAGGGTGCGGCGCTGGGTGAGGTAGAGGTTGCGGGCGAGTTGCTGGGTGATGGTAGAGGCGCCCTGGGTGATCTCGCCCCGGCGCAGGTTAGCGGTGGCCGCCCGCAACATGCTGTGCACGTCTATGCCCGGGTGGTGGTAGAAGCGGCGGTCCTCGATGGCGATGGTGGCCTGCTGCAGGGCCAGGGGGATCTTCTCGATGGGCATGTACTCCCGGTTCTCGCGGGAGACCTGGGCCAGGAGCAGGCCGTCCGAGGAATAGACGCGCGTGGGCTCGCTGGGGTGCAGGCCAGCGATCTGGTCCGGGGAGGGCAGCACCTGGTTCATGCTGGAGAAGAGCCCGAGCAGGATGCCGGTGCAGGTGGCGGTGGCCACCATGGACGCCAGCACCAACATGCGGATGATGCCCCAGGCCAGGTGTGAGGAGCGGCGGCGACGGGCCATGCCCACCTCCAGCTTCTATTATAGCATGCGCCCCTGGGCGGCAAACACCGCGCATGCTGCACGGGCAGGCCCCGGCTGCCGCAGGAGAGCAGGGCACGGAGCAGAATTAAGGCGGCAGCCCCTGGCAGGTGGTGGGCCATGATTGACGTGCACATGCACTTTGGCAGAAGCATCTGCCAGACCCGCCTGGAGCCGCCGGTGGACGAGGCGGAAATCCTGCGGCGCATGGACGAGCTGGGCATCGCTCGGGCCGCCCTGCTGCCCCTGGTGAGCCCGGAGGCGTTCTGCTTCCCCTCCACCTCCGAGGAGGCGATCGCCATCTCCCGCCGGCACCCAGACCGGCTCTTCCCCTTCTGCAACGTGGACCCCCGCAGCGGGCGCAACTCTCCGGACACGGACTTTCGCTGGCTGCTGCGCCACTACCGAGACCAGGGCTGCCGGGGCCTGGGCGAGTTCACCCCCAACCTGTGGTTTGATGACCCCCTGTGCCTGAACCTGTACTGCCAGTGCGGCGAGGTGGGGTTTCCGGTGCTCTTTGACATGGTGGCCAAGCTGGGCTACGGCCACTACGGGGTGGTGGACGAGCCGGGGCAGCCCCGGCTGGAGCGCGCCCTGGCCGGATGCCCGCAGACGGTCTTCATCGGCCACGGCCCGGGCTTCTGGTCCCATATCGCGGCAGACGTGCCCGAGCAGACCCGGGGCGGCTACCCGCAAGGGGCGGTGCGGGCGCCCGGCCGGGTGCCGGAGCTGATGGCCAAGTACCCGAACCTGTGGGCCGACCTCTCGGCCTTCAGCGGCTTCAATGCCATCAGCCGGGACCCCGAGTTTGGCTACCGGTTCCTGGAGCAATTCCAGCACCAACTGCTGTTTGGCACCGACATCTGCCAGGTAAACCAGCCGGTGCCCCAGGCGGCCTACCTGCGCCAGGCGCGGGCGGCGGGAAAGGTTTCGCAGGCGTGCTTTGACAAGATCGTCCGGGAGAATGCAGTCCGCCTGCTCGGCCTGTAGCCGCAAGGCATTCAGCAGCCGCCAGCAGGCCTCGGTAGCCAAGCCGGCCCGGCCGGCTTGAGCGCAAGGCCGCCGTCCCGGCGGCCTTGACAGGCAAGAGGGGGCGTGGTACGTTGCGAGCGTGGTCACAGGCCATTTCCCCATGCAGCCCCGTCGGTGCCGGATAGCCGGCCAGGGCTTCTGCCGGGCGGCCGGGCTAGGCCTGGCACTGCTCTTCCTCGTCGCCTCGCCCTCCTGGGCCGAGCGCATCACGCTGCGGGTCTGGGACCTCCCCCTGAAGGAAAGCCGCGACGTGGCCAGCCGGGCCAGCTGGGCCATCGTGGAGCGGTTCATGGAGCTGCACCCGGAGATCAAGGTGGAGGGATTCCGGGGGCTCACTGCGCCGGGGCTGGATCAGGAGGTGGGGCCGCTGCTGGCGATGGCGGGCGGGGTGGCCCCGGATGTGCTCTACGTCAATTTCCGTATCTCCGACACCTACATCCAGCAGCAGTTCCTCTACCCCCTGGACGAATACGTGGCCCAATGGGCCAAAGAGGAGAACATCAACGAGCGCATCTACCCGCCCGTGTGGCCAGTGATCCGGCGCCAGGGGCACGTGTGGGCGATCCCGTTCAGCACCCTGGTGATGGCACTCATCTACCGCAAGGACCTGTTCCGGGAGGCCGGCCTGGACCCCGACCGGCCGCCCCGCACCTGGGACGAGCTATACCAATATGCCCAGCGGCTGCGCAAGCCGGCCAAGGGCCAGTACGGCATCGCCCTCTACGGCGGCCAGCAGGCCTCGTGGCACTTCATTAATTTCCTCTGGTCGGCCGGGGGGGAGGTGATGCGCGAGGGCGCCAACGGGCAATGGCGAGCCGTGTTCAACGACCAAGGGACGGTGGAGGCCCTGAAGTTCTACCAGAAGCTGATGCGGGGCACCTGGAAGCGAGGCGGCAAGACCTACCGGGGGGTGGCCTACCGGGGCACCGACATCTATACCAAGTGGGCCCTGGGCCAGATCGGCATTGGCTTCTCCTACCTATCCGATGACCTGATGGCCAACCTGAACCCCAACCTGGTGGGGCTGGCCCCCATGCCCACGGGCCCGGGCGGGCAGCGGGGAAACGAGCTTAACTGCGCCATGATGGGCATCAACGCCACCATCCGCGACCGCCGGGTGCGCGACGCCGCCTGGGAATACATCAAGTTCTGGGGCAGCGAGGAAGCGCAGCGCATCAAGACGGACGTCTACGTGGCGGGCGGCTATGCCAAGTTTGTGGTGCCTAAGTACCTGCGCAAGTTCGGCTACCAGCGCTACCTGCGGGAGGTGCCCTCCGGCTGGGAGGCGACGCTGAACGAGGCCCTGAAGGCGGGGCGGCCCGAGCCCTACGGACGCAACTGCGAGATGATCTACGTGGAGATGACGCCGCCCCTGGACGCGGTGAGCATCTCCGATCGTACGGATTACCAGGCCCTGCTGGATGCGGCAGTGGCCCATGCCAACGAACGCATGATCGGCATCATCCCCCCCCAGGTGAAGGCCGAGCGCACTCGGGTATCGGCCGCGGTGGTGGCGGCGCTGGTGCTGCTCTTTGGCTTGCTCTTCCGCCAGGTGTTCCGCTCCTTCAGCGCTGATGTCACCGCCCAGCAGATCCAGGCGAGGCAGTCGGGGCGCCGGGACTGGCGCCGGCACTGGCGCAAGTTCTGGCTCGCCTACCTGATCCTGGTGCCGGCCCTGGCCTCGGTGGCAGTGTGGCAGTACTACCCGCTGCTGCGAGGGTCGTTGATGACCTTCCAGGACTACCGGCTGGTGGCCCCCAGCCGCTGGGTGGGGCTGGAGAACTTCAGCCAGGTGCTGTTTGAGCCCCGCTTCTGGCGCGCCATGCTCAACAGCTTCTACTACATGGCGCTGGTGCTGGGGCTGGGGTTCGGTTCGCCCATCCTGCTGGCGCTGATGCTGCACGAGGTGCCGCGGGGAAAGATCCTGCTCCGGACCCTCTACTACCTGCCGGCGGCCACCACTGGGCTGGTGATCATGTTCCTGTGGAAGCAGTTCTACGAGCCCACGGAGACCGGCCTGCTGAACCGGCTGCTGGCCCTGGGGCACGTGCCGCCGCAGGGGTGGCTGAATGACCCCAACCTGGCCATGCTTTCGGTGGTGCTGCCCATCGTGTGGGCCGGGGTGGGGCCGGGCTGCATCATCTACCTGGCGGCGCTCAAGAGCATTCCCGAGGAATACTACGAGGCGGCCGACCTGGACGGCTCGGGCATCTGGACCAAGGTGTGGCACATCACCCTCCCCTACCTGAAGCCGCTGGTAATCATCAACTTCGTGGGTGCCTTTGTGGGCGCGTTCCGCTCCTTCGACTTCATCTTTGCCATGACGGGCGGGGGACCGCTGTTTGCCACGCACGTGGTGGGGCTGGAGATCTGGTACAACGCCTTCCTGTACCTGAACTTCGGCTATGCCGTGGCGGCGGCATGGATTATCGGCTCCCTGCTGGTGGGGTTCACGGTGCTGCAGCTGCGCATTCTCTCCCGCATCCAGTTCCGAACGGCGGAGGCTTAGCCGGTGCCCATTATCTCGGTGGTGGGGCGCAGACAGCCGAAAATGCGGGCCTTCATCGCCCTGCTCTACCTGGTGCTGGCAGTCGGCGCCGTGACCATGGTGTACCCGTTCTTGCTCATGATCTCCCTGTCGTTTGCCAGCCCGGTAGATCAGCACGAGTTCCGGATAGTGCCCCGTTACTGGTATCGCGACGCCCCCCTCTTTCGCAAGTACCTGGAGTCCAAGTACGATGAGAACATAGACTACCTCAACGCCTTCCTGGCCCGGGAGGAGGTGGAGTTTCGCCTCATCCGGCCGCCGGCCCGGGTGAACTACCAGGCGGTGCGGGATTGGCAGCAGTTCTCCCACACCCTGGGGCGGCAAGACGTGAACATGGCCCACCAGGGGAGCATGTCTCGCATCACCCCGGAATGTCTGTGGCGGTTCCAGGCTTTCCTAGGGCACCGCTTCCACGGTGACCTGGAGGCCCTGAACGCGGCCTACCGGGAGACCCATGTCAGCTGGCACGTCCCCTCCCTTTCCTACCCGATGGACCAGTGGCAGGACCGCCAGGCCAGAGAGCAGCAGACCCGCAAGTACCGGGACTTCCTGGATTTCAAGCGCAACCTGAAGCCTCGCTACCTGATCCCAGTGGGGATGGATGGCACGTGGTGGACCTGGCTGCGCCTGCAGTACGGCAAGCAGCTGGCGGCGCTGGCGCGGCGCCACGACCGCCCCTACCGCCAACCCGGCCAGGTGCACCTGCCGGCGCGGCTGCCCCGGCAGCCGGCCCAGGCGGCGGACTGGATCCGCTTTGTGCGCCAGGAGATGCCCTACCATTACGTGCACCTGGACGCAGCGGCGGCGCCGGCCTTCCGCCGCTCACTCGCTGGCAAGTATGGCGGCCTGGCCGCCTACAACCAGGCCCATAGCAGCGCCTACCGGAGCTGGGAGCAGGTAGCCATGCCGGGATCGGTGCCCCGGGAGGAGGCGGTGCGGCTGGACTGGGCCGATTTCGTGTCCTCCACGGCGCCGCCCCAGCACCTGTGGCTGCGCACGCCGGAGATTCGCTACCGGGAATGGCTGCAGGGCAAGTACGGCACGGTGGCCGCCCTGAATGCCGTCTACCACACTCGGTACCGCTCCTTTGAGGAGGTGATCACGCCCCGCCTGGAGAGCGACTGGGTGGAGATGCTGGCCGACCGGCGGGCCATCCGCACCGAGTTCGTGCTGCGCAACTACCGGGATGTGATCCAGTGCATCCTGCTGCACGGGCGGGCGTTGTGGAATACGTTGGTGCTGGTGGTAGGGCTGCTGGCGGTGACGCTGGTGGTCAATCCCCTGGCCGCCTATGCCCTGTCCCGCTTTCGGCTGCCGGCTACCTACAAGATCCTGCTCTTCCTGCTGGCCACCATGGCCTTCCCGGCCGAGGTGACCATGATCCCCGGCTTCCTGCTGCTCAAGTCCGCCCACCTGCTGAACACCTACTGGGCGCTGATCCTGCCTGCCATGGCCAGCGGCTACTCCATCTTCCTGCTCAAGGGGTTCTTCGACAGCCTGCCCGCCGAACTCTACGAGTCCGCCACCCTGGACGGGGCGCCCGAGCACGTAATGTTCACCCGCATCACGGTGCCCCTGTCCAAGCCGGTGCTGGCGGTGATCGCCCTGGGCACCTTCACCGCCGCCTACGGCTCCTTCATGTGGGCCTTCCTGGTATGTCAGGACCCCCAGATGTGGACGCTTATGGTGTGGCTGTTCCAGATGCAGATCTGGGCGCCTCAGTTCATGATCATGGCTGCCCTGGTGCTGGCAGCTATCCCCACCCTGCTGGTGTTCATCTTCTGCCAGAACCTGATCATGCGGGGCATCATCCTGCCGGTGGAGAAGTAAGTACCCTCGGCGTCCGTTTGTACGCTTACCCCGCCACCCCTCCTCCAGTGTGCGTTCACCAACGCAGCGGCATTGGCGTCTGTCCGCTAAGCTATTGGCGGTGAATCCGTGCCCGGGGCGTCCGCCCGGGCCTGGGGGGAGGTGCAGGGATGGGACGGCTGACCGCGGTGGCGCTGCTGCTGGTGGGGCTGGCGGCCCTGGCCTGGGCCCAGGGGTTTCTGGCCAACGAGCTGCGGCCGCCGGTACCCATCCCGCCGGATAACCCGCAAACCGACCAGAAGATCCGGCTGGGCCAGCAGCTCTACTTCGACCCCCGGCTCTCTGCCGACAACACCATCAGTTGTGCCACCTGCCATGCCCCCAAGACGGCCTGGGCCAACCACAATCCTACCGACACCGGCATCCGGGGGCAGGTGGGCAAACGCAACTCCGGCACCATTGTCGATGCCGCCTACATGCGCTACCAGTTCTGGGACGGCCGGGCGGCCTCATTGGAGGAACAGGCCCTGGGGCCAATCCACAACCCGATCGAGATGGGAGAGACGCTGGAAGGCGTGGTGCGCAAGCTGAACGCCATTCCCGGCTATCGGGCCCAGTTCCAGCAGTCGTTTGGCAGCGACGTCACCACCGATGGCATCGCCAAGGCCATCGCCGCCTTTGAGCGCACCATTATCTCCGGCCCCTCGCCCTTTGACCGCTACTTGCTGGGGGACCAGCGGGCGCTCACACCCTCCGCCCAGCACGGCATGCACATCTTCAACGGCAAGGGCCACTGCACGGCCTGCCACAGCGGGCCCATGTTCTCCGACCAGTCGTTCCACAACCTGGGGGTGGGGATGAACCGCCCCGACCCGGACGTGGGACGTTTTGCCGTGACCAAGGACCCCCAGGATTGGGGCCGGTTCAAGACCCCCACCCTGCGCAACGTGGCCCTCACCGGGCCCTACCTGCACGACGGCTCGGAACGCACCCTGAGGGACGCGGTCGAGTTCTACCACCGGGGAGGCATCCCTAACCGGAACCTGGATCCCCTGATGCTGCCGCTCAACCTGACCGACCGGGAGAAGCGGAACCTGGTGGCATTCCTGGAGGCGCTCACCGGCACGGTGCCGGTGATGGAGGCGCCGCCGCTGCCACCGGGCCCGGAAGGGAGCACACCATGACCAGGCGCAGATTCCTCGCCTGCCTGCTGGCGGTGACGGCGCTGTCGGCTGCCTGGCCCCGGTTAGGCGGGGCCATCCCCGTCTTCGCCCGCAAGTACGGCTTCCACTGTACCATGTGCCACTCCCACTACCCCCGGCTCAATGACTTTGGCTGGCGCTACCGCCTGAACGGCTATCAGCTGCCCGGCAGGGAGCACGAGGAGAAGACGGTGCTCGAGACCTCGGCCCCCTTCGCCGTCCGTGCCAGCGTCGGCTATAACGTGGACAACTTCAAGCGCACCCCCGAGGCGGAAGAGGTCAACCAGTTCCAGGTGCGGGGGGTGGACCTGCTCTCCGGGGGGCTGTTCGGCCGCAACCTGGGCTATTTCCTCGTCTATCCCCCCAGGATCGAGCCCGCGCGGGGGGTGGTAGGGCAGCCAGGAACGGTGGAGATGGCCAACGTGATCTTCTCCCGTCTGGGCGGCTCCCGCTGGCTCAATTTGCGTGCCGGGCGCTTTGAGCCAGCTTATGTGGCCTTCAGCGTCAAACGGCAGCTTTCTTTCTCCCCCTACGAAATCTACGACTTTGCCTTTCCCGGCGGCCTGGCGTTCTCCGACACCCAATCGGGGGTGGAATTAGCGGGCTACCGGTTCAGCGGGCCCCAATACGCCCTGGGCTGGACTAACGGGACGGGCAGCAACCGGCCGGATGATAGTGCCGCCGACTTCTACCTGCGGGTGGCACGGGTTTTCGGGCGAGGAGAGGGCCAGACTGTGGGCCAGCGGCTGGGGCTGATCAGCTACCTGGGCCGTGCGCGGCCCGAGCCGCCTCTGCCAGTCACCGATCGCAAGCGCTTCCATCGCCTGGGCGTGGATGCCAGTCTCAATGCCGGAAGCTCCAACCTGGCCCTGCAGTGGCTGTGGGGCAAGGATGATGCCGCCCTTTGGGGCACCCGCTCCGACGTGAACTTCTCCGGCGGGTTTGCGCAGTTACTCTACCTGCCCTCGACCGAGTTCGTGGGGTTCGTGCGCTATGATCTGGTGAATACCCCGGGGGAGATCAGCCAGGACATCACCCGCCTCACCGCCGGCGGGCGCTACTACCTGGCAGATAACCTGGCCCTGCACCTGGAGTACTCCCACCGCCGTCAGGACTCGCCCGCCCCGGGCCTGGGCACCCCCACGGAGGATTTCTTCACCACCAGCCTGGATTTCGCTTTCTGAGGCCATCCCGGCGCCCCCGCCCTGATTCCGCAAAGGTGCCGCCAGCCAGGGCACCGAACAAGCTGCCAGCGCCACAGGCGGAGTCAGCCCATGCCTGCCCTGGAGCTTTTCAGCGACGACGAGTTGGACCAACTGGCCGCGGCCACCCTGGAGGTGCTGGAGCGGTCGGGGCTGATGTACCAGTCAGAGCGGGTGCTTGCCGCCCTGGAGGCGGCCGGCGCCCTGGTGGATCGAGCGCAGCAGCGCGCCCGCCTGCCCCGGCGCCTGCTGGAGGCGCTGCTGGCCAGCCGGCCCCGGCCCCGCACCGCGCCCGCCCCCCGGCGCACCGCCGACCTGCCCCTGCCCGGCATCGGCCTGCAGGTGGCCCAGTTCTACTACGACCACGAGCGCCAACAGCGCCGGCCAGGCAACCGGGAGGACCTGGTGCAGATGATCCGGCTGGGGGACGCCCTGGAGGACGGCCAGCCGGTGTCCCAGGTACTCATCCTGCGCGAGGAGCCGCCCCTGGTGGAGCCCCTGGAGGCGCTGGCCCTGCTGCTGGAGCACAGCTCCCGGCCCGGCGACACCTACCCCTATTGCGCTGCCCAGTTTCCCTACCTGGAGGAGATCGGGGCGATCTGGGCGGGGGACGCCCGGCGCTTCCTGGGCGGGGGCATCTTCATGGTGTCGCCACTGCGCATGGGGGAGCGGGCAGCCGAATACGTGGCAGCCATGACCAGCCGGGGGCTGCCGGTGGGAGTGGGCACCATGCCGGTGAGCGGGGTGTCGGCGCCGGTCACCACCGCGGGGGCCATCGTGGTGGGTGCCGCCGACATCCTGGGAGGATGGGCGGCAGCCTGGGCCCTGGCGCCGGAGCTGCCCCTATCCGGGAGCATCTGCTCGGGGTCGGTGGACATGGCCACCGGCACGGTCAGCTTCTCCTCGCCGGAAGCCATGCTCCAGGACATCGGCTGCGCCGAGCTGTTCCGGCGGCGCTTTGGAGGCGGGGTGGGAATCGCCGGCGGGGCCGACTACACCAGTGCCAAGTTCCCCGGCTACCAGGCCGGCTTTGAGAAGGCGTTCGAGGCCATGGCCATCGCCGCTTACACGGGAGGCCGGCCCCGGCTGGGGGCGGGACTGCTCGATTCCGGCAAGACCTTTTCACCCCTGCAGCTGCTCATAGACCGGGAGTTCCAGGGCATGCTGAACCGGTTTGCGGCCGGCGCCCCGGTGGATGGAGAGCAGCTCGCGGCGCAGGTGATCGCCGACATCGGCTCCGGCCTGAGCAAGTCGCACCTGGAGTCCGAGCACACCCTGCGCCACTTCCGCCAGGCCCTGTGGTTTCCACGGTTGCTGGACCGGCGTCCCTGGGACGAGGCGGGCGAGGAAACAGAGCCCGACCGCAAGCTCCTGGCGCGGGCGCAGCAGCAGTACCAGGAGACGCTGGCGCGCTACCGACCGCCGCCGGTGGACAGGGACCGGCTGGAGCGGGTGCGACAGGTGGTGGCCCGCGCGCGCAAGGAATTGCTCGCCAGTTGACGGCGGATCGAGCACAAGGAGGACATATGAAACCCAGCAAGGAGGAGATGAAGGCGGCCGAACACTGGGTAGAGGCGGCCCGGCGCCTGGGGGCCAAGGATGCCAAGATCATCTCGCCAGAAACGGTGGTGACCGCCCCCTGGGTGCGGCTGAAGTGCCAGTATGGCTGCGGCGGCTGGGGCAAGCGGCTGACCTGCCCACCCCACTCGCCCACGCCGGAGCAGACGCGGGCGGTGCTTGACGGCTACCGGTTGGCCATCTTGGTGCACAGCTCGGGCGACTGGGCACCGGTGACGCCCCTGGTGGCGGCGCTGGAGCGAGAGATCTTCCTGGCCGGCCACTACCAGGCCTTTGCCTTCGGCTGCGGTTCCTGCCACGAGTGCGAGGAGTGCAACCTCACCTCTTGCCAGCACCCGCGGCAGGCCCGACCCGCCATGGAGGCCTCCGGCATTGACGTCTATGCCACGGCCCGGGGCAACGGCTTTCCCATCGAGGTGGTGCGAGACCGCACCTGCCCCACGAACTACTACGGCCTGGTGCTGATCGAGTAGGCGCTCACCCCCAGCGAGGCCCGGCCGACTGCTGGTCAAACCGGCTCAGCCCCGCCTCCCGGGCAGCGGCCATGGCCTGCCGGTATTCCTCCTGGGTGATAGGGCGGTCCAGCTCCGGGAACTCCCGCGCCCGGTGACAAGGGCGGTACTGGGCCATTACGTTCACGTAAACCCGAGGGCTCAGGGAGGCGAGGAAGCGCATCACCTCGGCTGTCCCCGCCAGGCCCTGCGGGAGCACCAGGTGGCGCACCAGCAGCCCCCGCTGGGCGATGCCCCGCTCGTCGCACACCAGGTCCCCCACTTGCCGGTGCATCTCCGCTACCGCCTCCCGGTTGCGGTCCCAGTAGTCCATCACCCCGGAGAGGCGCAGCGCCACTTGGTTGTCGGCGTACTTGCAGTCGGGCATGTAGATGTCCACCACCCCCTCCAGCAAGCCCAGCGTCTCCAGGGCGTCATAGCCGCCGGTGTTATAGACCAGGGGCAGGCGCAGGCCGCGCTCGGCGGCGATAAGCAGGGCAGCCAGGATGGCGGGCACCTGGTGGGTGGGGCTCACCAGGTTGACGTTGTGGCAGCCCCGCTCCTGGAGCTGCAGCATCATGGCGGCCAGCGTTTCCGCACTCACCGCCTGGCCCTGCATAAGCTGGCTGATCTCGTAGTTCTGGCAGAAGAGGCAGCGCAGGTTGCAGCCGGTGAAGAAAACGGTGCCGGAGCCGCCCCGGCCCACCAGGGGCGCCTCCTCCCCGAAATGGGGCCCAAAGCTGGACACCATGGGCTGGGCCCCCACCCGGCAGGCCCCCAGCTCCCCGGCCAGGCGATCGCTGCCGCAGCGGCGGGGGCAAACGCGGCAGGCGCGCAGCATCTCCTCTGCCGCTTGCGCGCGCTGGGCCAGCTCGCCGCAGTCCAGCAGCCGGCGGTAAGCGGGCAAAAACTCGGCCACGGCAACTCCCTCCGTGGGGGCGGGAATACGACGCCAGCGGGGACGGGTCCTGTTCAGCGCGCCGGCGCGCCCTGCCAGCTCACCCGGAAGATGCGGCCGCGCAGGTCATCGGAGAAGTAGAGGGCGCCGTCTGGCCCCATGCGCACGTCCACGGGCCGCCCCGAGACCTGGCGCCCAGCCAGGAAGCCGGTGAGGAAATCCTGGTAGGAAACCGGGCGGCCCTGGCGCACCCGCACCCGCACCAGCTTGTAGCCGGTGGGCACGGCGCGGTTCCAGGAGCCGTGGAAGCAGACGAAGGCGTCGCCCCGGTACTCGGCCGGAAACTGGCCCCCGGTGTAGAAGCAGAGGCCCAGGGGGGCCGAGTGCGCCTGGAACTCCAGGGCGGGCGGGATGCCCGGCGGCGGGCGGCGGCTGAAGGCAGGGTCGGGGAGGTTGCGACCGTAGTAGTAGGGCCAGCCGTAGAAGCCGCCCTGGCGGAGGATGTTCAGCTCATCGGGCGGCAGGTCGTCGCCCAGCCAATCCCGGCCGTTGTCGGTGCCCCACAGCTCCCCGGTGTCGGGGTGGAAAGCCAGGCCCACGGAGTTGCGCAGACCGGTGGCGAAGATCTCCTGGCCGCTGCCGTCAGCGTTGAAGCGCAGCACGGTGGCGCGGCGGCGGTCGGTTTCCGGGGTGAGGTTGCTGGAGGAGCCGATGGAGAGATAGAGCTTGTCGTCAGGGCCAAAGGCGATGGTGCGGGTGATGTGCCCACCCCGGCTGGGCAGGCCGTCAATCAGCACCCGGCGAGCCTCCGCGCTGCCGTTGCCGTCGGCGTCGGTGAGCTCGATCACCTGGCCGTCGCCCGCCACGTAGGCCCGGCCCTGCCGCCAGGCCACACTGTGAGGCAGGGGCAGCCCCGCGGCAAAGACCACCAGCCGATCCGCCCGCCCGTCACGGTTGGCATCCGGCAGGGTAAGCACCCGGCCGCCTTCCATATCGCAGACCATGAGCCGGCCCCGGGGGTCAAAGGCCATGAAACGGGCTTGCCCCAGGTCCTGGGCGAAGAGGCTCACCCGGAATCCTGGCGGCAGCTGGAGATTGAGCCCGGCGGGTGCAGGCGCCTGGGCGCGGGTGCAGCCGCCGCCGAAGAGCAAGGCGGCCAGCAGCAGGTGCAGAGACCATGCTGACAGGCATTTCGGGCGCATGGGCGAAGCCTCTGTGTTGGCCTTCGCTGCGCTTCCGGCGTGCCCTGCCACAGAGACGGGGCATGTGGGCACCGCGGCGACAGGCGTGGCCGGAACCGCCACAGGCGCGAAACCTCCTCTCCCCGGACGGCGTCCTGTTACTGGGAGGCACCCATGCGACATCCAACCCGCAACCTGAAGGCTGACTTCCGCCCCGACGACGGAGCCAAGCTGGCGCAGCTTTTCAACGAGAGCGGCGAGGGCTGGCCGGGCGGGCAGCACCGGGATGACTTCACCCCCGAAGAGGGCGAGCGTTGGGCCCGGGAGGAAGACCGGGCGGTAATGGCGGTGGCCGAGGCAGACGGCCGGATGGTCGCCACCTGCGATCTGGAGGCCAAGCCCGGCGCGCGCTCGGCATACGTGGCATACCTTAACGCCCATCCCGCCTACCACGGGCGGGGGTATGGCAAGGCGGTGCTGCTGCGCTGCGTGGAGGAAGCCATGGCCCTGGGGTATGACCGGGTGACGCTCTACACCTGGCCCGGCAACCTCAAGGCCGTACCGCTGTACAAGAAGACCGGCTTTATGTGGGCGCCGGAAACCGGAGTGCGCATGGAGAACATGCTGCCCACCGCCCTCCGCCACCCCCTGGCCCAGCCCTTCTTCGAGCGCCATGACTGGTACGAGACCCTGGTGCGCGACCTGTCATTGCAGGAGGACCTCTATTACCACGGCAAGGTGCGGGCGTATGAATACCGTTGGCAGGCGGGCGAGGACCTGCTGCGCCTGGTCTTTGACCGCCAGTCCTGGGGCCTGCTGGAGATAGAGACCAACGACCTGCGCGTCGGCTGCGGCCTACCCGAGGAGAAGATCGTGGCCGACATCCCGCAGCAGATCTGCTGGGAGATCGAAAGCAAGGCCGGGCGGGAGCTGGCGGTGGCGATCATGGCCCAGCCCGACCCGGGGATCAGTTGTTCCTTTGCCGAGTCGTTCTCCGTCCGCGGCCGCGAGCTGCGCCGGGCCGAGTTCCGGGTGGACCCGGAGATCAAGGCCAAGGAGCGGGAGCCCTACGCACAGGTGATCAGGTCGCTGCTGTTGATTGACGGCCAGCCCCTGGAGCTGGCAGCCGGGATGGAGGTGCGCCAGGCGGCTTACGTGGGCGTCGAGCCCGGCGCTGAGACCCTGCGGCCCGGCAAGCGCCAGCGCATCCTGCTGCGGGTGCAGTCCAGCCTGGACGAAGCTGCCACCGCCCAGGTCACCCTGTGCGAGCTGCGGGGCGCCGCCGCCCGCCGGCAGACGGCCACCCTGGAGCTGCCTGCCCGGAGCGCGGCCCTGTTCCCGGTGATCCTTCGCGCCGGGGAGGCGGGTCAGGTGGACCTGCGCCTGCAGGTGAGCCTGCAGGCGGGGGATCGCAGCGTGCGGGCCAAAGATGCCCGGCTGGCGCTGCGGACCCTGGGGCCGGCTGACCTGGCGGCATCCCTGGATGAGGACAGCCTGGTGCTGGACAGCCAAGCCCTGCGCGTGCAGCTTGGGCTGCGCGGGGGCATGGCGGTCTATGACCGGACGCGTCCCGAGGGGCAGGGCCGCCTGCCCAGGATGCTGCACTGCTGGGGCCCGGGGCTGGGGCCGCCCTTTGGGTGGGAGGAGTTTACCACCCGGAAGCTGGAGGGGGCGGTCGAGCAACTGCCCGGGGCAGTGGTGGGCGTGGTGCGCGGGGAATCGGCCACCCGGCCGGGGGTGATGCTGGAGCGGCGAGTGGTACTCACGCAGGGGCCCGTCATCGAAATCCGGGACATCATCCGCAATGCCGGCCAGAAGAGCTATGACCTGGCCATCATGCGGGGCGCCCGGCCGGGCGAAGTGAGGGACCGCCGGGCCATCGGCAGGAATGAGGGCCTGCGGGAAGCCCGTTCCGATGGCGCCGGGCTCGACCTGGCTACCCTGCGCCCACCCGAGCCGGGCGAGACCTGGCCCGAGGGCTGGGACTGCTGCTACCGGGACGACGGCCTCACCGTGGGGCTGATCTGGGACCAGGCCACCCGCGTGGAGGCCCACGGGTTCGGCCTGCAGCAGCGGCTGGGAGGCCTGCGGCCGGGAGGCGAGCTGAAGGCGCCGCCGCTGTACCTCTTTGCGGGATCCGGGGGGCCGGTGGCGGTGCGCTACTGGTGGCAAAAGCTGTGCGGCGAGCTGAAGCAGGCCAACTGGCCCACCCCCCAGCCATCTCCCGCCCTGGAGGTGGGCCTGGAGCCCAGTCCGGCGGTGATCACCCGCCAGGGATGGCAAGGCCAGGTCTACGCCCGGTCGGTGGGGGAGCGTCGGCTTACCGGACAGCTGCGCCTGTCCCTGCCTGCCGGGCTGCAGGCCCAGCGGCGGTCCTTCCCCGTCAAGGAGCTCACCGCCGCCCAGCCCCTGGCGGCTCCCGTGCAGGTGCAACTGCGCGCCGGGGCCAGGCCGGGAATGCACCTGGGGCAGGTGGAGCTCCAGCTGGAGGAGATCACCCTGGCCCGGCCGGCACCCATGCTGGTGCTCGGCACCGCGGCCCGGGTACGGGAAGCGTGCCAGGACGGGCTGTGGAGCGTGGAGGCCGGGGAGATGGCGCTGGCGGTGGCGCCGGCCTTCTGCGGAGCGGCAGTGAGCCTGACCTGGCAGGGCAAGGAGCTGTTGCACTGCGCCTACCCCCAGCCTCGGCCCTTCATCTGGTGGAACCCCTGGTTCGGGGGCATCCAGCCCACGCTGGAGCGGCTCTCCGGCCTCAATGACCTGCTGCACAAGGAGACGTTCGAGGCGCGGGCCGTCACTCGCAAGGGGCGCTCCGGGGTGGCCTGGCGCGGGATCGCCGTCACCTGCTCGCCCCAGCACGAGCATGCCCGGGATATCAGGCTGACCGTCGAGTACCTGCTGCTGCCAGGGGCACCGCTGCTGGCGGTGGTGGTGGAGGGGGCCAATCGCTGGGCGGCCGGGACGAACTTCGGGATAGGAGCCCAGGTGTGGCTCTCCCTGGGGGCCACGCCCAAGGAGATGGTGCTGGTAAGGCAGGCAAGCGAGCCGGGAGTAACCCGGCGGCGCACCGACCGGCGCGCCTCTGTGGGCTTCGATCCCTGGGGGCTGGCCTGGGATGAGGCGACCGGGCGTGCCCTGCTCGTGGCCTGCGGCTGGCCCGAGGACGGTCATGCCGGCCTGGAGCTCACCTCCCGGGACGGCTACCACCTGCCCTTGCGGCTTTCCGGCTACCTGGGCGCCGGCGAGACCAGGCGCGCCAGCTACTACCTGGCGGTGGGCCACCGACCGCAGGAGGTGGAGCCCTACCGCTGGCTGGCCGGCTGCAACGAGCTGCCCTGACTGGCAGCCGGTGCTTCCTTCCTGGCGCCCTGCCCACCACGGCGGCGCCAGGAAGCGCGGGCAGGGACGGCGTAATCTCCCCCACGAACGGGAAGGAGGTGCCGGCATGCCTGGCAAGGTGCGCTACGAGGAAATGCTGCCCCACGAGATCGTGGAAGCACGAACCGCCTGCCCGGTGGCATACGTGCCGCTGGGGGGAGTGGAATGGCACGGGGAGCACAATTGCCTGGGCCTGGACACGGTGAAGATCCATGCCCTGGCCATGCGCTGCGCCCAGGCGCACGGAGGGCTGGTGATGCCGGCGCTGTTCTTCGGCGAGCCCCGGCAGAGCCATCTCATGGAGGCCAACAGCGCCCATGCCGCCCTGATCGCCGACAAGATGGGCCTGCCCCCGGAGAACTTCGCCCCCGGCTACATGCATGCGGGGAATCTGGAGGAAGACGAGCGCTATGTCCGGCTGCTGGTGCACATTTGCCTCCAGATGCAGAGCCTGGGCTTTCGGGTGGTGGTGCTGATGGCTGGGCACTACCCGCTGCTGCGGCATGCCCGGGCGGCCGCCGTGCTCTACGACCTGCATGGCCCGTGCCGGGTGTGGGCCTGCACCGGGTATGAGCTGGTGCGGGACGAGATCCCGGAGGCGGGCGATCATGCCGCCGCCTGGGAGACCTCGCTCATGCTGGCCCTGCGACCGGACCTGGTTGACCTGAGCCGCCTGCCCCAGGGAGAAAAGGAGGCGCTGGTGGGCGTGAACGGACGAGATCCCCGGGTTCATGCCTCCCGGGAGTTTGGCGAACGAGGGGTGGAGGCAGTGGTGCGCCGGGTGGGGGAAAAGGTCAAGGAGCTGCTGGCTTAGCGGAGGAGGCAGATATGCCGAAGCTGCGCTGGGGGATCATCGGCGCCGGCGGCATTGCCGACCGGCGCAGCATTCCGGGCCTGCTGGGGGCGGGCAACTGCGCGCTTTCGGTGGTGATGGACGTGCGCAATGCCCAGGAGCTGGGGCGCAAGTACGGCGTGCCTGCCACCGAGCGGCAGGAAGAGGTGCTGGCCCGGGAGGACGTGGACGCCGTTTACGTGGCGACACCAGTGCACCTGCACGCCGGGCAAGTGGCGGCAGCGGCCCGGGCGGGCAAGCACGTACTGTGCGAGAAACCCCTGGCGCGGACGGCGGCGGAGGCCAAACCCGCGGTGGCGGCCTGCCGAGAGGCGGACGTGCTGCTGCGGGAGGCCTTTATGATGCGCTACCACGGGGCACACCGGGAGATTGCCCGGGTCATCGGGGAGGGGGCCATCGGGCGGCCGGTGCTGGCACGGGCCTCGTTTTCCTTCTGGTATCCGCCCCTGGCGGGCGCCTGGCGCCAGGTGCCGGAGCTGGGAGGTGGCGGCTCCCTGATGGACGTGGGGCCGCACGCCTTCGACCTGCTGGAGATGTTCCTGGGGCCCATCCGGGGCCTGGCCACCCGCTGCGCCACCCTGGTGCACGACTACCCGGTGGAGGACGCCGCCACCACGCTGCTCGAGTTCGCCAGCGGTGCCCAGGGGATGGTAGATACGTTCTTCTGCCTCCCCGGCGCGCCCACCCGCCTGGAGATCCACGGGTCGCAGGGGAGCATCGTCACCGAGGGGACGGTGGGCCAGGGGGCAGCCGGCCGGGCTACCATCTACCGCCAGGCGCAGGCCGACGCCGGCGGCGTGGATATCCCCTACCCGCAGGTCAACCCCTATACCCGCCAGTTTGAGGATTTCGCAGAGGCGGTAGCCCGGGGAGAGCAAACCGACCCCGACCGCACCCTGCACCTCATGCAGCTTATGGACGCCGCCTATGCCTCGGCCCGGCAGGGTAGGTTCATAGCGGTCTGATCGCCCGCTCAGGCCTCCTTGGCGATGCGCCCCATGCCCTCCCAGATGGCGGCGGCGATGAACTCGTTGTCCTCCTCCGACATGCAGGGGTGCAGGGGCGGGCAGAACAGGCGGGCGCCGATCTCGTCCGAGACCGGCAGCTCCTGGCCCGCGGTATGCATGCGGATGAAGGGCACCACCTGGTGAGCGGGCGGATTGGCCACCACCGTGTCCACCCCGTACTCCTCCCGCAGCAGGGCCATTAGCCGGTCGCGCTTGCGCTCGGCCCATTCCCGGGGCACCAGCAGCGTGTACAGGTAGTACGTGTGCTCACAGTCCGGCGGCTCATAGGGCAGGGTGAGGCCAGGGCAGCCGGCCAGCAGCTCACTGCGGGCCTGGGCCAGGCGGCGGCGGGCGGCAATCATGCCGTCCAGCCGCCCCAACTGTACCAGCCCCACGGCCGCCTGCACCTTGGTCATCTTGTAGTTGGTGCCCCAGCCCAGGCCGGGCAGGTTGGGGTCGGCATAGTGGATGGCGTTGCCGAACTGGCGGATGGCCTGCAGGCGGGGGAGGATGCTCTCGTCGTCGCTGGTGATGGCCCCGCCCTCGCCCAGGGTGGTCATCAGCTTCTGAGTATGGAAGCTGAAGACGTTCATCCAGCCCCGCTTTCCGATCTTGGTCCCCCGATAGCCGCCGCCGCAGGCGCGGGCGGCGTCGCCGATCACCTTGAGGGGGCCGTGCTGGGGGTGGGGATGGCGCTGGGCGAGCTCCAGCAGGTCGTCCATGGGGGCGGAGAGGCCGTTCATGTGCACCGGGAAGATGGCCCGGGTGCGGGGGGTGAGGCGCTTCTCCACGTCATTGGGGTCCAGGTTCAGAGTCTTGGGGTCAATCTCGCAGAGCACCAGCTTCCCGCCCTGGCCAATCACCGCCATGGGGGCGGCCCGAAAGTTGATGGAGGGGCAGATCACCTCGTCGCCAGGCTCCAGGTCTAGGCACATCATGGCCATGTCCAGGCCCGAGCCGGCACCGTTGATGGTGAGCGCAAACCGGGTGCCGCAGTAATCGGCAAAGGCCTGCTCGAAGGCCGTGATCTCCTCGCAGATGAAGCCAAATCCCACCGCGGGGTCCAGGGAGGAGCGGATGGTGCGGACGGCAGCCTCCACCTCCTCATCGCCGTAGTGGCCGCCCAGCATGGGCTCTGCCGGCCAGGGGAGGCAGGGTTTGCCCTGCTTCAGGATTTGCTGGCGGCGAAGCTCGTTCATGGTGGGTCCTTTCCGCTGGAGTCCTGGCCCGAGCGCCGCTGGTAGGTTCGGTGCGGTGGGCGGTGCTTCCTTTGGGAGAGGACGCAGCCGGACGGCAAACTCCCGCATCTGCTGCCCCAGCAGCTCTTGCCGCCGGGCCAGCGGCGCCTAACCGCCAAACTGGAAGGCATAGAGCCGGGCGTCCCGCATCAGAAAGCGCACTCGCACCGGCCGGCGAGCCAGCTCCCCCACGCCTCGGCGGCCCCGCCAGGAGATCACCTGGTGCAGGTAGTTGCCGTTGATGGGATCACACTCGGCAGCCGAGTAGCCCCCCAGGGGCCGCCCCTGCTCGTCTTGCAGCTCCACGCGCACGTGCCCACCTGCGGTGGTAACGGCATTGAGAGCCAGCTCCTGGCCCCAGAAGACGAGGGGTGGGGTGGTGAACTCGCCGCCCCCGTAACCCGCCTGCACGCACACAAAGCCATCCCGCCGCAGCACCGCCCGGGTGAGGGTGCCCGTTTGCCGGTCGCGGGAGGGCTCGTAGTTGCCATGCGTGTAATCGGCAGTCGCATAGTAGAGCCAGATCTCGTCCCGGCGCAGCACACAGCCGGCCGCCAGGTACGCACAGCCGCCGTCCCAGGCGCCGCTCAGCCCCAGGCGCAGGAAAGGCTGGCGGTCCAGGCGGGTCCAGCGGATGCCATCCCGGCTGGTGGCGAGCTGGATGTCCATGGGCCCGTCGTTATCGGGAGTACCCCAGGGGCGGCCCCGGGCGGCCGCCCTGCGCTCGGCCACCGCTGGCTGGTAGTGGTAGTAGGCGGTGGGAAAGAGCAGGTACACATCCCGAGCGCCCGGGTACTTGAGGGCGGCCGAGTTATAGCAGTCCATGCCCGAAAACAGGCCGGGGTGAAGCCCAGCCTGGTCTTGGTCGTCGTAGGAAAAGACCACCCGTTCCTGGCCCCAGCGGGCCGGGTGAGCGGTCTCGATACGGCCCACCTTGCGCATGGGGTCGGCCACCCGCACATAGCCCACGTACCTGCCCACCCGGTGATCAAAGAAGCAGATGTTGCCCGTATCGCTCACGCGAAAGGCAGGGCCATCACCCAGCAGCCGCCAGTGCAGCCCGTCCGGGGAGGCGGCTACGTAGGTGCCCGGCGGGCCTCCCGGCGGCACCAGGTAGCAGGCCAGCTTGTAGCGCTCATCGGGCAGGCAGCGGCGGCTGGTATCCCGGAAAACGCAGCCCGGGGCATGGCCCCAGGGCGCGGGCGGGAAGACGATATTGGTCTGATGGTGCGCGCCGAAGGGCACGATATCCAGGGCCGGCTTTTCCCAGTGCACGCCATCCTGTGAGGTGGCAAAGCAAAGCCAGCGGCTGTCGTCCGGCGCGATGGCGTCGTAGTAGAGCTTGAGCCGGCCATCCTCCTCCAGCACCGAGTTGTAGGCACAGATGCGGTGGCCCTCCCAGGGCCGGTCGGCCACCAGGCAGCGCTCGCCGGTGGGGGTGGGCCGGTTGACCACCAGCTGCACACCCTGCCGCTGGGCAAAGAAGACCTCATCAATGAAGAGCTGCCGGCTCGAGCCCACCCGGATGGGCCCCACCGGCCGTTCCTGCACTTGTGCCTGCGCCAGCAGCCAGGAGGCGACAGAGGCACCGCCGACACCGGCCAGGAATTGCCGCCGCGTCATCATTGCTGCACCGCCCGGGCCAACGCCCCGCTGCAGCTTTCGACAGGCGCTCTTGCCGCTCCTGGCGGCGGCTCAGCGCGCCGGCCGGGCTTGCTTGACCGCGATCTCGTTGGCGGCGGGGTAGGCAGGCAGGGGCCGCAGGTTGCGGTAGGCGTCCGCCCAGTCGCCCTGGGACTTCGGCACGATGTTGCGCACCGGCTTGATGCTGCGGAGGTAGGCGACTATGGCCCAGGTGTCAGCATCGGTCATATTTCGGTACACCGGCCAGGGCATGGGCGGCGCCAGGTAGCGGCCCTCCGGGTCCTTGCCGGTGCGCAGGGCGGCGAATACCTGGCGCGGGGTCCAGTTGCCCAGGCGGGCAGCCTTGTCGGGGGTGAGGTTGCCGGCATAGGTCTGGTAGCGGCCGATCTGGAATGGTTGCCCCACCCCCGCCACGTACCCGGCCAGCCACCTGCTGCCGCTGGGCAGGCGGTCCTGGTCGGTGGAGCTGTGGCAGTCGGCACAGGCGACGGCCGCAGTGACCAGGTAGCGGCCGTGCAGCACCTGCTGCCGGGTGGCCGGCCCGGCAGGCAGGGTGCCGGGAACGGCGGCATAGAGGCTGGCGGCAATGACAACCGCCACCAGCAAAGCCCAGGCTGCACGCATGCTTTCTCTCCTCCTTGGAGCACTGATAGCCGCAGTATAGCGGTTGGCGCACCGGCCCAGCGTGCACTAAACGCGCCACCGCGGGGGCGCAGCCGGAGTGGCGGCAGGTGTGCCCCCGGTGGCCACCGAAAGGCAACGCCAATCGCAAGCCTGGAGGTGAGGCTGATGAGCCGCTACTTACCCCTCCGGCGGGCAGGCCTGGGCCTGGCCGCCCTCCTCGTGGTGGGCGTGCTGCTGCCGGCGGCAGCAGCCGAGCAGGCCGCCCCCCAGACCCACCTGGTGCCCATGCGGGATGGCGTGCATCTGGCCACGGACGTTTACCCGGGGCAGGAACAAGGGCCCTGGCCGGTGGTGCTGGTGCGCACCCCCTACGGCAAGAAGAACTCCCGGCCCGGGGGCCTGGAGGACTATGCGGTGGTGGTGCAGGACGTGCGAGGGCGCTACGACTCGGAGGGGCATGCCCTGGCCTTCTTTGACGACGGCTGGGGAGAGCGCCAGGACGGCCTGGACACGGTGAAGTGGATCCTGGCCCAGCCCTGGTGCAGCGGCAGCATCGGCACCTTTGGCGGCTCGGCCCTGGGCATCACGCAGACCATGTTGGCGGGAGCGGAGCCGCCCGGGGTGGTATGCCAGCAGATCGTGGTGGGGGCGGGCAGCATGTACCACGACGCCGCCTACCCCGGGGGGCTGTTCGGCGAGTCGCTGATGGCGGGCTGGCTCAAGGCCACCGGCTGGCCGGAGGACAACCTGCAGACCATGCTCGCCCACCCCGCCTATGACGACCTGTGGCGGACGGTGGACGCCACGGCGCGAGTGCAGCGGCGGCGGGTGAGCATTCCCGCGGTGCACGTGGGCGGCTGGTATGACATCTTCACCCAGGGCACCATTGACAGCTTTGTGGCTCGCAGCCGGGTGGCCCCTAACCAGTGGCTGGTGATGGGCCCCTGGCCGCACGGCATCAAGCAGAAGGTGGGGGAGCTGCTGTTCCCCGCCAACGCCCGCCAGGTGCCGCGGCCGGGGATGGACGCTCCCTTCTGGATGGCTTACTGGCTGAAAGGCGAGGCCAACGGCCTGCCCGACCTCCCCCGGGTGCAGTACTACGTGATGGGCGCCTGCGGGGAAAAGGGCGCGCCGGGGAACGAATGGCGTTCCGCTCCCCGCTGGCCGGTGCCCGCCCAGCCTACGCCCCTCTACCTGGCGCCCGGCAGCCGCCTGTCCCAGCAGGCGCCGGCGCAGGAAGGCACCCGGCGCTATCACTATGACCCCCGGCAGCCTGTCCCCACCCGGGGTGGGCGCAACCTGCTCATTCCCGCCGGCGCCCTGGATCAGCGGCCCAACGAGGGGCGTCCAGACGTGCTCACTTTCACCAGCCCGCCCTTGCGGGAGCCCCTGGAGGTGACGGGTCGTATCACCCTGCGCCTGTGGGCCGCCAGCTCGGCCCCCGACACCGCCTTCGTGGCCACCCTGTGCGACGTCTATCCCGACGGCCGCTCCATGCTCGTCACCGAGGGGGCGCTGCGGGCGGCCTGCCGCCGCTCTTTCCTGCAGCCCACGCCTCTGGAGCCAGGGCAGGTGTACGAGTTCCGGGTGGACCTGGCCTCAACCAGCATCATCTTCAACCGGGGGCACCGCCTGCGCCTGGACCTCACCTCCAGCAGCGCCCCCCGCTATGCCGTGCACCCCAACCTGTGGGGGCAGGGCGAGCCCCAGGTCGCCCGCCAGGCCATCCACTACGGGGCCGGCCGCCCCTCGGCGCTGCTGCTGCCGGTGGTGCGCCACCGCTGGCCCCCTCCCGCTGCCTGGGACCGCCACCTGCGCTGAGCAGCGCTACGGCCTGCCTTTGGCAAACAGCGGCTGCACCGTTCGCCCCATCTCCGCCACCAGCCGGGAGCCCAGCTCCGGGCCGTAGAAGGAAGTGCCGCTCTCGTACCCGCCCAGGCGATACTGGTCCGGCGACAGGATATAGCCGATGTAGCTGTTGGCCAGCCCCACCGCCGCCGGATAGCGGGCGCCAGCGGCCCGGGCGTCCTTCTTCATGGCCAACCCCAGCTCCACAATGGCCTCCCCCGGCACCGCCATGAAGACGCCGTCGCCCACTCGCAGCGCTTGCAGGCGCACCTGGGCGGGGAAGAGCTGGGAGAACAGCTGGCGGGCACCCTCGGGGGTCATCTGGTACTCCTCACCCGTGCTCTCGATGAAGGCGGGCGATACCTCGTAGGGTGGGAGCTCCCAAAGCACGCTGCTGGCGGCCAGGCGTACCGGGGAGGCCATCTTCACCCCCCGCGCCAGCTGCCATGCCCGCTCAGCCAGGGCCTTGCCGTAGTTGTTGATCCGCTCCAGGCCCGAGCCAAAGCTGCCGGAGGTGGTCTGGTCGCCCTGGGTGCCGTTGAAGAAGAGCGCACTGCCCCCGGCCAACCTCGCCTCCAGGGCGCGCGCCATGGCCCCCGGCCACTCGCCGCTGATGATGAAGCTGTCGCCGCCCAGCATGGTGGGGTGGGCGGTAAAGTTCACCACCAGGGCCAGCAGGTGGGGCTTGGCCTCCCGGGTAGCCACCTTCATCACGGTGAGCGTGGGGTCAATCAAGCCGCCGCCGGTGCTGCGGCGGTTGCGGTTGAAGCCGGCCAGGGGGGCGGAGGCAAACCCGAGCTGCGCCGGCTGCAGCCGGGCATGGGCCGCCCGCACCGCCTCCGCCAGGCGGCAGTTCATCCACTCGTAAAACTGGGGATGGAACTTGCCAAAGGCCAGCGGCCACACGTCCCCGCCTGGGTGCAGGCACTCGGGCGAGGAATGATTGTGGGCAGCCGCCAGCAGCAGGTTGCCCTGGTCGAACCCCAGGCCCTGCAGCTTCGCCAGCACCGCCTCCTTCATGCCGGGGGCGATTACCAGCAGGTCGGTGGCTACCAGGGCGAGCTTGGTGCTGCCGTCAGAGAGCACCAGCGCCCGGCAGTAGATGTCGTCGTGCACCGACTGTGCCGGCTTGCCCATGCGGTCGCCGAACCCGCCCAGGGAAATGGTAGGGAACTGGGCCAGGGAGGGGGTGATGCTCACCCTGGCCTCTCCCGCCAGCAGGCCGGCCGCGGCCGGGGTGCCGCTCAGGGCGAGGCCGGCCACCGCCAGGCAAACCATCCAAATCAGGGCTTTCGCTTCCATGCTCTTACCTCCCGTACCGTTTCATGGCTGACCATGCACTTCCACCAGACCGATCTCGCATTTGCCTACCGGGCCCTCGGCCGCGAAATCGAGCGGCTGGCCGTTATAGGGCACCTTGCCCACCAGCAGCTCGGAAACGGGCCCGCACAAACCCCCGCCGTGCTCGAACTGCCAGACCACCTGGTAGCGCTTGCCGTCGCCGCTGTGCTCCACCACTCCCCAGCGCTCTCGCCAGCGCGCCCGCAGCCACGCCCAGCTCGTCGGGTCGTAGGCACCGCCCACGAGCTGCTGGCCCATCAGGTCGGCTTGCAGGCGGCCGTCGCTGCGAGTGCCCAGCCGCAGGAAGGCGCCATTGGCAAAGCGCAGCAGCGCCCCCGGGCCCCAGGACATGCCGCCGTCGCTGCCCTGGCGCAGCTTCACCACCAGCCCCTCGGCCCTCCCCTGCAAGGGCAGGGCCAGGTAGGCGTAAGTATGGGGCCGGCCCTGGATGGTGATGGCCCCCTGCTCGGTGCCGAAGGGGGAGGGATTCGCCGGCGAGATCAACTGCCGGGCGGCAGGCAGCGCCGGGAAGGTGAGCGCGCACAGGGAAGAGCCCCAGGCGGGAGCAGCCTGCAGGGCCGCTCGCTCCGCCCGCTTGCTTGCCACCTGTGCCGCCACCTGCGCCTGGCGGCGGTTCGCTCCCGCCTCCACGGTGGCCTGCAGCCCCGGGCCCAGGCGGGCCTGGTATTCCTCCCGCAGCACCTGCATCAGCTCCGGCTGGTGCACCCAGCCGGCGATGGTGTGGAAGCGGGCATTGGCCTCCAGCACCCGCCGCACCAGCTCCCGGCTCAGCCCGCCGCTGTTGTTGCAGATCACGCCGATGCAGTTGTTGATGTTGTAGCCAGAGACGAAAAAGCGCAGGTAGTCGAAATCGGTGTAGCGCTGGTTGGCCCCCTCCCCGCGCAGGATGAAGTCCACGTAAGCATCGGCAGGCGGCAGGTAGCACAGGCCGTCGCCCAGGGCGGTGGTGGAGTGCCATTCCAGGATGCCCTCCTCGCCCAGCAGCGCCCGGGCCTGGCGGGCCAGGGCATAGAGGGCGGCGGGATTGCTGGTGTACTGGCCGTCAAAGTAGAGGCCGTCGGGCCGGTGCTGCCTGCTCATGCGGGTGATGGCGGCCAGAAAGAGATCAATGTTTTCCCCCGAGCTGATGGCCGGGGGCCAGCCTTGGAAGTTGACGAAGCTGTTCATCGCATGGCGTTCCAGGGGAGTGCCCCGCAGGAAATAGGCGGGGCTGGTATAAACGATAAACCGCATCCCCAGGCCGTGCAGCGTCTCCCGCACCCGGCCGAACTCGGCGGGCCCCAGCCGGGGCACAAAGTCCAGGTTCCAGTCCTGCCACAGCATCACCTCGGACTGCAGAAGCACGATATTGCCCAGCTCCCGCCACGAGCGCAGCACCTCGTCCGGCGGGTAGGCCAGGGTGTCCGACCAGTGCCAGACCACGTTGTCCCGCAGCGAGCGCTGCCAAGGGTACGGCTGGGGAGGGCAGACTGCCAGCCAGAGCACGGCCCCCGCGGGCAAGGGATAGCGCGCCACCCTCCCGGCATAGGGGTCAAAGCCGTCTGCCAGCCCCGGCTCGGAGCAGTACAGCCCAAAGCCGCCCCATTCATCCACCAGCAGGTGGTGGCTTTGGTAGGAGGCGTGCCAGGCCGGCGCCATCAGGCGCTCCACCGCCACCAGCAGGGGTTCGTGCACCTGGAGCATGAACAGGGAATCGCCGTTTACCCGCACCGTCACCCGGGGATGCTCGAAAGTGAAGCGCGCCAGGCCCCGGCCCAGGTGGGTGAGCCGCCCGCCGCGCAGGGGCAGCCCCAGCCGCAGCCGGGCCACCGGGCGGGGGTGCCCGATGCGCTGCTGGAAGCAGACCTCGCCCCGGGCCAGGTCGCCCTGGATCAGCGCGCCGGTGGTGGTGACCCGGAAGGCGGCATCGGTGAGGGTGCCCGCCTCCACCACCATGCCCCGCTGGGGAGTGGGGAAGGAGCGGGGGTCCATCAGCTCCTGGAAGGTGGGCGCTCCCGCCCACAGCGGCACCGCCAGCAGCAGTGCCGGCAGCGCCCCGGCCCCCCGCAGCAGTGCCTGCTTGCCCATGTCAGCCCCTGCCACCCGCCCGTTTGGCCAGCGCCGCCCGCAGGTCAAAGAGCACGTAGGGCCGGTTGTAAGCCGGTGAATCGGTGCCCTCCGCGTTGGCCACCCACAGCTTGAGGGAGGTGGCGTCATAGGCCACCGCGTGCAGGTCCCCCGTGCCCACGCGGGGCATGAGGTCGCTCATCGCCACCTGGGCCGTGAGGTTGCCGTAGTTGGCCTTCAGGCGGTCATATAGCTTGCGGTTCCAGCTGGCGCTATCCAGGGACATGGAAAGATAGACCACGTCCTCCAGAGCCGGCTGCTGGTGGGGCGTGCCCTGCCAATCGTATTCCCGGAAAATATCCTTGGCGGTGATGAGCTGGCGGGCGGACTTGGCCTTGCCGTCGCCGATCAGGAAGTCGTAGCAGCTCATGCGCTTGGCCCCCCGGATGATATCCACCGCTGCGGGCAGGCTATCGGCATATTGCAGCACCCGGCGGGCCATGAACACCCACGGCTCGGCGTCCATGGTCTCGTGCTCGGGGCCGAAGGCGTCACCGATCTCGCTTAGGGCAATGCCCTTGGCATTCAAGCCGCTGGCCACCCCCAGCCAGCCGATCCACCCCACGCTGGCAAAGGGAATGCCTCGCCGTGGCCGGTAGAGGATGATGGCCGGGCGGTCCTGCACCTTGGCCTCCCGCCAGTAGTCCAGGGCACGCATCTGGTAGAGGTGGCCGTCCGGCACCGCCTTGCCCCAGGCCGCATAGTAGCTGCACTGGTAGTGCAGAGGCGGCAGCCAGCTCAGGTCGGGGATGACGTGCATCCAGCGCACCCAGCGCAGCGGCACTCCAGCCCCGTCCGCCAGCCCCTGCATCTCCTCCAGGAACTCGGGGGCGATGTGCCGGGACATCACCTGCCAGGCCTCGTCAAGCTGGGCGTCCTTCACCCCCATCTGCTGCTTGATCAGGCCAAAGAAGGTCTCCCAGTAGCCCGCCAGCTCCCCCTTCACCAGGCGGCCGTGGGCAAAGCCCATCTGGTAGGGGGTGCCCCACACGTCGATCACGGTGACGGCATCCGCCCCCTTCCCCAGCGCCCAACGGCGGCCGTTTATCTGCTCCGCCTGGCCGGCGCTGATGGCGAGCAGCAGCAATGCCGTCAGGATACCGGACGCCCATAACCTCCTGCCCCAACCGGGGTGACTGCGCATGGTCTCCTCCTTCCGGGCCTAATCCGCCAGGCCGCAGATGCCCTCCACCAGCTCCGAGATGGCCTCCACCTTCTCAATCTCTCCCACCTGCGAGATCTCGTCCGAGATGCCCAGCACCAGCCGGGGGGCAAACAGGTCAATCGCCCGCCCCGCGAAATCGAGCACCTCCCGCAAGGGGTACTGGTCCAGAAAATGGATGGCAGGCAGCAGGTCCAGGCAGACCAGCCGCTCCCCCACCGCGGCCTTGATCTCCTCCAGGGTGATATCGCCCATGGGGGCCGGGGTAAGCGCCTCCACGGAGTCCAGCCCGCTCTCCTGCAGGTAGGGCAGGATCAGCCTGGAGTGGCCATCCCAGTGCGAGTGCACGAAGCGCCCGTGCTCGTGCAGCCGGCTGCTGATCCACTGCCAGCGGGGCAGCAAGTAGCGCTTTAGGATAGGCGGCGGGGTGAACTCATTGGTGGCGTGGTCGCCCAGGTTGAAGATGCGGCAGGGCAGCTGTAGCGCCGCCTCCACCTGCCGGTGATCCCGCCGGTCGCAAGCCTCCAGGTAGGCCTCCACCTGGGCCGGGTGGTCGGCCAGCAGGTAAAAGGTGCCGGCTAGGCCGCACCAGGTCTTGATCAGCTCCGTAAAGCCCGAGCTCCCCAGGAAGACCGTAGGCTCGGCCCGGTGCCCCACCCGGTCGGCCGCCTGCCGGAAGGAATCCGGGTTGGCCCGGTAATGCTGGCGCTCCACCAGCCCGGTGAGCACCTGCAGGTCCCGAGCACTGCCCACCGGGTACTGCTCGATGCGGCGATTGAGCAGCTCGCCGTTGGCCCAGATATCCCGATCCACGGTGGTCAAGCTGCCCTGGGGGGTGGTGATGGTGCTGAGGTGGCGGTCGCCCTGCTGCTCCTCGGTGCGGACGACGTCGGCCGGGTCCTCGTATCCCTCGATCCCCGCGCTGGCGGCATAGCGTACGGAGCAGCGCAGGGCGTCGTAGATGCCGAAATAGTCCAGGTCCCGCCAGCGGGCGGGCAGGGTGCCCTTGGCCCGGTGGTGATTGATCCAGGTCTCCAGCCGCGGCTGCCAGAGCACGGCATCGGCCTCGCGCTCAAAGATGGCGAGGTTGAGCTCCCTGCGGGTCATGGCCTGCTCCTTGGGCCGGCACCCGGGCCGGCGGCTGCCGCCAGGGCTTTGTACGCCGCCGCCCCCAGACTCCCCTGCCGAGCCGAACGAGCGCTACCTGGTGACCACCAGCACCTGCGGGCGCACCCAGTTCGCCCAGTCATGGCTGTCGCTCTCCAGGGCGTCCACGCGCAGGGTCAGGCGCACTTGCCGGCCGGCCCAGGCGGAGAGGTCCACCTGGCGGGGCACCGCAGGCAGCTCGCGCTGCACCGCGCTCCAGGCCTGCTCGCCCTCCACCAGCACGGCAAAGCGCACGCCATCGCTGGTAGGGCCGGTGAAGCCGGTGGCAAAGCGCAGCACCAGCCGCTCCCCCTCTTGCAGGGCGGGCAGCTCCAGGCGGAAGGTGGCGTCACCGTGGCCCTGTGCCCGGGGATGCTGGAAGATGGACAGCTGTGGGCCGCCGCCCTGCTCCATCACCTCAGAGCGCCAGTCAGCGCAATTTTCCACCTCAGCCTGCCCCAGGCGCAGGGCCAGGTCAGCCACCAGCCCCCGGGGGGCGGAGCCGTAGCGCGCCTTCACCTGAGTCAGCCAGTCGGCCATGTTGGGAGCGCCCCCCTCCCGCACGAAGGTGATGCCGCTGGCGGCCACCGCCGCCGCAAAATCGGCTACAACCTGGGCGGCAGCGGCCGGGTCCAGCCCATAGCGGTCGGGATAAGCAAGCTGCATGTACCAAAGCGGCAGCAGCAGCCGCTCCACCCGGCGGGCCACCGCCGGGTCATCGGCCCGGGCCCGCGCCCGGGTGAGCACCTCCAGGCCGGCCACCACCAGCTCCGGCTTCACCGTGTGCTGGGGATCCCAGGCCCCGAAGGCATGCACGTCGGGGTCCCGGGCAGCGGCGTCCAGCAGCGCCAGGTAGTGCAGCACCTCCTCCTCCGCCTTGCCGTAATAGCCCCGGCAGAACTCCAGGCGGATCATCCCCGGGTCCCGGCCGGGATCCCACATCAGCTGGGAGGCCAGGTACTGGCGCAGCTCTGCCAGCTCGCCGCCGGGCCCCTGGTAGTTCGCCTGCACCATCAGGCCGTTCACGCGGTGGGCGGCATAGTACTTGATATCCCTGGCCAGGCCCTCCAGGTTCTGGTTGGGGGCCAGGTAGTGGGCAAAGTTGGTGGCATAGTGCCAGATGAAGATGCGCCCGGTAAGCTTGCCCCACTGCTCCAGGTAAGAGGACAGGTTGGCGCCCAGGCCGCAGCGCTGGAAGCCGTGGTAATAGCAGCCGGCGTGGCAGAGCCGGATGATCACGTTGGGCCGGGGCCGGGTGAGCGCCGGGGGCCGCGTCGAGTAGGCGTAGGCCAGGGTCTCGATCCACTTGCCCGGATGCTCCTTGGCCACCACCTCGGCGATGGCGTTCACAAAGCGCAGGATGGGCCCGTGCTGCGACCCCTCCTCCCGCACCACCGCCAGGCACTGCTCGCATTCGCATGCCCCCTCGCCGTCGTTCTGCGACACGTCGAAAATGGGCACCTCCGGGCGCTCCCGGATCCAGGCCAGCACCTGGGCGGTGGCGATGCGCAGCACCTCGGGATTGGTCAGGCAGAGCTGGCCGTGCACGGTAGCGTTGGTGCGCTTGCCCCCCACCAGGCTGAAGTACTCCGGGTGATCCCGGAAGTACTTGTCCGGCGGCACCAGTTGGCAGAAGCTGTGCACGTAGGGGTGGATCACGATCTTGCCCCCCACCGCCGCGTCGCACGCCGAGGCCGGGCCGTTCAGGCGCTGGCGGGCAGCCACTTCCCGGGGAAAGCTGTCGAAATACAGCGTCTCTCGGTACATGAAGGGCGGGGTGTAGGCATAGCTGATGGCAGGCAGGGTCAGGGGGTCGTGCCGGGGCACCACCGTGCAGTCCCGCGCCAGGAAGCGCACCCCCAGGTACCGCTCCAGCAGCACGTACACGCTGTAGAGCTGCCCCCGCTCGCCCTGGCCCAGCAGCACCACGTCCTCTCCCACCGTGCGCAGGAAAACCCCATCCTCGCGCAGGCGGGCCGTAGCTCCCCGGCCCACCAGGGCCAGCGCCCGCCGGCTGGGCCCGAGCAGAAAGGCCGGCCCCGCTCCCGCCCGACTTTCCCGCACCACGGGCAGGGAGGCGCCGCAGGCCTGGGCCAGCAGATCCCGCAGCTCCCGGGCCGCGTACTGGACGACCGGCCTCGGCTGGTCCGGGATCACGATGCGGTAGCAGCTCTTGCCGCCGCGGGCAATAGTGAGGGCAGGCGTGCGGTCGGGGGTCTGCTCAATGCGGCCGGTGGGCAGCACCTCCTGCCAGCGCCGGATGCCGATAATGGCCTTGGCGAACTCAAAGGCCTGTTCCCACTGGTCGGTGTCGGCCAGGCGGAAGACCTCGTAGATTGGTTTCTTGCGGTCCGGGTCGGCCAGGCCCGCTCCCTCCTGCCAGGTCCACAGGCCCAAGCGCAGGCCGCCCTCGGCCTTGTGATCCACGTGGCGGTGCAGGATAAAGGCGTCAATGCCCGGCAAGTGGCTGAGCTTGTAGTAGGCGTAGGCATAAGCCGCCGCCTGCACCTGCTCGCCCTCGGGCCCATCGGGGGTGTGGAAGCCCTGCTCGGAGAGGATGAGGCGCCGAGGCTGGCCGTGGCAGCGCAGGCGGGCCTGGCGCAGGTAGGCCGGCAGCACCTCGATGTTCTTGAAGGTGATCTTGGGGGTGTCGAAGCTCGCCACCGCCTGGCGGTCCTCCCAGGTGCGGGGATTGAATAGGTTTTCGGGGTAGGGATGGAAGGCCACGTGCCAGGGGAAGTCGCCCTCCCGGCGCGACCAGGCGGCCAGCCGGTCCACGAACTCCTTGCCCGCAAAGCCCCGCCGGGGGTCGGGCTGCATGGCGGAGTTCCAGTGGTGCTCCAGGGAAATGTAGGTGCGAATCTGCGGGTGGAAGCGGCGCACGGCCAGGTCGGTGATGCGTAGGGCGACACCGTAGTCCTCGACAAACTCCTCCAGGCCCAGGCGGCCGATGTTGTACCACTCCCAGTGCGCCTGCACCTCGTTGCCCACGATATAGCCGCTCACCCAGCCGTGGGGGGCGCCGGGCCGGGAGTAGCGGTGGGCCAGGTATTCCAGCGCCGCCCGGTAGCAGCGCAGGCCCCGCTCGTCGCTGAGGTTGAAGGCGCCCAGGTGGTTGGGAGCGGCTGCCAGGTCGGTGCGGGGGTGGATGAAGGGGTTCCCCGGGTCCGGCCGGGTGGGGACGGCGTTGTTCAGGATGGCGGTGATGCTGATGCCGGCGTCGGTCATGGGCTTGAAGGCAGCGTCAAGCTGGCCTATGTAGCCCACGTTGATAGGGATGCGCTCGCCGTCCACCTCCCAGGTTTCGGCCGGGGTGCCTCCCGAGAGGTCCACCACCGCCGGCACCATTACGTTGCAGCCGGCGTGCTTCACCCCCAGGGCGATGGCGTCGTCCACCATTTGCACCTGCAGGCCCTTGATGCTGCGGGGCCAGGGCAGGTCGAAGCCGGGTCCGGGCAGGGCGGACAGGTCATCCACGTAGTGGGCCGGGCCCAGGGGCCGGCCGCTGCCGGCCTCGACCAGCTGCAGCTTGGAGTAAAGCCGGTCCCGACGGCCGGCCAAGCGCACAATCTCGATCCGGCCCTGGCACCGGCCCTGCCAGGCGACGGGGAAGCTGCCGCCCGGTCGGTAGCGCTGGTAAGGCCGCAGTTCCAGCAACCGCACGGGCACCGGCGGGGCGGTAGCGGTTACCACCAGGGCTTGCTCGGTGGCGGCTACCCTGCTGATGCCGGCAGCCGCGTCAAGGCGTGCAGCCATGCTCAGGGCCAGGGCGAGACATAGTGCAAACCTCATAGGCTCTCCGGGCTACCCGAGCAAGGGACGGATGAGCTTGGCGTAGCGGGGTACCGCCTCCCGGGGGTCCTCGTCGGCCTCGTGCTCGATAGTAAGATAGCCCCGGAAGCCCGCACCCCGCATGATCTTGATCACCCGCCCAAAATCCATGGGCTGCTTGGGCTGGCCCTCGGGCTGCACCTCGGTCTTGAGGTGGACGGTGATGGCGTAGCGGGCCACGCGCTCAGTGTCGGCGTAGGGGTCAGGGGTGTGGAAGTTGGCGATGTCCAGGTTCAGGCCGAACCAGTCGCTCTTCACCCCCTCCATGATGCGCAGCACCTGCTCGGCAGTGGAGGTGATACCGCCGTGCACCTCCAGGCCGGGCATCACGCCCCGGCGGGCGCCGTACTCGCTCACCTGCTGCAGGCAGTCCACACACCAGGCCAGGGCCTGCTCGTAGCTGGCCCCCTCCGGCACTCCCCCCGCGTACACCCGGCAATAGGGTGCGCCCAGCACCGCCGCGTAATCTATCCACGACTTGACCACGGCAATGTCCCGGTCCCGCTCCTCGCCGGGCGGGCGACAGAAGTTGTTGCGCAGGCCGGTGCCCGTGATGTCCAGGCCCAACAGGTAGCACTTGCGCTTGAGGTGGTGCAGGTAGTCCTGGGTGATGGGCTGGGGGAAGTAGTATCCGGTCAGCTCCACCCCGTCCAGCTCGGCGGCGGCGCAGGCCTCGATGAAGGCGTCCAGGTCCATGTTCTTCTCGGGGCCGGCCAGGAAGCGTCGGTAGGAGTAGGCGGCGCAGGACAGCTTGAGGCGCGGCGCCGCCTTGCGCTCCAGGGGCGGCCGGGCCGCGCCGGGAGCGGCCGCCCCCACTGCCGCGGCGGTCGCCAGGGCCGCTCGGCCCAGAAACTGGCGGCGAGTATGACCGGAATCGCTCATGGCTGCCTCCCGGCTAATGCACCTGCACCAGGGGCGGGTGCGCGTACTGCTGGTAAAGGTCGGCCACCCCCGCCTGCTGCTCGTCCCCGGTGTGTAGATACAGCCGATAGCGAAAGGTGATGGCGCCGCCGGCGGGGATGGTGTAGGCGCCCGGCTGCCCCGGCTGCCCCAGGAAGTCATGGACGCCGAAGGGGTTGGCGGCAAACAGCCCGTAGTCCCGCACGTGCCAGTAGGTGGGGTGGCGGAAGCTTTCCGGGTGCTCCAGGATGGCGATACCCACCGTCTGGCCAGCCACCGGGCCCCAGTAGTCACACCACTCCGCCTGCTTGCCCCAGGTCGCTCCGTCCCGCTGGCCGCGGGAGTTGACGATGTGGCCGGCGCCCCGGGGCACCTCCATGGAGCTGGCCACCCGCACCGCCATCATCCCCTCCTTGGTGTCCCCCATCACCACCGGGCCCTCCGTGGCCAAGAGCGTCACCTCAAAGTCGAGCAGGCGCCCCCGGCCGGTGCGGTAGATACGTAGCTCCCGCACCTCCTGGCACACTTGCTTGCCCTCAGCCGCCACCCAGCGGCTGCGCGCTCGCAGCCGGCCCACCACCGGGCTGCTGAAAAGGCCCTCAAAGGCCTGGTGGACGATCTTCCCTGCCTCCTCCGACTCGCTCCAGAAATCCTCGTCGTTGACATCGCCAAAGCCGAACCAGAACGAGCGGTGGTGCGGGTGGTCCGTAGATTCACCGGCCACCTGCTCCATGGGGTAGGAGCGGGTGATGGGCTGACCGGTGGGCCCCATCAGCGGCCAGCAGTAGGGCTTGGGGCCGTCCACGCGGTAGCGGGTGAACAGCTTGCCGTCGAGCAGGATGTCCACCCCTTCCTTGCCTTCGGTGAGGGTGACACCGCCCCGGGGCGGGGGAGCAGTGCCGAACTTGAGCAGGTAGCGGCGCCAGGCCCCCCGGGGCAGCTGGTCCAGCATCCAGGTGACCTCTGCCTGGCCCTCCCGGAACTCGACCCCGCAGGGCACCTCGCCACCGCCCACCTGGCGCAGGGTGGCGCTCTGCGCCCCGGCAGGCGCCGGCACCCGCACGGTGACCGGCGCCTGCGTGTAGGCGGTATCCACGGCCTTCACCGCCACCTGGCAGCTCCAGCGCGGCGGTGCCGCCGTGCCTGCCCCGGCCCAGGCCAGGCAGGCCAATGCCAGCGCCAGGGTAGCCCGACTCATGCCCGCACCCCCGGCGGCGGCGTGGGCGAGATCGTGTGCTTCGCCGGGTCAAAGTAGACGCGGCGCCCGGTGTGCAGGGCCTCGATGGCCATGATCACCGCCATGGAGTGCGAGTACCCGGTGTCAATGTTGGCGTTGGGGGTCTCACGGCTGCGCAGGCACTCCATCCAGTTGCGCATGTGAGGCGTGCTCTCATGCGGCTCCAGGGTGAGGGTCTCCTTGATGCGCTTGCTACTGTCAATGGCGATGATATGCGGCTCCCGGGCATTCTTGGTGATGGTCACCGCGCCGCCGCCGCCGTCGCCGGTGACGGTCAGGCTGTCCACGTCCAGGCAGCCGTTGGTGCCGTAAATGATGGGGCCCTCGCTGCTCGCCTCGTTGCCAAAGCGGGTGGAATAGCTCACCAGGAAGTCGCCAGGATAGTCCAGCAGCACCTGGAAGGTATCCGCGTTCTCCCGGCCGTCCTGCCAGACGTAAACGCCGCCGTGGGCCACCACGCTGCGCGGGAACGGCTGGTTCATTACCCACTGAATGGCATCAATGGTGTGGCTCAGCCACTGGCAGGGGATGCCGCTGGAAAACGGCCAGTACAGCCGGAACTCCCGGTAGTAGTGGGGATTCCAGGGCCGGTAGGGCTTGTCCATGAGGAAGCGCTTCCAGTCGGTGTCCGCCTCCTTGATCTCGTTTTCCACGTTCCCCCGGCGCCAGCGGGGGCCGAAGTAGTTCCAGGCCTGCTCGATGTAGGAGACCTTGCCCAGGGCCCCGGAGGCGATAAACTCGGCGGCCGCGGGCCAGGAGCCCTCGCTGCGGCGCTGGGTGCCGATCTGCACCACCCGCTTGGTCTCCTTCACCGCCCGCAGCGCCTCCTTGGCATGGGCCAGGTTGTTGGCCAGGGGCTTCTCCACGTACACGTCCTTGCCCGCCCGCACCGCATAGGCCAGGTGAGCGGCATGCTGGAAGTCGGCGGTGGCGATGATCAGGGCGTCAATATCCTTGCGCTCGCAGATCTCCTCCAGGTTGCGACACTGGATGGCCTCCTGCCCGGTCTTCTCCTTGATCATGGCCGCGCCGCGCTCCCGGGCCTGGTTCCAGATGTCGCAGGAGGCAACCAGGTCCATGTTCAGCTCCTTGCTGAACTGGCAGAACTCCCGCATCAGGTCATTGCCCCGGCCGCCGGGGCCCACGATCCCCACCCGAATCCGCTCGTTGGCACCGAACACCCGGCTGGGAAAGGCGTTCAGGGCGGCCACGCCCAGGGCCAACCCCGCCGCCCCGGCACCTTGCTTCAGGAAATCCCGTCTGGTAATGCCTTCGTCCATCTCTCTCCCTCCTTGCGGCCGGCCTGGCGGCCGCGGGCAAACTGGCGGCACCGCCGCTAAGCAGGCCGTCCACTGCGCAAAGGTTGCTGCCGGGAGAAGGGCAGGCAGGTCGCCCCCTCCACGTTGAGCCAGGTACGGTAGGGAGTGCCGGTGGCGCCGGCACTGGCAAAATCGCACAGGTACACCGGCTGCCCCTCCGGAACGGGCACCTCCAGCAGCAGCCAGGGCTGGGGCCATGCCCCCCAGGGCCGCAGCCGCTCCCGCCAGCCGGTGGCCGCCAGCCTGGGCAGCTCCTCCCAGGGCCGGTCGTTGAACCGGGGGTCATAGGCCAGTAGCAGCGGCCCCCGGTAGATGGACACCTTGCCCGCGCACTCCCGCTCTCCCACCCAGAAATGCGGCCGCAGGTCCAGCCCCAGCCGCACCTGGTCGCCCGGCTGCCAGCGCCGGCGCAGTGTCAGGTAGCTGCCCGGCCGGGCGGTCACCGGCTGGCCATTCACCGCCGCCGTGGTGCGCTCGGACCAATAGGGAATGCGCAGCCGCAGCGTGAATTGCCGGGGCTGGGCCGGCTGCACGGTGATGGTCACCTCGCCCTGCCTGGGGTATGCGGTCTCCTGCCGCAGCCGCACCTGCTCGCCGCCGGGCAGGGCCGCGGCCAGCTCTCCCCGGCCGTAGTAGTTCAGCACCAGGCCGTCCGCGGCCTCCATCAGGCTCCACTGCGCCAGCATGCCCAGGATGCGGGGGCCATTTACCGAGCAGCAATTGAGCTCCGGCGAGCCTGGCCGGCACTGGAAGTTGATGTCATGGAAAGCGGCTTTGCGCTCGCCCTCCATGGGTGTGTTGTAGGTCCACCAGCGGCCGGAGGGCGCCTGGGCGCCCATGCCGCCGTTCAGGGTGGAAAGCTCGATCTCGTCGGCTACCACCGAGCTCCCGGTCAGCCGCAGCATGTCCAGGGATAGCGCAATCCAGGCCACCGTACAGCAGGTCTCGATCGCCCCCTGGTGATAGGGATTGCCGGTGGCCTGCTCGCCAGAGCTGAACCCGCCGGTGTTGTGGCGGTCACCCTCCAGGATGCTCCACCAGGTATGCTCAAAGGCCCGCCGGTAGCGGGCCTCGCCGGTGATCCAGTAGAGCTCGGCGATGGCCTGCAGATCGTGCAGGCTCTCCCAGCGGGGCTTGGGGGTCTGGGAGAAGGGCAGGCCGGCCAGGGCGGTGCGCACGTAGTCGCCCGAGGGCGGCTGCTCCCAGTCCTGCTCCACCCGGCGTGCCATCTCCAGGTAGGATTTATCGCCGCTGCGCACATACAGCAGAAGCAGGCCGTGGCCGATGGCCTCGTTCATCTCCTGGTCGCCTACCGACACCACCCGCCTGCCCCCGGCGGGGAAGGTCTGGCAGACCAGGTCCGCCGCCCGCCGCGCCGCGGCCAGGGCGCGCTCGTCCCCGGTGGTGTCGTAGTAGAGCAGCAGGCCCACCAGGGCGTGGTAGTGGCCCCATAGGTCCCAGCCCACCAGCAGGCGCTGTTCCCGGGGGTAGGGCCCCAGGTATCCCTCCGGCGTCTGGGCGGCAGCCAGGTCGGCCACTGTTTCCTCGATGACTTGGCCCAGGGCGCGGTCGCGGCTGATGCGCCAGTTGAGCACGGCGGCGGTCAAGTACTTGCCCACGAACTCCCCGGACCAGGGCAGCAGGTCCCGCCGGGGCTGGCGGTCACGGTCGCGCAGCATCTGCAGCATGGCCGGGTTGGCTCGCGGCGCGCCCAGGAGCCACTGGTCGCGGTTGGCCGCCAGCCGCTCCCCAACGCATCCCTGGAAGCGGAAGGCAGCCTGCCGAGGCTCCCGCAGCACCGGCTCCTGCTGGTAGCGGCTGCCCGCGGCCAGGGCGGGGGCCAGCAAGCCCAGCGCCGCCGCCAGCACACAGATCGCCGGTAGCATCTCCATGCTTACCGTCCTTCTACCCATGGCCGGGGTTCTCCTGGGGCCGGGGGGGAGCGATTAAGGAGCGGCCAGCGCCTCCAGCAGCGCCTGGTAGGCGGGCTTGGGCTGGTAGGACTCGTCGAAAATGAGGGCGGCATCCGGCCGGCCGGTATGCCAGGGGATCCAGGAATGCCGGTCGGTGAACCCCCACATCACAAAGGCCGTGCCGCCGGAGGCGCTCAGGCAGGCTGCCATCACCTGCCGGTAGATGCGGGCCTGCTCGGCCAGACGCTCCTCCCGGGTGCCGGTGCCCCCCTGGATGCGCACGTCCAGCTCCGTGATCTGCACCTGCAAGCCCAGCGCGGCCAGGCGGTTGATGTTGGCCGCCAGGCATTCCGGCTGGGGGTAGCGATCCAGGCCGATGTGCATCTGCAGCCCCACACCCGAGATAGGCACCTGCCGGTCCAGCATCCCCGCCGCTAACTCGTACACCGCAGCCGACTTGGCGCCCAGGTCCTCTGCCTGATAGTCGTTGTAGAAAAGCCGGGCCCCCGGGTCGGCCTGGTGTGCCCAGCGGAAGGCCAGATCCAGGTACTGGGGCCCCAGCGCCCGCGCCCAGAACGTATCCCGCAGCCCGCCCTCCGGGCCCACCGCCTCGTTGACCACGTCCCAGGCCGCCACCCGGCCCCGGTAGCGGCCCACCACCGCCTCGATGTGCTGCTGCAGGATGCCAGCCAGCTCCTGCCGGGAAAAGGCGCCCCCGGTCAGCCAGAGGGGCAGGGCATTGTGCCATACCAGGGTGTGGCCGCGCACCTGCATGCCGTGGCCGGCAGCGAAGGCTGCGATCTCGTCCGCACCCTCAAAGGTCCAGCGGTCGCGGGCCGGGCGCAGAGGGGCGAGCTTCATGGCGTTCTCGGGGGTCACCAGGTTGAACTCGCGGGCCAGCACCTGCCGGTACTGGGGCTCCTCCCGCAAGGGGCGCACCGCCACGGCGGCGCCGATGCGCAGGCCGCGCTTTTCGGCCAGGGCGCGCAGTGTAAGGTCGGCCACGGCTCCTCTCCTGGTGGTCTAATCAGGCAGCGGCTTGCCCTTGGTCTCTGGCGCCAGCGCCAGGCCCAACAGGCCCACTACGTAGATACAGGCGATCACGCCCGCCGCCATGCGGAACCCCATGTCCGCGCCGTGCGCAATGGCAAACTGGCGGCTCAGGCCTCCCAGGGCAAAAGGCGCGCCGGCCGCCAGCACCCGGGCGCAGTTGTAGCAGAAGCCGCAGCCGGTGGCTCGCACCCGGGTGGGGTAGAGCTCGGGGAAATAGATCGTGTAGGCGGAGAACGGCCCCAGGGTGCAAAAGCCCAGGATGGGCGCCCAGATCATGGCCTGCAGGAAGCTGTGGGTGGTCCAAAACATGCCCTCCACCGCCGCCCAGGCCAGCAGGAAGAAGATAAGCAGGGCTCCCCGGCGGCTGGTGCGCTCGCTGAAGACAGCGTAGGCATACATGCCAAAGAGCGCCCCTGCCTGCTGCACCAGGAAAACGTAGCTGCGGTAGCGGGTCATCTGGTCGGTGGCCAGGTTCAGAGGCTTGAGGGCGATGGTGAGCAGGTCGGGGGTCCAGAAGCCCACGCCCCACAGGCCGCCTACCCCCGCCGTGGCGAGCAGGGTGGCGGCGATGGTGTGGCGGCGCAGCACCGGGTCCCGGAACAGGTCGCCCAGGGCGCCCAGCTCCTTGCCCGCCTCCGACTGCGCCACCTCCTTGGCATGCTGCCAGCGCTCGGGCTCCTTCAAGGACCGGCGGATTACCACCACCACGAAGGCAGGTAAAACCCCCACCACGAAGGCCCAGCGCCAGCTCACCCCGCTCAGCGCCAGGCAGATCAGGGCGGCGGCCATGTTGCCCACCGCGGAAAGGGATTGCAGGGAGCCCAGGGCCATGGCCCGGGAGCGCTTGGGAAAGACCTCGGCTACCAGGGAGGCCCCCGCCGCCCATTCTCCGCCCACCCCCAGCGCGGTGAGGAAGCGGAAGGCGGCGAGCTGCTGCCAGGTCTGTGCAGTGGCGCTCAGGCCGGTGAAGCAAGCGTAGATGAGGATGGTGTAGACCATGGTGCGGGTGCGGCCCAGGCGGTCGCCCAGAACGCCGAAGATCGCGCCGCCCGCCGCCCAGCCCAGCAGGAAGATGGAGGTGATGATGCCCCCGTACACGTTGACCGAGCTTTGCAGCTCGGCCGGCGGCACCAGCTTGATCAGCAGCTCCTTCACCGCAGGCTGGCGCATGATGGTGAAGATGTTCTGGTCCATGGTGTCAAAGAGCCAGCCCAGCGCCGCCACCACCAGCACCAGCCACTGGTAGCGGGTGATGCCTTGATACCAGCGCAGCTTCCCCTCGCCGTTGTCCACTTCCGCCATCCCTTACTCCTTCCCCGGGCGATCGCACCAGCCCCACATCTTCGCAGCCGGGGGGCAACTTCCTGCCTGAGGGCAGGCCGGAGGGCCTGACGTTTCCAGGCCTGCCGTCCCGGTTGCATCAGCGGCGCAGAACAATCCGGCATCGCGGCCCGTTCTCCGGCACTTGCGATGGGGGCCTGTGGCTGATGTGGGTTTGAGGCCCTCGAGGCACGGCAGCAGATGGCTTAGCCAAGCTGCGGGGCATCTTTTGCCGGCTGGGGCCTCTGCAGGAATGGTGCACAAGACCTCGAACCGTCCCTTCTGTACCTCCAAGGAGGCGACATATGATGGCAAGGATACGGGTGTTCCTAAGGCTTGCGCTGGCGGGGATGGCACTGTTATGTACCCTGTGGCCTGCTCTTTGCGCGGAGAGCACCATCCGCCTGGTCACTACAGAGGCTTCCAGGGGCAAGATTGATCCGGGGATCGTGGCCGAGACCTTCGTAGTGAGCCCGGATAGCAGGCGGGTGGCTTATGTGGCCCAGCGCGGCAAGAAGCAGTTGGTTGTTGTCGATGGCGTGCCAGGGCGGGAGTTCGACAGCATCCGGAGTGGCGGCCCAGCCTTCAGTCCAGACAGCAAGCGACTGGCATATGTCGCAACCCGTGGCGGCAAGGAGCTGCTGGTGGTGGACGCAGCGGAGGGCAAGGAATACAACGCCGTCATCCCGGGCGACTCAATCTTCAGCCCTGACAGCCAGCGAGTCGCATATTGCGTATTCCGGGGCGACAAGTCTTTCGTAGTTGTAAATGGCGCGGAAGGCAGGGCGTATGACCTTCGCTCCCCGCTCAAGTCGCCGCCGGTCCTCAGTCCTCAAGGCAGCCGAGTGGCATACGTCCGCAAGCGATACGTGGATACTCATGTCCTCAGGCCATCCCCGGCCGGGGTAGGGTCTTATCGAGAGTCGGCCGTGGGCGGCGTCCGCAACTTCGTGGTCGTGGATGAAGCGGAGGGCAAGACCTACGCGTGGGTAGACGGGAGCCCCATCTTCAGTCCCGACGGCAAGCGAGTGGCCTATATGGCATTCCAGGGCAAGAAGCAGCTTGTGGTGGTAGACGCGGTGGAAGGCAGGGAGTACGACACGATCGGCAAGCGCGGCCCGATCTTCACTCCTGACAGCAGCCGAGTCGCCTACTGCGCAAGTCGAGGTGGCAAGTGGTTGGTGGTGCTGGACGCTGGGGAGGAGGCGGAGTACGATGGCATCGGCGAGGGCAGCCCAGTCTTCAGTCCCGACGGCAAGCGAGTGGCCTATGTTGCATTCCGCGGCAAGAAGCGGTTGGTCGTGGTGGACGGGGTGGCCAGCGCGGAGTACGACGGCATCGGCGAGCTGAGCTTTAGCCCCGATAGCCAGCGAGTGGCCTATATGGCATGGCGGGGCAGCAAGCAGTTGGTTGTCCTGGACGGGGCGGAAAGCCCGGAATACGACGGCATTGGCGATCTGACCTTCAGTCCTGACAGCAAGCGGGTGGCTTATGCAGCAGGGAATGGCGAGAAGCTGTTTGTGGTCGTGGATGGCGCGCAAGGACGGGACTACGGCGGCATCGCGGAACACAGTCCCATTTTCAGCCCTGACAGCAAGCGAGTGGCCTATGTGGCAGGGCGCGGCGACAAGCGGCTGGTAGTCGTGGACGGCGTGGCAGGCGCGGAGTACGACGGCATCGCCGAGCTGAGCTTTAGCCCTGATAGCCAGCGAGTGGCCTATATGGCGTGGCGGGGCGACAAGCGGTTTGTGGTCGTGGACGGGGTGGCAGGCCCGCAGTATGACGCCCTCGCTCGGGGCGCTAAGCTGGCCTTTGATAGCCCCGGCGTCTTGCACGCTCTCGCAGTGCGTGGCGATGAATTGCTCTGCGTGCAGGTGCAAATTGCAGAGTAGCGGATGATCACCGATTTCGGCGGCCCTCTTGCCGGCGGCGCCGCTGGGCCTCGTTGCTCGACAATTTAGCTGCCACCAGATCAACATTGAAAATGCCCGGCGGGCGAAGGAGAGGCTATTTCACGACCATTGTGGGCTGCTTGCATTTCGGGCACCCCTTGCGCAATCGCGAGAAGCTGTAGACAGCGACACCACCAAATGCAAGGCCAGCCAGCAAGTAGAGCTCGCGGCTGCGGGTCAGGATGCCAATGACCTGAAGCACCACCCCTGCCAAGACCAGAGCTCTCACTGGCGAAGTGTCTCCCGTCACCACTATTGCAGGCTTCCCGGCGAAACCGCATATGGAGCAGACATAACGGGGCGTCTTCTTCAGGATTCTGGGTACCGGCGGCTTGCTGTCGGCGCGCGTGGTCATGTCTGTTCCGCACTGCACGCAGTACGGTGCTCCTGATTTGAAGGACGCACCACAGCGGGGGCATTTGATGAGCTCTGCCATCCGACCGCCCCTTTGCCCACAGGCGGGGAGAAGGCTCACTTCGCAGCACTGGCCGCAGCGCTGAGTTTGCCCGGCCTTTACCCTGCTCTTGCTCCCTCCCCGGGGCACTGACAGGAGTAATCTTCGCCAGCCAATGGCTCGGCTCCTGCCCACCGGAGGCCGGGCGCCTCTCCTGTGGAATAATAGGGAGTGTCCCGATAGTGCCTGCTCATGGGGGCGGCGGATGGTTGATATCAAGACGCTTGACCACGACCGTTTCATGCGCCAGGCGCTCCAGGAGGCAGAGGCCGCCCGGCGCCGGGGTGACCTTCCCGTCGGCGCGGTGGTGGTGCACGCCAACCAGGTAATGGGCCGGGGCCCCAACACCCGGGTTACCAGGCCTTCTCAGGTCACTCATGCTGAGTTCAACGCTCTTCTCTCCTGCTGGGAATTTCTGCGTGACCATCACCACGACTGCATACTCTACAGCACCCTCGAGCCCTGCCCCATGTGCCTCGGTGCCATCGTCATGTGGGACCTGCACCATGTGATATTCGGGGCCTTTGACTATCGCGCTGGCGCCACCCATATGGTCGAGCGCGTTCCCTATGTGGCTCATCACATCCACACCTACCTGGGGGGCGTGCTCGAGCATGAATGCCTGGACCTGATACGGCAGTACTCCCAGGCCGATGCCGACGTCGTCGAAGGCAAGGTGCATCCGTTCCGCACTCCGCCCCAGTTGGCCCGCTGAACGCGCCGGCTCACTACCTCTCACCTTCACGCCCTCACCGTCCCCCTCCGGGTAGTTCGGGCTGTAGATCTCCTGCTGGGGCCGGGGCGCCAGGAGGCCGGCGGCGCCCGTGGAATCCTGGGGGCGGAGGGACGACGTGGCAGATGAGCTGGTGATCAGGAACGGCAGCGTGCTCCTCGCCGACGGCAGCATCCGCCGGGTGGACCTGCGGCTGGCCGGCGGCCGGGTGGCCGAGATCGGGCCCGGCCTGCGCGCCCGGGCCGAGGTGGAGGCGGCGGGCGCCCACGTGCTCCCCGGGCTGGTGGACCTGCACCTGCACGGCCTCTGCCGGGAATCCCTGGAGGAGAGCACGCTGGCCGACTTTGCCCGGCTGGAGGCCGAGCGGGGCTGCACCACCTTCCTCCCCACCTTCTTTGCGCCGCCAGCCGTGATGGTGCAGCAGTTGCAGCGCCACCGCCGGGAAAGCCAGGAGCTGCAGCTTATCCCTCAGGTGCCCGGCTTCCGCCTGGAATCGCCCTACCTGGCGCAGACGGGGGCCGGCGTCTCGGAGGACCTGGTGCCGATCAGCCCGGAGATCACCAGCCAGTTGCTGGCGGCCGGCGGCGGGCACGTGCGCATCTGGGACCTCTCACCGGAGCTGCCGGGGGCTCCGGGCCTGATTCGGGAGCTCTCCGCCCAGGGCATCGTCTGCAGCCTGGCCCACACCCAGGCCACCATTGAGCAGGCGCGGGCGGCCGTGGCGGCGGGGGCCCGGCTGGTCACCCACTTTTACGATACGTTCGTGCTGCCCGAGATCACCGATCCCGACCCCGGCGTATACCCGGCCGGCTTGACCGACTACCTGCTGGTGGAGGACCGGGTGACCTGCGAGATCATTGGCGACGGCACCCACGTCCACCCCCTGCTGGTAGAGGTCACCCTGCGCTGCAAGACGGCCGACCGGGTGGCCTTTGTCACCGACAGCAACTACGGCGCCGGCCTGCCCCCCGGCCGCTACTCCACGCCCAAGTGGGGCGACATCCTGGTGGACGGCCCCAATGCTGGTGTGCGCCTGCCCGACCGGGAGATGGAGCTGGCAGGCAGCGCCCTGGCCCCCATAGATAACTTCCGCAACGCCTTGCGCCTCTTCGGCCAGGACTTGGCGGCCGCCAGCCGCCTCTGCGCCCGCACCCCGGCCCGCCTGCTGGGGCTGAACAAGGGTGAGCTGGCCGTGGGCCGGGATGCGGACGTGGTAGTCCTGGACGCCAACCTGCAGGTGCGCTGCACCATCGCCGCCGGCCAGGTCATCTACCAGGCCAGCGGTTAGGAAACCAGTGGGGGAGTCTGGGGACAGGTCACCCAGCCTCCCTGGTTTCCCCTGGTTTCTACGCCAGACCGAGAAGTTTCACGGCGTTCTCTCTGGCGACCTTGCTGAAAACCCCCTCGCTGATTTTCTTCGTATCGCGCCATTCGCTGAGGAGATCCACCATGGGGAAGGGCATCTCAAAGAAGCAGATGTCCGTGCCGAAGAGGAGGCGGTCCTGGAACTCGTCCAGAAACTTGGGGCCATACTCGGGATCACGGGCCAACGCATTCCAGGGGGACCGGTCGGACAGGTCACCATACAGGTTGGGATACCTGCGGAAGAGCTTGGGCACGACCCCCTCCTCCTTGATCGGACCGCTCGGGTGGCGCCCGACCTGGCCGCCGCCGGGGCTGAACACGAAGCTCCTCTCGGCCGGGGTCTCCAATCGGCCGATCTCCGCCCAGAACACCGGGCCATGCCCAAGGATGATGAGTTTCGGGAACCTCTGCAGGGTGTGCTCCAGTTGCGGCAACCCGGGGTCGTCGTACAGCCCGAAATCGCCGCCGACCTGATCCGAGCCGTCAAACGTCACCGGAAGTCCCACCTCCTGCGCATGTTTGAACAGGTTCTGGACCATGGGGTCCATCACCGGCACGTTCAGCATCACCTCGCCCAGGCCCTTGCATCCCTTGTCGCGGTAATACCGGAGCAGACGGTCCAGCGGCGCGTCGGCCGAGTTCGTCAGGGCGCGCGGGTCTATATTGCAGAACGGAATGAGCCGGTCGGGATACTGCTCCACCATTTCGAGGATATCCTCGTTCGACTGGGGCAGATACACCTCGGGACTGACGATGGGGAGCAGCGCCCCCCTCTCGATCCCGGCCTCGTCATAGCGCCTGATCAGTTGGTCCGCGGTGCAGAACTGAACCAATAGAGGCGGGTGATTTCGATACGCATGGGCGTGAATGTCAATGAATATCGCATTTCTCCTCAATAACGGGGGTGCCGCCTCCCGGCTAAGCGATCACATGCTTGGCCTGCGGGCTAAAGCTTCTGAACCATGTAGTGATAGCCTGTAAACCTGCGGAAACCGTGCTTCTCGTAGTTGCGCAGTGCCGGTAAATGCTCCTCGTTGTCCGCCACGAGTACCACGGCATATTCCATTCCCTCCGCTCTGATGCCGGACATCACGAAGTCCAGCATAACCGAGCCGATTCCCAATCCCTGATGGTCCCGTGCCACGCCGTTGTAGCCTACGGTACCGCGTTTGCGGGCATCATCGATCACATAGGAGCAGAACCCGATCACCTCTCCATTCTGCTCGGCGACGAAGCTTCTTGCCCCGTCAGCCTGGAGATACGCCAGCACGGCCTGCGACAACCATTCGCTCCAGGGCCTTCCGCCTATGACGCCAAACTCCTTCTCCATCAGGGCGTCGTCCCCGCCGCCCCATATCTCGCCCACCATCACCCGCACCGGTTCCGAGTCTCGTGCCTTGTCGAACGGTCTGATCGTGATGTCACCAATGCGATGTCCGGTCACGGTATAATTGCTCCTCTGGGTCAAGTGTTCGGCCGGTGCACTTAAGCCGGGGAAAACTGGGGGAAAACTAAGGAAAATACTTTAGATAGGCATGCTTCACGAGCACAAAGGCCCCGTCCCTGAGCAGGCCGATGCCGCGGGCGTAGTACTTGTAGTCCTTGTTTCCCGGTTCCAGGGGAGTGGTCTCCTCGATCTTCAGCACCTTGTCGAACTTGCCTGCAGGCACCCTCTGAGTCTCTGACATGCTGACGATCTCCCCCCTGTCCATAGCGACCTTGGGAGCCACTTCCTGATAATACCTGGCGCCCAAGAGCGCGATGCCCGGCATCATCACGCCGGCGCGAGCCCCATTGACACCGGCCCGCCAGGCGCCTCCTGTGTCCTCGCCGAAGTAGAACACCGTGTTGTTCTTCTTCGAGATCGCGAAGTAGTTCCTGGAGACTTCGGCGACTCGGCCCCTCACGGTTTCCTTCTCCTCGACCACCCGTGTCTCCACGCCGTCAACCACTTTGGTCATGTTGAGGACACTGATGGTGAGAGTATCTTCGCCGTCTTTGAGAACGAGCCGGTAGCCGGGCTCCAGGATGAAGTAGGGATTGCTGCCCGTGGAGACCAGGTCCGCCTTGTCGATCGAGAAGTCGTCGCTCCAAATGGGCTCCGGCGCCTTCGATGCCGCCAGTGAGCAGATGGCAAGCAGGAACGCCGCCGAGACTGCCAGCCACACAGCGAACCTTGCTGTCGTCATCCGATGGCCTCCTTTGTTTCGCGTGCTACCGCTCCCCGAGGTGGCTGCATTGTATCATACGGTCCCGTTTCCTCTTAGCGTCTTGGACACATTTGTCAACGGGACGTGCACCAGGATCGCTTCACCCATGCTGGCCCCTGCTAACGGACCAGATCATCCACAAGCTGCGGGCAGTGGAGGCGGAGATCGGCAAGGGGGAGCAGTTGCTCAAGCCGGCAATCTCATTGTGTCGCGATCAGCTTGATCGATAGCCGATTCACCGTATGATCGGCGTTGTAGTCGCCGAACAGGGCAAAGATGTCCAGTCCCTGGCGGACCTGCTGACGGTAGCTAAGAGTCAGGTTCGCCCCACCCTCCTGATGCAGGAGCCTTGCTGCAAGGCTCTTCTCCGGAGTCAGCTCGTACCTGGCCCCGACGATGCCGAGCCAGCGACTGATCGTTCCCTCCTCCGGGTTGCTGCGATGGGCACCCTCCACTGAGATATTGGTAGAGAACCTCTTCATCGGCAGGAACCCGCAACTGCAGTCTATCGCCTGACTGGCGCCGCCTCCCACCTGTCCCCAGCGATAGGAAAGGCCGCCCGAGCGGTACAGGTCGTCGGTCCGGAAGCCGTAGGATGCGGTATAGTCTGAGTCCGAGTTCCAATAGTAGGGAGTGCCCGGATCAGCATCGTAGTTGGCGATGTGCGGCCCCCAGGAGTGCGAGAGCCGCCATGAGGTGTGGTCGGCGAAGTCGGCGCCGACGCCGAAGTCGGTTGAGCGGCCGATGATGCCGTGAGATGGGTCCCAGGTGCGGCTGTGTCCGAACTCGAATCCTTTGGCACGGACCCGTTTCCCTGGCTGGGCCACCTCATATCCGCCGCCGATATTGTAGTTGCTCGCGCCGGGGTAGTCTACGTACCCATCCGCAGGGTTGAAGTGAGTGGAAACCCGTCCGAAGGACCCCTCGCAGGAATAGTGCTTCGACGCGTACCCAAAGCCCGCACCGAAATCGCTGCCGTTCTCTGTCGCTCCTGCCGTGAAGCTCCGGGCCCCTCTCGCCCACCAAGAGGTGCTCGGTATGGGCTGGCCTCCAAGCAGGAAAGATCCTACCTTGTTGTCCACGGCATCGTCTTTCCGTCCGATCAGCATGAGCCTCGCTGTCGTCAGCCTGGGTAGGTCGTAGCCGAGGCTCACTACGGAGTCCCTCCGCTGGCCCGTGCTCGTACAGCCCATCAGTCCGTAGGCCATCCCCCCCCGGCGTCCGTATACCTTGGCGCCGTAGTCGAAATCCGGGATGTCGGTGGTATAGAGATAGGGCGACGAGAAGAAGGATGCCGCCTCCTGGAAGAAGGGCCTGTTATCCGAATAGCGCTGGGCGGTGTAGGAGAAGTCTATGCTCTTGACGGCGTTCTCGATGGTCCCGAAATCGGGATATGCAGTGAAGATCGCAGTGTTGTCCTCGCCAAACGGCTGCTTCATATCCACTCCGATTCTCCCGGAGTGTGCGCCCCCAAGGGTAAGCGTTCGCAGCAGATAGGGCATCATCTGCAACGGGCGCCTTGGTGGTGGTGGAAACACCAGACCCTTCAGGTCACGGTACCGCGCCAACTGGTCGTCGTCGTCCAGGTACGTCCAGTAGCTCTTCTCCCCCAGCCGCTGTTCAAACCGCCTCACGTTAAAGCCCATCGAGGTGGCGCCGGCGGGATAGTTCAGGATGGAGAGGGGGATCTGCATCTCCGCGGTCCAGCCGTCGGCAACCCGTTTCGCGGCAGCCTGCCAGTCACCCTTCCAACTGATCTTCTCGCTGGTACCGCGCTTGCGCTGATCGCGCTGGGTGCCGATGGCGTTGACGGAGAACTCGTCGGCGGTGCGATGCAGGTGGTAGGTGTCCAGGTAGACCCGGATGTAGTCGTCGCTGGAAAGGCTGGCGTCTCGCTCCGTCTGTGTCGCCTTTATCTTATCCGGCTGGCTGTCATGACAGTAGAAGCCGAAGTAGAAGCCGCTCTTATCGTAGCAGACAAAGAACTCAGTAGGCTCGGTGGCCAATCCGCCGACGCTGCACAGTATCAGTCCCTCTCCCCTGGCTGCGGTTTTCCAGCACGCATCGTCTAACGCCCCATCGATCGTCGGCGGGGATTCGGTGCGAACAACCACCAGCTCCTTGGTATCTTCTGCCCAGGCCATGCCCACGCATATGCACCCGACCAGAAGAACGAGCAGGGTAACGACCAGGAAGCACTTGTGAAGGATGACTGCTATTATCGCGGTCAACTTTCCCTCGCGTCCTCGCGGGCAGTGTAGAGCGCAGCCAGCATCACCGCACAGGGTCGTCGGACTCAAACCCTCTTGATTTCGGCTTACTGTGGTTGCCAGCGGACTTTGATCTTCAGGCTTCCTTCGCCGGCTTTGCCCTTGCACCCAATCTTCAGCATCACAGGCTCCGAGAGCGCGCAGTCATACTCGCCAACCGCGGCGTGCCCCTGCGCCAACTCGTCCGCCACCCGACGGAGGCGATTGGCGGCCTCCTCAAGCGTGCAGGTGGACTCTTCTTTCTGCTTCATGGCTATCCTCCGAAGTAGATGTCCTATGGCGCGCGGCTCGCCAAAGATCCGCATCGCCTCTCCTCGCGCTTCCTCTCCACTGAGGCCGCGCTGCTGCAACTGGTCAGCCGTTGCTTCCAGATGGCTGCGCACCTCCGCGCAAATCTCCTCCGCTCGCCGCGGACCCACGTTCAACTCCGACGCGAGCCTCTTCAGATAGTCCTCAAACTCGTGCATGTATCGCCTGCAGCACCAGGTCCATCGCCCGCGCAAACCCCTCCCAGGCGTCTCTCCGGCGGGCCAACTCCCGCTTCCCCTTGGCCGTCAAGTGGTAGTACCTGCGCCGCTGCGGCCGCTCTTCACTGTCCACCCACTTCCCCTCGAGAAAGCCGGCGGATTCCATCTCGTGCAGCAGCGGATACAGAGCCCCCTCGCCTAAGTCGAAGTAGCCCTGGCTTTGCTCTCGCAAATGCTGGATCATCTGGTATCCGTACATTGGCTCCCGCGCCAGCAGCCTCAGCACCACCAGTCTCAATGCCCCTTTGAGCAGCTGAGCATCGTGTCCCACTCGCCTTACCTTAGAATGGCATATGCCTTAGTGTGTAAGGTATTATATCCGGCAACGCGAAAATGTCAAGCACCTGCGCTGCGGCATTTTTCCTGGCCAGAGGAGGGTGCTCACCGAACCGAGCGTGAGCCGCTGCGCTGCCCTGGGGCCAAGAAGTAGCCGGTGATGGCATGAAATTTGCTATGGTAACTTCCAACGGCGACAGAACATCAGGAGGTGTGGTACGATCTGCAGAGTCGGTACGTTGCTGCTGGTGTGTGCAGCGATGATCTGCGCGGCGGTATCGTCCTGCACGCCGGGGTACGCCGAGAACGTAACCCCACGCTTCAACCCAGCGAACTTCGCCGGACACGCGATTGACAACCCCTACTTCCCACTGGCGCCGGGCACGACCTTCATCTACGAGGGGGAGACGGACGGGGTGCCCGCGAGCAACGTCACCCAGGTGACCCACGACGTCAAGCTGGTCGCTGGGGTCGGGTGCGTGGTCGTCCGGGATCTGGGATTCGAGAACGGCAGCACTCTGGTTGAGGAGACCTTCGACTGGTACGCACAGGACAAGTTCGGGAACGTCTGGTACCTCGGCGAGGACGCCACCGAGTATCCGAGCGGGAGCAAAGAGGGCTCCTGGAAGGCGGGGGTGAACGGCGCTCTGCCAGGGCTCATAATGGAGGCGCGCCCCCGCGTGGGGGACCGATACAGCCAGGAGCTGGCCGTCGGCGTCGCCCAGGACATGGCGATGGTGCTGAGCCTGAACAAGGCCCTGACCATCTCCCTTGGCCGCTTCGATGATCTGCTGCTGACGAGGGAGTGGAGCCCGCTGGACAAGGGGGTCACCGAGCATAAGTACTACGCGCGTGGCGTCGGGTTCATCTACGGCGTCATGGTGAAGGGCGGCTCGGAGCACACCGAGCTAGTTGAGATCATCGCTGGCCCGTAAGCAATGGCGGACTCTCGTCGAAGCAGTCCGCGGTCTGCCGGCCGAGCGCCGCGAACTCGGCGATGGCAGGCTGTTCGATCAGCGCGTCCTCGGAATAGCCGTGTCCAGGCGCCATCCGGGAGGCCCTCTAATCCCGCACCCCAGAGGAGGGTAGAAGGAGCTGCAGTAGCTTCAGGCAGCCCATCACGTTCTGCGGGTCGAGTGGGTAGCGATCCTGCGGGTTCAGCAGGTTCAGGTAGGCGGACGGCGTCTGGCTGAAGGTGTGGTCGCCCTCTCGCCTATATGCCTTGTAGCAGTATCCGTTCGATACAACCACGGCGCGGCACTTTTGGAAATGCTCAGCATGGCCCTTGGCCTGCTTCGGCGCGTAGTCTAGACCCTGGCTGAAACCCTTGCTCTCGAGAATGAGGGCGCAGTCGTCGTCGTTGGCGTGCCCATTGGCATCGCGGCGATATGGTCGAGAGAAGCAGGCTACATCAACCCTCTTGCCTCCTGCCGCAAGTTCGATCTTGAGGTGCTGCTCCGGCCAGCCGAGCGCCAGCAACAAGGGCAGGATCAGGAACGTTCTGGTCTCATGCTCTCGGATGTCTTCCCACTTGCATTCGCGGTAGTAGTAGCGGGCCAACAGGCGAATGCGCCGGAAGGCAGTCGTAAGGTCCTCGGCGGCAGACGGTCGCAGGCCCTCACGGATCAGGAACTCCAGGATCTCGGCATCGTCGACTCCTTGAGTCGGCGCTGGCTCTGGGGACACGCCTGCGCGAGCAGAAACGTCTCGCAGAACCTGCTCGGCGAGTTCCAGAAGATGACCTTGGTTGGCGCGCCGAATCGTCGCTCGCGTCAGGCCACGCGTTCGGTAGGGCTTATCTGGACAATGCCACTCGACATAGCAGTACGCGGACAGGTCCCAACCATCGAAGTCCCGCAACCACGGCTTGTCGAGGTCACCAGTTGCTTTGCCATCCCGCGCCACCACTCTTCCGACTGCGATGACCTCAGAAAGACCGCGCTTAAGGAGCATCCGGTCGCCGGCCTTGACCTTCGCCATGGTGGCGATCTTCCTCTTGCCGCCGACGAATGCCATTCCGTAACGGACGAAACTGTCGGCATAGTCTCGGCCTAGCGACCCGGCTGCGATCTGCCAGTACCCTGGCTTGTCTGCCGCGGCTGTAGTCATGCCACCTGTCTACCCCAGAAACCCTATGCTGATTGCCCCCGGCCTCTTGGACAACATTCCACCTTATCAGGCGGCCTCCTGCAAGGCCAGATAGGAGGCCCTGGCCTGGGCGGGGCTCTGGTATCCCAGGCACTGGATCAGCCACTCTCGGTTGCAGCGGGCGATGAAGTCGCCGATCACCTCTCGGGCTTCGGCCAGGTTGCGAAAGCGATGCGTCCGGGAGCGCCCGGACGTGATCATCTCCCTGCTTGCTGAACGGGAGTCCCCGGGATCCGGGCAGGAGCGTTAGCCGCAGCAAGCGAATCCTCTTGCTGCCCATCCGGGCCCTTCCCCGTTGCGCACTCGCGCCCGCTGCATGCCCGGTGTGGGATGACCGGGACCTGGAGAGCAGCTTGCTTGCCGGCGCCGCCAAGGTGGATATCACCCCTGACCGGCCGGTGTGGATGGACGGCATGATCCGCAGCCATCCCTCGGTGGGGGTGCATGACCCGCTCTTTGCCCGGGCACTGGTGCTGGCAAACGGCCGGCAGCCGCAGCAGATGTTCGCCCTGGTGGCCCTGGACGTGTGCTCCCTGGGCGACGCGCACGGCACCGCCGCCCGCCAGGCCGTGGCCGAGCGCACCGGCTTGCCTCCCGGCCAGGTGGTGATCGCCGCCACCCACACCCACTCCGGCCCGGCCACCATGGGCTACTTCAACCCCGCCGAACCGGCCTACACGCGGGAGCTGGTGGAGCGGGTGGCCCAGGCAGTGGCGCAGGCCGCGGCAGGCCTGCAGCCGGCCGCCGTGGGCTGGGGCTGCGGGCGGGAGGAAACCATCAGCCACTATCGGCGCCTGCTGGCAGCCGACGGCCGGGTGGTGATGAACTGGGAGCCTTGCCCCCCCGAGCAGATCGTGCGCCCCCTGGGCGAAGCCGACCCGGAGGTGACGGTGCTGCAGGTGGTGGGCGCGGATTCCCCGCACCAGCCCATCTGCCTGCTCTTCCACCATGCCGGCCACCCCAACATCATGTCCGGCGACAACTACCTGCTCAGCGCCGACTACCCGGGGGTGGCGGCCGGCCTGCTGGAGGCGGCCTGGGGCGGCCTGGCCCTCTTCCTTAACGGTGCCCAGGGCAGCGTGGACATTGACGGCCTGCGCCACCGGGACTGGGCAGGCATGGCCCGGGCGGGGACCTCCCTGGCCCGGGCGGTGTCCGAGGCGGCCCACAGCATCACGCCCTCCCACCAGGCCCTGGTGCGGATGGAGACCTGCCGCTACCACCTTCCCGGCCGCCGCCTCACCCCCGAGGAATGGGCATGGGCAGAGCAGGTGCTGGCGCGCACGCAGGGGAAGGTGGCCCCCCTGGCGGATGGGGTAGGAGAAGACTTCAAGGCGGTCTTCTACCGGGAGCTGCGGCGCGCCGGCGGCCGGCCCCTCCCGGTCGAGCAGCAGTGCCTGACCGTAGCCGGCGGCGCCCTGCTTACCTTCCCTGGGGAGCTGTACACGGAGATCGGCCGGCGCATCAAGGGGCAGAGCCCCTTTACCCCCACCTGCCTGGTAGGCCTGGCGGGCGGCGACGTGGGCTATGTGCCCACCGCCCAGGCCATCCGGGAAGGGGGCTATGCCGAACAGACGCGGCGGGTGGACGAGGCGGCAGAGCAGATCGTGGTCAAGCAGAGCCTGGCCCTGCTCAGCGCGGCCTGCGAGCGCCAAGCGGAGGAATAGGAGCATGAGTGATCACGGGCAACTCGCCATCAGCGGGGGCGAGCCGGTGCTGCGGCGCAGCGACTACCAGAACTGGCCGATCATCGGGCCGGACGAGCGCCGCCTGGTGAACGAGGTGCTGGACCGCGGCATCCTGGCCGGGGGCACCGCCCCCCAGGTGAGGGCGCTGGAGCAGGAATGGGCCAGGTACGTGGGCACCAAGCACTGCCTGACCACCACCAGCGGCACCGCCGCGCTGCACATGGCCCTGGCGGCGGTGGGGGTGGGGCCGGGCGACGAAGTGATCACCTCCGCCTTCACCTTCCTGGCCTCCGCTTCCTGTGCCCTCCACCAGAACGCCATCCCCGTCTTCGTGGATATTGACCCCCGCACCTACTGCCTGGACCCGGGCCGGCTGGAGGCGGCCATCACCGAGCGCACCAAGGCCATCATCCCCGTGCACATCCAGGGGCTGCCGGCTGACATGGAGGCGGTGATGGCCCTTGCTCGCAAGCACGGCCTCTACGTGATCGAGGACGCCTGCCAGGCCCACGGAGCCACCTACCGGGGGCGCCGGGTGGGCAGCATCGGGCACGTGGGCACCTTCAGCCTCAACAACTTCAAGAACCTCTGCGGCGGCGAGGGCGGCCTTTTCACCACCGATGACGAGGACCTGCTGAAGCGGGGCCTGCTCATCCGCTGCTTCGGCGACGAGGTGGACGAGGTGAGCCACCGCCGCCAGTACAACGCCTCCATCCTGGGCTACATGTACCGCAACCAGGAGCTGCCGGCTGCCCTGGCCCGGGCGCAGCTCCTGCACCTGGACGAATACAACCGGGTGCGCATCGAGAACGCCAACTACCTGACCCGGGAGCTGGGCCAGCTCCCGGGCGTGATCCCGCCCTACTGCCCGCCCGACTGCACGCACGTCTACTTCATGTACAACGTGCGCTTCGACCCGCCGGCAGCCGGGGTGGACTGCCCCCGCCGGCGGTTCCGGGTGGCGGTGGAGAAGACGCTCTACCGGGAGGGGGTGCTGGTGGGCCAGTGGCAGACCATGCCCGTGCCGGTGCAGGACATCTTCCAGAGCAAGCTGGGCTACGGCGGCTCCCGCTACCCCTGGGCCCTGAACGAGGCAAAGGGCATCAGTTATGACTACAATCCCGAGCAGTTTCCGGTCGCCCAGGAGCTTTGCGACACCTACACCATCGTACATGGTATCCATGCTCCCAACGGCAAGGAGCTGATGGAGAGGATCGTGGCCGCCTTCCGCAAGGTCTTCGCCCGCCTGGACGAGGCGCTGGCGCACGCTGACGAGGCGATCTATCCCGGAGCCGACAGCGAGCTATATGGCGCCGGTTAGAGGCGCCTGGAGGACGAAAGGATGCAAAGTCGAGGCCTTTTTGGACGCAAGTACCTGGCCCTGGAGGAGCGCCCGCGGGAGATCGCTCCCCTGGACGAGGACCACGTACTCGTCAAGGTGCATGCCTGCGGCGTTTGCGGCACGGATGTGAGCTTTGTGCGGGATTGGGCAGAGGCGCCCATGCCCCTGGGGCATGAGATTGCGGGCGAAGTGCTGGAGGTGGGCAAGAACGTCACCAACGTGCGGCCGGGCGATCGGGTGGTCGTGGAGGACTGCACCATGTGCGGCATCTGCGAGGATTGCAAGAGCGGCCAGCCGCAGCTCTGCCGCAACCTGTATAACCTGGAAGGCCAGCCGGGGATGGGCGAGTACCTGTCAGTGCGCTTCAACTGCCTGCATCCCTTCCAGGGGCTGGATTATGTTGCCGCCTGCCTGACCGAGCCCGTGGCGGTGGCGCTGACGGCGGTGCTGAATGCCGAGATTCCGCCCGGCGGCAGCGTGGTGGTGCTGGGGCCGGGGCCCCTGGGGCTGATGTCGGCGCGGTTGGCCCGGCTGCGAGGGGCCGGGTTCGTGGCCATCAGCGGCCTGCCCGCCGATAACCCCCGGGAAGAGGCCCGCCTGCGGCTGGCCAGGGAACTGGGCTGTGACCTGGTGGTGGAGGTCGGGCGGCAGGACCTGGAGCAGGAGATCAAGCGCCGCTTCCCGGCGGGCGTGGACCGGGTGATCGTGAGCTCGCCCCCGGAGAGCATGTACGATGCCTTCAAGGTGATCCGCTTTGGCGGCCTGATCAGCTGCTTCGGCCTGCATTTCGGGGGCCGGAACAGGATCACCCTGGACGTGAACGACCTGATCTTCCGCAAGATCACGCTCCGCCCCACGTTTGCCGAGCCTGCGATCAACTTTCCGGCCTCTTTGCGCCTGCTGCGGGAGGGGGTGATGGAGGCGGGGGCGCTGGTGACCCACACCTTCGGTTTTGCGCAGGTCCGCAGCACCCTGGAGGCGATCATTGAGGGCAGCCAGCCCATCATCAAGGCGGTGATGCTGCCGCACGGGTAGGAAGGCGAGCGACGGAGCCGGTTAGGCCCCCTTCTCGGGGCTGGAGCGGGCCGCCCTACGGGCGAGCACCCACACCGGCCGGCCCTGCCGCAGAGTGCTATAATGTGGCGGATGCTGGCCTTCGGGCGCCCGAGGAGCGCGAGATGCGGCCTTCTCTGCCGGATGGTGGGTCAGGAGATCTCTCCTCGGCCAAGGTGCCGTGGTATCTGAGCACGCGGTTCCTGCGCGCTCATGCCGCATTCGTCGCGACGCTCGCCATCGCTCTGGTCCTGCTTGAGTGGAAGATCAGGAGGGTGCCGCCCTCGCCGGTCTCAGCGATCATGTTCGCGCTGGGTGCAGGTATCGGCCTGATAGGCATCCCATCAATGGTTGAGATGATGCAGGCAGCGGGGCCGTACACGAAGCTCCGCGAGGAGTTCACGCAGGGACGCTTCTTCACCCTCGCATGCCCGATGCTGTCGCCTCGCTACTGGCGGGCCGTTCGGGAGTTGAAGCGCACACTGCAGGGGGAGGGTATCCCTCCCGGACCTACGGCGGCGAAGCAGCTTCTGGCCCTGGCACCCCTCGGTTTGGCGGTTAGCGCTGGGTGGGCAGCGCGACTCTGGCTGAACGCGCCGGCGGATTCGAGCGCACTCGCCTTCCTGGGGTGCATGCTCACCTGGGGCGATCTGTCCGCCATGCTGTCGCGCCGTCGGGTGCAGGAGCAGCGTTGAGCGACATGTTGAGCACCTGACCGCCGGTGGAGCGCGGCAGCGCCCGGCTGATCTCCGGGGCCAACTGAACAGGACCCCGCTGCGGCTGAGCGGGGCCTGTCCTCGTCATGCTGCCGCGGCTGCCCTACTCAGTGGAGTGGCCAAGTCAGGCGAAGAATAGGGGATATACATACGCACTGGCGACGTCCGAAAACAGGGGGAAGGCAAGCATGCTTCATGGCACATCCTATTTGGCTCGCGACTTTGCTCGCTTCTATGACTGGACATATGCCGAGTGCAACGAAGACATGCCGTTCTACCTCACCTTGGCTCATGAACACGGCGCTCCGCTCTTGGAGCTGGCATGCGGCACGGGGCGCCTCACCATACCTTTAGCCCGCCAAGGATTCGCGATCACCGGCATCGACATCTCCCCCGAGATGCTGGTGATCGCTCACGAGAAACTCAACCGCGAAGTTTCTGAGGTCCGCGAGCGCGTTCGATTCCTCCGAGCAAACATGAGTGACTTCGATCTGCCAGACCGCGTGAATCTGGCGTTCATCCCAGTTGCGTCGTTCTTCCACCTGCATAGCAGAAGTGAGAGAAGAAGCTGTCTGTCATCGGTTCGGCGACACCTTTCCCCGAGAGGGGCGCTAGTGGTTGATCTGATCCCTGCTGAGAGGATGGCGCATCAGGGGGTCGGCGAGACGATCACGGTCAGAACCGGGATTTGTCCAGGTACGGGGAAGATGACCAAGGAGCTGAACCGCAAGCTCTCCATTAGCAAGCAGGACCAGCGCGTCACTGTCGAACACGATTACGTCGAGACCGAATCTGATGGCAGCGAGAATCACCATGTCTTCGTGGAGGACTACACCTGGGTGACCGAAGCTGAGATGAGAGGGCTGCTCCGCGAGGTCGGTTTCCCTGACGCGAGTGTTCTGGGTGGGTATGCACTCCAACCTTACAGCGACGTATCCGAGAGGATGATCTTTCTGGCGATCAACCGCAATGACGGTGGCCCCGGATGACTCGACCGCATTCGCAATAGGCTCAGAGGTCGCTCTGCTCGTTGACGGAATGAGCGAGTATCCTCCTGCGGTCTCGTGGGTTACGATCATAAGAAATGCCTCTTTCACGCCAACAATCCGCTACCACCAGGCAAGAAAGGGGTCGAGAGATGCCAGGCTGGCGTAACGAAGGTCGGCGGCACAGAACTGACTAGGCAGGGGTTGCTTGATCTCTTGAAGGGTGGCCTCCGCAACTGAAGGTAGATAGCCTCCAGGAAATTGCCGTAGCGCAGGACCGGCTTGACAGCACGGTGATTGTTCTCCGTCAACGCCAGGCTTCACTCTTGGGAGTTACACCGGGTAGCGGGCAGCCCAGGAATCCCTTCCCCCCTGCAGAACTATCGGCCTCGGGGCCGGTTTGGCCCAATCTGCACCGGGAACGTGAGCAACGCCGCTCGTGAGCCGCGCGCTCTGTGTCGTGCCGCGCTGCCCTGGCGACAGATGCCTCAGCCCTATACCGCCAGTTCAGAGGTGCAGTGCGGGCAGCGCGTGGCGTTGAGCGCAATCGCCGAGAGGCAGAACTGGCATTCCTTCGTCGTGATCTGGGCCGGCCGCCGCATCCTGTTGATCTGCCGCACCATCAGGAAGATCACGAAGGCCACCACGACAAAGTCAATCACCGTGTTGACGAACGCCCCGTAGTTGATCGTCGCCGCTCCCGCGGCCTTTGCCTCCGCGAGGGTTGCATAGGGCTCGCCCGAAAGGTTGATGAACAGGTTCGCAAAGTCAACCTTCCCCAGGAGCAGCCCGATGGGGGGCATCACAATGTCGCTCACGAATGAGGTGATGATCTTGCCGAACGCGAGGCCGATGACGATGCCGACCGCCATGTCAACCACATTGCCCCGCGCGATGAACTCCCTAAAATCTCTCATCATGTCCTATTCCTCCTTCGCCGGAGATGGTTTCTCATACGAGGACTCTCCGCCGCATGAGAGCCGCCTGAAGCCTCGCATTGCGGTCGCCCGCCCGTCTGGTCGCCTCCCTGTATGACCCATGGAGTGACGCGCTAGTTTTGCCAAGAATTCGCCAGCCCAGGAATCTCTTCCCCCCTGCAGAACTATCGGCCTCGGGGCCAGCCTGGCCCAATCTGCACCGGGAGCGTGAGATGAGAGTATGCGAGGGCACCCTGCGGCGGCGCGTGGATGGGGGGGACCTGCTGATTTTCGGCTGCATCATAGACAGCCGCACCGGGTCCGTGGTGGAGATCTTTCAGGAGGCGGGGTTTGACGCGGTGCTGATAGACCGGGAGCACTCGGCCCTGGGCAGCGAGACCATCTGCGACCACATCCGGGTGGCGAGGGCCCTGGGCCTGCCCTGCATGGTGCGGGTGGCCGAGGACTGCTACCACGAGCTGAACCGTACCCTGGATCAAGCGCCGGACGGCGTCTTCATCCCCCGGGTGCGCAGCCGGGAGCAGGTGGAGGCCATCGTGCGCACGGTGAAGTACCAGCCGCAGGGGCAGCGGGGGCTGGCGGGCTCGACCTGCCCCATCGGCAAGTACAAGGGGTGGGAGAGCACGCGGCAGCAGATAGAGACGGTGAACCGCAACCTGGTGATCGGCATCCAGATCGAGACGGCGGAGGCCCTGGCCGACCTGGAGGGGATACTGGGGGTGCCGGGCTTAGACATGGCGGTGGTGGGGAGCGACGACCTGCTGATGAACATGGGGCTGGCGGGGCAGCTGCAGAGCAAGGAATACCTGGCCGCGGTGGAGCGGGTGATCGCCACCAGCGAGCAGCACGGCGTGCTGCCCGGGGTGGCCACTGGCGACCCGGCTGCCGCCGCGGACTGGATCAAGCGGGGGGCGAAGGTGATCTGGTATGCCGCCGATATCTGCCTGATGTGGGCAGCGGCGGTGCGCCAGCTCGAGGAGCTGCGGCAGAGGCTGGCGGAGGCGTGACCATGGGCCCACTGGCCCGGCAGATCAAGGCCACCCAGGTGCCGGCGGGGAGGGTAGCGCTATTCTCCCTGGCCCAGGCGGGGTTCTGCGTGAAAGCCGGAGGTGCCACCGTCTTCCTGGACGCCCACCTGAGCGACGCTTGCGAGCGCCTCTTTGGCTTCCGCCGGCTGATTCCGGCGCCGCTGGCGGTGGAGGAGGTCGAGGCCGCGCTGTGGGCCTCCACTCATGCCCACGCCGACCACCTGGATCCCGACGCCCTGCCCATCCTGGCTTGGCGGCGGGGCATGCAATTCCTGGGCGCGACCGACTGCGCGCCGGCCTACCGGGAGCTGGGCCTGCCTGCGGAACGCTGCACCGTGCTCAAGGTAGGCGAATCCGCCAGCCTGCAGGGGATCAAGGTAGTGGCCACCTATGCCGACCACGGCGACCTGGCGCCGGAGGCTATCGGCCTGCACCTGGAGTGCGGGGGCGTGAGCATCTACCACGTGGGTGACAGCGCCTATGCCCCCGAGCGCATCCTGGCCTCCCTGCCCGGGCCGGTGGATATCATGATCTCGCCCATCAACGGCCAGTTTGGCAACATGGATGCGGAAGAGACCTGCCGGCTGGGGGCGCTGGTCAGGCCCCGGCTGCTGGTGGCCTGCCACTTTGGCATGTTTGCGGAGCACGGCGGAGACCCCGGCGCCTTCCTGGCAGCCGGCCGCGAGCTGCCCGAGGGCGTGCGGCCGGTGGTGATGGCGCCAGGGGAGAGGCTGCTGTGGCCCCCGGCGGAGCAGGAGTAGCCAATGGCGGGAGCACCCCTGGTGGTACGGCTGAACAGCATCACCTGTCCCCCCCTCCCCGAGGAACGGGCGATGCTGGCCGCCGTCGGCGCGCAGATGACCGAGATCGAGGAGATCTCGGAGCGAGCCGGGGAGTGTGACGCCCTGATGGTGGTGTCAGCTCGGCTGCCTGCCCGCCTGATCGAGGGGCTGCATCGGTGCAAGGTGATCTCGCGCCTGGGCACGGGGGTGGACCGCATAGACCTGGAGGCGGCCACCCGGGCGGGGATCATGGTGACCAACCTGCCGGACTTCTGCACCGAGGAGGTGGCCGACCACACCCTCGCCCTGCTGCTGGCGGCGGCCCGGCAGCTTAGCCAGTTCCAGGAGCAGATGCGCCAGGGCAAGCCCCCGGCACCTGCCGAAGGCTTGCGCCGGCTTTCCACGCAGGTGCTGGGCCTGGTAGGGCTGGGGCGCATCGGGCGGGCGGTGGCAAGGCGGGCGCGGGCTTTTGGCATGCAGGTGCTGGCGGTGGACCCCGAGGTGAGCGCCCAGACGGCGGAGCAGGAGGGGGTGGGGCTGGCGAGCCTGGAGGGGGTGCTGGCGGCTGCCGACTACCTGTGCCTGCTTTGCCCCCTGACGGCTGAGACCAGGCACCTGCTGGGGCGCCGGGAACTGGCGCTGATGAAGCCGACCGCGGTGCTGATCAACACCGCCCGCGGGGAGCTGGTGGACGAGCAGGCCCTGGTGGAGGCGCTGCAGCAGGGCACCATCCGCTATGCCGCCCTGGACGTCTACGAGGGGATCAATGTCTTCTCCCCGGGGGGTTTTGCCACCGACCATCCCCTGTTCGGGCTGCCCAACGTGCTGATGACCCCGCACGTGGCGGCCTACTCGGTGGAGTCCGGTTGGGAGCAGAAGGTGGGCGGGGCGCAGGCGGTGGTAGAGGTGCTGTCGGGCGTATGGCCCCGGCACCTGGTGAACGCGGAGGTGGTGCCCTGGTTTGAGATCGCCAGGCCGCCCGGGAGGTGATCGTATGGAGACCATGCTGGCTTGCCGGCTGCACGGTCCCGGGGACCTGCGGCTGGAGCGGGTGCCCTTGCCGGCCCTGGGGCCGGGCGAGGTGCTATGCCGGGTGGTACGGTCGGGGCTGTGCGGGACGGACTATGCCATCTACTCGGGCGAGTTCTCGTTCGTGCGCAGCGGGGCCATCAAGTTTCCCATGACCCCGGGGCACGAGTGGTCAGGGGTGGTAGCGCGGGTGGGGCCCGGGGTGCGCCGTTGGGTGCCGGGCGACCGAGTGGTGGGGGACACCGCGGTGGCCTGTGGAGCCTGCAGCGATTGCCTGCTCGGCAACTACTACCAGTGCGCGCAGGCGCGCTCGGTGGGCACCGTCAACACCTGGGACGGGTCGCACGCCGAGTATATCATGATGCCGGAGCGGCACTTGTTTGCGCTCCCCGCTGGGGTGAGCTTCGACCAGGGGGCCATGGTGGAGCCGGCGGCCACCGCCCTGCATGCCCTCAACCGGGCGGAGGTGAGGCTGGGCGACACGGTGCTGGTGCAGGGCAGCGGGCCCATCGGCATCATGGCCGCCCGCCTGGCCAAGCTGGCGGGGGCGGCCAGGGTAATCATCACCGGCCGGCAGGAAGCCAAGCTGCAGGCGGCGCTGGCCCTGGGGGCAGACGCCGCCATCAACACCGGCCGGGATTCCCTGCCGAGCCCTCACCCCCACCCTCTCCCCGGGGGAGAGGGAGTGCCGGAGGCGGTCGCCCGCTGCGCTCCGCAGGGGGTGGACAGGGTGATCGAGGCCTCCGGCTCGGCCGAGCTGCTCAAGCAGTCACTGCAGGTGGTGAGGCCGGGCGGCGTGGTAGCGGCGGTGGCCTTTTACGAGCAGGCGGTGGACGGCGTGGATATTGACCGCCTGGTGCTGGGCAGCATCACCCTGCGGGGGGTGGCAGGCAGCCTGGGCACCTACCCGGCGGTGCTGCGGCTGATGGAAGCGGGGCAGCTGGACTTCACGCCCTTGATCACCGGGCGCTACCCCTTGGCGGAAGTGGCGCGGGCCATGCAGGACATGCAGGAGCACCGCGCCACCAGGATCAAGCTCATGCTCGAGCTGCCGCAGTAGGGAGAAGAGACGGGCGGCTGGTAGCCCTGGCCCGATGAGTGGGAACAAATCCGGCCCGCCAGGCAACAAGCAGAAACAGAGATGGACGCAGTGTGGGCAGCCTGGCAAGGGGCAGGGGAAAGGCTGGTAGCCGCCACGGGGGCGGAGGACGCGCATCTGCTGGCCCGCTGCCGGCGCGGTGATCGCCAGGCCCAGGAGGTGCTGGTGCGCGAGCACCAGCAGATGGTCTTCCGCATCGCCCACCACGTGCTGGGCAACCAAGAGGACGCCCTGGACGCGGCGCAGGAGGCCCTGGTGACCATGCTGCGGGCCCTGCCCAGCTACCGCGGGCAGGCGCTCTTCACCACCTGGCTCTACCGGCTGACCACCAATGTCTGCCTGATGCAGCGGCGCCGTCGCCAGGTACGCACCCGGCTGTTGACCGATCAACCGGCAGCCGACGGGGTGGCCGACGGCCCTAATCCCGAGGACGCCGCGCTGAGCCAGGAGGTGCAAGCGGCCGTGCGCCAACACCTGGCTCGGCTGCCGGCGGCCCTGCGCACGGTGGTGGTGCTGCGGGAGATAGAGGGCCTGGCTTACCAGGAGGTGGCCCAGGTGGTGGGCATTCCCCTGGGCACCGTGCAGTCCCGGCTCAGCCGGGCCCGCGAACTGCTGCGGGAGGCGCTGCTGGCCGATGAGCGCATCCCCAAGACCCGGAGGTGAGTATGGTGGCTTGCGAGCAGGCGAAGGCAGTGCTCTCGGCATACCTGGACCAGGAGCTGGACCCGGCGCAGGCGAGCGCGGTGGCAGCCCACCTGCAGGAATGCACCTTCTGCCGGGCGCACCTGGAGGAGCTGCGGCTGACCGCCCGCCTGTTGGCCGGCCTGGCGGCACCGCCCCTGCCCCATGACCTGGCGCCCGCGGTGGTGCTCAGGGCCGCCGTGCCTCGCTGGCGAGAGCAGTGGGCCGGCCTGCGAGAGCTGGCAGTGCCGGGGCTGGTGGTGCTGCGGCAAGAGCTGGGGCGGGCGGCGGCGGTGGTCGCCCTTTTTGTACTGACCGCGGGCGGCCCCCGTGTCTGCCGCGAACTGATCGTATCCTGGCCGGTGGGGGTAGCCCGGCTCACCAGCACGCAGGTCAGCCATCTTAACGCCGGGCTGGCCTACGTGCGTTCCCGGCTGGAGGAGCCGCCCGCAGCGCAGGTGCATGAATCCGGCCAACTGCCACTGAGCCGGCTGGGTTAGGAAACAACCGGCGCCGCTGAGACAACCAATACCGTCGGGAGATCCGGCGAACCGGAGGTGCGATCATGAGCTCGACCCCTGCGCAGGAAACGCCGACCACGTGCACCCGGTGCGGCCAGGTGGTGGCCGAGGGGCAGCGCCTGGAGCACAAGGGTGCCATTTACTGCCAGGAATGCGTGGGCCGGACCCTGAACGGGGCGGCCGCCCCTCTCCGCGCGCACAGCGTGGCCAAGGCGGTGCTGCTTTCCTTGCTGCCAGGCGTGGGCCAGATGTACAACCACCAGCTGCGGAAGGGGGTCGTGGTGCTGGCCGCCTTCATGGTGGTGGCAAGTGGCAACGTGTTGCCCGGAGGGCTGCAGGCGGCGGTGCTGGTGCCCCTGTACTTCTGGAACCTGTTTGACGCCTACTGGGGGGCTCGGCGCATCAACCAGCAAGGCTTGCCCGAGCTGCCCCCGGTGGGAGAACTGGAGGTACCCGAGGTGGCACCAGTGGCCTGGGGCGTGCTGCTGATAGTGCTGGGCCTGCTTTTTCTGCTGAACAACTTCGGCGTGGTATGGCTGACCTGGGACCGGCTGTGGCCGGCGGCCCTGCTGGTGGTGGGGCTGTGGCTGCTGGTCAATTTCTTCCTGCAGCGCGGGCCCAGCCCGGCCAGTGAAAGCGAGGAGCCGCGGTCATGAGCAAACCAAGGAGTCGCGGCGGAGACGGCAGCGCACTGTTGATCCTGGGCCTGATGCTGACGGCCCTGGGAGGGGGCCTGCTGGTCGAGCGCGTAGTAGGCATACCGGCCACAGACGCCCTGTGGCGCCTGTGGCCTCTGCTGCTGGTGGTGCTGGGGATCAAGGTGCTGGTTGACCACTACGCCGCCCGCCCGGCGCCGCCAAAGGAGAAGCCATGAGTGGTCGCAATGTGGGGCTGGTGGTGCTGATTATCCTGGCCGGCCTGCTTGTCACTTCCTATCACCAGGGGCCCCTGCAATCCTGGCGGTGGGTGGGCAGGGACTTGGGGGAGGGGGTGCGGGCGGCGATCGGCCACCCGGAGCGGCTGAAGGACATCCGGGCGGTGCGCGCCTGGGAGCACTGGCGGATTGCCGAGCGCTCCACGCGAGAGCTGGATGCGGCCGGGTTGGCGGCCCTGGTGATAGACAACCCTACCGGCCAGGTGACCGTGGCCAGCAGCCCGGGGGCCGGCTCCGTGCACCTGGATGTCATCCGGTATGAGGCCACCTGGTATGACTCCCGGGAGGTGGAGCGGGTGGTGACGGTGCGCACCAAGGTTTACCCCGCTGAATGTTTCCCAACTGGCGTTCTTGGCCACGTCCTCCTGCGAGTGCCGGCCAGGACCGGGCGGCGGGTGCCCGAGGTGCGCTTGCTCCGCCCCCAGGCAGCCCAATTGGCCCTGGCCACCACCCGGGCCGGGGGCACGCTCACCCTGCAGGTGACCGGCACCGAGGCAGCCTGGGAACAGAGCCGGCTGGACCTGCACCTGGTGGTGCCCAAGGACCTGGCCCTGCGCATCAGGGAGGTAAGTGGCCAGGCGGCCGTGCAGGACGTGAGTGGGCCGCTGCAGGTGCAAAGCGTGTCCGGGGATATCAACCTGAACGGCGGCAGCTCGGTGCGGGCCACCAGTGTCAGCGGGGGGATCAGGCTGCGGGGTGCCGCCGGAAAGGTTTCGGTCACGAGCACCAGTGGTGACCTGCAGCTGGAGGGCCTCTCCGGGCCGGTGACCGCCACCACCCTGAGCGGAGACTTGCGGCTGCTCGATTACCGGGGAGCAGAGGCCGGCCTGCGCACCACCACCGGCACCGCCTTCGTCAGCATTAGCCGGCCTTTCGGCGGGAAGCTCTTTGCCCAGGCGGTGAGCGGCGACCTGTCAGTGCAGCTGCCGGCCGGCTCCAACTGCAGCACGGACCTGGCCTCGCTAAGCGGGAAGGTGAGCTACGGGTTGCCCGGGAGCAGAGATATCGTGGATGAGCACAAGGTGCGCGGGCGGCTAGGGAGCGGCCGGGGGAGGCTGCAACTGCGCACGCTGAGCGGTGCCATCGACCTCTCGGAATACGTGCCTGAGTAATGGCTCAGCGCCAGGCGAGGGCAGCCATCGCCTGCGGCCAGCCGAGCACTGCGAAGATGCGCTGCCAGCGCGCCACCTGGTTGGGATGCACGACCAGGGGGCGAAAGCCCAGGTGAGTGTAGGTCTTCACTGCCGCCAGGCGAAAGTCATCCGTTTCCAGCACCGCCTGCCGGCAGCCCTCCTCTCGAAACCGGTACAGAGCCGCCAGGCTCACCGCGTATCCCAGGCGCTTGCCGGCATGGCAGGGGCGGGTGGCCACGAAGTGCAGGTAACCGGTGGTGGGGGGCCAGCGCTGATGCCGGTAGGCGCCGGCAGTGGCGCAGGGGATGCCGTCGGGGTCGCAGACGAAGAAAATGCGGTCAGGCCGGTAGGCAGCATGCTCGACCATGGTGCTGGTGAAGTCGGCCTCGGTGCGGTCGCCGCCAAAGGCCTCGTTCATGATCACCGCCCAGTACCGGCCGTCGCCCGGCTGGCTGGTGCGCAGGCTGTAGCCGGCCGGCAGCACCAGGGGCGGCAGGTGTTGCAGGTGATCCCGCTGCATGCAAAGCTGGGGGTCGGCTCGCGGCAGCTCTTGCACTCGCTTTCTCCCGGGGAGAGGTCGGCTGATAGTCTAACCGGCGGGGCGAGGAGGCGCAAGCGGGGGGGAGCGGCTGCATCCAGGGTGATGATGCCCCAGCGAAGCAAGAAGGCTGGCCGGCAGGGAACCAGAATGCTACAAGCCCGCGGGCGGGGTGACGGCGCCCGGGGGACCGTGAGTGCCGGCGGGGATAGGCAGATGAGAACACGGCGATATGACCTGGATTGGCTGCGGGCATTGACGGTGCTGGGGCTGGTGTTTTTTCACAGCGCCATGTTCTTCAATGACAGCTGGTGGCACCTGAAGAACGCCCAGCCCAGCCTGGGGTTTTCCATTTTCACCGCCATCATCAACCAGTGGCAGATGCCCCTGTTGTTTGTGATCTCGGGGGCGGGCACCTGGTTTGCCCTTACCTTCCGCGGTGCCGGCGAGTACGCCCTGGAGCGGGTGCAGCGGCTGCTGGTGCCCCTGGTCTTCGGCAGCCTGGTAATCGTGCCGCCCCAGGTGTACCTGGAGCGGTTGAAGAACGGCCAGTTCCATGGCTCCTACCTGAGCTTCTGGCCCCGGCACATGTGGGACGGTGGGACCTACCCCCAGGGCAATGCCAGTTGGCACCACCTGTGGTTTCTGGCCTACCTGTTCGTTTTCTCGCTGCTGGCGCTGCCGCTGTTCCTGCAGCTGAAGAGCGAGCGCGGCAGCCAGGCCCTGGCCAGGCTGGGTGCGTGCTGCGAGCGGCGAGGCGGCATTTTCGCCCTCGCCTTGCTCCCGATGGTGCTGGAGGTAGCACTGCGGCCGACCTGGAACGGCCTGCAAAGCCTGATCGGCGACTGGGCTAACCTCTGCACTTACCTGACCTTCTTTGTTTATGGCTTTGTGCTGTTCTCCCATGAGGCGTTCGGCCGGGCACTGACCCGCTATGGCAAGGCGGCACTGGGGCTGGCCCTGGTGACCATGGTGGCTGGGGCCGTCATCGCCCTGACCGACCACGAGCCCGGGCCTGGCTACTCCCTGGGAGGCTCGTTATGGCTGGCCCTGCGCACCTTCAACACCTGGTGCTGGCTGGTGGCCTTCTTCAGCCTGGCGCAGGGTTACCTGAACTACACCAGTCGGATCCAGCCCTACGTGAACGAGGCGGTGCTGCCGGTCTATGTACTGCACCAGACGGTGATCGTGATCATCGGCTACTTCGTGATCCAGTGGCAGGCGGCGCCCTTCCCCAAGTTCGCGGTGATCAGCCTGTGCTCCCTGGCGGCAACCCTGGGGGTCTACGACCTGCTGGTGCGGCGCATGAGGGTGGTGCGCTTCCTCTTTGGCATGCGGGTGGGCAAGCGGGCGGCCTAAGGGTCCCCCCGCTGCTGCACTGCCCGGATGATCTCCTGCCAGGTCTCTGGCAGTCCCAGGCTGAGCTGCCAGACCGGCTTGCCTACCAGCCGCCACACGTACTCCTCGCCCCAGAAGTAGGGGGCCACCGGAATGCAATCAGGGCGGCGGCCGGCCAGGGCCGCCCGCATGCGCTCTTTAGGGGTCATGGTGCACCCTGGGGCTGCGCCTGGTAGCTGCCAGGTGCAGCACGGCGACCGCGTCGGGCACCTGGGGCGGCCGGGCAGGCAGAAACAGGGTGATGCCGGCACGCGCCTGCTGGTAGGGGATAGGCCCGCCGTGCAGCCAGTGGGCGCTCACCACCCGCCCGGGGCAGGGCAGCACCAGGCGAGCGCCGGGCCAGCGCAGGAGGTGAAGGTAAATGGTGTCGCCCTTGGCCAGCGGCCAGCCCCAGGGCTGCACCGGGATGCCCAGGGGGCGGGTACCATAGATGGCCTCACCGTGGGTGCGCAGCCACTGGCCCACGCCCAACAGCCGGTCGCGGTCCTGGGCACAGATGGCCCCCGAGGGCAGCGGGCCGTGGTTAAGCAGGTAGTTGCCGCCCCTTCCCACCACCTCCACCAGGCGAGTGATCAGGGTGGGAAGGTCCCGGTAATTGCGGTCAGATTCCTGGTGGAACCAGGAATCGTTCAGGGTGTCGCACACCTCAAAGGGCCAGGCCCTGGGCTGCGGACCGGCGCCCGGGGGGAACAGGTCATAGGCCAGCACCAGGCCGGCCTCAGAGAGGAAGACCCGGCTGTTGTAGTCACGCTCCCCGCCGTCCCAGTCCTGGCCGCCTACCAGCATCTCCGGCCAGCGGCGGTGCACCAGCTGGGCAATGCGCGCCAGGGGGTAGTGATAGGCCGGGCCATTCCAGGGGCCGGGGTCCAGCCAGAAGCCGGCCAGGGGATGGTAGCTGGCGGCCAGCTCCTCCAGTTGCCCCAGCAGGAAGGGCAGGTAGCGCTCCCAGGCTGCCGCGTCCAGGGGCTGGAAGTCCGGGTGGTGCAGGTCGGGCAGGGAGAGGTAGGCGAACAGGGGCATGCCGCGGCGGTGGCACTCGTCGGCCAGCAGGCGCAGGAAATCCCGCCGGGGCCCCATAGCGGCGGTGGTGTAGGAGCTGTGGCGGGAGGCGAAATTGGCAAAGCCTAAGTGGTGCTTGGTGGTGAACACCAGGTAGCGCTGCCCCGCCTGCTGGGCCAGCTCCACCAGAGCGCGGGGGTCGAACTCCCGCCCCAGGCCCTCCAGCTCCGCACCGAGAGCGCCGGCCTCCCAGGCCGGGTCGGCCCAAGGGCGGGAGCCCAGCTCGGGATGCGCGTTCACCAGGGAATCCAGCCCCCAGTGGACGAACATGCCGAACTTCTGGTCGGCGAACCAGCGTTGGCTGGCGGTGAGCGGCGGGTGCGCGGGTGCCGACACCCGCTGAATGCCGGGGCTGACCGGCATCCCCTGGCGGCCCAGCACCCACTGCGCCGGGGCGGGGGCAGCCGGCCCCACCAGCAGGCAGGCAGCCAGGATTGCGGTGGCTTGGCGGCTGATGGTCTCTCCCTCCTAATGGTGGCTCTGCGGCCGGAGCAGGCGGGGCCTCGCCGGGCCAGCGGGATAGCAGGCGGCGATGAAATCGCGCAGCGGCCCCGGGTATTCGGCCCGGGTGAGCTCGCTCCAGGTCCTCTGGTCGCCATAGGAATAGTAGAGCAGCGTGCGCCCGCCCAGCTCCGCCAGGTCCGGATCGGAGGTGTTGGCATTCTCCCCCGGTCCAGGGGCCAGGATGGGGTTGCAGGGGCTGGGCTCCCAGCTTACCAAGTCCCGGGAGCGAGCCAGGAAGGTCTCAAAGCGCCAGGCGGGGGTGCGGTGCTCCAGGTAGAGCAGGTAGTGCCAGCCGTCCAGGTAGCGCAAGCAGGGACAGGCGGCATAGCGATCGGTGCCGAAGAGCGCGCCGGGCAGCGGGCGCCAGCTCTCCAGGTCCCGGGAGCAGGCAAACTTGATGGTGAAGGCGGGCCAGCGGGGGTCGTTGCTCTCATAAGCCATGAGGAAGCGGTCGCCCGCCCGGCACACCGAGGTGTTGAAAAGCTGCTCGTCCGCATTCCCCGTGATCACCACCCGTGCCGGGGACCAGGTGACCAGGTCCCGGCTGCGAAACTCGGTGACGTCCCGCCAGCCCTCCCGATCCAGGCGGGCTGCGTACACGTAGAGCGTGCCCTGCCAGGCGAAGGCGGAGGCCAGGGAATAGCCGCGGCCCAGAGTGGAGATCACCTTGCCGTCGCGGCCGTCCTGCAGCTCCAGCCAGACGCGCTCGGCGGGAGCGTCTATGGGCCGCACGCTGACCAGGTGCAGCAGCCGCCCCTGCCACACCACCGGGCTCACCTCGCAGTGGGGCCCGTAGCGGATGCCCGTCTTCGCCAGCCCGGGTACCCGGGCGGCCAGCGGCGCCGCCGCCAGGGCCAGGGCCGACCACACCAGGAGCTGCCTGTATCCAGGCATTGCCACCTGCCTTTCTACTGCCCGCCGGAGAAGTGCGCCTCCAGGGTGGCAGGGCCGGCCAGGGCCGGCAGCACCACCCATTCCCGGTCGGGATCCAGGTCAGCCACCGGCCGGCCGTCGAGGGTAGCCGCTGCCAGGCGAGCGCGCCGGGGGTGGCGAAAGCGCACGATGATGCGGGCGGGCGGGCGTCGGCGGGGCGGGTCAATGCTCGCCACCAGGCGCGCTCCCCGCTGCAGGGGGCGGATTTCCAGGCTCACGGGGCCAAAGTAGGTGGCGGCCTGGCGGATGGCGACGCCCCCCTCGCCGGCCAGCCAGGCCCGGGGCAGCCCGCGGCCCAGGTAGAGGGTGTCGCCGTCTTCCTGCACGAACATCATGCGCAGCCACATCATGGCCATGGATTCGTCTGAGCTCTTGAAGTGGTCGCCGCCCCAATCGGCCAGGCGGGGCAGGGGATGCTCGGCCATAGCCCGGATGTCGGCCCGCCAGCAGGCAGCAAAGCCGTTGCAGAACGCCCGCAAGAAGTGCTCCACCTGGTCCCGGTACAGGTAGGGCGGGGTGAAGTAGAGCAGGTTGGGCTGCATGCTGAAGCCGCCCTGGCTGAACCAGTCCCGGCCGAAGTCGTCCAGGGGATAGTTGTAGGGGGCATCCAGGTAGCGGTTGTCCTCGTAGTCCTGCAGGATCCAGGTGGTCTCCTGGCTGGTGGGGTCGAGCACGGTGGTGGCCAGGTTGATAGCGCCTTCCAGCACCTCCCGGATCCAGCCGAAATCCCGGGACCGCCAGTAGAGCCGGGAGGGGTGGTGGGGCACGCAGCTGCCGTTCCGCAGCCGCACCACCGGGGCGCGGGCCATCGCCTCCCGGAAGCCCGCCAGCAGGTCCTCCCGGAAAGCAGCCGCCTCCTTTACCAGCCGGTCGCCTTGGGGGTGGCCGGCGTCAGCCAGCGCCCAGGCCGCCGCCGCCAGCCCTCGGCAGGTGAGGGCGTTGGTGGAGAGCCAGTAGTAGTAGTCAGTGACGTCCTCCAGGGAGCCGGCAGGCAGGAAACCGTACTCCAGCACCCGCCGGCCCGCCTCGTCCGTGCGCTTGGTGGCCTGGCGCTCCCGAATCACCCAGTCGCAGCCGGCCACCAGCCCCGGCGCCACCGCCAGCAGCCACTCCCGGTCACCCGTAAACCGGTAATGCTCGGCCATTCCCCACAGCACCCAGCCGTGGTGCTGGTTGTAGCCGCCGCACTCATAGCCGCCCGAGCCGTAAAAAAGGCCCTCGCTGCTCTGGAAGTTGCCCGGCAGGGCCACGGTGCCCTGGTAGTGCAGGTAGGCAGCCAGGTGGCGACGGGCCTCCTGGTGCAGGCCGCGCCGGTCCAGGTCCATGATTTGCATGATGGCTTCGTTGGAGAAGTTGCCGTAGTTAAAGGAGCTCACCCGGCCGATGATGCGCTCGGAACCCACCTCGTGATCGTCATTGACCAGCACGTGCATGAGGTGGCTGCGGGCGAAGTCGTTAAGGTCGGGCTCGGGAGTGCTGATCTGCATGCCGGTGGCCAGGCGCCGGCGCCAATAGCCGATCACCTGCGCCCGCTCCGCCTCAAAGTCCTTGGCCTGCAGCGCCGCCGTCTCCTGAGGCGTGAGCAGGCCCAGGAAAGGCACCTTCAGGGTCAGCAACCGAGTTTCGCCGGGCGGCACCTCTACCCGGTACACGAGCCGATCCCCCTCCACCAGCTCCCCGCCCTCCGTCTGGGCGGCCATGCGCAGATATTCCCGCTCACCGGTCGCCCACACCAGGCCGGCGCGGACGGCCAACCGCTCGCTGCTGTCCGGGGGCGTGCGGTGGCGGGAGATATCGCTGGTGCTGGCGTTCTGGTAGGTCTCCAGCTCCAGGGGCTGGGTGACCAGGAGGGTGTCATCTCCCTCGTTGCTGAAGGCCAGGCGCAGCAGGCAGGCGATGGGGGCATCAGCGGCGGTGGGGCCGTCGAGGATGCTGTGCGCGGCGGGAACGGCGAATGCCTCCTGGCGCACCAGGAGGCAGCCCCGGGAGAACCGCGACTCCAGCACCGGCAGGTAGCCGTGGACCAGCCGGCGGCCGCAGGGCAGCCAGTCCTCCCAGCCCAAGCGCAGGGCAAAGCCTCGCCCCTGCCAGCCCAGGCGGGGGGTGTCGCCGGCCGGCACCCGGCGGATGAAGCCCTCCATGGCAAAGAGGTCGCCGTTGGGCGCCGCTGCGAACTTCTGGCGGGCGCCCTCGCAGGCCAGGACGAAGTGCATGGGCTCCTTGGGCGGCTGCTCGCGCAGGGCGCGGCGCAGGCTTTGCTCCGGCTGGCCCGGGATGGCGTCATAGCAGGAGACACCGGTGCGCAGGCCGGCCGCCAGCTGGGGGGAATAGCGCAGGTCCCAGTCCGCCTCGGCCACCAGCGCCCCCAGGTCGGGAATCCAGATGGGCCGGCCCTGCTCCAGGTCCTGGGGGCAGAAGGAGAAGGTGAGCTGAGGCGAGCGGAGGGTGACGATGGTGCGGTCGTAGCAAAGCGGCCCCGGCTGGGCGCAGGCCAGCGCCAGGTGCAGGCGGGGATCCGCCACGATGGGGCTGCGCAGGCCCTCCAGCCGGCCGTTATAGACCTCCACCTGCCCCTGCCAGGGCGGGGGGTGAGGTTGGCCGCAGCCGAGCTCCACGGTCAGGCGGCGGGGGACCAGCGGGGTATCGGTAAACACCGCCACCTCCGGCCGCGGGCAGCCGGGAGGCAGGGCGACCTGGAGCTTGAGTGCCTGGCGAAAGGTGACGTTGAAATCTACCACTAGGTCCGGGAACTCCCGCTCGGCCAGGGGGGCGAAGGTGAGGTGCAGCTCGGCGCCCGCCGGCTGGGCCAGCACGTGCGCCGGCGCCCAGCTGCCGTTGAACCAATCATCGCGCTGCTTCCAGCCCGCCCGGCCGATGGTGCCGCCGGCCAGGTCGGCCGGGGTCGCCCGGTGCTGGGGCCAGTGGCAGCGCCAATAGCAGACAGCCACCTGGTCGGGATCAGGGACGGCCTGGGGGGAGGGAAAGCGCAGGCAGAGGCGGTACATGTCCCGCGGCTCCTCCCAGCGCAATACCAGCCGCCCGTGCTGTGGTTCATCATCCCGGTAGGCAAAGGGGGCGATGTCGAGGGTCATGCCGGGCTCCTTGGCAGGCGAGGCTACGCGCCCGCGTTCCACGGGAGCAGGCGCCACACCTGCCGGGGAGCGGGAAGGCGACAGGGGCCGCCCGCACGGTTTCCCGCACGGGCGGCCCCGACTCCAACAGGCAGCGAGCACCAGCCTCATGCTGTCGGCCAATTAGGACCGGTCAGCTCAGCCGGTTACCCGGTGTACACCTCCGGCCTATCCTTCACCCGTAGAGAAGATGCGGGTGGGTCCAGGTAGTCTTCCTGGGGCCTGATATGGAGACCTGGTCTTGGGGAGGGCTTCGCGCTTAGATGCTTTCAGCGCTTCTCCCGTGCGCACATGGCTACCCGGCGATGCCCCTGGCGGGACAACCGGTACGCTATTGGTGCGCCCACCCCGGTCCTTGCGTAATGGGGGCAGACCCCCTCAAGTCTCCCGCGCCCACGGCAGATAGGATCCGACCTGTCTTGCGACGGTCTACTTCCAGCTCACGAACCCCTTTAATGGCGGACATGCCAACCCTTGGGACCTGCTACAGCCCCAGGATGGGATGAGCCGACAGACGGGGCGCCACGCCTCCCCGGCAATGTGGCCTTTCGGGGGAGATGGGCCCGTTGTTCCCGGGTTAACTTTTATCCGTTGCACTGACGGCACGCCCACTAGCGACCGCCAGGTCACTAAGCCCAGCTTTCGCTTCTGCTCGAACGGTGGTTCTCACAGTCAAGCCCCCTTATGCCTTTGCACTCGCCGCACGTTGTAGCCGGGGGAACCGGCAGCTTACGTGCTGAGGGGACCTTTGGATTCCTCCGTTACCTTTTAGGAGGATGCCAACCCAGCCAAACTGCCCACCTGCCACTGTCCCCCGCCTGACAGGGGCGGGGTGAGGGCTCCGCATCGGGTCCAGAGTGGTATTGCAGGCAGGCTCCACCCCAGCCGGAGCCGGGGCTTCCCAGCCTCCCACGTATGCTACGCAGCGACCCGCCAGATGCCCAATAGCAAGCTGCAGTAAAGCTCCCGGGGACTTTCCATCCCGCCGCGGGTAGCCTGTATCTTCACAGGCACTGCAATTTCGCCGGGCCCCTCGTTGAGACAGTATCCAGGTCGTGATGCCGCTGGTTCAAGGCGGAAATTACCCCTCCAGGCACTCCGCTACCTTAGGCCCCTTGGGGACGCCGTTGACGGGGCGTTCGGTCCCGGGCCGGGGTTCGGGTGGCCCCTAATGGCCAACCCGGGGCCTTAGGCACCCGCACTGGGCAGGCATCAGCCCCTATACTTCGCCGGTAAGGCTTGGCAGAGACTTGTGGTTTATATAACCAGTCGCCCGGATTTCTTATCTGCAACCCCCACCCGGTGGCCCGGGTGAGGGCTCCCCCTATACCCGAAGGTTCGGGGACAATTTGCCGAGTTCCTTAACGAGGGTTCTCCCGCACGCCTGAGGACATTGATCCTCGCCCACCAGTGTCGGTTTGCGGTACGGACGCCCGGCAGGGCCGGGACCTGCCGCGGCTTTTCCAGGAGCAGGTTGGGCAGCCGGGGAAGCTACCAGCGGTTCCCCGACATCCCTTTCTGCCCGTCCCCGCGGCAGTTTACCAGGCCGGGCGGCGCCGGAGTATTAACCGGACCATCCATCGCCTACGCCTTTCGGCCTCAGCTAAGGGTCGGCTAACCCTGCGCCGACGAACGTTGCACAGGAAACCTCGGGCTTGCGGCGGCCGGGATTCACACCCAGCTTTTCGCTACTCATGCCGGCATTCTCTCTTGTCTGCGGTCCACCGGTCCTTTCGGGCCGGCTTCACTCCACAGGCAATGCTCCCCTACCACCATGCACACCGCGGGAGAAAACAGCAGGAAGAGAGTGGAGGTGTGGGCGCAAGCCATGCGCCCGGCACCGGCGGCCAGGCGTGATCCCTGGCCCTGCTGGGGAGAAGAAGCGGTGGCAGGTCCGCGGCTTCGGTGGCGGGCTTAGCCCCGTGAATCTTCGGCGCCGGGGAGCTCCCCCGGTGAGCACTTACGCACTCCTTAGAGGTTGGCCTTCCGGCCTACCTTCCGGGCGTCATCGCTCCCCGACCCCTTAGGCATAGCACTCATCCCGCACTTAGGGACCTTGGCCGGCGGTCTGGGCTGTTCCCCTCTCGAGGATGGGGTTAACCCTCACCCTCCCACTCCCGGGCTGTGAGGTGGCGGCATTCGGAGTTTGGTTCCGCCCTGGCGCCGGCACTACCGCGGAGAAGGTCCGCCTGGCGCCGGCGTTGCGGAGGATCCAGTGGCTCTACCGCCGCCACCGAACACCCGAGGCTGCACCGAAATGCATTTCGGGGAGAACCAGCTATCTCCGGGCTCGATTGGCATATCACCTCTACCCACAGGTCATCCCACGCAATTGCAGCTGCGACGGGTTCGGGCCTCCCCGCCCGCGGGGGCGGTTCACCCTGCCCATGGGTAGCTCGCCCGGTTTCGGGTCTACTACCGGCGACTCGCGCCCTGTGAGGACTCGCTTTCGCTGCGGCTCCACCGTGGTTAGCGGTTTAACCTTGCCGCCGACAGTAACTCGCCGGCTCTTGCTTCCAGAAGCACGCCGTCACCGCCCCAGGGGGGGCGGCTCCGACAGTGTGTAGGCATGCGGTTTTAGGGTCTATTTCACTCCCCTTCCGGGGTTCTTTTCACCTTTCCCTCACGGTACTGGTGCACTATCGGTCGCCAGGAGTATTTAGCCTTGGGGGGTGGTCCCCCCCGCTTCCCACAGGCTTTCGCGTTTCCCGTGGTACTCAGGAAACCGCTGGGGGCGCCGGCCCGTTTTCGCTTACGGGGCTCTCACCCTCTACGGCTGGCCGTTCCAGGTCAATTCTGCTAACGGGGACGACCCCGTTTCCGTGGCGACAGAGGGCCCGGGGAGGCCCGGGCCATGGTGCCACGGTGCGGTCCCTACAACCCCGCTTTTGGCGGTTTGGGCTGTTCCCTTTTCGCTCGCCACTACTGGGGGAATCTCGCTTGATTTCCTCTCGTCGGGTTACTGAGATGGTTCAGTTCGCCCGCTTCCCTCCCTGGCGCCGGGCCCGGGCGGACACCCGGACCGGGGGCCAGGGTATCCCGGCATGACCCGGGATAGGTTGCCCCATTCGGAGGTCCCCGGATCAACGCCTGCAGGCGGCTCCCCGAGGCTTATCGCAACCTGCTGCGTCCTTCATCGGCTCTGGCGCCCAGGCAGCCACCGCATGCCCTTAGTGAGCATGAAGCTTGGTGAAGATGCAGGTCTCGCTACCTATATGGAGTTGTCAAGGTGCAGGGCCCGCCGGGCCGATAGCCCGGCGGGCGAGCGTAACCTGGCCGCACCTTCCAGTACGGCCACCATGCCCCACCCTAATCTCCTGGCCGCAGCGCCAGTGGTCCGCCCGGGGGCGGGCTTCCTGCGCGCCGCGACTGGGAGAAGAGGGTTAGCAAGATGAACAGCGCCTGGGAACGTATTCACCGCCGTATCCTGACCGGCGGTTACTAGCGACTCCGGCTTCACGCGGTCGATTGCAGACCGCGATCGGCACCACGACCGGGTTTTTGGGATTCCCCCCGCCTTGCGGCTTGGGCACCCTTTGTACCGGCCACTGTCGGACGTGTGCAGCCCAGGGCATACGGGCCGTACCGACTTGAAGTCGTCCCCTCCCTCCTCCGACCCGCCACCCGAAGGCGGCGGGCGGCAGTCTCCCGTGAGTGCCCAGCTACCCGCTTTGCCGGCGGGCTTTTGCCGGCCGGACGGGCCAGATGGCAACACAGGATGGGGGTTGCGCCCGATATGGGAGTGGACCCAACACCTCACGGCGCGAGCTGACAACAGCCACACGACACCTGTGCCCGGGTCCCGGGACTGCCTACCCGGGAAGGCCGGATTTCTCCGGCGGGCCCGGACAGCAAGCCCTGGTAAGGTTTAAGGGGCTGTCTCCGATTGAGCCACGATCCGCCGCCGCTTGTGCAGGCACCTGCCAATTCCCGTGGTTTTCAGCCTTGCGGCCGTACTCTCCAGGCGGGACACTTAACGCGTAAGCTTGGCCCCTGAGGGGGTGAGCCCCCAGAGACGAGTGTCCAATTTACAGCCAGGACTACCCGGGTATCCAATCCGGTTTGCTCCCCTGGCTTTCGCGTCTACAGCGTCAGGGACAGCCTGGGGAGCCGCCTTCGCTTCTGGTGTTCCTCCCGATATCAACCCATTTCACCGGTACACCGGGAATTCCACTCCCCTCTGCTGCCCTCAAGGATGGCAGTAGCGGACGCCGTTCCCCGGTTGAGCCGGGGGCTTTGACGCCGTCACACCATACCGCCTCGACGCCCTTTACGCCCAGTGATATTGGATAACGCTTGCGCCTTACGTCTCGTCGCGACTGCTTCACGCAGATTGGTCGGCGCTTCCTCTGGGGTTACCGTCGGGTGTCTTCGCCCCAGACAGGGGTTTACGGCCACTGCCAGAGCCTTGGCCTTCATCCCCCACGCGGCGTCGCATCGTCAAGCTTGCGCCCATTGCGAAAGATTCCCCACTGCTGCCAGCGCGGGTAGTAACCGCGCCGTCGGGCCCGTGTCTCAGTGCCCGTCTGGCTGGCCGTCCTGCGAGACCAGCTACCCGTCATCGCCTTGGTAGGCCGCTACCCCACCAACCAGCTGATAGGACGCAGGCCCCTCCCGGAGCGGGAGTACTCCCCTTTCCACCGCACTCCATGCGAAGGGCGGTGCTTATCCCGGATTGCCGTCGTATCCGGGTCACCAGGGTAGGTTGCCCACGCGTTACTCAACCGTCCACCGCTAACCCGGCGCTCTGGGCGCCGGGATCGCGCGATTTGCATGTGTTAGGCACGCCGCCAGCGTTCATCCTGGGCCGGGATCAGACCCTCAAGAACTGGCACACTTGCAGATTTCAAGGTTCCACCGGCATTGCGCCGGACTTGTAGCTTACCCCGGGTCGGAGCGAACAGCGGGCGGGGCGGGACTGGATTGCGCGGCCGGCCGCACAGCCGCGTGCGGATTCTCACCTGCCGGCTTGCCCCTGCGGGGCAGGAGGCCGGGCGGGCCGGTGGTGGAGGTTTTGCGCCGCGTCGGCAGAAAGGGAGGAGTGCCCCGGGGGCGCCGCCGCTGTCCGGGGACGCCATCAGCTGCACAGGAGCGCCCGATGTCCAGGCCCAAGATACTGGTGCTGCCCCCTGACCCGCTCTACTCGCAGATCATCGTGCCCCAGGTGGTGGAGGTGCTCGACTCCTTCGCCGACTGGGAGCGCAACCCACACAACCGGGAGCTCACCCCGGAGGAGTTCGCCGAGCTGGCCCGGGGGTACGACGGCATCCTGGCCAGCTGGCAGCGCTACCGGGTGACCCGGGAGCTGCTGCAGGGGGCACCCCGGCTGCGCATGGTGGCCCATGCCGCGGGCACCATCAAGCCACACGTGGACCCGGAGCTGCTGAAGTGCGGGTTCACCTTCACCAACGCCGCCTCGGCGATCGCCCCCTATGTGGCCGAGTTCGCCCTCTGCCTGGCCATTGCCGCCCTGCGGGGACTGGGCGAGCACGTGCTGGCGATGCGCAGCGAGCGCACCTGGGGCAAGGAGCAGTTCCGGCCCAACCGGAGCCTGTTTGACGCCACGGTGGGGCTGGTGGGCCTGGGGCACGTGGGGCGCAACCTGGTGCCCCTGCTGCGGCCGTTCCGCTGCCGCGTGCTGGCCCATGACCCCTACCTGCCGGCCGAGAAGGCGCAGGCGCTGGGGGTGGAGCTGACCAGCCTGGAGCGGGTGATGTCGGAGTCGCTGGTGGTCTCCCTACATGCCGCCAACACCCCCGAGACCAAGGGGCTGATCGGCCGGCGGGAGCTGGCCCTGATGAGGGAGGGGGCGGTGCTGGTGAATACGGCCCGGGGTGCCCTGCTCGACCACGCCGCCCTGCTGGCGGAGGTCAAGAGCGGTCGGCTGCGGGCCGCCCTGGACGTCACCGACCCGGAGCCCCTGCCCGGCGAAAGCGAGCTGCGCGACGTGCCAGGGGTAATCCTGGCCCCCCACATCGCCGGCCCCACCTACGACCGGCGCTGGGACATGGCCCATGCCGCCGCCTGCGACCTACGCGCCTTCTTCCGCGGCGAGCGCCCGGCCAACCTGGTGAGCTACGAGATGCTGGAGAACATGGCGTAGGCGGACCTGCCGCAGGACGCAGAGGCCGGCAGGCAAGCGCCTTCCCGCTTGGGCAGGGCCGGCCCTGGCGGGCCGCAGACGATTCCGGTAAACTGAGGCCAGCGCCACCACGAGCGAGCTGCCCTGGATGCCCGAACCCGAAACCCTGGCCATCATTGATGGCAACAGCCTGCTATACCGGGCCTACTTTGCCCTGCCCATGCTCAAGACCACGGCGGGGGAGCCCACCAACGCCGTTTACGGCTTCACCACCATGCTCTTCAAGGTGCTGGAGGAGCAGGCGCCGGAGATGGCGGCGGTCTGCTTCGACCTGCCCAAGCCCACCTTCCGCCACGTGCAATATGCCGAGTACAAGGCCACCCGCCCCCGCACGCCGGATGAGCTCTCCGTGCAGGTACCGATGGCCCGGCAGATGCTGGAGGCGCTGCGCATCCCCATCTTTGAGCTGGAGGGCTTTGAGGCCGACGACCTGATCGGGGTGCTGGCAGAGCGGGCGCAGGCGGCAGGCTACCGGGTGCTGATTGTCACCGGCGACCTGGACACCCTGCAACTGGTAAGCGACACCACCACCGTGCTCACCACCAAACGGGGGATCACCGACACCATCCTTTACGACCGGGCGCGGGTGATCGAGCGCTACGGCCTGGAACCCTGGCAGCTTGCCGACCTGCGGGCGCTAAAGGGCGATGCCACGGACAACATCCCGGGCGTGCCCGGGGTGGGAGAGAAAACGGCCATCGCCCTGCTGCGCCAGTTCGGCTCCATCGAGAACCTATACCAGCATCTGGACCAGGTGGGCAGCCCCAAGCTGGCGCATGCCCTGCAGCTTTTCGAGGAGCAGGTGCGCGCCGCCAAGACCCTGGCCAGCATCGCCACCGATGCTCCCCTCCCGGTGGACCTACCCTGCTGCCGCCTGCAGGGGCCGGACCGGGAGCAGCTGCTGGAGCTGCTGCGGCGCTTTGAGTTCAAAAGCCTGCTGGTGCGGCTGAGCGCCCTGGCCCCCGCCGCCGAGGAGCCAGAGGCCGAGGTAGTAATAGTGGACACCCCCGCCGGCCTGGCGGAGCTGCGGGAGCGGCTGTGTGCGGCCCCGCAGTTTTGCTTCCGGTTGGCCTTGCCGCAGGGGGAGCGGGGGCAGCTGGTGGGGGTGGCCTTCGCACTGGCGGAAGGGCCGGCGCACTTCGTGACTCTGGCAGACGGCGAGGAAAGTGAGAAGCGCCTGTTCGATGCCGGGCAGGCGGGCACCCTGGCGGACCTGGCCCCGGTATGGTCCTGCCCGGCCACCAAGTGCTGCCACAACCTGAAGGCGGCCTTGCTGGCCTTCCACGACCGAGGCATGCGGGTACGGGGCGATTACTTTGACACCATGCTGGCCTCCTACCTGATGAACCCCCTGCGGCAGCGGCACGGCCTGTTCGACATTATATTTGACCAGCTCCAGATCCCTCCGCCGGAGCCCTTCGACCTGGCGGCGGCGTGGGCGGACGGCCAGGTGGCAGAGGTGGCCAAGCACCTGGGGCTGCAGGTGGACTACCTGCGGCGCCTGTGCCCGGTGCTGGAGCAGGGCATGGCCGAGCAAGGGCTGAGTACCCTCTACCGGGAGGTAGAGCTGCCCCTGGTGGAGGTGCTGGCGCGCATGGAGCTGGCGGGCATCTTGCTGGACCGGGAGCACCTGGCCGGCCTGGCCTCCTGGCTGGAGGCCCGTATTGGCGCCACCGAGCGGGAGATCCACGCCCTGGCGGGCGAGGAGTTCACCATCAACTCGCCCAAGCAGCTGCAGCGCATCCTCTTTGACAAGCTGGGCCTGCGCAAGGGCAAGCGCACCAAGACCGGCTACTCCACGGGGGCGGAGACCCTGATCGCCCTGGCGGAGGAGCACGCCATGGTGGCCAAGGTGCTGGAGTACCGGGAGTACACGAAGCTCAAGTCTACCTACGTGGACGCCCTGCCCCGGCTGGTGGAAGCAGGCACCGGGCGGCTGCACACCTCCTTCAACCAGACGGTGACTGCTACCGGCCGCCTGAGCAGCAGCAACCCCAACCTGCAAAACATCCCCATCCGCAGCGAGATCGGGCAGGAGATCAGGCGGGCGTTCGTGGCGCCGCCGGGCAGCCTGCTGCTGTCTGCCGACTACTCGCAGATTGAGCTGCGGGTGCTGGCGCACATTTCCCAGGACCAGGCGCTGATAGAGATCTTCCAGCGGGACGAGGACCTGCACACCGCCACTGCCTCCGAGATCTTCTCCGTGCCCCCGGACCAGGTGCAGCCGCACATGCGCCGCCTGGCCAAGGTGGTAAATTTCGGCATCCCCTACGGCATCAGCGCTCAGGGGCTGGCGCGGGACCTGGGGGTGAGCGCCCGGGAGGCGCAGGAGTACATGGGCCGCTACTTCCGGCGCTTCGCCGGGGTACGTGACTACATGCGGGTCACGGTGGACCAGGCCCGGGAGAGGGGCTTGGTCACCACCGTGTTGGGACGGCGACGGGCGGTGCCGGACATCCGCGCCGGCTCCCGGGCCCTGCGCGAGTTTGCCGAGCGCACGGCCATCAACACCCCCATCCAGGGCAGCGCGGCGGACATCATGAAGCTGGCCATGCTGCGGGTGCAGGAGGCCCTGGACGGGGCGGGAACGGCCAGCCGGCTGCTGCTGCAAGTGCACGATGAGCTGGTGCTGGAGGTGCCGGAGGCCGACCTGCCGGGGGTGGCCCGCCTGGTGGGGGAGGGGATGGCGGGAGCCTACCAGCTCTGCGTGCCCCTGCGGGTGGAGGTGAAAGCCGGGCCCAACTGGCGGGACATGGTAGTGCTTGCCACCTCGTAGCAGGGGCAGGCGATCGAGTACAGGGGGGCAGATAATCAGCGCGAGGGGTGTTTCTTGCGCCGCTCCTGGGTATCTATGGGCCTGGCCTTGGCCAACGGGGGCAGCGGCACATTTTTTTGGCCGCCGGGAGAGGAGTCGCCTGGGGGGGACAGAATAGACAGGTTTTCAGCACGGCATCTGGTTAGTTCCGCGCTCGTCGGCTGGCAGGGGTAAAGCCAGGGGGGCCCGGCCGCGGTAGGACCCAACTGGAGCCCAGGACTGTATAGGGGGCAAGGCATGGACCCGACCCAAGACACAAGCGACTTTGAGCAAGCCAGCCCGGCCGGCGAGGAGCCGGCCAGCACGCCGGCACCTGAAGCCACTGCCAGCACCGCGGAGCCCAAGGCAGAAGCACCCAGCGAGAAGAAAGACCAATACGATGCCACATTCCGGGAGCTGTCGGCCGGCGACATCGTAAACGGGCTGGTGGTGCACATTGACGAGCACGGGGTGCTGGTAGATGTGGGTACCAAGTCCGAGGGCATGATCCCCAACGAGGAGCTGAGCGAGCGCGGCGGCGGCGAACGGGGCCAGCTCAACGTGGGGGACCGCATTGATGTGTACGTGTTGAAGACAGAAGGCGAGCACGGCAACCTGCTGCTGTCCAAGAAGAAGGCCGACTACGAGCGGGTGTGGCGCGAGATCACGGAGGCGCACGAGAAGGGGGAGATCCTCTCCGCCATGGTGACCGACCGGGTAAAGGGCGGGCTGGTGGTGGACATGGGGCTGCGGGGCTTCCTGCCCGCCTCCCACGTGGCCACCAAGAACGTGCACACCCTGGACAGGTTCGTGGGGCAGTCAGTGCGCCTGAAGGTGATCGAGGTAGACCGCAATCGGAAGCGGGTGGTGGTCTCCCAGAAGCTGGCGGTGGAGGAGGAGCGCACTCGCAAGCGCAGCCATACCCTGGCCAGCCTGGAGGAAAACCAGGTGCGCAAGGGGGTGGTAAGGCGGGTGACGGATTACGGCGCCTTCGTGGACTTGGGCGGCGTTGACGGCCTGCTGCACGTGACCGAGATGTCCTGGACCCGGGTCAACCACCCCAGCGACGTGGTCAAGGTGGGCGACCGCATCGAGGTACTGGTGCTCAAGTTCGACCGGGAGAATGAGAAAATCTCCCTGGGGCTGAAGCAAATCCTGCCCGACCCCTGGCAGCATATGGCCGAGCGCTATGCGGTAGGGGAGGTGGTGCCGGCGGTGGTTACCCGCCTGGTGCCCTTCGGTGCCTTCGCCCAGCTGGAGGGCGGCATCGAGGGCATCATCCCCAACTCCGAGCTCTCCGAGCACCGGGTGGCCAAGCCGGACGAGGTGGTGGCGGTAGGGGATAAGGTGCAGGTGAAGATCCTGTCCATCAAGCCGGGCGAGCGGCGCATGTCGCTGAGCATGCGCCAGGTACAGCAAGACCGGGAGCGGCAGGAATACCGGGAATACATCACCGCCAGCCAGGACGAAAGCCGGGTGACCCTGGGCGACCTGGTGGGCGATGTGCTGGGGCGAGTGGGGCAAGACCAGGAAGAGAAATAGCACTGGGTGGCAGTTATGCTGGTCGTGGGGCTGACCGGAGGCATCGCCACTGGCAAGAGCACGGTGGCTGAACTGTTCCGGCGCCACGGCCTCCCCGTGCTCGACGCGGACCGGGCAGCCCGGGAGCTGACGCTCCCGGGCTCCCCTGTTTTGGGGGCGCTGCGCGCTCGCTTTGGCAGTGGGGTCTTCACCCCGGGCGGGGAGCTCGATCGGGAGGCCCTGGCCCGCATTGTCTTCGCCGATGCGGCCGCCCGGCGGGACCTGGAGGGCATGCTGCATCCTGTCATCTACCAGCGCCTGCAAGCCGAGCTGGAGCGGCTGCGGGCGCTCCCCCAGCCACCGGTGCTGGTGGTAGTGGAGCTGCCGCTGCTTTTCGAGGTAGAGGTGCCTCTGCCCATTGACATCACCCTGGCCGTGACCGCCACTGCCGAGCAACAGCGGCAGCGGCTGGAGGCGGTGGGGATGAGCCGCGAGCAAATATGCCAGCGCATGCAGGCACAGATGGCGGTGGCGCAGAAAGCAGCGAAGGCAGACCTGGTCCTGGAGAACACCGGCAGCCGGGCCGACCTGGAGCAGCGTTTCGAGGCCAGGATCTGGCCCCGGCTGGGCGAGATGGCAGGCGGTGGGCAGAGCTGCCAGGGGCGGGTGAGGGGGCGCTGCTGAGGCCGCCGGGAAGGCAGGCGGCCGCTGAGGGGAGCGAGAAAATATTCGGCAGCACTGGTTTACAGGGGCAATCGGCTATGGTAATATGCACTGGCACGGCAAAGCGACTTTCAGAGCGACCAGCCACTGCATGCTGCGCTGCGGGCGGTCTTGTGTCGGGCGGCTGCCTGCAGGGACTTGGACATGGAGCGCCCGGATGGGGCGGCTTTCTGCTCTCGACCATTCCCACACTGCAGGAGGGACACTCGTCGCATGCGCAGGCTCACTAAAGGTCTTTTCCCCCGGGTAACTGCGTTCACACTGGCGCTCCTCATGCTCTCCCTGGTGCTGGGGCCGCTGGCGCCGGTGGCGGCACAGGAAGAGGAGGGGCCGGTGCTCAAGGTGGTGCCGGTGGCGGTGCTGGATTTCGTCAACCGCACCGACTACCCGTCCCCCACCCTGGGCCGGAACGCGGCAGATGCGCTGGTGATCGCGCTGGACGAGTCGCAGCGCTTCGATCCCCTGGACCGCAGCCAGGTAGAGCGGGAGATGGCGCTGCAGGGTTACACCGTCCCGCTGAACGACACCGCGCAGTCTCGCCTGGGCAAGGCGCTGCAGGTGGCGGGGGTGATTGCGGGCGAGGTACGCTCGGTGCGCCTGATCGAGGGCCGGGAGGGCCGCCGCGCCGAGGTAGTGCTGGCGGCGCGCATGCTGGATGTGAATGCGGTGGAGCCGGTCAACGGGGCCCTGGTGCGGGTGAGCAGCACCCCCAAGCCGGGCTATACCGGCAGTGACGATATCCTGCTCAACGAGGCGATCAGCCTGGCCGCCTACCAGGCGGTGCAGCAGATGGTGAGCACCCGCCTGCCGGAAGCCACCATTCTCATGGTGAGCGACGGCGAGGTGCAACTCAATGCGGGCACCAACATCGGCCTGAAGCCGGGCATGGACATGGTGGTGGTGCGCTTCAGCGACAAGGTGGGGCGCATCGCGGTGAGAGAGGTCAAGGGCACCAGCTCCACCGCCAGCATTTCGGAAAACCTGAAGGGTATCGCCACCCGGGACAAGGCGGTCGCCATCTACCGCCTGCCCACCGGGACCGACACCACTATCACCTATGAGCGGGAGTACAAGCGGGCGGAGAAGAAGCGCAGCTTCAACAAGCTGCTGCTGGGGGTGCTGGCGGGCGCGGTACTGCTGGCGGTGTTCAGCAACACCAAGCGGGCGGCATCCACCCAACCGGGCGACGTGGTTGCCAGCTCACTGGCCAACCCGTTGGACGTGGTGCAGAGCGACCTGCCTTTTGGGGCCAACCTGGTCACCTGGGGGCCGAGCCAGAACCCGGACGATGTGCTCGCATATGAGGTGCTGCGCGGCGAGCAACTGATAGCCGTGCTGGACGCCCGCAACGGCCGCCGTTATTTCATTGACCCGCCGGGAGAGCCGCTGGCCCAGTCCCTGGAGATTACTATCACTGTTGACCCTGCCACCGGCGGGGCGAGCGTGAGCATACCCATACCGGTGGCTGAGGACGTAACGCCGGGCAAGAGCGACACCCAATGGGTGCTTGTCTACAACTACACGCCGCCCCAGGCGGGGCAGCGGTACACCTACCGCATCGTTAAGATCGCGCGCGTGAAGGACTTTGCCCCTGGCGGCGGGGGCGGCACCGGTACCGGCACGGGTACAGGTACCGGTACCGGCACGGGTACCGGCACTGGCACCGCCGGCATGCCCCCTCGCCGGGCGGTCTCGGTGGACCGACGCCAGGCGGCGGCCACCTGGAAGCTAAGGGAATCGCCGCCCAGCAACAGCGGCGGGCCGGCCACCCTCATTACTCCGCCCGCCACCCGCTCCCCGGCGGAGGGAGACTTTGCCCCCGATCCTACCCGGGTGACGCTAACCTGGAGCGCCTCGGCAGGTGCGGATTCCTACGTGGTGCAGATCGTGCGGGCAGGCAGCAGCTTCGTTGGGGTCGCGGTCACCGGCCTGGTAGTTACCCTCAATACCCGGCTGCCCGAGGGGGCGGAGGCGAGCGTGACCGTGGACGTGGCCCGCTTCTTCGCCGGGGCTGCCGAGCAGTCGCTGGTTTGGCGGATAGGCGCCCGCAATAACGCAGACCCGGTGAAGCCGCGCCTCACCGCCGACCAGGGGAGGGTGCGGCCGCAGGACTCCGGCTGGGTATTCGGGCAGCCGAGCTCCTTCCGCATCCGCTCGGTATCCGGGGCGGCACCGAGGATCGAGACCAATCCTGTTCCTGGCGGGACCACCCCCCCCACGCCGCCCGCACCGCCGCGACCGCGGCGTCCTATGTGGTTCCGGACCAGGTAGCCTGGCAGCAGGGGCCTTTGGGTGCCAACCCGGGGCCCCCTTGTCCGTATCACTGAAGGAACGAGTAGTTGCAGGTCGAAGTTAGTCGTGGTCGCTCGGTTGGCAGCCTGTTTTCAAGCCTGTGATTACAGTGTCGCCCGCTGTTTTCTGGGAAGGGCCAGGGGGTACACCGGATGAGCAAAGTGTCCAAGAACAAGCTGGGGAGGAAGCTGTCTTACTTGCTCACTCTCCTGATGTTGTCGCAGCTGGCGGTCCTGCCCTGGGCCGCCGTGCTGGCGGCAGACCAGGGAGCGGTAAGTAAGAGCGATGTAGTGGTCTTTGACTTCGAGAATCGGTCCCAGGTTGGCGGCACCGAGCTGGCTGACCGCGTCACCAGCGAGCTAAAAGCCAAGCTGGCGACCTCGGGACGGGCCACCGTCCTGCCCTTCCATACCTCCTCGCCCAGCATTCGGCGTGCCCTTGACGTGGACAAGACGCTTTCGCCCGAAGACCTGGCCATGCCCATGGACAAGGACCGGGCGCTGCGGATTGCCAAGGCCATGGGCGCCGACTATGCGGTGGTGGGCGCCATTGACAACTATGCCTGGAGCGAGAAGGACGGCCAGGCCGTCATCACCCTGAGCGTCGGCACCATCAATGCCAAAGATGGCACCAGCGCCCAACTTGGCATCACCGCCAAGTCTGCGGCCCGGCGCGGGGCCAAGGAAGGCCCCATGCTCATGGCCGCGATCGATGAGGCGGCCTACCAGGTGACCAAGGGCTTGCTGGGGGAGGCGGCGGTTAAGCCCGCCAGTCCCTACGGCCCGCGGCCCCAGGCCGTGACAGAGAAACGGGCCAAGGATAAGAAGTTCATGAAGGTGCTGTTGCCCCTGCTCATCATCGCCGGCATCGCCCTGGCCGCCGGCGGCAGGGGCGGTGGTGGCGGTGGTGGCGGCGGCGGGGGCGGTGGTGGTGGCGGCGGCGGCGGCGCTGTTGCCGGCCCCGTCACCAGTGCCGTGGCCACGCCTACGCTCACCGGCGTCATCCTGAGCTGGGCCTGTGCCGACAAGACGGTGACTGGCTACAACATCTACCGCACCTCGGGCACGACCACGGTGGTCGGTTCCCGGGTCCGGCGGGGCTTCCTGGCCTTCCGGCGCCCAACGGTGACCGCCTCCGACTGGGTAAAGATCGGCGGGGTGGCGACCGGCGGCAGCCTGACCTTCAGCGACAACGTAGGCAGCGCCTCGGGACCGGTGCTGGGCAGCGTGTACCAGTACCAGATTCGGGCCCTGTGGGGGGAACGGGAGTCCACAGGCACCATCTGCCGCAACTTCTACGCGAATACCACTACCCTGGTGGGGCCGGCGTATCCCAGCAAGCCGGTGATCACCTCGGTGGGACGGGGCAGCGGCTCCATGGTGGCCAGGATTGCCTGGAGCCTGTGCCCGGAGCCTTTCGTCACCACCTACCGCGTGATGCGGGCTACGGGTGCCAGTGGCACTTACGACATGCTGGGGGAGCAGCCAGCGTCGCCATTCGAGGACAAGCTGAACCTGGTGGCCGGCACCCAGTACTTCTACCGGGTGGTAGCCGTGGCGGTGGTGGGCAAGTGCGAGGTAAGCAGCGACCCCGTGGCCTACACTCCGGTACCGGGGCCCATCCTGCCGCCGCGCGAGCTGGTGGCCTATCCCAGCATGACCGAGATCCGGCTGGTGTGGCAGCCCAGCGAGGACAGCGTGGTGGTGGGCTACAACGTTTATCGTGCTAACCTGCTGCTGGCGCGCACCACCGTTTGCGAGTACAAGGACACCACCTGCGCACCGGGTATCCCCTACACCTACTATGTGAAGGCACGCAACGTCGCGGACGGCGAGAGCGTCGCCAGCAACTCGGTGACCACGCAGCGGCAAGAGCCGCCCAGCCGCATCACCCTGACCAGCCCCGTCACCCAGATGAGCGGCGACGGGGTTTCCACCACTGACCTGACCGCCAAGGCGACCAACAACAGCGGTGTGGGGGTGGAGGGGATAGAAGTCGTCTTCTCTGCCACCAAGGGCACGCTGGCAGTGAAGACCGGCTACAGCGGGCACACCGCCGGCAGCGACGCGCACGTGATGACCAACGCCAGCGGGGTGGCGATGGCCACCTACAAGTCGGCACTGGTGGCGCAGAACATCGCAACCACGATCAGCGCTACCCTCAGCGGTTATAGCGTCTCCGCCGCCCCTGTGGACATCATGCTGATGGCGCCCGGGCTCACCCTTACCTGCCCCGTTACCCAGCTCAATGGTGACGGCGTTGCCACCACCGACCTGACCGCCAAAGTGACCAACTTCAGTGGCGGCCCGGTGCCGGGGATGGAGGTGATGTTCACCACTGCCAAGGGCACACTGACGCCCAAGACAGGCTTTACCGGGCACGAGGTGACCGGCGGTGTGCACGTGCTGACCAATGCCAGCGGTGTGGCCGTGGCCACCTACCGGTCGGCGCCGGTGAGCAGCGACGTGACGGTGACCATCAGCGCCACCTATGAGGGATATGCCGCCCCGCTCAGCGTACAGATCAGGCTGCTGGCGCCCCGGCCCAAGGCCGTGACCCTGGCCATTGATCCCAGCAGCATTGTCGGTAATGGCGCCGCCACCGCCACCCTGAGGGCTACGGTGGTTGACCTGCAAGACCACCCGCTGGCGGGCACCCGGTGCACCTATACCGTGGCGCCCCTGGGGACGTTGGCGGTGGCGCCGGGGACCGATGGGCAGATGAGCGGCGCCAGCCTGGTGGTGAACACCAATGCCAGCGGCGTGGCCGAGGGCGTGCTGAAGTCGGCGGCGGTGACGGTGGAGCGCACCACCACCGTGACCGTGGTGGCGACCGGCCCGGATGGGGACAAGACGGCCACCGGCACAGCCACCTTCACCGTGCCCGGGGTCTATGCGGTGACGGTCGAGGTGGCAGACAACACCATCCCGGGCGATGGCACGGGGACCACCCAGGTAACCGCCACGGTAACCGATCAGGCAGGCGGCCCCATGGGGGGCAAGATCGTCACCTTCAGCGTGGAGCCTGCCTACGGCATATTCACACCGCCCAGCGCCACCACGAATGAGCAGGGCAAGGCTACCACCACCATCACCAGCGCGGGGCCCATGTGGGGCCGGGCCACGATCACCGGCGGCTGTGAGGGGGTGAGCGGCACCGCCCAGATTGACTTCCTGGCGCCACCGGTGGTGCGAGTGGCAGTTAACCCCAGCGTGCTGCCGGCGGGCGGGGTGGGCATGCAGGCGCTGATCACCGCCACCTGCAAGTACGTTACCGGTGAGCCGGTGGCGGACGGGCAGAAGATCCGGTTTGGCTTTGATAACGCGGACTACAACACCACTTCCAGCACTGGGGCGCGCATCAAGGAGGGGACGGAGCTGGCGACCACCAAGAACGGGGTCTGCTACTCGTACCTGATCAGCGCGCCCGACCTGCTGCACGGCACGACAGATATGATCGCGGCCTGGACGGAGAAGGTGGAAGACGGCAAGTACACCCAGGGGTCCAACGAAGCCAAGGGTACCAGCCCCATCTTCTACACGGAGCCGGCGGCCCGGGTGGAGCTGACGGCGATGCCGACCAGCATTTACGCCAACGGCCGCTCCACCTCCAAGATTGTGGCCACCGTCTATACGGCCCTGCCCAACCCCGTGGGGTCTGGCTACCAAAAGGTAGCGGACGGCGTAGAGGTGACCTTTGGCACGGAGAAGGGCACGTTCGCCGAGAGTGGGAGCAACAGCTACGTCACCGTCACCCAGGACGGGATGGCGCAGGCACACCTGGTGTCCGCTACGCAGGTGGGCACGAACCGGGTTACCGCCACAGCCAGCCTGGTCAGCCAGTCGGTGGAGGTGCAGTTCACCCTGCCGCCCGGGCTTACCCTCACCCTGGTAGCGGACCCGGCGGGGCTGATTGCCAATGGCCAGGACACCGCGGAGATCACCGCGGCCCTGGTGGACGCCAGCACCGGTGCGCCGGTGAGCGGCCAGACGGTCCACTTCACTACCGACCTGGGGATACTGAATCCGACCAGTGGCGTTACCGACATGAACGGCATGTGCCAGACCACGCTATTGGGCGGCATCGTGGCCGGCACGGCGACAGTGACCGGCGACGCAAATGGCATCAAGGGCACGGTGCTGGTACCCATCCGCACTGGCAAGCCCAGGCACCTGTACGTGACGGTGCATCAGCCAGGCGTGATCGCGGCCACTAACGGCTTCAGCAGCCCGGCCGGCGTACCCAGCTCGAATGCCATCTCGGTGCGGGTAACCGACGAGAACAGCAACCCGGTGATAGACGGCACCAAGGTCTATTTCCGGGCGGACATTGGCACCATTCCGGCAATGGCAACCACGGTAGGCGGGCTGTGCAGTGTTTCCATCATCTCTTGCGGGATGGTGGATGCCACCAACCTGGCGACATTTGCTCCGGGCATTGCCAGCATCTGGGCCAGCTCTGACACGCCTACCGGCCCTGCCACCATGGAGCTGCCGGTGCACGTGGTATTCTCGGGCGACCCCACCACCGGGACCTGGTCGGGGCAGCCCAACGGCACCAACCTGGCCACCAACGGCGGTGCGCGCTTCTACCCGACGCAGATAGGTGGCGACCCCATGCTGCAGCCCAACGTGACCCCCAGGGCGGGCGAGAAGCTGCACTGCGAGGCAGTCCTCTATGATGCCAACGGGAACCCCTTGCCCTCCGGAGTGCCGGTGAAGTTCACGCTCTGGTTGGGGAGGGATACCGTGGAAGGCATTACCACCACCGGCTACTTCAACGGCTTGACCACCGCCAGTTGGGACTTCTCCATCGGCCACATCGGCACCGCCGACACGGGAAACCCGGTTTGGCAGGCGCGGGTGGACGCGGGGATTCAGGGTGTGGTGGAAATCCCGCTGGGCATGTCGGTGCAGCAATGGGTAGGCGCGGGGGCGGCGGCGGTGATCAGGTACACGGGCGACCAGAACGTCTATGAGGGCGTCAACTCCATAACCGTGGAGCTGGTGGACGCCTTCGACAACCACGTCCAGAACAAGACGCCCGTGTACTGGCAGGTGCTGCCAACCGAGGTGAACTGCGATGCCAACATTTTGGCGACACCGACCTACACCTCGGATGGGTCCAGCACCGTGACTGTCAACGTCAACGTGATTGACGATACCCAGCCGGCAAGCTTCAGCTTGAGGGCCTGGACCACGGAGGACGTCAGCCTGACCCTGCCGTTCAGCACAAAGGTGAACCCGTAAAGAGAGATGGGCGCTGGCAGCCCTTCCGGGCACAGGCGCCGGCCCGTTTGCCAAAGGCGGGCCCTTGGGTATAGCATAGTGCAGGAACCCGGCCAGGGGACCGTCCCCCTGGCCGGGGTCTTCTCCCGCTGGGAAAGGCGAAGATGGCCAGAGGTAGCCTGCTGCGCTGGTTGATGCCGCTTTTGATCACCGGGAGCCTGGTCCTGGTGCAGGCAGGGGCCGCCTCCGCCTTCGTCCTGGCTGCCCGCGCGGACCCGGAACGGGTGCAAGCAGGAGAGCGTGCCACCAGCGTCATCAGCGTGGAGGTGCTGGACGAGTCGGGCCAGCCCGCCCCTGACCGCACCGAGGTGCGCTTCATGGCCACCCTGGGCACCATCACCCCTACCGCCTACAGCAGCCGGGGGATGGCGCGGGCGGTGTTGAGCTGCGCTTCCACCGGCACCTGCGAGGTGTCGGTGCTGGTGGGCGGAGACCGCACCGTAGTCGCGGTGGAGTTCACCTCTGACGCGGGCACGGGGCAAGGAGCCTCTCGCAGCATCCGGATGGAAGGGGGCTGGGTGGCCTACAGCGTGGACCGCCAGGTGCTGGCGGCCTCGGACGGCGCCCGCTTCCGCTATCGCCGCCTGCTGGTGACCGCCCAGAACATGCAGTTTGAGGTGAGCAGTGGTACCCTGCGCGCTCAGCAGGCGGTGGCCATCGGCAACGGCCGTAACACCATCAACGGGGAGCGGCTCTGCTACTGGCTGAACCAGGCGCGGGGGGTGCTGCTGGCCACCGAGGACCGGGTGGAGCGGCTGTTTTTCCAGGGCGAGGGGCTGAACGTGTACTCCCGGCAGGGGGAGGTGTCCGCCGACACCTTCCAGCCTCCCGAGGTTTCAGGGACCCGCACCTGGATTGTGGCCGACGAGGTGCTGGTTATCCCCAACGAGCGGATCCAGTTCAGCCACGCTTCCATCTACGTAAACGACCGGCACCTGGTGAGCCTGCCCTACTACATCGCCAACTTCACCAGCACCGGGGGGCTGGTGAACCAGATCTTCAACCTGAGCTCGGATGGCGGCCTGAACCTGGACCTGCCGGCCTACTATGCGGCCAGTGAGAAGCGGATCGGCTCTGCGCACGTCCGCCACACCTCCCGCAACGGCTACTACTACGGCTCGGGCACCGGCTGGACCCTGGGGCTGGAGGAGCAATACCGCATTGGCAACAAGATGCGGGGAGTGCTCACCCTGGATGACCTCACCAGCTCCACCCGCGGCTTTCGCCTGCAGCACAACCAGGAGCTGGCCAGCAACTCCCGGGCGGACCTGTATCTAAACTATTACCGCTATAGCCCGGACTATCCCGGCTCCCTCTCCGGCCAGCTTTTCTACTACCGGCCGGTGAAGGAAGTCGAGCTGAACACCATGCTGCATGCCACCAAGTACGGCGAGAACAAGGACTGGGCGGTGGAGACCAACGCCCGTTATTCCGGCAAGCCTTTGGGCAAGAGCGAGGTCACCTACAGCGTGGGCGCCAACCTGGGCTACGGCAACCAGCTTGCCGGCTACTGGGCCGGGTTTTACCAGAAGCCGAAGAATATCCTTTCCTACGGGCTGCAGGGGTCGCTTTACTTCCCCACCGTGGAGATGGGCCCGCGCACCGGGTTCACCTCCAGTATCAGCGGCGACACCCGCATGTACACCGGGGGCGCCTCCTCCCGCAGCTCCGGGGACCTGCGGCTGGGAGTGCGGCATGCGCTGGGGCAGACGGGGGCCTTCAACCTGAACTACACCTACTCCCTGCAGAGCGGCGGCGGCTATTACTACTACGGCGAAGGCAACCAGCGCCTGGATGCCAGCCTCTACGCCTCTCGCAGCGATACCTGGTACCTCTCGGCATTCGGCTCCTACACCCTGGGAAACAGCGGCATGTTCGGCTCCATGCTGGCCTCCTACCGCCTGCCCTTCCGCTCTTCGGGCGGGCTGCCCAAGTGGCGGCTGGAGGCACGTAGCACCTACAGCAAGTTTGCCGGCTGGAGCACCAGTGACCTGCGCTTGGCCCTGGGCCGGGACATCGGCAACTACGAAGTGCTGCTCTGCTATTCGCCCAGCGGCTCCGGGTACAGCTCTTACGGTTTCCTGGGCTCGGGCTCGGGCAAGCAGGTGTGGCTCGAGCTGGCTGCCGGCCGCTTTTAGGCTGGCAGCGGCAGCCGCCGCGCCCCACCCCGGTTCTGCTATAATCTCCCTGGTGATGCACGCGATGGCCAAGGCGTTTCGGCTGGTTTCCGAGCTTAGCATGAAGGGCGACCAACCCCAGGCGATGGAGCAACTGGTGGCGGGGGCGGCGCGCGGCGACCGCTACCAGACACTGCTGGGAGTGACCGGGTCGGGGAAAACCTTCACCATGGCCAACGTGATTGCGTGCCTGAACCGCCCCACCCTGGTGATCGCCCACAACAAGACGCTGGCGGCCCAGCTTTGCTCTGAGTTCCGGGAGTTCTTCCCGGAGAACGCGGTAGAGTACTTTGTTTCCTACTACGACTACTACCAGCCGGAGGCGTACATCCCCCAGAGCGACACCTATATTGAGAAGGACTCCTCCATCAACGAGGAGATTGACCGCCTGCGTCACGCCGCCACCCAGGCCCTGTTCGAGCGCCGAGACGTGGTGATCGTGGCCAGCGTCTCCTGCATCTATGGCCTGGGCTCCCCGGAGGACTACGAGCGCATCACCCTGCGCCTGGAGCGGGGCGGCAGCTGCCCGCGGGACGAGATTCTGCGCCGCCTGGTGGACATGCAGTTCCAGCGCAATGATGTCAACCTCACCCGGGGCAAGTTCCGGGTGCGCGGCGATGTGCTGGAGGTGCACGCGGTAGACGCGGAGATCATCACCCGCATCGAACTTTTTGGAGACCAGGTGGAGCGCATCGTCACCCTCAACCCCCTCACCGGCGAGCTGGTAGAGGAGAAGGACCAGGTAGTGGTCTTCCCTGCCAGCCACTTCGTCTCGCCCTGGGACAAGCTGCAGCGGGCCCTGGTGTCCATTGAGGAGGAGCTGGAGCAGCGGCTGGGTGAGCTGCGCTCCCAGGGCAAGCTGCTGGAGGCGCAGCGCCTGGAGCAGCGCACGCGCTATGACCTGGAGATGCTGCGGGAGATCGGGTACTGCAACGGCGTGGAAAACTACTCCCGCCACTTGGACGGCCGGCCCCCGGGCAGCCCGCCCTCGACCCTGCTGCACTACTTTCCGCGGGACTTTCTGCTGATCATAGACGAGTCGCACCAAACCATCCCCCAGCTGCGGGGGATGTACTCGGGCGACCGCTCCCGCAAGGAGACGCTGATCGAGTACGGCTTCCGGCTGCCCTCGGCGGCGGACAACCGGCCCCTGACCTTCCAGGAGTTCGAGAGCCTGATTGCCCAGACCGTCTTCACCTCGGCCACGCCCGGGCCCTACGAGATGACGTACAGCAGGCAGGTGGTGGAGCAGATCATCCGCCCCACCGGCCTGGTGGACCCCGAGGTGGTGATCAAGCCCACCCAGGGCCAGATTGACGACCTGATCGGCGGGATCCGCCGCCGGGTGGAGGCAGGCGAGCGGGTGCTGGTGACCACTCTCACCAAGAAGATGGCCGAGGACCTGACCGAATACCTGGCCGAGCTGGGGGTGAAGGTGCACTACCTGCACTCGGAGATCCAGACCCTGGTGCGCACGGAGATCCTGCGCGACCTGCGGCTGGGGGTGTATGACGTGGTGGTAGGGATCAACCTGCTGCGGGAGGGGCTGGACCTGCCGGAGGTGTCCCTGGTGGCCATCCTGGATGCAGACAAGGAGGGGTTCCTGCGCTCAGAGACCTCGCTCATCCAGACCATCGGCCGGGCGGCCCGGCATGTGTCCGGGCAGGTAATCATGTACGCGGACACCATCACCGACTCCATGCAGCGAGCGGTGCAGGAGACCAACCGGCGGCGGCAGCGGCAGGTCGAGTACAACGAGCAGCACGGCATCCGGCCGGAAAGCGTGCGCAAGGAGATCCGGGAGCTGTTGGTGGCGGAGACGGCGCCGCCCGCCCTGGTGGCCCTGGATCTGGACCAAGCGCGGGAGGGACTGCCGCACCTGCTGGCCAAGCTGGAAGAGCAGATGCGGCTGGCGGCGCGAGAGCTGCGCTTTGAGGAGGCGGCCGCCCTACGGGACCAGATCGCGGCCCTCACCGGCACCCTGGTAGGGGCCGAGGCACCCCGGCGCGTCCCGCTGCGGCGCCGGGCGGGCCATCGCTAATCATCCCACGGGCACCATGACCGACAGATGGCTATTGACAAGATCGTAGTAAGGGGTGCTCGCCAGCACAACCTGAAGGATATCACGGTCGAGATTCCCAGGGACCGGCTCGTGGTCATCACCGGGCTGTCCGGCTCGGGCAAGTCCTCCCTGGCTTTCGATACCATTTATGCCGAAGGGCAGCGGCGCTACGTGGAGTCGCTGTCTGCCTACGCGCGCCAGTTCCTGGGGCTGATGGACAAGCCGGAAGTGGACACCATTGACGGCCTGTCGCCGGCGGTCTCCATCGACCAGAAATCCGGCACTCGTAACCCCCGCTCCACCGTGGGCACGGTTACCGAGATCTACGACCACCTGCGCCTGCTCTTTGCCCGCGTTGGGCAACGCCACTGCCCGGAATGCGGCCTGCCCATCGCCGGCCAGAGCCCGGAGCAGATCGTGGACCAGGTGGAGGCCCTCCCCGAGGGGCGGCGCATCCTGATCCTGGGGCCGGTGGTGCGCGGCCGCAAGGGCGAGTACCGCCAGATCCTGGAGGACATCGCGAAGCAAGGGTTCGTGCGGGTGCGGGTGGACGGAGTGGTGCGCGACCTCTCCGAGCAGATCATCCTGGAACGCTACAAGCAGCACACCATCGAGGTGGTGGTAGACCGGCTGGTGGCCAAGCCCGATATCCGCCAGCGCCTGGCCGATTCCATGGAAACCGCGCTCAAGGTGGGCGATGGCGTGGCTTCAGTGCAGGTGGTGGACGGGGAGGAGCTGGTTTTCAGCCAGAAGGCCTCCTGCTTGCGCTGCCAGCGCAGCTTCGAGGAGGCAACGCCCCGCATGTTCTCCTTCAACAGCCCCTACGGCGCCTGCCCTGCCTGCTCCGGCCTGGGCACCCGCAGCGAGCTGGACGAGGCGCTGGTGATCCCCGACCTGACGCTCAGCCTGTCCGAGGGGGCGGTGCTGCCCTGGCGGGGCAACGGCTTTCACAGTGCCCTGGTGCGGGCAGCCGCCGAGCACTACCAGATTCCCATGGAGGTGCCCCTGGCTGAGCTGCCCAAGCAGCAGCTCGAGCTGCTGCTGCACGGCAGCGACGAGCGGGTGCGGGTGCGCTACCGGGGCCGGGGCGGGCGCACCTACGTCTATGACGTGACTTTCCGGGGCGTACTGCACCACATGCTGGAGGACTACCAGGGCAGCGAGTCGGAGGCCCGGCGCGACGACCTGCAGCGGTTCATGAGCGTGCGGCCATGCCCCGTGTGCGGCGGCACCCGGCTCAAGCCGGAGAGCCTGGCGGTCACCATCCAGGGGCTGAGCATCGCCCAGGTGACGGCCATGTCGGTGGAGGCGTGCCACCAGTTCTTCCGGGACTTGAAGCTGTCCGAACGCGCGCAGCTCATCGCCCACCAAGTGCTGAAGGAGATACGCACCCGCCTGGGCTTCCTGCTCAACGTGGGCCTGGCCTACCTCACCCTGGACCGGACGGCCGCCACCCTGGCGGGCGGGGAGGCGCAGCGCATCCGCCTGGCTACCCAGATCGGTTCCGGCCTGATGGGCGTGCTGTACATCCTGGACGAGCCCTCGGTGGGGCTGCACCAGCGTGATAACCACAAGCTGCTGGAGACCCTGCTCGCCCTGCGCGACCTGGGCAACACCATCCTGGTGGTGGAGCACGACGAGGCGACCATCCGCACCGCCGACTGGATCATTGATATCGGGCCTGGCGCCGGCGAGCACGGTGGTCGAGTGGTGGCCGCCGGCACCCTGGAGGATATCCTGGCGGAGCCAGCCTCCATCACCGGCCAGTATCTCTGTGGCCTGCGCAGCATCCCGGTGCCCCGGCATCGGCGCCCCGGCGACGGCCGCTGGATCGAGGTGAAGAAAGCCCGGGAGCACAACCTGAAGAGCATTGACGTGCGCATCCCCCTGGGCCTGTTCGTCTGCCTGACCGGGGTCAGCGGCTCTGGCAAGTCCACCCTGATGGAGGACATCCTGTACCGGCGGCTGGTGCATAAGCTGTACGGCGCCCGCACCACCTGGGGCAAGCATGACGCCATCCTGGGGGTGGAGCACATAGACAAGGTGATCTTGATTGACCAATCGCCCATCGGGCGCACCCCCCGCTCCAACCCGGCCACCTATACCGGGGTGTTTGACCCTATTCGCATCCTGTTTGCGCAGACGCCAGATGCCCGGGTGCGGGGGTTCCGGCCGGGCCGCTTCAGCTTCAACGTGCGAGGCGGGCGCTGCGAGGCCTGTAAGGGCGACGGCATTCTCAAGATCGAGATGGTGTTCCTGCCCGACGTGTATGTGCCTTGCGAGGTGTGCAAGGGCAAACGCTACAACCGGGAAACCTTGACCGTGCGCTACAAGGGGCGCAGCATCGCTGAGGTACTGGACATGACGGTGGGGGAGGCCCTGGAGTTCTTCAAGCACATCCCGGCCATCAGCCGCAAGCTGCAGACCATCACGGATGTGGGGCTGGACTACATCCGCCTGGGCCAGCCCGCCACCACCCTCTCCGGCGGCGAGGCACAGCGGGTGAAGCTGGCTGCCGAGCTCTCCCGGCGCAGCACGGGCCGCACCATCTACCTGCTGGACGAGCCGACCACCGGCCTCCACTTTGCCGACATCCAGAAGCTGCTGGAGGTGCTGGACCGGCTGGTGGAGGCCGGCAACACGGTGATCGTGATCGAGCACAACCTGGACGTGGTGAAGACGGCCGATTGGCTCATTGACCTGGGCCCGGAGGGCGGGGAAGCCGGCGGCTACGTGGTAGCCGAGGGGCCACCCGAGCGGGTAGCCACGGTGCCCGGGTCCTACACTGGCCAGTACCTGCAGCGGGTGCTGGCCCGGCCGGTGGCTGCCCGCTGAGCTACCAGCCGGTAAGGACCTTGCGCATGCGCACCCGCACCTCGGTGTAGCCGTGGCTGGCGTAAAGGCGGCGGGCGGGGAGGTTGGCGCCGTCCACGTTAAGCTCGAGGGACCGGTAGCCCTGCTGCCGGGCCCACCAGTCGGCCACCTCCATCAGCCAGTGGCCCAGGCCCCGCCCCCGGTACTGCTTTTTGACCGCCACCAGGTAGATGAAGCCGGCGGGCAGCCCGTAGGAGCCCTCTCCTTCGGCCAGCCAGACCATGCCCACCCAGTCGCCCTGCGCGTCCAGGGCGGCGTACAACTGGTGATGGGGGCGGCCCATGATCTCCCGGATGCGCTCCAGGCCCAGCTTGCGCTCGATATGGCGGTAGGCCTCCAGCAGCAGGTCCTCCTGGTGGGCAGGCTCGACCTCGGCCAGGCGGTAGCCCATCCGCTCCGGGAGATCAAGCAGCCGGTAGGTCATGCGCCGGCCTCCGCGCCCAGGGCAGCCCGCACCTGCCGTGCCAGCTCGGCCACGATCACCTCCACCACTTGCTTGCCCAGCGCCGCCGATCCCTGGCGGGGATCCTCGCCGAAGGCGCCCCGGGTGGGGTCCTCGGGGTGGCGGTCCATGGCCTCCAGGTGCACCAGCTCCGGGCGCAGGTAGGCGAGGATGGAGGTCTCCCACTTGGCAGCATGGTCGCCGGGGCGCTCGGGGCCGGGGTAGGCCTCGTACTCGGGCAGGGCAAACACGGTGGCCGCGCCCGGCCGGGCCGCGTGGCGGGCGGCCGCCCGCTTCACCATCTGCACCTGCTCGCCCGGGTAGTGCCCAGTGATGGCGACGATCACCCGGAACCCCAGCTCGGCGAGCCGATCGAAGGTGTGGGCCACCAGGTCCTCCACCGCTGCCTCCTGCTCGTAGGCGATGGTCCAGGGGTAGGCCTTATGCCCGCCGCCCACGCCCGCCCAGAAGGGCGGCAGCACCACGCCCCCCACCTGCTCTGCCACTTTCATGCAGAGAGCGTGCGCCTTGAGGGCATCATTGCCCACGGGCAGGTGGTAGGCATGCCATTCCAGCATGCCCAGGGGTAGATAGGCGACCGGGGCCTGTGCGAGGGCGGCCTGCAGCTCGTCAGGGGCCATCTCCTCGTAGCGGTGATTTGCCATGGGTGTTGTCTCCTTGGGGGCGCGGCCGGGGGCAAAGGAAATGGGCAGGCCCGGCCTGGTGCCGGGCCTGATTGGTGCCTGCTAACGGGGGGCCGCCCACTCGCTCCAGGTGTGGCCGGCCACCTGCTCGTAGAGATCTATCAGGCAGACCCGGTGGGATTCCTCCTCCGCCGCCAGGCGGGTGAAGAGGGCCTTGGCCTCCGGGGTGCTGGCTCTCTCTGCTCCCTTGAGGTAGAGCTTCTTGGCGTCCACCTCTGCCCGGATCGCGGTCTCGAGGATCTCGAGCAACTCTTCCATGGGCAACTCCTCGATGGTGAACAGGCGCCAGCTACCGCCATGCTGACGAGGGGATTATAGCTGCCCCCAGCCAACCGCGTCAAGCGAGGGTGGGCCGGCGGTGCTTGGCCGACCGGCGTCGCCGGGGCTGTGCTGGCTGGCTGCTTCCCGGTCCGCCACCCTGGGGTGCATACCGCCATCGGTCTGCCAAAGCGATTGACCACCCCAGGTCATTATGCTATAACCTACCACGTTCTCTTGCCCCCAGAGGAGGCCCCATGACTCACCGGGAGCGCTGGCTCGCCGCCATGCATTACCAGCCCGTTGACCATGTCCCTGACCAGGAGTTCGGCTACTGGGACGACACCCTCCGCCGCTGGCATGCCGAGGGGCTGCCGGCCGAGATTACTGACAACGGCAAGGCCGACCGCTACTTTGGCTTTGCGCCTTTTCACGGTGCGCCGCCCGACCTGGGTATCCACCCCGGCTTCGCAAGCCAGGTGCTGGAGGAGGACGAGCGGCACCTGGTGATCATAGACGGTGCGGGCGTGAAGTGCATGATCAACAAGGACGGCTCCTCCTCCATCCCCAAGTACCTGGAGTTTCCCATCCACGATCATGAGAGCTGGGACGACTTTGCCAAGCGCCTGGACCCGCGGGATCCCATCCGCTACCCGGACAACTGGGAGGAGCTGAAGGCCCGCTATGCCCAGCGCGACTACCCCCTGGCGGCCTCCGGGGGCAGCCTGTTCGGCTGGCTGCGCAACTGGATGGGGTTTGAGAACATCGCCATCGCCTGCTGCGAGGACCCGGCCTGGGTGGAGGAGATGATCGAGCACCTATGCGTGTTCATCACCACCGCTCTGGAGCGCGCGGTCTCCGAAGTGCAGTTCGACGCCGCCTCCTTCTGGGAGGATATGTGCTACAAGGGCGGGCCGCTGATCAGCCCCCGTATGTTTGCGCAGTGGATGGTGCCCCGCTACCAGCGCATCACCGACCTCCTGCACCGGCACGGCGTGGACGTGTGCTACGTAGACTGCGACGGCAATATCAACCAGCTCGTCGGCCTGTGGCTGGAGGGCGGCATCAACTGCATGTTCCCGCTGGAGATTCGGGGCGGTTCCGACCCCTATCCCATGCGGGAGCAGTATGGCCGGCAAGTGCTGCTCATGGGCGGGGTGGACAAGACCCAGCTCATGGGAGACCGGGAGATGATCCGCCGGGAGGTGGCCCGCATCAAGCCCCTGGTGGAGGAGGGCGGCTACATCCCGCACGTGGACCACCGGGTGCCTCCCGACGTGAGCTTTGAGAATTACCTGTACTACCTGGAAGTGAAGCGGGGCGAGCTGGGTATCCCGACCCCTGCGCCCTACCAACTGCGCCAGGCGCGTTCCTGAGCGCGCCTGCCGGCATTCTCCAATACCGCACCGGGGCAAGCTGATTGTACAACCAGGATGCGCCTGTGATTGGCATTGATGGCCGCTCCCTGCTGGCGCCCCCGGGGGGCGTGGGCAGATATGTGCGCAACCTGGTGAGCCACCTGGCCGCCCTGCCTGACCTGCCGCCCTCCCTGCTTTACCTGGACCGGGCCATCAACCCGGCGGATCTGGACCTGCCGCCAGGCAGCAAGCTCACGGTGCGGCCGGTGGTCTCGCGCCGGGGCTGGCTGCGAGTGGCCCTGCCCCTGGCCATCTGGCGGGATCGGGTGCGGCTGATGCATTTCCCGTCCAGCATCCTGCCCCCGCTGGTGCCCACCCGGAGCGTGGTCACCATCTACGACCTGGCATTTGAGTTCTTCCCGGAGACCTATGCCCCCGCCGAGCTGGCGATGCAGAAGCGAGCGGTGCGCCATGCTTCCCGGGCCGACCTGGTGATCACCTGCTGCCGCAACACCGCCTCCGACTTGACGCGCCTATACGGGGTGCCGGAGCACCGAGTGCGCACCATCCCCCTGGCCGCCGAGAGCCGGTTCTTCGACCCGGCGCCGGCCGGGGAACGGCCGCCTTTGCACCTGGCTCCCGGCTACCTGCTCTACGTGGGCGCCCTGCAGCCCCGGAAGAACCTGGCACGCCTGATTGAGGGCTATGCCATGGCCCGCAAGCAGGGCCTGGCCGCGCCCCTGGTGCTGGCGGGGGAGGGAGAGGCCGGGTACGTGGCACAACTGCGCGCCCTGGCGGAGAGCTGCCGGGTGGGAGAGAGCGTAATCATACCCGGCTTCGTGCGGGAGTCCGATCTGCCGGCGCTCTACCGGGGGGCGCTGGCCTTCACCTACGTGTCCCTGTACGAGGGTTTCGGTCTCCCCACCCTGGAGGCGATGGCGGCGAGCAGGCCGGTGATCGCCGCCAACACCTCCTGCTTCCCGGAGGTGCTGGGGCAGGCCGCGGTGCTGGTCAACCCGCAGGACGTGGGCGCCATCTCCCGCGCCCTGGTGCACCTGGGCACCGATCCCCGCCTGCAGGCCGAATATGCCGCCCACGGCCGCCGCCAGGCCGCCCGCTATTCCTGGGTGGAAACCGCCCGCCGCACCCTGGCCGTTTACCGGGAGCTGCTGTAGCAGGGAATCCGCGGTCGGCAGCAAAGAACCGGGTCAGGCTACCCCACTTCACCACGAGAAGGAAGACTGCCATGACCCTGTCAACTGCCCCCACTGCGGGCGACACCTCCTGGTTCACCCACGACCGCTTCGGCCTCTTCATCCACTGGGGCCTATATGCGCTGCCGGCCCGGCACGAATGGGTGAAGCAGAACGAGCAGATCCCGGACGAGACCTATGACCGCTACTTCCGGCACTTCGACCCCGACCTCTACGATCCCGAGCAATGGGCAGCAGCGGCCGCCGGGGCAGGCATGAAGTACTTCGTGGTCACCAGCAAGCACCACGAGGGGTTTTGCCTGTGGGACAGCAAGCTTACCGACTACAAAGCGCCCGATACCCCGGCCGGCCGGGACCTGCTGCGGCCCATGGTGGAGGCGTTCCGCGGCCGCGGCCTGAAGGTGGGGTTCTACCACTCGCTGATTGACTGGCACCACCCCCAGTTCGTGATTGACAAGCTGCACTCCATGCGCAACCACCCCGAGCGGCAGGGGCTCAACCAGGGCCGGGATCAGGCCAGGTACGCCGAGTACCTGCACGGCCAGGTGCGAGAGCTGCTCACCAAGTATGGCCAGGTGGACATCCTGTGGTGTGACTTCAGCTACCCCGGCGAGGACGGTAAAGGCCGGGAGGACTGGCAGAGCGAGCAGCTGCTGAAGATGATCCGGGAGCTGCAGCCGCAGGTGATCCTCAACGACCGCATGGACCTGGACCACGGCTGGGACATCAAAACCCCGGAGCAGTTCCAGCCCCGGGAATGGGTGCGGGTGAACGGCCAGCCGGTGGTTTGGGAGGCCTGCCACACTTTCTCGGGCTCCTGGGGCTACCATCGGGACGAGGCCTCCTGGAAAAGCGTGGAGCAATTAGTGCAGATGCTGATCGAGACGGTGAGCCGGGGCGGCAACCTGCTGCTCAACGTCGGCCCTACCGGCCGGGGCGAGTTTGACGAGCGGGCACTGAACCGCCTGGCCGGCATGGGGGCCTGGATGAAGCGCCACAGCCGCTCCATCTATGGCTGCACGCAGGCGCCGCCCGAGTTCCAGGCCCCACAGGACTGCCGGCTCACCTACAGCCCGGAAACCGGCCGCCTGTACGTGCACGTCTTCGCCTGGCCCTTCGTGCAGCTCCACCTGGACGGCTTCCGGGGCAAGGTGGAGTACGCCCAGCTCCTCAACGACGCCTCCGAGGTGCGCATGCGGGAGCTGCCGCCCCACCAGGCGGCCATGGAAAGCGGCGCCAGGGACACCCTCACCCTGGAGCTGCCGGTGCGCAAGCCCAATGTTGCCGTGCCCGTGATCGAGCTATTCCTGAAGCCAGGGGGTTGACCGTGACCAGGGCCAAGCGGGGAGTGGGCCTGGGCAGCGACGGCGCACAGGCGCCGCTGGCGCCGGGGGAGACGACATGTAGCGCAGGCGGGCTTATGGTTGCCCCAGGTGCTGCCGGATGGCCTGGGCGGTCTTGCGGCTGACGCCGGGCACCGCCATCAGCTCCTCGGGGCCGGCCTCCCGGATGCGGCGCAAGGAATGGAAGCGGGCCAGCAGCCGCTGCTTGAGCACCGGCCCCACCCCCGGCACCTGGTCGAGCAGGCTTTCCCGCACCCGGCGCTCCCGCAAGGTGCGATGGTAGGCCAGGGCAAAGCGGTGGGCCTCGTCGCGCAGCCGCTGCAGCAGGTAGAGCGCCTTGGAGTGGCGGGGGAGCACCAGCGGGCCGGGCCGGTCGGGCAGGTAGAGGTGCTCGTGCTCCTTGGCCAGGGCGGCGGCGGGGAGGGCCAACTCCAATTCCCCCAGGGCTTGCACCGCCAGGGCCAGCTGTCCCTTGCCGCCGTCCACCAACAGCAGGTCGGGAAGCTGCGCGAACTTGCGAGAGACCGCGGCCGCCCGCAGGCGGCGCTCCAGCACCTCCCGCATCATGGCATAGTCGTTGGGGGCCTCTTCCCGGCGCACCTTGAACCGCCGGTAGCCGCTCTTGTCCGGCTGGCCGTCCTGAAATACCACCATGGAGCCCACCGCCTCTTGCCCCGCCAGGTTTGAGATATCGTAGCACTCGATGCGCCGCGGCGGCTCGGCCAGCCCCAGCACCTCTGCCAGCTCCTCCAGGGCCTGGCGGGCGCGCTCGTCCTGGGCGCCCCGGCGGGCGATCTCCTGCTCCAGCTCCAGGCGGGCGTTTTCGGCCGCCAGCTCCACCAGGCGGCGGCGGTCGCCCCGGGCGGGCACCAGCAGCCGCACCGGCCGCCCGGCCTGCTGGCCCAGCCATTCCTGCACGAACTGCTGCTCCTGGATGGGGTGGGGGAGGGAGATGCGGCGGGGAATGAGGGCCGCCCGGCCGTAGTACTGCTTGATGAAGTCACCCAGCACCTGCGCCTCGGGGACGCCGGATACGCCCTCCAGGGCCACGTTTTCGCGGCCCACCAGCCGGCCTCGGCGCACCTGGAAGACCACCACCAGGCCCATGTCCTCCCGCATCTGCTCGGCCACCACGTCCTCGTCGCCGGCGCCGGGGAGCACCATCTTCTGCTCGGCGGTGGCACGCTCGATGGCCGCCAGCTTGTCCCGCAGCCGCGCGGCACCCTCGAAGTTGAGGCGGGCCGAGGCCTGCTCCATGCTGGCCCGCAGCGCCTCCACCACCCGCTCCGTGCGCCCCTCCAGGAAGTCAACGGCCCCCTTCACCGCTGCCCGGTAGGCCTGGGGGGTGACCGCGCCCACGCAGGGGCCCAGGCACTTGCCGATGTAGTAGTTAAGGCAGGCGCGGGTGACCTTGCGCCCCGGCTGCCAGGAGCAGCCCCCGCGGCGGGTGGCACTGGCCACCAGGGACTGGCGCAGGTTGAAGACGTTGCGGATCACCCGCAGCATCTCCCACATGGCCTTGGTGTCGGTATAGGGGCCAAAGTAGCGGGCGCCGTCCCGGGCCATGTCCCGCACCACCACCAGGCGCGGCCAGTCCTCGTCCACGGTGATCTTGAGGTAGGGGTACTTCTTGTCGTCGCACAGCCGCACGTTGTAGCGGGGATGGTAGCGCTTGATCAGGGTGCTCTCCAGGATCAGGGCTTCCACCTCGGAATCGGTGACGATCCAGTCCAGGCTGTGCACCCGCTCCACCATGGCCCGCGTGCGCGCGGGCAGGCCCTCCGGATCCTGGAAGTAGGTGCGGACCCGGCTGCGTAAGTTGGCTGCCTTGCCCACGTAGATGGGCCGGGCGGCGGCGTCGCGCATGAGGTAGGCGCCCGGCTGGCTGGGCAGGTGCGGCAGCTTTTCGGCTACGGGGGCGGGGATCATGCTTAGATTGTACCTGGGGAGATGGCCTGCCGCAACTTCGAAGGCTGAGGGAACTACTCGCCAGCCACCAACCCCTCGCACTCTATGCGACCGGGGAAGCCCACACTCGGGGCGACAAGTAGTCTCGCCCCGCTAGCTGTCACCAAGTTGAAGTTGCAGACAACTGCTGTGCGGGCCGGGACCCAGCTAATGGTTCGCCCAAGGCCGTCCAGTTTGAGCGCAAGGTGTCTATTCAGGGGGAAGGTGAAGACTGTCTCTGCCGAGAGCAGCACTTGGCGAGCATCCTGGGCGGGGCTACGCGAAACTATCCCAAGCGGACTATCTGAGGTGATAAAGTAGTTCGGAGGCTGCGAGTGCAAGAAGGACCAGCGCTTGGCGGCGAGGAAAGTCGCCAAGACATCCAATTCCCGTAGGTTAACAGCAAGCTGCCATGGAACCGACTTCATGACTTCGCAAGGATCTAGTCCGTGCCTCCTCAAGGCTTGCTTGACCCGCCTGAGATTAGTGCCCTGGGGTCCGCGTGAAAAAAGGGGTTGCCCGAATAGGTGGGAACCGTCCTCAGGATCGGGAGTTCGCACGAACGTGCACATCGCAAACTGAGCTAAGGTTTGCCTCTGGCCATCGCTTAGCGCAAGGGCGCACTCGGCATCGCTTTCTGCTAGCATGCGGAGTATGGAGCCAGTCTTGCTCTCAAGTTCGGCGAGCCACGCCTCGAGTTCGGTGCTCACCGCGCCGTTAATTTCCGGGTACGAGTAGTAGTTCGGTCTCACGGCGGTATTCGCTGGCGAACGCCGCTTCCACAAGCCTTTCTTGGCTTCGTAGATCCAGACATAGGGCGTCTTGCAAGGTGTGAGTGCCGAGGGATCGGTGAAGTTCCTCAGGTAGCATTTTGGAAGGTAGTGGTGTTTTCCCACGCCAACTCCCCAGCGGCACTATACCGCACACCAGTCCCGCGTACAAGCGGCCGCTTGAAGACTATGGGGGTTGGATGGTGAAGGAGCGCAACCGGCCTCCGCAGAAGTTGCCGGCACCAACCAGTCGGAGGTGGGACGTGGCCCGTACTCTCGCCGTGGTGGCAGTCTTGGCCCTGGGGGTGACGATGAGCGCAAGCGCAGTGGCAAAGGTGCAGGACCTGGGGATACCGGTCAAGAGCGTGAACTGGGTGCGGGTGTTGGTGGGGGTGGACGGCGCGGGCAAGGAGTGCCTGTACGCCACCATGGGGCAGCAGGGCGACAACTGCTTCGTGCTGCAGATTGACCCAGCCACCGGCAAGCTGCGCCAGCACATCGCCCAGGTGCCGGACTCCAACTATCCAACGGCGGTGTGCTGGAGCAGGGACGGCCGCCTCTACGTGGGCGCCGCCTACGCCGGGCATCTCTTATGCTTCGACCCCAAGGCCGATCGGCTGGAGGACCTGGGCGACATCAACCCGCCCGGCGACAGCTTCCCCTGCCGCATTGACGAGGCCCCGGACGGCAGCCTGTTCATCGGCTGCTATGGCACGGCCGGGCTCACTCGCTACGACCCCCGCAGCCGCCAGTTTACCCGCTACGGGCGCATGGACGAGGTGGACATGTACTGCTATCCCCTGGTAGGGCCGGACGGGATCGTGGCCTCGCTGATCAAGATGACCAAGCCGCATGTGGTGCTGCTGGATCCCAAGAGCGGCGAGAAGAAGCAGGTAGGCCCGGTGACCAGCGCCGAGAGTAGCAAGTGGGTCAACCTGTTCCGGGGGGTAGACGGCAAGCTCTATATCCAGTCCACGGAGGGCAACTTCGTGATCGAGGGGATGGAGGCCCGGCCGGTGGACAAGCTGCCGGAGGGGGAGCCCACCCGCAACCTGGCCGACGGATCCACCTTTGCCTTCAGCGATGCGGCGGAGCAGGAATACCGCGAGCTGGTGATCACCGATACCAAGGGAAAGCAGCGCTCCTTCCGCCTCGACTACCAGGCAGCAGGGAGCGATATCTTCCTGGTGCACCGGGGGCCCGACGGCTGCATCTACGGCTCGAGCGTGCTGCCCCTGCACCTGTTCCGGTACGACCCCAAGACCAGGGAGATGGCCGACCTGGGCCGCTGCAGCCCGGCGGCAGGAGAGGCCTACTCCATGGGCAACCTGGCCGGCAAGCTCTACATCTGCTCTTACCCGGCGGCCGCGCTCTCGGTCTATGACCCCAGCCAGCCCTACCACTTTGGCACCGAGCCCGCGGACAATCCCCGGGACCTGGGCACCATGGACGCTCACATCTCCTACCGCCCCCGGGCCATGCTCACCGGGCCGCGGGGACGGGTCTGGACCGGCTCCGAGCCCAACTACGGCATCTGGGGCGGCCCCCTGGCCTGGTACGACCCGCAGACGGGGGAGAAGCACAGCTTCCGGCACGTGCTGCGGGACCAGAGCGTGATCAGCTTGGCCTGGGTGGAGTCGGTGGGGCTGATTGTGGGCGGCACTTCCATTCACGCGGGCAGCGGCACCCAGCCCCGGGCGAAGCAGGCGGCACTCTTCCTGTGGGACCCGGTGCGGGATGAGCGCATCTGGTACCGGGCGCCCCGCTACGGCACCGCCTGGATCACCGCGCTGGTGGCGGCGGAGGGCCTGGTGTACGGGATCGCCGTCGGCACCGACGGCAAGGGCGAGAGCTTCCGTGACCTCTTCGCCTTCGACCCGGCCGGCCGCAAGTTTCAGTGGCGAGTGCCCGTGCCGGCGGGCAGCGTGATGGACAACTCATTGCAGCGCGGCGAGGACGGCAAGCTCTACGGCGTGACCTCGGAAGTGGTGTACCGGCTGGACCCGGGCAGCCGCAAGCTGGAGGTGGTTACCCCGATCCCGGGCAAGCTGCGCATCGCCGGACCCCTGGTGGGCAAGACGCTCTACTTCGCCACCGGCACCCACCTGAGGGCCCTGCAGCTCCCTTAAGGCTGCAGGCGGGTGGAGACGCCTGGCTGCGCCTGAGCGAGGGCCCGGTCCAGCAGCTCCACCGGGAAGGGGAAGGGGCCGCGGTCCGGGATGCGGTTGATGTAGGCAGCCCGGAACTGAGGGTCCTGCATGCGGCAGTGATTGCAATGCCCCTGGTAGATGGGATGGGACACCAGTCGGCCCCAGATATCGGCCACCGCCTCCCGCCGGGCATTACCGAAGGTGAGGGGCGTGAAGTCGCAAGGCGTCATATCGCCGTAGGCCGTCATGTAGAACTGGTACCAGCCGGCAAAGCAGCCGGTGCCCAGGGGACCGTTGATCTTGGACTGGGTGATGATGTGTGGGTAAGAGGAGTCGGCGTTGAACTCCTCTTCCATGCGGATCAGCTCTTCCTTGTCCTGGGGGGAGAGCAGGCGGCTTTCTTCTTCCCGCAGCAGCCTCCCGGTGGGCACGGTGTCGAAGATGGTGATTTCGTACACCCCCAGCTCCCGCCCCAGCTCGATCAGCCGGCGCATGTCGCCGCTGTGCAGCCGCTCCGGGGTGGCATAGGTGCTGATGCCCACCAGCATCCCCTGCTCCCGCACCCGCACCGCGCCGGTAGTGGCCCGCTGGAAGCAGCCGGACACCTGGCGCAGGGCGTCGTGGCGCTCGGGGTCCGGGCTGTCCAGGGAGACGTAGAGGCCGTATAGGCCCGCCTCCTTGAGCCGGGCCACGTGGTCGTGATCGAGCATCAGCCCGTTGGTGAACATCATGGCGGTGGCCTCCCGGGGGTCCACCCACGAAATCAGCTCGTAGATATCAGGACGGAGCAGGGGCTCCCCCCCGGTGAACACGATGTTCACCACGCCCAGCTGCTCCGTCTGCCTGATTACCCGCTTCCATTCCTCGGTGGTGAGCTCTTCCTTTTCCCGGCTGCGGTGGCGGGCGGCGCTGCAGTGCGCGCAATCTGCCTGGCAGCGAGCCGTAACCTGCAGGGTGGCGGTGGTGACCACGGGCCGGCTGCCTGAGGCGCGGGCGATGCCCACGTTGCCCAGCACCTTCAGCCCCGCCTCGGAGGGAATGGGCGGCTGGTAAATGGTGAAAGAGAACTGCCCGTCCTGGCGGCGCAGGCAGCGCCGGTGCAGGGAAACCGAGCGCTGCAGGCCATCGGCCAGGCGGCCGCCGATCCAGGTGGCCAGCGGGCCCCGCACTTTGACCTCCAGCTCCAGACCTTCCTGCAGGCGGGTCTCCACCTCCAGCAGAATGCGCTGCCGGCCGAACCTGCCTGCGCCCAGCAGCTTGGCCACCGCCTGCAGCGCCGGCTCTTTCGCCGCAAGGTGATCAAAGGCCCTGGCCAGCGGGCCCACCAGCTTGCTGCGGGTCTTTCCGTTCTCGTCGGCCGCGTCCGTTACGGCCAAGGCTACCAGCCGCCTGGTGTCATTATCCATCACCTTGTGCCCCCCGATGGTGTTGCCCTGGACTTTGGTTTCGGCTGCGGTGCGGCCCTGTCATGGCGGCGGCGCGAGATGGTCGAATCGGCCCACTTTGGCACCTGGCGGCGACAAGAACGCACGCGCTGCCGTCCCGTATCTGCGCCTACTTTGCTGGCCTGGGGGGCCGCAGTCCGCCGGCAGCGCCAGGCGGCCAGGGAAGCGGGGGTGGGCGAAGAAGATTGGGATCATGCAGCAGGCAGGCAAGGACCCCGGGTTCAGGCTGCGGGCGGTGGCGATCGCCCTGGCGCTGATGCCGCTGAATGCCCTCTGGATCATCTCCATGGAGCGGGTGCGCCGGGGGCCTTATGTGACCAGCATCTCCCTGCTCTACAACGTCATCTTCATCATGGTGCTGCTGGCGGTGCTCAGCCGCTTGGCCGCCCGGTTCTGGCCCAGGCTCTCGCTGAGCCGGGGGGAGATGATCACCATCTATGCCGTGCTGGCACTCGCCTCAGCCATGGCCGGCATGGATGTGGCCCAATCCCTGGTGATGGTGGTAAGCCACAAGGCCTGGTTCGCCAGCCCCGAGAATCGTTATGACCAGCTCTTTGCCCGCACGCCCCCGGGCTGGCTGATGGTCGCCAGCAAGGACGCCCTGCGCGGCTGGTATGAGGGCAGCGCCAGCCTCTACCGTTGGCAGGCGATCCGGGCCTGGCTGACGCCGCTCGGCGCCTGGATCTGCTTCTTCTCCGTGCTCTTCTTCTGCATGGCCTGCATCAATGTGCTGGTGCGCAACCAGTGGGCAGACCGGGAGCGGCTCACCTTCCCCATTGTGCAGCTCCCCTTGGCCCTGGCCGAGCCGGGGAACGGCCTGCTGCGCAGCCGCCTGTTCTGGATCGGGATCACCGTTGCGGGCGGGGTGGACCTTCTCAACGGCCTGGCCTACCTGTACCCGGCGGTACCGGGGTTAGCCATTGACACCACGGAGATCCGGCAGTACCTGTCCACCCACCCCTGGACCGCCATTGGCTGGCTGCCGGTCACCTTCTATCCCGCGGTGATTGGGCTCTCCTTCCTGCTGCCGGTGGACCTGCTCTTCTCCTGCTGGTTCTTCTACCTGTGGTGGAAGGCCGAGCTTGTGCTCTCCGCCTGGTTCGGCTGGGACGTGGTGCCCAGCTTCCCCTATATCAATCAGCAGCTGTTCGGGGCCTACCTGGGGGTAGCGCTGGGGCTGCTTTGGGCCGGCCGCAACTACCTGCAGCAGGTATGGCGGCGAGCGCGGGGGCTGCCCTCGGAGGCGGATGACCGCTCCGAGGCGCTGAGCTACCGGGGGGCACTGGCCGGCCTGGCCCTGGGCTTTGCCGGGATAGTGCTGTTTTGCCTGCACGCGGGCATGACCCTGGCCATGGCGGTGCTCTTCTTCCTCGTTTACCTGGTGTTGTCCGTCACGGTGAGCCGAGTGCGGGCCGAGTTTGGCAGCCCGGTGCACGACTACCACCAGTCGGGACCCGACCTGATCCTGCCGGAGGTGATGGGGACCCAGAACCTGGGCCACTCGGACCTGGGCATGTTCAGCCTGTTCTACTGGTTCAACCGGGCCTACCGCAGCCATCCCATGCCCCACCACCTGGAGTCCATCCAGATGGCCCACCGCACCGGCATGCAAGCCCGGCGCATGTTCTGGTGGCTGGCGGTGCTGGCTCCCGTGGGGCTGGCGTGCGGCTGCTGGGCCTACCTGCATCTGGGGTACCGGCTGGGGGTGGCCACCAAGTTTGCTGCCGGCTATGGCTATGGCTGGGAGAACTTCGGCCGCCTGCAAACCTGGCTGGAGACCCCGCGCAGGGCCGGTTTCGGCCCCTCCGTGGCGATCGGTGTGGGTACCCTCACCGCCCTGTGGCTGTTTGCCATGCGAGTGCAGTACCTATGGTGGCCCTTCCACCCTGTGGGGTACGCCATTGCCGGCAGTTGGTCCATCAACCTGTGCTGGATGCCCATGCTCATCGCCTGGCTGGCCAAAGTCACCATTCTTCGCTATGGCGGCCTGCGCCTGATGCGCCAGGCGATGCCCCTGTTCCTGGGCCTGATCGTGGGGGAGGCCATGGTGGGCTGCGGGTGGAGCCTGTATGGGCTGGCTGCTGGCGTGCCTTACTACAACTTCTGGGGGCGGTAACGGCCGCGCCGGTCAGGCATGCATCCCCGCCAGGTGGCCGGTGGCCCAGGCAATGTGCAGGTTGAAGCCGCCGGTATAGCCGTCCACGTCTATCACCTCCCCGGCAAAGTAGAGGCCTGCCACCAGGCGGCTCTCCATGGTGCCGGGGTTGATCTCCCGGGTGCTCACTCCGCCCCGGGTGACTATGGCCTCGGCAAGGGGGCGGGAACGGGTGATCGTCAGCTCCAGGCTCTTGAGCACCTTCCCCAGCCGCTGCCGCTCGGCGCGGGTGACGGCGTGGCAGGACTTGTCCGGCGGCAGCTCGGCCAGGCCGATCACCACCGGGACCAGGCGGGCGGGCAGCAGGGCGCCCAGGCTGTTTTTGAGCTGCCGGTTGCGGCCGGCGGCCAGGTCCCGCCGCAGGCGGGCGTCGAGCTGGGTGCTATCCAGGCCGGGCTTCAGGTCTATGGCCAGGCGAGGCTGGGCCGCTTCGGCCAGGTGGCGGCTGGCGGTGAGCACCAGCGGCCCGGACACCCCGAAGTGGGTGCACAGCATCTCGCCCACCTCCCGGTAGAGCAGCCGGTTGCCATCCAGGGCGCGCAGGGCCACGTTCTTGAGCGTCAGCCCCTGGCAGTGCCGAGGCCAATCCTCTTGCGTCTCCAGGGGCACCAGGGAGGGGCGGATAGGGATGACGGTATGCCCCAGGCGCCGGGCGAGGTCATAGCCGTCACCGGTGCTGCCAGTGGCGGGGTAAGAAGCGCCGCCGGTGGCCAGAATGACTGCCTCCGCTGGCACCGTCTCTCCCGAGACCAGCCGCACCCCCACCACCCGGCCCTGCTCAGCCAGCACCTGGCCCACCCTGGCGCCCGTGCGGATGGCCGCTCCCGCTTGCTGGGCCGCCCGCACCAGGGTACGCGCCACCAGCAGGGCGTCCTCCAGCACTGGGAACACCCGCCCTCCCCGCTCCACCTTGGTTTCGATCCCCAGGGCAGCAAAGGCGGCGACGGCATCGGCGGGGGTGAAGGCATAGAGGGCGGGCCGCAGGAAGCGGCCGTTGCCGGGGACGTTGGCGATGAAGGTATCTACGTCACACAGGTTGGTAAGGTTGCCGCGGCCCTTGCCGGTGATCCCCACCTTCAGCGCCGGGCGCGACATCTTCTCCAGCACCAGGGTGGGGCGGCCCCGGCCCGCCGCGGTGATGGCGGCAAAGAGCCCGGCGCCGCCGCCGCCCACCACCACTACGTGGTTCATGGGGCCATTATACCTGCGGGGGCGGGCCGACAAAAGGAGAGGGGGCGCTCCAGGGCGCCCCCGTCAGGCTTTTGCTGGCAGCTGCTGAGGGTCACCCGATCTTGAACATCTTGGTGTTGCAGCTCGGGCAGGTGCCGGTAGTGGCCGGCTTGCCGTTCTTCATGGTGATCCTGGTGGCACCCCTCATCTCACGCTTTGCCTTGCACTTGACGCAGTAGCCCTCCATCGACTCACCTCCTAACTGTTGTGGGATATATGCACCGACTGGCGCGACCCCTCCGGTCTCTAGCCCGGCAGCATCGTTGCTTTCCTGCAGGCCAACCTGAGCAGTTAGTTCTCAGCCCAAGCAGGCTCTTCCTGCTGGGGCACCTGCTCGCCTGCTAAATTTTTTCTGGTGCCAGGTACTTGCGCAGGTAACTGCGGTCCCGGTACTCAGCCACCATGGCCCCGTCCAGGGGGTACTTGCCCCAGCGGCGGCCGGCCTCGACCATGGCCCGGTAGTTTTCCGGTCGCACCGCAGGGTGGATGCTATTGCTGGAGGCCAGCACATGGCCGCCCCCGGGCGACGCTTTGGCGATGGTCTCCCGCACCGCCTCCGCCACCTCCTCCAGGCTGCCCTGGGTGAGCACCATGGTGCAGTCCACGTTCCCCACCAGGGCGATGCGGTCGCCCAGCCGCTCCTTTACCTCCCCGATGTCCATCCCGGCCATGGGCTCAATCGGGTCCAGGGCATCCATGCCCGTGGCCAGCAGGCTGTCCATGATGGGCCAGATGTGCCCGTCTGTATGCTTGATGAAAGGCACCCCCGCCCGGTGCGTGATCTCCACCATCTCCCTCAGGCAGGGGTGGATGTATTCCTGGAAGTGCCGGGGTGACATGATCGGCCCCTGCCGCCAGGCGTAGTCGTCACCGGCCACCACCGCGTCCGCCCCCGCCTCCAGCGCCCGCTCCAGCACCCCTTGCTTGTAGTCCAGCACCGTGCGGAACAGCCGGCGTACAAACGGCGGGTCGAGCAGGAAATCGGCGAGCAGGTTCTCCATGCCCCGCAGGTTGGCGGCAAACTCGAAGGCGTCGTGGGTGAGGAAAACCACCGCCTTCTCCCCGCCAAAGCGCTCCACCGCCCGCTCCAGGTCAGTCAGCCGCCAGGGGGCGGCGGGGTCGGGCGGCTGGTAGGTATCCAGGTCCTCGGGGGAGCTGAGCACGTGCCCGCTGGGGTAGGGCACCCCCACCTGGGAGCAGCCCCAGCGGATTCCCCACTCGTCCAACAGGCTGCCATCGGCGGCCTGCTCGAGGCGCTGGTTCTCGAAGATGGTGATGCCGTCCAGGCCCATCACCTCCACGAAATCGGCCCCGGTGGCGCCAGGGCCGGCCAGCGCGGAGAGCGTGGGCTCGTTTACGATCAGCTCCCACATGGGCACCTGGTCCGGCTCGCCCCCCTCCAGGGCGACCAGCATCCTGTCTCGTCCTGTCATCTCGCACTCCCCTGGGTTCAGGCCCGGGCCGGCCGCTCCACCACCTGCGCCATGTGCTCGGCCAGCTCCCGGATGGAGCAGTCCAGGTACCCTTGCACCCCGGTCTGGATGCGATCGTGCAGCCGCCCCACCAGCTTGGCTGGCAAGGCCGCCCCTCCCAGCATCATCCCCATCACCGAGCCCACGGTGGCGCCGTTGCAGTCAGTGTCGAATCCCGGCAGCACCGCCCGGCTAATGGCGGTAGCATAATCACCCTCGCTCCAGAGCAGGGCGGCGGCGCAGATCTGGGCGTTGGAGATGGTATGGCACCAGTGATGGGGATTGCTTTCGTCCCAGCGCCCCTCGATGGCCAGCACCGCCTGCTCGTAGCTCCCGCTCTGTGCATGCCAGGCCACCACTTCCTGGATGGCCTCCGTAAAGCGGCTGGCCCGGGGCACCTGGGCCAGCCCGGCCTGAATCACCGCTCCCGGGTCAGAGAGCACATAGGCGGCGGCCAGCATGGCGGCCGCCCACATCTCGCCGTAGATGCCGTTCTTCACGTGCGAGATACAGGCATCCCGCCAGGCATACTCGGCAGCCAGCTCCGGGCGGCCAGGAGCAGCGTAACCGAAGAAGTCGGCCCGGATCTGGGCGCCGATCCACTCCCGGTACATATTGCGATAGCTGGCGGAGGCCGGCGGCGCCAGGTTCAGGCAGAAGTTGCGGTAGGCCACCCGCTCCGCAGTGCAGACATGCTCGATGGGGAGGTGGCGCAGCCAGAAGCTGGCCACGTCCCGGGGGGTGAAATCCCGCCCTCGCTGCTCCATCAGCGCCAGGCCCACCACGGTGTAGTTGGTGTCGTCATCCTCCGGCAGGTAGGGGGGCCCGGCGCCCCAGGGCTGGGCATGGTTGCGGTCCAGGCCGTAGGCAGCCAGCAGCTCCCGAGGGTAGTCCAGGCTGAAGCAGCCCGATAGTGGCCACTGCGAGGTCTCCCGCAGGAAGCCCTCCATCAGGTAAGTCTCTCCTGGCCGCCGGCGCAGGCCCTCCACCGGCTTACCCAGGTAGCAGCCATAGGCTCGGCCCAGCCAGGCGCCGTAGATCTTATCTCGCAAGGCGGCCGGGTCCAGGACACAGCCGGGCAGGGGAGGGGCTGGCGGGCGCTCGGCCACAATCCCCTCCCAGTCCGAGGGCTCCCGATACGGGTAACCAGGCCGCAGAGGCAGCCGGGCGGTCTCATCGAGCAAGCGCCCGGCCTCTTCCTGGCCCTCGGGCGTAGCCAGATGGTGGTTGCCCCGTTCTGCCAGCGCTCGCAGCCGCTGCTCAAGCTCCTGCGGGCAGTCCTTTCCCTCTTCCTGAAGCTGGGCCAGCTCAATCTCCAGGTCGTGCGCCTGGACCCACAGCCAGTGCAGGTGCATGGCGCCTCCTATCCCCAGGCCTCGACTTCGGCACACAGCCGGCGCATGCCCTGCGCATAGCTGGGCAAGGCCTGCTCCGGCGGCCCCAGCTCCTCCCAGTACTCCGCGGAGAGAAAGCCCTCATACCCCGCTCCCCGCAGCAGCGCCAGGAACTGGCGCACGGGCGCGATGCCGGTCCCCACCTCCACCAGCTTGCCGTCGCGAGGCCGGAAATCGTGCACATGCGTGTGTGCCACCCGGCCCTGCAGGTACTCCCAGCTGGTGAGGGGGTGCTCGCCCCGGTTATAGGGGTGCTGCACGTCCCAGTTGGCGGCGATGGCGGCCGAGGTTACCTGCTGCAGGGTCTTACCTACCAGGGTGGCCCGGGAGAAGTAGTCATGGGTCTCCAGGCACACGGTAACGCCGCAGGAGGCCGCCTCCGGGGCCAGAGCGTTGAGCTGTTCGGCCACCGCCTCGACCACCCGCGGCGCCTCCCAGCCCTCCGGCGGATTGCCGCAGAAGACCCTGATGCGGCTGGCTCCCACCTCTGCTGCCAGCTCCAGGTGGCGGCGCGCGTCGTCCAGGTTATCCTGGCGGCCCTCGGGCAGGCCGGAGGCAAACTTGCAGGAGGTGGCGAGGCAACTGATGGCGATGCCGGCCTGGTCGAACAGGCGCCGGATGCGCGCCCGCTCGGGCCTGGCAGTGGTCACCTCGACGCCGTGGGCGTGGTCAGCCTTCACCCGGGGCTCCACCCCCGCATACCCACAGCGCTTTGCCCCCTCCACCACCTGCTCCAGGCTCCACCGGGGGCACATGAAGGTCATGAAGCTCAGCCGGTTGTGCAACTTCGCTCTCCTTTGGCGGGATGATGCCGGCGTGCCGGCCAGTTCAGCTATTCCCGGCGCCGGGGCGCGATCCTCCCGCCCGTGATCAGCGGTAGTCCGCTCGCAGCCTGATCTCCTGGCCGGTAACCGGGAGGCGCACGGTGCCAGAGTGGGGGTCGAAGTCCTGGTGGGGGCGCCCGTTCACCGCTACCGCCCGCAGGGGCTTACCCTCCGGGTGCCGCAGCCGGATCACTATCCAGGTGGGGGACCGGCGGGTAGGCGGCTGGATATGGGCCTCCAGCCAGCCGTGGGCCGCGTGCGAGCTGATGCGGTAGCTGACGGGGCCAAAGCGGGTAGGGGCGTTGGTTACTGCCACCACCATCCCTTCCTGCAGCCAGTTGCTGGTCACCAGTGGTGCCAGCCACAGCTCCTGGCCCCGCTCCATTACCAGCATGAACCGCGTCTGCTGCAGGAAGTAGCCCGTCTCGTGGGTCTTGTTCCAGGCGCCCACGTTGCGAAAGTGCTCCCACAGCGACAGGTTCTCCCGGTTGAGCAGGGAGGCCAAGGTGTTGAAGTAGGAGCGCAGGAAGGGCTTCACCTCATCCTGCAGGGCGCAGATCTCGGCATTACGGGTGTAGTAGGGCTGCACCTTGGAGAAGCCGCCCAGGTTGAACCAGTCCCGGCGGTTGGCGGAGGCAGGATAGTCGAACCAGCCCTCGGCCAGGAAGGGCCCGTCCTCCATGTGCTCCATGATCCACCGCGCCTCCCGGCTGCCCGGTGCCAGCACCCCCTGGGGTATCAGCTGGTGAGCGCCCAGCTCCACATCATAGGCCCAGCTCCGGTTGCCATCCTGGCCGGGGAAGAAGTCATTGGTCGGCCCCGGGCAGTGCAGCTGCGAGGGATAGCCCGGCACCCAGGTGCCATTGCCCAGGGCTACCGCCGGGGTGCGGGCCTGTGTCCAGCGGTAGGCGCGGCGGATCTCCCGGCGCAAGGCGGCCGCCTCCGCCAGCAGACCGTCTGCGCCCGGGTAGCCGATATCCGCCAGGGCCGCCCCCGCCGCCTGCAGGCCGGCATAGTAGTAGCCGTTCAGGCAGAAGTAGTAGGCAAAGGCGTTCCAATCAGCCATCACCCCGGGGGGCAGCAAGCCGTACTCCGGCACCTTGCCGCCGTCGGGCCGCACGCCTTTGGTCTTGGCCCGCTGCCGGACCACCCACTGGCAGGCTCGTGCCACCTCCGGCGCCATCGCCGCCAGCCACTCCCGGTCCCCGGTCAAGCCATGGTGCTCGCCCAGGGTCCACAGGTGCCAGCCCGTGCCCATCAGGGTGTAGCCAGTGGTGAGGAAGCCGGCCGGATGGTAGCGGCTGATGAAGAACTCCAGGGACCGGCGCGCAAAGTCGTGGTGGCCGAGCAGGTCCATGCCCCTCACGATGGAGTTGGACTCGCTCTCCAGGGGGCCGTAAGACATGCTGGCGATCCAAGGGGCCACCCGCTGCCCCGCCTCGTTGCGGGCGGCGATCAGGCAGTGCACCTGGGAGGCCCGGATCACGTTCATGAGCAGGGGATCGGGGACCTCGACCTGGGCCGCCGGCGCCAGCACCGCCTGCCAGTGCTCCCGCACCGCATCCAGCAGTGCCGTCCCCCCCGCCAGCTTGCCCGCCTCCCGGGGGGACATCTGCCAGGAGGGAATGTACACCCAGCAGGTAGCCCGGCCGCGCCCAGGCACGCTGCCCTGCAGGGTAAGCGTGCCCTCGCCCCTGCTGGCCGCCAGCTCGGACTCGCCGACATCCACCACTGCCACCAGCCGGCCCCCATCGGCCGCCAACGCCCCCCGGGCGGTCAGCTCCACTTGCGCCCGCCGTTCCCCTTCCACGTCGGCCAGGAAATCGAGCACCAGGTGCGCCTGGGCAGGGCGGGAGCGGGCGTTCTCCACCGTGATCTCGGCCACGCACAGGCCGTCCTGGGCCAGCCAGGGAATGGCTGCTGGCCTCCGGGCGCCATAGGGAGCGACGAAGGTGCGCTGGCGGTAGACGAGGCCGTCCACGGTCACGCTGGTGACAGGCACCGGCAGCCAGCCGCCCTCCAGGCGGCGGGTGAACGGGCCGGGCGTGCCCTGGCCAAAGCGGGGCCGCACCTCCAGCTTGTCAAAGCGGATGGCGCCTTCCCGTGCCACCACAAACTTCTGGTTGGCGCAGGCCAGGGAGAGCATGGTCGGCCCATTGTCCTGCACCTCATGGTGGGTGCGCGCCAGGGCCTGGGCCAGGGTTTGGTCGGGCAGCTGCCGCACCCGCTGCAGCACACTCTGCCGCCGCTTTGCCGGGGTCGGGGCGGCCTCCCGACTCACGGTGAGGCCCAGGTAGCGCAGGCAGATGGTCCCCTCCTTTAGCACGTCCTCGACGGCCACCCCGCATGCCCCGGCGGGCAGGTGCAGCCAGAGCACGGTGCGGTCGGCCTTGGCCGCGCTCGGCTTGCAGTAGCGCAGCGGCAGGGCGAGCGGCTTTGCCAGGTCCCAGCTGATACGGACCGGCCCGGCAGCAGGCGGCTCCACCAGCTCCCCGTTGTAGATCTCCACCTCACCCTGCTTGCCCGGCAGCGGCCGTTCCAGCCGCAGGAAAAGCTGCCCGCGCTGCCAGCGGGAGGGAGTGAGGGCGCCCAGGCGCTGCACCCGCCGAGGCGTGCTGGCCGGCGGGAGGATCCAGCGCACCTTGCGTACCCCCGACCACCAGTCTGCGCCCGCCTGCGCTTTTGCCCGGAACACCAGGCCGTGCCCGCGGGCCTCGACGGAGCCGGGGAAGGGCTGCCAGGTTCCCTGCCAGGGGGATTCACCCGCCCAGGCCTCGACCTGGGTCTCGCCGGGCAGCGGCACGGGCGCCTCTGGGGCGAACTCCACCGCCAGCTCCCTGATGCGCCGGCATTCATTCCACTGCAGGCCCACGCAGCCCCGCCCATCGGCGGCGGCAGGCACCAGGTAGCCGCCGTCCGGCTGCACCGCCAGCTCCTGTCCCAGGAAGACGTCTTCCGCCCGGAACTCCTCGATCCGGTTGGCCTGGCAGCCGTCTTTGCGCGCCGGGTCCCAGGAACACACCTGGCCAAAGCGGGCGATGTCCACGGGCGGTTTCGCTTGCCGCACCGGCGCCGCCGCCGGCACCAGCCGGGCCTCCGCCCAATTGGCGCAATCGCAGCTAATGCCATCACCACCATCGGTCACTCTCAACTCCAGCTCCTCCGCTCCCTCCAGGGGGATACTCACCGGCCGGGCAGGGTCGCGCTCCCGCATCAGCCCGCTGTCAAACCGTTTCCGGCCGTCCACGTACACCTGGAACACCACGCTGCCCACGTTCCCAGATTGCCACTGCACACCCACCTCCGCCTCGAACCGCTGGTACTGCCCCTCCAGCTCCACCACCAGGCGGCCGGGGGCATGGTGCCCCAGCCCGCGGGTGTAGCTGCGCTTGCCGATGCGCAGGGGCAGGGGCGATTGGCCGGGGGCATGGGCGCAGGTGTCCATCCCCAGCGCCCCCCAGCCCTGCTGCAGGTAAGAGATGCGGTGCACCAGGTCAGAGAGGTATTGGGGGGCCGGTAAGCGGGTTTGGGCAAGCACGGGAGCTACCTCCGCCAGCAGGGCCAGGGTCAAGAACAAGCAGATCCCGCCTCTGGGCGCCCCGGGCGCCCTGCCCCGCAAAAGGGGGCCTAACCGGGTTTGGGTCTTCATATGGCTTGGGCCACGGCCAGCCGCTCCTGGGCTAGGCGGACATAGTCGGGATTGGTTTCATAGCCCACGTAGTGTCGCCCGGTGAGCGCAGCGGCGAGCGCGGTGGTGCCCGCTCCCAGGAAGGGGTCCAGCACCAGGTCGCCCCGGTAGGTGTAGAGCTCGATGAAGCGGCGGGGCAGCGCCACCGGGAAAGGCGCGGGATGTCCCACCCGGCGGGCCGACTCGGGCGGAATCTCCCACACCGAGAGGCTGGCCGCCAGGAACTCCTCGGGGGTGATGGTGCTCTCCCCCTTGGTCACCCGGTCGAACCGCCCCTTGGAGAAGCAGAGGCAGTATTCGTGGACATCACGCAGTGTGGGGTTGGCAGGCGAGCGCCAGGAGCCCCAGGCGCAGGAGCCAGAGGCCCCTTTGCCCTTCACCCAGATCACCTCTCCTCGCATCAGGTAGCCGATGCCCTCCATCAGCGTGGTGACATACGCTGCCAGGGGAAGGTAGGGGCGCCGGCCCAGGTTGGCCACGTTCACCACCGCCCGGCCGCCAGGGACCAGCACCCGGTAGGTCTCTGCCAGCACTGCCCCCAGCAGGTCCAGGTAGTCCTGGAAGCTGCCGGCAGCATCGTAGTCCTTACCCACATGGTAGGGGGGCGAGGTGACCATCAGTGCCACGCAGCTATCGGGCAGCTCGCTCATGCACTCTGCGGAGTGGCACCAAATGGTGTCCACTACCGGGGCTACGTTAACCCGCTCGTCGGGCGAGATATCGGCCGGCTTGAGCGCCCTGCGGTAGAAGGGCGCGGCGTCGTGCCCCTCCCGCCTGCCCGTGCCGAAGGAGGAGGTGGCGGTTCGCCGCCTGGTTGGATGCTGCTGTGGCATCTGGCCGATTAGGCCCCCTTCTGCGGGGCTGGTTGGACTCCCATGACACCGCTTTTCGCTGGCGCCGTCCCGGAAACCTACTGCTCCTGCCGACACAGGGCCACCGCCTCCACGTGCCAGGTCTGGGGAAACATGTCGAGCGGGGTCACGGAGACCGGCGGATAGCCCAGCGCGGTCAGCAGCGCCAGGTCGCGGGCAAAGGTGGCGGGGTCGCAGGACACCAGGACAATGGCCCGCGCGCGCAGGGCGGCCGCCGACCGCAGCACCACCTCCGGGCAGCCGCGGCGGGGCGGGTCGAGCACCACCAGGTCCGCCCGGGCCCCGCCCCGGGCCAGGGCGGGGAGGCGGCTCTCCACTCGCCCCTGGTGGACAGCCACCTCCGGCACCGCCGGCCGCAGGTTGCGGCGGGCATCCACCAGGGCGGCGTGCACCTGCTCGATCAGTGCCACCCGGCCGGTGCTGCTGCCCAGGGGCAGGGAAAGGGTGCCCACCCCAGCATAGGCGTCCAGCACCAGCTCTCCCGGCTGCGGCTGGGCCAGCGCCTGCACCACCTCTGCCAGCCGCGCCGCCATCCCGGTGTTGACCTGAAAGAACGAGCTGGCCGACACCCGGTAGCGGTAGGTGCCAAGCTGGTGCTCCAGGTAGCCTCGGCCGTGGAGAAGCTGCATGGGGGCAGGACGGGGCAGGTAAGAGCGCTCGCCAGTAGCCAGCACGCCGGCGACCGTGGGTAGCTCCGCCATCAGCGCCCGGGCGAAGGCGACTGCCAGGTCCCCCTCGGGCCGGGAGAGGTGGAGGATGACCAGCGCCTGGCCGGAGGCCTCGGAGACGCGCACGGTGAGGCCGGCCACTGCCGGCGCCAGGTTGGCGCAGCGGCCGCGCAGCAGCTCGCGGGCCGTGCGCATGGCATTGTTGGTGGCAGCGTGGCTGATCGCGCATTTGTCAATGGGCAGCACCTCGTGGCTGTGATAGCGCATGCAGCCAAAGGCAAGCCCCTGCGGGGCAGGGGTGGCGGTGAACTCGGTGGCGTTGCGGTAGTGCCAGTGAGGACGGCTGGGGAGGGTGGCAGCCACCGGCACCTGCAGCTTGGCCAGCCGGCGCAGCGCGTCCTCCACGAAAGCTTGCTTGGCCGCAAGCTGGGCCGGGTAGGCCAGGTGCTGGAGCTGGCAGCCGCCGCAATCGCCAAAATCGGGGCAAGAGGGACCAACCCGGTCCGGCCCCGGCGCCACCACCCGCAGCAGCCGGGCCCGCCCAAAGCGGCGGCCCACCGAGGCCACCTCCACCTCTGCCCGGTCCCCCGGGGCGGCAAAGGGCACGAACAGCGTATAGCCCTCGCACCGGGCCACCGCCTCGCCGCCGGCGGCCAGGGAGAGCAGGGTTACTTCCAGGCGCTGCCCCGGAGCCACCGGGGGTAGGGAAGGCATGTGGTTCACCTGCTGCCCAAGATTCACCCATTTTAGCACGGTACCAGGCGGGAGTGCATCCTGCCGAGCCGCCTTGTTGTAGGAGTAGATGGCCATGCGCCCGCCTGCCTGGGTAGGGGGCGAGCTGCTGACCAAGGGAGAGGCGGGTGCCTCCCTGGGAATGACGGAAAGCGCGGGGGGGACAGCCCCTGCTCCTGCTTTGCGCGCGCTCTCGCCAGCCCGGGGGCCGGCTGCTGTTGGCTTCGCCGGGACGGATCCTGCACCCTGTCGGCGCTGGGGAGGCACGGGGGTCATAAGTAGTGCAGGCGGTCAGCATACTGCGCGAGCAGGCGCTGGTTGTGCTCGGGCCCGCCGGGGACGTTGCCGCTGATGAAGACAGGCGGCTCGACCCCCCGGGCGAGCAGGCACTCGACAGCCCCGGCCAGCAATGCCTGCAGCAGGGCCGCGCCCACCGCCCCGCTCAAGGGGGCGGTGGGCACCGCCAGCCCGGGGAGGGTCAGGGCGGCGTCGCCCACGGGCACCATGGTGTCAACCACCAGGTGGGCGGCCTGTGCCAGGGTCTGGCGGGAAGGGTGGCGGCTGGGGGTGCCCTGGTAGCAGGAGGAGGTGAGCGCGATCACGGTGAGGCCCATCTCTCGGGCCACCAGCGCCGCCTCCACGGGAACGGCATTGCGGCCGCTGGTGCTGATGACGATGATTACGTCCCCCGCCTTGGCCGCCGATCCCCGCAGCACGCGCTCCGCCAGGCCGGGCAGCTTCTCGAGTTGGGAGGTGAGGGGAGCCGGCCGCTGGTGCAGCAGCGTGCCCGGGATGGGGAGGAAGTTGACCAGCATCAGCCCGCCGGCGCGGTAGAAGACCTCCTGGGCCAGCAGCGCCGAATGGCCGCTGCCCGTGGTCCAGACCGCGCCGCCCTGGGCGATGGCCTCGGCGATGCTCTCCGCCGCCTGGCCCAGCGCCACCTGCTGGGCTTCCTGCACTCGGGCCAGGTGCTCCTGTAGCGCCTGGAAGTACTGCGCGATCGCCCCCATAGCCCACCTCCCGCGGCGGCCTACCGGCCCGTTTTCTCGTACTCGGCCCGGGCGGCGGCGTTGAACTCCTCGCCCCCCGGCCGGTTCACCGAGCGGTACACGTGGGGCTTGAGCCCTCGTTCTGCCAGCCTCTGCACCACCTCGGCCACCAGTGCCCAGAAGATATAGACGAAGCCCAGCCCCGAGGTGGGACCCACCGGGGCGTCCACCCCCTCCACCTCCAGGATGGCGTCGCCCAGCACGCCGCAGTTGTCAATGGCGAGGTCGGCCGCCTCGTAGAGACGCTTGCCCGAGGAGTGCAGCGAGGGCAGGGCACCGGAATAGGCCAAGGAGGTGATAGCCACTACCGCCACCCCCTTCTCGCGTGCGCGCTGCGCCACTTCCACTACCAGGGGCCGGCGGCCGGACACGGAGATGATAAGCAGCACATCGCCCGCCTGCAGGCTGGAATATGCCACCGCCAGGCCGCCCAATTCCTCTTCGCTCGGCCCCTGCACCTTCCGGCCCGGCGGCTGCGGCCCCGACACCGGGAAGCTGGGGCTGAACCGGTGAATGGCGAGCAGGCCCCCCGCCCGGTGGTGCGGCTCGCCGCTGCAGTGGCCGCAGTCATAGAGGGTGAAGGCGCCGCCCTGGGCCATGCGCTCGGCAATCAGGCCGGCCGCGGCCTCGATCTTGGCCACCTGGGAGGTGCGGATGCGCTCAAGCACGCCATCGGCCGCCTCCATCCAGCGCTTTGCAGACATCGCTCCTTCCTCTCTACGGGCTACTGGTTTACCGCCCGGTAATCCGCCACCCCGGGCCAGCCAGCCAGGCCGGCCTGACGCACGTTGGCGGCCAGCCGCCGCGCCTGGGCAGGCCCGGCGGGCAACTCGGCCGCGCGCAGCGCCGCCAGGGCTACGGAAAAAACGTTGGGCAGGATGCTCGGCCGCAGTCGGGCGCCTGGCGCCCGCCGCCGTAGCGCCAGGGGTGCCGGGCTGGAGGCTCCCTATACGGTGGTCATGATGGGCGGCCTGGTGATGGCACCCAGGTGGCCAACGCCCGCCTCCGCCCCCTCCTATTCGCCTTGCCCGGCCGCGACCTCCTGCCGGGCGCACCTGGAGAGCAGAAGCTTCATGCTGGCAGCCTCAGCAGGCGCTGGAGGTTGCCCATGCACAGGGCCTGCCGATCCCGGGGGGAAAGGCCGGAGTGCTCCACCTTTAGCGTGGCCGCCGCCGCGTACTGGAACAGCAGCTCGGTGCCAAACAGCAGCCGGTCGGCCCCCACCTCTGCCACCAGCCGGTCCAGGCAGCGCGTGGGCCCCTGCACGCCGGCGATGTCGGCGTACAGGTTGCCGGTCCCGGCGGTCTGGCGCAGGGCGGGTATCAGCTCGGCGAAGCGGCCCATGCTCATCACGAACCGAGTCCCGGGATGCGCCTGGGCCAGGGCCGCCACCTCTTCCCAGGGCACGGCGCTCACCAGGAAGGCAGGCGGATGCAGGCGCTCGTCCTGCAGGCGCACGGTGATGAAGACGGGCAGGTCGCAGTCGGCGGCCAGGGCGGCCAGCGCCGCCACCTCGGCCTGGCCAAGCTGATAGCCGTGGTAACTGGGGAACAGGCGCAGGCCCACCGCGCCCAGGTCCTCTTGAGCCTGCCGCAGGTCACGCTGCCAGCCCGGCCAGGCAGGGTTGCAGGCTGCCGCCAGCAGCAGCCGATCCCGGTGGCAGGCAACCTGCGCGGCCAGCTCCTGGTTGGCCGGGCCTGGATCCTGCTGGAAAGCCCCGGCCAGCGGCGACACCAGCGCCCGGGCAATGCCCGCCCGCTCCAGCAGGCGCAGCAGGTCGGCCGCGCTCTCGTAGCGCAGGCGAGCGAAGGGCCAGGGGCCGACCAGGGTGCAGGCGTCCCAGGTCATAGGCCGCTCCTCTTGGCCAGCAGGTCCGCCATGTTGCCGCCCAGCACCTGCCGACGCTGGGCAGGCGTGATCTCGGCATCCAGCACCTTGCCCAGAGCGGCGGGCAGGTCCACCCCGTGCGCGTCGGAGCCAAAGATCACCCGCTTCGCCCCCAGTTCGGCCACGGCCTGCTCGACCATGCCCAGTTCCATGATGCTGCCGCTGGTGTCCACGGCCACGTTGGGGCAGCCCCGGACGGCGGCGATGCCCCGGCGCCACTCGCCGCCCAGGTGAGCCATGATAATGTCGGCTTCGGGATAGCGGCGGGCGAGCTCGGCCACCTGGGCGGGGGTGGATTCGTGGGGCAGGTTGCCAGTGGTCTTCAGCCAGGCGTGCTGCAGCACGGGAATGTGGTAGCAGATGGCCTGCTCCACCAGGGGAAACACCAGGGGGTCATTGGCCACGGCGGCCACCCAGAGCTTCAGCCCCACCATGCCCAGCTCTTCGATCCCCCGGCGCAGCTCTGCCGCCGCCTCCCGCGGGTGGGCGGGGCTGAGGTAGCAGAACCCCAGCACCAGGCCCGGGTAGCGGCGCTGCAGGGCCGCTACGTCGTTATTGGCGGCAATGAAGTCTTCGGGCGCCGGCTCGTAGGCCCAGCTCCCGACCGAGGAAACGCACAGCCTGTCCACACCCAGCCGCGCCGCCGTCTCGACCAGCTCCGGCTCCAGCTCCCGCCCGCTGAGGTGCACGTGGCAGTCAATGATCATGTCCTGGGACGAGCTCATGGCTGCCTGCCTGGGCCCCTGGCCCCGGCACTCTTTCTGCGGATGGCAGACGGGCGCCTGCCCGCCCTGCGCGGCGGGATGTCATCTGGCCTTACCAGCCATTCCTGGGGCGGACACCGCCATTTTGGGCAGGCGGCAAGGAACCGCCCGCAGGCATAGAAGAAGTAGGGCGTAGCAGACCAGCAAGGAGAGCGAGCATGGTAAGCAGATGTGCCTGGCTGTGCCTGGCGCTGCTGTGGGTGTTGGGCAGCCCGGGGCGGGCCACGGATAACTGGAGCCTGGTGCGGGCCTACGCGTGCCGGCGCGCCCCCGCGCCGCCGGTGCTCGACGGTAAGCTGGACGATGCCTGCTGGCAGGCGGCCGAGGTGGCGGGCGGCTTCGTGCTGGAGGGGGCCGAGCAAAGCCCGCCAGCCCAGCCCGCCACCGCCGTGCGCTTCTGCTACGACGAGGCGGCGCTCTACGCGGCGTTCCAGTGCCACGAGCCTAACCTGGCCGCGGTTACCACCATCCGCCATGAGCGGGACTACGACGTCTATAACGAGGACATGGTGGGCCTGCTGCTTGACGTCGGACACGTGCGGGCGGGGCAATATGACATAGAGCTGGCGGTCAGCGCCGCCGGCACCCAGTATGACTTTGGCTGGGGGTGGGAGGAGGAATGGAACGGGGCCTGGACCTGTGCGGTCGCCCGCTCCCCCGGGGCCAGCACCTGGCAAGCGGAACTGCGCCTCCCCTGGTCAGACACCCGGCAGGCGCCCAAGCGGGGTGACCTCTGGGGCCTGCAAGCCATGCGCTGGCGGCATGCAGGCGGAAAGGAGGAGGCACTGCTGTGGTCGGCGGTGCCCCAGGGCTGGCAAGTGGAGATGTGGTCGGCACCCTCCTTTGGGCACCTGCTGTTTGAGGTGGGAGGCGAGCTTCCCCAGGCGCACGTGGCGCGGGCGGCGGCCCGGCTGAAGGCGCAGCGCCAGGAGGCGGCCGCCTTGGTGCGGGGCAAGGCCGCCGCCAGCCGCCAGCTCGATGCTTGCTATGAGCGCCTGCGCCGACTGCAGTCGCAAGCTGCCCGGGGTGAGCAGCTCACCGGCGACGAGTGGGCCGCCTGCTTCTCGGAAACGGACGCCCTGCTGCGGGACTATGCGGACCTGATCTGGCCACTGCGCATTCAGAAGCTGCTGGAGGATTAGCGCATGAAAGGAACTGCTCTGATCTCGCTCTTGCTGCTGGCCTGCCTGCCCGGCCACGGGCTGGGCGCCATGGAGTTCCAGCATGCCCGGGACCGGGCGCAGCTCGATCGGGAACAGACGCCGCGGCTCACCTTTGCCACCCCCCACGTGAATTGGGGCTCGCCCCTGCCTGCAGGCCCGGTGCGGGCTCTCTTCATCATCCACGTTACTGATCCCGGCACCAACGCCCGGGAAATCGTGGAGGTGATGCAGCGCTTCGACGTGCAGGCCGCCGTGGTCTTCGAGAAGGACGGCATGCTCTATGGCGAGCAGGAGGGCAGGCGCCGCCTGCGAGACCTGCTGCGGGCCAGGTATGACGTATTTGTGCTGGGGCAGGTGAGCATGGACCTCCTGGGCTATGAGCAGCAATACCAACTGCTGAAGCAGGTGGTGGCAGGGACAGGGCTGATCTGCATCGGGCCCCGGCCGGAAACCATCCTCACCCCGGCGCGCCGGGTGGGCCCGGCCGGCGCGGCGCTGGGACCGGGCAGCGGGCTGGCCGGCCTGGTACCGGGCGGCAGCAGCGAGCAGCTTGCGGGCCGCGTCGCCACCAGCTACCGCCTGAAGCAGGGCCGCGCCCTGCACCTCGACTTCCAGCCCCTGCTGCCCATGGGGCGGTCCTGCTTGACCCCGGAGCTGCCCTTCTCCTGGGGCAACCTGGCCCGGTACGAGTATTGGAGTGCCTTTGTGGGTCGAGCCATCTTGTGGGCAGCAGGGCGGGAGCTGCCGGTGCGCATCACCGGCACCCCGTTGGAGGGGCGCACCCTGGCCGCGGGCCGAGAGCAGGCCGTCCCCGCCCTGGCCTGGGCAGGCCCCACGCCTGGCTGCTGGGAGGCCCACGTGCGGCGGCTGGATGACGGCCGGCGCCTGGCTGCCCGGGCCTGGGCCCAGGGTCGGCAGGTCTGGGTGCGGGTGCCCGCGCTGCAGGCAGGCGAGTACATGCTGGAGCTGCGCGGGCGAGAGCAGTCCCGCCCCACGGCGCCGGTGCTGGGCTTTGCCGCGGTGCCCTTTGCCGCCGAGAGCGACTGCCAGGTGCAGGCCCTGCGCTTGAGCCGGGGCTGGCTGGAGGTGGGGGAGGCACTGCAGGTTGCCGCCACCATCGCCGGCCGGATGCAGACCGGCGATGTGCTGAGGTTGCGAGCCCGTGACTCCTATCGACGGGAGATTTGGCGCCGGGACTTGCCGCTTATCCGCCAGCCGCCGCCGGTCAGCTTCCAAGCGGATGGCCAATGCTCAATCTGGATGCAGATGGAGGCCGCCTGGCTGCGGGGCGGGGTAGAGCTGAGCTGCGCCGTCCAGCCCTTCCGGGTGACCCGGCGCAACCGGGAGCATTTCGCCATGGTGATGTGGGACGCCCCCACCGACGTCCTGGGCTACTGGGCGGTGCAGCGCATGAGCCAGGCCGGCTTCAACGTCAACCTGCGGGGCGGGCCCCCGGTGGACACCACTGCCGCCTGGGGCTGGGCGCAGATCCCCTACACCACGCGCCTGCTCGATGAGTACGACAAGGAAGGCCGCATGCAGCCCTGCTCCTGGAACGACGAGCCGGCCATCCAGGCGCAGGTACAGAAGGTGGCCGCTGCTTATCGGGAATCCCGCGAGCACGGCGTCTATGCCTACTCGCTGGGCGACGAAACCACTACCCTGGGTGCCAGCACCGATCCCACCGACCTGGCCGCCTACCGCCAGTGGCTGCGGGAGCAGTATGGGGAGGTCGGTGCCCTCAACGCCAGTTGGGGCAGCTCCTACCGGAGCTTTGACGAGGTGGACCTCATCGGTTACGGGAAGTTCACCGGCCGGGAGCTGGCCCTGGAGCAGGCGGCCCTGGATGCGGGGCTGACCGCCCGCTGGTTTGACCGGCAGGCCTTCGCTCGGCACAACTACCTGCGCCTGTGCGCCCGCTATGGGGAGGCCTTCCGGCGGCTGGATGCGCAGGAACGGACGGGCTTTGAGGGGGCGGGCGGCTTCTTTGACGACGTGGATGCCATTGTGGCCAGCAACCCCTTCTGGAGCCCTTACCCCGGCCCGGCAGACGAAATACTGCGCTCGGTGACGCCGCCCTGGTACCCCCGCTCGAACTGGGTGGGGTACTGCAGGACGGTGCCGCCCATCTCCTCGGATACCATGCGCCTGGTCTCCAACGGCTCTTCCGCCTTCTTCTGGTGGCGGTGGGACAACATCGGCCAGTATATCGGGTACCTGGAGCCCGACCTTGACTTCGGCAAGACCACGGGCACCCTGAACCAGGAATTGGCGCCAGTGCGCTGGGGGCTGGGCGACTGGCTGCTCGATGCTACCCGCCAGCATGACGGCATTGCCATCTACCACTCGCTCTCCTCCGCCCTGGCCCCGCAGGCCATTCGGGGCATGTTCGCGGAGCAAAGCGAGCTGGCGCACCGCGGGCTGCAGGCGGCGCTGGAGGACCTGGGGGTGCAGTACCAATACGTGACCGAGCGACAGGTGCTGCAAGGGAGGCTGGGCGACGGCAACTTCAAGTTGCTCTTCCTGCCCCAGACGCACGCCCTCTGCCGGGAGGCGGCGCTGCAGATCAAGGTTTTCGCCGCCGCGGGCGGCTATGTGGTGGCCGATGCGCCACCTGGGCGCTTTGACGGCCACCTGGCACCCCAATTGCCTCCCCTGGCCGGGCTGTTCGAGGATTCCGGGCAGGGAGTGCTGCTGAAGGGCGACCTGATGAACTACCAGCGCCCCCGCTCGCCGGTCTATGACCGGGACCTGCCGGTGGGCGCCGCCCTGCGAGCGGAGCTGGCCGGGGTGCTGGCCCGGGCCCGGGTATCCTGCCCGGTGCGGGTGGAGGCGGTCTCGGGCAACCTGCCGCCGCGGGTAGAGCTGGTGCGCTGGCGCCAGGGGGAGGCCGAGGTGGTGGGCGTCTTCTACTACCCCGTGGACGGCTATGATGGCGGCCGCTTCTCTCCTACCGTGCGCCTGCGGCTCGTCTTGGCGGGGGAGCGGTTCGTGCACGTAATCGGTGATGCCGCCCCGCCCCGGGCCGCCTCCCAGGTGCTGCTGAAGCTGCCGGCCGGGCAGGCGGTGTTTGTGGCCTGCTCTTCCCGGCCCCTGCAGCCGGTGGCGGCCGCGGTGCCCGCCCAGGTGCGGATGGGCGCAGACTTCAAGGTGCGGATCACCGCCCGGGACGGCCTGCCGCATCCGGTGCGGTTGGAGCTGCTGGCGCCAGATGGCAGCCGGGCGCTGTGGGTGGAGGGGGCCTGGGTGGTGAAGGGGGCGGACAGCCGCACCCTGCGTGCCGCCTGGAACGAGATGCCGGGCCGGTGGCGGGTGCGAGTCACCGATTGGTTCACTGGTGCCCGCCTCGAGCTGCCGGTGCGCCTTTCGGCCTAACCGGTGATCTCCGCCAGCACCAGGCGCCGCGGAGAGGGCGCGGCCTGGGCGATGCTGAAGGCGGCACCGAGTGCCGGCAGCAGGGAGGCAATGGCCTCGCTGGGTGCCCCCGCCAGCACCGCCAGGGGCTGGCCCCGCCGCACCTGGTCGCCTTGCACCGCCTGCAGCACCAGCTCCGCGTGCGGGAATCCGGCATCTTTGAGCCGGCGCACCGCCTCCCCCAGGGGTCGAGGGTGCACCGCCCTGAGGTAGCCGCTGGCGCGGGCCGGGATGATCACGGCGGTAGGGGGAGGGGGCAGGCGGTCGGGCTCATGCACCAGGCGCGCATCCCCGCCCTGGGCCGTCACCATGGCTGCCAGGCGCTCCCGGGCACGGCCGCTCTCCAGCGCTAAGATCAGCAGGCGGCGGGCAGCCGGCCCGGTGTTTGCCTTGCCGGCCAGCAGCAGCATGCGCTCCCCCAGGGCCAGCGACAGCTCAACGAGGTCTGCCGGCCCCCGCCCCTGCAAGGCCTGCAGCGCCTCTACCAGCTCCGCCCGGTCTCCCACGGCCCGGCCCAGGGGGTGACTCATATCGGTGACCAGCGCCGCCATGCGGCGGCCCGCCCCCAGTCCCACCTTGACCATCAGCTCTGCCAGTGAGCGGGCCTGGGGCAGGGAGCGCATGAAGGCGCCGCTGCCTGCCTTCACGTCCAGAACGATGGCGTCGGCGCCGGCGGCGATTTTCTTGCTCATCACGGAGCTGGCGATCAGCGGCACGCTGTCCACGGCGCTGATGCGGTCGCGCAGGGCATACAGCAGCTTGTCCGCAGGCACCAGGCGCTCGCTCTGGGCGGCGATCACCAGCCCAATGCGCTCTGCCTGGGCCTGCATCTGCTCGGGCGACAGGTCGGTACGTAGGCCGGGGATGACCTCCAGCTTGTCTATGGTGCCGCCGGTGTGGCCCAGTGCCCGCCCCGACATCTTGACCACCGGCACCCCGCAAGCGGCCACCAGGGGAGCCACCACCAGGGTGGTCTTATCTCCCACCCCGCCCGTGCTGTGCTTGTCCGCCACCAGGCATCCCCGCCCCAGCTCAAAGTGGAGCTGCTGGCCGGAGCGGGCCATGGCCAGGGTGAGGGCGGTAGCCTCCCGCTCGCCCATGCCCCGGAACCAGACTGCCATCAGCCAGGCCGCCACCTGCGCCTCCGCCACCTCGCCGGCACAGTAGCCGCTAACCAGAGCGCCGATCTCCTCCTCGCCAAGCTCTCCTCCCCGCTGCTTGCGGGCGATCAGGTGCCTGATGTCCATCATCTCTCCCTGCGGGGCCGCGTGGTCACCGCCAGCTCGCCCACGGTGGCCTGCAAGCTGCCCTCGCCCTGCAGCCGCAGCGCCCAGCCCCCTTGTGGGCGCAGGCGCAGCCGCACCGGATAGCGCCCCGGCTCGGCGTCTGAGGGCACGTATAGCAAGTGCTCCTCTCGCACCACCGTGCCCGGCTGCCACCGCCCGGCAGGCAGGGCGCCGAAGGCAAGCAGCGTCTTCTGGCTGAGCAGGGCCGGCCCCTGTCCCCTCGCCACCTCCAGGAAGAGCTCGTAGCGCTCCGCTGTTGGCCGCAGCTTCAGCCAATCCAGCTGCAAGCGCACCAGCCGGCCCAGGGGCACCCGGGCAGGCACCAGGCGTGCCCGCAGCAGGCCGAAAACGCCCCCAAAGCTATAGTGCGGCGGCAGGGACGGCTCCTCCCGCCAGTTCGGCAGCGAGGGGGCACCGGCGGCATAAACCCGGAGCAGGGGACCGGCGGGAACCGTGGGATAGCGAGAGGCAACCGCCCGGTTGTAGCACGTTTGCTGCTCCGCGGTGTACACCGCGGGATAGCGGGCCAGGCGGTCCTGGCTAAGCACCCGGGCGCGGGTGGCCGGCGAGGCACTAAAGGCGGCGGAAAGCCTCACATCCGGCCGCACTCCCTCCACGTGCTGCAGGTAACCGAGCGGGGCGATGCTGTACCAGTCGCCGATAATGAGGGCGCCGGGCGCCGCCACCGCCAGGGCAGCGCGGGCAAAGTCCTCGGCCGCGTAGTCGTCGCTGGCATCCACCACCCCCAGGTTGGCGGCGAAAAGCAGCGCGGGCACGGCCAGGAGCAGCGTACCCACCACCAATTTCCCCCGGCCGGGCCGCAATATGCTGGCCCGGGTCCCCGACCAGCGCTCCACCAGGGCGCCTCCCCGGCGCAGCGCCACCTCGGCGCCCACCGCCAGCCACAAAGCCCATACCAGGTAAAGCCCCAGCAGGTAGGCGTAGATGTCGAAGATGTTGTAGTTGGCGGCATAGGCCAGCGTCAGCACGGCCAGCAGCGCCAGTGACCAGAAAAGCGGCCGGTCCCGCCGCCACAGGGCACCTGCCCCCAGCACCCCCAGCAGGACGCCCGCCAGGCCGAACTCCACCCCGAGGTGGAGGCTAAAGCCTGCCACCCGGCGCAGCACCACGGCCAGGGGCATGGCGAACATGAATTCCCGGTAAGCGGGTGCCGAGACCAGCTGCCAGAACTCGTGCAGGGAATGCGGATTGTTGAGCGCCGGCGGCGGATTGGCCGCCGCCCGGATGGGCACGTAAAGGTAAACCAGCAGGCCGCAGCCGGCGCCGCCGGCCAGGGCAGGCAGGCGCCGGCCCAGCCAGCGCAGGCTGCGGCTGGCGGTCGCCAGGTAGAGCAAGCTGGGCGCCGCCAGCAGGGTCAGGGGGTGGTTGCCCATGCCCAGGCCCCAGAGCACGGCGGCCGCAGCCAGCCAGCCCCTGCCCTCGCCTCCTCGCCACTTGAGCAGGCAGAGCAGCAGGCCGGCGAGGAAGCAGGCATGCAGGCTGTGCACGTCCAGCTCGGTGGTAAGCTGCCAGAAGGTGCGGCTGAAGGCGAGCGACAGGGCGGCCACCGCGGCGGCCGCCCGGCTGCGACAGATGCGCAGCGCCGCCAGGTAGACCAGCACCACGGCCAGGCTGCCAGCGGCGGCCGAGAACAGGTTCAGGCGGTAAGCCACCTCTCCCAGCGGCAGCCAACGCCAGGGATGGGCCAGCAGCATGAGCGTGGGGTAACCGGGATTGTGGCCGATGCCGAGGCAGCAGGCGGCGGTTGCCAGCTCGCTGCTGTCCAGCCAGCCAAAGGTGGGGCGCAGGGTGCGCAGGTAGCCGGCGGCAGAGATGGCAAGCAGCAGCAGGGCAAGTGCCCAGCCTTGCCCTGGCTTGCCTGGGGGGAGGCGCATCTGCCCCCGTGACCTGCTGCTGCCGCTATTCGCTTCGCACATGATGCACCCGACCCGGGAACAAGCCGATCAGGGGGCCAGCCTGGCCTGCAGGCGCAAGGCCGGCTGGTAGGTCGGCTCCAGGGCCAGCGAGCGGGCAAGATGGCGCCTGGCGGCGTCAATCTCCCCTTCCAGCAGGGCCAGGTAGGCCAGGTGGTAGGTAATCTCGTAGCTGCCGGGCGTCAGGGCGTTGGCGCGCTCCAGCAAGGCATGGGCACGAAGAACCTCGCCCAGCTTCAGCTCTGCCCAGCCCAGGCTGTCGAGGATCTGGCCGCTTTCCGGTTCCAGGGCGAGGGCTTGCTGCAGCAGTCGGCGGGCCTCGGGCAGCAGCACGCCCCGGTCGGCATAGGCATATGCCAGGTTGTTTAGCTGCATGGCCTGGTTGCGGTAGGCCGGCAAGCCGCCCAGGAGCACGCTTCTCGCCTTGGCCACCTGGTACTTGGCCAGGTAGCAGTCAATGGCGGCCATGCGGCACTCGATGGGCAGCCAGCCTGGCATCTGCAGGGCCCGTTCCAGGTAGGGCAGGGCACGGCTGGGTTTGCCCGCGGCCAGTAGCTGCAGCCCTACTCTCCCTTGCACCGCCGCAGAGTCTGGCCTTAAGGCGGCAGCCCGGATCAGCAGCACCTCGGCCTTGGCCGGCTGCCCATCGGCCAGGGCCTGCTGTGCCGATTGCAGGACCTGCTCCGTCCTCACCGCCGCCCGGTAGCTGCCGCAGCCGCTGACAGCCAGGCCGGCCGCCAAGGCCAGTGCCACCATGCCGCGCTTCATGCCCAACTGCCTTCGCCCAGCGGCCCTAAATCCCTGCAGGCGGCAGGTATGGCAGCCCTCCGGGTGGAATGTAATGACAGGCCACAACCGGCGGCCAAAAGCGCGGCCGGAAAAGCCTGCCGCTACCCCGCCGGAGCCTTGACCGGAAACACCTGTTTGTGCTAAATTTATAGGTGCGGCGGCGAGTGAAACCGCCCCGTTCTTCACCTGATTGGGCGTACCCAATCCCGCCGACCCAGATGTCGGCGCATCGAAGAAATCGCTACAGCATGGGGAGGGCACCACTTGTCCGAACAGGATCTTAACTCCCAGCCTCAGGAAGAAACCCCCGAGGTATACGACGCCAGTACCCTCCAGGTGCTCAAGGGCCTGGAGGCCGTGCGCAAGCGCCCGGCCATGTATATCGGCGACACGGGGGTGCGCGGCCTGCACCACCTCTTCGTAGAGGTCACCGACAATGCCATTGACGAGGTGCTGGCCGGCTTTTGTGACGAGATCGAGGTGGAGGTCTTTCCGGACAACAGCATCGCGGTGACCGACAACGGCCGCGGCTACCCGGTGGACATCCACCCCGAGGTGGGCCGGCCCGGGGTGGAGGTGGCCCTGACCATGCTGCACGCCGGCAGCAAGTTCGGCGGCGGCGGGTACAAGGTATCAGGCGGCCTGCATGGAGTGGGCGTGTCCGTAGTAAACGCCCTGTCCGAGTGGCTGGAGGTCCAGGTTGTCCGGGACGGCAAGAAGTATCACCAGCGCTTCGAGCGGGGAGAGGCCGTCACCGAGCTCACCGTCATCGGCAAGGCCAAGGGCAGCGGCAGCCGCGTCCAGTGGAAGCCGGACCCGGAGGTCTTTGAGACTCTCGAGATCCACCCCGACATCCTGGCCAATCGCCTGCGCGAGCTCTCCTACCTGAACCGTACGGTGCGCATCACCCTGCGCGTCCCCGAGCAAGAGCCCCAGGTGTTCCAGCACGAAGGCGGCATCGCCTCCTTCGTGGAGCACCTGAACCGGCTCAAGGACGCCATCCACAAGGTGGTCTTCTTCGCCCGGCAGCGGGATGACACCGAGGTGGAGATCGCCCTCCAGTACAACGACGGCTACCTGGAGAGCATCCACTCCTACGCCAACAACATCCACACCGCCGAGGGCGGCACGCACCTGTCCGGCTTCAAGACTGCCCTCACCCGGGTGCTGAACAACTACGCCCGCAAGAGCGGCCTGCTCAAGGAAAAGGACAGCAACTTCACGGGCGACGACGTACGGGAAGGCCTGACCGCGGTGATCAGCGTCAAGCTCACCAACCCCCAGTTCGAGGGCCAAACCAAAACCAAGCTGGGCAACTCGGAGGTGGAGGGGCTGGTGAACTCCATCGTGGGGGAGGGGCTGGCGGAGTTTCTGGAAGAGAATCCTGCCATCGGCCGGCGCATCGTGGACAAGGCGATCACCGCCTCCCGCGCCCGGGAAGCCGCCCGCAAGGCCAGCGATCTGATCAAGCGCAAGAACGCGCTGGAAACCACCGGCCTGCCCGGAAAGCTCTGGGATTGCTCGGAGCGCGACCCCGCCCAGTGCGAGCTGTTCTTGGTGGAGGGCCAGTCGGCCGGCGGCAACGCCAAGCAGGGGCGCAACAGCCGGAACCAGGCGGTGCTCCCCCTGCAGGGCAAGATCCTCAACGTTGAGAAGCACCGTTTGGACAGGATCCTCAACCACCGGGAGATCGTGACCCTGATCAGCGCCTTGGGCACCGGGATCATGGAGCTCAGCAGCGGCAATGGTAACGGCAACGGCAGCGGCGAGGGCAGCCACGACGACGCCGAGCAGCACGGCACCTTTGACCTCTCCAAGCTGCGCTACCACCGCATCATCATCATGACCGATGCGGACGTGGACGGCGCCCATATCCGCACCCTGCTGCTCACTTTCTTTTTCCGCTACATGCAGCCGCTGATTGACAACGGCAATATCTACATCGCCCAGCCCCCGCTGTACGGAGTGCGCCACGGCAAAGATACCCACTACGCCATGGATGAGGCGGAGCTGGAGGGGGTGCTGAAGGAGATCGGCACCGGCAAGCGGGTCCACATCCAGCGCTACAAGGGCCTGGGTGAGATGGATGCCGACCAGCTCGCCGATACCACCATGGACCCGGCCCGCCGCAAGCTGCTGCAGGTGGCGGTTGATGACGCCTACCTCGCCAACGAGATGTTCTCCATGCTCATGGGCGAGAAGGTGGAACCCAGGCGAGAGTTCATCATGCGGCATGCCAGCGAGGTTACCGACCTCGATATCTGAACCTCAGCAGCCATCCTAGACAGGGACTAAGTGATGCCAGAATCTGCAGCCAAGAAGCCAACCATAGTCGAAATCCACGACGAGCTGAAGGACTCCTACCTCCGGTACGCCATGAGCGTGATCGTGAGCCGGGCGCTGCCGCTGGTGGGAGACGGCCTCAAGCCCTCCCAGCGCCGCATCCTTTACTCCATGCACGAGCTGAACATCGGCCCCAGCACCGCCCATCGCAAGTCGGCGGCGGTGGTGGGGCACACCCAGGGCAAGTACCACCCCCACGGCGAGCAGGCGATCTATCCCACCCTGGTGCGAATGGCGCAGTCGTTTAACAGCCGCTACCCACTGGTGGAGCCCCACGGCAACTTCGGCTCCGTGGACGGCGATCCCCCGGCGGCCATGCGGTATACCGAGGTCCGCCTCAGTGAGCTGGGCCAGGAGATGATGGCCGACATTGACAAGGACACGGTGAATTTCGTCCCCAACTACGACGGCAGCGAGCAGGAGCCGGTGATCCTGCCCTCCCGGTTCCCCAACCTCATCTGTAACGGCTCTGCCGGCATTGCGGTGGGCATGGCCACCGATATCCCCCCGCACAACCTCTCCGAAGTGGTGGATGCCTGCGTGCTGCTGATAGAGAGCCCGGAGGCCACCCTGGAGGAGGTGCTGCAGATACTGCCGGGGCCCGACTTCCCCACCGGCGGCCTGATCCTGGGCACCAAGGGCATCCACGAGGCCTACGCCACCGGCCGGGGACAGCTGGTGATGCAGGCGCGGGCGGTGATCGAGCCCATGGAGGGCAACCGGTCGGCCATCATCGTCACCGAGCTGCCCTACCAGGTCAATAAGGCGCACTTGGTGGAATCCATCGGCGAGCTGGTGCGGGATCGCAAGCTGGAAGGCATCGCCGCCCTGCGGGATGAGACCGACCGCTCGGGCATGCGCATCGTGATCGAGCTGAAGCGGGAAATCAACCCCCACGTGGTGCTCAACTACCTGTACAAGCGCACCTCCCTGCGCAGCTCCTGCAGCATCATCACGCTCGCCCTGGTGGAGGGGGCACCCCGGGTGCTGGGCATCCTGGACGTGCTGCGCAACTTCATCTCCCACCGCCAGGTGGTGATCACCCGCCGCACGCGCTTCGAACTGGAACGAGCCCAGGAGCGCGCCCATATCCTGGAGGGCTACCGCATCGCCCTGCACCACCTGGACGAGGTAATCGCTATCATCAAGGAGTCCCGCAGCCCCGCGGCCGCCCGGGTGGCGCTCATGGAGCGCTTTTCCCTCTCTGAGCGCCAGGCGCAGGCCATCCTGGAGCTGATGCTGCAGCGGCTGACCAACATGGAGCAGCAGAAGATCCAGGACGAGTACCAGGAGGTGATCCGACAGATCGCCTACCTGGAAGACCTGCTGGAAAGCCCGCGCAAGGTGCTCAACGTGATCAAGGAAGAGCTGCTGCAGCTCAAGCGCAAGTATGGCGACGAGCGGCGCACCCGCATCCGGGACGAGGAGGCAGCCGACATCAGCATTGAGGACCTGATCGCGGAGGAGGACAACATCATCACCGTCACCCGCGACGGCTACATCAAGCGGCTGCCGGTGGACACCTACCGCATCCAGGGCCGCGGCGGCAAGGGAGTGATCGCCCTCACCCACAAGGAGGAGGACAGCGTCGAGCACCTCTTCGTAGCCAACACCCACAGCCACATCATGTTCTTTACCAACCGGGGCAAGGTGTACCGGCTGCGCGCACACGAGGTGCCAGCGGCCAGCCGCCAGTCGCGGGGCTCGGCCATCATCAACCTGATCCAGATCGAGCCTGGCGAGCTGATCACCGCCACCCGCACCGTGGATAAGTTCGCCCAGGACCGCTACCTGTTCATGGGTACCCGGCGGGGGGTGGTGAAGAAGACCAGGCTCGCCGCCTTCGATACCCCGCGCAAGGGCGGCATCACCGCCATCAACCTGGACCCCGATGACGAGCTGAAATGGGTGAAGATCACCGACGGCAGCCGGTACGTGGTCATGGCCACTCGCCAGGGCATGGCTATCCGCTTCGCGGAGTCGGAAGTGCGCCCCATGGGCCGCACCGCCGCCGGGGTGCGAGGCATCCGCCTGCGGCCCGGCGACGAGGTGGTGGGAATGGAGGTCTGCGCCGAGAGCTGCGCCCTGCTGGTGGCCACGGAGCGCGGCTATGGCAAGCGCACCCTGCTCAGCGAGTATCGTCCCCAGTCCCGGGGCGGCGTGGGGCTGAAAACCCTCCAGATCACCGAGAAGAATGGCCCGCTGGTGGACATGAAGGTGGTCCCCCCCGAGGACCAGCTGCTGGTGATCACCGCGCAGGGCCACATTATCCGCCAGGAAGTCGCTAATATCTCGCAGGTGGGGCGGTCAACGCAGGGCGTGCGCCTCATCCGGCTGGATAATGACCGGGTGGCCGGCATCGCCAAGGTGGTGAAGAGGGAAGATGGGGACGGGAGTGATCAGGAACAAGAAGCAGCCGCACCCGAAGTTTGAAGTCCTCGACCATACCGCCGATGCTACCATCAGGGCCTATGGCGATACCCTGGCCGAGCTCCTGGAAAACGCCGCCTACGGCATGATCAGCCTGGGCTATGATCCCGATTCGGTCAGTGCGGAGCGGCTGCTGCCCCTCCAGGTGGAGGCCGCCACCCCGGCCGATCTGCTGATGGCCTGGCTCAAAGAGATCCTCTACCTGGGGGAGACCGAGGGCTTGGCTTTTGCCCTGGTGCAAGCCGAGGCCATCCGCAGCCTGGGGGGGTTCGCCGCCGAGGGCCGAGTCTGGGGCCAGCCCTGGGCAGACACGGTGCGCCGTCGGGGCGCCGTGGTCAAAGCCATTACCTATCACAAGCTATCGGTAGAGGAGCGTGACGGCTGGCGGGCAACCGTTACCTTTGACGTTTAGCGGCACCCCACCGACCCTGCACCTACCACCGCTCCAGCCTACCTTTCTCCGTGCATGCCCCGCCGCGGGGGCCTGCGGCCGCCCCGAACGGGGAGCACCCGCCTGCTGAGAGGGCGGGTGCTCATGTAAGCTCTGCGAGGGGGCAGGCCTTACTTGACTGCGATATAGATGCCCCCGGTCGCCTCCTCGTAGCGCACCTCGTACCCCAGGGCATCGCGGAAGAAGCGCACCGGCACGATGGCCCGCCCTGCCTTGATGAAGGTGGCGACGTCCATGAGCACGGTGCGGTCGGCGACCCGTGCCTGCCGGCTGCCTACCGTCAACCTGATGTCAAGCTCCTTGGCCCGGGCCAGAATGGACTGGTCCTGCGAGTTCCACCACACCAGTCCGCCCGAACCCTCGATCACGTGCCGGAACGGAGCCAAGGCCAGGCCCTCCGGCGTGATCAGGGGTGCCACGTCGCAGGCCAGGGCCTTGTCGTTTACGAACAGGGTCAGGTCCCCCCTGGTCACCAGCACCGGGCGGGTTGCCCGGTTCCCGGCGAGCTGGGCGGGGGCCAAGGCTACCACCACGGGAGCTACCCCGGCCGTGGCACGGGCCGCCGGGCCGGCCTGTGTCCGCTGCGCAGGCAGCACCGGGGTGCTGGTGGCAGCGGCTTCACCTGCCAGGTGCCCAGCAGGCAGGGCTGCCATGGCCACCATGGGCCCGGCCAGGGGCCGGGCGGCAGTGCTGCGTTGCACTGGCAGCTGCGGGCGGCTGGTAACGGGGGAGGGGCTGCCCTGCTGCGGGCGGGGCGCGCTCTGAATGCCGGTGGTCGTCACCTCCTGGGTCGTCCTGCTGGCCTGGGTGCGGGCGGCAGGTGCGGCAGGCGAGGCAGCAACGGCGGTGGCCGGCGCAATAGGAGCGGCGGCCTTGACGCCGTGTCCCTTGCTGGCAGCGGGGGTAACCTGGGACGGCGCCGCGGGGAGGGTGCTCCGGGCAGCCGGGGCGAGCATCAGCACCGCGGGACCGGCCGCCGGCTGCGCCGCCATCCCGGGCGGCACCGTGGTGGCAGCCGGGCGGGCTGTAAGGGCTCTCACTGGCGCCGAGTAAACGGCTTCTCCTGCTGCCTGGGGCTGATAGCTGGGGGCCAGGGCCACTTCCAGAACGCGGCTGTGCCCTGCCTGCGAGGCAGCGGCGCTACTCCTGGCCTCCGCCGGGAGGGCAGCGGCCGGGGGCGCCGCGGTACGAGGAGCAGGTGCAGGGCGGGCGTTCCCGGCAGCGACCATCGGGGCCGCTGGGACGGCAGGCCCGGCCGTCGGCTGGGGAGCAGGAGTGGGGGCCGCGGCGGAGGCCGCCGGCTTCAGCTCAGGTGCCGGGGCGGCAGGAGCAGGCTCGGGCAGGCCCAGGGGCAGCTCAGCCAGGCTGGGGGCCGGGGTTTCTGGCTGCTGCAGCTCGGTGCGCCCGCCGGGGTTATCCACCAGCACTTCCACCAGGTCGCTCAAGCCCTCGTTTTCGCCAGCGTCAAAAGCCTTGGCTTGCAGGGTGTGACGGCCGTTGCGATGGCGGGCGGTGTTCCAGGCGTAGGAGAAGGGGGGGATATTGGTGAGGCAGGCGAACAGGTCATCCACCAGCAGCATCACGTACTTGATGCCATCCGGGTCATGGGCACGAATGCGCACCTGGGTGGTGCCGCTCAGCACCTCACCGGGCTTGGGCTGCTCGATCACCACCAGCGGGGCACCGCCGCTTTGCGTCCCCCGGTCCACGAAAACGTTGGCAGCGGCTTCCCCCACTTCACCCGCCGAATCGCGTGCGCGCACTGCCAGCCGGTGCCCGCCGTTGGTGAACTTGCGCACCTCCCAGGTGAGGGTGACCGAGCCCGAGGCGATGGGCGGGGAGAGCTTGAGGTGGCCGTGCAGCTTGCCGTCCACCAGCAAGTCCACGCTGTCCACCGTGCGCCCGGCGCTGGCGTCCACCAGCACCACTACGGCCTGGCTATCGGTGTTGATGGTGGCTTCCGGCTGCGGGCTGCCCAACGCCACCATGGGCGGATCCGCCCAGGCAGGCAGAGCCAGCAATAGCAGTACCGGCAGGACAAACCCCAGGGGTGTGCGCTTCGTCACGTCTGCCTCCGCTGCGCGTTCGGAGTAGAAACCTCTCGCATGGTACCCAGCATGCCGGGTGCTCATGCACCTTGAGGGCGATTGCTTACCGTATCGTAGCACGGGCGGGGGAGGGAAGTCAACGAGCAGCAGGGCAAGGGCAGGCAAAAAAATTCCTGCCGCCGGCAGCGCCAGCGGGCCTCAGGCCAGCCATTCGCTGGTCTCTTCCTCGATCTTGAATTGCTTCTTGTACAGGCGGCTGTAGAGGCCGTCCATGGCCACCAGCTCGTCGTGGCTGCCGCTTTCCACCAGCCGGCCGGAGTCCAGCACCACGATCAGGTGTGCCGCCATCACCGTGGACAGCCGGTGGGCGATGATGAAGGTGGTGCGGTTCCTCATCAGCCGCTCCAGAGCCTCCTGGATCAGCGCCTCCGCCTCCGAATCCAGGCTGGAGGTGGCCTCGTCCAGGATCAGGATGCGCGGGTCTCGCAGAATGGCGCGGGCGATGGCGATGCGCTGCTTCTGCCCCCCCGAGAGCCGCACCCCGCGGTCGCCCACCTCGGTGTCATACCCCTCCGGCAGCTCCTTCACGATGAACTCATGCGCATTCGCCATCATCGCCGCCTGCACGATCTCCTCGTCGCTGGCGTCCATGCGCCCGTAGCGCAGGTTGTCCTTGATGGTGCCCGAGAATAGAAAGCTCTCCTGCAGCACCAGCCCGATCTGGTTGCGCAGCGAGCGCAGGGTCACTTTGCGCAGGTCAATCCCGTCCACCTCCACGCTGCCCTGCGTCGGATCGTAAAAGCGCGGGATCAGGTTGGCCAGCGTGGTCTTGCCCGAACCGCTGGGACCCACCAGGGCCACCACCGTCCCCGGCGGCACGTCCAGCTCAATGTTTTCCAGCACCAGCTTCTCCGGGTCGTAGAAGAAGCTCACGTGGTCAAAGGTCACCCGCCCCTTCATGGCGGGCATGGGAATGGCGTCCGGCGCCTCCTCCACCGTGGACTTGGCATCCAGGATGTCAAACACCCGGTCGGCAGAGACCAGGGCGCGCTGGATCACCTCGTTCATGCTGCTCAGGGTGACGATGGGGTAGTAGAGCTGCCCCAGCAGCGAGTAGAAGGCGAGCAGGGTGCCCGGGCTGAACCGCTGGGGCTCGGGGAGGTGGCGGGTAGCCAGCACCAGGTGCCCGCCGTACCAGAGGATAAAGGCGGTGCCGGCCATCGCGATCAGCTCGGCGATGCTGCCCAGCAGGGTGCCCAGGCGGGCGAGCTGCACGCTGTAGGTGTAGCTCTCCCGCATCCCCTTCATGAACATGCGGGTCTCGTACTTCTCCCGGGCGAAGGCCTTCACCACCTGTGCCCCGGCGATGGACTCGTGCAGCTCGCCGTAAAGCTCCGACCACTTGCGCCGAAAGCTGATCCAGATGCGGGTGATGGCATGGATGAACATGCGGTAGTTGATGGCGAACAGCGGCACCGCCAGGAACGACATCAGGGCCAGCTGCCAGTTGAACCGCAGCAGGATCACCACGGTCACCGACACGGTCACGATGTTGGTGAGCATGTCAATGCTGCTGGAGCTCACCACGGAGCCGATCATGTCCACGTCGCCGGTGATGCGGGCCATGATGTGACCGGTGCCCCGGGTCTGGTAGAAGCGCATGGGCAGGTCTTGCAGGCGCTGGAAGACCTGGTTGCGCAGGTCAAAGAGGATGCGCTGCCCCACCCAGCTCATCAGGTAGCTGCGGACGAAGGCGATGGTACCGCGGATTACGTACAGCGCCAGCAGGAAGAGAAAGATGACGTTTAGCCACTGCAGGCTGGAGAGAGTGAGGCTGAGGCCGAGCAGGCTCAGGGTGGCCCGCTCCTTGGTCAGCACCTGGTCAATCACAAAGCGAATCACAAACGGCCAGATGATGTTGCTGAGGGCCACCGTGAGCACACAAGCCAGCCCCAGCAGCATGCGCGGCACATAAGGCCTGCCATAACGCAGCAGGCGCCAGAACTTCCTCATCCCTTACCACACCTCACCCAGCGGGGCGATCACACTGCCATCGGCTCACGGCTTCTTCTGGCGCTCCACGGAGTCCAGGACCCGGCGCAGGTCGTCCAGCGCCTCCTGTTCCAGGCGGTGCGCCTTCTTGAAGCAGCGGGCCGCCCTGCGCCTGATGCCGGAAAAGGCCCGCATCGCCCTGCGCTCCTCGGGGGTGAAGGGCTCATTGCTCGCCCGGTCCAGGGGCGGCACCAGCTCCGCCGGCAGCTCGGGCAGACGGGCCAGCATGCCCGCCACCCGCTCGTACTTGCTGGCCGCCTTGCGCAGATGTTGCCGGGTCTCCTCCTCAAAATGCTCTTCCACCAACGCCAGGTAGCGGCTGGCTGCCTGCCGCGACCCCACGGCATAGGCCACCGGCAGCGCCCGCCAGCGCAGGAACTTGTCCAGCTCCATCCGCCACTGGCGCGGGTCCCGGCGAGGGCGGCGGAATGCCCGCTGCAAGTCCTCATAGGCGGCCAGCCCGGCCGCACAGCCGTTCACCTTGGCCTGGCGCATCATGAGCCTGATGCCCCGCCGCAGGGAGCCCAGGGAGGCGTCCCTGTAATCGGGCTCCCGCTGCTTCTCCCCCAACTGAAAGAAGTAGTATCCCGGTAGCCCCAGCTCGAGCAACCCGGGCTCGCGCTGCCAGGCAGCCGCCAGCGCAGGCCGCTCCCAGTCCGCACTTTGCTGCCCGGGCACAGCCACCGTGAAGGCCGGCCGGCCCTCCGGGGCGCGGGCCACCACTGCCCACTGCTCTCCCAGGTGCATGATGGCCGGGCCCCCCTGCAGCTGCTCCCAGAGCAGGTCCAGCGCCGGTTCCAGCTCCGGCTGGCAGTAGATTTCGCTATCATAACCAAGGGCGCTGGCGCCGGCGCGCAGGGGATTGTGAGCAACCACCGACAAGCCCCGTTCGGGGTCGGTCTGGTCGTAGAGGAAGCGGAAGGTTTCCCCGCAGATGCCCATGATATAGGGCTTGGGGTAGTCGTCGCCCCGGCCGCGCAGGCAATGTCGCAGGCAATCCACGTACCCGGGGCTGGCGAGGGCTGGCTGGTCAGAGAGCAGCTCTGCCTGGCTGGCGGCCAGGCATGTGTGCGCCGGCGTATCTTCCTGTGACATCTATACCCCCTGGGCGGCTCCCGGCACAGGTATAGAAACCGCGAGCAAAAGCGGCGCTGGGAGCTGGCCAGCAGCCGAACGTCCAACGTTGACTTACCCTATATGGACAGCCTTTCCCTTTCCTAAACCACCCTTTTTGGAAAAAAGATGCGCCCGGTTTGCAGCTTCGGGGAGGCAATCAGGCAAGAGGGCGGCGCAGCACCAGCACCGTCATATCATCCCGGTGGGCGCCTCCCCGGGCGAACTCGTTGGCCTGGGCAAAGATGCGGTCGGCCACCTGGTCGGCGGGCAGGTCGAGGGCACTCGCCGCGATCGCCAGCGCCTGCAGCCGCTCCATGCCAAACTCCTCGCCCTGGGCATTGCAGGCCCCCACTACGCCGTCGGTGTAGAGTACCAGGGTGTCGCCTGGCTGCAGCTGCACCGAACGCTCCTGGTACTCGCCCTGGGGGTTGATGCCGATCACCAGCCCGGAGTCTGACAGCTCTTGCACCTCCCGGGTGCCGTGGCGAGCCAGCAAGGGCGGGTTGTGGCCGGCGCTGGCGAAGGTGAGCAGGCCCTGGTCGCTGTGGTAGAGCCCGTACCACATGGAGATGAACATGTCCGGCTGCAAGTCATCGTAGATCAGGGTATTGACCGCTCCCATCACCTTGGCCGGGGTCACGTGCACCCGGGCCGCCGCGTGCAGGGCGTATTTGAGCGCCGGCAGCTTGCTCATGCCGGGGGCAAACTTGCCCGCCACGTCCGCCACCGCTACCGCATAGTTCCCCGGAGACAGCTCCAACAGGTCGTAGTAGTCTCCGGCGCCCATACGCAAGGCCGGCCGAAAGCGCAGCCCCACTCCCAGCCCTGGCACCGAGTCCAGCGCCCGCGGCGCCAGCTGCTCGTAAAACTCCTGCATCATGCGCCGGCGCTCCTGATACTGGGTGAGCAGGATGCTGGTTTGGTGCCAGGTTTCCCGCTCCCGGCTGCGGGCGTCCACCATGTAGGCCACGATTACCGCCACCAGGAACAGAAAGGGGATCTGGCTGCGCACCGCCTCCGCCAGCAGAGGCACACTATGCGGGGTAAGGGTGAGCGCCGCCAGGTAAAGGGTAGCCGCAGCCAACGCTACCAGCAGCGTGCCCACCACCGAGAACCACAAGCCGGCGATCACCACCAGCGCATAGTACAGTGGGAAGAGGTCGGCCCCCCGCTCGCCGGTGAGGAATACCCAGGCGGTGATGAATGCCAGGTCCCCGCCCAGGGTGAGATAGCGCTGGCCCCGGAATCCCACCCCCCTCCAGTAGCAGAAGAGCAGCACCAGGTTGTAAATACCGGCTGCCACCACCGAAATCTGCAGCGCCAGGCTGTAACGCCCCAGGCCCTTGATCACGCCCGGGGAGAACATTACCAGCAGGATGAAGGCGGTGCGGAAAACCGCTACCACCATCTCCGATTCGTAGGCGCGCTCGGTGGGAGCAGGAGAGGCGCGTACGGGCTCCATGTCTACCTCGCCAAGAAATAACCTACTTCGACGAGGCGGGAGACTGACCTTTAGCGGTAGGCCGGGCGGGGCGCCGCGGGCCGGGCGCCCCGCCCCCGATAGCTATATGCGGAAGTCAACCAGCGCCGATACCCCCGTGCCGGAAACCCCCTTGGGGGCGCCCCGGCCGGTAACGCGCTTGGTGGTAATGGGGATGAGCACCCGCATGCTGAAGCGATCCTCAAACCTGGTCTCCAGCTGGCCCACCGCCTGCACGGTGCGCACCTTGTCCGGCGCGCCCACCACCTGGGCGGCGCCAATAAACCCCCCGGTGCCCACCGAGAGGATGGGCACCACCTTGGTGGCTCCCATCACCGCCGCCTCCTGCTCGCCCATCGCCCGGTTGATGAAGTCGTTGATGGGCTTGCTGAAAGCGCTCACGGCATAGCCGATGCCGAACACCTTGATGATATCCCCGAGGCCCAGCGCCGTGCCTGGCAGCACCACCAGCGCGCCCGCCAGTAGGGCCACGATCAACAAGGCCACCACCGGCATTCTGATCTCTTTCAGTGCCTTTAGCATCTGCGTACCCCCTTAAAAGCCTACCAGGCGCATGTCAATCAAGGCGTTCACGCTCACCCCTTGCACCCGCTTGGGCCTGGTGATGTTCAGGTCGGATACCGGAATGAACGCCCGGATGCGCGCCGTGCGCTGAAACTCGGCGTTGAGCTGGGCCACCGCCTTGGTGGCGGCTATCTTGTCTCGGGGGCCGCTCACCCGTGCCGCCCCCAGGGAAATGCCCGGAGTCCCCACTGAGAGGATGGGCACCACCTTGTCGGCCTGGCCGGTCCAGTCCACATCTCCCTCCCTGGGCGGCGGTCCGGAGGGCGGCCGCTCACCTCCCAGGGCCACCACCAGGTTCCCTTGCCACTCCCGGGCCAGTTGCTCCGGGGTCAGGCCGTTCGCCGCCGCTTCTGCCGGGTCGGCGGTGATAATCAGCATGTCACGGGCCATCACCACCTGGTTGCCGGCCACGGTGGTCGCCCGCACATCCTGAGGGCCTGCTCCTGCCTGCAAGGCATCGTTTAGCCGGTCGGCCACCTGGGCGGCCCGCTGCTCGGCGGTGAATCCGCCGGCATCGGTACGGACGCGAAACACCACCTGCCCGTCCACCAGCACCTCTCCCGCCTCGCGGCCGTCCAGGGTAACCGGGCGGGAAGTGGCGATGGCGGCATAGACCACCCCCACCATTACCGCCAGCAGCACCACCGCTATGGCGGGCACTGCCCAGCGTACCAGAATTGGGCGCATGCTCCTTCCTCCTCGCTTTGTTGGCCTGCTGCTACATTATACACCCAAACGCTTCCTGTATATGCCCCTGGCACGCCATCGGCCGCCCGCAGTGGCCAAAGTCCGCTACAGCCGCCCCGCAGCGGGAGGGGGAGGGCTGCTGCCCAGGGAATCTCCCCCTGTGGAGGGAGCATGGCCGACCCGGAACGCCTGGGCTTCTTTCTCAGCAAGGGCATGGCCAAGGCCATTTACGATTACCAGATGATCGGCGCCGGCGACCGGGTGGCGGTAGGCCTTTCCGGTGGCCGGGACAGCCTGGTCCTGCTTGCCCTGCTGGCTCGCTGGCGGCGCTATTCCCCCCAGCCGTTCGAGCTGGGGGCCCTGCATTTCCCGGTGCAGGCGGCAGGGTGGGTCCCCCCCGCCCCGGAGATGGTGGCCTGGGCGCAGTCGCTGCACGTGCCTGTGCAGGTGCTGGCGGTGCCGCCGGGCATCACCTGGCCGGTGAGCTGCCACCGCTGCGCCTTGCTGCGCCGCCGGGCCCTGCTGCAGGAAGCCGCCCGCCTGGGCTACCAGCGGCTGGCCCTGGGCCACCATGCCGACGACCTGGCGGCCACTACCCTGATCAACCTGATTAAGCATGGCCGCCTCGATACCATGGCACCCCTGCGTCGCTACCCGGGCCTGGCCGTGATTCGCCCCCTTGCCTACCTGCCGGCAGAGCGCATGGCGGGCTATGCCCGGGCGGCCCACCTGCCCGTACCGCCCTCCACCTGCCCCTTGGCCCCCACCACCGACCGCGCCAAGGCCGCCGCCCTGCTGCGGCTGGCACTGGGCATCTCCCGCCAGGCCCGCATCAACCTCACCCGGGCAGCTCTGGCTGCCACCTGCCCGCCCCTGCGCGCCTCCTGAGCTGACACAGCGCCTGGTTGCCCGGCCGCGCGCCTTTGGCCGCCAGCGCGACATGGGCGGCGCCCGCCGGCTTCCCTTTTTCCCCGCAGGCGCCATCATGAGGATCAGCGTCGCAGCCAAGGAGGACCTGGCATGGAGGTAGTTGGGCAGCAGTTGGGCGGCTTCAGCCTGCAGGGGGTGGGCCGCACTATCACCTTCAACGACTACCGGGGGCGTAGGAACCTGGTGATCATGCTGCTGGCGGGCGAGGGACGGCAGGCATGGCGCTCCCTGCTCGTGGAGTTGGCCAACCGCTACCCGGAGATCCGGGAATTGACAGCGGAGGTGATCGCCGTATTCCCCGACGAGGACCGCGCCCGCCAGGCGGAGGTGCCCTTCCCGGTAGCCTGGGATCCCGGGGGCGCCTTCCTCCGCTGCTACGGTCTGGGCCCGGCCGGCCAGCAGGTGAGCGCGCTGCTGGTGACCGACCGCTACGGCGAGGTTTACCAGTACGACCTGTTTGACCCGGCGGCACCCAGCCCCCAGGCGGACCAGGTGCTTAACACGCTGCTGTACATCGAGAAGCAGTGCCCGGAGTGCGGAGCCCCGGTGTAGCAGGCTCCCGGTTAGCCGAGGGCTTCCCTACTGTTCGTGCTATAATGCCGAGCAGCAGGAGGGCCCATGTTTCGCAAGCGCAGACCGGAGCCTGCCAGCCCCATGCAGGCCTTGATCGTGGGGCTGGGGAATCCCGGCCGGCAGTATGCCGCCACCCGTCACAATGTCAGCTACCGCGTGGTGGAGTTGGTGGCGGAAAAGTGGGGCCTGCGACTGCGTCGAAGCCGGTTTCGGGGCCGGCTGGCCCTGGGCCAGGTGGCAGGAGTGCGGGTGGGGCTGCTGCAGCCGACCACCTTCATGAACAACAGCGGCCAGTCGGTGGCCCCTGCTGCTCGCTACTACCGGGTGGCCCCCGAGCGCATCCTGGTGATCAGCGATGACGTGCACCTGGAGCTGGGCCGGCTGCGGCTGCGCCGCGGGGGCAGCGCGGGTGGCCACGGTGGCCTGGCCTCGGTAATCCGGGAGCTTGGCAGCAGCGATTTTCCTCGGTTGCGGGTGGGCGTGGCTGGCCCGGGAGCGGAGGTGGACCGCATCGCCTACGTGCTGGGGCGCTTCCGGGCGGAGGAGGTGGCGCCGGCGGTGCTGGCCGTGCGGCGGGCAGCAGAGGCGGTCGAGGTATGGCTGGGGGAAGGGCTGGAGGCGGCGGCCAACCGCTTCAATGCCCCTCTCGAGCTAACGCAGCAGCAAGGCCAGCAGCACGGCGCCCAGCGCCAGTCGGTAGACGATAAAGGGCCAGAGGGTACGGGTGCGCAGCCAGTGCAGCAGGAAGGCGATAGCGGCCGCTCCACTCAGGGCGGAGGCGGCAATGCCCAGCGCGAAGGGGAGGATGAAGCCGGCAGGTAGGCCCTGCCCCGCCACCTGCAGCCCGTTGGCAGCGGCAGCGCCCCCGATGATGGGAATGGAGATCAGAAAGGAATAGCGAGCGGCCGCCTCCCGGGTGAGACCGGTGGCCAGGCCGGCCAGGATGGTGATGCCGGAACGGGAGGTGCCCGGCACCAGCGCCAGCACCTGGGCCAGGCCTACGGCCGCGGCGTCACCCCAGGTGCCAGCCTCCAGGCCCCGGCGTTTGGCGCTCAGGGCCTCGCCCAGGGCCAGCAGCAAGGCCACCCCCACCAAGGCGGAGGCGATCACCAGGGGAGTGTCCAGGCGCGACTCGATGAAATCCTGGCCCAGGAAGCCGGCCAGGGCCGCGGGAAGGGTGGAAATGAGCACCATCCAGGCCAGCTTGCGCTCTGGCTTGCCGCCCAGGGTGTGCTCCCGCAGGCTGGCCGCCCAGGCGGCTACCAGGCGTACCACGTCCGCGCGGAAATAGGCGATGACCGCGAGAAAGGTACCCAGGTGCAGGGCCACGTCGAAGGTGTTCTCCACCCGGGGGGCGGGAAACACCTGCCAGCCCAAGGCCCAGGGCACCAGCTTCAGGTGGCCGGTGCTGCTAATGGGGAGGAACTCGGTGATACCCTGCACCAGCCCCAGCAGTATGGCTTGCAGCGCAGACATGCATCCCCTTTTGCACTGGGAATAGGAATACTACTTTCTGCCCGCCCGGGGCCGCCCCCTTTGCCTGTCGGCGGGCCTAACAGGTAGGGATATGGCGAGAATAGAGCTGCAGGTTAGCGGCATGACCTGCGCCTCCTGCGTGCGGCACGTGGAGGCGGCCCTCTCCCGGGTGCCGGGGGTGACACTGGCCAGCGTGAACCTGGCCACGGAGCGAGCTGCCGTAGACTATGACCCGGACCAGGCCACCGTCAACCAGCTATTGGCGGCGGTGGAGTCTGCTGGCTACCAGGCGCGGCCGGCCGGACCCGAACTGGCTGCCCCCGAGCACCAGCGCGCCACCCTGCAGATCGCAGGCATGGTGTGTGCCTCCTGCGTCACTGCCGTCGAGCGCGCGCTCGGCGCGCTGCCCGGGGTCTTTGCCGCCAGCGTGAACTTCGCCACCTTCCAGGCGCAGGTGGAGTTCGACCCGGCGGTGGTGAGCCTGGAGCAGATGGAGCAGGCGGTGGCGGAAGCCGGCTACCAGGTGGCAGCAGCCGAGGAGGAGCCAGTGGCCTTTGCCCGCGCCCGCCAGGAGCGCCGGGAGCAGCTGCACCGGCTCGTCTTTGCTGCCGCCGCCTCCGCCCTGCTGCTGCTGGGCGCCAACTACATGTTCTTGCCCGGCCTGCGCGCCCTGCCCTCCTTCTGGGTGTACCTGGTGCTGCTGGCGATCGCCACCCCGGTGCAGTTCTGGGCCGGCGCCCCCTTCTACCGAGGCGCCTGGGCCGCCGCCCGCCACCGCACCACCAACATGAACACCCTGATCGCCCTGGGCACCAGCGCCGCCTACCTCTACAGCGCGGCCGCCACCTTCTTCCCTGGCTTCTTCCGCCGCGCCGGCCTCGCCCCGGACGTGTACTTCGACGTGGCGGCAGTGATCATTGCCCTCATCTTGCTTGGCCGCTACCTGGAGGCGGGAGCGCGGGGGCGCACCAGCGAGGCCATTCGCCGCCTGGTCGGCCTGCAGCCCCGCACCGCCCGTCTGGTGGCCGACGGCGAGGAGCGCGACGTGGCCATCGGCCAGGTGCAGGCGGAGGACGTGTTGCTGGTGCGGCCGGGGGAGCGGGTGCCGGTGGACGGGGAGGTGGTGGCCGGGGAGTCCACCGTGGATGAGTCCATGATTACCGGCGAGAGCCTGCCCGTGGAAAAGGGGCCCGGCGCCACCGTGATCGGCGGCACCATCAACCGCGCCGGGGCCTTCCGCATGCGGGCCACCCGGGTAGGCGCCCAGACCACCCTGGCCCAGATCGTGCGCCTGGTGCAGGAGGCGCAGGGTTCCAAGGCCCCCATCCAGCGAGTGGCCGACCTCATCTCCAGCTACTTCGTGCCGGCGGTGATGGTGATTGCGGCCGCTACCTTCCTCGCCTGGTATTTCTTGGGCCCGCCGCCAGCATTCAACTTCGCGCTGCTGGCCACGGTGGCGGTGCTGATCATCGCCTGCCCCTGCGCCCTGGGCCTGGCCACCCCCACCGCCATCATGGTGGGTACCGGCAAAGGAGCCGAGCTGGGCATCCTGATCCGGGGCGGCGAGGCCTTGGAGCTGGCACAGCGGCTGACCACCGTGATCTTCGACAAGACCGGCACCCTCACCCACGGCCAGCCCCGGCTCACCGACGCCGTCGCCATCTCCCAGGCGCCCCCCAGGCTGCTATTGCACTATGCGGGCTCCGCCGAGCGCCACTCCGAGCACCCCATCGCCCAGGCGGTGGTGGAGGGAGCGCGCCAGCGGGGCGCCGAGCTGGCCGAGCCCACCAGCTTACAGGCCCTGCCCGGCCAGGGCATCGAGGCAGTGGTGGAGGGCAAGACGGTGCTGGTGGGCAACCGGGCGCTGATGGCCAGCCGCGGCGTGGAGGTGGGTGGCAGCCATTTCGAGGATGACCTGCTGGGGGCGGGCAAGACCGTGCTCTGGGTGGCGGTGCAGGGCAGCCTGCTGGGGCTCCTGGCGGTGGCCGACACCATGAAGGAGGCCAGTCCCCAGGCTGTCTCCCGCCTGCGCGGGATGGGCCTGCAGGTAGTCATGCTTACCGGTGATAACGAGCGCACCGCCCGCGCCATCGGCGCCCAGTTGGGCGTGGAGCGGGTGATCGCCCAGGTGCTGCCCCAGGATAAGGCGGCCCGGGTGAAGGAGCTGCAGGCGCAGGGGGAGATCGTGGGCATGGTGGGCGACGGCATCAACGACGCCCCCGCCCTGGCCCAGGCCGATGTGGGCATCGCTATCGGCACCGGCACCGACGTCGCCATCGAGGCTTCGGATATCACCCTGGTGGGCGGGGACCCGGGCGGCGTGGCCACCGCCATCGCCCTCTCCCGCGCCACCATGCGCACCATCCGCCAGAACTTCTTCTGGGCCTTCTGCTACAACGCGGCGCTGATCCCGGTAGCCGCCGGCGTGCTCTACCCCTTCACCGGCTGGCTGCTCAACCCCATGCTGGCGGCGGCCGCCATGGCCTTCAGCAGCCTCTCCGTGGTCACCAACTCCCTGCTCCTGCGCCGCTGGCAGCCTCGGCCCGGCTGACTCAGTCGCTCTTGGGCGCCGCCTCGTTGTCCTTGATCACGGCTCGCTTGCCCGCCTGGTTGTCTACGCTCACCCCGTGGTCGCCGTTGTTGCCCGAGATCTGGGCGTAGGTGACGCCGGGCCCCAGGCGGATGGCCGGGGCCTCTCCGGAGAAGGTGCAATTATGCACCTGCAGCCGACCCGCCTCCGCCACCATCAGCGGGTGCTTGGCCTTCTCCGCTGCCTCGTTGCGCCCGCTGAAGAAGCAGTCGGACAGGCTCACCGGGCCTTTTCCCTGCAGCAGGGCGTTATAGCTGGCCGGGCCCCAGAAGGCGCAGTTGACCAGGCGCACCTGCCCGGTGCAGGTCGGGCTCACCACCAGCTCCACCGGCCGTCGGCCGGTGAAGGCCACGAACTGCCCGTTGCTGATGAGCAGCCCCATGTATTGAACCTCGTCCACCAGCACGCAGGTCTGGGCGGCGTCGGCCCCGATGCCGCTGAACTGCCCGTTGCAAGCCCCCGCCTTGGTCTTGATAAAGCGATAGCCGATGTTGGTGGGAAAGACAAAGGTATTGGTGACGTATTCCCAATCCGTGCGGCCGAAGACAAAGGCCTCCAGGTGCTCCACCATGTAGTCGAACACCGGCTGCCATTCCCCGCCGATGGAGGCCGCCGACCAGAAGTGGCAGTGCCACTGCACGTTCTCCACCCGGCCGATGTCCGTGCAGGCGTCCACCACCAGCCCCCGCCGCAGCACGCAGCCGTAGACGCTGCGGATGCGATGGCGGACGTTACCCTCCGGGCCCACCGAGATGCCGTTGTAGCTGTTAATCAGGGTGACGTTTTCCACCGTGTTGTCGAACCCTTGCAGGTGGAAGGTCCAGGGATAGGGGTGGATCTCCCGCGGCTTCTGCTCCGGGTAGAAAACGGTGATCCCTCGCACCGTGCTCGCCGACCCCAGCTCAAACAGCGCCGGCGCCTGCTCGTTATCCCGGCCGCCGGTAGCCAGGATAATGCTGCCGGTCAGCGGCTCGATGGAGAGGGGCGCTTGGTTGGCGCCGACCACTGCCACGCCCGGCTTCACCGCCAGGCTGCCCGCCACCAGCCACTGGCCGGGCGGCACCCACACCACACCCCCCTTCTCCGCCGCCTTGTCTATGGCCGCCTGGATGGCGGCGGTGTCGTCGCTCTTGCCGTCGCTCTTGGCGCCAAAGTCGGCGATGGAGAAGATCCCTGCCTGTCCCACCGGCACTTCCTCCACTGCCTCACCTCCCGCGGCCCCCGCCGCCAATACCAGCAAGCACCCCCACCATGCCCACCACCGTGCGCTCATATGCAGGCCCTCCGGCCTGGTATTCGGCCGGGGGGTGGCGGCTTCCTGCCAAGCGGCCTGCAGCCCCCCGTAGGGCAGGAGCTTGCCTCGTGCTCAATCTCCCTCTGGGCGCATATCCATGCGCCCCTACTCCCTCTCCCCCTGGGAGAGGGTCGGGGTGAGGGCTGATCCGCCGCAGGGCAGGAGCTTGCCTCCTGCCCCGGTAGCCGAGCATTGACGCCGCCTCGTCTGGCGCCTTACAATCGCCCCATGGCAGAAGCAGAGGACCGCCGAGTCGGCATCACCACCACCATCCCCAGCGAGGTGCTCTATGCCGCCGGGCGCATCCCGGTGGACCTCAACAACGTCTTCATCACCGACCGCGCTCCCTGCGCCCTGGTGGAGCAGGCCGAGCAGGCGGGTTTTCCCTACAACCTGTGCGGCTGGGTGAAGGGGCTGTATGCGGCGGCGAAGGCCGAGGGCATCAAGTCGGTGGTGGCGGTCACCCAGGGCGACTGCTCCAACAGCCAGGCGCTGATGGAGGTGCTGATGTATGAGGGGGTGGAGGCGGTGCCCTTCTCCTACCCCTACGACCGGGACCGGGAGCTGCTGGCGCTGCAGATCTGCAAGCTCATGGAGCACTTCGGCGCCCACGGCGACGGCGTGCGCGACTGGAAGCAGCTGCTCGACCGCATCCGGGCCAAGGCCCTGCGCGTGGACGAGCTCACCTGGCAGCAGGGTGTGGTCACCGGGCTGGAAAACCACTACTACCTGGTCAACTGCTCGGACATGAACCGCGATCCGGCCGCCTACGAGGACGCCCTGGACGCCTTCCTGGCCGAGGCCGAGCAGCGGGAGCGGCTGCTGCCCCCGTCCGCCCTCCGCCTGGCTTATCTGGGCGTTCCTCCCATCTTCACCGACCTCTACCAGTGCCTGCAGGAGCTGGGGGTAGCGGTGGTGCTCAACGAGGTGCAGCGCCAGTTTGCCATGCCCCGCCGGGCGGATGACCTGGTGGACCAATACCTGCTCTATACCTACCCCTACGACATCTTCTGGCGCCTGCAGGATATCGAGTACGAGCTGGAACGGCGGCGCGTGGACGGGGTAATCCACTACACGCAGAGCTTCTGCTACCACCAGGTGGAGGACATGATCGTGCGCCGGCGGCTGCGGCTGCCCGTGCTCACCCTGGAGGGCGACAAGCCGGTGCCCCTGGACGCCCGCACCCGGCTGCGCATCGAGAGCTTCGTCGAGATGCTGGACCACGGCCGCGCCGGCGGCCGCCCCTGAGCACACTCAGCCGGCGCTCTCGAGCGTGATCGCTGCCACCGAGCAGTCGGCGCCCTCGGGGAAGACCCGGATGGTAAGCGTGTTTCCGCCCGCCGGCTGGGCCCGCACCACGTGGCCGTACAGCTCAAATGCGCCCTCACCCGGCGAAAGGAACGCGTGGTAGCCGGTAGTGGTGCCCCGGGCGGCCAGCACCATGCTGTCAACAACCGGCGCCGCCAGCCAGATCCGGCCGGTATTCCTGTTTCCCCAGGCCGGGACGGCTCGGCGGGGGCGGGGAGCCCCCGCCTGTTGTGCTGCTGGCCCCAACCCTATACCATAGCGAGCACGGGCGCGGGGGTGGCGAGGGCGGCGCCGCCGATTCTGGAAAAAACTGGCCGCGACCGCTTGACAGCGCCCCCGAGGGTGGTATAATAACCTGTACTTGATGGACCTTGGTAGTCTGGCCGCGACCAGAGGGGCCGCAGGTGAGGGCCTCTCTGTTTTGTTGTCTTTACCGGGGACCAGGGACCTTGAAAACTGAACAGTGGCAGGTGAAGTTGATTTAGGAAGCCAGCCGTGCGGGGCGGCGGTGTCGCCCTGGAGCCAGCGAGAGCTGGTGCACGGTGTCCATGGTTGGTAGGGAGGCGAGAGTCTCCTTCAAAGATTCCATGGCGAGTTTGATCCTGGCTCAGGACGAACGCTGGCGGCGTGCTTAAAACATGCAAGTCGAGCGGAGGCTTAGCGAGGAGCAATCCAAGCTAAGCTTCAGCGGCGGACGGGTGAGTAACACGTGAGCGACCTGTCCTGGCGACTGGGATAACTCCGAGAAATCGGGGCTAATACCGGATAAGCCCGCCTTCCCGCATGGGATGGTGGGGAAAGGGGCAACCCGCGGCAGGAGGGGCTTGCGGCCTATCAGCTAGTTGGTGGGGTAACGGCCTACCAAGGCGACGACGGGTAGCCGGCCTGAGAGGGTGGCCGGCCACACTGGGACTGAGACACGGCCCAGACTCCTACGGGGGGCAGCAGTTGGGAATCTTGCGCAATGGGGGAAACCCTGACGCAGCGACGCCGCGTGGGCGATGAAGGCCTTCGGGTTGTAAAGCCCTGTTGGTAGGAAAGATAATGACGGTACCTACTGAGGAAGCCCCGGCTAACTCCGTGCCAGCAGCCGCGGTAAGACGGAGGGGGCGAGCGTTGTCCGGAATTACTGGGCGTAAAGAGCGTGTAGGCGGCCTGTTTAGTCGGTTGTGAAAGCCCTGGGCTCAACCTGGGGAGGCCGACCGATACTGGCGGGCTTGAGTGCGGGAGAGGAGAGTGGAACTACCAGTGTAGCGGTGAAATGCGTAGAGATTGGTAGGAACACCCGTGGCGAAGGCGGCTCTCTGGACCGCAACTGACGCTGAGACGCGAAAGCTAGGGGAGCGAACGGGATTAGATACCCCGGTAGTCCTAGCCGTAAACGATGGTCACTAGGTGTTGGGGGTATCGACCCCCCCAGTGCCGCAGCTAACGCAATAAGTGACCCGCCTGGGGAGTACGGCCGCAAGGTTGAAACTCAAAGGAATTGACGGGGGCCCGCACAAGCGGTGGAGCATGTGGTTTAATTCGACGCCACGCGAAGAACCTTACCAGGGCTTGACAGCTGCGGAACCGGGCGGAAAGGCCCGGGTGCCCGCAAGGGAGCCGCAAGACAGGTGGTGCATGGCTGTCGTCAGCTCGTGTCGTGAGATGTTGGGTTAAGTTCCGCAACGAGCGCAACCCTCATCGCATGTTGCTAACGGTTCGGCCGAGCACTCATGCGAAACTGCCAGAGCAATCTGGAGGAAGGTGGGGATGACGTCAAGTCAGCATGCCCCTTATGCCCTGGGCTACACACATGCTACAATGGGCGGTACAAAGGGAAGCAAGACCGCGAGGTGGAGCAAATCCCAAAAAACCGCTCTCAGTTAGGATCGGAGTCTGCAACTCGACTCCGTGAATGCGGAATCGCTAGTAACCGCAGGTCAGCAATACTGCGGTGAATACGTTCCCGGGCCTTGTACACACCGCCCGTCAAGCGATGAGAGTCGGCTGCACCCGAAGTCGTCCGCCCAACCCGCAAGGGAGGGAGATGCCGAAGGTGCGGTCGGCGATTGGCGCTAAGTCGTAACAAGGTAGCCGTATCGGAAGGTGCGGCTGGATCACCTCCTTTCTAAGGAGTACCGGTGGCCGGCCTCACGGCCTCAGCCACCACCTCCTAGGTCGATCGCCTGCCCACTGTTCAGTTTTGAAGGTCCTAACCCCAGTCTGACTGCGAGGAGCCTAACCCACGAAGGCACAGCAGCGCTAACCTGAAGCCGGGCAACAGGGAATGAGCCGCCAGGCGGGGCATTCCCCGCCTTTTTTGTGTGTGGGATAGCAGGCAGGCGGACGGCACCTTGAGAGCAAGCAGACCGGGCCTCCGGCTTGGTCGGTGGCCGAGTGGAGCGAACCGTGATATAATGAGCAGCGCGGGCGCTTAGCTCAGTTGGTTAGAGCGCTGCCCTGATAAGGCAGAGGTGGGTGGTTCGAGTCCACCAGCGCCCACCACCCCCGGTGGGGGCGTAGCTCAGCTGGGAGAGCACCTGCTTTGCACGCAGGATGTCGGCGGTTCGAATCCGCTCGCCTCCACCAAGAGGTAGTTGACGGGACCACCGGATCCTGGTATACTTCCAGTTTGGCTGCCCGCTGGGCAGCCGGGCACTTTGAAAACCGCATAGTGGAGAAAGCTGGGTAAATACGATTGTGCCGAGCGTGATCTGGCGCGTGGAGTAGGACGGGCCCGATCCGTCCCCGGAGGTAAGGGGGATTGGATTGAGGTCAAGCTACCAAGGGCGTACGGTGGATGCTCTGGCAGAAGCAGCCGATGAAGGGCGTGGCAAGCGACGAAACGCTCCGGGATTAGCCGCAAGCAGGTTTATCCGGAGATGCCCGAATGGGGCAACCCAATCTCCGTAATGGGAGATTACCCGGTGCTGAACACATAGGCTCCGGGAGGCAAGCGGGGGAACTGAAACATCTAAGTACCCCGAGGAGAGGAAAGCAATAGCGATTCCCCTAGTAGCGGCGAGCGAACGGGGAACAGCCTAAACCGCCACCATGTGATAGCCCACAGGCGTTGTGGGGGCGGGGTCGTGGGGCCTGGCCGGGCGGCACTGTGGAGCCGCCGGGAAGTTACCAATCTTGCCGTTAGCCGAAGTTGTCTGGAAAGTCGCGCCGCAGAAGGTGAGAGCCCTGTAGGCGAAAACGGTAGGACTTCCTGGGCCGGGTTCCCAAGTAACACGGGACACGAGAAACCCTGTGTGAATCTGGGAGGCCCATCTCCTAAGGCTAAATACTGCTTCTGACCGATAGTGCACCAGTACCGTGAGGGAAAAGTGAAAAGAACCCCGGGAGGGGAGTGAAATAGAACCTGAAACCGTATGCCTACAAGCAGTGGAAGCGCTATCCGGCCGCAAGGCCGAGGCGTGACTGCGTGCCTTTTGCAGAATGAACCGGCGAGTTGCTGTGTGGGGCGAGGTTAATCCCCATTGGGGAGGAGCCGTAGCGAAAGCGAGTCCGAATAGGGCGCCCCAGTCCCGCGCAGCAGACCCGAAACCAGGTGAGCTACCCATGGACAGGGTGAAGCGAGGCTAATCCCTCGTGGAGGCCCGTACCGGTGTCGGTTGAAGACGGCTCGGATGAGCTGTGGGTAGAGGTGAAATGCCAATCGAACCTGGAGATAGCTGGTTCTCCCCGAAATAGCTTTAGGGCTAGCCTCGGGTGGTGCGTCACGGAGGTAGAGCACTGAATGGGCTAGGGGCGCTACCGCGTTACTGAACCCAATCAAACTCCGAATGCCGTGATGTCTAGCCCGGGAGTCAGACTACGGGGGATAAGCTTCGTGGTCAAAAGGAGAAGAGTCCAGATCGCCGGCTAAGGTCCCCAAATCAGGCTAAGTGGTAAAGGAAGTAGCACCGCCCAAACAGCCAGGAGGTTGGCTCAGAAGCAGCCATCCTTTAAACAACGAGTAACATCGGACTGGTCGAGTGGTGCTGCGCCGAAAATCCAACGGGGCTCAAGCCTGGTACCGAAGCCGCGACTCGGAGCCTCAGGCTCCGGGGGTAGGGGAGCGTTCTGCGGTAGGTCGAAGGGAGACCGGAAGGACTCCTGGACGAAACAGAAGTGAGAATGCCGGTATAAGTAGCGAAAAAGAGAGTGAGAATCTCTCTCGCCGAAAGCCTAAGGTTTCTTAGGGAAGGTTCGTCCTCCTAAGTTTAGCCGGTCCTAAGCCGAGGCCAGTGGCGTAGGCGATGGACAGCCGGTTGATATTCCGGCGCCACCTGGCAACGACCAAGACACAATGGGGTGACGCAATGGGGTGTGCCAGCGCAACCGCTGGTTGTTTGCGTTCATGCCTGCAAGAGCCGGGTAGGTAAATCCGCCCAAGGGCTCCCAGGGGTGTGAGGAAGGCGGCCTTCGGGCCAACCAACTGGTGTGACCCGTTGCCCAGAAAAGCCTCTAGTGAGTTGTCCGGTGACCGTACCGCAAACCGACACAGGTAGGCGGGCAGAGGATGCCAAGGCGCGCGAGAGAACCCTCGTCAAGGAACTCGGCAAAATAGCCCCGTAACTTCGGGAGAAGGGGTGCCTCCTGGCTTGCGTCATCTCGCATGACCAGGGCTGGGGGGTTGCAGTGAAATGGCCCAAGCGACTGTTTAACAAAAACACAGGTCTCTGCCAAGCTGAAAAGCGAGGTATAGGGGCTGACGCCTGCCCAATGCCGGGATGTTAAGAGGAGGGGTTAGAGCGCAAGCTCGAAGCTCTAAATTGAAGCACCGGTGAATGGCGGCCGTAACTATAACGGTCCTAAGGTAGCGAAATTCCTAGTCGGGTAAGTTCCGACCTGCACGAATGGCGTAACGACTTGGGCGCTGTCTCGACGAGGGGCTCGGCGAAATTGTAGCACCTGCGAAGATGCAGGTTACCCACGACAGGACGGAAAGACCCCGTGGAGCTTTACTATAGCCTGGTATTGCATCTTGGGGTCTCGTGTAGAGGATAGGTGGGAGCCGGTGAAGCCTGGACGCCAGTCCAGGTGGAGGCAACCTTGGAATACCACCCTCGAGATCTCGGGATTCTAACCGTAGCCCTTACCGGGTGGCGGGACAGTATCAGGTGGGTAGTTTGACTGGGGCGGTCGCCTCCCAAACTGTAACGGAGGCGTCCAAAGGTTCCCTCAGTGCGGTTGGAAATCGCACGCAGAGTATAAGGGCACAAGGGAGCTTGACTGTGAGACCTACCGGTCGAGCAGAGACGAAAGTCGGGCCTAGTGATCCGGCAGTCGCTAATGGTAGCGCTGTCGCTCAACGGATAAAAGCTACCCCGGGGATAACAGGCTTATCTCCCCCACGAGTTCACATCTACGGGGAGGTTTGGCACCTCGATGTCGGCTCGTCGCATCCTGGGGCCGGATAAGGTCCCAAGGGTTGGGCTGTTCGCCCATTAAAGCGGTACGCGAGCTGGGTTCAGAACGTCGTGAGACAGTTCGGTCCCTATCCGTCGTGGGCGTAGGAAGTTTGAGGGGAGCTGCCGCTAGTATGAGAAGACCGCGGTGGACGAACCAATGGTGTGCCAGTTGTCCCGCCAGGGGCACACGCTGGGTAGCTATGTTCGGTAGGGATAAGCGCTGAAAGCATCTAAGCGCGAAGCTCGCCCCAAGACTAGACTTCCCACCGGGTTAACCGGGTAAGACCGCAGGAAGAGAACCTGCTTGATAGGCTGGGCGTGTAAGCGCAGTAATGCGTTTAGCTAACCAGTACTAATCGGTCGAGGGCTTGACCTCATCTAATCCCCGTTCCCTCTGGCGCCACCGCGCCGGCACCATCGTTCCCAGCTCTCCACTTTCGGTTACCCATTTTCCCGGTGGCCATGGCGGGGGGGTCACACCTCTTCCCATTCCGAACAGAGCAGTTAAGCCCCCCAGCGCCGATGGTACTGCCCTGGAAACGGGGTGGGAGAGTAGGACGCCGCCGGGTCTAAATCCAGGCCTGCCGCCATCTTGGCGGCAGGCCTTTTCGCGCCCAGGGGTTCCCCCCGCCCGCGCCGAAAATAGCCCCCCAGCCCTCACGGAGGTAATGGCATGGAGCAGCTAACCCGCAAAGAGTTCCTGCGCCGGGCGGCCGCCGCCGGCCTGGCCGGCGCCGGCCTGGGCCGGCGCACCTGGGCCGCCCCCGCCCCCGTCCTCACCCCTGTGGTGCTCGCTACCAGCTCCCGCGCCGTCAAGGACGGCCAGGTGGTAGCCGAAGTGGCGGCCGCCCTCGTGCACCAGGCGGTCGGCGCCCTGGTGGGCAAGAGCGGAGCGGCAGCCTGGAAGCAGCTTTTCCGCCCCCGCGACGTGGTGGGAATCAAGGTGAACTGCATCTCCGGCGAGCGCCTCTCCAGCCGCCCGGAGGTGGTCGCCGCCCTGGTGCAGGGCCTGCGCTGGGCAGGGGTGGCGCCGGACCACATCATCATCTTCGAGCGCACCGACCGCGAGCTGCGCCGGGCCGGCTTCACCTTGAACAAGGAGCCGGGCACCGTGCAATGCCTGGGCGTGGAGGGTGATCACGACCCCGAGCCCACGGTGCAGGGGCTCTTCGACGGCCGCCTGTGCCGCATCATCTCCCAGCGCATCACCGCCCTGGTGAACGTGCCCGTGCCCAAGGACCACGACGGCGCTGGGGTCACCTTCGCCATGAAGAACCACTACGGCTCCATCTCCAACCCGGGTGCCCACCACCGCAGCGGCTGTGCCGCCCTGGCCGACCTGAACGCAGTTCCCGCCATTCGGGACAAGACCCGGCTCATCCTGGGCGACTGCCTATTCGGCCTGGCCGAAGGCGGCCCCGTCGCTCTGAACGTGGAGGCCATCTGGAACCAGAATACGATCATGGTCACCCGGGATCCGGTGGCTGCCGACTACCTGGCCTGGCAGATGGTGGACGAGGCACGCAAGCGCCTGGGCTACCCCCCGCTGGCCGAGGCAGGCCGCCCGCCCCGCTATATCGAGGCGGCCGCCGCCGCCGGCCTGGGCACCAATGATCCGGCAAAGATGAAGGTGGTGCGGCTGACGGTGTAGGGGCGGTGCGAGCTGCCAGGGGCGCTCTTCTTCACCGGCGGCGCCGGCTCAGGCGGCGGTAGCTGGCTGCCGCCGCCCAGCCCAGCATCACCAGCAGGCAGGCGGGGGCGAACAGGTAGCCCACCTGCGCGTAGGCGGTGGCGCTGGCCGGATAGACGTCCATGATCAGCAAGCCCCGCCTGCCCGGTCCCAGCTCGCCCATCACCCGTCCACTGGGGCTGATCACCTGGGAGACCCCGGAGTAGGCTGCCCGCACCACGTAGCGGCCGGACTCAATCGCCCGCAGCGCCGCCGCTTGGGCGTGCTGGCGCAGGGCGGCGGTGCGGTCAAACCAGGCGTCATTGGTGATCACCACCAAGAGGTCGGCCTCCCGGCGGGCGTAGGCGCGGGCGATCTCGGGGAAGATGGATTCAAAGCAGATCAGCACCCCCAGCTTGCACCCGCCCGCATCCAGCGGCACATATCCCGGCCCGGGGGTGACGTCCACCGGGCGCACCGGGTAGCGGTCCACCAGCGGCAGCCGGCCCCGGCCGGGCACAAACTCGCCAAAGGGCACCAGGTGCACCTTGTCATAGCGGCCGTGATAGGCGTCGGGGCCAAACAGGAAGGCGGCGTTGCGAAACAGCGGCCCCTGGTAGGCCGGCCCCCCTGCCAGCAGCCAGCAGCCCCCCTCCCTGGCCAGTGCCTGCAGGCGCTCGGACAGCGCCGGGTCCTCCCGGATGTAGCCATAGAGGGCGCTCTCCGGCCACACCACCAGGTAGGGCGCGCTATCCAGGGCACGGCGTGTGAGTTCCTCGTAGAGGGCCAGTTCCCGCTGCACCTGTTCCGGGCTGCTGCGCTCCGGCTCCCCTGGCCGCAGGTACACCTGGGTGCTGCCCTGCACTACCGCCACCGTCAGTCCCTGTGCTTCGTCGGCGCCTGCCCGCTCTGCCCCCGCCAGCGACTGGTAGCGCCAATGGGAAAGCCCGGCTACCAGTACCAGTAGGGCCACCAGCAGCGCCAGCTCCCGGCCCCAGGCCCGGGTGCGGTCCCGCTCCCACTCCGCCAGCAGGGCTGCCAGCAGTACCAGCAGGAAGGACAGGCCGGTCGCCCCCAGCCATGCCGCCATCTGCGCCAGGGCGGGCGCTGTCGCCAGGGAGATCCCCAGCTGCCCCCAGGCGAAGCCAAAGGTGCCCTGCCCCCGCAGCCATTCCACGCCAGCCCAGGCGGCAGCGGTGGCCAGCGCCCGCGGCCAGCCGGGGGCGGGTGCGCATGCCGCCACCAGCAGCACTACCAGTGGAAAGGCCACGGCCTGCACCGCCGCCAGCAGCACCCAGGGCAGCCACCCGAACAGGTGCACCCACCAGAGCAGGCACAGGTAGTAGCCGAGCCCCGCCGCCCAGGCCAGGCCCAGCCGCAGGGCCGGAGGGCGGGTGCGGCGCAGGCCAAACAGCAGCAGCGCCAGGGGCACGGGCAGCAGGAAGTACCAGGCGAGGGGAGGAAAGGCGGCACTCAGGGCCACCCCGCAGGCGCTGGCCCCGCCCACCGCCAGCAGCAGGCGATAGGGAGACCGGGCCTTGCCCTCCTGGGCCTGGGCAATCGTGGTGTGCACGGGGCGCTACCTCTTGGCAGGCGGCTAAGAGATCAGTTCGCCGTAGAAGCCCCAACGCCTGGCGCGCTGCAGGCGGACCTTCACCATCTCTCCCTCCAGGCCTGGCGGGCCGGCAAAGACCACCTGGTGGAAGGTGCCAGTGCGGCCGGCGAGCCGGCCGGGATCGCGCTCGCTGGGCCCGGCCACCAGCACCTCATGTACCTGGCCCACCCGCCCTGCGTGCAGGCGCTCAGTGACCTCGTTTTGCACCCGGATCAGCTCCCGCAGCCGCCGCCGCTTCTCCGGCCCCGGCACCTGGTCGGGCAGCGCGGCGGCCGCCGTCCCCGGGCGGGGCGAATAGGCGAACATAAAGGCCCCCTCCAGCTCCAGGCGCCTGACCGTTTCCAGCAGCCGCTGGAAGTGCTCCTCCCGCTCGCCCGGGAACCCCACCAGCAGGTCGGCGCTTACTGCTATCCCCGGCACCGCCCGGCGCAGGGCGGCCAGACGAGCCTCGTACTCGGCCACCGTATAGGGCCGGTTCATGCGGCGCAGGATCTCATCGTCGCCGTGCTGGATCGGCAAATGCAGGTGCGGGCAGACCAGGGGCAGCCGGGCCATGGCCACTACCACCCGCTCGTCCAGGTCTTGGGGATGGCAGGTAGTAAAGCGCAAGCGCCGCAGCCCTGGCACCTCCTGCAGCCGCTCCAGCAGCCCTACGAAGTCCAGCTCCCCCGCATCCTTTCCATAGGCAAGCACGTTTTGCCCCAGCAGGGTCACCTCCCGACAGCCGCGGGCCGCCAGGATCCGCACCTCGGCCTCCACCTCGGCCGCGGGCCGGCTGCATTCCGGCCCGCGCACATAGGGCACGATGCAGTAGCTGCAGAAGTTAGTGCAGCCCTGGATGATGGTGACGAATTCACTCAAGCCCGGCGCCGCCCCCTGCCGCCAGGAGTGGGTGGAGGCGCAGAAGGCGTGCCCCGTCTCCAGGGAGAGCTCCAGGCGCGGCCCGCCGTTCTCATCCAGAAGCTGGGGCAAGCGGTAGAGCTGGCGGGGCCCCAACACCAGGTCCACCTCCGGCACCCGCTGCCTGATGCGCTCCGCCTCCTTTTGGGCCATGCACCCGGTCACCGCGATCCTCATGCCGGGTCGCCGGGCCTTCAGTTGGCGCAGCTTGCCCAGCAGGCTGTACACTTTCTGCTCGGGCTTCTCCCGCACGCAGCAGGTCACCAGCAGCACCAGGTCGGCCTGGGCCGCCTCCGGGGCCGCCGCCGCGCCCAGGGAATCCAGCAGGCGCGCCATGGCCCCTGACTCCGCCTCGTTCATCTGGCAGCCCCAGGTGTAGATGTAGTAGCGCAAAGCGGGGGAAGCGTCGCACATCTGCAAAGAGTATAGTCCGCCGCCTCCGCGGGGGTCAAGGCAGCCAGCAAGCAGCCTGCCGGGCGGGCAGTCCGTACGCACCACCTCCAGGATCTTGCCGGGCACCACGCCACCGTGGGAGGCGGCGCGTCCCCCTCCCGTGCTTGCGCGGAGCAGGCGGCAGTGCCGTTGTGGTAATCCGGGCGCCAACTGTGGAATATGGCAATGGCAAAGCCAATTGCCTCCAATGCCTTTTCCTTCCGACAGAGGACGAAATGTATTCAGAACAAGGGGGAGCTGATTACCCCGCGTTGCGAGTAGTCTGCCTGACCAACGAAAAGGGGGGGGTGGCCAAGACCACGTCTTGCGTCAACCTCGCCGCGGCGGTGGCCCGGCGCGGTAAGTCGGTGCTGTGCATTGACATGGATCCCCAGGCCAATGCCACCATCGCCCTGGGGCTGGACCCGGATGCCCCGGACCGCGACTGGGAGAACTACGCCCTGCTCACCGATCCTCACCTGCCCCTGGAGCGGGTGATCCACCACACCCAGATCGAGAACCTCGACCTGGTTCCCGCCGACCGCCAGCTTTCCAACTGCGAGAAGGCGCTGATCAACGAGGTGGGCCGGGAATCCCGGCTGCGCCAAAAACTGCGCGATTACACCCGCAGCGTCTTCAGCAAGAAGTACGACCTGCTGCTGATTGACTGCCCGCCCGCCATGGGCCTGATCACCATCAACGCGCTGGTCGCCTCCACGGACATCATCGTCCCGGTGCAGCCCAAGCTGTATTCCCTCAAGGGCATGGCCAGCCTGGGCGACATGGTGGTCACCATCCACACCCAGCTCGATGTGCGCATCCGGCTGCTCGGGATCCTGATGTGCCTGTACGACCGGAGCGCCGCCCTGGACGCCGCGGTCTACAAGGTGCTCAAGCAGAAGATCACCCGGGAGTACGGAGACTTCGTCTTCCACCACGTGATAGCCAAGAGCGTGCTGATCAGTGAGGCTGAAGCGGACGGCCGGCCGGTGGTGCTGGCAAACCCGGACTCCCCGGCCGCCCAGGCGTACGAGGCCGTGGCCGATGAAATGCTGGAGCGGCTGGCCAAGAGCCAGCCGGCCTACGTCTAGGAGGGGGTGAAGGCCATGCTCTTAAACTTAAGGACTCTGATCTTTCGTCACTCCGCCCAGCCCCAGTCGGTGCAGCCCACGGTAATGGTCACCGTGGAATGCCCCTGGGCGGGCAGGCAGATCAAGCGCGTGGGCACGGTGAACGCCCTGCTAAGCGGGCGTACTCTGGGCGAAGTGGTCCAGATCCTGGCCCGCGACGCCTACAGCAGCCAGTACCGGCTGCTGCCGGCCCAGTACTCGCTGCGCGTGCGCAACCTGTCCGACCAGGCATTCCGGGTAGCCGATACCGAGGTCCAGGCCTGCATCTACCTGGAGGGGGAAACCCAGGGCGTCGTCCGCCAGCTCCGCATCCAGGTGGTACCAGTGTGTGAGCAGGCGGTAGGTGAGCAGCAGCCCGGGGTGAGCGCACCTGCCGCGGCTGACCCCGAGCAATCGGAGGTGGAGGCCCCCCCTGCCCCGGAACCTGCGCCCAAGACTCCACCTGCCGCGGCCGTCAGCATGCATCCCCAGCAGCCCCAGCCGGACAACGGCGCGGATAGCCTGCCCCAAGCTCCGCCACCGGCCCCGGTGGTGCCCCACGGCCGCCGGCACGACGATGACCCGGCCCTGGTGCTGACCACCGAGCGCTCGCCCGCAGAGAAGGGTAAGGGTCACATTCGCAAGTCCGACCTGCTCCGGGAGCAGCTGCAGCCCAAGATCGAGGCCCTGGATTTCAGCGGGCTGTTCGTAGGCAACTTCGGCCTGCGCCCGGAGACGCTGGCCAAGACCCCGCGGGTGTCCCTGATCTCCCCCGGCGAGGCCAACAAGTACCTGATGCAGGGCAACCAGCACCGCCGCGAGGGCCAGCACCAGCAGGCCTCCCACTGCTACCGCAACCTGATCACCCACTTCCCGGAGAACGAGGACTACTGGCTCCTGCTGGGCAAGAGCGAGGAAGACCGGGGGGACTATCGGCAGGCGCTGCACGCCCTGGAGAACGCCGCTCGCCTGGGCCACGCCGGCGCCCGGGACGAGATCGCCCGGATCGAGCAGGAGCACGGACTCCCGGCTCAGGGTGCCCAGAACCTGGTCGACCTGTGGCGCCCTTCCTTCCCTGAGCAATCCTAACGGGGGCTGACCATGGCCCTGGTATCAGGTTTCTCGGAAGAGACGGTGCAGGCAGAGCTCGACCGCATCCGCACCGAGCACGTGGAACAGGGCCAGTTCGCCCTGGCCGCCGCCGCCTGCGAGCGCCTGACCGCCGCCCACGCAGAAAGCAAGTGGCTGGGCAACATCCTGCTCGTCGCCGCCTCTTGCTACCGGGAGCTGGGGATGACCGCCGAGGAGATCGCCGCTCTGGAGACCTTCCTCAGCGCCTGCCCCCAGCACGTGCAGGCGCCCATGGCCCGGCACACCCTGGAGTCGCTCAAGGCCACCGACAGCCTGAAGGAGAGCGCCCACCAGGCGGTGAAGGTCGTGGAGGACGCCCTGGCCCAGCTGCGGGCTGACCACGAGCAGCTCGCCGCCACCGTGCAGGCGCTGGCTGAGCGCGTGGATGACCTCACCTGCAGCATGGGCGACCCCGCCGCACCTACTGCGGCCGAGCTGGCCCATGCCTTGGCCCAGGACATGAACCAGGAAGTGGCCGCCCAGCGCGAGCGGTTGGAGCAGCGGCTGGCGCAGCTCGACCGCAGCCCGGGCCGGCTGAGCCGGTTAACCCTGGGGGCCGCCGCGGCCGCCCTGGTGTGCTCGCTGGTGGCGCTGGGGCTGCCGCTTGCCCGGCCCCCGGCTCCCGCACCCGCTGCAGTGCCGGTGCACCGGCAGGCGGCCGTGAAGCCGAGCATGCGCATCACCCGCACCTACCCCGCCCCCGTCACCCACGCGGTGGTGCCTGCCACCAAACCGCAGCCGCCCGCACCCGCCAAGCCGGAGCCCCGGCCCGAGACGAAGGCAGGCGCCAGCAGCGCCGCCGCCTCGCCACCGGCGGCGGACAGCTACGTGGTCCAGCCTGGGGATACCCTGTGGTCCATCGGGGCCCGCACGCTGGGCAACGGGAAGACCGCCCAGCGCATCGCGACCGCCAACGGCCTGGCCGCGCCCTACCGGCTCCAGCCCGGCCAGACCTTGCGTATCCCGCGTTAGCTATGCCAGCCGCTCGGCCATGGCCGAGATGGAGCAGTCCAGGTAGCCCTCCCCCTCAGTGCGAATCCACCCCTGGAGCCGGCCCACCAGCCCACGGCTGTGCCTCGCCCAGGAGTATCGCCCGGCTCGCAGAACAAGTAGCTACCTTGATTATCTGGAAGACCGGTGCCTACAGCCTATCCTGACCAGGGGCGACCCTCCTCGCAACTGCGCACCAACCTTACCATCGTTCTCATCTCTTGGGGCGTTTTTGGCGCCTGCTGGTGGAACGCGGTGCTGGGCGTCGCTTATACCGCCTACGCCCGGCTGCTGGGCGCCAGCCCCCTGATGCTGGGGTTCCTCTCCGCCTCCGCGGTGCTGGGATCGGTGGCCCAGCCCTTCTCCTCCTACCTGATCGAGCGCACCGGGCGGCGCAAGCGCATCTTCCTGGCGGCCTGCCTGGTGCAGCGTCCGCTGTGGGTGGTGGTGGGGGCGCTGCCCTTCATCATCCCGGCCCCGTATGCTGGTTGGCGGCCGTTCGGGCTGCTCGCGCTCACCCTGGGTTCCTCCCTGCTGGGCTACACCGGCAACCCGGCCTGGGTCTCCTGGATGGCCGACATCATCCCCGACCGTATCCGCGCCCGCTTCCTGGGGGTGCGCTTCCGCCTGGCCACCATGACCGGCATGCTTACCGGCCTGGTGGTGGGGGCAGCGCTGGACTGGAACAGCTCCTACTACGTCTTCCTGGTCATCTTCGGCGTGGCCGCCCTGATGGGCACCATTGATATCATCATGTTCTTCTTCGTCCCCCGGGGCGAGGAAAAGCCGTCAGCGCAGGTGCTCTCCCTGGCCAGCATCGTGCGCCTGCCCTGGCGAGACCGGCGGTTCCGGCCCTACCTGGCCTATGCCGGCCTCTCGGCGGCCACCTACGGCATCATGGGCCAGTTCACCGCCCTCTACCTGCTCGAGTATATCTGGGTGGGCAAGCTGCTTGCCAACGTTTACCTGATGGTGCTGCCCCTGCTGGTGGCCGCCCTGCTGGGGCCTACCATGGGGCGGCTGATCAGCCGCTTCGGCAACCGGCCGGTGCTGCTGGTGATGACGGTGCTGGCGGTGCCCCTGCCCCTGATGTGGGGCGCCGCCGGGCCTGGCAGTCACCTGCTGCTGGCCAGCACCTCCGCGCTCTCCGGGGTGGTGACCGCAGCCCAGGGGGTGGCCGACCTGAACATGCTCTTTGCCCTCACCCCCGCCCGGAACCGCAGTGCCTACATCGCCGCGGTTTTCTTGGTGGCGGGACTGATCGGGGCGGTGGCGCCGGTAGTGGGAGGTGCCATCGCCCAAGCCCTGGCCGGCTGGAGCGGCTCGCTGGCGGGGCTGCGGTTGGTGAACCTGCACGCGGTGTTCCTGGTGGCTACACTGCTGCGGGTGGTGCATGTGGTGGTGGTAGTACCAGCCCTGCCCGAGCCAGAGGCCCGGCCGGCCGCCGAACTGCTGGCCGACCTGCTGCGCGCCCCCGCGGAAACCGCGGGGGCCGCCGTGCGCCGACTGCTGGGCCGCTAATCCAGCGCCTCAAACGCGCTCCAGCCAAAGCAGGGCTGAAAGCACTTGCCCGGCGGGCTATTGCCAGCCTTGGCCACCCCTTCCTTGTTGCACCACACCTGTTGGGGGGACATTTTTTGGCCGGAGGGCGGGAAGAGGCCCGCATGCGCACAGTGCTTGCAGGCTTCGATGTTGCCGGTGGCCACCACGTCTTGGTGGCTCAGGGGGGCGGAACTCAGGGGCTGGCGACACGAGAAGCAAATGGTGCGTTTCACCGAGTTATCCGAGCCGCAAGACGGACACCGCATCATCTCGACCGGCATGGCAACACCTCCCATGCGGTACTGCGAAACGCGTATCCAATCAGTTTGAGTGCGGGCTACTGGTAACCCTTGCCTCTGCTGGACCCAGTTCCTCCCACTTCCAACCGTAGAGCCGGACGGTGCGCCTGGCCCTGGCCTCGTCCTCCAGGGGACCCTGATCGAAGCCGCTGTAATCGGGTTTGCGCCCCAGGTGGCGGGCCATTTCCGTCTCCCCAGCCATCAGCAGGCGCACCTCGTCGGCCTTGACTCTAAGGTAGCTAACGTGGTGGCGCAGGCTTTGCAGGTAGATCCCCCAAGCAACCAGTCCCAGGATGCCCAGGAAGAAGAGGGCAGATCCCCAGGTCACCATTCGGTTGCTTTCCCGGCGCCGCCCCATCAGCCATAGCACCAGGCCCAGCAGGCCGCCGGCCAGGACCAATATGTACCCCAACTGCGCCAAGCCCACCGCCGCTGCCCTCCCACTACCTGCTGGCAGTCTACCACAAGAGCCGTTGCGCGGCAATATGCGGTGGGTAGCCTCGCCGCCGGTCAGGGGGCGGGCCGCTCGTCGGGGGCGGGGCTGGCCTCGGGCTTCTCCTCAGCCAGCCGCACCCGGTAGAGCCGGTGATGCAGCAGCCAGGCCCCCGCCGCCGCCGCCAGCACCAGCACCAGCCCCAGGTGCCCCGCCTGGCGCAGCAGGCGCAGGATGGCGGGCCATTCCTCGCCCACCAGGTAGCCCAGGGTGACCGCGAAGCTCACCCACAGGCCGGAGCCCACCAGCGTGTAGGCCATGAACCGGGGATAGCTCATCCGCACCAGGCCGGCGGGCAGGGAAACCACTGCCCGCAGCCCGGAAATGAGCCGGCAGATCAGCACCGCCCGGGCGCCATAACGGCCAAACCAGCGCTCGGTCAGGGCCAGCCGGTGCTCGTTAAGCAGCACAAACCGCCCGTAACGCAGCACCAGGGGGCGGCCACCGTAGCGGCCCACGCCGTAGGAAAAGGTGGACCCCACCACCACCCCGCCCAGGCCGGCGGCGATGGCGCCGGGCAGGCTGAAGTCCCCCTGGGCCACCAGGAAGCCGGCGAACAGGAGCACGATCTCCGAGGGGATGGGCACGCAGGATGACTCCAGGGCCATGAGCACAAAGACCCCGGGATAGCCCAGGTGCCCGATGAAGCGGGTGAGGGCGGCCACCAGGTGCTCGAGCTCCAGCCCCATCAGGTGGCCTGCTCCTCCATGCCGATGCCCCAGGAGCGCTCCAGCAGGTCGGGGGCATAGCAGCGGAAGGCCACCAGGGTCTCCGTGTTCAGCACCCCCTCCGTCTTGGCCACCTGCTCGGTCACCACCTCGGCCAGCCGCTCGAAATGGCGCACCCGCACGATCGCCACCAGGTCATAGGGACCGGTGACCGAGTACACCTCGGGCACCTCGGGGAAGCTGGTGAGGGCGGCCGCGGTCTCCGGGATCCGCCCCTTGTCCACATTGATGAGCACGAATGCCGTGATGGTGTCGGATATCACCGCCCGGGGCCTGACCTCCGCTTGGGGCTCGGTAGCTGGTTTCATGGCGGCCTCCTGCGTCAGCGCTCCAGCTCGTAAACGGCCCAGGAGCGGCCGATCACCGGCAGCGCGGTATTGCGCACCGGGATGCCGGCCTGGGTGGTTCCCCGCTCCACACCGTGGTGGGCATGGCCGTGCAAGATGATGTCGGCGCCCAGCCGGTCAATCGGTTCCGAGAGCAGCGAGCTGCCCAGGAACGGGTAAAGCTCCGCCGGTTCCCCATCCAGGGTCTGCACCACGGGCGAGTAATGCAGCACCACCACCCGCACCTCGGCCTGCAGGGAGCCAAGACCCTCTTCGAGCTTGGCCGCCTCTTCCCTGGTGACACCGATAAAATCCTTGATCTCCTGCTCCCCAAACGGGGTCAGGCAGCGGGCGCCAAATCCACCGCAGAATCCCTTGGTGCCGGCAAACCCCACGGTCAGGTCGCCTACCTTCAGGGTGACGGTGGCGCCGTTCAGGAAGACCGCCCCGGCGTCGGCCAGCACACCGGTGATGGAGTGGTCGCTGCGGGCGTGCACGTCGTGATTGCCCAGCACCGCCACCATGGGGATGCGCGCCTTTGCCAATTGCTCGGCCAGGGAACGCGCCTCTGCCATCAGGCCCTGGCCGGTCAGGTCGCCGGGCAGCACCAGCACGTCCGCAAACTCGTGCACCCGGTCGAAATGGTGCCGGTAGGAAGCCCGGCGCTGCTCGTGCCAGTGGATGTCAGCCACCACCGCCAGTCGAATCTTAGCCATGAAGCATGCTACTGCCCGCTCCGGACCGGCACGGGGATGGTTTCCTTCTCCCCCGTGGGACGGCGCACGGGCCTCACCTCCAGCCTGTTATCCACCGCCCGCACCCCTTCGGCCCGGCTGGCGGCCGCCACCGCTGCTTCCGCTTGCTGGGGGCTGTCCACGTGCCCGTACAGGATGACCACGCCGTATTCGGTGGTCACCCGCAAGTCAAGCGCGCTTACCCGCGGCTCCAGCGCGATCTGCTCCCTGACCTTGGTGGTGATCAGCTCGTCATTCAGTGTCAGCGGCATGGCCCCCCTCAGCCCAGCACGCCCCCCACCAGCCAGCCTACCAACACGATGCTGGCAAATCCGAGCCCGGCGTCCAGGACGATGGTCCGCCTTTCATGTTCCCACATTTCTTTGAGCAGCGCAAACACCACCACGTACAGGAAGGAGCCGGCGACCGCCCCCAGCACCACCCCCAGGGCACGCGCGGGCACGCCATGCAGCAGCAGGCCTACCGCCGCCCCCGCCCCTGTGATCAGCTCCACCGCGGCGGTGATCGCCACCGCCAGCGCGGGCCGGGCGCCTGCCGCCAGCGCCAGGCTGGCCAGGGAGAGGCCCTCCGGCACCTTGTGGTAGGTAACCGCCAGCAGGATCACCGCCCCCAGGGCAGGGCGAGCCTCGTGGCCAGCGGCGAGGGCCAGGCCGTCCATAAAGGCGTGCAGGCTGATGGAAATCAGCAGCAGCACCCCCAGACGCAGGTAGCCCCGCTCGCCATCCAGGGCGGTGGCATTGCAGGCGGGGCAGATCACGTAGAGCCAGCGGCCCACCGAGTAGAAAAGCCCAAAGCCGGCCGCCGCCGCCAGCAGCGCAGGCAGCCCGCCGCCCAGGTGCAAGGACTCCGGGAGAATGCTCAGCAGGCTCACCGCCAGCAGGGCACCGGCGGCGAAGCTGATCATGCCGCAAAGCACCCGGTGGCTGATCCGCCCCAGGTAGGCCGCCGCCACCCCGCCCGCCACCGCCGCCAGCACCGCCACCAGGGCGCGCAGCAGAATCAGGGGGGTGGTGCCTAGCCCGGACACCACCTAATCCACCTCTGCCGCCTGGCGCAGCCGGCGCAGCGTGGCGCCCAGACCCGGCTGGCGCTGGAACAGCGAGGAGCCGCCTACGATCATGGTGGCCCCCTGGCGCACCGCCAGGCGGATGTTGGCCTCGCTCATGTTGCCGTCCACCATGATCTCGGCCTGCTGCTCGCTCTTGGCCAGCAGGTCCGCCACCTGCCCGATCTTGGGCAGGCAGGCCGGGAGCAGGCTCTGGCCGGCAAAGCCCGGGTTCACCGTCATTACCAACACCAGGGAGAGGTCCGGCAGCACATGTTCGATGGTGCACACCGGGGTGGCGGGGTTGAGCGCCACCCCCGCCTGCGCTCCGCACTCCCGGATCAGGCTCAGCGTGCGCTGCAGGTGGGGGCAGGTTTCCACATGGGCGACAATGATATCGGCGCCCGCCTCCCGGAAGTCCGGGATGTAGCGGTCAGGCTGCTCGATCATCAGGTGGGCGTCCACCGGCAGGCGGGTGAGCCCCCGCACCGCCGCCACCATGGCCGGCCCAAAGGTGATGTTGGGTACGAACACGCCGTCCATGATGTCCATGTGAAAACCGTCGGCGCCTGCCTGCTCCAGCTCCGCCACCTCCTCCGCCAGGCGGGTCCAGTCGGCACACATCAGCGAGGGGAATATCTTCAGGCTCATGCACAGCTCCGTTCTTTGATAAAGGCCTCCAGTGCCGCCCGGGTGGGCATGGAGGGCTGGGCACCGAAGACGGTGGTGGCCAGGGCCCCGGCATAGTTGGCAAAGCGGGCCGCCTCCACCAGCCCGGCGCCCTCGCACAGGGCCACCGCCAGGGCGGCGGTGAAAGCGTCGCCGGCGGCGGTGGTGTCCACCGGGCTCACCTTGATCGCCGGCAGGTGCTGCGTGCCCCGATCCTCGTGCACCAGGCAGCCCCGGGCACCCAGCTTCAGCACCACCGACCGGCAGCCCTGCTCCCGCAGGGCGGCCGCCGCCCGCGCCGCCGCGGCCGCGCTGTCCACCTCGATGCCGGTGAGGGCGGCCGTTTCCGTCTCGTTGGGCGACACCACGTCCGCCAGGGCCAGCAGGGCCGGCGCCAGCTTGCGGGCCGGTCCGGCATCCAGTATCACCCGCACCCCTGCCTGCCTGCCGGCACGCATCACCGCCTCCAGGGCGGGCAGGGGCACCTCCAGCTGCAGCAGCAGGGCGTCCGCCTCCTCCAGCAGGGGCGCCAGGGCGCCCACGTGGCCCGGATCGTTCTTGCCGTTGGCGCCCGGGGCCACTACGATGCTGTTCTGCCCGGATGCCTCCACCATGATCAGGGCAATGCCGGTGGGGGTCGCCGGCTCCCGGCGCACCCGGCAGGTGTCCACCCCTGCCGCCTGCAGCGTCTGCAGCAGCTGGCTGCCAAAGGCGTCCTCGCCCACGCTGCCGGCTATCGCGGTCTGGGCGCCCAGGCGGGCGCAAGCCACCGCCTGGTTGGCCCCCTTCCCCCCGGGCACGGTCGCGAAATCGCTGCCCGTCACCGTCTGGCCGGGGCGGGGGATCACCGGGGTGGTGACCACCAGGTCCATATTCAGGCTGCCGTAAACCACGATCCTTGCCATCTGCCGGGCCGCCTGGGCTTCCTCTTTCTCCTGCCGCTAACGGCTTCCCTGCCTTGGGGCAGCGGCAGGAAAACCGGGGCTGGCAGCAAAGATTCTCTCGTGAGTCTACCTTACAGGAGGAGCCATGCCTGCGGCAATATGCCTGGGCGAATTGCTCATTGATTTCGTCTCCCAGCGCATGAACCAGCCCCTCTCTGCCCTTCCCCCCTTCCTGGGAGCGGCAGGCGGCGCACCCGCCAACGTGGCGGTGGGCCTGGCCCGCCAGGGGGTGGACGCCGGGTTCGTGGGCAAGGTGGGAGACGACCCCTTCGGCCAGCACCTGCAGCGCACCGTGGCCGAGGCCGGGGTGGACACCAGCCACCTGCTCACCACCGCCCAGGCCCGCACCACCATCGTGTTCGTCGCCCAGCGCAGCGACGGCCGCAAGGACCTCTGCTTCTACCGCCACCCCGGGGCCGACATGATGCTCGCCCCTGCCGACCTGGATGCCGACTACCTGGCCTCCGCCCAGCTTTTCCACTTTGGCTCGGTCAGCCTGAGCGCCTCCCCCCAGCGGGAGGCTACGGTGGAGGCGGTACGCATGGCCAAGGCCGCCGGCGCCCTCATCTCCTATGACCCCAACTGGCGGCCCGGCGTATGGGCGGACGCGGGGGAGGGGAAGGCCTGGATCTGGCGCATGATGGATGCGGCGGCGGTGGTGAAGCTGGCAGAGGAGGAGTTTGAGTTCGTCACCGGCACCAGTGACCAGGAGGCCGGTTGCCAGCGGGTGCTGGAGATGGGCCCGGAGCTGGTGGTGGTGACCCGGGGCAGCCAGGGCTGCTACTACCAGACCCGGCGGCTTAAGGGCGCGGTGAGTGGATTTGCGGTGGCGGTGGTGGACCCCCTGGGAGCAGGGGACGGGTTCAACGCCGCCATGCTGGCCCGGCTGCTGGGCGCCGGCCCTCCCAGCCAGATGAGCCGGGCGGAGCTGGACGCCATCATGACCTGGGCCAATGCCGCCGGCGCCCTCACCTGCATGAGCAACGGCGTGATCCCTTCCCTGCCCACCACCGACCAGGTTTCCCAATTCCTCGACCGGCAAAGGCACGGCTTTGAGTGAAGAGCGCGAACGGCAGAAGGCAGACTACCTGCGCCGCTGCTACGAGGCAGTGGACGGACTGTGGTTCGTCAAGGTGGAAGAGGACCTGGGGTTCGCGCGCGCCCTGGATCTGGACGAGCGGGTGTGGAAAATCGTGCCCAAGATCCAGGCCCGCAAGGCCAAGGAGCTCACCGGCGCCGGCGACGGCCTGCCCGGCCTCGCCCAGGCGCTGGCACTGAGCTTTGAGGCCGAGGGCTTCCAGGTGTCCCTTACCACCGGCCCTGGCCGGCTGCTGGTAAGCGTGCGCGCCTGCCCCTGGGTGGAGCTGCTGCGCAAGTCCCAGCGCATGCACCTGGCGGAGCCTATCGCCAGGGTAATCTGCAGCGCCACCTGGAGCACCTGGGCCCGGGAGTTCGGCGTCACCTTCTTCCTGGACGAGCTCGCCTGCTCCCGGGACGGCTGCCGCCTGCGCTTCACCGAGTAGGCAGCACCCGCTCCAGCCCCTGGGCCACGTCCAGCATGGGGGTGGCCAGCACCTGGCCTGCCCGCGCGCTTTCCAGACTGGCATCCCGGGGCCGGGGAGCCTTGCCGGGGGAAAGCTGCGGCTCCGGCTGCACCAGGGCGGGGTCGGCTCCCACCCGGGCCGCCACCCGCCGCGCCAGCTCCCGTCGGCTCACTCGCTCCCTACCCGCCACGTGCAGCAAGCCCTGGTAGTCCCCGGTCGCCAGCTCCAGCAGCGCGTCCCGCACCGTGAGCGCATCCACCGGCGTGCGCAGCTCAGCCTCGCTGTGCTGCGTCGCCTTGCCTGCCTCCAGGGAGGAGAGCAGCCGCTCCAGGTAGCCAGGCGGCCCCGCCAGCGCCGGCAGGCCGTACACCATGGACAGCCGGGCCACCGCCCAGGAGGGGGCCAGGGCGGCCACCAGCCGCTCCATCTCTACCTTGGTCTGCCCGTACCAGTTGACCGGGGAGGGCGGGTCGTCCTCCCGATAGCCCCCCCGGACGCCGTCAAAGACGGTGTCCGTGGAGCAGGCTACCAGGCGGGCGCCCCATTCCCGGCAGAGCTCGGCCACGTGGCGAGAGCCGGTGACGTTCACCGCCCAGGCCAGCTCCTGCTCTCGCTGCGCCAGGTCAATGTTGGAGATGGCGGCACAGTGCACCACCGCCTGGGGCCGGGCCTGCTGGAAGACGGCTGCCACCTGTTCCCGGTCGGTGAGGTCGGCCACCAGCCAGGTCACGCCGGGCAGCTGGTCGGGCGCGGCCACCACGTCGGTGGCCCATGCCTGGTGCTGGCGGGCGGCCTGGACGCACAAGTTCCCGCCGATCAGGCCGGTGCCGCCGCTGATCAGGATGCGCATGCGGCTACACTTCCACCTCGCCGCCGGCCCACCTACCGGTCAGGCGGCGGGCAGGCTCCAGGCGCCAAAGGTGAAGGCATAGGCGGTGAACTGGTCGGAGCCGGAGGCGAGGGTGAGGGCGTGCGCTCCGTACTCACCCCAGATCAGCCGGTACATGCGGGGCTCGTCCACCTTCACGTAGGTAGCCTCGCCCTCCCGGGTGACGTCCTGCCCGGCAAACCGCTCGGGCACGCTCACCCCGTCCAGGCGCAGGTAAACCCGGTAGGCCCGCTCCGGACTGCCTGCCAGCACCAGGTTCACCTCCTGGGCCAGGTACTCCAGGATCAGGTAATCCTGCTCCGGGGTGTCGGTGCTGCGGGCATGCCGGATGCTTTGCGGGCCTGCCACCCAGGGCCCCTGCAGGTAGGCGGCGTTGAGCAGGTGGGCACCGGTGTCCTGGTAGTCCGTCACCGCGTTGCGCCGATAGCCCTGGGGCAGCTCACCCCGCTGGTAGCCCAGGTAAAGCTCCGGGGTCTGGGGTAGGATCCGGGCCTCCGGCCGGTCCTGAGGCCGCACTGGCTCCATGAGCGGGATATTGGCCACCTCCGGGTCGAGCTGGCGCAGCAAGCCCTGGATGGCCGCCTCCGTCTGCCGATAGCCGCCCTCCCCCGAGTGGTCCTCCACCACCCCCCCCTCCCGGTCCAGCAGGAAGTGGCGGGGCCAAACGTTGTTGCGAAAGGCCCGCCAGATGCGGAAATGGCTGTCCAGGGCCACCGGGTAGGTGATGCCTTGCCGCTCCAGGCCCCGGCGCACGTTGTCCGGCACCGCCCCCAGGTCAAACTCGGGGGCATGCAGGCCGATGATGGTGAGGCTCCGGTCCTGGTAGCGGCGCCACCACTCCACCAGGTAGGGGAGGGTGCGCAGGCAGTTCGCGCAGGTGTAGTCGAAGAAATCGAGCAGCACCGCCCGCCCCCGCAGCCAGGCCAGCTCCAGGGGCGGGGAGTTTAGCCAGCCCTCCGCCTGGCCCAGCACCTCCGGTGCCCGCCGACCCTCCCACGATTGCCGCATGATGGGCCTTATCACCGGCATAGCCGCCTCCCTCGCCGTACCGCCCATAGTGTAGGGCAAAGAGGCCGATTGTGTCGGGCGCTGGCCCGACAAGTCGTCAGCGCAGGTGCGCATGCCGGCAGGAGTACCCTCCTGCCGGGAGAAGAATAGCCCTGGAGCCTATGCCTTGCCCGAGTAGGTACCCTGCGCAGGGCAGACGGCCTGATCTACCCGGAAGGAGGTTGTCACATGCGTCACTTCACTATCCTCTTGGCCTGCTTGCTGGTGGGGGTGACGGTAAGCTCGGCCCTGGCCGCAGGCTATGTCACCACCATCGGGACCGGCGAGGACAAGATCACTGTGGCGGTAGTGAGCGGCACCCCCTACGAGATGGGATACTCCTATGGCCAGCTGATGGCCACCGAGGTCAAGGCCTGCATGGGCCGCTTCCTGGCCGACGCCCAGAAAGGCGACCCCCGCGCCACCAACGAGAACCTGGACCAGGCCTGGGCGGCGGTGCGCCCCTACGTGCGCATGCGCTTTGTCGAAGAGATGAAGGGCCTGGCCGCCGGCGCCGGCATCAGCTACGATGACTTGCGGCGCGCCCACTGCATCAGCCTGGTCGGCGACTACTCCTGCAGCGGCGTGGCGGTCTGGGGACCGGCCAGTGCCAACGGCCACTTGTACCAGATCCGCAACCTGGACTGGAGCACGGACCTGGGCCTGCAGGACCACCCGGTGATCACCGTGTACTTCCCCAAGGAGGGCGTGCCCCATGCCAACGTGGCTTTTGCGGGCATGATCGGCAGCCACTGCGGCCTGAATGCCGAGGGGATCGCACTTACCGAGAAGGGAGGCACCCCCAGCGCGGACTACCCCTTTGACCTGCGAGGCGTGCCCTTCTTCGTCATGTTCCGCGACATCCTGCAGGACGCCCGCAGCCTGGAGGACGCCCGCCGCATCGTCACCGAGTCCCGCCGCCATAAGAAATACCACTTCGTTATCGGCGATGGTGACCTGCCAGGCGCCCTTAAGGTGCGGGCCTTCACCCCCGGGCTCGACATCTGGACGGACCAGGACTCCACCGACGAGGTGGCCCCCAAGGTGATGCCCAACGTGGTCTATGTCACCATGCACAACGACATCGCCTACCAGCACCTGCAGGACAACTTCGGCAAGTATGACCCCGAGCGCATGATTGATCTCTCCCGCAAGGTGGGCACCGAAGGCGCCCTCACCTACGTAGTGTTCGACGCTACCGCCCGGGAGATGTGGGTGGCCTATGCCCACGGCCCCCAGCCTGCCAAGGACCGCCCCTACGTGCACTTCCGCCTGGCCGACTACCAGCCGCCTGGCGCTGGCCAGGGCCAGTAGGGCCTGCAAAGCAAACACAGGGGCAGGCTCCGCAGGGAGCCCGCCCCTGTCGCTTGTCCTGGCGGCTACTGCACCAGGTCGGCCAGCGCCTGGGCCAGCCCAGCCTCCACATCGAGCCCGACGGTGGGGCCGGTGCTCACGCTGGTCTCGTAGCCATATTCCGGCGTGCCGTAGTCGTAGGGGTACATCATATACCCCAGCTCGTCCTGGCACAGCCCCAGCACCATCTTGTGGGGCGCGGTCAGGATCGCCTCCTTGATGTGCAGGCCGATCTTGGGATAGGGCTCGCCCGGAGTGGTGGCGATCTGCAGGCCGCCGATCTGGATCACGCTCACCCGGGTCAGCACCCCCATGCCCAGCGGGCTGGCTGGGTTGGGGCCAAGGCGGTTGGGCCCGCTGCGCAGCAAGCCGGTGAGCATGCCGTAGTAAAGCCCGGCGTTGTAAAGGGGCACGTTCAGGTCCCGGCTGGCACAGGCAATGCTGGGGTTCGCCTCCAGCTCCGCCGCCGCCGCTCCCTGCAGGGCCTTGCTCCCCAGGGCGCGGCCGATGCGCTCGCACTCGGCCCAGGTGCGCACCTGCTGGTCCACGGTTACCATGGCCCCCAACGCCCCCTGCAGCCAGATGGCGGTGCCGCCCGCCTGCTCCTCGATCTGCTGGTAGGCATAGTGGCCGATATCGCAGGAGATGTACTTCCATACCAGGGGATCGTCATGGTTGCCGCCCGCCACCTCCGGGTGGCAGGCGAAGTTGAAGACGGTGGCGATGGTGTCGGTGAAATGCGGATTCGCCTGGTGGCGGGCCTCCACCCGCATCACCGATACCTCGTAATCCTGCGGCCCCCGGCCCCGCCCCGGGTTCCAGGGCGGGCTGTCGGCCTGGAACCAGCGCTCGTTGCCGTTATACGCGATGCGGTCCTCCGGCGTGGTCATGGCCGAGCCAAAGCAAAGCCGGGCCGGGCGGCTGTTCTGCTTGGCTCCCACGATGGCGGCCGCGGTCTGCTCCTGCGCATAGTGGATGTAGGCCTCGTCCCACCCCGGCTCGGTCTCCGAGGGCCCCCACAGGCCGATCACATCCGGGCCCGAGTGCGTGTGCGTGTTGCCGATAAAGACGTTGGGGCCCACCTGGTCGGCCACCGCCTGCACGATCTGGTCCAGGTCGGGCTTCATCATCCCCACCAGGTCCAGGCTCACCAGCACCAGCTCCGTCCTGCCATCGCTCAGGTAGAGGGCGCGCGCCCACAGGTCGTCGTGCACACCCTCCATCATGCGGTTCTCACCCCATCCGCCCATGTACTGGGGCGTAAGCGGGGTGATGGTCACCTTGGCCGCTCCCGCCTGCAGGCGCCCGAAGGCAGAGCAGCCGGGCGTGCCGGCAACCGCCGGCAAGCAGGCCATGGCCCCCACCACTACAGCCAGGAAAAGGAACCGGATACGGTAGCTCATTGCTGCCTCCCTTTCCCCCCTCTCGCTCAACCTCATTGCCGCAACTTCCATGCCAGGCCGCTCCCCAGGGGTCAAGAAAGCATGCCAGCCGGCCGCCTGCCGCCCCTGCGCCCGCCCTGCGGCCGCAAAGGAAGGCAGGCCCGGCCTGCCACAGGTCAGCGCTATTGCAGGTAGGAAGGGTCGCCCATCAGCTCCAGGTAGGCCCCCAGCTGCTGCCGGCGCGCCTGGAAGGCCGCCAGCAGGCCGTCGGCGGTCTCCTCGATGGTGCGGTGGTTGTTGGTATAGGGGTCCTGGCCGGTGGCGGCGTTCACCTGGGCGATCCACTCGGCGGGAATGGGCTCCACCCCCGACAGCGCTCCCGCCAGTCCGCCCGCAATGGCCGCCAGGCAGTCCGTGTCCCGGCCAAAGTTGACCGCGGTGATGATCGCCTCCCGAGGATCGCCCCGGGTTAGGGCGAAGACGGCCAGCCCCTTGGGCACCACTTCACTCGCCTCCGACATGCTGTAAACGAAATGGCGGCCGCCCTCGTAGTACTGGTAACACTCCGCCCGCAGGGCGGCGGCATCCTGGTGCTTCGCCGCCAGGTCCAGGGCGCGGCTCACCTCCCGCTCGATGGTGTCGTAATGCGCGTAAAGGCTGCCCGCCTCGGCCCGGTAGTGGACAAAGCGGCGGGCAGTCTCCAGCACCGACTCCACCGTGGCCTGGGGCTGGCAGGCCTCGGCGATGGCGGCGTTATACAGGGCGGCCCAGCGCAGGGCGTAGGCGGTGTCCCGGGCATACACCTTGCCCACCTCAAAGCAGTCGTCCGCCGCCCCCTGCGGGTCGCCGGCGTTGATCAGGCCAATGGGGTGGGAGGCGCGGGCCATGGAAATCTGGTTGAAAAAGGGCCACAGCCGCCCCAGCTCCGAGGGCGGCACCCCCGTGCGTGCCATTTCCAGCAGAGAGCGGTCGAAGCCCTCCTGCTTGTACACCATTTTCGCGGGATCGAGGTCTCGCAGCCAGACCGCCACCAGGTCGTGGGCCTGGATGCGGTCGCCCTTCTCGATGATGGCGGTGGCCATCAGCTTCTGGCGCTCGATGCCGTCTTCCGTGGTGCCCGGCAGGCGCTCCCAGTCGGTAATCGCCGTATAGTGCCGGTAGGGGAGGAGCCGGTCCAGCGTGCCATAGGTCTCCTGGATGCGCTGTGGGCTCCAGCCCTCCACTGCCGCCCCCATCGCCGATCCCACCCCCGAGCCGGCAATGCAGCCCCGGAACTTCTGCCTCAGCGTGACCACGTATCTGCCTCCTCAGGGGAACTGATTGTAGTAGGCCTCCACCGCCTGGTAGTCCACCGTCTCGTCCGGCGGCATGCCCAGGCGCTCGTAAAGCTGGCGCCGCCCCCGCATGTCGGCCAGCAGAATGGCCCGGGCATGCCCCGCCACCTCCGCCGCCACCTCGGCCGGCACCACCACCACCCCGTCGTCGTCAGCCCCCACCAGGTCGCCCGGGCGCACCTGCACCCCACCGCAGGCGATGCGGGCGCCCACCTCTGCCACCTCGATGCGGCCGGGAATGATGGTCCGGCCCCGCCCCCGGGCGCAAATGGGCGTCCTCTGCCGGGCCAGCTCTCCCGTGTCCCGGCAGCAGCCGTCAGTGACGATCCCCACCGCCCCCTGGGCCATTGCCCCCAGGCTGTTGGCCGACCCCCAGAAGCCCACCTCCGGCCCCCCGCCCGACTCGGTGACGATCACGTGCCCCGGCTGCACCAGGTGCTCAATCCCGGTGTGGCCCACCTCCCGGAACCAGAGGTCGTGGGCGTGTACGATCTCCTCGGTGGTCTGCAAGCGCCACATGGGGCGGTTGGCCGGCACACAACGCACGGTGAGCGCCACCCCCCAGAACTTCATCCCCGGCCATATCGGCCGCACCTCCGGCGTCATCAGCCCCAGGTTGAAGTAGCCAATGCCGTCCAGGGCATCGCACACGTCCACCACCCGCAGGTAGCGGTAGTGCTGGCGCAGTTCAAAGGGGTCTGTGCTGGCCACCTTCGCCTCCTCGCTTACAGCTTGGCCCACAGCTTCCGCACATAGTCCGCGGCGCTGCTCGCTGCCCGGTCCAGCACCGGCTCGCTGCCCCCCTCCACGAACGGCGCACACATCTCAAACGCGATCCAGCCGTCATACCCCGCCGCCTTCAGCTCCCCCAGGAAGGCCCGATAGTCAATGAAGCCCTCCCCCATGGGCACCATCTGCAGGTGGTCCTCCTGGCGCACGTAGTTGGTGAGATGCCACTGGTAGTGGTAGCGGGGCCGGCGCTGGTAATCGCATACCGTGGTGAAGACCGTCCAGGCCGCCATGTGCCGGGCCGCCTCCGCCAGGTCCTGCCCCTGCACCGCCGCCGACCAGGCGTCAAAGGCCGCCCGGCAGTTGGGCCGGTTCACTTGCCCCAAGAGGTCGGCCATGGTCAGGTAGTGGCCGCCGATGCAGTGGTGGTTTTGCACCGCCAGCGTTACTCCCAGCGGCGCCACCTGGTCGCTCGCCTCTTGCAGGATGCCGATCACCCGGGGCAGTTGCTGGCTGTAGGGCAGGTGCGGCCGCTCATAGGCGGTGAAAATGCGCACGTATTGGCATTCCCACTCCGCCGCCAGCTCGCCCAGGTGCCGCAGGTAGAGGATTTCCTTCTCCGCATAAGGGTTGTCCGGGTGGTCCCAGCCGGCGAAGAAATCAGTGTAACCGGCAATGCAGGCTGCCTCCAGCCCCTCCGCCGCCATCATCCGCTTTAGGCGCCGCCGGCGGCGGGGGTCCAGATCCAGCAGGGAGGCATGCGGCCGCTTGGCCATGATCTCCAGCCCCTGGTAGCCCAGGCTGGCTGCCTTGCGCACCACCGCCTCCAGCGGCAAGCTCACCTGCCCGGGCCACACCCCGGCATAGCTGACCGTGTGCAGTGCCAGCTTCATCTCGCTATCCTCCAGACGTGTACGGCTTCCGGCCCGCCCGCACCGCCTCCCGCCAGGAGCCAGAGCTCCAGGCCTGCTCGGGGCCGCGCCGGTCCACCCGCCGCAGGTAGATGCGGCCGTTCACCATCAGCTTCCCCACTGCCCACCAGGCCGAGCGCACCGGCTGATCCCGCAGCGCCACCTGGAACGCCACCTCCCGCCGCTCCCCGGGCGCCAGCGACAGGCCCAGCGTGCGGGGGGTGATCTCCGCCAGGGAGAGCGCCCCCACCACCGCCGCCGGCCAGGTCTCCACCGGCGAGGCGATCGCCACCTCGCACTCCAGGCTCTCCGTGCCCGGGTTGTCCAGGGTCACCACGATCCGGCCCTCCTCCAGGCGCATGGCAAACAGGGGCTCCACCGCCCGCCCCACCTCCAGCACATCCTGGAACTCCTGGCCGTCACGCTCGTAACGCAGCTTGATCTGCCCCGAGGCCTCCGGCGAAGGCCGGCTCACCACCACCGGTAACACGGCGTGCCCCAGCGCCGGCAGGTCGTAGTCAAAGCTGGTGCGCTCTGCCCACCAGCCCTGGGGCAGCAGCAGGCGCACCTGGCCCCGGGCCGGGCCGTCCACGTAATCGTTGACCACATTCACATTCAGGCGCAGCTTGCCGCCCGCCAGGTCCTCGGCATCCCGCCCCAGGGAGGCCACCACCGTCTCATAGCCCATGGGCATGGTGCCGGCGTCGTGCTCCCAGGAACGCACAAACACCGGCTGCGCCGCCTCCGCCTGGGGACCGAGGGCGGCGGGCACCGGCTCATCCGTCAGCGCCCGGGTGATCACCCCGTAGGTCTCAATGGAGAACGGCCCGCAGCCAAAGGGCAGCTCCTGCCCGGCCGCCTTCATCGCTGCCCCCGGCTGCTCCAGCAGGTTGCTGGCGAAGGTCCGCGCCACCTGGGGGAGGAAGCGGAAGGTGCCCCGGGCCGGCCGCCCCTGCGCCTCGTAGTAGCGCAGGGCCAGGCCTCGCTCCGGCAGCTCCGCCGCCTGGGCGCGCATCCCCGCCAGCGGGTTGCCCAGGCCCTTCACCGCGCTCACCACCACCCCCGGCGCATCCACCGAGAGGAAGCTCGCCGCCTCCGGCAGCGCCTCGCCGCTGCCCGTTACCGGCACCACCACGATGGGGTCATTCACCTCCAGCGCCTGCCGGTAGGCCTGCGCCTCCCGCCAGGAGCCCGGGTGCGGATAGAGGCTGTAGGTGTAGACGTGCGTGCGCTGCTCGGGCACGTAGTTCGTGCCCTGGATATTCCCGCTCGCCCCGTACCAGCGGCAGGTGTGAAACAGCAGCAGCGCCAGCACCCCGCCCCGCTCCACGCTGCAGGCGATATTGCCGGTGTTGATCAGGGTGACGCCGTAGTCATCCACCTGCCCCGCCTTCTCTGCCGCCAGCGCCGGCACCTCTGCCGCCTCTGCCGCCGCCAACTGCGCACCGATGCCCTCCACCATCTCCGCCAGGGCCGCCGGGTCGGGCGCGCCCAGGATCAGGGTCCTCATGGGCTTGCCTTCCCGGTTGTCCCGGTCCACCAGAAACAGGGCCGCCGGTCCCGCCGCCATCCGCCGCCTGAACTCGGCCGCCTGCCCCGGCGCCGCCGCCAGCAGCCTCTGGGCAAACTGGTTGGGCGCTGCCGGCGTGGTGAGCACCAGCCGGAAATCCTGGTAAAGCAGGTCATCGTTCACATTGGCAAGCAGGGTGCCGATGGTGGGCTGGTCCTGGTCGGGCCAGGGCGTCACCGGGATGCCTTTCTTGGTGAGCGCCACCAGCAGCGCCTCGGACGCCTGGGCCAGCGCGCCGTCGGCCGGGCTGATCAGCGCCGTCATCCCCAGGCAGCAGGTGCCGGCCTCACCCAGGTTCAGCTTCACCGTAGGCCCATACTCCATCCAGCGGTCGGCGGGATAGACCGCACAGCCGCTGAACATCAGCATCTGGTGCGTGCGGAAATCGAGCAGTCCCTTGCTCTCCCGCCGCACCACCGCACAGTAGCGGTCGTCGAAGGTAGGCACCGCCCCTGCCAGGCTGGTGGGGAAGGTCACCACGAACAGGTCGTCCTCGTATTGGTAGTCCTCCAGCAAGATGCGGCAGTCCACCCGGTCCACGCCCTCCATCAGGCTGAACTCATGCCGCACCGCGGGCAGCACGTCGCTCAGCCGCTGCTCCAGCACCAGGGTCTGCATCACCTCGCCCACCAGGGCGTGCACCTGGCCCGGGCAGTCGCGCCCGTAAAGGGCCTGGCCGGTGGTGTAGATCTCGTGCTGGGTCTCGTGGCGCTCAGGCACCTCACGCCGCAGCGACACCTCGCCGCCCACCATGCCGCCGCTGATATCCAGCAGCTCCCGGCCCGCCCGCTGGTCATACAGCGACACCAGGCCGCCCCGCCTGCCGTCGGCGCGCAGGCGGAAGGCCGAGCTCTCGATGCTGTCCGCCTCCACCCGCCGGGTGTCGGTGGCCGGCCGGGTCGGCTGGGAGGTCAGGTAGTAGGTGGTGTAGCCCAGCGAGGGCACGCAAGCCACGAAGGCGATCTGCGCCTGGTTCCCCTCCCGGCCCAGCACCTGGCAGGGCACGGGTTGGCCGGCGCTATCCCGCAGCCCGAACTGGCTCCACCCCTCGGGCACGCTCACCGTGGTGCGGCAAATATCCCGGCGCTCCCAGCAGTGGGGGTTAAACAGCCGCAGCGCCACCTCGTGCGCTGCCGGCGCCGCCTGGGCTGCCCGGCTGAGGTAGGCCAGGGCATCCGAGAGCACCCCCTGCGCCAGCTCGCAGGCCTCCCGGTAGCCCACCATCAGGTCCACATACGAGATCTCGTTGTGGGTGCCGGTGATGGAATCGTGGTGCTGGCCGCAGAGCAGCTGCCGCCAGGCCTTGTCCAGCGGCCGCTCGGGATAGCTGGCCCCCAGCAGCCCGGCAAAGGTGGAGAACTTCTCGGCGCTGATCAGCCAGTTCTCGGCGATGCGGTTGCCGATCTTGAGCTCGATGCGGCTGAGCGCTGTCCCCGCGTGATAGAGCGACATGTCTCGTGACGTCAGCGGCAGACCTACCCCCGCCAGGGCGCATTCCCGCTCGATGGCCTGGTGGAACTCCGAGGGCACGGCCATCTGCACCTTGGGCACCAGCCGTTCCAGCCAGTCCGTGGGCGCCGTCTTGTCGCACCCGCCCAGGAAGCTGCTGATACCCAGCACCGTCGCCCCCTGCCGGTCCACGTGCCCCCGCCGGTGCACCAGGTAGCTGCCGTCCGGGGAGACGTGCCGGAACAGGGGCGGGAAGCCGAAAATGGACTTGTCCCAGCCCACGCCGCTGCAGCCCCCCTTAGCCGCGATCTGCGACATCTGCGCCGGGTGCCCGAAGACATCGCCCGGCGAGTAAATGTGGCAGCGCCGCCCCAGCACCTCCTCGTGCCAGAGCTGGCCGTACACCAGGTTGCGCACAAAGGTTTCGCCACAGCAGTTCAGCTCCTGCGGCTGGTTGTAGAAGACGTCGGATTCCGCCCGCCCCTCCCGGTGCGCCCGCCGCAGGGTCTCCCGGTGCGCCGGGAACATGTCGAAGTACGGCTTCAGGTAGTCAATCTCGGAGAGCGTGCCCTTGAAGTTGGGGTCCCGCTCAAATTGCTCGCAGTAGCGGCGCACAATATCAAAGGCGCCCATGGCATAGACCCGCTGCTCCTCGTGGTAGGTGGTGTCAAAGTGAAAGTCGCTGTAAACATGAGCAGTGCCTCGGACGTCGGGCACTGGCAGCGGTAGGTAGGAGAACTTCACCGCCTGCCGCTCCCCGCCCACCTCCAGGGTCATCTCCGCCCCCACCGGCTCGCCCGGTGCCGCCTCCGGGGCGCGCAGGCGCAGCAGCTCGGAATGTCCGGGCGCCAGGGTCAGTGCCTCCGCCTCGCCCGCCACCGCCACTCGCACCGGGGCGGGCGCCGCCCCCAGGTTGGCGCAGCGCACCTCCAGCACCTGGCGGGGATCCTGCTCTGGGCCAAAGAAGCTGCCCGTGGCCACCGGCGCCGCCGCCACCACCCCCCCATTGGCCACCACCGCCGGCCGCACCGTGAAGTTGACCAGGCAAAACTCCACACCGTCCGCGATGTAGCCCGGCCGCACCTTGGCCAGGAACAGGTTGCGCCCGGCCCGCAGCCGCACCGGCAGCAGCATCTGGCGCACCCCCAGGCCCTTGGCCTGCCCGTAAGGCTGGTCCCACACCAGCTCCCCATTCAGGCGGAGCTGCATCCCCGAGTGGTGGGCCTCCACGAAAGCCACCTGTTCCCGTTCGCTGTCCACGTAGGTGGCCATGTACCAGATCGCGTTGCGCTGCACCGTGCGGTAGAGCAGGTCGCCGGTGCGCCCGGTGAAGCCGATACGTGATTCCCGCAGCCGCTGCCACTGTAGCCGGGCCGGCCCCAGGTAGGCGTTGGGCACCCACTGGTCCTGCACCGGCTGCACTGCCGCCTCCCCACCCGCCGCCGCCAGGTAGTCAATCTCCAGGATCTTGTGTCGCTCGAACATGTACTCGCGCTCAAACGAGGCGCCCGTCTCCACCACGAAGGGCCCCAGCATCAGCCAGTCACCGACCACCGGCTGCTCTGCCAGGGCTCCCAGTGTCACCACAGGCACAAGGCTATCGTCCATCTGCAGCATCTCTCCTTTGGGGGTATGCCGGTGTGTTCTCGGCGGCCAGGGGCAGTTCCTGCACCAAGGGCCGCTAATCGCCTGCCCCCCAGGCGCGAAAAAGGGGAGACCGGCCGGCCTCCCCTTGTCAGCTACTTGGATGTCCCCGCCTTCTCCTCCTGCTCCTCCCCGAGTTCCACCAGCAGGCGGGTGATCTCGCCGGCCTCTTTCACGGTGAGCTCGCCCTTGCCTTCTTTCTCGCGGAGTTCATGCAGGCGTTGGCGGAGTTCCTGCTCGGACATCTTGTGCTCGGTTTCCACGGTCAGGCCCTCCGTTGTCCGTTTTCTCGCGCCCGACTGCGCCGGGACAACACAAGTTTACCGTGCCCGACCGGCCGCCCATACCTCGATCCGGCCCCGTCTGCGCCCTGATGCGCACATCCAGGCGCGCCCGCCGCCCCCGGCCCGGCGCAGGTGGCGGGCCGGGCCGTGTGCAATATATCCGCCGTGCCTCTCATCCCTTGCGCCCTGGTCATGGTCAGCCTGCTGGCCCTGGCGGCCGCCCCGGCAGCTGCCCAGCCCCTGGACTTTGCCTGCGGCCGGCTGCATCTGGCCTTTGACCGCCACACCGGCACCTGGGTGGGCCTGCGCCTGGCCGGCAGCACCCGAAACTTGCTCGCTCCGGCCGACCGTCCCGACGCCGAGATCCAGGGCGAGGCCCGGGATGAGCCCGGGCGCCTGCTGCAGGCCCGCCGGCAGCCCCAGGGAGAGGACTGGCTGGTGGAGGTAGAGCGCCAGTCCGGCCCCTGGCGCACCAGGTCGCAGTTCCTGGTGCAGGGGCTGGTCATCCGCCGCTGCCTCACCTGCACCTGGCAAGGGCAGGCGCCGACCAAGGTGACCGGGGTCCGGCTGCGCCTGCCTGGCGTCGCCCTGGGCGGATCCCCGGACAACTGCTACCTGCTCCCCGGCGATTTCCCCGTCGTCCGGCACGCGTTTTCCGGGCTCGCGGCCGGCCGGCAGCGGGCCGAGCCGGGCGCGGTGTGGGCAGCCAATACCGGCCTGGCCCTGGCCGCCTCGCCGCGCCGCCGCCTGGCGGTGCTGGTAGGCTACCGCCTGCTTGCCGACGGCGCCCAGGTGGTAGTGGAGGAGGGCCGCGACGCCGTCTCCCTGGCCCACCAGTTCTCAACCCTCTGCCGCCTGCAGCCGGGGGAGTCGCTGCAGGTGGGCGAGCAGGTGATCCGGCTGGCGCAGGGCGGTTGGGACCAGGTGATGGCGGCCCTGGGCGAGCTGGCGGAATCGCTTGGCAATGGCCCTCCCCCCGACCGGCCGGCCTGGGTGGGCGAGTGCGCTCTCTACTCCTGCTATCCGGGCGGGACCATCGAAACCGGCTTCCAGGGCGCGGGCGGCCTGGGCCACCTGCGCTCCCGCCTGCCCTACCTGGCTGGCCTGGGCCTCACCGCCCTCTGGCTCAACCCCATCCACACCAGCCCACCCTGGATCTACTCCATCTTTGACTACCGCGCCCTGGCCCCCGAGCTGGGCAGCCGGGAAGAGCTGGCCGCCCTGGTGCGCCAGGCCCACCACCTGGGGCTGCGGGTGCTGCTTGACCTGGTCCCCCATGGCCCGGTGGCCGACTCCCCGGCCGCCCGGGAGGCGCCGCCAGGCTCCTGGTCCTACCGGGAAGACGGCTCCCTGGACACCGCCTGGGGAGGCCTGGCCGCCGACTATTCCAGCCGCCCCTGGCAGCGCTACATGAGCGAGATCGCCGCCTCCTGGGTGCGCGAGTTCGGCGTGGACGGCTACCGGGTGGACTGCGCCTCCGGCAACGCCCCCAACTGGCGCCGGGAGGACGGCCGTCACCCCAGCGTCTCCTCCCCCCTGGGCGGGGAAGAGCTGCTGGCTGCCGTGCGGGGCAGCATCCGCCCTCTCAACCCGGACGCCGTGCTCTTCCCCGAAGCCTGGGCCCCTATCTGGTTCCGCCACGGCGACCTGGTCTATGACTACTCGTTCTACCAGGTCATGCGCACGCTGGCCGAGGGAATGCCCGCCTCCCAGTGGGTGCAGGCTGCCCGCCACTGGCTGCAGTGGCAGCGCCACACGCTGCCCGCTGCCGCCCGCGCCGGCCTGGTGCGCTTCGTGGAAAACCACGACACCGTGCGCTCGCCCGAGCTGTGGGGCCTGGGCCCCGCCCAGGCCCTCACCGCCCTCTGCATCTTCGCCCAGGGCACGCCGCTTATCTACCAGGACCAGGAGATCGGCTTTTCCGAGGAGCTGGGCCACTGGCTGCGCCTGCGCCGGGCCCTGCCCGAGCTGCATGTGGGCGAGGCCGACTACCAGGCTGTCTCCTGTTCGCAGCCGGGGGTGCTTGCGTTCCTGCGCACGACCGGAGGCCCCGCCGCCGTGGTGGCCGTCAGCCTGCTGCCGCATGATGCGGCGGTGGAGCTGGCCTGGCCCGCCGCCCTGGCCCGTCGCCTGCCCTGCGTGCACAGTGCTGATAACCGGCAGCTCCTGGCCCGGGGCAGCCGGGTGCGCATTGACCTCCCCGCTTACCGGCCGGTGGTGCTGCTGCTGCGTTCGCGGCCGCTCCAGGCCCTGCCCACCCCCATCGCCGCCCCCGCCCCGCCGGTCGCACTCGAGCAGGCAGTCAGCCAGCTTCCGGGCGGCTGTCGGGAGTATCGCCTCCGGCTGGGGCAGGCCGCCTGGTGGCTGGTAGGCAGCGGTGAAGGCTGCCTGCTCGACCGCTTCCAGGACCGGCATACCGCCCAGCCCAGCCCTCGCTTTGACTTCCTCTGGCGGCCCTGGGAGCACGGCCTCTGGGACGGCCCCGGCGCGCCCGCCCTAGGCTTGCTGGATGCGGCGGGCAGGCTGGTGCTGCTCTCGGAGTTCGATCGCTCCCGCCTGGTGACCGCCGGCATCGAAGACCCTTCCGGCACCGGCAAGGATGCCTCCCTGCTGGTGGTGGGCCGGGGCGAGGCCCTGCCCTGCACCCTTGTCCAGCGCGCTGATGGCTGGCAGGCGGTGTCGGAGCTGCGCCGCCGCCCGCCCTCCCCGGCGGCCTCCGCCTTGCCGCGGGTAGAGGTGGACCCGCTGCGGGTGGTGGTGGAGACCGGCCGCCTGCGCATGGCCTTGCTGCGCCGGCGGGGCGGGCTGCTGGGCGAGCTGGCGGTGCGGCAGGCCGGTGACTGGCGGCGCCTGGAGCTGGGGCAGGCCATGCTCTACACCGATTGGGGCCTGTTTGAGCAGGGCCAAGTGGTGGGCGCGGCCACCGAAACCAACCCTCGGCTGCAGGTGGCCAGGGTGGGGGAGGAGGTGCAGGTGATCTTCACCGGCCGCCTGCACGGCCCCTCCTGGAACGGCGTGCAGCGGGGCTGGCCGGCCTCACCCGCCGCCAGCTACCGGCTGACCTACCGCGTCTGGGCCGACCGCGTGCACCTGGCCTTCGCGCTTATCCCCAGCACCCGCCGGCCCGCCGCCCGCGCCTTCTTTGCCTATGCCCTGCCCTTTGGGGCGGTGACCACCTGGTGGGCCCGCGCCGCCGGCGCCCCCGGCGGCACGGCGGACGGCCAGCAGCGGGGCCGGGTGTTCCAGACCCGGGAGACGCCGCTCGCCTCCGCCCGCCCGGAGCTCGGCTTCGCCAGCGGGGGTGCCCAGCTCACCGTGCGCCTGGGCGCAGCGGGCCGTCCCCAGAACCTATTCCTGCTGGCCGGCGAGCCGGGACACCTGACCCTGTACGCGGCGGCCCTGGAGGGAGATCCCGTGAACCTGGAGGCCGACACCGAGCATACCTGCGAGCTGGAGCTGCGCCTGCCATGAAGCCATCAGCGCCAGGCTGGCCCTTGCTGGCGGTATGCGTGATGCTGGCGTGCCTGGGCGGCACCGCGGCCGGCAGCCCGGCCCCGGCCATCCGGGGGGAGCGGGTGGAGCTGGGCCAGGGCGCGCACACGCTGGCGGTCTCACTGGCCTGCCCCCGCTTCGTGATCGGGGGGCAGGTGGTGGGCGGCCAGGCTCCCCTGCGCCCGCCGGGCCGCCTGGCCCAGGGGCCAATACGGATCACCTATGCGGCGGGTGCCTCCCCCCTGCAGGTCGAGCTCTACCTGCAGTGGTCGCCGGAGGAGGGTGTCCTGCGCAAGTGGGCCCGCTATCGGCTCACCGGAGGGCCGCCCCAGGTGGTGGACGAGGTGATCCTGGAGGAGCTGGAGACGGCCGGCCGCCTGGTGGCTGCCCCTGCCGGGCCGGGCCAGAGCTATCCCGCCTTCCTGCCGGGGTGCTTCGCCGGCATTGAGTTCCCCGTCGCCTCCACCCGCCTGCAGGGCGGCCGCCTGCTGCTCGCGCACCGCCCCGGCCTGCTGCTGCAGCCCGGCCTATGGTATGAGAGCCGGCGGGCGGTCTTTGGCCCCTGTGCCCCTGGCCGGGAACGGCTGGCCTTCCAGCGCTACCTCGGCGGCCACCGCCCCCAGCCCCGGGGCCTGCACGTCAACTACAACAGCTGGTGGACCTCCCCCGTGCCCTACACCGAGGCCGACATCCTGCGCCTCATGGACCAGTTCCAGGAGCATCTCTACCGGCCCCACGGCCAGTGGTTCGACACCTTCTGCATAGACATGGGCTGGTCGCAGGCCAAGAGCATCTGGGAGATAGACCCCCGCCTCTTCCCCCACGGCTTCTCGCGCCTTGACCAGGCCGCCCAGCGCATGCGCTGCCACCTGGGGCTGTGGATATCGCCCAGCAGCTGCTACAGCTCCGCCCTGGACAACGCCTGGGCCCAGCAGGCCGGGTACGAGACCTTCCTGATCCCCGGCTGGGCCTATGACCAGCCTGCCCGCTTCGCCTGCCTGGCCGGACCCCGCTATGCCCAGGCCTTCCGGCAGCGCCTGGTGGACCTGGTCACCCGCTACCATCTGCGCCACCTCAAGTTCGACGGCTACCTGCTGGAATGCCCCGCCGCCGAGCACGGCCACCAGCCAGCTGCGGGCTCGGCAGAGGCGGTGGCAGAGGGCCTGATCGCCACCTTCCAGGCCGTGCGCCGGGCGGCGCCTGACATCTGGCTGGAGCCCACCTGCTTTGGCTGGGATCCCAGCCCCTGGTGGCTGTGGCACGTCAACTCCCTGATCGGCACCTACGGCGACGACGCCCCCTATGGCCGGGTGCCCGCCCCCACCTACCGGGAGAGCTACACCACCGCCCGCGACTACTTCAACCTGCAGGGCGCCTACCACCTTGCCGTGCCCATCGCCGCCCAGGAGGTGCTGGGCCTGGTGCACCAGAGCCCCGAGCCTTTCACCAATGACGCGGTGGTCACCCTCCTGCGCGGTCACCAGTTCCTGCCCCTCTACCTCAACCCCCGCTGGATGGATGCCGCCCGCTGGCAGACGCTGGCCGACCTGCTGCGCTGGGGTCGCCAGCACGCCTCCTTGCTGGCCGATACCTGTCCCCTGCTGCCGGCCGCCTGGGAAGAGGGCGGCTGCCCCCGCTTTACCGACGAGGCGGCCATGCCCCGCCAGCCCTACGGCTATGCCCACTGGGCGCAGGGGCAGGGCCTGGTGGCCCTGCGCAACCCTTGGATCGCACCCCAGGCCTTCTCCCTGCGGCTGGACGCTGCCCTGGGTGTGCCGGCCGCGGGGACGCGCTGCAGTGCGGTGAGCATCTACCCCGAGCCCCGGGTCTATGGCCGCCAACTGCGGCAGGGTGACGTTTTGCGCGTGCCCCTGGCCCCCTATGAGACCGTGGTGCTCTCCTTGCGCCCCGGCCCGCCGCCGCCGGGCCTGCCTGCCGCCTCCAGGCTGGTGGGCGGGCAAGTGCGCGCGGAGCTGACGGCCTGCGAGCTGGCGCGGGTGGAGTTTGAGGGCCCCGGGCAGGCGATGGGAAAGGACTGGACCTGCCCCCTGGGGGAGGCGGCCGGCGGCACGTACCTGCGCCTGCAAGCCCGGGTGGCGGTGGCCTCGCCCCAGGCCGAGCTGCTGGTGCTGCTGGAGGATGACCGGTCAGTGCCCCTGCCCATCTGCCAGGTGCAAGTGGACGGTCAACCGGCCGCGCTCACCCCCAGCAGCTCCGACACCGGCTGGGCCTCCTCCCAGATGCCCCGGCGAGATCAGTGGCTGTTCCTGCGCGCTCCCCTGACCGGGGGGGAGCACGCAGTAAGCGTAGAGCTGTTGGCCGGCGGCGCCCCTCGGCTCTCCGCCTGGGTGTGGGCCACCCGGCCCGGCCGTCCCGGCCCGGCGCAAGATGATAACCTGCCCCAACCGGAGCTGATCTCCCTGGATGCCCGGCCCCTGCTGGCGCCCCGGGCGGCGCCTGCCTCGCCCCTGGTGCGCCGACCCCGTCCGCTCGAGCGCATTGACGGCATTTACCTGGACGCCCTGGAGCCGGCTGCCGCCATGCAGGGTTGGGGCAGGCTGCAGCGCAACCTGAGCGTGTGGGAGAAGCCGCTCACCATCGCCGGCCAGCGCTACCTGCGGGGCCTGGGCACCCATGCCCCCGCCCGCCTGGCTTATCACCTGGGCGGCCGCTACCGTCGCTTCCAGTCCTGGGTGGGGGCCGACGGGGCCACCGGCCCCACCGTCACCTTTGCCGTGTGGGTAGATGGCAGCAAACGCTGGGAATCAGGGCTGATGCGCCGGGAGGACGCCCCCCAGTGGGTGGACCTGGACCTCACCGGCGCCCAACGGCTGGAGCTGGTGGTGGGGGATGGCGGCAACGGCATAGACGCCGACCACGCCGATTGGGCGGAGGCCCGCCTGCTCTACTGAGCTACCCGACAGGCTCCGCCCGCAGGATACCGTCGTCCACGGCTTGCACCACCCGGTGCCCGGGCGGCACCACCAGGAAGTCCGCCTCCTGCCACTGGCCCGACAGGGCCTGCCGTAGCAGGCGCAGGTCCCCCTGCATCCGGGAGAAGGCCCAGCCGTTGCGCTCGGCCGCCTCCCGGGCGTCCTGTTGGTAGTGCTCGGTGCCAGCCAGGCCCATGTCAATGTAGGTGGCGTGAGTGTACTTGCTGATCCAGGCGCTCTGGAACTCGTGCAGGTACTTGGCGTTGTCCTCCCCGTACTTGGCCACCATCTGCTCGTAACTCATGTCCAGGCCGGCGCCGTCCTTGGGCAGGCGGGGCACTCGGCTGCCTGCCCGCTCCACCCAGCCGGAGGTGAAGTAGTAGGTCCCCGGGTGGTCGAAAAAATGCTCCTGATAGCGCTCCTGGGAGCCCATGAACAGGGTGATGCAGTCATGGGCCCGGGGGATGACCAGGGGGATGCCCCGGGCCACCAGCCCGGCCGTGCCATTGCTGCATAGGCCGTACCCCAGCACCATGGCCTCGGTCTGCGCCTCGTCCACCCGGTCCACTCGTTCCTGCGCCTGCTCGCGCAGCACGGCGGGGTTGTCATGCAGCCCCCGGATCAGAAACTCCAGGTCCACGGTCAGCGGTGCCTCTGCCGCCACCAGGCAGAGCTCCCGGAACAGCACCTCGCACGCCAGCACCTTGACTCTCAAGCCCGCCTCACGCTTTCTCCCCGCTAAACTCCAGGTACCCAAAATACCTGGGCACGTGGAAGGAGGCCGGGCGCACCAGCGTGGGCGACCAGGCGCTGAACTCGTCCCCCTCCCCCCGGTCGATGCGGAACAGGTTGCCCCGCCACACCTCTCCCGGCCGGGGCGGCCCGCCCTCCCGGGTAATGGCGGCAAAGGGGATCGCCATCTCCACGCTCCAGAGCTGGTCTATGTCATCCCGCTGGTTCAGGGTGCCCACCACCCGCACCCCGGTGAGCAGGCCCTCGCAGTTCCAGGTGGCGTCGCCCTGCAGGCCCTCCCGGCTGCCGTTGGGATTGTGGATATTCCCGTCCCAGATCACGTTGCGGGGGCTCACCTCCAGCTCGTAGTAATCCTGCAGGCTGCCCGTGGGGCTGACGAAGATCTCCACCACTTCCTCCTCAAAGAGGGGCTCGTCTCGCCGGGTCAGGGTGCCCCAGATGTCGGTGTCAATAGCGGTGAAGGCCACGTACAGGTAGCGCTCGTCCCAGCACAGCTTGGCCTCGGTTTCCTGCTGTGGCTCCCCGCCGCCGTCGGCAAGCAGCAGGTTAACCGGCTTCACCGCCTTCCATGTCGGCTCGTCCAGTACGCCGTCAATGCGCATCGGCCCCGCGTCCCGGCGCACCAGGTATCTGGGCAGCTCCATGGTCGTCCTCCTTGCCGCCGGAGCGGCGCCGGCCAGCTCCACCTGGTCCAGTAGCAGGCGCCCCCGCTTGCCGGCCGGATGCATATCCACCACGTACAGGCTCTCCAACCTTACCGGAGGCTTCAGGCCGCCGGGCACCACCGCCTCCAGGTGCTTCCATTCGCCCTGCCAGTCCACCTTGGGCGCCAGGTCCACATTGGCGGTCTGCCCCCTCCCGTCGCGCAGCCGAGCCCGCAGCCACAGGCCCCCACCGTCGCCCCAGACCCACAAGCCGAGGCAGCGCGCCTCCCCCAAGGGCAGATCCACCCGCGCGTAGGCCGCCTCCGCGACCGCCCCGGCAGGCAGGTCGTACTCCAGGCACAGCGCCTGCTTGCCCTCGTGCGCCGCCTCCGTGGTGGTCTCCACCCGGCCCTGCGCCTGGGCGGGATAGCCCACGAAACGCCACTTGCCCGCCCCCTCGAAGCCCTCGAGCAGCCGGTACTGCGGCTCACCCACCACCAGCTCTACCACCCCGCTCACCCCGTTGACGGTGGCGCTGACCGAGGCTGCCCCCGGCTCCCCCGCCACAAACAGGCCATTGCTCACGGTGCCCCCGGTGGCCGCCCAGCGCACCTGCCCGGGGTCTGTCGCCAGCTCCTGTCCCTGGGGACCCACGGCGCGCACGCTGAAGAGCACCGCCTGCCCCGGCGCCGGCCGGGCAGGCGCCGGGTCCAGCCGCACCTGGTAGGGGCACTGGAAGACCGCCACTGGCAGGCAAGCGCTGGCCTCCCCGCAGCGGGCCACCAGCTCCCCCTTCCCGCGCCCGGGGGTGAACAGGTTCCCCGCTACCTGCCCCAACCCGGGGGGGCATTCCCACGACACCTGCTCTCCCGCCAGCAGGTGGTAGTAGCGGTCTTCCACCTCCGCCTGCAGCGCCACCGGGTGCCCACTGAGGGCGGCCAGGGCCCCCTGCGGCAGCACCAGGTGATGCGGCGGCCCCAGGGGCGCGGTGTTGACCACGCCCAGGGCATTGGCCACTGGCCGCTCCTTGCCGTCCGAAGGCCGGTTGACCACGCGCCCTCGCACCCACATCTCGGTGGACCCGCCGCCATCCAGGTTGAGCGCCTCGGTGCACCCCAGCTCCCGCATCAGGCCGGTCAGCTCACTCAGGCTCATGCCCACGCTCGCCTCCTGGCGGCCGTCCACAGTCACCAGGTACAGCTTGCGCTCGTTAAACCCCACCGCGGTGCGGGGATGGCGAGGGCTGGACAGGGAGTCGCGGATGTTCTCGGCCCCATAGTCGCCGTTGGGCTGGCCTGCTCGCAGCAGCACGGGGCCGCCCGCGATGGCCGCCTGCGCCCCCGCCGGGCACCCCGCCAGCAGCACGTGGCAGCGCAGCCGGTCCCCCACCGCCAGCCTGGCCAGAAAATCGCCCGCCGGCCCGGAGCCCGAAAGCACCACGCTCCCCGCGGCCAGGGGCGAGTTGCCCGCCTGGTTAACCCCGCTCACCGTCAGCTCGCAGTCCGTGGCCGGGGCCAGGGCAGCTAGCCCGGTTAGCGTCACCTCCAGCCCGGTGGCGCTGGTGCGGGTGGAGAGGTCAAAGCGCGGCGTGTAGAGCACCAAGGCCCCGGGCGACCGGGACTGGTTTAGGCCGGTGACGGGGAAGCGGCCGGCCGCCGGGTGTTCCACCCAGGCCTCCATGCTGCCGCGGCAGATGGCAAGCTCGCCTCCCGCCCCCACCACCAGCGAGGCGCGCTCGCCGGGGGCGCTGATTAGCTCCCCGCCTTCCAGGTATAGGCCCAGCGGGTCACCCTGGTAGCGATCGCTGCTGTCCATGGAGAAGAAGTCGCCGTTCACCAGGGCCACGGGGGAGCACTCCGGCGCCGCCACCTGCGCTGCCATCTGGCTCAGCGCCGCCAGCCCCACCACCCGGCTCCCCGCCAGCGCAGTGACCAGGCGCACCAGCGGCTCGCCCCGCTCCACCTCCAGCACGTTGATCACCCAGGGCCCGGCCTCCCGCACCAGGGTGGTGTGGCAAGTCCCCGGCGCCACCAGGCGCTCCCAGCGCAGGTCGGCACCCAGCGCCAACCCGGCGCAGGCCACCAGCAGCAGGCAAACCCAGAAACGGCGCATGCGGCCTCCTCGGCATCTCCTTTTCCAGGTCCGGCCCGCGCTTCCCTCCGCCAGTCAAGCACGCAGGCCCATTCCCTCTGCTTAACCGACATGCCCTTGTGTTATCCGGGGGCCGTGGTATGATAGTGCCAGAGCTTCAGGGTTTTTCGCACGCGGCAGGAGCGCAGGGATCGGCCGTGGAACCCCCTCACTGCTGCGGGAGGATGGCTCTTGGTGAGCACTACCCTTGCCTTGAATAGGGAAGATTCGGGCAAGTCCATTCGCCTGGCCCTGGGCGACACCATCCAGGTCACGCTTCCCGAGATGGATCCGCTGGCCGCCTGGAAGGCGGAAGTGGATACCAGCGTGCTCGCCTACGCCCAGCAGGCCGACCAGGACAGCTACTGGCTGCTCGGCGAGGACCTGCAGACCTTTGTGCGTGTCTTCGAGGCCCGGGCCGAGGGGGAAACCGACCTGGTGCTCACCTGCCAGAAGATCGGAGAGACCCGGGTGGATGTGCTGGACGTGTGGCGGGTCCACGTGGTGGTGGGCAACCCCGCCCGGCGCAAGCCTGCCCCCGTCACCCCCGCCGCCAAGGAGGCCGCCGCCGAGCCCGCCCCGGCCGCCGGCGACATGGTGGTGATCCTCTTCGAGGTGCTGCTGCTGGCCATGGCCGCCTTCATGCTCGCCTTCCGCCTGGCCATCCTGGCGTTTAACACCAGCACCTCCGACACCCTGTTCGGCCTGCTCGGCATCATCGGCGCCGGCACCGTCACCATTTACGTCGCCCACAAGATCGTCTTTATCCTGCTCAGCCGCGCCAAGTAGCCGGCACCGGCCGGTCACCAGGGGACGCTCCCGGGAGCGCCCCCTTTTTTGCCACTCCGCGGCGCCCCGGGCGCCCGCGCACAGGGAGGCGGACCAGATGCGCAAGCAGCGGGTTTTCGTGCAGACTGCCGGCGAGGCCAAGCCCGGCCCCGAGCGCTGGCGCCAGATCACCGAGGAAGAGGCCCAGCTCGCCTACGAGATGACCCTGCGCAATGAGCTGAGCGGGGGCACCCCCATCGTTCGCCAGGTAGAGGAGGATTTCGCTAAGTACTACCAGGTGCGCTACTGCATGTCGGTGTGCAATGGCAGCAGCGCCCTCTATGCCGCCTATTTCGGCGTCGGCCTGGGGTCGGGCGACGAGATCATCTGCCCCACCTACACCTGGATCTGCACCATCGGCCCCGCCCTGCTCTTGGGGGCCCGGCCCGTGTTCTGTGAGATTGACCCCACCACCCTCCTCGCCGACCCGGAGGACATCCGCCGCCGCATCACCGCCCGCACCAAGGCCATCGTGGTGGTCCACCTCTGGGGCTGGGTGTGCGACATGGAGGCGGTGATGGCTATCGGCCAGGAGTACGGCATTCCCGTGGTGGAGGACTGCTCCCATGCCCACGGCGCCCGCTGCCAGGGCAAGCCCGTGGGCGGCATCGGCGACATCGGCGCCTTCAGCCTGCAGGGCTCCAAGCCGGTGAGCGCCGGCGAGGGGGGCATGGTGGTGAGTAACAATGCCGAGTACTTCGAGCGCGCCGTCCTGGTCAGCCAGTGCAACCGCATGGGCGGCCTGGACCTGGTCACCACCCGCTACCAGCAATACCAGCCCCTGGGCCTGGGCATGAAGCTGCGCTCCCACCCCCTGGGCATCGGCATCGCCGGGGTGCAGTTGCGCCGGCTCGACGCCCTGAATGCCGGCCGCCGCCGCTGGGTGGACGCCATCGAGGCCGGCCTGGCGCAGCTGCCGGGGCTCTCCCCCCTGCGCCGCTGCCCGGGGACGGAGCCTGCCGGTTTTTACGGCTTCCCCGTCCTTCACCACCCGGAGCGCATGGGGGGCCGCACCACCCCCGACTTTATCGCTGCCTGCCGCAGCCAGGGCCTGCGCGCCTCCAGCAGCGGCTACGGCCTGCTCCATCGCCTGCCGCTGTTCGAGAAGGGGTTTGACATCTTCACCCGGGGGCGGGGGCCGCTGTGCGGGGACTACCCGGGCTACCACGAAGGCGACCTGCCGGTCTCCGAGGAGGTCTTTGGGCGCATGGTTTTCTTGCCCGTCTACACCGACCCGGAGCCCGGCTTGGCCGAGCAGCACCTGGAGATGATCCGCAAGGCCGCAAGTTAACAGAGGAGGTACCGCTCCCCATGCTTGAGAGCGAATACGTCAGCTATCCCACCGACCGCCATCCCTCCAGCCACTGTTCCACCGTGGTAGAGCTGCCCAGCGGCGAGCTGCTCTGCGCCTGGTACGCCGGCTCCGGGGAGGCCAAGCGAGACGTGCAAATCCTGGCCGCCAGCAAGGCCCCCGGCGCCAGCGCCTGGAGCCAGCCCTGGGTGGCCGCGGACGATGACCCGCAGCTTCCTATGGGCAACTGTGTGCTCTGGGTGGACGGCCAGGGGCTCCTGTGGCTCTTCTACAACGTGATGCACGGCAAGCTCGAAGGCCACTGGGGACCCGGCGTGCGCTGGGATACCTGTGACTGCCGCTACCGCATCTCGCCGGACGGCGGCCGCACCTGGGGCGACCTGGTGATGCTGCGCCACCAGTGGCACTGCGTCTTCCGCACCAAGCCGCTGGTGCACTCCAGCGGCGCCATCATCATCGGTGTGGAGCACAGCCGCGAAAACTCCCACTTCTTCGTCTCCCGGGACGGCGGCGCCCACTGGGACTTCACCGGCCCCGTCCCGGGCGTGGAGAACGAGCACCCCACCCTGATCGAGCGTCGTGACGGCTCCCTCTTCGCCCTGCTGCGCCCCAGTGATCAGCACTTCATCCCCCGCACCCTCTCCAGCGACTTGGGCTGCACCTGGTCCACCGCCGTGAACACTGACCTGCCCAACCCGCACGCCGCCATTGACATGGTGAAGCTGCAGGACGGCCGGGTGGCCCTGACCTTCAACAACTCGGCCCAGCATCGCACCCCGCTCACCGTCGCCCTCTCGGAGGATGAGGGAGAGACCTGGCCGGTGATGCGAGACGTGGAAACGGAGCCCGGGGAGTTCTCCTACCCGGGGCTGATTCAGGGGCGGGACGGCCGCTTGCATCTCACCTACACCTGGCGCCGCACCCACATCCGGCATGCCTGCTTCGATCCCCACTGGATCGTCACCGGGCGCTGAGGCGATTCCCTGCCCCGCCGGGCTTGGCGCGCGCCTCCATGCGCCCCAACTCCCTCTCCCCCTGGGAGAGGGTCGGGGGTGAGGGCACCTCCCCCCTCTTCTCATTTTGGGGGAGGCCCCTGCCCCTTCCCTCTGTCATTTCGAGTGAGGCGTTAGCCGACCGAGAAAACCCGCTCTCCTCCCCCTGCCCCTCGTAGGGGCGCATGGCATGCGCCCGCCTCCCGCTCTCCTCGCCCCTCAGTTCACCCCCGTGCGATGGTAGTGGTCCACCACCACCACCTGGTCCCCGGCCACGGTGACCACGCTGAACGTGCCCGCGAACTCGTGGCTGGTATTGAGCAGCATCAGCCGCTTGGGCCCCACCCACTTGATGTTGTCGTCGTGGGTGTGACCGTACACGTAGAGGCCGTAGTTATGGGCCGGCAGCTGCTCCTGGTAGTAGGGCAGGTCCGTGTCGGCCACGCGGTGGGAGAAGATCACGCCCAGCTTGGGCGGCGGTGCCTTGAGCTGCTCCTCGAGCCAGGCCCGGAAGGGGGGATGGGGCAGGAACTCCTCCGCCCAGCGCGTGTCCAGGCTCAGGTAGCAGTGCTGGCCCACCTTGAAGGCGTAGTTGGCGGGGCCGCAGTAGCTTTCATAGATGGTGTTGGCGCCGTAGGCGCCGACTTCCCCGCCGCCCCGGTCATGGTTGCCGGGCGTCACGAAGGTGGGCGCCTGGAAGCTGTCGAGCAGTTGCAGGAAGCTGCGGTATTGCTCGGGCCTGCCGTTGTCGGTGATATCACCGGTCACCAACACGAAGTCCACCCCCTGCCGGTTGATCAGCGCCGCGGTGCGCCCGAGCATCTGCTCCACCAGCGGGGGATCCTGGCGGCCGATGTGGGTGTCGGTAACATGGGCAAAGGTGTAGGTCTGCGGCCAATCGGCCACCACCTTCACCGCCCGCTCCGCGGTATCGGAGACGCGGCCTGGCTGCACCCGTACTGCCAGGCCATACAGCCCGGGCGGCGTGTCAGCGGGAACGGTCACCCGCACTGTCACCAGCCCACCCACCGCCGGCGGCAGCGCCCCTTGCTCGCGGGTGTGATTGAGCAGCAGCACCTCCTCAGCCGCCCGGTAGAGCGCCACCCGCATCTCCTCCGGAACGGCGGCCACGGTCAGGTCAAAGGCCTCCCCGGCCTTCACCATCACCGGCACCGTGGAGATGGGCCGCTGGATCAGCCCCAACGTGCCGTCCAGGTTACGCGCGCCCGCGCCGCCCGCCGCCACCACTGCCAAGAACAGAAACAGGCAGATACCCCTGCGCATGGTTGCCTCCTGGCTTGGGCCGCTTGGCCCAGGATGCCAAAAGGTTCGACGGCGCGGGTGGCGACCTCCTGCCTGGCGCGCGAACCTGCCAGGCGGGGTGGGGGAGGGGAACGGAGAATGGTGGGTCGTAAAGGATTCGAACCTTTGACCTTGGGATTAAGAGTCCCCTGCTCTACCAGGCTGAGCTAACGACCCATTTAAGCCGAACGCCCACTAGAGGCGTGGGCGTCACTGCACACCAAGATTGTGGCACAGGCCGCCGCCTTTGTCAAGTCTCGTTGGAACCCCCGGCGCACGTCCCTGCGCCCCAACTCCCTCTCCCCCTGGGAGAGAATCGGGATGAGGGCGCCTCCCCCCTCCTGTCATTTCGAGGGAGGCCCCGCTGACCGAGAAATCCCCCTCCCCTCTCCCTCACTCCCTCTCCCCCTGGGAGAGGGTCGGGGTGAGGGCCGCCCCCGTGGGGCAGGCGCAACCAGCTACCCCGGCAGCTTGGGCATGGGCGACAGCGCCCGGGGATTGGGGCTCCTGGCCCTGATCAGCAGCGCCTCCAGGTACCCCCGCGCCTGGTCGGGATGCGTGGTGGCCCAGATCACCTTCTCGTGGTCCAGGCCGTTGATGCGATCACTCATGGAGCGCAGGGCGTCCATGCTGTTGATCAGTGCCCGTTCCACAGGCATGCGCTCCGGGTTGATGTCAATGCCGAAGTACCCCTGGTAGCCGTACATCTTGAGCACGTACAGGGCCGCCTCCGCCTGCTCCGGCCCCACCACCCCCACGTTCAGGTCCTGGTCGTAGTTGCCCAGGGGCTGGCTGTTCCAGTGGGTGTGCGCCAGCTTGCCATATTCCATGGCCAGGCTGAAGGCATAGGGCAGGTCCTCATATCCCATCAGCACATGCCCCACCTCGGGGTTGAGCCCCACCAGGGCATGCCCCTCCTCCAGGATGCGCCGGTTATCGGGGTGGGTGAGGGTGCGCTCCGCTTTTTGCGCCATCAGCACCCCCTCGGGCGTGGTGCCGTACAGGATGTGGCCCCGGGGCTCATATGGCTTGGGCTCCTCCGCCACCCGCACCCCCGGCACCTCGTCCATGGCCTCCGCCAGCGCGTTGGTAAACCGGTCGCGGGCCGCCACCAGGTCCATGCCGAAGGGGTTCTCATAACCGTCAATGCCTGGCCACACGATCGCAAAATCGGTCCCCAGCTCCCGGTTGATCTGCAGCGCCTCCACCGTGCGCCGGATGGCCGCCGCGCGCACCGCCGGCAGCGGCGAGGACAGGGACCCGAACTCAAACTGTGCCTCGTAGAACAGGTTGGGCACCACCGTGATCAGGCGGATGCCCACCTCCCGCTCCAGCGCCTGGAACAGGGGCAGCGTGTGCTCGTTTACCTCGTTGGGATAGTGCGCCTCCAGGCCCACCAGGCCGTATTCCCTCAGCCCCGCCGCCTGCTCCAGGATTTGCTCCATACCCAGGGCGGGCACGTAGCGGTCGTGAAACCGCCCCCCGCTTGGCGAGAAATACCACACCCCGGCCGAGAACTTCAGCTCCAGGCTGAACTCCCGGAGCTGCTTCACCATCTGCTCCGGGCTCTTGCGCGCCATCTGGCCGCGCAGGTCTACCAGGCCCATGGCTACCTCCGCTTGCTCGGTCACCCGAGCCGTTGTCTCCCCGCTAATTGGCCGCCCGAGCTGCTGGTTCCTGTCGGGCGGCAACGCGCATTCCCACCTCAGGAATGGCACTTGCTGGGGCGGGCGAGGAAAGGGGCCCTGCCTACAGGTCCTTCTTGAAAGCGACATCAACGCGGTAGCAGCGGGCCTCTCCCTGCGGCAGGCCGGGCTTACCGTTTTCGCTGGTCACCGCCTTGAGCACCAGGTAGTGGTCGGCGTCCAGTTCTCGGCTGTATTCCAGCCCGTAGGTGGTGCCCTGATAGCTGGCGCCGGGGAAGTGCGCCCGGTCGAAAATGACCACCGTGGACAGCTTCTCCTTGCTGGAAAGCTGGCCAAAGAGGGCGAACATGCGGCTGGTGCTGCCGGTGCTGATGCCGTCCTCGTTCACCAGGCGGCCGAGCAGGGTCACCTTACCCGCCAGCCGCCCGCCCATCTCGTAGAGCCGGCGCTCGGCCAGCAGCAGGTTGTTCTTCTCGTCCAGCGGGTTGCTCTGCAGGCTTAGCTTCAGGTAGGCCCGCCTGCCCAGCATCGCCTGGTAGCCGATGATGCGGGTGTCCACCGCATCGCCCTTCTCGTTGCTGCGGCTGGTCAACTGGTAGTAGAGCCCCTGCTCAGGCAGCAGCCGCCAGGCAGGCAGCTTGCGGTAGCCGTAGGTGAGCGCATCCGGGAAGAGCGCCACCACCCCGCACTCGCTGGCCTCCAGGGCCCACTTGTCCAGCGGCCGGGTCACCTTCCAGGCCAGCCCGCCGTAGCGCAGGTCGGTGCGGGCCCCGGTGGAAACCTGGGTCGTCTGCTCGCCAGCGGCCAGGCTCAGCTGCCGGCCCACCTCGGTGCGGGCGATGATGGTGGTGGTGTCCGCGGCCTGCTTGTTGGCGTCATTGCGCTCGCTCAGGCTGCGCGCTACCAGGCTCCCCCGGCCGCCCAGGCGGGTGCCCAGCTCGTAAATGGTGCGCGCCACCGGGATCACGTTGCCCTTGTCGTCCACCGGGTTGTCCTGCTTGGCATAACGCAGGTAGGCCTGGCCGCCCAGCATGCGGTTATACCCCAGGAACTCGGTCTCCACCTCGGGCTTGCCCTCCACCTGGCGGTTGATCAGCGAGTATTGGATGCCGCTTTCGGGGATCAGCGCCCAGGCCGGCATGCGGGCAAAGCCGTACCGGTACAGGTCGGCGCTCGGCCCGCCCGCGCTCAGGTCCTTGGCCCAGGGCGCCAGGGGCCGCCCAAACTTCCACAGCAGCGCCGAGTAGTCGGTGACAGCGCCCGGCTGGTTGCGCACTTGCAGCAGGTCTTGCCCCAGCGCCAGCGAGAACAGCTTGGGGGCTAGCTCTAACTTGTAGTTGCGGTCCAGGCGGGAGCGCAGCCGCATCTCCGTCTCGTTGTTGAAGCTGGCGGAAAGCTTGGCCAGGCCCAGCTGGCTGGTCACCTTCCCCGCCAGCTTGCCATAATCCCGCTCGGCCAGCGGCCCGTGCTGCTCCAGGGTCTGCCACTGCAGCGCCATCCCCAGCAGCGGGCTGCCGCCGGCGGTCAGGCTCAGCTTGTTGGCCCGCTCCTGCTGGCTGCCGCCAGGACCGGAGGCGGCCTGTTTCACCTCGCCCCTGAGGGCAAACCGCCCCCTGCCTTGGCCCAGCGCAGTGTCGAAGTTGAGCTGGCGCAGGCTCTCCTTCACTCCATTGCTGTAGCTCTTGTCCCGGGTGTCCATCACCAGGGCCAGCGCCTGGCCGGGGCGGTATTCGGCGTGCAGGGCGGTGAGGTCGCTGCTCACCTGCTTGCCCTCTTTGGTGTTGTCCACCAGCTCCCGCACGATGCCCGCCGAAAATGCCTGGCTGAACTTGTGCGCCAGGGAGAGGGTGCTGGTGGTGGTGTCCGTCATCACCTGCCCGGTGCCGTTGCTGGTGAGGCGCAGTGTGCCCTGCGTAATCCCGAGGTCGGTTGCCCCACTCAGCTTGGCTTTTAGCTCGTGCCGAGTTTCCGTGCGGGTGGTGCCGGCTTCCTTGTGGCCCGGCTGGTCGTTGGTCACCTGGTTGCGGCTGGAAGCCAGCGCAAACCTGGGGCCGGCCGCATAGCTGAAGGAAAACTGCTCGTTGCGAATGCCCCGGCTGGCCGCCAGCGCCTTGATCTGCGCGTTCCCCTCCACCTGGTCCTTGGCCGCCGTGAAGCTGCGGTCCACGTCCAGCACGCTGGCCGCCAGCGCCAGCTTGCCAAACTTCCCCTCGAGCTTTTGGTAGCTGGCCTTGTTCTTGCCGCCGTGCAAGCTGGTGACATCGGAAAAGTCGGTGGTCAGGCTCATCCCCCCGCCCAGCTGGTAGCTCATGCCGTACTGCCTGATGTCCAGCCCCCGCAGCCCCCACAGCGTCTTTACCCGCTCGTTGCCCTGTATCTGCTCCTTCGCCGCCTCGAAGCCCAGGTCCACCTCGCTCAGGTTGCCGGTCAGCGCCAGGCGCCCCAACTTGCCGTCGAACTTCTGGTAGGTGGCCCGGCTGGGGCTCTTGCCCAGAGCGCTGGTCAGGGTGCCATAGTCGGCAGTCAGGCTCATGCCCTTGGCCGTGTAGGTGGTGCCCAGCTCAGTCTGCTTCAGTCCCCGCGCTGCCTGGAGCTGCTTGGCCAGAGGGTCCTTCTCGGTCAGGCTGGAAAGCGCCTGGAAGCTCCGGTCCACGTCCTGGTAGAGGCCGCGCACCGCCCAGCGGCCGCCCTGGTAGTCCAGCTTCTCCTGAACCGCCCGGCCCCGCTCCAGCGGCTGCTCCACCCCCCCCAGCCGCGGCGCAAATGGCATCGCCGCCTGGTAGGAGCTGGCCAGGGAGAAGCGATCCCGGGTCGCCTCCAGGTATCCCACGCGCTTGCTGTAGTAGATGCCGGAGGTCCAGGTGCTGCCTTGCCACGGGCTCAGGCTGAACGCAGTGCCCGTGTTCTGCAGCACCGCCCCCACCGGGTTCTGGCGGGGATCCAGGCGCGCGCTGTCGCTCACCAGCGACCACGCCTGGGGCTGGTCGAGCCCAGCCGGCCCGGGCAGCTGAATGGTCTCCAGGGGCAGCTTGGAGGTGTCCAGGGCGAGGCTGGGGACGGCCCATATCAGCAGGCCGCAAAAAGCCCACACGACAAGGGCCCACTGGGGACTCTTGCCGCTCGCCGCCCATCGGTATGCGGTTTTAGCTGGCCGCGTTACCGCCAAGTAAGCACCCTCCGATGCTTAAAACTCCACCTTGAACGCCTTCACTTCTACCGGCCGGGGCTCGTTGCGGGCCAACTGGATCACCTCGGCGGGCGCTCGCTGGGAATGCACCACCTCGCCCGCTGCCCGCTCGATGATTATGGTGGGCTGGGCGGAGGCGATCACTGGCGCAGGCACCGGTTCCAATTCCGCCGGAGTGGCCGGGGCCTCGCTGGTGGGCGCATTGGCTGCCACCGCCGGCTCCTGGGCCGGGGTGGTAGTGTCCATAGTGGCCACCGCCTCCGTCACCGGGGCCGGGGCGGCAGGCGGCGTCGCCTTCGCCGGAGCGGGCGCCAGCGCTTCCGCCCGCCGGTAGGCCAGCATGCGAGACACCTGCTGCACCCCTCGGCGCACCGTGTTGGCCAGGGTGGGAGCGGGGGCAGCCACCGTCACCCTCATCGGGGCGGCGGCAGGGGCCTCGCTCACCGCCACCTTGTCCGCGGGCACCGGGGCGCCGGGGCTGCCGGGTGCTTGCATCTGGGGCCCTCGCAGCGTCAGCAGCAGGGCCGCAGCGGCCGCCGCCAGGCCGATGGTGCCGGTAATGCTCCGCCAGGAAGGCTGGGGGCGTCGGGCGCGGCGGCTGGTCTGGGCGTACACCCGGCTGCGCACGCTGGCTGGCGGCTCCACCAGGGGCAGGGCGCGCAGCGCCGCTACCGTTTCCTGGTGCAGCTGGTAGCGCTCCCGGCAGCCCGGGCAGCCGTCCAGGTGCTGCTGCACGGCGCTGGCCGCTGCCCGCTCCAGCTGGCCCTCCAGGTGGGCATCCACCTGCTGGCCGACCTGGGCGCAGGACAGCGGCCTGGCCCCCGCCAGCTGCGCTGCCACTCGCGCCCGCAGGCCGGCAGGAGGCATCGCCTCCTGAACCGCACGCACCAGGTTCACGGCTTGCCGGAGCTCCGCCAGCCGCGCCCGGCACGAAGCGCAGCCCGCCACATGCTCCATCACAGCCATGGCCTGGGATGGGGTGAGCTCGCCGTCCACGTAGACCGACAGCGTCTCACCGTCAATGGGGCACTGCATTTCCGAACCTCCTCGGGAAGAGTTCTTGCTTCTGGGGGTTTAGACACGCTCTGGGATGATTAGTTGTGTCGGGGAGCGCACGCAGGCCGCCGCGGCCGGAGCAGGCATTTGGTGCCTGCAGTGAACAAGAACAATGTCCAGCCCCACCAGGCGCCCCTGCCCAGCGGCCGGCTCGGTGCCAGTTCGCACACAAGCGCTCCACGCATGGTGCAAAGTCAGCGCAATGCCGCCGCCGCCTCAGTTGACCGCTTCAAGCAGGCGCCGCTATAATACAGGCTCCAATCAGGAGCCGGAAAGGCTGTTTCATGTCGGCAGTGATCGGCGTTACTACCACCCGGGTGCCCGGCCGCAGAGATCCCCAGCAGTGGCAGGGGGCAGATCGCTGGTACCTGGAGGCGGTGTCAGCGGCTGGAGGAGTCCCGGTGCTCCTGCCCTGGGCACAGGGAGGGGAACTGGAGGCGGTGCTGGCACGGCTGGACGGGCTGCTGCTCACCGGGGGCGGTGACCTGGACCCGCAGCTCTATGGCGAGGCGCCCCATCCCCGGCTGGGGCTGGTCTCCCCTCCCCGGGATGAGGCCGAGCTGGCCCTGGTGCGCTGGGCCCTGGCCCATCGCCTCCCCGCACTGGGTATCTGCCGGGGGGCGCAGGTAATGGTGGTGGCCCTGGCAGGTGCCCTTTACCAGGACCTGCCCTCCCAGGTGCCGCAGGCCGTCCCCCACCAGGGCCAGGGGGAGCCTGGCCGCATCCCGCACCCGGTGCGGCTGGCCGCCGGCTCCCTGGTGGCCAAGGCGCTGGGGCAGGAGGAGCTGGTGGTCAACAGCAGCCACCACCAGGCCCCCTCGCGGCTGGGAGAGGGCATGGTGCCCACTGCCTGGTCGCCGGACGACCTGGTGGAGGCGGTAGAGGTGAACGGCCACCCCTTCCTGGTCGGGGTGCAGTGGCACCCCGAGCAGCTCTGGCCAGAGCAGCGCTGCCACCTGCAGTTGTTCCAGGCGCTCATCACCGCTGCCGGCGGGGAGGAAGTATGGAAAGGCCCCTGAAAGTGCTCATCTGCTCCGCGGAGGCCAGGCCCTATGCCAAGACCGGGGGGCTGGCCGATGTGGCCGGGTCCCTGCCCAAGGCCCTGGCGGCGCTGGGCCATGACGCCCGGTTGGCGCTGCCCAAGTACCGGTCGGTATACGAGGGCGGCTTCGACACCACCCCCCTCTATTCCGGCTTTATGATCCCGGTGGGGAGCAAGCGCCAGCGGGTCTCGGTGGAGGTCTCCCATGCGGGGGGCGTGCCCACCTACCTGGTGGTCAGCGACCGGCGTTTTCGCCGCCCCGCCGGCCTCTACGGCTATCCGGACGATGCCGAGCGTTTCATCTTCTTCTGCCGTGCCGTGCTGGGGATGATCGAGCGCGACGGCTGGCGCCCAGACCTCATCCACTGCAACGACTGGCAGACCGGCCTGGTCCCGGTTTACCTGCAGACCGCCTACCCGGGCCTGGCCGACATCGCCAGCCTCTACACCGTGCACAACCTGGCCTACCAGGGCAACTCCCCGCCCGAGACGCTGGCCCTCGCCGGCCTGCCGCCGCAGCTTTTCAACTGCCACCAGCTCGAGTTCTTCGGCCAGCTCAGCCTCATGAAGGCCGGCCTGCTGTTTGCCGACGCCATCAGCACGGTCAGCCCCACCTACGCCCGGGAGATCACCGAGCCCGAGTATGGCGAGGGCCTGGACGGCGTGCTGCGGGAGCGGCGCGACCGCCTGTACGGGATCCTCAACGGCATTGACTATGACTTCTGGAATCCCCAGACCGACCCCCACCTGGCGGCCAACTACAGTCTGGAGTCGGCGCCCCTGAAGAAGGTGCGCAACAAGGATGCCCTGCAGCGAGCACTCGCCCTGGAGCGGCGGCCGCTGCCCGTGCTGGCTATCGTGAGCCGGCTCACCTCCCAAAAAGGGCTGGACCTGGTGGAGCAGGCCCTGCCCGACCTCATGGCGCACCAGCTGCAGTTCGTGGTGCTGGGCACCGGTGACCCGCATTACCAGCTGCTGCTGCAGGAGGCCGCCGCCCGCTACCAGGGCCGGATGGCGGTCACCATCGGCTTTGACGAGCCCCTGGCGCATCGCATCTACGCCGGCGCCGACCTCTTCCTCATGCCCTCCCGCTATGAGCCTTGCGGGCTGGGGCAGATGATCAGCATGCGCTATGGCACCATCCCCGTGGTGCGGCGCACAGGCGGCCTGGCCGACACCGTGCAGCCCTTCCAGCCCGCAGCAGGCACGGGCAACGGGTTCCTGTTTGACGGCTACCGCGCCGCCGACCTCACTGCCGCCGTCACCGCTGCCCTGGACACCTATCGCGACACCACCTTGTGGCAGGCGCTCATGCGCAACGCCATGCTTACCGACTTTTCTTGGGAGCGCTCGGCCGCCGGCTACCTGGACCTTTATCGTACCTCCCTGCAGCTGCACCGCGCCGGCGCCCCGGGGGGATAGGGGCCATGGCCATTTACCAGCCGACCGCCGCCGTGGGCAACTCTCGCATCCTGGTCACCGTGGGCGGCCACGGCGAGCTGATGACCTTTTTCTACCCCCACCTGGACTACGCCCAGAACCTGCGGGAGGGGATGCCGGCCATCTACATGGGCCTGCCCGGCCTGGGACGGCTGCTCTGGTGCTTTGACCCGGTGTGGCAGGTGAGCCAGGACTACCAGCCAGGCACCAACATTCTGGTTACCGCCCTCCACCACCCGGCCGAGCGCGTCACCGTGAGCTTCACCGACCTGGTGCCCCCGGGGCGAGACCTGCTGGTGCGGCTGGTGAAGGTTACCAATGATGCGCCCCACAGCCAGGTGCTGGTGGTTTACCAGTACCTCGCCCTGGAGCTGGGCGAAACCCCGCTTAAGAGCAGCGTGCGCTACCTGATCGGGCGCTCGGCCGCGGTGCAATACTGGCGCAGCATCGCCATCGCCGCCAGCTCCGAGCACTTTGACCAGTACCAGTGCGGCAAGGTGGATGCCCCCAACGGCGCCAAGGCCGACATGCTGGACGGCAAGCTCAGCGGCCAGCCGGAGGAAATCGGCCGGGTGGACCTGGCGCTGGGGTGGAACTTCAACGTCCCCGCCGGGCAGCACGACCAGCGCCTGCTGCTGTTGGCCGCCGGCGACAACGAGCAGACCGCCCTCGCCCTGGCGCAGTGGGGCCGGCACCAGGGCTTCCCCACCCTGGCCCAGCAGGACGAGCAGGCCGCCCAGAATTGGCTGGGGCGGGCCCGCCCCCTCACCCTGCCCCCCGACCTGGGTGCCCTTTACCACCGCGCCCTGCTGGGCAGTGCCCTGCTCTTTGACGACTACTACGGTGGGTTCATCGCCGCCCCCGAGTTCGACCCCAGCTTCCAGCGCTCGGGAGGCTACGGCTACTGCTGGCCCCGGGACGCCGCCGAGGTGGTGCGCACCCTGGCCCGGGCCGGCTATCCCGAGTATGGCGAGCGCTTCTTTGCCTGCGCCGCCAAGGCGCAGGCGGCCGATGGCTACTGGGAGCAGCGCTACTGGCTCAACGGCGAGCGCGGCCCCTCTTGGTGCACCTTCGAGGAAAACCTGCAGGTGGACCAGACTGCCTCCGTGGTCTGGGCCCTCTCCGAGCAGCTCGCCCTTACCCCGCCTGACCGCCAGGCCGAGCTGGCCGCCCAGCACTGGCCCATGGTCTCCCGCGCCACCGAGTTCCTGGCCTCCACCATCGGCGCCGGCAACCTCCACACCCCGGCCTTTGACCTCTGGGAGACCTTCCGCGGCTCCTTTACCTACTCCAATGCTGCCATCTTTGCTGCCCTGCGCGGGGGCGCCCGCCTGGCGGCCCTGCTGGGCCAGGAGCGCACCGCCCACTCCTGGGAGCAGCTCGCCGCCACCGTGAAGGAGGCCGTGCTCTCCCGCCTGTGGGTGAAGGACCACTTCGCCCAGCGCATAGACGAGGTGGGCCACCCCGACCCCCGTGTGGACAGCTCGGTCCTGGGGGTGGTAGAGCCTTTTGACCTGCTCCGCCTGGAGGAGGCCACCGAGCGCCACCTCGCCGAGTCCACGGTGGCGCGGGTGGAGGAGCGCCTGGGCATGGCCCTGCCCGACGGCCCCGCCATCCGCCGCTATGAGGGCGATTCCTACATCGGGGGCCTGCCCGGCGGCGTGAACACCATGTGGCTGGTGCGGGTGCTGCTGCGGCTGGCCCTGGCCGAGTGTCACCGCGACCGCACCCGCGCCCTGCAGTACTACCACCGGGCCCAGGAATACCTGCGGGTAGTGATCGCCCGCACCACCCCCACCGGCCTCTTCCCCGAGCTGATCAGCCCCCAGCCGGGGGGAGTGGGCTGGGCCGTCCCCCATGGCTGGGCCATGGCCTGCTACCTGGAATGCATGTTCCTGCTCGACCGCATGCACCAGGAGATGCTCCCCCAGCAAGCCGCCCCCCACAGCTCCCATCGTGTCACTACAGGAGGTTAGCCTTGTCCACGCCGCCCCTCGGAAGCTTCACCTTCATCCTGCACGCCCACCTCCCCTACGTGCTCGCCCACGGCCGCTGGCCCCACGGCATGGACTGGCTCTGCGAGTGCGCCGCCGAAAGCTACCTCCCCGTCCTGGATACCCTCAACCGGCTGGTGGATGAGGGCTATTCGCCCCGGCTCACCCTGGGCCTCACCCCCATCCTCACCGAGCAGCTCGCCGACGAGGGCTTCAAGCACGAGTTCCCCAGCTACCTGCAAAAGCGCATTGATGACGCCGTAGCCAACCGCAAGGAGTTCGAGGCCCAGGGCAGCACCCACCTGGCCGAGCTCGCCAGCATGTGGCAGGCATTCTTCTCCAGCATGCTCGACCGCTTCCTGCACCACTACCAGCGCGACCTGGTGGGCGCCTTCCGCCGCCTGCAGGAAGCCGGCCATATCGAGGTAATCACCAGCGCCGCCACCCACGGCTACCTGCCCCTGCTGGGCAGCGATATCAGCGTGCAAGCGCAAGTCAAGCAAGGCATCGCCTCCTACCGCCGCCACTTCGGCTGCGCCCCCCGCGGCTTCTGGCTGCCCGAATGCGGCTACCGCCCCCGCTACTTCTGGGCCTCCCCCATCCCCGGCGCAGAGCCGGCCCAGCCCCAGCTGCGCAAGGGGATCGAGGAATTCCTGAGCGAGCAGGGGATCGAGTACTTCGTGATTGATTCCCATCTCCTCATGGGGGGCGAGGCAGTCGGCGTCTACCTGGACCGCTTTGAGGCCTTGAGCACGCTCTGGCGCCAGTTCGCCTCGCAGTACCAGCCCGGCCCGCTCTCGGCCGATAAGTCGCCTTACCGCGCCTACCTGGTCTCGGCCGCCCCGGCCGGGCAGCAGCCGGTGGCCGTCTTTACCCGCGACCCCGATACCGGCGTCCAGGTGTGGAGCGGCGAGCATGGCTACCCTGGCGACGGCTGGTACCTGGACTTCCACAAGAAGCACTATCCCGGCGGCCACCGCTATTGGCGGGTGACCTCCAGCAAGTCGGACCTGGCCGAGAAGTGGGAGTACGAGCCGGAGCGGGTGCACGACCGCATCCTCGAGAACGCCGGCCACTTCAAGCAGGTGGTGAAGGATGTCCTGGGGCACTTCCACCAGGTCACAGGCGAGCAGGGCATCGTGGTCGCCCCCTATGACGCCGAGCTCTTTGGCCACTGGTGGTTCGAAGGGCCCACCTGGCTCTACTGGGTGCTGCGCTGGATGAACGAGGACCCCGCGCTGCGGCCGGTAACCTGCTCCCAGCACCTGGCGCTGCAGCCGCCTTCCACCGTGATCACCCTGCCCGAGGGCTCCTGGGGCCAGGGCGGCTTCCACTGGATCTGGCTCAATGACTGGACCACCTGGACCTGGAAGCACGTCTACCAGGCCGAGGCCGAGTACCAGGACCTCTGCCGCCGCTTCGCCCCTCATCCCGATCCCCAGCTGCAAGCGGTGCTCAAGCAGGCAGGCCGGGAGCTGCTGCTGCTGGAAAGCAGCGATTGGCAGTTCCTTATCAGCACCTGGAGCGCCCGCGACTACGCCGAGCTGCGCTGTGCCGAGCATTTCCACATCTTCCAACGCCTGGCCGGCCTGGCCCGGGCGCTGGGGGAGGGGAGGAGTGTGGACCCGGGCGAACTCGCCTTCTTGGGCACGGTGCAGGAGCGAGACCGGGTCTTCCCCGACCTGGAGCCTGCCTGGTTCAGCCAGCTCGATCACCCGCCCCAGTAGCGCCCCCTCGGCCCGGGAACGCTCGCGCACATTCCCGGCAGGCAGCCGAAAGGTGTTGGCCCCCTCGCCGCAGAATAGTGCCTCATACCTACCGGGGGAGTGTGCCGCATGACGGACCCCGCCGCGGTAAAGGTGGCCCCCCTGCAAAACCGCATCGCCCGCCTCCGCCGCCGCCTGGCCCTGGAGCGAGCGGTCTTGCTCGCGCTGGTCCTGCTGCTGGCCTTGCTTCTCCTGCGCGAACGTCGCAGCACCGCCGCCTACCTGGTGTCCGTCAACGGCCGCCCGGTGGCTGTCCTGGGCTCCCAGGCCGAGCTGGACCAGGCTATCAGCCTGGCTAAGGCCACCTGCGGCGGCTCCTGGTCCCCGGAAGAGATCGAGTTCTCGCCGCCCCTGGAGTTCAAGCGCATCCGCCCCGAAGGTAAGCCTTTCCTCTCCCCTCGCACTGCCGCCCGGGCTATCAGCCGCAGCGTGCAGATGCTCGCCCCCGGCTTTGGCATTGAGGTGGACGGCCGCCTCCAGGTCGCCCTGCACACCAAGGAGCAGGCCAAGCAGGTGCTGGAACGCGTCCGCAGCCACTACCCCTATGCCGGTGCCAGCGCCAGGTTCCTGGAAAAGGTGAAGGTGGTCAACACCCAGGTGCCCGCCGACGGCTCGCCCAGCGTGGAAGCCGCCGTGCTGCAGCTGCTGGGCACCGCCCCTCCCCAGCGCCTCTACCGGGTGGATACCGGCGACACCGCGGCCAGCATCGCCCGCCATTTCCACCTTACCCCCCAGCAGTTGGTAAGCTGGAATCCCGGCCGAGACTTGGCCCAGGTGGCGCTGGGCACCCGGCTGGCCGTCTCGCCCCCGGGGGGCAAGCCCCCCGTTACCGTCGTCACCAGCCGCGAGGAATACATCTACGGCGCCTATCCGGCTCCCCAGGAAGAAATCGCCACCGGTTCCCTGCCCCCCGGCCGCCGCAAGGTGGTGCAAGCAGGGCGCCCCGGCAAGGCCAAGTACCTGCTGCGCCTCACCTATCACAACGGTCAGCAGTGCAAGCAGGAGAAGATCCTGCAAGAGCTGCTCGAGCCCCCCACTCCCACCCGCATCCTGGTAGGACGCTGAGCATGATCTCCCTGCGCCAGCTCCGCGCCCGCCCCGGGCCCGCCCTGCTGCTGCTGGTCCTGCTCTTGGGCCTGGCCATCTGGGGCCTGTATGCCTATTTCTTCCCCGCCGCAGTCCCCCCGCCCCCGGTGCAGGTGATCAAGCAATAGCCAAAACCGAGGGGGTCCGGGCAATCTGCCCGGACCCCCTCGTCCGCTTTGCCGGCCAGGGCGTGCCTGGCCAGCTAACCTTCGCTAATCGCCGGCCTGGCGCCGCACCATGAACTCGTCCACGAGCCCCCAGAACGAGCCATGCCAATACTTCACATGGCCGTCCGCATACCCCATCACCGTGCCGCCAGAGATGTCGCCATAGTAGGTCTCGCCCAGTAGCGGGCCCAGTCCGGCAGGCATGAAGTGCCACTCGGCATAGTCGTCGCTGTAGCCCTCATGCGCGGCATACTGGTCGCAGCCCATAGCCAGGCACTTGCCCGCGTTGTCGAACTCGCTCAACGCCCCGCCGCAGGTGCCAAAGTTATCGCCATTCACCCTGCCATCGCCGCCGCGCAGCAGGCCCTGCGGGGTGATGCCGCTGTCGTCATCATCCGGGCCAAACAGGTACAGCAGCGTGGTCATCGGGTTGTTGCCGTTGGAGATGGCGGCAGTCCGCCAGATAGTGCGGTCGCCATGACCGGCGCAGGCATAGAAGTACGAGCCTGACGCGGTCACCTTGCCGGTGTCAGGCAGGCACCAGTCGTCCAGCGTGGGGCAGTGAAACAGCCCACGGTTCTTGTAGTAGGTCATGAGCACGTCAGCAACCATGTAGTTCTTGTAGGCGTCACCGTGGGAACCGAACAGGGTGTACCCCGGGACCGGGTGCCAGCCATTGTCGTTGCCATCGAAGTCCGCGCTGGGCAGTTTCTCATCATAGTCCTGCGCGTACATCTGCATGGCCAGGCAGATCTGCTTGCAGTTGGAAATGCAAGTCGCCTTGCGGGCCGCTTCCCTGGCTCGGGCGAACGCAGGGAACAGAATCGCGGCCAAGATAGCAATGATCGCTACCACGACGAGAAGCTCGATCAGAGTGAAACCACGCTTCATTAGGATTCCTCCAGAAGTACTACCGGGATTGCCCCCCACCAGCTTCACATCGGTGCGCTGCTGCTGTGCTTCACCTCCTTCCCGCGCCATAGGCATGTGGGCGGCCAAAAGGCCGGCCAATCCGCACTCATCAGGGCAGGCAGCCCGCTCTATCAGCACTCCCTCTCCCCCCGGGAGAGGGTCGGGGTGAGGGCACCACTCCCTCTCCCCCTCGGAGAGGGTGGGGGTGAGGGTTGCCCCGTAGGGGCGCATGGCATGCGCCCGCTCTGCTCCTCGTAGGGCAGGAGCTTGCCTCCTGCCCCGGCCTCCCTCAACCAGGAAAGCCCGGTCCCCAGCCCCGGGCCCCCCGGTCGTATGCTTATCCTCAAGCTGCACCAAATACACGGGGGCCCGGCCGCTTCGCCGGGCCCCCCCGGATCGCCTTCACTGTTATCTGCTTCTTCAATATGGGGGGCCCAGCCTTCCGGCTGGGCCCCCCCAGGTCGGACACCGCTTACGTTGTGCTTAGCTTAGCCGGTTGCTTAGTCGCCGGCCTGGCGCCGCGTCATGAACTCGTCCACGAGGTTCCAGAACGAGCCATGCCAATACCTCACATGGCCGTCCGCAAACCCCATCACCGTGCCGCCAGCAATATCGCCGTAGTAGGTCTCGCCCAGTAGCGGGCCCAGTCCGGCAGGCATGAAGTGCCACTCGGCATAGTCGTCGCTGTAGCCCTCATGCGCGGCATACTGGTCGCAGCCCATAGCCAGGCACTTGCCTGCGTTGTCGAACTCGCTCAACGCCCCACCGCAGGTGCCAAAGCAATCGCCGTTCACCCTGCCATCGCCGCCACGCAGCAGGCCCTGCGGGGTGATGCCGCTGTCGTCATCATCCGGGCCAAACAGGTACAGCAGCGTGGTCATCGGGTTGTTGCCGTTGGAGATGGCGGCAGTCCGCCAGATAGTGCGGTCGCCATGACCGGCGCAGGCATAGAAGTACGAGCCTGACGCGGTCACCTTGCCGGTGTCAGGCAGGCACCAGTCGTCCAGCGTGGGGCAGTGAAACAGCCCACGGTTCTTGTAGTAGGTCATGAGCACGTCAGCAACCATGTAGTTCTTGTAGGCGTCACCGTGGGAACCGAACAGGGTGTACCCCGGGACCGGGTGCCAGCCATTGTCGTTGCCATCGAAGTCCGCGCTGGGCAGTTTCTCATCATAGTCCTGCGCGTACATCTGCATGGCCAGGCAGATCTGCTTGCAGTTGGAAATGCAAGTCGCCTTGCGGGCCGCTTCCCTGGCTCGGGCGAACGCAGGGAACAGAATCGCGGCCAAGATAGCAATGATCGCTACCACGACGAGAAGCTCAATCAGAGTGAAACCACGCTTCTTCATCAGGACCCCCTCTTTAAAGTAATTCCATCATACTGACGGAAAGCGACCCTACGCCTCGATCCCTCATCACCTCCCCTGGCGTCTAAGCTCCTCATTACCATCTTAACGAGAACCCGGCATTCTGTCAAGCCCTTTCTGCCGGGTCACGCCTCCTCTCTTGCTCCCCTCCCCAGGCCGCCCCCCCTCCCAGCCGGCCAAAGAAAAAGCCTACCGCCCCGCGGTAGGCTCCTCCCTACGCTATCTGCTCCTGCTTGCCTCCTGCAGCGGGTATCCGCATGGTACCTGACCATCAAATACCTCCGCCTCACCACATTGCGGCTTGCCTGCTTACTCCCTACTTCCTGTCCTTGGCCGCCTTCTCCAGCTCCTGGTTGATGGTCTGGGTCACCTCCGGGGTGACCTTGCTCGGATCAAGGTTCCCGCTGAAGCCAAACCCGCTGCCCTTGGTGCGCGCCGGCGTGGAGAACCGCATCCACAGCAGCGCCACCAGCAGCACCACCACCAGGATCACCACCGTGGCTACCACCGGGCTCACGCTCTTCGACTTTTTCACCTTGGCTTCTCCTCCATTCGCGCCTATGGATTATCAGTGCACCGCCGAAACCAAGCGGCTGCAGTCACCTCAATTATACGGCAGACCCATTACCTGTCAACCTCTATTTCCAATGCTTCGCCCTTCTAAACCTCGTCCCTGCTCCCTGCGTTCACTTTTGTTCCCCCCCGGTCGCAGCCCCCTGCCAGCCGTCGCTCTCCGGCCTCGTCTTAGCCGCCGCCCCCGCCTTGCTCCCCCCAGCCCGGCCCCCTCACCCCCCAAAGCAAAGGCCTACCCCCCGGCGGTAGGCCCCTCCCTTTGCTGCACTTGCCGCCTGCCCCCGCCGCGCATTTCCGCATGGTACCTCACATCAGGTACCACCGCCCCGCCGCCGGGCAGCCTGCAGGCTGACTGCTTACTTCCCGCTTGCCTTCGCCTTCTGCAGCTCCTTCTCCACGGTCTGCGTCACCGCAGGAGTGATATTGCGAGTGTTAACTTTCCCGCCGCTGATGTTCATGCCGCCACTGGTCCGCGGCGGCGCCGACGCCCGCATCCACACCACGGCTACCAGCACCACCACCACCAGCACCACGATCACGGCTACCACCGGGCTCACCCTCTTACGCTTTTCCACCTTGCTTTCCTCCATTCCTGCATATCGGATGTCAGTGCACATGCCCCGCAGCCGGGCGGCCGCAGTCGCCCTATTATACGGCAGCCGGGCTGCCTGTCAACGCTTGCCCCCATCCGCCGCCCCCTGCGAGCTGTCGCTGCCTGGCCCCGTCTGGGCTGCCGTCTCCGGCTGCCCTGCCGCCGCCAGCTCCGCGTCCACTTGCCGCTTCAGCAGCCCCACCATCATCATCACCGCCTCCTCCCGCCACCCCGCCGCCGGCCGCTGCTCCTGGGGCCTCACTTGCTCCGGCGCCGGCGCTGCACTGGCTGCCGGCAGCTCGCCCCCCGGCGCCCCTGCCAGGATTAACACCCCCCAGCCAAAGCCGCCCCCCTCTCGCCGCGCCGCCGCCGCCCGCTCCTCCTTGGCCCCGAAAAACCCGGCCGCTACCTGGTCCAGGTACCCGCGCTCCCCACCCTCCAGCACCAGGGACCCCAGGTTGAGCGCATAAGCCCACTGCCGCAGCTGCTCTGCCGCCTGCCCCTTGCGGGCCGCCCCCGTCAGCTCTGCCGCCTTTTCCGCCAGCCGCTGCGCCTCCTCAATCTTGCCCATGGTGCTCCCGGCAGCCAGGAACGTGCCTCGCCAGCTCGGCCCCACCCCCACCTGCATGCTCTCCAGGGCCTCCGCCAGCAGCCCCGCCGCCTGGTGCGCGGCCCCGGCCGCCTCGCCTGTCTGCCGCAGCGCCTGGCCGGAGCGCTCGTTCTCCTCCGACAGGTCGCTCACATACCGGTCGGCCCAGCCCTGCAGCAGCTCCAGCTTCGCCTGCGGCTGCGGCTGGCCCAGCAGCGCCTCCAGCTTGCCCACCAGGTCGCTTTCCACCTGCGCCTGCTCCGATAGCTGCTTGGCTGCCAGCCGCAGGCGGTCGGTGGTCTCATCCAGCTCCGAAAGCACCCGCGCTGCCTGCCGCAGGGCACGCGCACTGCTGGCATCGGCCGGCGTCCGGGAGCTGGTGGCGGCCAGGCCGCGCCCTGCCGCCTTGGTCTTCGCCTCCAGTTCCTTTTCCTTATCCTCCAGCTCCCCCTGCTGCTGGGAGAGGGCCTGGGCAGACTGCAGGCGAGCCTGGCGGGCCGCCGCCAGCTTGGTCAGCAGCTCTCGCGGCGCCTGGACGGTGGCCGCCGCCGGTCGGGCTGCCGCCTCCGCCTCGCTCACCAGGGCGCTCATCGCCGCCTCGCCGGGAGAGAGCTCCAGGGCCCGCCGCGCCGCCTGGGCCGCGGCCGGGGCATCCCCCGCCGCCGACAGGGCGCGGGCCAGCGCCATGTGCGCCGCCGCCATCTCCGGACTGCTCTCCGCCGCCTGCCGGTAGGCCGCTGCCGCCAGCCGGTAGAGGCCGCGCGCGTAGTAGCCGTCCCCCACCGCCAGCCGGCCGGCGGCATTGGTCGGGCTCAGCTCCTTCAGCTCGGACAGGTGGCTGATGCGCCGGTCGGTGGGGGGATGGGTGGAGAGGTAAACCTCCAGCCCGGCGGGCTGGTGCTGCTTGGCCGCCAGCTTGCGGAAAAACCCTGCCATGCCCTGGGGGTCATAGTGGGCACGCAGGGAGTACTGCACCGCCAGGTTGTCTGCCTCCCCCTCGTCCTTGCGGCTGTAGCGGAGCATGGCCAGGCTGGTGCCGATCTGCGCCGCCGTCTCCGCAGTCTGCGGCAGCCCCAGCATGCCCAGCCCCAGCCCGGCCCAGAACTGCTTCTTCAGCGAGGACAGGGAATGATGCTTGGCCACGTGCCCTACCTCGTGGCTGATCACCCCCGCCAGCTCATCCGGGCTGTCCGCAAAGCGCAGCAGCCCCGTGGTCACGTAGATCACGCCGTGAGGCAGGGCCAGCGCGTTCACCTGCTCGGTCTCGATCACCTTGATGGTGAACTTTTGCTTGCTCCCTGAGGCCGCCACCACCTGGTCGCCCAGGCGCTGTAAGAAGCCTTGCAGCAGGGGGTCCTGCACCACCCGGTATTCAGACTCGATGGCCGACTGCGCCTGCTTGCCCATCATGCGTTCCAGGCTGGCGTCCAGCCCGGCCACCGCCGGCGGGGTGCACCAGGCACCTGCCAGCAGCGCCAGCGCCATCACGCTCAGGCCCCCCCAGCCGCGCCGCCAGGCCAGGTGCCCCCTTGCCGGCATCATCCCCGAGGCTCCTTTCCGCTGCCCCCCATCATACCCTGCCCCGCCCTCCTTCATACCTGGGTGCTCAGTCGGCAAAGCGCACGATGTCGCCCTGCTCCACCTTCACCGCCTCGCCCTCTATTTCCAACACCTTGGCACTGCACCAGCGCTCCTCCACCTCCGTCACCCGCACCACGCACAGCGGCTGGGTGATCACCCGCAGTAGCTCGCCCGTCTCCGGGTCCTTCACCTCCTGCACCTTGCGGGAGATCTGCAGCCGGTCGCCCACCTTCACCCCGGCCGCCCGCCCCAGGTTGATGGTGATCTCGCTGGCATCAACATAGGCCACCAGCCCCCTCACCGCGCTGCGCTCGCAGGGAATGGGCGCCAGGTAAGCGGCGTTCACGATCTGCTTCACCGCCCCCTCCAGCGCCTTGCGCGTGGCCTGGCCCAGGATCGTCTTCTCAAAATCGGCGCTGCCAAAGGCTACCGACCCCACCTTGGAGAATCCCACCGCCGCCGAGGCGCGCTTTTCCTCGCCCCTGCCCGTCCAGGCGCCCGCGATCTCGGCAGTGGTGGTGTCCACCAGCCGGCAGTCAAAGGCCACCTTGGCCTGCGTCTGCTTGGCGGCGATCCCCCCCAGCACCCGGCCCAGGCTGCCGATACTGCCCCCCCTCGTTTCCAGGCCGAACTCGGTCACGCCCCCGGTGATGATGTACTGCACCCCCAGCACCTTGCCTACCCGCACCGCGGTGGCGGGGTCCACCACCCCCGCCTTCCCCAGCTGCTGCTCCGCAATCACCTTGTCCAGCTGCTCCCGCTCCACTACCCGGAAGGCGTTGCTCTTCACCAGGCTGCTTACCAGCATGTCGCTCACCCCGGGGCCGACGTGCCAGTCGGGCCCCCACCAGGAGGCCCGGGCCACCTGCCGATCGTCAAAAGGCATCACCGCGATGCGCTTGCGCTGCGCCTCCGGGATGGCCGGAAAGCTGGTGGCCGGGGGATTGCGCACCGCCGCCGCCGCCGGGGCCGCGCCCTGGGCGCCTGCCCCCAGTGCCGGCGCCACCGCCAGCGTCCACACCACTACCCACCCCAGGGCTGCCATCACCAGCTTCATGTCACACCTCCACTCTGCAGGTTGCTGCCCTTAGATTGTAGCACACCGGGGGGCCGCGTCGGGAGCGGCTGCTGCTCAAGGGGTGGTCTCGGGGCTATGCCTCGTCGTGGTAGCACCGCGGCCCGCGCCGCCGCTGGCACACCTTGATCAGCAGCATGCCCGCCACAAATCCCCCAATATGGGCGAAGTAGGCCACCCCGCCCCCCTGCTGCACCCCCAGGGCCACCCCGCCCGCCAGCAGCTGGAAGATGAACCAGAACCCCAGCAGCCACAGCGCAGGCAGCCGCACCACCCGGATGAAGGGGAAAACCAGCAGCAGCGTGTACACCCGCGCCCGGGGATAGCGCACCAGGTAGGCCCCCAGCACCCCAGCGATGGCCCCGCTCGCCCCCAGCGTCGGCACCTGCGAGCCAGGACTGATCAGGATCTGCGCCCCCATCGCCAGCACCCCGCACAGCAGGTAAAAGAGCAGGAACCTCACATGCCCCAGCAGGTCCTCCACGTTGTTGCCAAAGATCCATAAATAAAGCATGTTGCCGCCCAGGTGCGCCAGGCCGCCGTGCATGAACATGGAGGTGAAAATGGTGAGCCAGGCGGCATGCCCGCCTGCCGGCCCCACCCGGGCCCCCTGCAGGATTTTGGCAGGCACCGCCGCCCAGGAATAAAGCAGCGCCATCTGGGCATGGGGAGGTAGCGACTCCTGGTAGAGAAGCACCAGGCTGTTCACCACGATCAGGGCCAGCACCACCACGGAGAAGGTGCGGGTGGGGTTCTCGTCTCTAAAGGGTATCAATCAGCGTGCCCCCGCCACGCATGGCCGGCCCAGGGTGGGGGGGCCGGCCACTCGCCCGGCCCCCCCTGGCTGCTACTTGGGGAACTTGTCCAGCGCCGCTTTCACGTCAAACTGGACAAAGGTCTGCTTGTACGCCGGCTGCAGGCCGTTGGCATTGGCCGCCCACAGCTTCAGGGCGGTCAGGTCATAAACCACCGCCTGCAAACCACCGGTGCCCACGTAGGGCATGAAGTCCTTGGCCGCCCGCTCGGGCGTGATCTTGCCGTAGTTGGCCTTCAGCCGGTCATACAGCCGCTTGTTGTCGCTCCTCATCCACTCGGCCATCGTGTCGTCCCGGCCCATGGACAGGTAAACGACGTCATCCAGCACATTGCCGTAATGCGGCTGCTCCTTGCCCGTGTGCACCTGGCAGTAGTCCATGCAGGTGACAAAGCCCCGGGCATCCATCTTCTTGGCATCGCCCACGCAGTAGTGGTAGGAGGAGGTGCGCTTGGCCTCCTGGATCATCTTCACCGCCTCGTCCAGGCCGCCGGCCCTCTGCAGCACCTCCCGCAGCAGGAAGGGCATGGGCTCCCCCTGCAGGGTTTCGTGGGCAGGGCCGAAGTTGTCGCCGATCTCGCTCACCCCCAGGCCGTTGGCGTTCATGCCGGAGATGACCCCGATCATGCCCAGCCAGCCCACGTTCACAAAGATATTGCCCTTGTTCGGCTTCTGCACCAGCAGCGCCGGGTACTCCTGGATGTGCGCCTTCATGGCATAGTCCAGGCACCGCATCTGGTACAGGTGCCCGTCCGGCACCGCCTTGCCCCAGGCCGCAAAGTAGGAGCAGTGGTACTCGGAGGCGTCAGGCAGAGCGTGCATCGCCTTCACCTGGTCCATCGTCAGCCCGGAGCCGTCGGCCAGCCCCTTCATCTCCTCCAGGTAGTCCGGGGGCACAAAGGGCTCGAGCTGCATCCAGATCGCACCCAGCATCCCCGCGTTGGCTTTGAACTCCTCCTGCAGCACCGAGTCCACCGCCGCATAAAAGGACTTGATCTTGTCCGCCGCCAGCTTGCCGTGGGCATAGCCCATCTCATAGGGCGTGCCCCACAGGTAGAGCACGGTGATCTCGTCGGTCCCCGTGCCGATGGTCTCCATCTTGCCGTTCACCGGCGGACTGCCCGCCTGCTGCGCGTAGCCCGCCGAGATCATCGTCACCAGCAAGCACAGCACCAGACCCCAAGTTAGCACCAGCGACCTCATCTTCGCCTCCTGCCTTCGTATTCGGGCGGCACCCGGCCCTTACCCGATCACCGCCAGGTGTGAGCCCTTTTCGTCCTTGGTCACTTCGACGCGGTAGGCAAACGCTTCCTTCAGATCATCAATATGAGTGATTACTAATATTCGCTCGAAATCTCCTGCCACCGCGTGTATCGCGTCCACCAATCGTTCCCGCCCCTGGCTGTCCTGGGTGCCAAACCCCTCGTCCAGCACCAGGGTCTGCAGCTTGGCCCCCGCCCGCTGCGCCAGCAGCCGGGAAAGAGCGATGCGCACCGCAAAATTCGCCCGGAAAGCCTCACCCCCGCTGTAGAGCTCGTAGCGCCGGGTGCCCATTTGATCGGAGAGCAGGATCTCCAGCGTCTCCTGGGGCTCCCCCCGGCCGCTGGTGCTGCGGGTCACGATCGCCACTTGCATCTGCCCCGCCGTGAGCCGGCAAAGCAGCTCGTTGGCGTCCGCCACCAGTTGCGGCACCACGTTTTCAATAATGATTGCCTGGATGCCCCGCTTGCTAAACGCCGTAGCCAGCTCCGAGTAGATCAGCCCCTCCCGCTCCGCCTGCCGCTTGTCCGCCGCGCGCCCTTCCCGCGCCGCCCGCGCCTCCTCGCAGCGCTCCCACCGCTCCTGCCAGCGCGCGCTCTCCTGGGCCAGGCGCCGGCTGTCCTCCGCCGCGGCCGCCAGCGCCCCCTTCACCCCCTCCAGCCGCTGCTGCGCCGCCGCCAGCAGCCCCAGCTCGGCCTGCAGCGCCTTGCCCTGCTCCAGGCAGGCCTCAGCGCTCGCCGCTTTCCCCCGCTCCCCCTCCGCCAGCGCCTCCAGGGCGGCCGCCTCCTCCTGCGCCGTGACCAGGGCCTGCTCCAGCTCCACCTTCAGCCGCTCGTACTCAGCCAGCCGGCGCGCCTCCAGCGCCGCCTGGCGGTGCCGCTCGGCATCATACCCGAGCTGCGCCACCCCCTCCCGGCACTGCTGCAGGCCAGCCCGCGCCTCTGCCGCATACTCGGCCCCCTCCAGCCGCCGCCGCAGCTCCGCCGTTTGCTCTCCCACCTCCTGCTGCTGCTCGGCCGCCTGCCGGGCGTGCTCCAGCTGCTGCGACAGCTCCCCCAGGTTCTTGGGCAGCTCCTCCGCGGCCGCCAGCTGCGCCTCCAGGTCCTCCTGCTCGGCCGCCCGCCCGGCCAGCCCCGCCTCCACCTGGCGGATGCTGGCCGCCTGCGCCTTCACCTTCTCCGAGTCCTGCTGACCCTGCGCCTGCAGCCGGCTCACCAGTTGCCGCCGCTTCTCCTCATCCAGCTCCGATTCGCACAGCGGGCAGCGCGGCTCCGCCGTCTCGTACAGCATCTCTAGCCGCTGCTTCAGCTCCGCCAACCGCTGGCTGAGCTCATCATTGCTCCGGGCCAGCGACTCCGCCTCTGCCGCCGCCTGCGCTTGCTCTCCCTTGATGGCGTCCAGGCGCTCGCGGCCGGTACGCAGCCGCACCTGCTGCTGCTCCAGCCGCGCCATCTTCTCCTGCAGCGCCTCCCGCAGCGAGGCCTTGCTTTCCAGGTCCCGCCACTGCCCTTCCAGGTGCTCCAGGGCCGACTGCAGCCGCTGCCGCTCGATCTCCACCTCCCGCATCAGCACCTGCTGCTGCTCGGCCAGCCGGTTGAAGGCCGCCAGCTTCTGTGCCATCTCCTGGTCCTCGGCCCGCGCCTGCTGCAGGGCGTGGTGATTGACCTCGATCTCCTCCCGGCGCGCCACCAGCGCTCGCTTGGCCTCCAGCCGCTTCTGCAGCGGCCGCGCTTGCTCGGCGATACGCTCCCGGTCGGCCATCAGGCCGCTGTATTGCACCTCCAGCTGCCGCAGCCGCTCCTGCTTTTGCAGCAGGTCGTTGAGGGCAGCCTGCGCCTCCCGCTCCTCCTGCTGCAGCCCCTGCTCGTGGCTCTCCGCTGCCGTGACCGCGGCCGCGCAGCGCTCCAGCTGGGCGCGGCATTCCTCCGCCTGTGCCGCCTGCTCCTCCAGGCGGGTGATCTCCTCCTGGTGCTGCCGGGCGGCCGCCTTGGCCGCCTTGGCTTTTTCCCGCGCCCGCTCCTCCAGCACGTCATAGCGCCCCAGCCCCAGGATCTGCGCCAGGATCCGCTTGCGCTCGCTGGGCGTCTGCGTGGTGAAGCGGTCAGCCTGCCCCTGCAGCAGGAAGGAGCTGCTGACGAAGGTCTCATAGTCCATGCGCAGCAGGTCCAGCAGCATCTGCTGGGTATCCCGCTTGTGCAGGCTGGTGAGGCGGCGGAATTCCTGCCCGTCCCAGGCCGCCAGCTCCAGGCTGCCCCCCCGCTTGCGGTGGCGGCTGCGGCGCACCCGGTAAATCTGGTCGCCAATGCGAAAGTCCAGCTCCACCACCGCCTCGTTCACCCCCGGAGCGGTGCGGATCAGGTCATCCGCCCCCGCCCCGCTGGCACTCAGCCCCCGCGCCACCCCAAACAGCGCCCAGGTCATGGCGTCCAGCAGCGCGCTCTTGCCGTCGCCGTTGTTCCCCGACAGGCAGGCCACGTGGAAGGAGAAGTTGAGCTCCTCCCCTTGGTCGCCATAGGACATGAAATCGCGCAGGTAAAGCCGGATGGGAACCACTACTGCTCCACGTATTCCAGGGACTCTTCCCGGGCCATCTCCTGCAGCAGCTTGGCGGCATAGCGCCGCAGCTCCTGGGCCCGGCTGCCGGCCAGCTGGCGCGCCGCCAGGTACTCATCCAGGGCTTGCAGCGGGTCGGTAAGTTGCTCGGTAAGCTGCGGGCTGCGGCCGGTTACCTGCCGGCGCACCTCCCGCATCACTGGCCCCGCCCATTCCGCCTCCGCCAGCGCCGCCCGTACCGCCTTGAGGTCTATCGGTTGCTCCTGCTCCATCACCACCTGCACCCGCACCACCGCTCCCGCCACCTGCTCCCGGGCGATAGCGGCCAGCACCTGCTCGGTCGCATCCCCTTCCCCCAGCTCGCAGCGGATGGTGAGGAAGCGCCGTGCCGCTACCGGCACGAAGCGGTAGCGGGCCTGGCCCCCCTCCAGCTCCACCACCACGAACCCCTTGTCCTCCGCCTCCTCGCCAAAGTCCACCCGCTCGATGGAGCCGCTGTACACCACCGGCGGCGGGCCCTCGCTCACTACCTGGTGCTTGTGGATATGCCCCAGTGCCACGTAGCTGTAGGCGGGGTGGGCCAGGGACGCCACCGGCACCAGCAGCTCATTCCCGGCCATCAGGTTGGCCTCGCTGCCTACTACCGCCCCCTCCACCGCCAGGTGCGCCGTCAGCACTGCCGCCACTCCCGGCTGCACCTGCGCCGCCAGCTCCGCCAGCATCCCCACCAGCCGCTCTACCAGCAGCGCCGACAGCTCCTCTTGCCCCAGGGGCCGGGCCTGCTCCGGCGGCAGCAGCGCCGCCCGGGGCAGGGAAGGCAGGCCCGCCACCTGCAGGGGGCCGCTCGGAGTCTGCAGGCAGGCCACCCCCGGGGCGCGCCCTACCGTCACTCCCGGCACCTCCAGGGTGGCAAAGATGTCCACCGCGTCCGCCTTGCCCGGCAGGCCCGGCAGGTCGTGGTTGCCCACCAGCAGGTAAATGGGGATGCCCTCCCGGCTCAGGGTGCGCACCCGCCTTGCCAGCTCTCGCTGCAGGGTGGGGGAGGGCTCGCGGCTCTTGTAGGCGTCACCGGCAAAGATCACCGCGTCTACGTGCTCTTGGGTGGCATAGCTGATCGCCTCATCGAGGCAGCGCAGGAAATCGAGGACCCGGGTGCTGAGGCCCGACTGGGGATGCAACCGGCCGTAGTTCTCCATTCCCAGGTGCACGTCGGCCAGGTGCAGGATACGCATGCCGGTATTCTATCATCCGCCCTACCGGCGGTCAACGCACCGCCCCCTGGGCTACTTGCCGGCAGCCGGGATCACGGTCAGCGTCTCATTGCCCTCCTGGTCGGTCATCCACACTCGCACCAGGGCCTCGGCCGGGGGGTTTAGGAACTCGGCGCGGAAGGGCGGCCCCTCCCGGCGCACCACCTCCAGCGGGTCGGAATTGCGGTCGAGCAGGATAAACTCGGCCCAGCGCACTTCCGACTCCTTCCCACCCCACCGGATCGCCAGCTTGCCCGCGCTGCGCTCCACCTGCCAGGCCGGGGCCGGCTTGGGGGCCGTTCGCTCCTGCGCTGTGGGCGGCGAGGGCACGGGCTCGGTAGGTGGGGCCGGGGGCGCCGGCACCGCCGGGGCGGCGCTAACGGGACTGGGGGCGGGCGGCAGCCACCCCCTGGGCACCCGGGCAGAGGCCGCGTTGAGCGCGTCTCGCTCTGCCCGGCTCAGGGCGCCGCCGGCCTCCAGCCAGCTCCGCTGCTCGCCCCGGGAGATGGCAGCCGCCATGCCCGCGAGCACTCGGTGGGCCGGGCTGCCCGCGGTGTAGCCGGGCGGCCGGCCGGCCGCGGCGGCCAGGAAATCGGCCAGCAGCGCCGCCCACCAGGTGGCGGCATAGCGCGTCTCCGGCCGGGCGGGGGAGAGGAAGCGGGCAGTGGCCGCTTCCACGGTAAGAATGGTGGCCGGCTCGCCCTGGGTGGCGCAGGCCACCACCGCCAGGCCCGGGCCGGGCAAGAGCACCTTGATCGCCTCGGGCGCCAGCACTCCCGCCACCCGCAGCGCCTCCAGCCGCGCCGCCACTACCCGCGCCCGCTCCGCCGCCGTCAGGTGGCCGGCCGGCGCGCCTAGGGTGAATAGCCGTACCCCCGACATGGTAACCAGCCCCAGGCTCGGCTTCTCGCCCAGGGGCAGGGCGTCAAACACCGGCTGCTGGGCCGCCAGCACCGCCGGCAGCAGCCACAGGGCCAGCAGACAGGCGATCATGGTTCTCATGTGGGCTCACTTCTGCCCCGCCGGCGGCTTCTCCTGGCGCCCCTGGCCCTGTCATCTCGCAGCAGGCCCCGCCTACTCCCTCTCCCCGCGCCCCTGCTCCCTCTCCCCATGGGAGAGGGTCGGGGTGAGGGTTGAGCCCCCGCAAGGCAGGAGCTTGCCTCCTGCCCCGCCTCTCCCTCTCCCTGAGGCCAAACTCCCTCTCCCGCCGGGAGAGGGTCGGGGTGAGGGCACCTCCTCCCTCTTGTCATTTCGAAGGAGGCCCCGCCGACCGAGAAATCCCGCTCTCCTCCCCCTTCCCGTGCCCCGGAATGAAACCCGCCTCCTGGTTCGTTGGGGCGCATGGCATGCGCCCGCCTCCCGCCCCGCCTCCCTCTCCCCGCGCCCCTACTCCCTCTCCCCCCGGGAGAGGGTCGGGGTGAGGGCTGAGCCCCCGCAGGGCAGGAGCTTGCCTCTTGTCCGGCAGAAACATGGGTGGGGTGATGCGCTGGTAGGCGGCCGGGCTTAGCGTGCCACCCGCACACCCGCCCCGCCCCGGGCGCCAGCCGCTTACTCACGCCAGGCAAGGAAACGGGCCGCCCCCGCAGAAATACCTTCCCCAGAGGTGCCAGGTGGAGATCAGCGTGCGCACCCAGGCCCGGGTCCAGTTGCTGGACATCACCAGCCAAGTGGCCGACCTGCTGACCCGTTGCGGGCACCAGGAAGGTCTCGCCCACCTGTTTGTGTTGCACACCACGGCGGGAATAACGGTAAACGAGAACGCCGACCCGGACGTGGTCGCCGACCTGGTGGCAGCCCTGGAGCGGATGGTGCCCTACTCCGCGGCCTACCGGCACGGGGAGGGCAACAGCCCCGCCCATGTCAAGGCCAGCCTGATGGGCTGCTCGCTCCAGGTCCCCATCCGGGAAGGCCGTCTCGCCCTGGGCACCTGGCAGGGCATCTACCTGTGCGAGTTCGACGGGCCCCGCACCCGGCGAGTGCTGTTGACTGTTACTCCTGGGGCGGGTTAGGTCCGGGCGGCCGTGGGAAAGGACCCGGGCAGAGGCAAGCCACATGCGTGCAGCTTTTGAGGCGCTGCGGCCCCGGCAGTGGATGAAGAACACCTTCGTCTTTGCCGGGCTCATCTTCTCGGAAAACCTGGGCAATAGGCGTGACGACCTGCTGGTGCTGGCCGCCTTCGCCATCTTTTGCGCCATCTCCAGCAGCGTCTACCTGATCAACGACCTGGCCGACATCGAGCAGGACCGCTCCCACCCCACCAAGTGCCGCCGCCCCCTCGCCTCGGGCCGGCTCTCACCGGCAGCGGCGGTGGCGATGGCGGCGCTGCTGGGCGCCGCCGGCCTGGCCGCCTCCTATTGGATCAACCCCGGCTTCCTGCTGCTCGCGATCATTTACTTCACCCTCAACCTGGCCTACAGCTTCGTGCTCAAGCACGTGATGATCCTGGACGTGATCTGCGTCGCCGTGTTCTTTGTGCTCCGGGCGGCGGCAGGCGCCGAGGCCATCGCCGTGCGCATCAGCCCCTGGCTGCTCATCTGCACCATCCTGCTGGCGCTCTTCCTCGCCCTCAGCAAGCGCCGCCACGAGCTGGTGCTGCTCGAGGCCGCCGCCTCCCATCACCGCCGCATCCTGGCCGAGTACAGCCCCTACCTGCTCGACCAGATGATCTCCGTGGTCACCGCCTCCACCGTCGTCAGCTACTGCCTCTACACCATGTGGCCGGAAACAGTGGCCAAGTTCGGCACCCCCAACCTGGTCTTCACCGTCCCCTTCGTGCTCTTTGGCATCTTCCGTTACCTGTACCTGATCCACCAGAAGGACGAGGGCGGCAGCCCGGAGCGCATCCCCTTCACCGACGTGCCCATGATCGTCAACCTGCTGCTCTGGTTGGCCACCGTGGGCATTATCCTCTATGGAAGGTAGTGCCATGCCCAAGCCCATCGTCGCCGTGCTCAAGACCTCCCCGGAAACGGTGCTGGACGACTACCGCTGCCTGCTGCACCTGGCCGCCTACCAGTCCTTCCTCCCCCAGGATACCGACCTCCTGATCAAGCTCAACCTCTCCTGGACCAAGTACTTTCCCGCCTGCTCCTCGCAGCCCTGGCAGGTGGAGGGGGTGGTGCGCACCCTGCTGGAGGACGGCTACCAGCCCTCCCGCCTCTTCCCGGTGGAAAACAAGACCGTGGTCACCAATCCCGTGCAGGGTGCTCGCAACAACAAGTGGCTGCCGGTGCTGGAGCGCTACGGCCTGCCCTTTATCCCCCTGCCCGACGTGGAATGGGTCACCTATCGCTTCCAGCAGCCCCTGCTCAAGCTCAATGACATCTTCCCCGAGGGGATCGTGATCCCCAAGCTGTTTATCGGCAAGAGCGTGCTCCATCTGCCCACGGTGAAGACCCACGGCCACTCCGTCACCACCGGCGCCGTCAAGAACGCCTTCGGCGGCCTGCTCCGGGAGGTGCGCCACTATGCCCACAAGTACATCCATGAGGTGCTGGTGGACCTCTTGATCATGCAGCAGGAGCTGCATCCCGGCCTCTTCGCGGTGATGGACGGCACCGTCTGCGGCGACGGCGCGGGGCCCCGCACCATGGACCCTAAGATCCAGAACTACCTCCTGGCCAGCGGCGACTCCGTGGCCATTGACGCCATCGCCGCCCAGATGATGGGCTTTGACCCCCTGACCATCCCCTACCTGCGCCTGGCCACTGAGCGCGGCCTGGGCATGGGCGACCCCAAGCAGATCGAGGTGGTGGGGGAGGACATCGCCCAGGTCAACTTCCACTTCCGCTCCCGGCGCAGCCTGGTGATCTGGGGCGACCAGGTGATCCGCAAGGGCTGGCTGCGGCCCTTCGAGAAAATCCTGCTGCACTCGCCCCTGGTGGTCTGGGCGCCCTTCGCCTCTAACCTCTACCATGACTGCTACTGGTACCCCACCAAGGGCAAGCGCATCATCCGCCGGTTCCGCCAGACCCCTTGGGGCCAGCTTTTTGAGCGCTATTAGGAGGCCAGCTTGGACCCTGCCCGGGTATTGGTGCAGCTTGCCACCTATAACGAGGCCGCTAACCTCCCCTCCCTGGTGGAGCGTATCCTGGAGCAGGACCTGGGGGTGGGTATCCTGGTGGTGGACGACAATTCGCCCGACGGTACGGGGGAGATCGCAGACCGCCTGGCCGGGCAGAGTCCCCTGGTGCAAGTGCTGCACCGGCCGGGCAAGCAGGGCCTGGGCACCGCCACTATCGCCGGCTTCCGCCATGCCCTGGCCGCCGGCGCGCAGGCGGTGATCACCATGGATGCCGACCACGCGCACGACCCCGCCGCCCTGCCCCTGTTCCTGGCGGCGCTGCAGGAGCACGACCTGGTGATCGGCTCCCGCTACCTGCACGGGGTGAGCGCGGTGAACTGGCCCCTCTCCCGCATCCTGGTGAGCTGGTTCGCCAACCGCTACGTGCGCACCATCACCGGCCTCCGCCTGGCCGACTGCACCAGCGGCTACCGTGCCTACCGGCGCCACCTGCTGGAGGGGCTGCCCTGGGACGGCTTCATCTCCCGGGGCTACAGCTTCATGGTGGAGATCTCCTGCCGGGCGGTGTGGCAGGGCTACCGGGTGGGCGAGGTGCCTATTGCCATCTACGGGCGCCTGGCGGGGGAATCCAAGATGACTGGGCGGGTGCTCGCCGAATCGGCGCTGGTGCCCTGGCGGCTGCGCCTGGCGCATGCCGCCGGCCGCATCAAGCCCGCACCGCCGCCATGAGGCCGCCGGTCCGCTCCCGGCGGGGAGTCACCCTGCTGGAGCTGGTGGTGGTGGCCGCCATTATCTCCATCCTCTCCGGGGTGGCGGTGACGGTGCTGGCGCGCTCCCGCGACCGGGCCCAGCTCGCCGTCTGCCAGTCCAATATGCGCCAGCTCGGCTTCGCCCTCGCCATGTATGCCCAGGATCACGGCGGCCTGCTCCCCCAGGTGCACTATGGCGAGGGAGACCTTATCGCCAAGTGGTCGGCCGCCATCACCCCCTACTGCCAGCTGCGCGACATCCAGTGCCCGCTCTGGGACCGGCGGGCCACCGGCCTCTGGCTGAGCTATGTGCTCAACAGCGCCTTCTCCCACGGCGAAAGCCTGCTCGAGGTGCCCGACCCCTCCGCCACCATCCTCGCTGCCGAGCGCCGGCCCGGCTACACCCACCTGGACTACCACTGGCAGGCCGGGCCCCGTCCCGGCCCCGGCGTGGATGCCCTGGCCCTGGAGGACAGCATTGACGTGGCCCGCCATGCCGGGGTGAGCAACTACCTCTTCGTGGACGGCCACACGGAAACCATGCCCCTGGACTACACCATCCAGCCCATCAACCTCCACGACCCCCACCGTACCCAGTAGCCGCCCGCTCCCCCTTTTCCTTGACAGCGCGACCCCGCAACTGGCATAATCAATCAGGCGTGGAAGGGTGGCCGAGCGGTTGAAGGCGCCGGTCTCGAAAATCGGTATTCCGCCTCGCGGAATCGTGGGTTCAAATCCCACCCCTTCCGCCACTACCCGCTGGTCACCGCCGGCGCTGCCTCCGCCCTCCGCAGCAGCTCCACCACTTCCTCGTCGCTTACCTGGGCGAAGTCCTCGTACCACTGCCCCACCGCCATAAAGTCCGGCGGCGTCATCAGGCATACCACCAGGTCGGCCTCCTCGAATAGCTGCTCGAAGGTGTCGGGCGGCGCCACCGGTATCGCCACCACCACCTGCGCCACGTCCAGGTGCCTGGCCGCCGCTATCGCCGCCCGCATCGTGTAGCCGGTGGCCACCCCGTCATCCACCAGCATCGCGGTGCGGTGCATCAGGTTCGGAAAGGGGCGGTCGCCCCGGTACACCCGCAGCCGCCGCTCGATCTCCTCCTTCTCCCGCTCGATCTGCTCGTCCACGTACTGGCGGCTGATGCCAAAGCTCCGGATCATCTCCTCGTTGAGCACCGAGTGATAGCCATCCATCGCCACCAGCGCCCCGATCGCCAGCTCTGGCTGCCCGGGCGCCGGGATCTTGCGAGCAATGATCACCTCCAGCGGCAGTTCCAGGTTCGTCGCTACCTGGTATGCCACCACCACCCCGCCCCGGGGCACCGCCAGCACCACCGCGTCCCGCCCCTGGTAGCTCAGCAGCCGTTCGGCCAGCAGCCCCCCTGCTTGCTCTCGGTCTCGAAATACCACCTCTCACCTCCCACAAAGCGAAGAGCTCGCCGCCCAGGCCGCGAGCCCTCCCCATCCTGCATGCTGGCGGCTTGGTCGCCTCAGTATCTCGCGCCCCCAGGCTTGGCAGCCGCGCCGGCCGGCGGCCGGGCCGGGGCCGCCGCCATGTACTTCTGGAACATGCTCTCCCCTACGCTCACCCAGACCTCGCGGTAAGGCGCTCGCAGCTGCCGGGACACCATTACCCGGTGGTCGTCAAGGCGGTTGCCACTGTACTCCAGGCGCGCCGGATCAATCCGCATCGGATAGCCCGATTTCCTCCACGTGCGGCCTTGCACTGTGCCCGTGTATGGCAGCCGCGCCGCCATGCGGTAGGTCTCCTGCGCCGGCTCGTAGCGCACGCAGCGATTGCCGCTTCCCCGCAGCCACATCTCGCCATACGGCGCCTGCGCCCTGGTCGGCACCACCGCCCGGTATCCCTGCACGTTGCCGATCTCCCGCACCTGGTCCGGCTGCATAGTGCGCATTTCCGCAGTGCGCCGCCACTGCACCCTCTCGAAGCTGGCCGTGGCCGGCATGGCGGGGGCTGCCGCCGGCGCGCGCTCCGTCACCCGCGCCCGCTCCGGCGCCGCATACGTGGTAGGCCGCGTAGCCGCCCACCAGATCAGCCCCACCAGGATCAGGGCCAGCACGGCGGCCGCCACCCAGGGCCAGACCATGGCCCGCCGCCGCTCAGACTCGGTAGGCATCTCTCCCATCGTCTCTACCCCCTGCTTTTGCTATGATAGTTCCGCCCCTCTTGTCACTCCGAGGCGGCCACCAACCTCTCTTGTCATTTCGAGCGAGGCCGCCCCGCGGCCGACGAGAAATCTCGCTCCCCTCTCTCCCTCGTAGGGGCGCATGGCATGCGCCCGCTTCTTGTCCGCGCACCGCGCCCATTCTACGCGCCCCGCCGCCCCCGCCACCTCCCAAAGTGCTGCCTCTGGTGCGTCTGGGCGACATCGTTGTCATGCCGGTGGGCGATGCTTCCCTCCCCTCCCGCAGCCTTGCCGGGAAAGGAGAGCGCAGGCCAGGGGCGAACTTAGCCAGGCGCCGGGCCGCTTCCCCGGCGCCGCCAAGGAGACAGCCATGATTTCCTACCAGGGCAAGCACCGCCGCACCGTCAACTACCTACGGACCATCCAGTTTGATCGTCCGGAGTGGACCATCTGCGCCGTCAGCCTCATGCCCGCCACCTGGATTCGCTACCGGGAGGCGCTGGAGGACCTGGTGCTCGCTCATCCCCGGCTCTTCCCTGGCTTCCACCAGGGCCAGGCGGACTTTGATCGGGTGGGCATCATGTACGAGCTGGGCCGCAAGGTGGACTGTTGGGGCTGCGGCTGGAACAACGTCACCCGGGGCCTCGATAGCTACATCGAGGTGCATCCGCTCCAGGACTGGGCCGCCTTCGACACCTGGCAGCCGCCCGACCCCCTGCAGGACGCCTTCTTTGCCGAAAAGCGCGATTGGCAGGCGGTCGCCCGCAGCCTGCAGGCGGCCCGGCAGCGGGGCGACCTGGCCACCGGCGGCGGCCTGCAGCACGGCTTCCTCTACATGCTGCTCTTCTACCTGCGGGGCTTCGAAAACCTGATGCTCGACCTGGCCAGCGACGACCCCCGCCTGCACCGGCTGATCGAGCTCATCAACCGCTACAACGAAACCGTGGTCAATCAGTACCTGGAGCTGGGGGCGGAGATGATGAGCTTCGGCGAGGACCTGGGCACCCAGAAGGCCCTCCCCATCAGCCCCGCCATGTGGCGCAAGTTCATCAAGCCCGGTTACCAGCGCGTCATGGGCCCCTGCCGCGACCGGGGAGTGCCCGTCTACCTGCACTCCGACGGCCATATCTTGGAGATCATCCCCGACCTGGTCGAGCTGGGGGTGCGCGTGCTCAACCCCCAGATCCGGGCCAACGGCCTGCCGGGCCTGGTGCAGGTGGCAAAGGGCCGGGTGGCGATCAACCTGGACCTGGACCGCCAGCTCTTCCCCTTCGCCTCCGCCGCCCAGATCCAGGACCACATCCACCAGGCCTACCAGGCGCTGTGGATGCCCGAGGGCGGGCTGATGCTCCACGCCGAGTGCGAGCCCGACGTGCCCCTGGAGAGCATAGACCTCATCTGCTCCACCCTGGAGCAGGTCTGCTCACCGCCCCAGCCGGTTGGGCCCCCTTTTGCGGGGCTTGATTAGCTCCCGGAGGTGTGACATGCGCTGCTCCCTGGTGATCGGCCTCCTGCTCTGCTCTTGCCTGGCCGCCGGGGCCGCCGGCGGCTTTGCGCGCCGGGTAGGCACCCAGCTCCTGGATGGCGACCGCCCCGTGCGCCTGGTGTCGGTCAACAAGTACAACCTGTTCTGGTGCTTTATCCGGGGAGGCGAGCACGAGCGCCAGGCCCGGGCCGCCCTCGCCTCGGCCCGCGACTGCGGCTTCACCGTGATCCGCACCAGCGCCGCCCCCTACTGGCCGCTGGATGCCCGGGAATGGGCCCAGGGCGACTCCTATTGGCGCCGGGCCGACGCCTGCCTGGCCGCGGCCCGGGAGTCTGGCCTCAAGCTTATCCTCACCGTGAACTGGAACTGGCAGATGTTCGCCGACCTGGCGGGAGAGTCCATGCAGGACCTGCTCACCAACCGCCAGAGCCGCTCCTGGCAGTACCTGGCGCTCTACACCAGCCAGCTCGTCGGCCGCTACCGCAACGACCCCACCGTCTTCATGTGGGAGCTCTCCAACGAGCTCAACCTGGGCGCCGACCTGGAGTTCATGCACCCCTACGGCTACCTCCGCCAGGACGGCCAGCCCCTGGACCTGGGGGTGCCGGTAGCCTACGTGGCCCGCGACAACTACCGCACCGCCCACATGAACCAGGCCGCCCGCGACCTGGCCCGGCTTATCCGCAAGCTCGACCCCAACCACCTCATCGGCTCCGGCTACAGCGTCCCCCGCCCCGCCGCCGCCCACCTGCGCGCCCGCCCGGCCCACGGCGACTGGACCCTGGATACCCAGCAGGAAACCCTGCGCATGCTGCAGGACACCCACCCCGACCCCATAGACTGCATCTCCATCCATATCTACGCCGACGACATGCAGCACTGGGGCCTGAAGGGCGACGCCCCCCGCATCGTGCGTACCTTCAAGCAGCTCGCCGACCGCCTGGGCAAGCCCCTCTATATCGGCGAAACCGGCGCCAGCCCGCCCCGCCTGCCCTTCCTCTCCGGCGTGCTGCAGGCGGCCGTAGACTGCGGGGTGCCCCTCACCCTGATCTGGCAGTGGGACACCCCCGACGATGCCAGCAACAACTACACGCCCGACACCGAGCCCGCGGTGGTCAAGCTCATGCAGGACCTCAACCGGCCCCGCTGACCCGCCGGGCAGCAACCGCGCCGCCGGCCGCCGGCCCCCGCCCCCGCCCCTCCTGTCATTCCGAGCGAGGCCACGCAGTGGCCGACGAGGAATCCCGCTCTCCTCTTGCTCCTCATTTCCTGTCAACTAACCGACAGCGGTGGACCCGCTCCGGATCCTTAGGGTGAGGGTCCCCTCGTAGGGGCGCACGACGGTGCGCCCGCTGCTCCCCGTAGGGCAGGAGCTCGCCTCCTGCCCCCTCTCCTGCTGTCATTCCGAGCGAGGCCGCCCCGCGGCCGACGAGAAATCCCGCTCCCCTCGTACCCCTTCCTTGCTGCGCGCCGCCCCCCTCCCCAAATCGTAGCGGCGCATGGCATGCGCCCGCCTCCTGCCCCCGCCCCTCTTGTCATTCCGCGGGCGGCGCCCCCGGCGCCGCCGAGGAATCCCGCTCCCCTCTTGACCTCCTAACCTCACCGGGCGCATGTCCATGCGCCCCTGCTCCCTCTCCCCCCGCGACCTACTCCCTCTCCCCCGGGAGAGGGTGGGGGTGAGGGCTGCCTCTTCTCCCGTGGGGCAGGAGGGCAGTAGGGAGCGGAGAATGACAGAGCCGGTTAGGCCCCCTTCTCGGGGCTGGAGCTGGCCGCCCTACGGACGAGCACCCACACCGGCCGGCCCTTGGGGGAGGGCAGCTTCATCAGCCGGCTGGAGCAAGCGTTGGGGCGCCGTCTCCACGCCTTGGCAGGCGGGCGACCGAGGAAGAACAAGGGAGCACGCGGAAACTAGGTGACTGCACCCTCTCGCAGGTTAGCTTCGTCGAGCATGACCAGAAGTGGCTTGGCGTCAGAACGCCTTGCGGCAGGGCTTCGGCCCTCAGGTAGTGAAAGAAGCAGACGCGTGCGCTGGGCCCGGCTGATCAATAGCTGGATGGTGAGAGTGGGAGGAGAGATACTCGGTGGCTACCCGTTTGGGAGAGGTATTCGAAGATCGAGGGCTGGTGGCAAGAATTAAGGACCGCCTGCCGCGCCTGTTCCAGATGGCAGAAATGGAGTGTTCGAGGGCGGGCAAGACAGGCATGCAGGTGGGTTCGTTGCGAGAGATAATCTTGGTGGCCATGCTGATATACAAGTTCGGTGAGGAAAACGTAGAGACCGGGATCCCGATCACCCGGCCGGAGGTCGATGCGATGCTGTTCGGACTGCCCGTGTCCATCAAGACGATTACGGGGAGGCGCTTCGGAGGTGTCAAGCTGGTATGGACTGTCGACCCACAGAAGGCGAGGGAGTTCGCGGAGGGCTATCATCCGCACTGCGATATCCTGCTCACACAGATCAACTGGGGTTATGCTGGCGTCCTCTGCCACATTCCTTTAGAGGTTCAGCAAAGGCACTTCGAGAGGCTAGGACAGAAGACCTACATTAGGCTTCCTAAGCCGGGGACTAACCCCCGGGGCGTAGAGATCGACAAGGAAGCGATGGCCGCGATGGCGGCCGATGCCGATACGAAAGGGGTCACCGTGATATGGCATCGGATGGACGTCCGCCACAATGCCTACGAGAAGTGGATTGATCTTTGGAGGGAAGACTGAGATGGCGTCCGGCCGCGGCAGGAAGTCAACGAAAACGAGTGCGTTCGGCTCTCCAGGGCGGATCAGTCACGACTCGACGCCATTCTACTCAAGCAGGCTTTTCGAGGGGCTACCCAAGGAAAGCAAGGTCGGATACGTGGAGAACCCTGTCCCGTCGGAGTTCCTTGACCAAGTGTACTGCAAGAGCAGCCAACGGATGGACGAGCTGCCGGAGTGCAGTGTCCATCTGATGGTGACTTCGCCACCGTATAACGTCGGCAAGGAGTACGACGAGGATCTGACGCTTGCCGAGTACAGGGAGTTCCTCAACCGCGTGTGGTCGGAGGTCAAGCGAGTTCTGGTGCCGGGCGGAAGGGCGTGCATCAACGTTGCCAACCTAGGCAGGAAGCCGTATATACCGTTGGACACTTTCATGGTGGCGGACATGCTTGAGCTTGGTTTTCTCATGAGGGGGCAGATTATCTGGAGCAAAGGATCGAGCGGGGCGGCGTCGACCGCATGGGGAACGTTCGGCTCTGCCCAGAATCCTGTGCTCCGGGACGTCCACGAGTACATACTCGTGTTCTGCAAGGACACGTTCTCTAGGCCTAATCTCGGACGGAAGAACACCATCTCCAAGGGAGAGTTCCTAGAGTTCACCAAGAGCGTATGGGCTTTTGGGGCTGAGTCAGCGACCAGGGTGGGACATCCCGCGCCGTTCCCGGTTGAGCTGCCCTATCGGCTGATCCAGTTGTACACGTTCGAGGGGGAGGTCGTTCTAGATCCGTTCATGGGAAGTGGACAGACCGCAATCGCCGCGATCAAGGCAAACCGCCATTTTGTCGGGTACGACATAAGCGAGGACTATGTGCGACTGGCGGAGAAGCGCATTAGAAAGTCCCGCTCGGAGCTTCACATGCCTACTCTTTTCGAGGTAGCTCGCCAGTCGGTCTAGCAGTCGACACTTTCGAAACGTTTCCCGTAAGTCTGCAGTGGAGGAGTCGCCGCCCGCGAGCCTCCGCAAACACCAGACAGCGGCCCGGCCGTCAGCTTTGCCAGCGGAATCGCCACCTGGCTGTCGTGCACCGAGGTTGCCGTCGTCACCACCGTCAGCGGCAGCCCGCCATCCCCCACATCCGCATGCAGCCGGTTAGGCCCCCTTCTCGGGGCTTGATACGTCGGGCTGGTCCTCCAAGCGGTCCGTTATCGCCTCGAATTCATTGACCAGCTTGGTGATATCTCGTAGATTATCCCGAAAAACCCTCCGGGTCCGCTTGTTGTGCCGGCGGCCCCAGTGGAGACGCCTGTCCTCAGCCTCATATACAGCTCGCATCGGGACATCCAGTCTCTCGACCCATTTCACGAATTCTTTGAGCCAAGGGGCCCGCTTAATCACCTCCTGGCATATGGCCTCCGAATAACTGCCGCCGCGCCTGCGATCTACCGGTGTCAAGTCTTGTCCAGAAGCCCTTACCTCCTCCCATCGCGATTCCCAACTGGCTGTGATCTTCCGAAGCGTTTGGGCACCCAATACGAATTCACTCGGCATCCCAACGGCAACCGCAAGGGCCACAAGATGGTCGGCATCTCCCACCAGCTTAGGCCAATCGCCACTCCTATCAGGACTTCGCAAAGCCTGCATCAGTCGACCGTAGAGATTACCCACGTCCGCCATCTTCTGTCCGGTCCCTCGGTCGCGATCAACATCTTCTCGATGCGTCCGCCGATCCCACCAGCGAAGTGAGAACTGGAATGCACCGTTGATAACGGCACCGATCACGGCGCCGACCGCCGCAGCGAGCGCTATGACGTTGCGCCAAGCGACATCCTGCTCCAATTATCCACCTCTCTCTTGCCGCGAACGCCTGGCTTCGCGCTCGGCAGACCTGCATGCGACACAGGGGCACCCTCGGCTCTATGCCATCTGTGCTTACCTAGACGCGCGCCCGCCTGGTGCCCGGCCCGCGCTAGCCCTGAAACAACCTGAGCTGCTTCTCGCTTTCCCCCTTGGGACGCTTCCGCCGCCCGATCAGCTTCCGCATATCGAACCGAACGACGTGCTCCCCAAGGTAATCGCGGAGATTGCTTCCGCAGAGTCGAAGCGAGATCGGCACCAAGTACTCCTGCTGGTCACTATCGGCCACGGGGCTCGCCAGCCGGTATTCGACCATGAAGCCGAGTGCGTCGCCGATGTAGCGGGATCGAGGTTTGATCGTCGAGATGAACTCTGTACTCATCAGGGAGTCACGTGAGACCCTCTTCAGAACGGTGCGGCCTGCGTAGATCTCGTCCCTGTCATCCTCAGTCAGGACGTCCACGATGATCGCCGGGTATATGACTACCGCCGCAGTGTAGAGCGGCGGAGGTGCATCGTTGATCAAGGGGTTCCGAGCGAAGATATCCAGGGCAGCAGGGTCCACCTCGATGGCGCGGTGAGAGACATCCGCGATGAGTGTGTTCAAGTCGTCTCCCTGGCTTGGCTCCACAACATTCGTTTCGCTGAACCGTCTGTTGCCATGCCCATCGCGCCACTGCAGTACCTACCAGTCGCCGAGAGCGCCCGCGTCGAGCATGTAGCTCACGATGGCAACGGGCGCATAAGACTGGTCAGTACCGCCCTCGTCCCCTCGCTCGGCACTAACAGCTTTGGCCGCAGCGGTGTCGCTCTGGGGACTCACCAGCAGCAGAACGTCGCCGCAAGGGCCCTCGCCCGCAGACTGCCAAAGGTGGGAGGCGTAGGCGAGCACCTGCCGCGCGTCCTTCTCCGATCCGGGGCCATCGCGGAACGTCTTCATCACCTCGCCACATAGCCGATAGCCGGTGCCAAACGTCGCCAGGAAATCGGGAGTGAGATCTGTGTTCCCACAGCGCGGGAATCGGTCGAACTCAAGGAGTGTAGGCCACTCGCCTCCCTCACCCCAGATACGGAGCACCCAGCGCTCGAACGAGGAGACAAGCGTCACAGCCTTCTCGTAGTTGTCGAACTCGATCTTCTGCCGCCGAAGCCCCGCCTCAATCTCGCGCTTCTTGTCCTCGGATGCCTGTGCCATCGACTCCCCCCGGTTTGCGTCAGGCTATGGCTTCGACGCTCACTTCCGCCTCACCGAAGTGCCGGAAGACAGTAGTAACAATGCGCTCCATTGTACCCTTGCAGCTTTCGGATCTAGGAATCAGGGCTGCGCTCCCCGTATCAGTGACGATAAGCTGCACTGCTTCCCCAGTGAGGTAGTCGAGCACTTGGGCGTTCAGGTATGGGTTCAGGTGAAGAGTAGTGACGCTCATGCCTCCGTCGTGGCGTATGGCATCGCAGAGTGCCCTGATGTCCTCGGTACGGGCGAGCGTGCCCGGCGAGAACGCCAGTCGCACTAGCTTCTGCTGCATGGGTTCACGTTCTCGCTGGATAGACAGGGCTGCACGCCTGTTGAGGGACTGCCCGACCACGCGAAGCACAAACTCGTCGAGCGCGAGTAGCACGCTCCCCTCCCGCACGATAGCACGGCCATATCGACTGAACGACGCGCGGAGCACCTCTCGTCCCCGACCCTCACGGAACGAGACCTGCATCTGGTGCATCTGCCTGCCCTGCTCAGCCATCTCACGGAAGGCTTCCCCCACCTCCTGATGCTTGGTATCGCGACGGAAACCACGGGTCTCGCGATCATATCCCATGGCATCCACGCAGATCGGCGACCAGTCGCGTTCGCGCGCGATGCCAGTCACGTCTCGGAGCAGTTGCCCAGAGTCAACAAAAGGCCTCGCCCCCAGTGGATATGCTCGCTTAGCTAGTAGTACAGGGCCGTATTGCTCAATCTCGCTCGAGGTCGTCGATGCTAGGACCCACAGCTGATCTGTCACGTGGAGAAGGTCGAAGCTGCCAGCTACCACCTTGCCCTCGGGAAACTGCTGGCTCGGCTTCGTGCATAGCGTGAACTGTGCGGCATACCCGTATCCCGCCTGGGTGGCATCTAATCCTGTGAACACTCTCCTGCGCCGATCAAGGAGCGCTTCAACAGACTGACGGACGACGAGTGGGCTCAGGGCCACGCGTTGCACGACACCGGCGAGCAGCACTTCAGACATGTACTCCGCTCTATCCCGCACTGTCGGCGGCAGAGCGATATCAGACTCACCCTTGCTCATCTGAACCACGTCCCCCTTCAGGCGCTGGTAGGGGTACCGCGCCGGTTTCCTGTTCTGCCTGGCTGCAGCCGATCTCCCTTGGCAGCCTCATGTGGCTGTCACTACCCACAGGTACACCGCTTCCTTCACCCGCCGGTAGTTCTCATCCACCTCAGGCTCCAGCACTAGGATTGCCGCAATGCGACGAGCCATGCGACATAGGTATTCGCCCCTCGTCTGGCGATTCCCCTGTGGCGCTTGGCGCACCGGGCTCGGAGGTCACTGCTCACCCTCCGGCCCGCCTGCGCTCCCGCCTCCAGAACGTATTAGCGTGCTGCGCCTGCGGCGGGACCGGCAACCAGTGGCTGAGCTGGCAGCGGTGCTGCGGGCGGCCGTGCACTGCGGGGTGCCCCTCACCCTGATCTGGCAGTGGGACACCCCCGACGACGCCAGCAACAGCTACACCCCCCCCACACCGAGCCCGCGGTGGTCAAGCTCATGCCGCACCTCAACCGGCCCCGCTAACCCGCCGGGCAGGAATGCCGCCGCCGGCCGGGGAATCTGTAGCCGGCCCGGAAGCCCCCTATGAGCGCAAGCACCACCACTGCCACTGGCCTTTCCCGCCTCAGGAGCCGCCTGGGCGCCCATCTGGGCCCGCTGGTGCTGGTGGGCATGCTCGTCGCCGCCAGCCAGATCTCCCCCTACTTCCTCCGCCTCAGCAACTTCTCCAACCTCCTGCGCCAGGTCTCTGAAAACGGCATCGTCGCCGTGGGCATGACCCTGGTCATTCTTACCGGCGGCATTGACCTCTCCGTGGGCTCGGTGCTGGCGCTCACCAACTGCCTGGCCGCCGGCCTGCTCGTCTGGCAGGGGGCCCCCCTGTGGCTGGTAGCCGTGGCAGTGCTCGCCGCCGGGGCCCTGATGGGAGCCCTCAACGGCGCCGTCATCACCCGCGGCCGCATGGAGCCCTTCGTCGCCACCCTGGCCATGATGAGCGTGGCCCGGGGCCTGGCCTACCTTTACTCCGGCGGTCGCCCCATCGTCATCGCCGACCAGCCCGCCCACTACGCCTTCCTGGCCCTGGGCCAGGATATCCAGGTCTCGCCGGATTGGGGCGTGCCCGTGCCCGCCCTCTTCTTCCTGCTCACCGCCGCCCTGGGCATCATCTTCCTGCGCACCACCGCCCTGGGCCGGCGCATCTTTGCCCTCGGCGGCAACCGGGAGGCCGCCCGCCTCTCCGGTATGCCCGTCGCCCGCACCCTGGTGATCGTCTATGCCCTCTGCGGCCTGCTCTCCGCCCTGGCCGGCGGCCTCCACGCCTCCATGCTCAACTGTGGCCACCCCAACGAGGGAATGGGCCTGGAGCTCAACGCCATCGCCGCCACCGTTATCGGCGGCACCAGCCTGGCCGGAGGCGCCGGCAGCGTGGGCGGCACCGTGATCGGGGCTATGATCATCGGCATCCTGAACAACGTCCTGCAGCTCCGGGACGTGAACCCTTACCTGCAGATGCTGCTCAAGGGCGTGGTGATCGTGCTCGCCGTGCTCGCCCAGCGCTCTCGCAAATAGTCAAGGAGGTTGCTACCGTGCGCAAAGTCGCTTTCTTGCTTGTGCTCGCCTTCGCCCTCTGCCTGGTGGGCTGCTCCCGCCAGGCCGCCCCGCCCGCCGCCCAGACCTTTGTGGTCGGCTTCTCCCAGAGCACCATGCAGGACCCCTGGCGCATCGCCATGGTGGAGAGCGCCCAGGATGAGGCCAAGAAATATCCGGAGATCAGGCTCCTCGTCGCCGACGGCGGCAATGACAACCTGCGCCAGATCTCCGACATCGAGGGCTTCCTCACCAAGGGCGTGGACCTGCTCATCGTCAGCCCCCGGGAGGCGGAGCCGCTCACCCCGGTGGTGAAAAAGGCCTACCGGAAGGGTATCCCCGTCATCCTGCTCGACCGCTCCATCGTGGGCGACACCTATACCTGCTTCATCGGCGCCAGCAACCTGGAGATCGGCCGCGCTGCCGGCGACTTCATCGCCGCCCGCCTGGGGGGCAAGGGCAGCATCGTGGAGATCGAGGGCATCCCCGGCGCCACCCCCACCATTGACCGCCGCACCGGTATGCACCAGGCGATCGAGCGCTTCCCCGGCCTGAAGGTGGTGATTGATCAGCCCGCCGACTACCTGCGCTCCCCCGCCCGCACCGTGATGGAAAACGCCCTCCAGTCCGGTAAGCAGGTTGACTGCGTCTATGCCCACAACGACGAAATGGCCCTGGGCGCCTACCTCGCTGCCAAGGCCGTGGGCAAGGGAAAGAGCATCCTGTTCGTGGGCATTGACGGCCAGCGTGAGGCGATCAAGGCGGTCATGGACGGCCAGATGGGCGCCACCTTTATCTATCCCTTCTGCGGCCCCGAGGCGATCCAGTACGCGGCCAAGATTCTCCACCACCAGCGGGTGCCCAAGCTGGTGCGCCTCCCCACCACCCGCATTGACCGCAGCAACGCCGCCAAGTTCTATCATCCCAAATCCTATTTCTAAAGGCGTGGGGCAGGAGCTTGTCTCCTGCCCAATCTCCCTCTCCCCCTGGGAGAGGGTCGGGGTGAGGGCTGCACCTCATCTCCCTCTCTGGGGCAGGGCAGGCGCTTGCTCGCCTGCCCCAGTGCCCCCTTGACAGGGTGTGCTACAATGCAAACAGAGGTTCTCCCCTGCCCGCCCCGGGCCCAGGCAGCTTGCTGCCTCGGCGTGCAGCTTGGCAGTTAAACAGCCGCTCTCACCAGCCCTCGCCATCCCGCGCCGCCACCGCGACGGGGCGCGACGGGGGTGAGGCACGCCGGAGGCAGGCCAGCGACGGTTCTCAACGGAACTCGCTCACCACCTGGATGTCATTGTGCACCCGGAACACCCCGGCCACCGCCGCCGCCACCCGCTCCGCGGCAAAGCGGTTCTCCTCATCTCGCACCTGGCCGGCCAGGTACACCGTGCCGTCCACCACGTTGACCAACAGCCGCCGCTCGTCCAGGTCGGGAGCGGCGGCCAGGGCCGCCATCACCGCCGCTTCCAGGCCGGGCACGCCGCCGGTCTCGCCGGTCTGGGGCTCGATCACGTTCACCAGGTGTCCCACCCCCGGCACCGCCCGCACCACTTGCTCCACCCGGTGGCGCCCCTCCAGGTCGGCCACCCGCCCGGAGAGGGTGACCACGCCTCCCTCCACCGCCACCTCCACCGGCAGGTAGCCGGTGCTGGTATCCTCGTGCAGGGCCAGCTCCACTCGGTTCCGCAGCGAGGCATCGTCCTGGGGCAGGCCCATGCCCACCACCTCCAGTTCCCGCTCCACCTCCTTCACCCCCACCACCTCGGCCATGGCCTCGGTGGCCTGCTCGGCGCTGGCGATGCTGTCGGTGACCCCGTGCAGGGTGACCACGCCGTCCTCCAGCTCCCAGTACATCCCCGGCAGGCCCCCCGCCTGGGCGGCCGCCTGGTCCAGGCCCGCCTCGATCTCGACTTCCCGCACCTCGCCCTGGGTGGTCACCGCCAGCTTGTTCTCCACCAGGCGCACCCCCGGCGCGCTGGCGGCCACATGGCCGGCCGCCAGCTTCTGCTCCAGGGTGTCCACGGTGCCGGTGAGCGTAACCAGGCCGCCCACCACCTCGATGCCCAGGTCAAGGGCAATGACCTCGGGGGCGCGGGCCAGGGCCTCCCGGACGTGGTGCAGGACGCGGGCTTCCTCCTGCTCGCTTGCGGGCATAGGCACCTCCACAGGTCGCGGCGCCGTCCTGCCCCCGGGGGGAGCGGCGGCGCCGCCGTCAGTGCACCGACTTCTCCATCTCCTCCAGCAAGCCGGCCAGGGCCTCGTCAATGTAGTCGGCGATGTCGGAGGCCGAGATCACGCCCACGGTGCGGCCGTCCTCCACCACCGGCAGCCGGCGCACGTGGGAGGCGCCGATGATCTTGGCCGCCTCCAGCGGGTCATCGGCGGCGTCCACGGTAATGGGGTCGGTGGTCATGATCTCGCTGATGAGGTGCTCGCTGGGGGACCACCCCTGCGCTGCCGCCCGCACGGTGAGGTCCCGGTCGGAGACGATACCCAGCAGGTAGCTGTCTTCCATTACCAGCACCGAGCCCACCCGCTGGTCGCGCATGGCGCGGGCGGTGTCGGCGACGGTGGCGGTGGGCGGCACGGCGACCACCTCGGTGGTCATAAGCTCGCGTATAGTCATCGTCAGGCACCTCCGGATTGGTTTTGCAGCCTGATGCTACCAGGCCGGCCGGGAGCGGAGAGGCCAGCGGGAAGACAGGCATGTCAGGTCAGGCTTTCAGACGGGAGCGGGCAAGCGGGGGAGCGGTCCCGGGGACCAATTGTTGGCCTTTTCCACCATGATTGTGGGCATAACGCACCGGGAGCAGGGGAACGGGGGGGCGGCGTCTGCGGATTTATGGTACAAATGGCTCCGTCCGAGCACAGACAAAGGAGGGTGCAAAGCGTGCATGAGGTCAAGGAGTTCCGCCTGGCAAGCCTGGACGGCATTTCCGACCGCCAGATTGCCGAGCACATGACCCTGTACCAGGGCTATGTGAAGAAGTGCAACGAGATCCAGGAGCGGCTGCCCCAGGCCGACCTGGCGGCCGCCAACCAGAACTACAGCGAGATCAGGGAGCTGAAGCTGGAGCAGCCGTTCAACCTGAATGCGATCATGCTGCACGAGGCCTACTTCGGCAACCTGGGCGGCCAGGGCACCCAGCCCAGCGACGCGGTGCGGGGAGCCATGGAGCGCTACTTCGGGTCGGTGGAGCGGTGGATGGAGGACATGAAGGCAGCCGGCATGGCGGCCCGGGGCTGGGTGGTGACCGCCTTCAACTGGGATGACGGGCAGGCGTACAACATCTCCCAGGACCGCCACGACATGGGGGCGCTGTGGTCCTCCAGCATGCTGGTGGTGCTGGACACCTACGAGCACGCCTACTTCCTGGACTACGGCACCAAGCGGGCGCCCTACATTGACGCCTTCTTCCGCAATCTGAACTGGGATGCGATCAACCGGCGGGTGGAGAGCACCCTGCGCATGGCCGGGGTGAGCGCATAGCTGCCGGGCCTGGCGGCGCCACCATGAGATCCCTGCCCGAGTTCCCGGAGTTCACCCGGCTGGAGCTGGAGCACAGGGAGGAGCTGGAGGGCTGGTTCGCCCGCTGGCCCCCCCTCACCTCCGAGCTGACCTTCACCAACCTGTACCTGTGGCGGGGGACCTACCAGCCGACGCTGACGGTGATCGGGGGCATGCTGGTGGTGCGGGCGCAGCCCGAGCAGCAGGAGGCGTTCTTCCTGCCGCCGGTGGGTGGGGGGGATATGGGGGCGGTCTGCCACCGGCTGCTGGCCTGGCTGGGGGAACGGGCAGCCCGGCCCAGCCTGCAGCGGGTGCCCGCCCCCATGGCGGCCGCCCTGGGGGGGGCAGGGCGGCCTTTCCTCGCCCCCCCCACCCCGGAGCACAGCGACTACCTCTACCGCACCCTGGACCTGATCTACCTCCAGGGCAACAGGTATCACCCCAAGCGCAGCCATATCCACAAGTTCGAGAGCGAGCACCGCTGGGAATACCGGCGGCTCACCCCCGACCTGCTGGATCAGTGCCGCCAGCTGCAGGAGCGCTGGTGCGAGCAGCGGGGGTGCGAGGAGGCGGGCCCCGCCTTGGGTGGCGAGCACCAGGCGGTGATGAGCCTGCTCGCAGACTGGGAGCGGCTGGGGGCCAGGGGCGGAGTGATCCTGGTGGGGGGCAGGGTGGTGGCCTTCAGCGCCGGCGAGCAGCTCAACCCCACTACCGCCGTGATCCACGTAGAGAAGGCCGCGCCCGATCTGCCCGGCCTCTACCAGCTCATCAACCGGGAGTTTGCCCGGGAGTGGGCGCAGCTCCAGTATATCAACCGGGAGCAGGACCTGGGAGACCCGGGACTGCGCAAGGCCAAGCAGTCGTACTACCCCCACCACCTGGTGGACAAGTTCATGGTGATAGCGGCCTGAGGGTGCCGCCGGGGTGGCGGGAACCAGCCATGTGGGACGAGGGGCAGGCCAGGCGATACTACGGCAGCCGGGCGGTGCGGGCACGCCTGTGGGAATACCTGGGCGGGACGGAGGGGGGGCGGCCGACCTGCGAGTACGTGATCGGCTATCCACCCCAGGAGGGAGCGCCCTGCCCGGTGCGGCCGCCGGCGGCATACCGGGAGCTGCTGGCGGCCGGGATGGACCTGGCCCGTGCGGCCTGGGATCGGCGCTGGCTGGTCTGCTGCCTGGACCTGGACTACATCAACTTTGACTTCCGGGGGGAGGCCTACGTCCAGCCGGAGCGGGTATTCAGCCTGCTGGAGCCAGTGCGGCAGGCCGTGGCCGGGGTGCTCGCCGGCTACGGGGTGGAGCACCTGGCGCTGATGACGGGCAAGGGCTACCATTTCGTGTGGCAGGCCGCCCACCAGGACCCCCTGGTGGCCCGGCTGGCCTGCTGCGGCCAGGTGCCGGAAACGGCGGCCGCCAAGTACCGCTGTGACCGCATCCGCTCCTCCCGCCGCGTGGACCCCCGCAGCGCCGCCGCGCAGCACGGGGCGGGGATGCTGATGGAGTTCATCTGCCACCAGGTGCTGGCGCAGGCGCCGGGAGAGCTGCCCCTGGTGTGCAGCGGCGTCACCGCGGCCGGGGGCCAGCGGGGCCGGGAGGTGGTCTCCCTGGACCTGTCGGGCTACGCCGACCCGCTCTACCGCCACAACTTCCGCTGCGCCTTTTCCACCCACCAGAAGGCCCAGTCGGAGCGCTCCTGGGTGGGGGAGGGGATCGCGCTGGGCACGCCGGTGCAAATCTGCCTGCCGGTGGGCAAGCTGGAGCTGGGGGAGCGGCTGCACCTGCAGCGGGATCAGGAACGAGCGGCCGAGCTGGCAGCGGCCGCCACCGCCCGCATCCCCGGCGCCGGGGCTGGCATGAGCCGGGCGCTGCAGGCCTACCTGGCGAGCGGGCTGCGGCGCTGCCATGAGCATTTTGCGGCCGCCGCAGAGGAGGGCTGGCAAGAGGGGGACCTGGCCGGGCTGCCGCCCTGCGCGGCACTGCCCCTGGCTGCACCCAATGACCTGCTGCTGCAGCCCACGCACCTGCAGACGGTGTGGCGGGTACTGGCAGCCCGGGGCTGGCACCCCCGCCAGGTGGCAGGGCTGGTGCGCAGCCGCTATGAGCAGGATCACGGCTGGGGCTGGGCCTGGATGGAATGCGATGCCGGCCTGCGGGCCCAGGCCTACCTGCGGCTGTTTCACGGGCTGAGCGCGGCCGGCCTGGACCGCCCCGAGGAGATGACCTGCGAGGGCCACCGGCGGCGGGGCGCCTGCCCGCAGCCCGGGTGCGGGCATAACCTGGCCGACTACCGGCCGCGCGGGGAGGCGCCATGAGGCTGGGCATCTCCACCGGGGGGTTTATCCACCTTCCCATCCTGGATGCCCTGCCCCGCATCGCCGGGGCCGGGGTGAGCTTGGTCGAGGTCTCCACCTGGAAGCCGCATTTTGACCTCACCGAGCACTCGCAGGTGGAGGCGCTGCGGCGGGCGCTGGTGCGCTGCGGGCTGCGCGCCCATTCCCTGCATGCCCCCTTTGCCTGGGGCCACGAGCTGGGTGCCCTCTCGCTCACGGCGCAGGAGCCGGCGGTGCGCATGGCCCGGCTGGCGGCCGAGGTGGCGACCGCGCTGGGGGCGCAGGTGATGGTGGTGCATCCCCTGGAGGCGCCCCTGGAGCCGGGGGCGCCGGAGCTGGCCCCCCGGCTGGAAGCCGCCGGGCGCGGCCTGGCCCAGGTCATGGCACGCTGCCGGGAGCTGGCATTGACGCTGGTAGTGGAGGTGATGGTGCCGCACCTGGCCGGTGGGCGGCCGGAGGAACTGCGGCAGGTAACGGCCGGCCTGGGGGAGGCGGGCTGGGCCTATTGCCTGGACACCTCCCATGCCGCGCTCAGCCCCCTGGGGGTGGGCGGCTGGGTGGAGGCCCTGGGCGGCCGCCTGGGGCTGGTGCACCTGAGTGACAACCGGGGGCAAGGGGATGACCATCTGCCCCCCGGGCAGGGGAGCATAGACTGGGGGAGCGTGCGCTGCCACCTGGCACGGGCCGGGTATGACGGGGTGGTGATGCTGGAGCTGAACCCGGCGCACGCCCAGCACCTGGCGGCGGCGGCGGCCGCGGCGCGGCGATTGCTCGGCATGTGACGGGTTTTGGGCACACGGCGAGGCAGGATTCCCGCGGGTCCACGGGAACTGGCCTGGCAAAGCAAGGCTGGGGGGAGGCCGGGTCAAGCATGGACCAGGCCTGTCACCGAGCGCACCGCCTGGAGCATGCGGCGGGTGCTGTCGGCGTCGCGGGCCTCTGAGATGATCACGGCCTCTCCTCCCAGGTCGAGCAGGGCTGCCAGCATGGGCTCGATGCGCAGGGTGCCCTGCCCGTAGGGGAGGTGCTCGATCTCTCCCCGGGGCCCGTAGGCAACATCCGTGAAGTGGATATGCAGGGGGTGGAGCACCTGCTCGCCCAGCTCATCCCGCAGGGTGGCCAGCACCAGGCAAAAGTCCGCGCGCTCCCTGAGGCCGCCGTCAGTGGTGGCATGCAGGTGTGCCATGTCCACTACCGGCACCGCCCGGGGCAGCTCCCGGAGCAGGGGGAGGAGGTCCCGGAGCTGGCCCATGGTCGCCCGCTTGCCCGTGTTCTCCACCCCGATCAGCACCTGATAGCCCCGCTGGAAGAGGCGCCGGGACAGGCTTTCCAGGTTGCTGCGGAAGTCCTGCCAGGCCTGCGCCGGCTCCCGGCCGCCCCAGGTGCCTACGTGCGCCACCATCAGGCGGGCGCCCATCAGGGCCGCCAGGTGGGCAGTGTGCTGGAGCACGTTCAGGGCCCGATCCCGCCCCTCCTCCCCGGTGGCCAGGGCGGCAAAGTAGGGGGCATGCACGGAGAGGTAAACGTCATACTCCTGGGCCAGGTCGCCCAGGCGGGCGCTCTGGCGCTCGTTCAGGTAAAACTCCTTGACGAACTCGATCTCATTGGCGTTGTAGCCAGCCTGGGTGAGCAGGTCAAGAGCCCGGCGCAGGTGGTGGCGATCCGGCAGCCCGGAGGGCCCAAACCGCACCGGGCTACCCCCGAAAGGGGGCGGGCGGCGGTGACGGCTGACCACCTCCTCCCGGGGCGGGGCAGCCGCCGGCGGGGGCGGCACCTGCCGGCGCCGGCCCGGCCGCAGCCCCAGCTCGACCAGGGCGCGGCTGAGGTGCTGGGGTTCGGTAAGCACGGGGGCGAAGAGATCGCCCTCCCGGGCAATGCGGTCGAAGATGTTAAACATGTTGAAGTCGCGGGGCACAAAGCCGCCCCGGGCCACCTCCTCCCAGTGCAGGGGGGTGGACACCGGGGCACCGGGGCGGGGGCGGAGGGAATAGACGGAAGCGATCGTCTTCCCCAGCACGTTTTGCGTGTAATCAATGCGAATCTTGCCGGTGCGCAGGCGAATGGCCCACTCCCAGGTGATCTTTTCCGGGTAGGCGTGGTAGATCATGGCCGCCACTGCCTCCACCAGGGCCCGGGTTTCCTCGTAGGGGAAGCGGCGGTAGATGGGCACATATACCTGCATGCCCGTCTTGCCGGAGGTCTTGGGGTAGCCCACCAGGCCCAGGTTGTCGAGCGCCTGCTTGACCAGCAAAGCGATCTCCAGGGTGTCGGCAAAGGTGGCGGGCTGAAACGGGTCCAGGTCAAAGACCAGGCAGTCCGGGTAGTTGGGCTTATCAATGCGGGAGAGCCAGGGGTGCATGTCCAGGCAGGCCAGGTTCACCAGCCAGACCAGGGTGGGCAGGTTATTGGCGATCATCAGGTGGATCAGCCCCCGGCCCTTCTCCTCCGGCTGGTAGGGCCAGGTGGGGACAAAGTCGGGCGTGTGGGGCGGGGCGTCCTTCTCGAAGAAATGCGGGCCCGTGATGCCGTCGGGATAGCGGCGCAGGGTCAGGGGGCGGTCTTTCAGGTAGGGCAGGAGCAGGTTGGAGATGCGCACGTAGTAGTTGATGACATCGCCCTTGGTGACGCCGTCCTCCGGGAAAAGCACCTTATCCAGGTTGCTCACGGTGACCGGGGTGCCGGCCACCTCCAGCTGCTGCTGCCTTCGCGCCATGACCCACCTCCCCACTGATTGTAGCTGCGTGCGGGGGGAGGGCAAGCGGCGATTTTCGCCACATCCGGGCCGGCAGGCAAACACCCTTGTCAGGCAAGGCCGCCAGCGCGATAACTTTAGCGGCATTGCCGCCGACCGGCAGGGCCGGCGGCAGGGAGCATGGCGGCGTGGTATTGACAGTGACGCTCAACCCCTGCGTGGACCGCAGCGTGCACCTGGAGCGGGTGCAACCCGGCCGGTTCAACCAGGCGCAGGCGGCCGGGGAGGTGGCAGGCGGCAAGGGCATCAACGCCGCGCGCATGCTGGCGAAGCTGGGCACGGCGGTGGCGGCGCTGACCCTGCTCGGGGGCAAGAGCGGCGAGCTGGTGGCCGACCTGGTGCGGCGGCAGGACGGCTTCCCGCTGCACGCGGTCTGGACCCGGGAGCGCACCCGCACCATCACCACCGTGTTTGAGCAAAGCCGGCGCCGGGCCACCGCCTACGTGGAGCCCAACAGCGGCATCGCGCCCGCGGAGGCGGCGGAGCTGATGGCGCGCTATGAGCAGCTGCTGGGCGGGGTGAGGCTGGTGGCCATGTGCGGCAGCTCGCCCCAGCCCATCCTGGATGATTGCTATCGGCAGATGATCGCGCTGGCGCGGGCACGGGGGGTGGCCACCATTCTGGACAGCTACGGGGAGGCCCTGGCCCGGGGCCTGCAGGCGGAGCCGGACCTGGCCAAGCCCAACCTGGCAGAGGCCGAGCGCTGGGCGGGCCGGAGCCTGCCCGAGGAGGCAGACCGGTGGCAGGCGATGGCGGAGCTGCAGAGGGCGGGGGCGGGGGCGGTGTGCCTGTCCCTGGGCAGGGCGGGGGTGATGCTGGCAGTGGCGCAAGGGCGGTGGTGGCTGCGGCCGCCCCGGGTGCGTACCGTCAACCCGGTGGGGTCGGGTGACTGCCTGGTAGCCGGGCTGGCGCACGGCATGGTGCAGGGATGGCCCCTGCTGGAGGGGGCCCGGTTGGGGACGGCAGCGGGAGCGGCCAACGCCGCGGTATGGGCAGCAGCAGGTGCCTCGGCGGAGCACGTTTGGCGGTTGGTGGGGAGGGTAAGAATGCAATGCCTGACATGGAATATATAGCCTCGGCATGCAACTTTACGGGGCCCGCACGTAGGAAAGGGGGGACGCGGCGAGCCGGGGAGAAGCTGATGACTCGGGCAGCCGTTGACCCCGGTATCTGTGGCTTTGAGGTAACGATCACAGCCTGCACCCAGGACCTGCGCCGTGTCCGCCTGGTGATTGACACCGATTGTCCTGCCTTGCAGCACGCGGCCGCCGCGCTGCAGGAGGTGGATGCCCACGCCGAGATGGAACCCGATGCTCCCGGCGCCCAGATCCTGCGCGCCTGCGCCTTGAACCTGTACTGCGGCGGCTGCCCGGTGCCGGCCGCCCTGGTGAAGGCGGTGGAGGTGGAGGCGGGGCTGGCGCAGCCGCGTGATGCAAGCATCCGCCTGGAGCACGATCCGGCCTGCTGAACCCCCTCGCGCCGGCGGTCAAGCCGATTTTTTGCACATTTGACCCGCCTTCGCACCACCCTCTATAATTCCCTCAACCGGCGCGGGCTGGGGGGCATAGCAGTGGGGGGAGCCGGGTAAAACAACGGCGAGGAGGTAATGGCAGGAGACCGGCAGCCGCGTCCGGGCGGCATGCGGCAGCGGCAGCCGCCGGGCCAGCGGCGGCAATTATCAAACGGCAGCACCACTATCAGCACCAGGGCCTTATTGGCGCAAGCCTGACCACGGTGCCTGCTCATGGCGGGCAGGCAGCTATGAATACTGAGGGAGGTATTCAGATGAGAGTCTGCGGCATCTCCTCCTGGCCGCCCAGACCCTGCGGGATCGCCACTTATTTCCAGGAGCAGTCGAGTGCCCTGCGGAGGCTGGGGCACGAGTTCCAGATTGTTTGCCACACCGATGGCGGCCAGCACCAGGACCAGCCGGGCACCCACGGCGTGCTGGATCTGTGCCAGCCAGACTGGCCGGCGCAGGTCGCCGACCACATCATCCACCAGGTGCGCCCGGACCTGGTGCACGTGCAGCATGAGTTTGGCCTCTACCAGCAGCGGGAGGGGGAGCACGCCCGCGGCCTGGTGGAGCTGGTGCGCAGGCTGCAGGCACACCGCCTCCCCATCGTGATCACCTACCACACCCTGGTGGGCAACATGTGGCAGGAGCACCAGGCGCACTACCGGGAGCTGATCCCCCTGAGCACCATCTCCGTAGCCCATGCCCACTACCAGGTGCAGCGGCTGCAGCACAACCTGGGCTACATCCCCGACAACATGCGCTATGTCGAGCACGGCGCGCATCGGCACAGCCCGGAGGAAATCGCCCGGCTGCGGCGGCAGGGACGGCAGGAGCTGGGGGTGGGTGAGCGCCCGGTGGTGATGCTCAACGGCTTTTTCGCCGACAACAAGGGCCATGAGTACCTGGTCGAGCGCTGGGACCGCATCTACCAGCGCCTGCATGACCAGAGCACGGTGCTGGCGGCGCTGGGCGGCGTGCGGGTGAGCGGCCAGCAGGCCTACTACGACAACCTGGTGCGGCTGGCAAAGCGCTCCCAGTACCCCCACAGCATCATGCTGCAGAATCGGATCTTCACCTCGCGGGGGTTCTCAGCCTCACTGGCCGCGGCCGACCTGCTGGTGGCTCCCTACAAGGAGGCCAGTCAGTCCGGGGTGCTGGCGCACGCGGCCTCTGTGGGCACGCCGGTGCTGGCCCGGGATATCGAGGGGCTGGGCGCCTTTGTGCGCAGCGCCCGGCAGGAGCTGATCCCCCATAGCGCCGACACCGCGGCCGACATGGAGGAGATGGCGGAGCGCATTATCGAGATCATGAATGATGCCGGCCGGCGCGAGCAGATGCAGCGAGCCGTGCTGGACTACGTGGACCGGGTGATCGCCTGGGACCGGGTGGCCGAGCGTTACCATGCCATCTACCTGGAAGCGATCGCCCGCTGCCAGGCAGGGGCAGCGGCCTGCTGGCCGGCGCCAGTCAGCGCCAGAGGAGATACCAGGACTCATGTCTGAGCTACGCTACGATCCGATCAGCGACGAATGGGTAGTGGTGGCCACGGTGCGGGCCCGCCGGCCGGACAGCTTTGCCGCTCCCCAGCAGGCAAGCCCGGCCCTGGCCTGTCCCTTCTGCCCGGGGGCGGAGGCGCAGACGCCGCCCGAGGTGCTGGCCTACCGGGAGCAAGGCACGCCCGACAGCCCGGGCTGGCGGGTGCGTGCCTTTGAGAACAAGTACCCGGCTTTTGCCCTGAATGGCACGCCCACCCTGTACTGCGGGGAGAGGTACCGCAAGCTGGTGGGCAGCGGGCGCCACGAGGTGCTGGTGCTGAGCCCGGACCACAAGCGGCACATGGCCCTGCTCACCCAGGAGGAGGCGGAGCTGGTGGTGGCCGCCTACGCAGACCGCTACCGCGGGATGGCCCAGAACGAGAACCTGCAATACATTTCCATCATCACCAACCATGGGCGGGAGGCGGGGGCCACCCTGGAGCACCCGCACAGCCAGATCTTTGCCGTGCCCCTGGTGCCCAAGGCGGTAAAGCGGGAGGTGAAGAAGCTGGTGCGGCACTACCAGCGCACCGGGCGCTGCCTGGTGTGCGAGCTGGTGGAGCACGAGCGCAGGAAAGGCGAGCGGCTGGTCAGGGAGAACGAGGATTTCATCTGCTACGTCCCCTATGCCAGCGCCTACCCCTTCGAGCTGGTAATCTGCCCCAAGCGGCACAGCCCCGACTTTGCCGGCATGAACGGCCAGCGGGCCTGCTTTGCCCGCATGCTGCGGGAGTGCTCGCAGATGATCCGGGACAGCCTGGGCGACCCCCCCTACAACTCCTTCCTGCATACGCCGCCGCTGCATGGCCAGGCGCCCCCGGGCGCCCTGCACTGGGACTGGCACATTCGGCCCCGGCTTACCACCCTGGGCGGCTTTGAGCATGCCACCGGGCTGGTGATCAACCCCACCCGGCCCGAGGAGAGCGCCGAATTCCTGCGCAACCGGTTCGAGCTGGGGCAGGTGCACCTGTAGGGCACGGGGCGGGCATCGGGATGCCAGCCTAGGGAAGCGCTTTCTCGAGGAAGGAGATGGCGCTTTCCTCGATCCCCTGTGCCTGAGAGAGAATCTCCTGCTCTCGCCGGCGCATGGGGGCCGACCAGTCCTGGCATGCCCCGGTGAAGGCATCCTTGCGGGCCAATGCGCTGCCGAGGAGCTCGGCCTCTTGCTGGTACAGGTGGGCCGCGCGCCCAAGCGCTTGCCGACCCGGGGCCGGCAGCAAATCGGCGTTTTCATGAAGGAGGGTGACCACGGCCAGCCGGGCGTCGTGCATGGTGGTGTAGTTCCACGAGCCGACGAAGCACAACTGCTCTTGCTGCTCATCCGGCAATGAGTCGGCTTCCGCGATGTCCGCCCGCCACCGGTTCAGCGCCGCCTCCCCGTACCAGTATTCCCCCGGACCCTCGCTGAAGCGCTCCCGGCGCCAGTTGCGCACGGCAATTCGCAGCGACCTGACCAGGGCCTCAGGCCGTGGCATCCCCTCCCCGTGCTCGCCTAGGAAGAGCACCAGGAAGCCGAGCTCGGAGGCCGCGAGCTGAAGTGGCGTATCCCGCTCGAAGTAGTCCCGCAACAGCAGTATTTTGCCACCATCCTGGTAGCCGAACACCACGTCCATGTTCCCCCGCGGCTCATAGGCCAGCACCGGCCGGCCGGCGTTGATGGAGGCGACAAAGTCAGCGGTGAGCCGCTCCATGGCCGCCGCGTCCTCCTTCTCCACGAACGAGACGCGCAATGGCCAACCCGTGGTATGCTCGACCGCCTGTATCTCCTCCTCCATCTCGCCCACCGCGCAAGACGGGCACCATCGCCCCTTCTCGTTGCCTGCGAACCAGCGCACGCGAAAGGCCATCCCCGACCAGCCCATGAGGTCAGTGTACTTGACGGGATGGTTGGTTACTGCCAGCGCCGCTTCCAGCGCGCCCAGAAACGTGCACTCCCGCTGCTTGCCCCACCCCAGGGTCGGCACCTGGTCTAACACCTTCCGTGCGGACTTCTCAGGCAGCTTATGTTCGTCGGACAGTTCTGGCACCATGGGGATTACCTCCTGACCAAGGTAGGCCGCAAGAGCACATGGGAGACTGTGCCGTCCCCAGGGATCTATCCAGAGGGACACCGGCATGTTCGCTGGGCGGGCGGTGGTTTCCTGCTCCATCAACTGGCCGGGGGCGAGGGAGAGCAGGATTTCGATGCCAGATCATTCCGGTGAGGGAAAAAGGGGCGGCGGCGGCTAATTAGCCCTCGATGGCCTACGACACCCTGCAGGAATACGTAGCCGACCTGGAGCGCCGCGGCGAGCTGGTGCGGATCAAGGAACCGCTCGACCCCTACCTGGAGATCAGCGCCCTGGCTGACCTGGCGGTGAAGGCAGGAGGGCCGGCGCTGTTGGTGGAGGCGCCCCGGGGGAGCCAGTACCCGGTGCTGGTCAACGCCTTCGGCACCCAGGAGCGGGCCTGGCGGGCAGTGGGCGGGGCGGACCCGCAGGAGGTGGTGGCCCGCCTGTCGGCACTGCTGCGGCTGCGGCCGCCGGCGGGGCTGCGGGAGGCCTTTTCCACCCTGGCGCGGGCGGCAGGGGTCGCCCGCCTGGCACCGCGGCGAGTGGCCCACGGGCCCTGCCAGGAAGTAGTGGAGCCCGAGCCCTGCCTGAGCTCCCTGCCCATCCTGCACTGCTGGCCGGAAGACGCCGGCCGCTTCCTCACCCTGCCCATGGTATTCAGCCGGCACCCGGAAACGGGGCAGCGCAACGTGGGCATGTACCGCATGCAGGTGTATGACGAGCGCACCACCGGCATGCACTGGCACCCGCATAAGGTGGGCGCCGCCCACTACCGGGCCTACCAGGCGCGGGGGGAGCGGATGCCGGTGGCGGTGGCGCTGGGCGGCGACCCGGCCCTCATCTACAGTGCCACTGCGCCCCTGCCAGAGGGGTTTGACGAGATGCTGCTGGCGGGCTGGCTGCGGGGGCGGCGGGTGGAGATGGTGCGGTGCCGGACCTGCGAGCTGGAGGTGCCGGCAGGGGCCGAGTTTGTGCTGGAAGGCTATGTCGAGCCCGGCGAGCTGCGGGTGGAGGGGCCGTTTGGCGATCACACGGGCTACTACTCGCCGCCCGCACCTTATCCCGTGTTCCACCTCACCTGCCTCACCCGGCGGCGCCAGCCCATCTACCCGGCTACCGTGGTGGGGCGGCCCCCCATGGAGGACTGCTACCTGGGCAAGATCACGGAGCGGCTCTTCCTGCCCCTGCTGCAGCTCGTGCTGCCGGAGGTGGTGGACCTCAACCTGCCGGTGGAGGGCATCTTCCACAACCTGGCCCTGGTGTCCATCCGCAAGGCCTACCCCGGCCACGCCTACCAGGTGATGCATGCCCTGTGGGGGATGGGCCAGTTTGCCTTCACCAAGGTGATCGCGGTGTTCGACCAGGAGGTCAACGTGCAGGACTGGGGAGAGGCGGTGTGGCGCCTGGGCAACAACATTGACCCGGAGCGGGACGTGCAGGTGGTGCGGGGCCCCGTGGACATCCTCAATCACGCCGCCCCCCAGCCCGGTTTTGGCTCCAAGATGGGCATTGACGCCACCCGCAAGTGGCCGGAGGAGGGCTTTGCCCGCCAGTGGCCGGCCGACGTCACCACCACGGCGCAGGCCAGGGAGCGGGCCCAGCAGGTGTGGCAGGGAATCCTGGGCCAGGAGGCAGGGCGATGAGGCTGGCGGTAGCGATCACCGGCGCCAGCGGGGCCGGCTACGGGGTGGCGGTGCTGCGGGCGGCCGCCGAGCGGGGAGCCGGGGTGGACCTGGTGGTGTCGGACTGGGGGCGGGTGGTGCTGGAGCGGGAGTGCGGCCTGGTCTACGCGCCGGAAAGCCCGGGGGGCAACCTGGTGCCAGGGGAGGCGGCCGAGCGGGTGCGCTGCCACCAGGTGTGGGACATGGGCTCGCCCCTGGCCAGCGGCCACGGCGAGGGGGAGGGGATGTGCATCGTGCCCTGCTCCATGGGCACGGTGGGGCGGATCGCCGCCGGCACCAGCGACAACCTGATCGTGCGGGCGGCGGCGGTCACCCTGAAGGAGTGCCGCCGGCTGGTGGTGGTGCCCCGGGAGACGCCCCTGGGCCTGGTCGAGCTGCGCAACCTGGTCAGGGTGGCGGAGGCGGGGGCAGTGGTGCTGCCGGCCATGCCCGGCTTCTACGACCACCCGCAGACCATCGGCGACCTGGTGGAGTTCGTGGCAGAGCGGGTGCTGGCCCAGTTCGGCCTGGGGCAGCCAGCGGCGAGCGAGGAGCGACGGTGATCCGCAAAGCGCGCCTGCTGCTGGCCATGGTCAAGTTCGAGCACACGCTGTTCGCCCTGCCCTTCGCCCTGATCTCGGCCCTGGTGGCAGCCGGCGGCCTCCCCGCCTGGCGGACGCTGGGGTGGATGCTGGTAGCGATGGTAGGGGCGCGCACCAGCGCCATGGCCTTCAACCGCCTGGCGGATGAGCACCTGGACCGGCTGAACCCCCGCACCCAGGACCGGGCCCTGCCCCGGGGGCTGGTGAGCCGGCAGGAGGCCTGGCTGGTCACCCTGGTGGGCGCGGCCGCCCTGGTGGTGGCGGCGGGGATGCTGAACCGGCTGGCGCTGGCGCTTTCTCCGGTGGCGCTGGCCCTGGTGTGGGGCTATTCGTATAGCAAGCGCTTCAGTGTGCTTTCGCACCTGCTGCTGGGGCTGTGCCTGGGCATCGCCCCGGTGGGAGCCTGGATCGCGGTCACCGGGCGGGTGGAGCTGGCTCCCCTGGTGCTGGCGGCGGCGGTGATGCTGTGGACGGCGGGCTTCGACATCATCTACGCCTGCCAGGACTGCGATTTCGACCGCCAGCTGGGCCTCTACTCACTGCCCAGCCGGCTGGGTTTCGGGCCGGCGCTGGCCATCTCGGCCGGGCTGCACGCCTTGATGCTGGGGGTGCTGGCCTGGTACGGGCTGCTGGCCGGGCTGGGCGCCTGGTACTGGACGGGGTGGGTGGTGGTGGGGCTGCTGCTGGCCTACCAGCACCGGCTGGTGTCCCCGGGCGACCTGTCCCGGGCCAATGAGGCCTTCTTCACGGTGAACGGAGTGCTCTCCCTGGTGCTGCTGGCGGCGGCAGCGGCGGACATATGGTGGCGATGAGCTTTCCCGATGGGCTGCTGGCGAGCTCGGACCTGGCGGACCTGGCGCCCAAGGTGCTGGCGGGCGAGCGCCTGAGCGCGGCAGAGGGAGCCCGGCTGCTGACTACCCGGCACCTGGCGGCCCTGGGCTACCTGGCGCACCAGGTGCGCCTGCGCAAGAACGGCCGGCGGGCCTATTACACGGTCAACGTGCACCTCAACCACACCAACATCTGCGCCAACCGCTGCCGCTTCTGCGCCTTCTCCCGCTCCGAGGGAGAGCCAGGCGCCTACCTGCTGAGCGTGGAGGAATGCGTGCGCCGGGTGCGTGGCGCCGGGCTGGTGGACGAGGTGCACGTGGTAGGCGGCTGCCACCCGGGCCTGGGGCTGAGCTACTTCCGGGAGCTGCTGGCCGCCCTGCGGGAGGCGGCGCCCGGGGCCAGGCTGCAGGCGCTCACCGCGGTGGAGGTGGAGCACCTGGCGAGGCGGGAGGGGCGCAGTGTGGAGCAGGTGCTGGCGGAGCTGCAGGAAGCAGGCCTGGAGGCGCTGCCTGGGGGCGGGGCGGAGGTGTTCTCACCCCGGGTGCGGGGGTTGCTCTGCCCGGAGAAGCTGCCCGGGCAGGGCTGGCAGGAGGTGATGCGGACGGCGCACCGCCTGGGCATCGCCAGCAATGCCACCATGCTCTACGGCCACCTGGAGACCCCCCAGGAAGCGGCCGAGCACCTGGTGGCCCTGCGGGAGCTGCAGGACGAGACGGGCGGCTTCCTGGCCTTTGTGCCCCTGGCCTTTCATCCCGAGCACACGGCGCTGGCAGGCAGGCGGGGGCCGGGCGGGGTGGAGGACCTACGGGTGACGGCGGCGGCCCGCATCATGCTGGACAACTTCCCGCACCTCAAGGCCTTTTGGGTGATGCTGGGCGAGCGGCTGGCGCAGGTGGCCCTCTCCTTTGGCGCCGACGACCTGGACGGCACGGTGGGCGAGGAGCGGATCACCCATGCTGCCGGGGCGAGTACGCCGGTAGGCCTGGCGGAGGCGGAGCTGGTGCGGCTGATCCGGGCGGCGGGCTGGGAGCCGGTGCGGCGGGACACCCTGTACCGGCCGGCGGGAGGTGGCGCATGATCCGCCTGGGCGTGCTGCCCTACCTGAACGCCCAGCCCCTGACCTGGGCCCTGCGGGCGCAGGAGGAGGTGCAGCTGGTGGAGGCGGTGCCCTCGGCGCTGTGCCTGCGGCTGGCGGCAGGAGAGGTGGAGGCGGCGCTGGTGCCGGTGGTGGAGTGCTTGCGAGCGGGCTGGAGCATCCTGCCCGGCCTGTGCATCGGCGGCGAGGGGCCGGTGGGGAGCGTGCTGCTTTTCCGGCGGACGCCCTGGGATCAGGTGCGGCAGGTGGCGCTGGACGCCTCCTCCCGCACCTGCGCGGCGCTGGCCCGGGTGCTGCTGGCGGAGTGGGGCGTGGCGTGCACGTACCGGGAGCGGCCGCCCGACCTGGCGGCTATGCTGGGCGAGGCGGAGGCAGCGCTGCTGATCGGCGACCCGGCCCTGCAAGAGGCGCAGCGGCAGGCCGCGGCCGCCCGGCCCCTGCCCGTGGTGGACCTGGGGGAGGCCTGGACCGCCCTCACCGGCCTGCCCCTGGTATTTGCGGTGTGGGCGGCGCCCGCGGGCTATGACTGGGGTCCCCTGGCGCCCCGGCTGCGGCAGGCCTACAGGCAGGGGATGGTGCGGCTGGAGGAGATGACGGGGAAGGCGGCCGCGCGCTTGGGGCTGCCGGTGGAGGTGTGCCGGGATTACCTGGCCCGGCGCATCCGCTATCGCATGACCGCGCACCACCTGGCCGGGCTGCGGGAATTCGGCCGGCGCTGCCAGCAGCTGGGCCTGGTGGCCGCCGACGGGGAGCCGAGGCTATGGACCGGCTGAGCGGGGAGCAAGTGCTGGCCCTGTGGCAGGCCGACCTGCCGGAGCTGATGCTGGCGGCGGCCGCCGCCAGCGCCCGGCGCCACCCGGCGCCGGTGCGCACCTACGTGGTGGACCGCAACATCAACTACACCAACGTTTGCGTCTGCCAGTGCCGGTTCTGCGCCTTCTGGCGGCCCGCCGGCCACCCGGAGGCGTACGTGCTGGAGGAGGCCGCCATCCTGGCCAAGGTGGCGGAGGCGGTGGCCGCCGGGGCCACCCAGATCATGCTGCAGGGGGGCCTGCACCCGGATATCGGCCTGGACCGGCTGTGCCAGATGCTGGCGGCGGTGAAGTCGCACTTTGAGGTGCACCTGCACAGCCTGTCGCCGCCGGAGGTGGTGCACGCGGCGCGGCAAGGCGGCGTGGGGGTGGGGGAGGCCCTGGCCCGACTGCGGGAGGCGGGGCTGGACAGCCTGCCCGGGGGCGGGGCGGAGGTGCTGGCGGAGGGCATTCGGGGCCGGGCGAGCCCCGCCAAGTGCACGGTGGAGGAGTGGTTTGCGGTGATGGCGGCGGCCGGCGGCCTGGGCATGCCTGCCACCGCCACCATGATGTTTGGCCACGGCGACACCGACCAGGAGCGCACCGCCCACCTGCTGCGGGTGCGGGAGGCGCAGGATGAGTGGGGATGCTTCAGCGCTTTCATCCCCTGGACCTACCAGCCGGGCAACACCGCCCTGGGGGGTGAGGAGGCAGGCGGCCATGCCTACCTGAAGACGTTGGCGGTGGCCCGGCTGGCCCTGGACAACGTAGCCAACCTGCAGGCCTCCTGGGTGACGCAGGGGCTGAAGGTGGCGGCGGTGGCCCTGCACGGCGGGGCGAACGACATGGGGGGCACCATGATGGAGGAGAACGTGGTGCGGGCGGCCGGGGCGAGGCCGGACGCCACCCAGGAGCAGGTGGTGGCGGCCATCGAGGGAGCCGGGTTCCAGGCGGTGCAGCGCGACACCTATTACCGGCCGGTGCGGGCGGGGGAGCCACTGGCACCGGCGCCAGGGAGGCCGGGATGTTAGCCATTATCGGGGGCAGCGGCGCCTACCACCTGCTGGAGCAGGGGAAGCTGGCCGGGCAGCGGCTGGGGCCGCTGGAGACGCCGTTTGGGCCCAGCGCCCCGCTGCACCGGCTGCACCTGGGCGGGGAGTGGGCGCTTTTCATGTCCCGGCACGGCGAGCAGGGATACGAGGTCTGCGCCTCCTGGGTAAATTACCGGGCCAATATCTGGGCGCTCAAGGAGGCGGGGGCGACCTGCATCGCCGCCTGGTCGGGGCCGGGAGCGATTGACGAGAGCCTGGCGCCGGGGAGCTTTGTGGTGCCAGACGACCTGCTGGACGAGACGCACGGCCGGGAGAGCAGCTTCTTCCGGGGGAGCGGGCTGGGATTTGTGCGGCAAAGCCCGGTGTTCTGCTCCACCCTGCGGGAGGCTTTCCGGCAGGGTGCGGCGGCGTTGGGGCTGGAGTGGCGGGACGGCGGCACCTATGCCTGCACCCAGGGGCCGCGCCTGGAGACGCCGGCGGAGATTCGCAAGCTGCGCCTGCTGGGCGGGCACCTGGTGGGGATGACCCTGGCGCCGGAATGCTTCCTGGCCCGGGAGCTGGAGCTGTGCTACCTGCCGGTATGCTATGTGACCAACCTGGCGGAGGGGGTGCGCCCGGCCCACTACCAGGAGGGCGTGCTGTTTGAGGGGCTGCTGGACCCGGAGGCGGCGGCGCGGGTGGAGGGAGCAGTGGCCCGCTTTCCCGAGATCATGGCGGCCCTGGCCTCGCATCTGGAGGAGCGGGCGGACTGCCCCTGCCGGCGGGCCATGGAGCGCTACCGGCGGAGCGGCCGGATCGGGGCCGACTGGCACCAATGGGTGACGGAGCGGTGATGCCGCCTGGCCCGCAGAGCTGGGGAGGTGCCCTCACCCCAACCCTCTCCCAGGGGGAGAGGGAGTAAGCAGGGGGAGAGGGAGTAAGCAGGGGAGAGGGAGTAGGCAGGAGAGCGGGCGCATGCCATGCGCCCCTACGAACCACGATGTATTCCGAGGGGCAGGGGCGGGAGGAGGGGAGCAGGATTTCCCGGTCGGCCGCGGGGCGGCCTCGCGAGAAATGACAAGAGGGGGGAGGTGCCCGCAGACAGCTTGACAGCAGCCCGCCCTCCCCGTAACATGGGCGCACACGGAAGAGATGGACGACAACCAACAACCCGCCTTACTGCACCTGAGCGCCGCGTTTGAGAACAAGCTCGGCGCTTCCCCCACCCGCTTTTTCCGAGCTCCCGGCCGCGTCAACCTGATTGGCGAACACACGGACTACAATGAAGGCTTTGTGCTGCCGGCGGCCATCAACCGCGAGGTGCTGATGGCGGTGCGGCCCCGGGCCGACCGCGTGGTGCGGGCCTGGTCGCTGCAGGCGGAGGAGCCGGCCGAGTTTTCCCTGGACAGCATCGGCTTTGACCACCAGGTGCGCTGGAGCAACTACCTGCGGGGGGTGGCCTTCCTGCTGCAGGAGAGCGGGCATCACCTGGAGGGGATGGAGGCGCTGATCACGAGCACCGTGCCCGTGGGATCGGGCCTGAGCTCCTCGGCGGCGATCGAGGTGGCCACCTGCCTGGCCTTTGCCGCGATCTCGGAGCTGGAGATTCCGCCCGTGGGGATGGCGCTGCTCTGCCAGCGAGCGGAAAACGAGTTCGTGGGCATGCCCTGCGGCATCATGGACCAGTTCGTGGTGGCCCTGGCGCAAACGGGCAAGGCGCTGCAGATAGACTGCCGCAGCCTCCAGTACCAGCCGGTGCCGGTAGGCGAGCAGGCGGCGATCGTAGTGGTGGACAGCGGGGTGCGCCGCCAGCTCGTAGGCTCGGAATACCGCACCCGACGGGAGCAATGCGAGCAGGGGGTGCGCCTGCTGCAGCAGCAGCTGCCCCAGATCAAGGCGCTGCGGGATGTCACCAGCGCCGACCTGGAGCGCAGCGGCCAGGCGCTGCCGCCGGCGGTGCTGGCCCGCTGCCGGCACGTGGTGAGCGAAAACGAGCGGGTGCTGGAGAGTGTGGCTGCCCTGGAGCGGGGGGACCTGGGCCGGTTCGGCAAGCTGATGGTGGCCAGCCACTGCAGCCTGCGTGACGACTACGAGGTAAGCTGCCCGGAGCTGGACCTGCTGGTGGAGCTGGCGATGGCAGCGCCGGGGGTCTATGGCTCCCGGCTCACCGGCGCCGGCTTTGGCGGCTGCACGGTAAGCCTGGTGGCCAGGGACGAAGCCGCCGCCTTTGCCCAGCAGGTGGCCGAGGGCTACCAGGCGGCCACCGGCTGCCTGGCCGAGAGCTACCTTACCAGCCCCCAACCCGGCGCCCAGGAACTCGCGGCCTGAGCCTGGCAGCGCCCACAGGACGAAGCCTTGATCGGGGAACCCAGCGCGATCGGCATAGACATCGGCTCCCGCACGGTGAAGCTGGTGGTCTGGCGGGAAGGGCCTGCCGAAACCGCCCTGGCCGACGCCGGCCCCGAGCCCCTGGCCGCCGCCCGGCGGCTGCTGGAGGGGCACAGCGCCCGCCACATCTGCGCCACCGGCTACGGCCGCCACCTGGCCAAGGAATACTTCGCCGACAGCGCGGTCACCGAAATCATGGCCGCCGCCCTGGGCGCCCGCTACCTGCTCCCCGACTGCCGCAGCATCCTGGACGTGGGCGGGCAGGACAGCAAGGCCATGGCGCTGGATGAGCAGGGGCGGGTGGTCCACTTCGAGATGAACGATCGCTGTGCCGCCGGCACCGGGCGCTTCCTGGAGGTGATGGCGGAGCGGCTGGGCTATTCCCTGGAAGATTTCGCCGCCGCCGCGGGGGCACAGCGGGAAACGGTGCGCATCAACAGCCTGTGCACGGTGTTTGCGGAGTCGGAGGTGGTGTCGCTGATGGCTCGGGGGGAGCGGGTGGAGCTGATTGCCCGGGGGCTGCACGAGGCGGTGACCGACCGGTTGGCAGCGATGGTGCGGCGGGTGAGCGCCCGGCCGCCCCTGCTCTTTTGCGGCGGCGTCGCCCGCAATGCGGCGGTGGTAGAGGTGCTGGCCGCCAAGCTGGGTCTGGCCGTGGTAGTGCCCGAGCAGCCGCAGCTCGTGCCGGCTATCGGCGCCGCCCTGGTGGGCAAGGAGCGGGGGGCGAGGCGCAGGTGAGTCCCCGCCCTCTCCAGGGGGAGAGGGAGATCAGATGCAGCCCTCACCCCGACCCTCTCCCGGGGGGAGAGGGAGTGTTGGCTCAGGGAGAGGGAGATCAGATGCAGCCCTCACCCCGACCCTCTCCCAGGGGGAGAGGGAGTGTGGGCTAAGGGAGAGGGAGATGGGGCAGGAGGAGCAGATGAGGGCGGAACTGGCGGCGGAGATCAAGGAAAAGGAGCGGCGGCTGCGGGGGCTGCTGGAGGCGCGGGGGGCGGAGGCGGTGCTGCTGGGCCGGCGGGACAACTTTTCCTGGTTCACGGGCGGGGCGAGCAACCACGTGGGGCAGGCCACCGAGCTGGGGGTGGCGTCGCTGCTGGTGAGCCGGGACCGCAAGTGGGTGATCTGCGACAACATCGAGGCCGGCCGCATCCTGGACGAGGAGGTAGGCGAGCAGGGGTACGAGCTGGCCAGCTTCCCCTGGTACGGGGGCTCGGCCGCCGAGCAGGTGGGCAAGCTGGCGGCGGGCAGGGTGATCTCCGACCTTGGGGCGGGTGAGGCCAACGCCGCCGCCGAGATCGCCCGCCTGCGCTGGTCCCTGACCCCGGGGGAGGTGGCCCGGTACCAGGCGGTGGGGGAGCTGGTGTCCCGGGCCCTGAGCCAGGCCGCGCACGCCCTGCGCCCGGGGATGAGCGAGCACCAGATCGCCAGCCTGATCTGCACTCCGCTGATTGCCGAGGGGGTGCAGCCCACGGTGGTGCTGGTGGCGGTGGACGGGCGCATTGACCGTTACCGGCACCCCATTCCCACGGACGCCCGCCTGGAGCAGCGGGCGATGCTGGTGGTGTGCGGGCGCAAGTGGGGACTGATCGTGAGCGCCACCCGCATGGTGAGCATGGGGCTGCCCAGCGCCGAGCTGCGGCGCAAGCACCAGGCCGTGGTGCGGGTGGACGAGGCCTTTATCGGCAACAGCGTGCCCGGGCGGCCGGTGGGCGAGGTGTTCCAGGCGGCGCTGGCGGTCTATGCGGCCGCCGGCTGCGGGGAGGAATGGCAGCTGCACCACCAGGGCGGGCCCACGGGCTACGCGGGGCGCGAGTACCGGGCCAACGCCAACACCCCGCACCCGGTGCTGGAGAACCAGGCCTTTGCCTGGAATCCCAGCATCACCGGGACCAAGAGCGAGGACACCATCATCGCCACCGGGGCCGGGCCGGTGGCGGTGTCGTGGCCATATGACTATCCGACGATAGTGCTGACAAGCACGGGGCGGGAGGTGACCAGGGCCGATATTCTGGTGCTGTAGGGTGCTGATGGGTCCAGATAGTGGCATCTGCGGCCTTGACGAGGGATGCGGGAGCCGCTATCATGGGACGAGTGCTCGGCGGCCAAGCGATCGCTGGCGCCGGTAAACGTTCAGGAGGTATGCCCATGAGAGTCATCAGCATGCTTTTGTTAGTGTTGGTGGTAGCCGGCCTGCTGGCAGTGCTGTCGGCACCGGCCAGCGCGCAGCAGTACCCGAACGTGGCGAACCTGCAGCCCTTCACGGCCCAGGCCAACTACATGTCGCTGCCGGGCTACCTGCGCTGGATCGTCTTCCGTGACACCGGCACCTGGATGTCCCGGGATGAGGCAGTCCGGGTGGTGAGCGAGCAGGGCGGCCGCGTTTAGCCTCTGCCACAGGTGAGGGGCGGGCGCCGCACCGGCGCCTGCCCTTTGCGTTGTGCGCGCCGGAGCCTGAGCGCTGCCTGGCGCGCGCTCGCGATCATAGCAGGCGCTTGGAAGGATTGGTCGCCGGGGTTCTGAATCCTTTGGCGATACGAACCTGGAGATCGCCCATGACCAAGCGCCACTGTCAGCCCCCCTGCCTGCTTGCCCTCGCCGCCTTGCTGGCGGCCGCCTGCCTGCCCGCGGCCGCCAAGGCCACTCCCCCGAAGCCGCCTGCCCGGCCCGCCCCGCCGGCCGCGCCTATCATCGGCGACCCGGCCCTCAAGCCCGGCCCACCCCGCGCTCCCCACGCCCTGCGGGAGCTGGCAGGCATCCTGGGGGGAGACCTGGAGGCACGCACCGCGGCCGGCCTGGAATCCACTCTCGCCGCCTACCAGGGGGCCGGGTGCAGCTTTGTGCGGGTGCGCATAGACTGGAGCCGGGTGCAGCCCCAGCTCGGGCCTTACCAATGGCGAGAAGCCGACCAGGTGATGAACCTGGCGCTGGGCAAGGGGCTGGGGGTGGTGGCGGTGTTGGGCTGCACGCCGCTGTGGGCCTCGCGGGGAGACCGCCGCTATGAGCCCCGCGAGCGCCAGTGCATGGTGGCCCGGGACCCCCGCTACTGGCGAGCCTTTGTCACCAGCGCCGTGCGCCACTTCAAGAACCGGGTGCGCTACTGGCAGGTGTGGGAGCAGCCGGTGATCCAGAACTTCCGGGGCACCCGGGGCGACTACCTGGCCCTGGTGCAGGGAGCGAGCGAGGCGGCGCGGGCAGAGGATGCCAGCTGCCGCCTGATGGTGCCTGAGCATGGCGGGATTGACCTGGCGGCGGTGGATGCCGCCCAGGGCAAGCCGGAGTGGGGGAGGTATCACATCCTGGGGCTGGCCCCCGCCAGCCGCCAGGCGTCCGAGCTGGTGCGGCCGCTGGCCACCCTGGACCAACTGCTGGCCGAGGGACCGGGCAAGGAGCTCTGGATCAGCGAATGGCAGGTGCCCCGCACCGGGGCGGAGCTGGCGGAGGCGGCAAAGAGCCTGACCGTGGCCCGGGCCCTGGGGGTGAGCCGGGCCATCATGCGCCTGGTGCCGACCCCGGCGGGTGAAGCAGAGGGAGATCCCCAGGCGGTGCTGGCGCCGGTGGCGGCCGCCTGCGGGAGCGCCTACCAGGGCTTTTTCCAGGCGGGGGGTGCGGCTGCCTACGCTTTCGGCCAGGGCGAGCAGATGCGGGTGGTGGCCTGGCGGGAGGGAGAGGCCGCGGCGCCCCTGCACCTGTGCGCCGCCCCGGTCCAGGGTGCCGCCATCCTCTGTCCAGCGGGGACCATAGTGACCGTGAGCAAGGGCGGGGAGGCGGCCTCCCTCACCGTGGGGGAGGAGCCAGCGGCGGTAGAGATCGGACCGGAGCCCATGGTGCTGGCGGTACCCGCCGCCTTGGAATGCTTCCAGCAGGAGGGCCAGCCCCGGCGGCCGGCACCCGTGATGGACGAGCGGTGGGCAAAGGCGGAGGCGGTGTCGGCGGGCATGCAGGACACGCAGTGGGTGGAGCAGGGCCTGTACAACGAGCGGCTGCGCGGGCGTCCGGGGGGCAAGATGCGGCTGGCCTGGTCGGGCTGGCGGTGGGCGCTGATGACCAACATCAGCGACGTGGACGCCGATGACAACGCCTGGTACTACTTCGACGTGGACGACTCGTTCCTGTACTTTGACCGGGGGCGGACCCGGGTAGAGGTGACGGTGGAGGTGCAGGGAAGCTTCAACCCGGGCACCCTGGGCTTCAACATTTTTTACGACTCGACCACCGGCTACCGCTTCAGCCCCTGGCATGCGGTGGGCATGGCGCCGGACTGGTACCAGTTCGCCACGGTGCTGGAGGACGTGAACTTCGCCAACCGGGCGGGCTATGACTTCCGGGTGAGTGCTACCGGCAGCCGGGACAACATGTTCCTGGGCTCTGTGGTGGTGCGCAAGCTGCCGCCCGAGGGCGCACCCACCGCAACCCCGGCCGAAGGCGCACCCACCGCAACCCCGGCCGAGGGCACGCCAGCCCCGCCGCCAGCCGAGCAGGCGCCCACCCCGCCCCCAGGGTAGGCGGCTACTTGCCGCGCGCCAGGAGGGCGACCAGGCGGTGCAGCGCTGCCACCGCTTCCCCGATGCGAGGGCCGGCCCGGTTCAGCAGGTCCGGATCCAGCGAGTAGACGTGCCCAGCCCGCACGCATGGCAGGTCAGCAAAGGCGGGGGCGCGGCGGAGCTGGCGCACGGCCTGGTCCGGGGTCTGGCCCACCATGGGCACCACCAGCATGCCCTGCGGGCGGGCGGCGAGCGCCCTTTCCATGCTCCACTGGGCATAACCGCGCAAGGCGGCGGCACCATTGGCGGCACCAGCGCGGCGCAAGATGTCATCGGGAAAGGTGTCCCGCCCGGCCACCCACAGCGGGGCCAGCGAATAGACGATCAGCAGCCGGGGCCGGCGGGGAAGGCCGGCCACCGCCCGGTCCACCGCCTGCAGCTGCCGCTGCAGGGAGCTGACCAGGGCCGCCGCCTGGGCCTGGCGCCAGGTGAGCGCGCCGAGCTGGGAGATGGCAGTCAGCACCTGGGCGACGGTGGCGGGGTCAATGGCAAAGGCGGGCACCCGGGCGCGCTCCAGGGCCTGCCAGACCTGGCGGGGGTTGCCGCGGGAGCCCACCACCAGGTCGGGCCGCAGGGAGAGGATGCGCTCCAGGCTGGGGTTGGTAAAGCCGCCGATCTTGGGCAGCCGGGCCACCTGGGGCGGGTAGTTGCAGTACTGGGTGACCCCCACCACCCGGTCGCCCAGGCCCAGGGCAAACAGGGTTTCCGTCACCTCCGGCGCCAGGCTGACGATGCGCCGGGGCGGGGCAGGCAGGCTGACCGTCCGCCCCAGGGCATCGCGCAAGGGCGCCGGGGCGGCGAGGGCGAGGGACCCCGCCAGGCAGAGCAGGGCGGCTATTCCCCCGGCCGGCGCTGCCACAGCTCCTCCCGTTCCACGTCGCTCTCGTTGAGCGATTTCACGTGCCCGTCGCAAAAGGCCACCATGGCGCGGTCGAAATGGCGGTAGCCCACGTCGGTATAGGGCTTGGTGCCGCCCAGCTTGGGGCTGCTGATGAAGGGGGTTTCCCAGGGGTAATCGGTGGGCTGGAAGGTGGTGGGGTCAAACCAGATCTCGGCGTCGGCGAACATGATGGTCTGGGCGGGGTCACCCAGGTCGGAGATGCGAGCGGGCTCGCCGGGGAAGGTATCGGCAAGGCGGGCCCATTCCTCCGGGCCCCAGAGCCCCCAGCTCCCGCCCACGTAGCCGTAATTGTAGCCGTAGCCGGTGGTGTTGCCCAGGTAGATGCGGCCCCGGAAGCTGGGGCAGCGCTGGATCTCGCGCGACTTCAGGTAGGGCTGGAGCAGCCCCCGGCTGGAGTCAAACTGGCTGGGCCCCAGCCGGTAGCCGAACCAGTACTGCTTGACCGGGTACTCGCCCCAGTACTCGGCGGGGGGGAAGCGCTCGTCGTAGTCCTGCAGGTAGAGCATGGTGGCCAGGGCCAACTGCCTGATATTGCTCATGCAGTTGGCGACCCGGGCGGACTCCCGGGCGCGGGTATAGGCCGGGAAAAGCACGGCGGCGAGGATGGCGATGATCGCCACCACCACCAGCAGCTCGATCAGGGTAAACGCACGCATGGCATGCTCCTTGCGGCAGATGTAATGGGAGCCTGAAAAAGAAAACGCCCCGGCGGGGAGCGCCGAGGCACCAACAAAAGTGTCCTCACCCCTTTCCCGCGAAGTGGATTGGCTGAAGCAGCAGGCGAATCGGTCTCCTGGCTTCCGCCTCATCCTCCACCTGCGCCTTCCCGGGAGCCGACTCCCAGTGGATATCGCAGGCTTCGTCCGCGGTTACAGTTGCGGGGCAGCGACGGAGTTGCACCGTCTTCCCAAGCATCCGCCTGTGGGAGAAACGATTGTCAAAGGAGCCGCCGGCCAGCCGGAGCTGTGCAGCCGGATTATAGCAAAGGCCCGGCCGCGGTACAATAGGGTTTGCAAAAAAACGTGGAGTGGGTACAAATCCTGCATTACGGCCGGCGGGGGTATCATGGGTAGGCTCTACCTGGCGGCGGCGCTGCTGCTGGCGGCGGCGGTCGCCTGCCCGGCGGCGGCGCCGGTGGTGGCCGCCAAGACCACGGCTGCCGGGGTACCGGTGAACGTGGTGACCGTGGACCTGAACGACGCCGGGGTGCGGGTGACCGCCGGGGTGGCGAGCGGCTACCCCTTTGCCTCGGAAAGCTTCCGCGCCTTCATCGAGCGCGCCCAGCCCGCGGCGGCCATTAACGGCACCTTTTTCGGGAAGTCGAACCTGAGCCCAGTAGGCGACCTGGTGATCGGGGGGCGGGTGCTGCACGTGGGGCGGCTGGGCACCCCGATTGCGGTGCAGGGCGGCCGCAGCATCAGCTTCCCCAGCCTGAGGGTGGGGCGGGACAAGGCCTGGGAAGGCTACAGCAGCGTGGTCTGTGCCGGGCCTCGCCTGCTTTGTGGGGGGAGGTACGTGCTCAACGCTTGGGCCGAGGGATTCCGCGACCGGCGGCTGCTGGGGCGGGCGCCGCGGGCAGCCATCGGGCTCACCAGCCACAACAAGCTGCTGCTGGCCACCGTGAGCCGGTCTATCAGCCTGTGGCAGCTGGCCCGGGTGATGCGGGCGCTGGGGGCGGTGGAAGCGGTAAACCTGGACGGGGGCAGCTCCTGCGGGCTCTACTGCCAGGGGCGGACGATCACCCGCCCGGGGCGGGGGCTGACCAATTTCATCGCCGTTTACACCCGGCCGGAGGCCTACGAGATGGCGCGCTCGCAGCTGGTGCCTTTTGGCTTCCTGGAGGGGAGACTGGCGCCGGCGGCGCCGGACTGGGTAGGGAAGGCGATGGCGGCGGTGGGCAGCATCCAGATTGTGGAGCCCCGGCAGGGCGAGGTGCTCACCGGGTGGGCGCCGGTAACCATGCGGCCAGGCGACAAGAATATCGAGTATGCGGTGCTGTCGCTGGATGGCACCACCCGCTGCATCACCAACACCCTGCCCTATACCTACCACCTGGACAGCAGCAGCGTGCCCGATGGCGAGCACACACTGTCCGTGGTGGGGTTCACCGGCGACGGCTCGCCCGGGCCCACCAGCGAGGTGCGGGTGCGGGTAGCCAACGCCCTGCAGCAGGCCTCTGGCACGCGGTAGCTACTGCTGGGTGAGGCGCCGGGTAGCCTGCTTCAGGCTCTTGGTGCGGCGGGGATCGAGCTGCTGGTTGGCCTCCAGGGCCGCGGCCTGCTGCTCGAACTGGGCAGCCAGGTCCTTCTCCCCCAGCTCGGTAAGCGCCCGGGTGGCCTGGCGCAGCTTGCGGGTGGCCAGGGTCAGATCGCCGTCCTCCTGGGCCCACTGCGCCTCCCGCTCGGCCTTGTACACGGCCAGGCGGACGGCCAGGTCAGCCACCTCCTGGTCAACCGGGGAATCCTCGGCGCCAAAGGTGAGCGCCAGGTCGGCCGCCGCCTCCCGGGGAGTGTCCTCCCCGGGCTCCACCCAGCGCACCACCACCTGCGCCACCTTGCTTTCCCCTGCCGGGTAGGGAGGCAGGGCCAGCTCCACCATGAGTGCGGTCTTGCGCCCGGCTTGCAGGTCGCCCACCTGCACCGTGGTGATGCCGCCCTCGGTAATGACCTCCTCAAAGATGCGCAGGCGGGGGCGGAGCTGGTGCACGTCCACCACCCGGGCTCCATCCCGGCCGGTGGTGGACACCTGGAGCTGGCGGGCGACCACCGCCTGCATCTGGGCCGTCTCCTCGGAGAGGTGGTCGGCCACGGCTCCCGGCGCGGCGGCGAAGTAGTACTCACCGCCGCTGCTGTCGGCGGCCTTGGCCAGGAACTCCTCGTCGAAGTCTTGGCCGATGCCTACGGTGGTGGTGCTCACGTTCTGGCGGCGCAGCATGTCCAGGCCGCCCAGGGTCGGGCCCCGGTCCTGCACAATGCCGTCGGTGAGGATGAGGGCGCGGCTGACCACCGCGGATGACGCCTGTTTGGCCAGCATCTGGGCAGCCAGGCGCACGCCCTGGGCGGCGTGGGTGCCGTCACCGACGGCAAACTGGGCGGGGTCGGACTGCACGCGGTTGAGCGCCTCGAACAGCTTGCCCTTGTCCAGGCGCTCGCTGCCATCGTAGGCCACCGCCGCCCGGTTAGCGAACACCACCAGGGAGAGGCGGTCGCCCTCGGCCAGCTTGCCGCTGACGCGCTTGATGGCCAGCACCGCCAGGTCCAGGGGCTTCTTTGCCGCCTCCTGCAGCTCGCGCAGGGTGGCGCCGGTGAAGATGACCCCTTGCTGGCGATCCACCCGCTTCAGGAGCAGCTCGCCCCGGGACCGCGCCAGCTCCTCCCAGCGGGCAACGTCCTCCTCAGTTAGCTCAAAGCGGCGCATGGTGCCGCTGATGTCGAGCAGCACGCAAATGTTGAGGGGGAGGCGGCGGCCGGGGGCGGCGGCCGGGTTGACCTGGACCATGACGTTCAGGTTGGTCTCCCGGCCTGCCGTCAACTGGGCATGCTGGGGCCGCAGCTCCACCTGCAAGGTATCGCTCACTGCGCTCTCCGATTCCTTCTGAATTTCGCCGCCAGGTACCCCAGCACCCCCGCCTCGGCCACATCAATGCTCAGCGGCACCTCCAGCCGGTGGCCGGAGGGGACGCTCACCTGCAGCACGCTGGCATGAGAGCCCGGGCCCAGGGCGCGGGGGTCCACCCGCACTGCCAGCTCGATGGTCTGCAGGGGCTCGAGGGTGAAGGCTACCGGGGAAACGCTCACCCCGGGGCTGGCTACCCGGCAGGTGAACTGGCCCGCCTGCTCGCCGATATTGCGGATGCCCAGGGCGGCGTGGGCCAACTGGCCGCGCCGAGTGCTCAGGTAGAGGGAGGCCACCTCCGCCTGCGCCATGGCGGGCCGGGCGCGCACCAGCAGGGAGCAGGGGATGGTGAGCTCACCCAGCTCGTGCTTGATGGTGATCTCGCCTTCTTGGCGCAACTCCCGGGCGGTGATGGGCTCGGTGTCGGCGATCACCTGCACCGCCACCTGGTTGCCGGTGACGGTAGTGGCGCTGCCTGCCTCCTCACCGGCGGCGAAGGAGAGCCAGGGAGTGCGCGTGGTGAGCCGGCATTCCATGGTGCCGCCGCCCAGGTTCCGCAGCACCAGCTCCTCCCGCAGCTTGCTGTGGCCGGGTCCCTGGAAGTCTACCCGCTCCCTGCTTGCCCACAGGGAGGCGGGGCCCCGCCGCTGCAGGTCCTCCAGCATTTGGGCGGCGCTCTCGTAGCGGTAGCCCTGGCTGAAGGAGATGGCGTTGGTCATCACGCTCACCAGCCCGGCATGCAGCTCGTCCAGGCGGCGCAGCAGGGGACCCACCAGCCGCCCGCTCTGCTGGTCAATCACCTCCTGGGTAGGCTGGGCGCCCAGCAGCAGCTGGTACATGATGCAGCCCAGGGCGAAGACGTCTGTCTGCTTATGGGCCTCCAGGCTGCCTGCCTGCAGCATGGCCTTGATCTCGGGGGGCATGTAGCCGTCCGAGCCGTAGAAGCCGGCCCCGATCTCCCCCAGCACCTGCGCCGCTCCCAGGTCGAGCACCACGGGGAGGTGCTCGGGGGTGATTTTGATGTTGGCCGGCTTCAGGTCGTGGTGGACGATGCCCTGCTGGTGCATATGCACCACCCCCGCGCACAGGGGGATCAGCCACCTCACCACCTGTGCCTCGGCATAGGGGCCGTGCTCTGCCAGCAGCTCCTCCAGGGTGCGGCCGGCCACATAGGACTGCACCAGGTAGTGGCGGCCCTCGCAGTCCAGGGCTTCCACCAGGCTGGGGAAGGCGGGATGGCCGCTCAGGGCCGCCATGATGCGCTGCTCGTGGGCAAACACGCGGTCAATCTCGTCCGCCTGGGCGCGGGAGGTGGGGAAGGTGAATTCCTTGATGGCCAGGGGCGCGCCGTCGGGGCCGGTGCCCTGGTAGACGTGAGCAAACGCGCCGGAGCCGATGAGGTCTCCTACCCGGTAGGTGCGGCTGCCCAGCAACAGCTCGCCAGGCGCCAGGATGGTGTCCAGACGATAGCGTTTACGGCGCATTGCAGCGGGGCTACAGGTGAATGGTCAAAGTGCACTTCTCGCCCAGGGTGATCTTATCCCCGTTGCAGAGCGGGTATTCCTGCTGGGCTGCGCAGGGGACACCGTTTAGCCGGGTGCCGTTGGTGCTGTTGGCGTCTACCAGCAGCACCTCCTGGTCCCGGATGCGGATTTCGGCGTGCTTGCGGGATACCGCGTCGTCACGGGAGAGGTCCACCGTGGGCTTGTGCACACCGGGGTCAATCCGCCCAATGGTGAGCACCTCCCCCTCCAGGGGATAGCGAGTGACGGCGCCACTGATATCGGCCTCCAGGTAGCCGAGCGCAGGCGCGGGTGGGGCGGCAGGCGTAGGCTCGGGAGCCGGCGCAGGCTGGGGAGCGGGCGCCCGCCGCGCGGGCATGGCCAGGATCTCGTTCAGCTCGGCGATGGCGGCTCCGGCGGCGGCACCCGCCGGCACCGGCGGGGCGGTGGGGGCCGCCAACAGCTCGTTCAGGCTGACCTCCTCGGCCGTGGCCGCGGACACGGAGGCGGCCGGGGTGGTGGGGGACGCCAGCAGCTCGTCCAGGTTGACCTCCTCGGGGGCGGGGGCGGCTGGCGCCGCCGGGGAGGTGGGGGCAGCCGGGGCCGCCTGCTGGGGGGCGGGCGTTTCCAGCAAGTCCCCCAGGTCAAACTCCTCGGCGCCGGAGGCAGCGGGCGGGTCTTGGTCGAGGTCAAACACTGCGGCGGGGCGGTTGGCCTGGTCCGCAGGTGCGGCGGGCGGCTGCTGCTTGACGCCGGCCGGCAGGTCGCCTACATCCCGGTCATCGCCGAGCGTGTGGCCGCCGTCGGCGGGGGCGAGCTCGGGCACGTCCAGGTCATGCTCGACGAGCGCTCCGCCGCAGTCGGCGCAGAGCAGGTCGCCCGGCTTTGCCTTTTGTCCGCAGTCCTGGCAGTACAATTGCATGCTTAGAGCTCCCTGCCGCGGCTTAGTCGCGGGAGGTTTCTTTTTCCAGTCTGGTGATCGCCAGCAGGGCGGCGGTACAGTGCGGGTCCGCCTCCCAGGCGACCTGAAAGGCGGCGAGAGCCGCCTTGCGGCAGCCGCAGGCCAGCAATGCATTGCCCAGATTATACCGCAAACGGCCGGATTCTGGACGGATCTGCACTGCATTCTGGAAAACCGCCGCCGCCTCCTGGTGGCGGCCACATTGATAGAGGGCGCTCCCCAGGTAGCCCAGCACGCGCACGTTGCGGGGGGAGGATGCTGCCGCCAGGGAGAGCAGGCGCACCGCCTCCTCGAAGCGCTGGTCCTGGTACGCGGCCAGGCCCAGGGTGATGGCGGTGGGCGGTGCTTGCTCTGCTTCGGGGGGGAGCGGCGGGAAGCTGCTTACAGCAGCGCTGGGGGGGCCGGGCGGCGGGGGCACCGCCTCCAGCGGCTGCCCGGCCTGGGCAGTGGCAATCTCTTCTCCCACGCGGCGGGCGCTGCGCGGCCGCTGGCGGGGGGAGGTGGTAAGCAGCCGCCCCAGCAGGGCATCCACCCGGGGATCGGCTGTTCGGGGCAGCGGCCCCGGGGGCAGGGGGGGGACCTGGCCGGTCACCATGAACCAGAGCAGCAGGCCGAGAGTGTACAGGTCGGAGCGGCCGTCGGCAGGCAGGCCCTGGCACTGCTCGGGCGCCAGGAATGCCGGCTCCTGGTTGCCCGCAGCCAGGCTGATGGGGTCCACGGCACGGGCCACGCCCAGCCAGCCCAGGCGCGGCCCCTCGGTGCCCAGAAAGACGGCCTGCGGATGCAGGGCGCCGTGCACCAGGCCGCTGCGGTGCAGGTACTGCAGGGTGTCGGCCAGTGCGGCGAGGGTGGCCATCGCCTGGTCCGGGGAGTAGGGCTGCGCCAACACCCGGTGATAGAGCGTCTGGTCGCCGCAGTAGTCAAGCACCAGGAAGTAGCCCTGGGGCTCCTGCACCGCGTGCAGCATGCGCAGCAGGCCGTGCCCATCGAGGGCAGCGGCGCGCTCGGTCTGGGCCTGGAAGCGGCCAGGGAAGGCGGCATCCAGCGGCAGGGGGCGGAGCATGGCGATGGTGACCGTGCCCTCGCCCAAGCTGCTGGTGGCCTTGAAGTAACGGCAGTAGCCGTCGCCGCCGATTTCCTGGTCAACCTGATAATTGCGGACCACGTGATGGGTGAGGGGGTCCACCGTTATTCACCTAAGGCAGCCGATTCGTGACAAAAGAGGGCATTTCCTGCCCGAGGCGGCAGGGGAAGCAGGCCTGGCGCCAGAAGAACGGAATCGGATAGCCAACCAGCGCGGTCGCAGGCCGGGGGGGCGGCAGGCATGAGGATCTGTGCCATTGGCAAGCGTTGACACCCGGTCGCAAACCAGCCAATTCACCGTGCTCCTGATCACGGAGGATGCCGCCACCTGCCAGGCTTTTACCCTGCAGTTGGCAGGCGAAACCTTCTGCCCGGCAGAGCCCGAGGCGATTGCCAGCCTGCTGGCCAAGCGGGCGGCTGACATAATCGTGGTGGCCGGGGAGATGCCGTGGGTAGGGCAACTGCGGGTCAAGGGCGGGGGCGCGCTGCTCTGTGTCCCCGCCGGGGATAGCGCCGCGGCGGAGGTGAGAGCGGCAGTCGCCGCCGGGGAGCCGGGAGCCGTGCTGCGGGCGCTGGCAGCCCTGTTGGTGCAGAGGCAGTCCGCACCACCTGCGCCCACGCCGCCCGCGGCGCGGCCGGCTGCCACCACGGCGCAACAGGGGGCAGCGGCGTCCGCGCCTGGCTGCTCCCTGCCGGCGGAGCATTCGGAGCGGACGGTGGCGATGGAGAACATGCTGGAGCGAGTGCTAAACCGGCGACTGCGATAAGCGGCCAGCGGGTCAAGGGGTGGCCACTATGGAGAAACGGGGAAGGCCCAGGGGCCAGGTGGCACCGAGTGCCAGGCCGGGGGAGGAGAGTAGCGGCGTGTTTGCCTGTTTCGGCCGGATACTGAACCGGCATGGGCAACTGCGTGACCAGCTCTGCAGCACAGAGCGGGTGGACCGCCTGCACGCCCTGAAGGGGCTGGTGCAGGGGCCGCGGCGGGCGGCGGCGGCGGTGGAGCCGCTGCTGATCGGGCTGCTGCGGAGCGGCGAGCAGGAGGAGCGGGAGGCGGCGCGCCAGGTGATCAAGGCGCACTACCAGGTGGAGCGGCTGCGGCGGCGCCTGGGGCACCCCCATGCCGACCAGCAGGTGGTAAGCGCCTGGCTGCTGTCCGCCTTTGCCGAGGAGACGGTGCTGCCCGTCCTCTTCTACAAGGCGCAGACCGCCGAGCACGAGACGGTGTGCCAGGCGTGCATCGAGGTGCTGGTTCACCTGGACAGCGAGCTGGTGGTGATCGCGGCGGTGGAGGAGCTCTCCCGGGAAAGCACAGCGGCGCGCCGCTGTGGGGCACAGGTGCTGGGCGCCATCGGGCAGCGGGCACACGAGCTGCTGCTGCGGGCGCTGGCGGATCCCCGGCGCCAGGTGCGGCTGGGGGCGGTGCGGGCCCTGGAGGTGACCGGCAACGGCGAGTACGTGCAGACGCTGGCGCAGCTGCTCAGCGACCCGGTGGAGGAAGTGCGGGCGGAGGCCGCCCGGGTGCTCTCCGAGCACGGCAGCGAGCAGGCAGTGGAGCGCCTGGTGGCCGCGTTGGACGACCCGGCGGTGATGGTGAGGCTGGAGGCAGCGGCCGCCCTCACCCGGGTGCCCGGAGACCAGGCGGCGGAGGCGCTGGCGAGCTTTTTGCGCCAGTTGGCAGCCGACCCCAACCTGGAGGTGGCGGATCGGGAGTTCCTGCACGCCATTGCCGCCGACGAGCACCTCGATTACCAGCTTTTCCACGAGCTGTTGGCGTCGGCCAGCGAGCCTTTTGCGGTGAGCCTGGCCCTGGCCCTGGAGGAGGCGGGCACGGTGGCGCGCTGGCTGGAGTCGCTGCCCACGTTAGCGGAGGAGGGACGGGCGGCGGTGGTGGAGCTGCTGCGGCGGCTGGTGGGGCTGGGAGTGCGGGAGCCGCTGATGAACGGCCTGGGGCTGGCGGCCCCCGAGCTGCGGGCCATGTCGGCCTGGCTGCTGGGAGAGTGCAAGCACGCGGCCGCGGTGGGGCCCCTGGTGGGGCTGCTCTGCGATCGGGAGCAGGTGGTGCGCCACAAGGCAGCACAGGCGCTGGGGCAGATCGGTGATGCGCTGGCGATTCCAGGCCTGGTGGAGGCCCTGGGCGACCCCGACCAGGAGGTGCGCTCCAGTGCGGTGGCGGCGCTGGCGGGCATGCTGCGGGGAACGGGGGAGCAGCCCCCGGTGGAGGCGCAGGAGGGGGGGCTGGTGCTGGTGGAGGAGCAACTCGGGCCCAACCTGGTGCCCCCGGCGGGCAGCCTACCCGTGCTGCGACCGAGCCCCTACACCCTGCCCAGCCGCTTTTCCGAGGCCCTGGGGCGGCTGGCAGCCATGACCGTGCGCACGCACCTGGGCGCGGACAGCGTGCTCACCAGTGCCACCGCCCTGGTGCGCTGTCTGCATGACCCCTCGCCCGGGGTGAGGGAGAAGGCGGCGGAGGCGGTGGCCGACCTGGGGCTGACCAGTGCCATCAGCGCCCTGCTGGAACGGGCGCTGCATGACGGGGAGGCCGCGGTACGAGGGGCGGCAGCGCGGGCGCTGGCGCGGCTGCCGGACAGCGATTATGCGGAGGCGCTGACACGGGCGCTGGGGCACAGCGATGCGGTGGTGCGGGCCCGGGCGGCGGAAGCGCTGGGGGAGAGCGGCGCCACCCATGCTGCCCCCGAGCTGGTGAGCATGCTGGGCGACAGCGACGCGGTGGTGCGCCAGAAGGCGGCGCGGGCGCTGTGGCAGGTGGCCAGCCACGGCATGGCCGAGCAGCTGCTGGAGCACCTGCACAATCCCGATCCGCAGATTCGCTGCGCCATTGCCGGGGTGCTGGGGAGGATCCGGGCGGTAGGGGCGGCAGAGGCCCTGGCCAATCGCCTGGAGGACCCCAACCAGTACGTGCGAGCGAGCGCGGCAAACGCCCTGGCGCAGCTTGGTGCCGACGCCCAGGGATGCCTGCCTCGCGTGCTGCAGGCCGCCCGGGACCCGGACGAATATGTGCGGGCGCGGGCGGTGGAGGCCCTGGGGGAGATGGGCAGCGGCGAGCCCGACCAGGTGCTGGGGCTGCTGGAGGCCACGCGGGATGCCAATCCCGAGGTGGCCAGCGGGGCGATGAAATGCCTGGTGCGGCTGGCCAACCAGGGCGTGCTGCGGCCCCTGGTGGACGCCCTGGCCAGCCCGGGGCAGGAAGGCCCGGTGCGGGCGGTGCTGGAGAACGTGGACCTGGGCGCCATGCGCACCTTGCTGCGCATGGCCCGGGAGGTGAACGAGGCCACCAGCCGGGTGCTGCTTTCCGTGATCGCGGAGGTGCTGCGCAAGCGGGGCTCCCTGGAGGCGTGCCGGGCCGACCTGCTGTCCCTGGATCCCACCATTCGCCTGGCCGGGCTGGAGTCGCTGGGGCTGCTGCGGCGGCCGGAGGCGACAGAGGCCATCATCCAGGTGATGTGCAACGATCCCCTACCCGCGCTGCGGGAGCGGGCCGCCTCCATCCTGGGTGAGCTGGACGACCCGGTGGGCCTGGCGGCCCTGGCCCGGGCGCGGTCGCAATCGCTGCTGATCACGGGGACACCGGCCGAGAAGGGCTGAATCGCCGCCGGAAGATGAAAGGGGGCCGGTCACTGACCGGCCCCCTGCTCATTTCTGGCTACTTCAGGGCCACGGGCTTGCCGGTCTTCAGGGAGCGGTTGGCGGCGACGCTGATGGCCAGGGTGTTGACGGCGTCGGCATAGGTGGACATCACCAGGGACTGGTCGCCCTTGCGCACCGCCTTGACGAAGGCGGCGTCCTGGATAGCGAAGATGTCGTCCTCGCCGGGGATCTGCTGCTCCTTGTGGGCGGCGTCCACGATGCGCACGGCGTGCGACCAGCCGGTGAAGAAGGCAGCGTGCTGGGCCGCGTAGACGTTGAGGCTGACCCCGCCCGCGGCGTTGGAGGAGCAGGATGACCAGAGGTTAGCGATGGCGCCGCTGGCGAACCTGATATTGACCAGGGCGGCGTCGTCCAGGTCGTAGTTGTCGGGAGTGCCGGTGTTGAACCCGGTGGCGGCATAGGCGAAGACCTCCACCGCCTCACTGCCCACCAGGTAGCGGGCCAGGTCCACGGTGTGGGTGACCTGCTCCAGGAACTGGCCGCCGCTCTTTTTCTTCTGCACCCACCAGGTGTGGATGCCATAGCCGGGGCGGGGGCGGGGGGTGGGGCCGATCCAGCCGCCGGTGAGCATCACCGCCGGGTCCTTGGCCAGGAGGGCGCGCACCTTTTGCACGCCCTTGCGGTAGCGGTTCATGTAGCCGGCGCAGGTGAGCAGCTGCTTGGCCTCCACGGCGGCCGCGATCTCGCGGGCCTGGCCCAGGTCCAGGTTGATGGGCTTTTCCACGAAGAAGGGGATGCTCCGTTCGATCGCCTCAAACTCGGTGCCGTGGGCGAAGGGAGGCAAGCACAAGTACACCGCATCCAGCGCCATAGTGTCGAACATCTCCGCCGGCTTCTTGAAAGCGCGGGCGCCATAGCGCCCGGCGATGTCCTTGGCCCGGGAGAGCTCGACGTCCGAAAAGGCCACCACCTTGGCCTCGGGGCAGGCGCCCAGCGCCTTGGCGTGCGCTTCCGCCATACCGCCGCTGCCCACGAAACCGACTTTCACCTTTGCAGGCATGCCCATAGCACCTCCTTGGTCTGGCCGCGCCAGAGGGCGGCTGGACTCCCTTTCTGCCTGGGGGAGGATTCGCCTGCTGGCAATGCGCCGGTGGTGGGATGCCGTCCAGGAAAGAGGACGGGCCGGGAACGATCCCGGCCCGCCGCTGCCCCCAGCGTCCCCCGCCGCTCACCTGGCGGCGAGGGCCTTGCTGATGGCCGCCTGCAGCGGCCCGGGGCCGGGAAAGCCGAGCTGGTAGTAGCTCACCATGCCCTTCTTGTCCACCAGGTAGATGGTGGGGAAGGCCGCCACCTGGTAGGCCCAGGCGGCCTTGCCGTCCCCGCCCAGGAGCAGGGGATAGGTGACACCGCCGGCACGGGCGGTGGCCACGATGTCGTCCACGTCATTGTCCACCGCCACGCCCAGCACCAGCAGGCCCTGCTTCTGGTAGGTCAGGTGGAGCTTCTGCAGCTCGGGCAGGGCGCGCCGGCACGGGCCGCAGCGGGGCGCCCAGAAGTCAAGCAGCACCACCTTGCCGCGCAGGGAGGCGAGCTGCATCTGCTTGTTGTCGGTAGTGCGCAGCCGGAAGTCGGGGGCGGGCATGCCCACGGGCAGCGCGGCCCAGGCCAGGCTGGCGGCCACCAGCCCGGCGAGCAGGGCGAGCGGCAAGCTGCGAATACGCATCGTGTCCTCCACACCAGGGGCCCAGCACACTCATGGGGCTTCTGCTATACTGACTGTGCACCGCAAAAGGAGTATTACCCGTGCGCGCCCTGGTAATTGTGGCAATCCTCGTCCTCTTGTCCACTTTGACCGCCATCCTGGTGCGGGAGGGAGTCAAGCGCATGCCTCCTTCGACCCGCCAGATCCGGGCGGCGCGGCAGACCGGCACCTTCACCGTATACATGCAGACCAGCAAGGGGCCGGTGACCATGGTACTGGAGGGCAGGGCGGCGCCCATCACCGTGGCCAACTTCGTGAAGCTGGCACAGCGGGGGTTTTACGACGGCCTGACCTTTCACCGGGTGGAGCCGGGGTTCGTGGTGCAGGGGGGAGATCCCGAGGGCACGGGCCGAGGTGGTCCCGGCTACACCATCCCCGACGAGAAGGGCCCGCTGCGGCACAAGGTGGGGGCGGTGGCGATGGCCAAGAGCAGCCAGCCCAACTCGGCGGGCAGCCAGTTCTACATCTGCCTGAGTGCGCAGCCGGACCTGGACGGCGAGTACACGGTTTTTGGCCGAATAACGGCGGGTATGGAGGTGGTAAGGAAGCTGGTGGTGGGAGATCGCATGGTGAGGGTGACGGTGCGCCCCCGGCGTGAGGGGTAAAGCAGGGCAAGAGTGGTGTCGAGGGGCGGCTTTTTGTTGACCGGCAGTGGTGGCTATGCTATACTACAGCCCGGCTCGCCGGGGGGGGAAATCAGCCGCGTCCGTGCGGGTTTCGACGATTAACGCTCTCAGCGGAAGAGGAGATTTGACATGCTCCAGAAGCCCAAGAAGATATTGACTGTGGACGACGAGCGCCACATCGTGCGGCTGGTGCAGGTAACCCTGGAACGGGCGGGCTACCAGGTGGTGGTAGCTTTTGACGGCAAGGAAGCCTTGAAGAAAGTGGACAGCGAGCGGCCGGACCTGATCGTGCTGGACGTGATGATGCCCTACATGGACGGCTTCGAGGTGCTGAAGCAGCTCAAGTCCAACCCCGCCACCAAGGACATCCCGGTGATCATGCTGACGGCCAAGGCGCAGGATGCCGACGTCTTCCGGGGCTGGGCTTCCGGGGTGGACCTGTACTTGACCAAGCCCTTCAACCCCATGGAGCTGCTCACCTTCGCCAAGCGCATCTTCGAGAGCTATGACGAGTACGCCAAGGACGACAAGACCTATAGCCTGTAGCCTGCCTGGCGCTGCCGGGGCTTAGGAGAAAGGTGTTAGGGCAAGGCCGGGTTGTGGTATAAAGCGGGTGACGCCAATAGGGAGCAGGGGATGCAACATACTCGCTGCAAGATGGCACTCTACCTCGGACTGGCGTGCCTGGGAGGCTACCTGCTGGCCCGGCAAATGGTGAAGCAGGTACGGATGCGTGACCCCATCACCCATGCCAACGACCTGGTGGAGCGGTGCCGGGGCAAGATTTCCGAGATCGAGTCCTCGCTTTCAACCATGGCCAATGTGATCCAGCGGGTGCCCTCCTGAGCCCACGCCGGGTTGCACGCCACCTCCGCTGATCGCCCTGGCCTGCCCGCGCTCGGGGGCGGGCCGCCCAGAGGACGCGCTTGATTGATGATGCCCAGCCGGTAGCCGAGGTGCTGATCCTGGGCGCCGGCGCGGCCGGCGCCTCCACCGCCCTGGCCTGCGCCGACCGCGGCCTGAGCGTGGCCCTGGTGGGCAAGAGCGTAGATCTCACCGACTCCAACACCGCCCATGCCCAGGGCGGCATCATCGGCCCCGCCCCGGATGACAGCCCCCAGCTGCTGATGTCCGACATCCTGGCCGCCGGGGACGGGCTGGGCAACCCGGAGGCGGTGGCGCGGCTGGCGCACGACGGGCCGGCCCTGGTGCAGTCGCTGCTGATCGAGCGGCTGGGAGTGGAGTTCTCCCGCACCCCAGAGGGGGAGCTGGACCTCACCCAGGAGGCGGCCCACTCTCGGCGGCGCATTTTGCACTGTGACGATGCCACCGGGTCGGCGATCGCCAGCAAGCTGGTGGCGGCGGTGCGGGCGCAGCCCCAGATCCGGGTGCTCACCGGCACCGCGGTGGACCTGATCACCCTGCCCCACCACTCCGCCGATGCGCTGGACGTGTACCGGGAGAAGGAGTGCCTGGGGGCCTACCTGCTGGACCCGGAAAGTGCCCGGGTGCGGCGGCTGCTGGCGCCGGTGACGGTGCTGGCCACGGGCGGGCTGGGGCAGGTTTACCTGCACACCACCAACCCGGAGGGGGCGCGGGGGGACGGGCTGGCGATGGCGGCCCGGGCGGGGGCGACCATCATCAACGCCGAGTACGTGCAGTTCCACCCCACAGCTTTCTACCACCGGGAGGCCGACCGCTTCCTGATCTCCGAATCCATCCGGGGGGAGGGGGGGCGACTGCGCACCCGGGCTGGGCGTTTTTTCATGAAGGACTACCATGCGCGGGGGGACCTGGCGCCCCGGGACGTGGTGGCGCGGGCCATCCACCAGGAGATGCTGAAGCAGGGGGATGACTTTGTGCTGCTCGACCTCTCCGAGCTGCGGGTGGACCCCCGGGAGCGCTTCCCCACCATCTACGAAACCTGCCTGCGCTTCGGTGTGGATATCACCCGGGAGCCGGTGCCGGTGGTGCCGGCGGCCCACTATTTTTGCGGCGGGGTGCGGGTGGACCTGGCCGGGCGCAGCAGCATGCGGCGCCTGTATGCGGTGGGCGAGGTAAGCTGCACGGGGGTGCACGGGGCCAACCGGCTGGCCAGCACCTCCCTGCTGGAGGGCCTGCTTTGGGGGCAGCAGGCAGGAGAGGACCTGGCGCAGCTGCTGCCCGCCCTGGAGGAGCCGCTCTACCACCACGTGCGCCCCTGGGAATCGGCACCCACCGCGGAGGAGATTGACCCGGCGCTGGTGATCCAGGACTGGGCCACCATCAAGTCCACGACGTGGAACTATGCCGGCATGGTGCGCAGCCGCAAGCGCCTGGACCGGGCGCAGGCAGACCTGAGCTACCTGGAGCACCGCATCGAGCAATTCTACCGGGAGAACCGGCTCTCGGACGCCCTGGTGGGGCTGCGCAACGCCATCCAGGTGGCGCTGATCATCACCGAGGCGGCCCACCGCAACCGGGTGAGCCGGGGCTGCCACTTTCGCATAGATTAGCAGCAGGTCTCCGGGCGCCAGCCCCGCACCACGGCGTCCGCCATGCGCGCCGTGCGCACCATTTCCCGCACGTCATGCACCCGCACCAGGTCGGCGCCATTGGCGATAGCCAGGGCGACAGTGGCGGCGGTGGCCTCCACCCGTTCCTGCGGCGGCGCCCCGCCCAGGATCTTGCCCAGGGTGGACTTGCGGGAGGTGCCCACCAGCACGGGGCAGCCCAGGGAGCGCAGCTCCCCCAGGCGGCGCAGCAGCTCCAGGTTGTGGTCCACCGTCTTGCCGAAGCCAAAGCCGGGGTCCACGATCACCTGCGCCGCGGGGATGCCGGCGGCGATGGCCCGGCACAGGCGGGCGGCCAGGTAGCCATAGATCTCCCCCATCAGGTCCTGGTAGGTGGGGGCCTGCTGCATGTCGCGGGGGGTGCCCTTGAGGTGCATGATGATCACCGGGGCGCCCCGCTCGGCCGCCACCCGGGCCATCTCCGGGTCTTGCAGGCCGGTAACGTCGTTGAGCAGGGCGGCGCCTTCCCCCAGGGCGGCGCGGGCCACGCGGGGCTTGTAGGTGTCCACGGAGATGGGCACCGAGGTGCAGGCCAGGACCGCCTCCAGGCAGGGGAGCAGGCGGCTGAGCTCCTCCTCCTCGGGCACGGCGCTGGCTCCGGGGCGGGTGGATTCGGCGCCCAGGTCCAGGATGTCGGCTCCTTGCTCCGCCATACGCAGCGCCTGCTCGGCCGCGCGCTGGGGGGAGGCGCCCAGGCCGTCGCCGGAGAAGGAATCGTCGCTGAGGTTGATGATGCCCATCACCAGGGTGCGCTGGCCGCCCTGCAGCACCCGGCCGTCGGGGAGGGCAAGGGTCCAGGGCCGGCGCTCCAGGCAGCAGGCCAGCACCCGCTCCATCTCGGCGGCGGCTGATGCCAGCTCCGGCGACTGGCGGCGCAGGCGAGCCACCAGATTACGCAGGGCGGCGGCGGTGCCCATCACCAGGGCGTCAGCGGGCCCCTGCGCCTGCTCGTAGCTGGGCCAGGGCAAGGCGGCCTCCGCGCCCTCAGCCAGCGCCTCCTGCTTGAGCACGTGGGCCGCCAGCGGGGTGAGCCCGGTAACCAGCAGGTTGACCAGCACTCCCTTGCCCGCCAGGGCGGGCGCCCCCTCGGGACGGACTCCCAGGCGGACGAGCTCCTGGGCGAGCTCGCGCTCGCCGGGCAACGCTAAGGCCCGGGCGGTGCACCCCGGGCCGGTTGTCTGCCGCTGCTGCATGGCAGCCTCAATGGTAGCAGTGTGGTGTCTCATCGCCCTGGTCCAGGTCAATGTTGGCCAGGGCGTGCAACCCCTGCTCGCTCAGGCGGAAGCCGTAGTTGAGGGCAGTGGCGATGGGGTCGCGGTAGAGGCGGGTGCGGAAAACGTAATCCTCCGAGGCGCGCAGCATAATCTGCTCCACCTGGTAGCGGTCGAGTCCCTCCACCGCCTCCTGCGCGGCCTGCACCAGGGATTCGTCATCGGAGCGCAGCACGCGCTCGTACAGTTGCATGGCCTCGGCGAGCTGCCCCTTTTGGTGGAGCAGCAGCGCCAGGCGGAACTGATGGTAGGGCTCGCTGGGCTCGAGCTGCAGCATGGCGCGCACCACCTGCAGGGCCTGATCAATCTCTCCCCGCTGGAAGTAGGTGGTGGCGAGCAGGTCCCGGGCGCCCACATGGCGGGGGCACAGCTTGATCAGGGCGGCCGCCTGCTCGATCACCTGCTCGTGGAGGTTCTGGTCGTGGTAAAGCTGCAGCAGGGCCTCCCGCAGGGGTTGGGAAGCGGGCAGCCGCTCCAGGGCTTCCTCCAGCAGGGAGCTGGCCTCCTTGAGCAGGCCGCGCTCGCGCTGGTGGCAGGCCAGGGCGAGGTAGTGGTTTTCGTTATCGGGATTGAGGGCAATAACCTGGTGCAGCGCCTCAGAGGCCTGCTCGAAGAGGCCTTTGCGCTCGCTGGCAAGCGCCAGCTCGACATAGGCGGGCTCGAAGCGGGGGTCAAGCTCGAGTGCGTCGCGGCAGACCTTGATCGCCTCGTCGTACATTTCCTGCTGAATGTAGTAGGCGGCCAGGCTGTTCAGGGCGCGAGGCGAAACCGGCTTGCAGGTGGCGGCCCGCAGAAAGTGCTGCAGCGCTGTTTCCGCCCGGCCGCTCTGCTGGTAGGCGAAGCCCAGCTCGCAGTAAACCTCGGAGTTCTCCGGATCCAGCTTGACCGCCGCCTCCAGCTGGTCAATCGCCTCCTTGAGCAGGCCCTTTTCGATGTAGCAGTAGCCCAGGGCCAGGCGGGCGCGGGCGGCGAGAGGCGGACGGCTCTTGGCGCCCCGGCGCCGGGCAGGCGGCTTGACGGCAACCAGCTCGGTCAGGATGTCAATGGCGGAGTCCACCTTGCCCTCGAGCATCAGGCCGTGCGCCTGCTGGTACCTGGTTTCCAGGAGTTGGTCTTCCAACGCCTCCCGCCTTCAGGGCCGGCCCTGGGGCTGCCCAACCTGCCATTTTCGGCAACGCGCCCACCTCTCCTGCCTCCGGCCGGGCCATTTTGGCCGCCCCCGGCTGGAAGGCGCACCAGCGCAGGCGCGGCATTCCGGGCAGCAGAACGGGAACTGGGACCCTCTCCCGGGGGAGAGGGAGTGTGGGGCAGGAGGCGGGCTCCTGCCCGACGGGAGAAGATGGGGCCCTCACCCCGACCCTCTCCCGGGGGGAGAGGGAGATTGGATGCGGCCCTCACCCCGACCCTCTCCCAGGGGGAGAGGGAGATTGGATGCGGCCCTCACCCCGACCCTCTCCCAGGGGGAGAGGGAGATTGAGGTGTACGGACCGATACATAGGTAACGATATAGACCGAGGACATAGGTAACACTCTATCCTCAGGCAAGCAGCCGCTGGCGGCGTGGAGCACAAGCGACGAGCGGCAAATGGGGGGGGCCGCTGGCGGCTCCCCCTGCTGGACCAGAGATCAGGGATAGCGCACGCCGGCTACGGTGGCGTTGACCAGCTCCCAGTGCTCCGGAGCCTCGCCCGACTCCTGGAAGTCCTCCCGGATGATGCCTATGCCGGGGGCCAGCCAGAGGGTGAGGTCGCTGTAGATGCTGGGGTTGAGCTGCCAGGCCAGGTGCTGGCTGACCCGGTAAACGTTCTGGTAGGTATGACCGTTTACGGTGAGCGCCCCAGCCAGCGTGGTCTCGGTGCTGGCCACGATCGGGCGGGTGATGTTGCCGGGCTCCGTCCTCAGGCTTTGCTGATTTGGCAGGCCTCCCGTGGACGGGGGCATGACGTACTTGATGGGCGGGGAGTAAGTGTCATACTCGACCTCCCCTTCACTTGCCAGGTGCAGGTCTTCGGCATGAAACCCGATCAGCCCGGAGGCGGCACAGAAGTAGCTCCTCACCCAGTCTCCCGAACTGTAGGTCGTGGTCACCTCCATGGTGAGCACGCCGTTGACCACTTTGGTGCCAGTGACGTGGGCACTCAGGGTGGCGCTGGTGGCAGGGTTGCGATAGTACCAGCTATCGCCCAGACCCAGCGGGAAGTAGCTGGTCGCGGCCGGCTCCTGGACGGTAATGGTGGCCTGCACCGTAAGCCGGGACTGGTAGCTGGCCTCGATGTCCGCAGTGCCGGCGGTGAGCGCCGTCACCTTGCCCGTGGTGTCCACGCTGGCGACCACCGGGTCGCTGGAATGCCAGGTGATGCTGCCGGGCACCACCAGCACGGTGGTGCCGGCGGCGTCCACAGCGTAGGCCAGGAGCTGCAATACCTGGCCCTTGTCGAGTGTAAGATCCGCGGCCAGGTAGACCATCTCCAGGTGGTCAATGGAGGCATCGCTGCTGCCCAGGGCCTGGCTGGCCGTGGCATTGGCGACGATAGAGAGCGCGCCCTTGGCCTCCCCCACGGCGTTGCCCGTGCCGTCCGCCCCGGCAAAGGCGGTGGCGGTGAAGCTGCGGCTGCCCGTGCGCAGGCCGGTGAAGGCGACGCGGTCGGTGGGGCGGTTGATGGTCTTGGCCTGGCCGCCGATGGCCACGGTCAGGCTCAGCGCGGCCTCGATAAAGCCTGCCCGGGGGGGAGCAGTGACAGAGGTCGGCCACGCGAAGGTGAACACGGCACCGCCGGTGGGAGGAGGCGCCACCCCGCCACCGCCGCCGCAGCCGGCCAGGGCCCAGGGGATGAGAAAGGCGAGGCAGCAGGCAAGCGACAGCCAGAATGCACGCATGTCTTTCCCTCCTGCCAGGAAAATGGGGCCGGGGAGATGGGGGGAACAGTCTATCATTCGCCCGGAGGGCAGAGGGCACCTTCCCAGGGAATCCGGTGGCTTGGTGCCAGGGGCGAAGTCGTGGTAATTGACACGGCAGGGCGGGGCGGCTACAATACTTGACTGCGGGCCTGGGGGTCCGGAATCCGTGGAGGGAAGGGCAGGAGGTGTATCCTTGGGAGTAAGCGCCAATACTGTGGTCAAGCCCTGGCGGAAGCGGGGGCGGGGGCCCTACGGGAACGGAGTAGTGCGCCCGAAGCCGCCAAAGAAGAGCCAGCAGCACGTGAAGTGGCAAACCACCGACCCGCGCCCCACCCGGCCGCGGTCCGCACCCAAGCACGGCAAATAGCCGGCTGGCCCACCCGAAAAAACAAAGGAGGAGCGCCCGATGGGCTGCTCCTCCTTCTCATTTAGCCGACCGGCGCAGCTTAGTTGGCCGGGACGTAGGCCAGCTCGCCCTCCGCATAGGGTGCCAGGAAGTCCTGCCAGAGCGGGTTGCGGATGGCCGAGAGGAATTTGGTGTAGCTGATATACGGTATGTACTTGGGGCGCCGGGGCTGGCGGCGGAGCCTCATGCTCGCCTCCTCCGGGGTGCGATTGCCCTTCAGGTTGTTGCAGCGGGTGCAGCAGCACACCAGGTTGCCCCACTCGGTACGGCCGCCCCGGTCCTTGGGGATCACGTGGTCAATAGTGAGGGCGCCCCGGGCCTCCCCGCAGTACTGGCAGGTGTGGTCGTCCCGGGCCAGGATGGACTTGCGGCTGGTGCGCAGCTCGGGGATGGGCCGGCGCACATAGCTGCGCAGGCGCACCACCGTGGGGGTGACCACCTGCATGCGCTCGGAGTGGTAGGTCATGGAGTCGTTGCGCACCATCTCCACCTTGCCCAGGAAGAGCAAGGTGATCGCCCGCCGCACGTTGGTGACGTTCAACGGCTGATAGTTATTGTTCAGCACCAGCACTTCGCTCATAGGTTATCCCGGAGGCCGGAGGAGTAACAAAAAACCCGCTATGCGGGCGCGCAGCGGGCGTAGCAGAGGGAGGGGCGGTGGGGACTACTGGTGTGGCTTGCCTGCCACGCCAGCCGCGCTCTCAGTTTCTCCCTGCTGGTTACGCCCAGCGTTTCCGGCATCGTTTGGCCTGCCTCTCCTGGCTGAAAACCAACTAATCATAATCTGTCACCGGAGCGCTTGTCAAGGCCCAGGGTCGCGGTGCGCAGCCCGGGCCCAGCCTGCGGGAGGCAGGGCAGGACCGGGCGCCGCTGGAATAGGGCTGGGGCCGGGGCCACGGTGCAAGGGGGCACCGGCAGGAGGCAGGGGAGATGAGTGAGCAGCCGCAGGTGACGCTGGAGCTGGAGCCGACCCCGGCGAACCCCCGCAACAGCGAGGGGGCCTTCGCCGACCTGGCGGATGGGCGCATCGTGTACAGCTACACGCACTACACGGGCGGGCGGGCGGACCATGACCCCGCCTACCTCGCCTCCCGCTTTTCCGCCGACGGCGGGCGCACCTGGACCGCGCAGGACCAGCTCCTGCTCCCCAACGAGGGCCGCCAGACCACCATGAGCGTGGGCTACCTGCGCCTGAGCAGCGGCGAGCTGGGCCTTTGCTACCTGGTCAAGCACAGCAGCAGCGAATGCCGGGCCCACCTGCGCCGCTCGGCCGATGAGGGGCAGACCTGGAGCGAGCCCGTCTGCTGCGTGCCCTGGGCCAGCTATCATGTCACCAACAACGACCGGGAGGTGCAGCTCTCATCAGGGCGGATCGTGGTGCCCGGCAGCGAGCACGGCGCCCCTTTCACTTCCCGGGGCACGGCCTATGCGCACTACTCCGACGACCTGGGGGCGAGCTGGCAAAGCTCCCAGCCGGTAGCGCCGCCGGCAGCGGGCAACAGCGGCCTGCAGGAGCCCCTGGTGATCGAGCTGCGGGATGGGCGGCTGTGGATGCTGTGCCGCACCGACCTGGGGCACCAGTGGCAGGCCTGGTCGGAGGATGGCGGCGAGCACTGGAGCCCGGCGGCGCCGGCCCAGGCCTTTCCCTCGCCCTGCTCGCCGCTGTCCATGAAGCGCATCCCGGAGACGGGCGACCTGCTGGCGGTGTGGAACGACCATTCGGGGCGGTTCCCGGCGCCGCCGCCGGACACCCACCAGGCCAACTGGGGGCGCACCCCCCTGGTGGCGGCCGTGAGCGGGGACGAGGGGGAGAGCTGGCAGGGCCACCGGGCGCTGGAGAGCGATTTCGAGCATGGCTACTGCTACCTGGCCCTGCACTTTGTCCCTGGGGCGGTGCTGCTGGCCTACTGCGCGGGGGGGCCGGATTGCGGCTCGGTGCTCTCGCGCACCCGCCTGCGGCGGGTGCCGTTAGCCTGGTGCTACGGGGGATAGCGGAGCACGCAGCGCCTTGCGAATGGCGTGCTTTTGCCGCAGCAAGGCACGCAGCGCCTGGGCGGTGGCGGCAGCGGCCCCGGCGGAGGGAGACCTGCGCCCGTAGCGGGCGGCCTGGTAGGCAGCGACTACCGCCGCCGCCTGGTTGGCGGGGCTGCCCAGGGCCTGGCGCAGGGAGACCGTGAACTCCGCGGCGGTGGCCCCCGGGGGCTTGGGGAACCCCCAGCGAGCGAACCAATCAGTCATCGCCTGGTAGCCGGCGATGATGAAACGGCGCTGCTCATGGTCGCCAGCGGCCGCGGGCAGCGCAGGCAGCCGCTCCAGGCGAGCCCAGCGCAGTCCCCCCAGCGCCAGCAGCAGCAGGGCGCATGCCACCAGCACCCAGCGGCGGAAGGCGGGGCTGGCTGCTGCTGCCGCCAGCCCGGCAGAGAGCGCGGCGCGGGCGCGGCGCCAGTGCTGGGAGATCCAGGCGGTGACCGTGCCCGCCAGGCCCCGCTCCGGCTCTGCCGGCGGCGTGGCGTCAAGCTGCATCCAGCCGTAGCCGTCAAGGAACACCTCGGCCAGGCTGTGGGCGTCCTGCTGGCGCACCTCGAACCAACGATCGGCGGTCACCCGGCCGGTCACGTAGCCGGAGGCAAAGCGGGCAGGGATGCCCACGGCCCGGCACATCACCACCAGGGCGGTGGTGAAGTAGTCGCAGTAGCCCCGCTTGGTCTGGAAGACGAACCAATCGGTGCCGTCGCGGTCGGGGGGCGGGCGATCCACCTCCTGCTGGTAGGTCATCTCGTCCTGCAGGTAGCTGCGCAGCGCCATCGCCTGGCGCAGGGGGGTGGCAGCGCCGGCCACCACCTGCTGCGCCAGCCGCTGCAAGCGGGCGGGGAGGGGTGGCAGCTGGAGATAGCGCTGCCGGTCCCGTGGGCGGAGCAGGGGGCCGGCAGAGGGTGGGTGGTCCATGGGTGGGGGCTTCACCAGGGAGACCACCTGGTAGATTTGGCCCTGGTGCAGGAAGCCGCTGGTGCTAAGGGCGGCCTCATCATTGCCGCGAGGGCGGAGCAGGGGGCCGGTCACCTGCACCGGCTCATAGGCCCCCACCAGGCTGCCCTGGAAGTAAGTGGCGACCTGGTAGGTCTGGGCAACGGAGGAGGGAGCGGCGGCAGGGCCGGCGTCGGTAGCAGGGCGCCGGTACTGGTTGGGCAGCCCAGGGGTGAGCAGGCGGCGGCGCAGGGCGGCTCCGGAATGCTGCCAGCCGCCGCCGGTGTAGAGGTCAAAGCAGTTGCTGCGCCAGAACTGGTCGGAGGGGGCGCTCACCCGGAACAGCACTCGGCTGCCGGAGGCGGCGCGGCTGCCCAGCTCCACGCTGGGGTAGGGGAGGACGGCGCTGCCCACGCCCGATTCCAGCACCCGGCGGCGCACGTAATCGGTCATGCGGGCATTCGCCATCCAGGCCAGCTCCCGCACCAGCCCCAGGTTGGCGAGCAGCAGGCCCAGCGGCCCCGCCACCAGTACCACTGCCAGCAGCAGGAGCAGGGAGCGGCGCAGCAGGTCGGCCTGCATCAGGGGGCTAAGCACGGCGATGCGCACGCGGGCGGCCTGGCGCCGGCGCTGGTCCAGCGCGAGCAGGATCACAGCGCAGATCACCACTCCCAGGAAGCACAGGAAGGAGGTCACGGTGCGGAACAGGATGCTGGCCAGGATCATGGTGCTGGCGGCCGGGATGATGGTGAGCGGCAGGTCCTCGTCCTCGAGCAGGGTGAAGGCACGGAAGATGGCGACCCACAAGAAGGCCTGGATGAGGAAGCTGGCGGCCGCCGATTCCCGCATGAACAGGTAGCTGAGCAGGCGCGGGGGGTCGGTGATGGGCAGGGGGGAGCGGGAGAGCACGGCCAGGCCGGCCACCAGGGCCGCACCCAGCACGATCAGGTTGATGGTGCGGCGGGGAGCGTTCTGGTGGCGCAGCCAGACGCTGGTGGGCACACCCAGCAGGGTGACCAGCAGGGCGGTAAAGCCGAAGCCGGGCGTGCCGTAGGCCGGCCAGGCGCCCACGATGGCAAAGATGTTGAGCGCGGCGGCCGCGCCGTAGGTGACCAAGGTGGTTTCCCGGTCGGCGATGAAGCGCACGGCGCTGGGGCTGCCGGTCACCATAGTGCCCCCGCTCTCATGGTGGAGGCCATGCCCTGGCCAGGGCCGAGCTGGCAGACCGCGGCGCCAGCAGTGGCCAGGGTGCCGAAGGCGGCCTGGGCCGCCTCTGGGTCGCCGGCCGCGCCGTACAGGTGAGGCGGCACCATCACCACCACCAGGTGGGCGCCCCGGCTGCGCAGGGCGAGCAGCACCCGGATGAGCTCCCGGTCGGCCGCCGGGGTCACCACCACTGCGGTGCCTCCCTCCACCTGGGCGCCGCGGTCGCCCTCAATCACCTGGGCGAGGGTGGCCTCGCCATCGGCCCGGGCCAGGGCCAGGGCTTCCAGCACCTTGAGCAGCTGGCGCTCCCCGCGGTCGGAGGGGATGACCACGATCTTGCGGCCCGCCCGCAGCAGGCGGAGGGGGCTGCCCTGCGCGATGACATGGGCGGCCAGATCGGCGGCGGCCTGTACGCACTGCTCCAGGGTGCTGCCGGCCGGGGTCTGGGCGTGGGCCTGCTGCTGGCCGTCCAGGTAGAGCACGGTGGCGCTGGTGCTGCGGCGCTGGTACTGCTTGATGGCAAGCTTGCCGCTGTGGGCGGTTGACTTCCAGTGGATGTGACGCAGCTCGTCGCCCTGTTGGTAGGGCCGCACCCCGTAGAAGTCGCCGGCCTCTCCCGCCTGGCGGTCAATGCGGGTATCGGAGAGCCCCAGCGCGGTCATGCCGTACAGGGGGAAGTGGGGCAGGCGGCAAGGCTTAGGATAAACCACCAGGTCGAAGGTGCCGGGGGGCCGCAGGCACTTGCGAAACAGCCCCAGGGGGTCCCCCAGCTCGGCGCTAAGTCCCTCAAAGCGGTGGTGGCCGCGCTGGTCGAAGATGAGCTGGTCGGTGAGGGTGCGATCCTGGCCGGCAGTTTCGCAGAACCAGCGCAGCTGGCGGGTGGTGTCCAGGGTGAGGTTGCGCACCTGTTCGGCGAGGTCGAGCACCTGGTGGGTGCCAGCGACGGCTACGCCCAGGGTAACCTGCACCGGCTCCCCCGCGTAGACATGGGCGCTGGCGACAGACCGGGAGAGGGTGAGCTGGCGCCCGCTGCGCAGGGCGAGCAGCCAGGAGATGGCAAGCCAGGCCAGCGTTCCCGCCGCCAGGAAGTAGGCTGAGAAGAGGTCGTTGGCGAGGGCGATCAGGTAGAAGATAAGGAAGCCGGCGAGCAGGGCAGAGGCGCGGCGGGTCCACATCTAATCCACCGGCACGCTCGCCACCACCTCGGCGACCACCACCTCCGCAGTGGTGCCCCCGATGCGGGCTTCCGGCCGCACGATCAGCCGGTGCGCCAGCACGGCGGGAGCGAGCGCCTTGACGTGGTCCGGGAGCACGTAATCGCTGCCCTCCACGGCGGCCAGGGCCTGGGCGGCGCGGTAGAGGGCGAGCGAGCCCCGGGGGCTGGCACCCAGGTAGAGCAGGGGATGGCGGCGGCTGGCGCCGACCAAGTCCAGGATGTATTCCTGGGCGGCCTCCGCCACCTCCACCTTGCGCACGGCCTGCTGCATCTGGAGCAGGACCTGCGCCTGCAGCACCTGCTCCAGGCGCTCGATGGGGTGCACGAGCTGCTGGCGGCGCACCATTTCCAGCTCCATCTGCCGGTCGGGATACCCCAGGCGCAGGCGCATCAGGAAGCGGTCAAGCTGGGCCTCGGGCAGGGGGTAGGTGCCCTCGTACTCGATGGGATTCTCCGTGGCCAGCACCATGAAGGGCCGGGGCAGGGGGTGGGCGGTGCCGTCCACGGTCACCTGGCCCTCGTCCATGCCTTCCAGCAGGCTGGACTGGGTGCGGGGGGTGGCGCGGTTGATCTCATCGGCCAGCACCACGTTGGCGAAAAGCGGCCCCGGGGAAAAGCGGAAGGTGCCCTCCCCCTGGTGGTAGATGGAGACGCCCGTGACGTCGGAGGGCAGCAGGTCGGGGGTGAACTGAATGCGCTTGTAGTCGCCCCCCAGGGAGCGGGCCATGGCCCGGGCCAGCATGGTCTTGCCCACGCCGGGCACATCCTCAAAAAGCACGTGGCCCCCGCAAAGCAGGGCCACCACGGTATCGCGCACCACCTCCGGCTTGCCCAGGATCACCTGCTCGATGTTGGCGATGAGCTTGCCGGCCAGGGGCTGGATTGCGGTTGGTTCCATGGTACCTCGTCAGCGGTGGTAATGCCTGTTAACTACGGCGCCCGTGGGCAGTTTCCTCTCCTGTTGGCGGGGGCCGGCGAGCACCACCTCGCCTGCGCTCTTGGGGTCAAAGCGGGTGTAGTTGGCAGGGAAGCTGAGCACGATCTCGCCGCCGTCGGGAGTGTAATGGTGCAGCGCCAAGCCGCAGTTGAAGCGAAACCCCACCGGCACCACCACCGGCAGCCGGGCTGCCGTCTCGTAGCAGTAGCCGATCACGCTGCGGCTCGCCTCGTCCCAGAGGGCACGGCTGGCGATGCGCACCTTGTCGTCACCCGGCGGCCGGCCCGGGCGGAGCTCGGCGGCGTAGCTGTAGGGACCTGCCTGCAGCTCGAGCCAGTCGGTGCCCACGGCGGCGGTGAGGGTGGCGCGGCGGCGGTTGGGGTCAAGGAACTCGCCGGCAACGTACACGTGGCCGGCGTCCCACATCAGGTAGGCGCGGGCAGACACCCGGCCGTCGGTGCGGCAGTAGGGTGATACCGCCAGCTCCATGGTTTCCGGCCGGGCCTGCTGCCAGTCGCCCAGCGCCCCGTCCACCACGATGGGATAGGGGGAGCGCACCACCTCGTAGCGGCGGTCGATGCGCCAGAAAGCCGGGCGCAAGCGGCCCCAATCGGCGAGCTGGTAGTAGCCGCGGTTGCCCTGGTAAACGGCTTCCCGCAGCTCGGTGCTGATGGGCGGCAGGGAGAAGGTGGGAGGCCCGGTCTGGGTGCGGGGGCCCGGGCCCGACCACTGGTAACCGAGCACGAAGGGGATCTCGGCCAGCCGCTGCAGGTACTTACGATATTCCTGGGGGGAGCGGCCCCCGGTGAAGCCAGCGATGAGCATGGGCTTGGTGCAGTCCCGGTAGAGTTGGCCGATAAGGTTGGCAGGCGGGGGAAAGAGGGGCGCGCGCAGGCTGACCACGTCCACGGTCTTGGCCAACAGCGGCGCCGCCTCCGCGGGCACCCACTCGTGGAACACCGGCCCCAGCAGCAGGTGGTTGGTGTCCACCTCCCGCACCGCGTCACGGGTGAGCTGCAGGTAGCGGTCCACGATGGCGCTCATCAGGTAGGAGCGGTCGGCGACGGTGGCCCGGGCGTCACAGGAGTGCCCCACCCGCAGCGGGAAGCGCCGCCCCAGCTCGCAGAAGGACGCCAGGGAAGTGCCCCAGGTGCGGTTGAAGCGGGCCAGGTCGTCCTGGTAGCGCTCGGCCAGCAGGCGGAGCAGTTGCTGGCGGCCGGGAGCGCCGTCGGGCAGCCGCAGGTAGGCATCCACCAGGTCAGCCAGGCCCGACTCGGTCGGGGCCCAGCCCAGGTCCTGATCGGTGAAGTAGCCGAGGCACAGGGGGTCCTGGACCCGGGGGGCGCAGAGTGCCGCCACCTGGCGGCGCGCTGCCTCTGCGAAGCGGGGGTCAAAGACATCGGGGAAGCGGTCCGTGACCCGGGCTTCGGCCGCCACGGCAGCGGCGCCGATTTCCAGGCTGATGGTGTAGGGCACGCCGGCCGGCGCCGGCCCGCACACGGCGTTGAAGGCCAGGCTGGGCACCAGGGAATAATCGGCACCCGGGGGGAGAGAAAAGGCCTTGCAAAGGAAGACGTTTCCCTCCGGGTTGACCAGCCAGTAGCGTCCCCGCACCTGCTCGATATGGAAGAACCCGGTTTTGTTGGCCCAGAACCTGCGCCAGCCGCCGTACTGGTCATACTCGGGATCGGATGGGGAGGGGGCGGCAGCGAGCGGTAGGGCCAGGGCAAGCAACAGGGCAGCAGCGAGCGCCCGCAGGGCTGTCATTGGCGGCCTCCATCCGGCTGTGGGATGAGGGCTGTTTTAGCACGCATCAGGGCACTCCTGTGCACCCCCGGGCAGCAAGCTGGTGCTGGTATTCGGCTACCTGTGCCTCAGCCGGGACGGAGGCGGTGGACCCGCACCACGTCGCTGAGGGCCGACACCTGGTCAATGACCGTTTGCAGTTGGCCGGTGTTAGCGATATCGAGCACCAGGTTGATATAGGCCATCTTGCTGGGGGTGGTACGCACGTTGGCCGAGCGGATGTTGATCTTGCAGGAGCTGATAATGGCGACGATGTCTCCCAGCAGGCCCATCCGGTCCAGGGCCTCCACCCGCAGATGGGTAGGATAGCACACATCCTTGCCCTGGGACCATTGCAGGGCCATCAGCCGCTCCGGCTCGTGGGTCTGGGCGGCCAGCAGGTTGGGGCAGTTGTTCCGGTGCACGGTGACTCCCTTGCCCCGGGTGATGTATCCCAGAATATGGTCGCCCGGCACCGGGGAGCAGCAGCGGGAGAGCCGAAACAGCAGGTCCTTGTCCACCCCGCCGGCCAGGGCGAGCTGGGGGACGCCCAGCTCGTCTCCGGGCGTGGTGGGCAGGTGCATCTCCCGGGGGGCCTGGTCGTCTTCCCGCAGGCGGTGCGCGATTGCCTCCGCGGTCAGCTCCCCATAGCCGATGGCAGCCAACAGGTCATCGGCGCTGGCGCAATTGAAGCGGTGGCCGATGGTTTCCAGGCGCTCGGGCTTCATCAGGTCGGCCGGGGCCAGGCCCAGGCGGCGGCATTCCTCCTCCAGCGCTTCCCGGCCGTGGGCGACGTTTTCGTCCCGGCGCAGGCGGCGATACCAGGCCTTGATCTTGCTCTTGGCCTGGCTGGTGGCGGCGATAGAGAGCCAGTCCAGGCTGGGGCCGGAGCTGGTCTTGGCGGTGAGCACCTCCACCACGTCGCCGTTCTTGAAGCGGTAGCCCAGGGGCACCATCTTGCCGTTCACCCGGGCGCCCACGGTGTGGTTGCCCACGTCGGTATGGATGCGGTAGGCGAAATCAATGGGGGTGGAGCCGGCGGGCAGGTCAATCACGTCCCCCTTGGGGGTGAAGACGAACACCTGGTCCTTGAAGAGGTCAAGCTGCAGGGACTCCAGCCATTCACCGGGGTCCTTGAGCTCGCTCTGCAGCTCCAGGAGCTGGCGCAGCCAGGCCAGCTTTTGGTCGGCGGGGTCCTTGCCCCCTTCTTTGTAGCGCCAGTGGGCGGCCACGCCGTACTCGGCGGTGCGGTGCATGTCCCAGGTGCGGATTTGCACCTCCATGGGCAGCTGGCGCGGCCCCACCACCTTAGTATGCAGGGCCCGGTAGAGGTTGGGCTTGGGCTTGGCGATGTAGTCGGTGAACATGTCCGGCAGGGGCAGCCACATCTCGTGCACGGCCCCCAGCACGGCATAGCAGTCCTGCACCGTGTCCACGATCACCCGGATTGCCTCCAGGTCCATGATCTGCTTGAAGTCCACGCTGTCCCGCTGCATCTTCTGGTAGATGCTGTAGAAGTGCTTGGGGCGGCCCTTGATTTCGGCGGGGATGCCGGCCTGGGCCAGGCGGGTTTCGAGCTGGCCAATCGCTTCCCGGATGGTCTGCTCCCGCTCGGAGCGAGTGCGGGCCACCAGGCGACCGATGCGCTCATAGGCCTCCGGGTCCAGGTAGCGCAGGGAGACGTCCTCCAGCTCCCACTTCAGCCGCCACACCCCCAGGCGGTGGGCGATGGGGGCGAAGATGTGCAGCGTCTCCTCGGCCACCGACTTCCGCTTTTCCTCGGGCAGGGCGCGCAGGGTGCGCATATTGTGCAGGCGGTCGCAGAGCTTGATGAGGATCACCCGCAGGTCCTTGGCCATGGCCAACAGCATTTTGCGCAGGTTGGAGGCCTGCCGTTCCTGGCGGGTACGGAAGTCAATGCGCCCCAGCTTGGTCACCCCCTCCACGAGCTGGGCGATCTCCTCGCCAAAGGCGGCATGCAGCTCGGCGGGGGTGGTGGGCGTGTCCTCGAGGCAGTCGTGCAGCAAGGCGGCGGCGACGGCCGCCTCGTCCACCTCCAGCTCCGCCAGGATTTCGGCTACCGCCAGGGGGTGGGTGATGTAGATATCGCCGGAGGCGCGCTTTTGGCCCTGGTGGGCGGCGCTGGCGAAGGCATAGGCCTGGCGGACGATTTCCAGGTCGGACTCAGGGCGGTAGGCGCTGAGGCGGCGGAGCAGGTTCTCGACCCGGGGCAGGGTAGTGGCCGTATTCATGCTGGTAACGGGATTATACCATCTGGGCCGGCAAACGCGGGGAGCGGCGCGGCGGGAGTGCTTCAGAGGTGGGTGGAGCGCAGGGGCTGGTGCCACCAGGAGCCGGTGAAGAGGTTGGCCGCCTCACCGGGGGACAGGTTGGTGCCGGGCAGGCCGGCCAGGCGGGAAGCAGACACCTCCCCCACGAAGGCGAGCTGGGTCTTGCTCTCCTGACCAGGTACCAGGAGCGACACCCTGGCCTGCAGGGAGATGAGCTCCCGGTTCATCTCGGTGGCGATGCGCAGAGTAGCCAGGGAGGTATTGATGATGCTGCGCTTGGTGTCCTGGTTGCTGCCCAGCGGGGGCACGGTAAGCGCCACCTGCAGGGTATTGCTCCGGGGGTCCATGGCCAGCCAGGGCACGGTGTAGGGGTGAGTGGAGGCCGCCGCTACGGTGCGCAGGCGGGCGAGGAGGGCGCGCTCCATTTCGGCATAGTCCCGGTCGGCGGTGGGGGCGGGGGTGGCGGCCCGGCCGCCAGTCAGGCCGGGCGGGTTTGCCACCAGGCCGGGCTGGGGATGCCTGGGCAGCGGAAAGTGCATGCCGCGGTGGGAGTTGGCCGGCGGCGAGCTGCCCTGGAAGGCGGTGACCACCAGCAGCGCGATCACCAGCAGCAGCACCACCGCCACCATGCTCTTGCCGATGGGCCGGTTAAGCTGGGTGAGCTCCAGCCAGTCCCGCAGGGTACGCCGGGCCAGGCCCCCGGCAGGGGGAGGGGACTCCAGCTGCTTGCTGGTGGCCCGGTGGCGGGTGTAAAGCTCGTCCACCAGGCAGTCCAGCTTCATGCGGTCAGAGCGGCTGGAGGGGTCCAGCTCCAGGGCCAGCTTGTACCACTCGACGGCATCCCGGAGCATGTTCTGGTCGCGGTAGATGTCACCCAGCAGCGAGTGAGCAGAGGCGTTGTTGGGGTACCTGCGCAAGACCTCGATGCACTTGGCGGTGGCTTCGTCCCACTGGTGCCGGATGCGCAGCAGGTTAGCGGCTGCCAGCAGGGGGTACATTTCGCCTTCGGGAGTGCCCAGCCGCGCATCCTTATTACTATCTATGGGGGCGCCGCAGTCGCGGCAAAAAGGGCTGGCGGCCGGCACTTCACTGCCGCAATGCCCGCAATACATGCTGGGCGCTCACTCCCTGCGACCGGGCGGCGGTCGCGCTTGTTGGCAAACTGCTTATTACCCGCCCTTGCCTGCATTAAACCCGGCTGGCCGGGGCGGGGGCGCCCGCCGGACAGGTGCGCCTGGTCGGGGGTTCAAGGTTAGCATTCCTGGCCAGGCGGCGTCAAGACCATGCCCAGCCCGCGCCCATGTTGGCGGCGGCTGCCGCCACTTGGGGTGCCGCCCATACAAATGTGGCGAGAATGCAACAAAAAGCCCGGCCGTGAGTATCCGGAAGATTGACAGCTTCTTGGCACGTCCGTATACTGCGCCCTGACAGCTTTGTTGAAATAGCGAACGGGCACTCCCTGCCGGCGCCAGGCCGTGTCGGCGGGAGGCCATCATTTAAGGTCGGCTGTCGCCGTTCCCTCCTGGACGGCTCGGCGGCCCTTGCCGCCGGTCTGATGTGATGTCCGTAGCGCATGATGCCAAAGAGCGCTCTGATCTGGCTGGCATCGCTGATCTGATGGAGGCGCAAGCCGGGGATATCGCCCGCACCTGGCTGGAGCGCCTGCAAGCGGAAGGCAACCCCCTGGCCACCCTCACCCCCAGCGCACAGCTCTGGTCGAGCGCCAGCTTCTGGGTCGCCATCGTGATCGAGGGGCTGCGGCACGGCGACCTGTCGGGGGTGCGGGAAAACGCGCGCCTGGGAACCGGGCGGCTGGTGGCCAGCGGCATCAAGGCCTCCAATCTGGTTGCCGCCGGCATCACTCTCAAGCAGCTCATCTGCGAGCGCCTGGCCGCGCATGGCCCCGACTTTCACGTTGAGGCCACGGCTGGCTGCGCCGCCCTGGACCGCTTCTACGACCGGCTGGTGGTGGACCTGGTGCGGGGGTTTGAGCAGGTAAGCGCGCCCCGGCCCGGGGCTGCCAGCGAGGCGGCGCAGGCCCTGGCCGCACAGCGGCAGGCAATGGTGAACCGGCTGGCGCGGGCCATCGCCATGGAAACCGAGCCTGCACTGATCACGCAGCGGGTGCTCAACAGCGCAGTGGTGCTGGCGGGGGCTACCCGGGGGGCCGTCGCCCTCTGGGACGAGGGCGCGGGAACGCTGGCATACGCGCACGCCCACAACCTGAGCCTGGAAGAGCTGCAGACCTGGCAGCGGGAGCACGGCGAGCTGCTGGCGGCGCAGGTCTGCCTGAGGCGCAAGGCCATCCTGCTCGACAACATGCCCGCCCATCCGGAGCCGGAGGTAGGCGCCTTTGCCGAGCACTTTGGCGTGCGGCGGGCCCTGCTCATGCCCCTGGTGGCGGCGGACCGCTGCCTGGGCGCGGTGCTGCTCTTTGACCCGGTGGCGGGCGAGGTATGGGATGCCGGCCACCTCTCCATGGTAGCCGACCTGCTGGCCCGGGGCAGCCTGGCCATCCAGAACCTGGGGTTGATCGGGGCAGCGCGGGAGCGCGCCCGGGAGCTGGCGCAGCTCAACGAGGCCACCCGCCGCTTTGCCGAGCTGGGCGACATCGGTGCCCTGCTGCAGGACGCCCTGGAGAGTGCGGTTTCCCTGGTGCGGGCTCGCTACGGGCTGCTCTGGCGGGCCGTGAACAGCAATTGGGACCTGGTGGCGGTGAAGGGCCGGCCCCGGCCGCGGCAAGCGAGGCTGCCCGCGGCCCTGGCGGAGGAGCTGCTGCTGCATCCGCAGCCGTTGGTGGCGCCCCCGGAGCTGCTGCAGCAGCCGCCGCTGGCCTCCCTGGGGGCGGCAACCGCGGTTTTCGTGCCGGTGCACAGCGGAGGCGGCGAGCACCGAGCCCTGATGGGCCTGTTCGACAAGCAGGGGGCCGGGGGCTTCTCCTTACGTGACACCGATATGCTCGCTGCCCTGGAGCACCAGCTTTCCCTTTCCCTGCGCAACTCCGAGCTGCTGCTTTCCAGCCAGCAGTTGGCGGCCCGGCTGCGCAATGCCATTGACCGGCTGGGGTCGGCACTGGCGGTGGCCCTGGACGCGGAGGAGATGCTGGGCCTGGTAAACGAGCTGCTGCTCGAGCTCACCCGAGGCCAGGGGGTGATCGCCTACCTGCAGGACGAGGAGGAGGGGCTGCGAGCGGTGACTGGCCTGCTTGCCGGTGAGAAAGGGGCTTTCACGCCGCCCCCGGAGCTGCTGGCGAGGACGGTGACGCGGGCGGTGGAGCAGCGGCAGGTGGTGGAATTGAGCGTGAAGCAGGCAGAGCTGCCGGCAGCCGATCGGCAATGGCTGCAGGAGCGGGGCGTGCGCTCGCTGCTCGCCTTGCCCATGGTGCTGAAGAAGGAGGTGACCGGGGTTTTCCTGGTGCTGCGGGAATCAGCACCACCCCTGGCCGAGTCCGACCGACAACTGCTCACCACCTTCGTCGCGCAGGCGGCGGTGGGGGTGGAGAACGTGCAGCTCTTCCAGGCCATGCAGCGGCGGCTGGTGGAGCTGGCGGACTTCACCTGGGTGAGCACCAAGATGACCGGGACCCTGGAGCGCCCGGTGATCCTGGACACCATCGTGCGGGGGGTGCAGAAGGCGATCAATGTGCCCCTGGTATTTGTGGCCCTGCTCCACAACCAGCATGAGATCTACGTGCCACCCGAGGGCCAGTATGGGCTGCCGGCCACGGCGCTGCCCCGGCTGCGGGTGGCGCTGACCGACTCCCTGCTGATGAGGCACGTGATCACCAGCCGGGCGGCGGTAGCCCTGCCGGAGCTGACTGCCAGCCCCTACCGGGATGATCCCCTGGTGCGAGAGCTCGCCGATATGCGCTCCCTGGTGGCGGTGCCGCTGGGCAGCGGCCGGGATGGGGTGTTGGGGGCCCTGTGCGTGGCCGACGTGAATCGGCGCCTGTTCAAGTCGCACGAGGAGGCGCTGCTCTCGGTGTACGCCAATCACGCCGCCCTGGCCCTGCAGAATGCCAGCAACTACCAGGCGGTGGTGCGGCACGTGCAGGAGCTGGAAACGGTGCTGGACGTTACCAAGTCCCTGATCACAAGCCTGGAACTGGACCAGATTCTGCAGCACCTGCTGCAGGCCACCACCGAGCTGCTGGCGGCGCCGGTGGCCTCCCTGATGCTGCTGGACGAGGCCACCGGGGAGCTGGTCACCCGGGCCCAGATCGGCCTGGAGCAGGGACACCCGCTGTTCTACAGGATGAAAGTGGGGGAGGGCCTGGCGGGCATCGTGGCCGAGACCGGCCAGCCCCTGGCCAGCCGCCAGGTATCCCGGGACGGGCGCTTCAAGGCGAGGGAGGCGGCCCGGGCAGAGCGCCTGCAGTCCATGCTCTCGGTACCGATGGTGAGCCGGGGCAAGGTGCGGGGGGTGCTCAACGTCTTCACCCGCCGCCAGCACGAGTTCACCGAGGCGGAGATGCGCCTGCTCACCACGGTAGCCAGCGAGGCCAGCGTGGCCATCGAGAACGCCGAGCTGTACGAGGCAGCGAAGGAGCAGGCGCGTTCCATGCAAGCGCTGATGGAGGAGGTCAACCACCGCATCAAGAACAACCTGCAGTCCATCCTGGGCATCGTGCAGCTGCAGATGTCGAGCGCGCCCGAGCCCTGCCCCTGCCACCCGGGCGAGGGGGTCAAGGATGCCCTGCGGGACATCATCGCTCGCATCCAGGCCATCGCCGTGGTGCACGAGCTGCTGCTGGACGAGGACGTGCGGGAGGTGGACACCCGGGAGACCGCCCGGCGCATCCTGGAGAACGCCCGCCAGGCGATGGTGAAGCCGGGGATGCACATCTCCGGCCAGGTCTCCGGCGCCCGGGTGCGCCTGCCCTCCCGCAAGGCTACCGCCCTGGCCTCCATCATCAACGAGCTGGTGTACAACTCCCTCAAGCACGCGTTTCCCGGGCGCACCGAGGGCACCGTCTCCATCAGCATGCAGGAGACGGGGGGCCGGGAGGTGCTGGTGCAGGTAAAGGACGACGGGGTAGGGCTACCGCCCGGCTTCACGCTGGATGACGCGCACCTGGGCCTGCGCATCGTGCAGGGCATGGTACGCCAGGACCTGCAGGGCGAGTTTAGCCTCTCCTCCAACGAGGGCACAGTAGCGCGGGTGATCTTCAGCAAGTAGGAGCGGCCAGGCGGTAATGCAGAGCAGAAGGCGTGATATCCAGTGTCCCGAGCGGTTGCGGGTGCTGCTGGCAGACGACGAGTTCCTGATCGCCATGGGCCTGAAGGCGCAGCTTGAGAACCTGGGCTACCAGGTGGTGGCGGTGGCGGAAAACGGCCAGCGGGCGGTGGAGCTGACCAGGAGCCTGAAGCCGGACGTGGTGCTGCTGGACATCAAGATGCCGGTGCTGGACGGCCTGGAGGCGGCCCGCCAGATCCTGCAGGAGGCGCCCCTGCCCATCCTGCTGCTGACGGCCTACAGCGAGCGGCATTACGTGGACAAGGCGGTGGAGGTGGGGGCCAGCGGCTACCTGGTGAAACCGGTTACCGAGGGTGACCTGATGCCGGCCATCCGCATGGCCGTGTCCCGTTTCAAGGAGCTGCAGTTCCTGGCCGAGGACGTGGGCAACCTGCAGCAGGCCCTGGAGACCCGCAAGCTGGTGGAGCAGGCCAAGGGAATCCTCATGGAGCGGCTGAAGCTGTCGGAAGCCGACGCTTTCCGGCGCATCCAGCAGCAAAGCCAGAACGAGAATAAGCCTATGGGGGAGATCGCCAAGGCCATCATCACCGCCGACAAGATATTTGCCGAATCTCCGGGCCGCCAGTCCTGACTACGGCTGCAGCCAGCCTGCCGCCCGGGTTACCGCCCGCTGCCAGCCCGCATAGAGCGCCTCCCGGGCCGCCGGCGCCATCTGGGGCCGGAAGCGCCGCCCCAGCCGCCAGCGGCGGGCGATTTCGCTCCGGTCCTGCCAGCACCCCACCGCCAGCCCGGCCAGGTAGGCGGCGCCCAGGGCCGTAGTTTCGGTGATGCGGGGGCGTTCCACCGGCACCCCCAGCAGGTCACTCTGGAACTGCAGCAGGAAGTTGTTGGCCGCCGCCCCGCCGTCCACCCGCAGCGCGGGCAGGGTTACCCCCGCCTCGCCCCCCATCGCCTCCAGCACGTCCCGCACCTGGTAGCAGATGGCCTCCAGGGCCGCCCGCACCAGGTGCGCCCGGCCTGTCCCCCGGGTCAGGCCCAGCACTGCCCCCCGGGCATACATGTCCCAGTAGGGGGCACCCAGGCCCACGAAGGCCGGCACCAGGTAGACTCCGCCGTTATCGGGGATGCTGGCCGCCAGCCGGGCGGACTGGGCGGCGCTGGAGATGATGCGCAGCTCGTCGCGCAGCCACTGGACGGCGGCCCCCGCGATGAAGATACTGCCCTCCAGGGCATATTCCACCTGGCCCCCCAATCCCCAGGCGATGGTAGTGAGCAGGCCGTGGCGGGAGGGTACCGGCACCTGGCCCGTGTTCATCAGCAAGAAGCAGCCCGTGCCGTAGGTGCTCTTGGCGGCGCCGGGGGAGAAGCAAGCCTGGCCGAAGAGCGCCGCCTGCTGGTCACCAGCGTCGCCCGCCAGGGGGATGGCGGCTCCCAGCAGGTCGGGGTGGGCGGTGCCATACACCTCGCTGGAAGCAGTTACCCGGGGCAGCATAGCGCGGGGGATGCCCAGCTCCCCGAGCAGGTCATCATCCCAGTCCAGGGTGTGGATGTGATAAAGCATGGTGCGGCTGGCATTGGAGTAGTCGGTGACATGCACCTTGCCCCCGGACAGCCGCCACAGCAGCCAGCTATCCACGTTGCCAAAGAGCACCTCACCCCGGGCCGCTCGCCGGCGCAGGCCGGGCGTGTGGTCCAGGATCCAGGCCAGCTTGGTGGCGGAGAAATAGGCGTCAATCACCAGGCCGGTCTTGGCCTGCACCCGCTCCGCCCAGCCCCGGGCACGCAGGGCGTCACAGGCGGCGGCGGTACGCCGGCACTGCCAGACGATGGCATTGCCTACCGGCCGCCCGGTGGCCGCCTCCCAGACCAGGGTGGTCTCCCGCTGGTTGGCGATGCCGATGGCGGCGATATCGGCCGGCGCCACCCCTGCCTCCCGGATCACCTGCTGCGCCACTGCCAACTGGCTTTCCCAGATGGCGAGCGGATCATGCTCCACCCAACCCGGCTGGGGGTAGAGCTGCGGGAACTCCCGGCTGCGCAGGGCCAGCAGGCGGCCGTCCGGAGCAAAGAGGGCGGCGCGGGAAGAGGTGGTGCCCTGGTCCAGGGCAAGCAGGCAACGCGGGCCGGTCATGGGGTCCTCCCAGGGAAGGGCGCTCGCCCTCCTGATTCGCCGCGGCGGGCGGCGGCTCCCGCCGGGCTACTCCACCCGGGCCACCACCTCCACGCCGTTCAGGGCCAGGTGGTGGAGGAAAATGCGGTGCAGCAGGTCGCCGGGATGGGGGGTAAGGCCGCGGGCCAGGGCTTGCTCGACAGTGAACTCGTAGGTTTGCACGCAGTTGGCGGGCACCAGCACCCAGGCGTTCTGGCCCAGGGCGGTGGCCCGGGTCTTCAGGTAGAGCGCGGTGAGGTAGATGCAAATATCCGTGCAATTGCCGCACAGGATGGTGAGGGCGGGGGTGCCCCGGGCCTGCAGCCAGGGCTCCAGGCGGGTGCCCCGGGCCGGGTCCAGGGTGCGCTTGGGCATGACATCAAACTGGCCGGAGAAGGGCAGCTCCTTGAGCTCCCGCACCGTCTCCGCCTCCGGGCTGCCCTCCACACAGTGGGGGCCATATTGCTCAAATTCGGGGCTGTTGGCAGGGTGGCTGTCCTGCAGCAGCACGAAATGGCGCACCCCCACCTGGTGGGCGCGCTGGAACAGGGCCACCACGTCGGGGATGATGGCCTCGATGCGGGGGCTGGCCAGGCCGCCCACCCGGCAGAACCCTTCGAGCAGGTCCACCGAGAGCACGAGGATGTCCTGGGCGCGCCCTGCCCGGCGCACCAGCTCGTCCATGCTTACCGCCGGGCGGCTGGCGAGCCACTGATCCAGGTAGGCAAAAAAGCGGGCGGATTCCTCATCGAGCATGGCCACCCTCCAGCGCGGGGGCGGTGTTATCGCCCTGGCCCCGCCCTCTATAGTACCAACACAGGATGGAGCTTGGTAGTCCGGCAGCGACCAGAGGGGGCGCAGGACGAACGCGGGCGACAGGCCCAGAACATGCGAAGCGAGCGGAGGGGGCTCAGCGCGGGTGCCCTCTTGCCTTGAGGGGGAGCTACTGCTCCACCACTACCGTCTCCCGGCGGCCGGCGAGCTGGTAATCCTTGCGCACGGTGCCGCGGACGGAGATCTCCGTGCCTTCCAGGGGCACCGTCTTGTCGCTTACAATGAAGATCTTGCCAGTGCCATCGTCCAGGCCAAAGCCCTGCCTGTCCGGGCTGTCGGGCTTGCCCTGGATGGTGACCGTTTTGCCGTCATAGCGCTCGGGAGCGGCCAGGATCTGCCCCACGGTGGGGCTGCGGAAGACCAGCAGGTACCCGACCGCCACGGCCACAATCAGCACCACTACCACCGCCACGCGGAGCCTACTGGTCGTCAACTCGTCTCCTCCATTGGCTTGCGCCCGGCGGCCAGCAGCAGGTAGCCGCCCAGCGGGCGCACTGCCGAGAGCTCAAAGTGGTCCTGCAGCAATGCCCGATACTCCGGCAGCGCAAAACGGTGGTAGAAAATCCCACCGCGATGATACCCTTCCCGCGGCCCGAACCAACGGGTGGCCCAATTGTAATGATAGGCGGTGGCCGCCAAGCGGCCACCGGGGCGCAGCACCCGGTGGAACTCCCGCAGCGCCCGCTCGCGGTCCGGCGCGCCGGGCAAGTGTTCGATCACCTGGCAACTGGCCAGCGCATCCACTGCCCCCGCCGCCAGGGGGAGGTGGGTGATGTCGCCCTGCACCAGGGTGGCAGCCAGGCCGTGGCGCTCCAGCTTGCGCCGGCAGCGCACCAGGGAGGCCAGGGAGAAGTCCACCGCCACCACCCGGCAGCGGCGGGCGAGGGCGGTGGTGAGGCGGCCCGTGCCGCAGCCGGCATCCAGCACCACCTGGTGCCGCTGCAAAGCCACCGCCCGCAGCACGTGCGGCCGCTCCAGGTGGGTGAGCAGGCGGAGGCCGAGCATGCGGTCGTAGCGGCCGGCCTGGGCATCCCGGGCCTGCTGTTCCTGCCGTTTGCACTGCCAGGCCAGGTCGCCGCTACCCTGCTCCAGCTGGTCCGGCAGTAGGCACAGGATACCTTCCCGCAGCGGGAACAGTTGCCCGCAGCTCTCGCAGCAAGCCCCCTGGGAGGTGGGGACCAGGTTTCCCCGGTCCCGGGGGCAGGCCAGGGATCGGCAGTCAATGCTCACGGGTCTGCCTTTGGGCTCGTGCTGGCGGCCACCGCCCCGGCGCGATCGCGGTGCTGCATATGCTGGCGCGCCTGGTACATGAAGGCCTCCAGGCGAATGGCGGTGGTGGCCTGCTCCGTGCCGTCGTACACCATGTTGAGGAAGGGGAAGCCGCCTTCCCGGTCCTTGACCACCTTGATCAGGGCGTGGGCGATGGTGCCCGGCATGCAGGTGAAGGGCATGGCGCTCACCACGCCGTCCAGGTGCTTGTGCACGAAGTCAATGGCCTTGCCCACAGTCAGGATAGCCTCTCCCTCGAAGCTGTGGTGCAGGTAAGGGGAGGCCAGGTGCAGGGTCTCGGTGGTGGCCGGCTCGGTGGCGTTGCGCAGGTGGTGGAAGGCGCTGGCCAGGTGGTGCTCGTCCCGCTTCATGATGCCATCCTGCAGCCAGTTCTTGAGCAGCAGCCGCCAGTTACCGTCAAGCCGGCTGCGCAGGCTGCGGCGGAAGTTGCGGTACAGGAACCACTCGTACACCGGGGCCAGCCACACCTCGCCTCCCAGCTGCTCGATCGCATCCACCAGGTGGCTGTTGCTGAAGGCGTTGAAGCGGACGTAGATTTCACCCACCACCCCGATGCAGGGCTTGGGCTGGCTGCGGTCCACGGGGATGACCTTGAAGGCGGCGGCGGCCCGGTCCAGCACCGGCAGCAGGGGCTCCTGGGCCCGCAGCGCCCGGCAGACCTCGTGCACCCACTGCCAATACACCCGCGCCGTGTCCCCCGGCTCCAGCTCGTAGGGCTTGGTTTCCCGCAGGGCCTTGTAGAGCATGTCAATGGCCACGATGGCCTGCCAGCCCAGGTGCAGGAAGCGGCGGCCCACGATCCCCAGGTCATTGTAGAAGCTGCTGGCCTGGTTGGGGGCGTAGATGGGGACGTCGGGATACCCCAGGTCGTCGAGCACCATGCGCTGCAAGGCGTTGTACTGGCCGAAGCGGCAGGGCCCGCCCGAGCCGCCCATGAAGAAGGCGACCGCGTCCCGGTCGAAATCCGGCCGCTTGGTGTACTTCACCATGTCGCCGGTGGTGACAATACAGGGGTAGCACTCCTTGCCGGAGGTGTGGTGACGGCCCCAGTGCAGGGTTTCCTGGTCCGGCTCGGGGAGCACCTCGGCCTGCAGCCCGCAGGCCTCGAAGGCGGCGGCCAGGCCCAGGGCGTGGTCGCTCATGTAGGGCACCAGGATGCGGCGGCGGGTGCCCCTTCCGATGCCCAGCGACTGGTAGCGGCGGCCGGGCTTGAACTGGCGGCCCCGGGTGGAGGCCAGGCTGTCCATGAAGGCCTCGCAGCGGGTGATCATGCCCGCGTCGGCGCTGTGCTCATCCACTTCGATCTGCAGGAAGGGCTTCTCGCCCAGGCGGGTGCGGAAGAAGCGGCCCACAAAGGAATCAGGCCCGCAGCCGAAATTGGTGAGGTAGAGCGCGGTGAGGCGGGGGTCCTGGGCGATGATCTCGGCTGCGCTCAGGATCCTCTGGCCGTAGCGCCAGTACATGTTGTCCCACTGCTCGCCGATGGGCACCGCGTCCAGGGGCAGGAAATCCATGGGAATGGCCTGCACCCCCAGGTCACGCAGCTTGCGCGGGATCTCCAGGTTGGCGCCGGGGTCGCAGCCGTTGTAGGAGCGGCTCACCACCACCACCGCCTGTTCCTCCGGCCCCAGGCTGGAGAGCGCCTGCTCGCCCCTGCTGAGCATGGCCTGCCCAAAGGCGGCCAGGGCGGAGGCGCCGGCAGCCATCGCCGCCCGCACCTGGGCGGCGGACTTACCAAGCTGGCGCCCGATGGGCAGCAGCGCCCGGCACAGGTGCTTGTCCCCGAGCTGCAGCCAGATGGGCACGGTGAGCATCTGGGTGCGCCCCTGCACCGGCAGCGCCGACAGCACGGTGTAGGGGAACGACTGCACGTAGGGGCAGACGAAGCTGTCGGTGATCACCCGGTAGCGCTTGGGCAGGTTGATCACGCTGGGCAGGAAGAGGTAGTCCACCCCCTGCTCCAGCAGCGAGTCCACCTGTCCCAGGGCCACCTTCATGGGGAAGCAGGTCTCCACCACCGAGCTCTCCACCCCGCGGTGGATCACCTGCTTGGTGGTGGGCCCGGAGAGCACCACCCGGCAGCCCAGGTGCTGGAAGAAGGCGTTCCACAGAGGGAAGAGGTCGTAGAAGATGAGCGCTCTGGGCATGCCGATGGTGGGGGCGTCCGCCCGGGGCTCGGGCGCCGGCTGGTAGACCTCCAGCATCATGCGCTCGCGCTCGGCAAACAGGTCGGGCAGGTGGTCGCCCTTGCCGGTACGGCGCTCCACATCGTACTTCTCGCAGCGGCTGCCGTAGAAGCGGGGGCGTTCGCCCTCCAAGGTGACCCGGTTCACCTCGCAGCGATTGGGGCAGTCCTTACACTCGAAGGAGGAGATGTCGTACTTGCGGTTGCTGAGGTCAAAGCCCTTGAACTTGCTGCCCTGGCCCTGGTCGTTCTCCATGGCGATCAAGGAGCAGCCGATGGCACCGGTCACCTCGTAGTGCTCGGGCACGATGATGGGCTTGCCTGTGACCTGGGCGAAAGCGGCGGCTACGCCCTGGTTGGCGGCCACCCCGCCCTGGAAAAAGATGTGGTTGCCCACGCGCTTGCCGGCCACCACCCGGTTCAGGTAGTTGTAGACGATGGAATAGCTGAGCCCGGCCACCAGGCCGTCGGTGGGGCTGCCTGCCTGCTGGTGGCGCACCAGCTCGGACTCCATGAACACGGTGCAGCGCTCGCCCAGGTTCACCGGCTGGTCAGCCGCCAGGGCCAGGTTGCCGAACTCCTCCTCGATCTTGATGCCCAGCTTTTCCGCCTGCTCCTCCAGGAAGGAGCCGGTGCCGGCGGCGCAGACCTTGTTCATCTCAAAGTCCACGATGGCGCCGTTTTCGAGGCTGACGTACTTGCTGTCCTGGCCGCCGATCTCGAAGATGGTGTCCACCCGCGGGTCAATCGCCACCGCCGCCCGGGCCTGGGCGGTGATCTCGTTTTTTACGATGTCAGCGCCGATGAAGTCGGCGATCAGATAGCGGCCGGAGCCGGTGGTGCAGGCGCCCCGGATCTCCACTTGGCTTGCCACCTCTGCTCCCACCTCGCGCAGGCCCTGGCGCACGGCCTCGATAGGCTCGCCGGCGGTCATCAGGTAGCGCTTGGAAAGCACGCGCTGTTGGTGGTCGAGCACCACCACGTTGGTGCTGATGGACCCCACGTCCACCCCCAGGTAGGCGGGGATGCGCTCACCCACGGGCGGGTGCACGGTGCTGGGCATGCCGGTGACCTGGCCCACTGATTCGCGCAGTGGGGGCAAAGCGTCTTGCTGGAGGGCCGCTTCCTCGCTGGCGAGGTAGCGGCGGAGTGGCTCCAGGCCGGGGAAGGGCTGGTCATAGCCGCTGTCCCGGGCCACCAGCACGGCGCCGATGGCCCCCATGGAGGCGAAATGCTTGGGGATGAGCAGCTCTCCTTCTCCCAGCTCGAGCACCCGCTCAAAGGCGCGCACGATCCCCGGGTTAGCGGCCACCCCGCCCTGGAAGGAAACCGGGCGCTCGAAGGTGCGGGCGGCGCCCACCGTGCTCTTGAAGTTGCGGGCCATAGCCATGCACAGCCCGGCCACGATGTCCTGGGTGGGGGTGGCCTTCTGCTGCAGGTGGATCATGTCGCTCTTGGCAAACACGCTGCAGCGGCCGGCCAGGCGGGGCGGGTGCTGGCACTGCAGGGTGAGCTGGCCAAACTGCTCGATGCTCAAGCCCAACCGGTGTGCCTGCTGGTCGAGGAAGGAGCCGGTGCCGGCAGCGCAGATGGTGTTGGTGTTAAAATCGGCCAGCTCGGAACCGTTGCGCCCGGGCCGCAGGAAAATGACCTTGCTGTCCTCGCCCCCGATTTCGATCACAGTGCGGATCGCCGGGTGCAGGTGAGCGACCGCCCGGGCTTGGGCCACCACCTCGTTTACCGGCAAGACACCCAGCAGGGGCGCGAGCAGGGCCGAGCCGGAGCCGGTGGCGGCGCAGCCGCAGAGGGCCTGGTCGGGGAAGGTCTGCAGGGCAGTGGCAATGGCCTCCAGGGCGGCCTCTGCCGGCCGCCCCTTGTGCCGTCGATACTCCTCGTGGAGTATCTCCAGGTCCTGGTTCATCACCACCAGGTTGACGCTGACCGAGCCGATGTCAATCCCCAGGTGGAGCATTGACGCAGGGTCTTGTGAAGTCAACGGGCCGGACCTCGCTTGGTAGCAGTGCAGCGGACAAACCGCCCCAATTATGCAAGCAGTTTGGCTTGCTGTCCATAGCCCTGCTCTGCCAACGCACAAGCAGCGGGAGGAGCAGCAGACCTATCGGTCGAATCTGTCAGCGATTGATTATAGCCGGGAGGACATGGCAATGCCATCAGTGCTGGTAGTGTACCACTCACAATCGGGCAACACGGAGAAGATGGCGGCGGCGCTGGCGGAGGGGGCGCAGGCGGCGGGCAGCCGCGTGGTGATGAAGCGGGGCCTGGAGGCAACTCCTGACGACCTGCTGGCCTGCGACGGCGTGGCCCTGGGCAGCCCTGACTACTTTTCCTACATGGCGGGGGGGATGAAGGACTTTTTCGACCGCAGCTACTACCCGGTGCAGGGCAAGGTGACGGGCAAGCCCTGCGTTATCTTCGGCAGCGCGGGCGGGCCGCCCAGCAAGGTAATCGCCTGCCTGGTGAGCATGGCCCGATCCTTCAAGTTCAACCAGGTAGCCGAACCGGTGGGCGCCGGAGGGACGCCCTCGCCCGAGGTGCTGACAGAATGCCGGGCCCTGGGCGAGACGCTGGCGCGGGCGGTCGCCAAGTAGCTGCCGTTTCCGGGCCAGCAAGGCCGGGAATACTGGCCTTGCACCCGGCGCAGCCGGGCCGCCGGGCCGCCGGTTAGCCGCCATGGAAGTTGACCTGCTGGTAATCGTGGTATTGGCGGCAGGGGCCCACTTCGGGCACCTGCGGGGCCTGCTGCGCTCGGGAGGGGACCTGCTTTCCCTGGTGCTGGGCCTGTTCCTGACTGCCCTCATCTACCCGGTGGGCGCCTGGCTGCTGCGCCTGTTGGGGATGGCGCACACCGCGGCCGAGGTAGGCGGCTTTGTGCTCACCGTGGTGGCGGTGGTCTTTGGCAGCAACGCCCTTATCACCTACCTGGCCGAGCGCAGAGAGCTGCACCCTCGTTATGACAAGCTGGGTGGCCTGGGGGCAGGTGTGGTGAACGCCGGCGTGCTGCTGGCGGCCTTTCTGCCCTTTTGCGCCGCTATTCCCCAGGCAGCGCCGCCGCTGGCGCGCTCGGTCTTGGCCAAGCCCTTCATGGCCGGCGTGCCCTGGGCCATGGGGGCGGCCGACCGCATCGGCTTCCCCTTGCCCAAGATGATCATGCTGCCCACCCGCTTTGAGCTGGAGGGGACGCCGCAAATGCGGCAGGGCCTACAGCTCCTGCGCATCAACTTTGCCCGCCTGGAGGGGTCCACCTGCATCGCCTGCCGGGGGCGCATGCGGTTTTTGGGCTACCAGCGGCGCTTTCCCCCGGCTATCTCTCCCAAGCTGCGCTGCGAGCAGTGCGGCCGCACCACGGACGGCTGCCAGTCGTTTCAGGGGATGCACATGCTCTACAACGAGTGCCCGGTGAACGTGGCCAGAAAGGGCGGCTACCTGGACTGCGGGGTGTGGAGCAACCACAAGCCGGTGCTGCCCCTGGGGCGGTGCCCGGTTTGCGGCCGGGAGCTACCCAGGGGCTGGCAGCCGCCGGCAACCGGGAGCGACCCGGACCCCCTGGAGAGCGGGGACGATTGAGCGGTGTCCCGCCTGCCCGGTTTGCTCGACATGGTTGCGCACTTGTTGCCGCATTGGGCTTGCCAACTGGCGCCGGCGAAGCTAAGGTAAACGGCACGAAAGACGGAGCCGCGGTCGGCGCGGTGCCGGGGGGAGAACGGAGGCAAACCGGGGGATGGCCCAGTTAGACACTCCACTGCAGCGGCTGGCTGGCCTGCGCCAGGAGGCCGAGGGCCGGGAGCGGGCGCGCACGGAGGGCATCCGCATCCAGATATCCGTGGGCATGGCCACGTGCGGCATCAGTGCGGGCGGCCGCCAGGTGTGGCAGGCCCTGGAGGAGGAGATCCGGGCCATCGGGGCCAGCGGAGTGGCCCTCAAGCAGGTGGGATGCATCGGCCAGTGCTACGCCGAGCCGCTGGTGGAGGTGGCTTCCCGGGGAGCGATGCCCTTCCTGTACGGCAGGGTGACCCCGGAGGTGGCGCGGGAGATCGTGCGCCACCACCTGGGGGCGAGCACACCCCTGGAGCAGCACTTGGTAGAGCCGGTGGGGCGCTACCGGCTGGAGATCTGCGGCCGGCCCCAGTGCCCCCGCACCGACCACCGGCCGGTGCTGGACAGCCTTTACCAGGCGCTGGCGGACACCGGGCTGGCGGAGGCGGTGGGGGTAGCGGAGATGGGCTGTCCCGGCCAGTGCCAGTATTCCCCCCTGCTGATGGTGTATCCAGGCGACTACGTTTACCGCCTGCCTTCGCCCGAGGCAGCCCGGCAGGTGGTGGAGCAGCACCTGGTGGGCGGCAAGCTGGTGGAGGAGCTGCTGGTGGACCGCTCGGCGGTGCCGGCCTTTGTGCATACGCAAAACGTGGCCCTGGTAGCCCGCCGCCAACTGCGCATCGCCAGCCGCAACTGCGGCACCATCGGCCCGGAGTCGCTGGACCAGGCCCTGCTCAGCTGGGAGTACCAGGCGCTGGCGACGGTGCTCACCTCCATGAGCCCCCAGGACGTGATCGGCATGGTCACCAGCAGCGGCCTGCGGGGGCGGGGCGGCGGCGGCTATCCCACCGGGGTGAAGTGGCGGGAGACCCGGGAGGCGGAGGGGGAGCGGAAGTTCGTGATCTGCAATGCGGACGAGGGCGATCCCGGTGCCTTCATGGACCGCAACCTCCTGGAGGGCGACCCGCACACCGTGCTGGAGGGGATGGCGGTGGCGGGGTATGCCATCGGGGCCCGGGAGGGGTTTGTCTACATCCGCGCGGAGTATCCCCTGGCGGTAAGCCGGCTGCGGCAGGCGGTGGCGGAGGCCCGGGAGAGAGGGCTGCTGGGCCTGGGCATCCTGGGCAGCGGCTTTAGCTTTGACGTGGAGCTGCGGCTGGGGGCAGGGGCCTTTGTCTGCGGCGAGGAAACGGCGCTCATCCATTCCATCGAGGGGGAGCGGGGCATGCCCCGGCCGCGCCCGCCCTATCCCTCCACCAGCGGCCTCTGGGGCTGCCCCACCTGCATCAACAACGTGGAAACCCTGGCGTGCCTGCCCCCGATCGTGCTGCACGGCGCCGACTGGTACCGCAGCATCGGCACCGCCCGCAGCAAGGGCACCAAGGTATTCGCCCTGGCGGGCAAGGTGGAGCGCACGGGGCTGGTGGAGGTGCCCATGGGCACCACGCTGCGGCAGACTATTTACGAGGTGGGCGGGGGCGTGCGGGGCGGCAAGCGCTTCAAGGCGGTGCAGATCGGCGGGCCCTCCGGCGGCTGCCTGCCGGAAGCGCTGCTGGATACCGAGGTCGACTACGAATCGCTCATCCAGGCAGGCGCGATCATGGGCTCGGGGGGCATGATCGTGCTGGATGAAGACGACTGCATGGTGGACATGGCCCGCTTTTTCCTGCAGTTCACGCAGGATGAGTCCTGCGGCAAGTGTACGCCCTGCCGGGAGGGCACCAAGCGCATGCTGGAGACCCTGACCCGCATCACCGAGGGCCAGGGGGGGCAGCAGGACCTGGCGCTGCTGGAACGGCTGGGGCACAGCGTGGGCCGGGCCAGCCTGTGCGGGCTGGGGCAGACTGCCCCCAACCCGGTGCTGAGCACCCTGCGCCACTTTTGCGAGGAGTACGTGGAGCACATCGAGCGCCACTACTGCGCTGCCGGCGTGTGCCGGGCGCTGGTGCGCTACGTGATCCTGCCCGAGAACTGCGTGGGCTGCGGCGCCTGCCAGCGGGCCTGCCCCGTGAGCTGCATCGCGGGGGAAAGCCGGCAGGTGCACGAGATTGACCAATCCCGCTGCATCAAGTGCGGCGCCTGCTTCCGGGCCTGCCGCTTTGCGGCGGTGCAGCGCCAGCCAGTTGAGGTGCCAGCATGAGCGATAAGCCCTCGGTAACCCTGACCATTGACGGCCGCCAGGTGCTGGTGCCCGCGGGCACCAGCATCATGCAGGCGGCCGAGCGCATCGGCATCTACATCCCCCGCCTCTGCTTCCACCCGCAGCTCAGCATTGACGGCGCCTGCCGCATCTGCGTGGTGGAGGTGGACAAGATGCGCAAGCTGGCTGCCTCCTGCTCCTTCCCGGTGGGGGAGGGGATGGTGGTGCGCACTGCCACCCCGGAGATCCGTCAAATCCGGCGGGACATCTGCGAGCTGCTGCTGGATAACCACCCCGAGGACTGCCAGACCTGCGAGCGGGACGGCAACTGCGAGCTGCAGCGGCTGGCCTACGGGCTGGGGGTGAGGGAGCGGCTGTTCCCGGGGGAGAAAAAGCACTTTGAGGACGACGAAAGCTCCCCCGCGGTGGTGCGGCACCCGGACAAGTGCGTGCTTTGCCACCGCTGCGTGCGCGTCTGCGCCGAGGTGCAGGGGGTGACCGCCCTGGGGGTGGCGCACCGGGGCTTCCGCAGCAACGTGGTGCCGGCCTACGAGGGGCCGTTTGTGGACAGCGTTTGTGTGACCTGCGGCCAATGCATCAACGTCTGCCCCACCGCCGCCTTCCTGGAGCGCAACCGCACGGAGGAGGTGTGGGCCGCCCTGGCTGACCCCGATATGCACACGGTGGTGCATTTTGCCCCCTCGGTGCGGGCGGCCATCGGCGAGGGCTTCGGCCTGCCGCCGGGCGTAAACCTGGAAGGGCAGACGGTGGCGGCGCTGCGGCTGCTGGGGTTCGAGCGGGTGTTTGACACCCAGTTCGGCGCCGACATGTGCATCGTAGAGGAGGCCAGTGAGCTGCTGCAGCGGTTGGAGGGCGAGGGATCGCTGCCCATGCTCACCTCCTGCTCGGCGGCCTGGATCAACTTCATCGAGCGCTTCTACCCCGACCTGCTGGGCCACCTCACCACCGCCAAGTCGCCCATGAGCATCCTGAGCAAGCTCGTCCGCACCTACTATGCGGAAAAGGTGGGTTGGGACCCGGCCTCGATTTTTGTGGCCACCGCCATGTGCTGCACCGCCAAGAAGTGGGAGGCGGCGCGGCCCCAGCTTGCCACCGCCGGCCGCCCGGACACCGACGTGGTGATCACCACCCGGGAGCTGGTGTGGATGTGCAAGGCGATGGGCATTCGCCTGCCCGACCTGAAGCCGGAGCGGCCGGACGAGGTGCTGGGCGAATCCACCGGGGCGGGCGCCATCTTCGGCGCCACGGGCGGGGTGATGGAGGCGGCGCTGCGCACGGCCTATGCCTACAAGTTCGGCACCCGGCCGCCCTCGGTTGACTTTGAGTCGGTGCGAGGCCTGGACCGGGTGCGGGAGGCGGTGGTGGATTTCGGCGGTCAGGAGCTGCGGGTGGCGGTAGCGCACGGCCTGGGAGCGGCCCACCACATCATGACCGAGATCGCCTCCGGCGCCGCCCGCTACCAGTACGTGGAGATCATGGGCTGCCCGGGCGGGTGCGTAGGGGGCGGTGGGCAGCCCTACGCTGGCGCCAACAGCGTACCCCTGGACCGGGAAACCCTGCGCAAGCGGGCGGAGGTGCTCTACAACCTGGACCGCAGCCGGGACTTCCGCCTGGCCCACGAGAACCCCAGCGTGCAGACGATCTACCGGGAATACGCGGGAGAGCCCCTGGGCGAGAAGGCGCGTGAGCTGTTCCATACCCATTTCACGCCCGCCTCGCCGCGGGGCATCCTGCCCCCCGAGCTGAAGGCGGCTCCCATTCCGGTGGCGCCGCCCGAGGCGGCCTGCGCCCAGGCCTGCCGGGAGCGCTGGGAGAAGCTGGAGGCGGCCATCGTCGCCCATCATTGCCCCGAGCACCCCGAGTCGGCGCTGATCCCGGTGCTGCACGAGGCGCAGGACCTCTTCGGCTACCTGCCCCAGCACGTGCTGGACTTTGTCGCCTACCGGGTGGGGGTGCCAGCGGCCACCGTGTACGGGGTGGCCACCTTCTACCACCACTTCAGCCTGACCGAGCGCGGCCAGTTTCGGCTGGCGGTATGCGTGGGCACCGCCTGCTACGTGAACGGCGGCGCCAAGGTTCTGCACGCTCTGGAGGAGCGGCTGGGCATCAGGCCGGGGCAGACCACCCCAGACGGCCTGTTCTCGGTGTCTGAGGCCCATTGCCTCGGGGCCTGCAGCCTGGCGCCGGCGGTGCTGGTGAACGGGGAGGTGCACGGTCGGCTTACCCCGGAGGCGGCGGTGAAGCTGGTGGAGGCGCTGCAGGGCCAGGCCCAGGCGGCGCCGGCGTAGCCCCAGGCGGGCCAGGCCAAGACGGCTTGACAGCGGGCGGCGGGCAATGTTATCTTAATCGGCGCCCTGGGCCCGGGCTCCAGGCGCGAATCCGCATCAGGCCACACCGACAGCGCTGGCTGTCGGTCACTGTTAGTATATGCTCCGAGAGTGCCGCGGTGCGGGGGCGTGCTCAGGGGAGAATGATGAAGCTGGACCTGAGTGAGATCGCTGCCACCCCCGGGGCCCGCGCGCAGCACGTATTTAGCGAGCGGCTGCAGCCCTCGGAGGAGCTGGTGCCGCGGGGGCCCTTTACGGGGAGCCTGACCGTGACCAACAGCGGCCGGTTGCTGCTGGTGGAAGGCCAGTTTTCGGGAGAGGTGGAGCTGCCCTGCAGCCGCTGCGCGGAGCCGTTTGTGAGCCGGGTGGACGCGGTGATCAGCGAGCAGTTCAGCGTGCTGGGGCCCGAGCTGGCGCCCGAGCACGAGACGATAGAAATGGAGGAGCCGGAGGCAGCAGCGTATAAGGATAAGGAGCTGGACCTGACCGAGCTGCTGCGGCAGCAGATGCTGGTGTCGCTGCCCATGCGCCCGCTGTGCCGGGAGGATTGCCGGGGCTTGTGCCCCACCTGCGGGGCCAATCTGAATACCGAGCAGTGCGGGTGCCCGGTGGAAGTGCCCGAGACCCCATTCGCCAAGCTGGAGTCGCTGTTGGAGCGGAAGCAGTAGGGCCGCGAGTGCAGGGAGGAGACTGATGGCTTTACCCAAGAGACGCCATTCCCACGCCAGGCAGGCGAAGCGGCGGGCCAACTGGAAGCTGGAAGCCCCCACCTTGCAGCCATGCCCGCAGTGCCGGCGCGGCGGAAAGACCAGCTACAAGCTGCCCCACCACGCCTGCCCCGTGTGTGGTTACTACAACGGCCGCCAGGTTACCGAGGTTAAAGAAAAGACCAAGAAGGCTTCCTGACCTTGGAGCACTCACTGGGGATTGCCATAGACGCCATGGGGGGCGATTATGCCCCCTCCGCCATCGTGCAAGGTGCACTGCTGGCGCTGGAGCGGGGCATTGCGCCCCTGGTACTGGTGGGCGAGGAGCAGCGCCTGCGCTCGGAGCTGGGATCGCAGGCCAGCCGGCCGGGGCTGGTTATCCACCATGCCGGCGAAGTGGTGGACATGGACGAGTCGCCCAGCCAAGCCTTGCGCCACAAGCGTGATGCCTCGATCACGGTGGCCGCTCGCCTGGTGCGGGACGGGCAAGCCGCCGCCCTGATCAGCGCCGGCAATTCGGGCGCCGCCATGGGGGCGGCGCTGCTCTATACCGGCACCATCCCCGGTGTGGAGCGCCCCGCGATCGCCACCCTGCTCCCCTCCAAGCGGGGCCGGGTGGTGCTGCTGGACGCCGGCGCCAACGCCGACTGCAAGCCCTCTCACCTGCTGCAGTTCGCCCGCATGGGGGCCATTTACGCCCAGGTGATGCTGGGCATCGAGCGTCCCAGCGTCGGCCTGCTTTCCATCGGCGAGGAGTCCTCCAAGGGCAACGAGCTGACCAAGATCGCCCACGCCATGCTGGCCGCCGGCCTGCCCAACTTTGCGGGCAACGTGGAGGGCAAGGACCTGGTGAACCAGGCGGTGGACGTGGTGGTTTGCGATGGGTTCGTGGGCAATATCGTGCTCAAGACGGGGGAGGGTTTTGCCGACCTCTTCGCCAGCCTGCTGCACGCGCAGATCGCGCGCTACCCCGACCTGCTGGCGAACGAGGAGCTGGCGGCGGCGCTGGAGCGCTTCGGCCGCACCATTGACTATGCCGAGTACGGCGGCGCCTTGCTGCTGGGGGTAATGGGGGTGTGCGTGATATCCCACGGGCGCTCCGGGCCCAAGGCCATTGCCCGCGCCATCGAAGTAGCCCGGGAGGCGGCCGCCAGCGGCATGGCCCAACGCATCGCCGCCGCCTTCGCCCAGGCAAGCTGAAGCGCTGCCCCTGACCCGCACATGACTGCCACCTCACATAAGCTGGCCCTCCTTTTTCCCGGGCAGGGAGCGCAGCAGCCGGGCATGGGCGCCTGGCTGCTGGATCGGCCCACCTCCCAGCGCATCTTCTCCCTGGCCTCTCAGGCCGCCGGCCTGGACCTGGCGGCGGTGTGCCGCCAGGGCCCCGAGGCACAGCTGGGGCAGACGGAGACGGCCCAGCCGGCCCTGCTGGCGGTGGGACTTTCCTGCTGGCAGGCGCTGGCGGCGCGGGGGGTGCAGCCGGCGGCAGCGGCCGGGCACAGCCTGGGTGAGTTTGGCGCCTGGGTGGTCTCCGGCCTGCTGGGGCTGGAGGAGGCGTGCCGGCTGGTGGCAGAGCGGGGTCGGCTGATGGCGGCGGCGGCCGGGGAGCGGCCGGGTGGCATGGCAGCGGTGCTGGGGCTGACCGGAGAGCAGGTGGCCCAGATCTGCCGCCAGGCGGCGGCGAGCGGGGTGGTGGTGCCGGCCAACTACAACTGCCCCGGCCAGGTGGTGATATCAGGGGAGCCGGCTGGCCTGGAGGCGGCGGCGAGGCTGGTGCAAGCAACCGGGGGCAAGGTAGTGCGCCTGGCGGTGGGGGGAGCGTTTCATTCGCCGCTGATGGAGCAGGCTTCCACCCGTTTTGCAAAAGTGGTAGAATCCGTCCACCTCGGGCAGGTAAGTGTGCCGGTGGCGGCTAATCTGGCGGGGATCATGGTGAGCGACCGCATCGCCGCCCGGGAGGCCCTGGCCGGGCAGATGCTGGCCCCGGTGCGCTGGGAAGCCGGCATGCGGTCCCTCTTGGCGGCGGGGGTGGACGTTTTCCTGGAAATGGCGCCCGGGCGGACGCTGGCTGGTCTGCTGCGGCGGATTGACCGGGAGGCGCAGGTGCTCTCGGTGGACGATGAAGGGGCGTTTGAACAGGCAGTGCAGATAGGCAGGGGAGGCTGACAGATGGATCTGACCGGCAAGGTAGCCCTGGTCACCGGGAGCACAGGGGACCTGGGCAAGAGAATGGTCCTGCGCATGGCGCGGGCGGGAGCCGACGTGGTGGTCCACGACTTGCCACAGGTGGAGGAACGGGCCAAGTTGCTGGCCGCGGAGGCGCAAGCGCTGGGCCGGGAGGCGCTGGTGGTCCTGGCCAACGTGGCGGACGCCCAGGAGGCCGAGCGGCTGCTGGGCGAGGCCGCGGCCTGGAAGGGCAAGCTGGATATCCTGGTGAACAATGCCGGCATTACCCGGGACGACCTGCTCTTTCGCATGACGGATGAGCAGTGGCAGGAAGTGATAGACGTCAACCTGAGTGGTGTTTTCTACTGCCTGCGGGCCGCCGCCCGCATCATGGGCAAGCAGCAGTTTGGCAGCATCGTGAACGTAAGCTCGGTCTCCGGGATGATGGGCAACCGCGGGCAGTGCAACTATGCGGCCGCCAAGGCGGGCGTGATCGGGCTCACCATGAGCGCCGCCCGGGAGCTGGCCTCCCGGGGGGTGCGGGTGAACGCTATCGCCCCCGGCTTCATCGAGAGTGCCATGACCGACAAGATCCCGGACAACCTCAAGCTGATGATGCTGGCCATGATCCCCCTGCAGCGCCGGGGGACACCGGAGGAGGTGGCGGAGGCAGTGCTGTTTCTGGCCTCCGACGCCTCTGCCTATGTCACCGGGCAGGTGCTGCGCATTGACGGCGGCTTGATGATGGGTTAGGCCCACGGTTCACGCGGTGGCGACGGCGTCGCCAACAGCAAGGGAGGTAAGACAAAGTGAATGAAGAGATTTTCGCCAAGGTTCGCAAGCTCGTCGCCGAAGAGCTGAACATTGACGAGGCCGAGATCACCCCGGAGGCCTCTTTCCAGGACGACCTGGGGGCCGACTCCCTGGCGCTGGTAGAGCTGATCATGGCCTTTGAAGAGAAGTTTGAGATTGACAACATCCCGGACGAGGACGCGGAAGGAATCCGGACGGTCAAGGATGCCGTGGAATACATCGAAAAGCGCGGGAAATAGCCTCGCTCCGGGCGACCACTTTTCGGGCAGGGGGTCCTCCCCCTGCCCGCTGATTTAGGGGGAACCATGGCAAATGCGGCACGCCGCCGGGTGGTGGTGACCGGGATGGGGCCCGTCACCCCCATCGGCACAGGCAAGGACGCTTTCTGGGCGGCCACGCTGGCGGCGAAGGCGGCCGGGGCGCCGATCACCGCCTTTGACTGCACCGGTTACCCCACCACCATTGCCGCCGAGGTGCTGGATTTCGACCCCATCCACTGGATGGACCCGCGGCTGGCCAGGCACACCGACCGCTTTGTGCAGTTTGCGATCGCCGCCGCCCGGCTCGCCCTGGAGGACGCCGGCTTCCAGGTCACGGCGGCCAACAGCTTCCGCACCGGGGTGGTGATGAGCTCCGGCATCGGCGGCACCCTCACCTGGGAGGCCCAGCACGACACCCTCCGGGAGCGGGGTGCCCGCCGGGTGTCGCCCTACTTCGTGCCCATGATCATCGGCAACATGGCCTCCGGGCAGATCAGCATCCTCACCGGGGCCCGGGGCCCCAATTTCGCCATCGCTTCCGCCTGCGCCACCGGCAACCACTCGCTGGGCGAGTCGTACCACATCATCCGCCGGGGGGAGGCGGAGGTGATGATCGCCGGCGGCTGCGAGGCTGCCATCACTCCCCTGGGGATAGCCGGGTTCAGCTCCCTGCGCGCCCTTACCACGCGCAATGACGATCCCAGTCATGCCAGCCGACCCTTTGATGCGGACCGGGACGGCTTTCTGGTCGGAGAGGGGGCGGGGGCCCTGGTGCTGGAGGAATTGGCGCATGCCCAGGACAGGGGCGCCTTCATTCTTGGGGAAGTGATAGGCTACGGCATGAGCTGCGACGCCTACCACATTACCGCTCCCGACCCGGAGGGTCAGGGCGCCGCCCGCGCCATGTCTCTGGCGCTGGCCAGTGCTGGCCTGCGCCCGGAGCAGGTGGACTACATCAACGCCCACGGCACCTCCACCCCCCTGAACGACGTGGTGGAGACCAAGGCCATCAAGCAGGTGTTCGGCAAGCATGCCTACCGGGTGCCCATCAGCTCCACCAAGTCGCAGACCGGGCACATGCTGGGGGCGGCGGGGGGAGTGGAGGCCATCGCCTGCCTGCTCGCCCTGCGGGACCAGGTGGTGCCGCCCACGGTCAACCTGGAGCATCCCGACCCGGAGTGCGACCTGGATTATGTGCCGGGGCAGGCCCGGCCTGCCCCGGTGCAGGTGGTGCTCTCCAACGGCTTTGCCTTTGGCGGGCACAACGCCGTGCTGGCCCTGAAACGCTACCAGCCGTAACGGGGAGGCCATGAGCGAGCGGCCGCACTATCTCAGCTACCAGGGGCGGCCCCTCTACCTGGTGGGGGTCAACTACTGGGCGCGCGGCGGCGGGCCGCTGATGTGGCGGCACTGGCAGCCGGAGCAGGTGGCCGGCGAGCTGGCCCAGATGCGTGAGTTGGGGATGAACGTCTGCCGCTCCTTCCTCTGGTGGCCCGACTTCATGCCCGGCCCTTACACCCTGGACGAGCGCATGCTGGACCGCCTGGACCGCTTCATGGAGCTGTGCCGGCAGGCGGAGATGCTTACCATTCCCTCCTTTTTCGTGGGCCACATGTCCGGGGAGAACTGGGACGTGTGCTGGCGAGAGGGGCGAGACTTCTACCGTGACCCCTGGATGCTGGAGCGGGAGCGCTGGTACGTGCAACAGGTGGCAGCCCGCTACCGGGAGGAGCCGGCGGTGGCGGGATGGCTGCTCTCGAATGAGATTCCGCTCTATGCCGGCAGCACCAGCACCCCGGCGGCGGTGAGCTGGGTGCGAGCCATGTGCCAGTCCATCCGCGAGGTGGACCCCAACCGCCCCCTGGGGGTGGGGGACGGCGCCTGGCAGGCGGGCGGGGCCGAAAATGGCTTTGACCTGGAGCAGGTGGGGGAGGTGGTGGACTTGCTGGGCCCCCATGTCTACCCCATGGAGCACGACAGCTTGCGCCACTCCTACCTGCCCACCTTCTATATCCTCGCCACCAGCCTGGGCAAGCCTACGCTGCTGGAGGAGTTCGGCTGCTCCACGGCCCATGCCAGCTACCAGCACCAGGCCGATTACTTCCGCACCACCTACCACAGCGTCTTTGTCAACGGCGGGGCAGGGACCCTGGGCTGGTGCTTTTGCGACTTTGACCTGCCCTACCAGCGGCCCTACTCGCACCATCCCTTTGAGCTGCGCTTCGGCGTCACCACCGCCGGCGGCGAGCCCAAGCCCGCCGGGGAGGAGATCCGCCGCTTCTCCCAGCTCATCAGCCGGCTGGACCTGGCGCAGGTGGCCCTGCCCCGGCGCGACTGCATGCTGGTGGTGCCCTCCTACTACCGGGAGGCTTATCCCTTCACTGCCACCGACCGGGGCGCCCTGCAGCGCAGCCTGCTGGAGGGAATGGTGCTGGCCAAGCAGGCAGGGCTGCCGGTGGGGATGTGGTGGGAGCCGGTGATCCGCACCCAGGTGGCGGAGAACATCGTTGATCCCACTCCGGTGGCGCTTCCCGATTGCCGCCTGCTGCTGCTGCCCCACCTGCAGGCCGTGACCGCCCCCACCGCGGAGGCGCTGGTTGAGTTTGCGGCCAGCGGGGGTACAGTATACTGGTCATACCACCACCCGCCCTGGATCCACAACTTTGAGCGGCTGTTCGGGGCCAAGCACCACCTGCGCTACGGGCTGGCGGAGGCGCCCGGAGAGCAGCTCACCTTGGACTTTAGGGAGCCGTTTGGCCAGATTGCGGCCGGGGCTACGCTTTCCCTGCGGGCGGGAGGCAGCCTGCCGGCGGCGGGCTGCTGCCCGGTGAGCGCGGAGGGGGCCCGGGTGGTGGCGGTGGACGAGGCCGGGAGGCCGGCGCTGCTGGTGCACGAGATCGGGTCAGGCCGGGTGGTGTTCTGCACCTATCCGCTCGAATACTACTGCACCCTGCGCCCCGAGGAGCACGGTGCCGACGGCAGCAGTGACGGCCGGGACCACTACCTGCCGGTGGAGCTGTACCGGGCGCTGAGCCTGATGGCAGGGTTGGAGCGGCCCTTTGACAATAACAACCGCCTGGTGGAGGCGGTGCCGGTGCAAGCGGGGCCGGGGCGCTACCTGCTGTGGCTGATCAACCATGCCTGGGGGGAGGCGGCGGGGCGGGTATGCACGGCGCGGCAGGTGCAGCAGGCGGTGGACGTGGAATCCGGCAGGAATGTGTTGCAGGGGGGGGAAATCAAGTATGGTTTGGGGCCAAAACAGGTAATGGTAGCGGAAGTGCTTCTGGCGACTGATGGGAGTTAACGATGCAAATCTGCGCAACATGTGGGGCCGAGAATGCCGGGAAGAAGGCGGCTTGCTGGAACTGCTGGGGGCCGCTGGATGCCCCTGCGACCGCCGAGCGCGCCCAGCAGGGCAGCCGCGCCCCGGGCCTTTCCTTGCGCCTGCCCTGGAAGCTGCTGCTGGCGGTGGCGCTGGTGGTGGCAATAGGGGCCGGAGCGTGGCTGCTCGTGCTCACCTCCAAGCCCGAGCAGGTGGCCGCCGCCTACCTGGACGCCTCCCTGAACGGGCTCTTTGTCTCCCCGGAGCGCGGGCCGGCACTGCAGGAGAAGCTGCTCTCGGGCGGCATGCTGCAGGACCTGCTGCCAGGAGCCCTGCGCCTGGCCTACGCGGAGGCCATCCCACCTGCCAACGTCATGGGCGGCATGGCCACTGTGCCCGCAACTTTCCAGATCACCATCAAGGGCGACAGGGTAACCGCCCAGACCGCGGCCAGCGCGGTGGTGCTGCTGGAGGCCTTGAAGCAGCAGTTCCGGGCCGAGGTCACCCTGGTCAAGGAAGGCGCCAAGTGGAAGGTGGACCAGCTTGCCACCCGGCGTTCCCTGGTTGACAGCGCGGTGCGTCAAGCCCCGCCTCACCTGCAGGGCTTCATCCGGGACGGGGTGATCCCGGTGCAGATCGTGCCGCCGGCGCCGCCCGCAGCGCCCGCCGGCGCCCCCAAGCCGCCGACCCCATAGCCGCCCCGATAGCGGGCCTCAAGGGAGCACCCTGGTGCTCCCTTTTCCGTGACGGAGGGAGAGATGGCAAAGCCCTGCCGCCAGGCGCCGGTGCAGTCGGCGCGCTTCGTCAACCTGAACGAGGCGCCCACCGATGAGGAGCCGCGGCGGGAGGGCAGCGCCGTGCTGTTGGCGGCAGGGCCATTCCAGATCATTACCCTGGAGATCGCCGGGGCAGGGACGGGGCAGGCCAGCGCGAGGCAATTGCCGTGGGGCTAAACAGCATGTGGATCCTGGCAGGCGGTCTCGGTGTCTTTGCGCTTGCCTATCGTTACTATTCCGCCTTTCTTTCCGCCCGGGTGGTGCTGCTGGATCCCGACCGGGAGACGCCGGCGCACCGCCTGCATGATGGGCGGGACTACGTGCCCACCAACCGCTGGGTGCTCTTCGGACACCACTTTGCTGCCATCTCCGGTGCCGGCCCCCTGCTGGGCCCGGTGCTGGCCACCCAGTTTGGCTATGCGCCGGGTGCAATCTGGATCATCTTCGGGGCGGTGTTGGCGGGGGCGGTGCATGACTTCATCGCGCTCTTTGCCTCCGTGCGCCATGACGGCAAGTCGCTCAGCCACATCGCCCGGCTCAACATCAGCAAGCTGTCCGGCGGTGTCACCAGCGTGGCCGTGCTCTTCATCATCACCACCGCCCTGGCGGGGCTGGCCATCGCGGTGGTAAAGGCGCTGGCCAACAGCCCCTGGGGCACCTTCACCATCGCCGCCACCATCCCCGCCGCCCTGCTGGTGGGGCTGTATCTGCACGTGCTGCGGCCGGGACGGGTGGCCGAGGCGAGCGTGATCGGGGTCACCCTGGTGCTGCTGGGGGTGATCCTGGGGCACCAAGTGCAGGCTTCCTCGTGGGCGCCCTACTTCGTGCTCAGCGAGCAGCAGCTCAAGCTCATCCTGCCCGCCTACGGCTTCATCGCCTCCGTGCTGCCGGTGTGGATGCTGCTCTGCCCCCGGGACTACCTGAGCAGCTACATGAAGATCGGCACCGTGGCACTGCTGGCAGTAGGGATCGCCCTGGCCCGGCCGGTGATGCACATGCCGGCCTTGACCCAGTTTATCCACGGCGGCGGGCCGGTGCTGCCGGGTACCATGTGGCCCTTCGTCTGCATCAACATCATGTGCGGCGCCATCTCCGGCTTCCACTCGCTGATCGGCTCGGGCACCACGCCCAAGATGATTGACAACGAGCGGGACATCCGCATGATCGGCTACGGCGCCATGCTGGTAGAGGGGTTTGTGGCCCTGATGGCCCTGATCGCCGCTGCCACTCTGCAGCCGGGCGACTACTTCGCCATCAACACCGCCCTCAAGAACGCGGCCGCCATCCCCGCCTGGGCCGCCCACCAGGTGCACCTGCCCGAGCTGACCCGGCTGGTAGGTGAGCAGACCCTGGTGGGGCGCACCGGCGGCGCGGTCTCCCTGGCAGTGGGCATGGCCGACATCTTCGCCAAGCTGCCGGGGATGAAGACTCTGCTCGCCTACTGGTATCACTACGTGATCATGTTCGAGGCGCTCTTCATTCTCACCGCGGTGGACACCGGCACCCGGGTGGCCCGCTTCATCGTGCAGGAGGCCTTCTTCAGCCGGGACGCCCCGGGAGCCAACCGCAGCAAGGCGGTGAGCTGGACGGTGACTGTGGTCGCCAGCGGCATCGCCTGCCTGGCCTGGGGCTACCTGCTCTACAACAACGACATCACCACCATCTGGCCCATGTTTGGGGTGGCCAACCAGCTCCTGGCGGCGGTGGCCCTGGCCATCGGCACCACCATCATCCTGCGCACCAACCGGGCGCGCTATGCCCTGGTCACCTTCCTGCCGCTGTGCTTCATCCTGGTGACCACCCTGGATGCGGGCTGGCAGAACATGGCCGGCTACCTGGCGAAGGGCACGGCCCAGGACCACCTGAACCTGGTGCTGACCGGGGCCATGATGGTGATGGTGGTAGTGATCACGGCGGACGCGGCCCGGGTGTGGCTGCGGCTGCTGCGGGGAGAGAAGGCGTCACCGGCGGCGGCCAATGGCAGCGAATAACTGGCTGCGATCGGCAACCGCCCTGGTTTGCGACTTTGACGGCACCATCGCCCGCTCGCACTACGACTTCCCGGCCATGCGGGCAGCCGCCATCAGCCTGGCCGCCGAGCACGGCGTGGGTGCCGATGCCTTCGCGGGCCGCTTCACCCTGGAGGGGATCGAGCAGGCGGCGGTGCTGCTGGGGAAAGCTGGCCCGGCTTTCCGGGCGCGGGCGCACGCCGCTCTGGGTGACTACGAGATGCAGGGAGCCCGGCAGGCGGAGCTGATGCCCGAGGCCATGGCGGCCTTGCGGCGGCTGGCAGCAGCAGGGCTGCGTATCGGGGTCATCACCGGCAACTGCCGGCGGGCGGTGGAGGTGATCCTGGGCGGGCGGGCGCCGGCCTGGCACGGGCTGTTCACCCGGGACGACGTGGCCCTGCCCAAGCCGCATGCCGAGCATCTGCAACACGCCCTGCGGGCGCTGGGGGCAGGGCCGGAGCAGGCGATCATGGTGGGCGACCATGCCCTGGACATCGAGACCGGGCGGCGGGCGGGGGTACGCACCGTGGGCGTGCTTACCGGCGCCGGCACGGTGGAGTCGCTGCGGGCGGCAGGGGCCGACCTGGTGCTGGCCGACCTGGCAGAGCTGGCGGAACTACTGCTGAGGGAGAAGAGGCATGCCCCAGATTGAGCTGGAACGCACGGTGCCAGCCCCGCTGGACCGGGTGTATGCGGTGGCAAAGGATATCGAGCGCTTTCCCGAGATCATGCCCAGCATCAAGTCCGTGCGCATCACCGCGCCGGGGCCGCGGCAGGTAAGCGAGTGGGTGGGCTACATCGAGGAGTTCAGGCGCACCGTGAAGTGGACAGAGGAAGACTACTGGGACGACGACAAGCACCGCTGCGAGTTCCGGGCAGTGGCCGGGGACTGGGACCGCTACGAGGGGGTGTGGGAGTTTGCGCCGCAGGGGGAGAGCACCCTGATGCGGCTGCGGGTAGGCTATGACTTCAACGTGCCCCTGATCGGCGCCCTGATCCAGGGGGTGCTGGCCAAGCTGGTGCGCAAGAACTGCGAGGAGATGATCTCAGGCATCGCCCAGCGTGCCGCCTGTTGAGGCCCGGAACAGCGAAAGCGCGGAAACATTTGACAACTGGCGAACGTCTGGTAAGATGGGACCAGGAACCACGCAGGCAAGGGGTGGACCATGGAACCCGGGAAGCCACCGCCGCCGCCGACGCTGGTTTTCGACTGCAACTGTGACGCCCATCATGTGCTGTGGAGGCGCCTGCACGAAAAGGCACCGCCGGGCAGCCAGGTACGCCTGATCGTCCACCTGAAGAGCGGGGCCACCTACGTGGGGGAATTGGCGTACTTCGATTCCTCCCTGCTGCGGATGGTCACCATCGAGCACCAGGAAGTGGAGCTCTGGCTGTGTGACCTGGCGCACGTGCTGGCCCTGGCGCCGGAGATCAAGGTGCCGGGCTAAGCCTCTGCCAGCAGCAGCCTCCCGCAGCTGTCGCAAAACACCATGTCCTGCGCGGCGTGCGCCCGGCGCAGCACGTCCAGGGGAACGCTGATGTGGCAGCCCCCGCACAGGCCATTGGTGGCCTTCACCACCGCTACCCCTCCCTTGCGCGCCCGCAGCTCCTCGTACTTGCGCAGCAGGCCGGCGTTGAGCAGGCCGGCGGCCTGCTTGCGGGCGGCCGTCTCGGCCTCCAGCTCCTGCTGCAGGCGGGCACTATCGGACTGGTAGCGGGCCTGCAGCTCGGCCGCCTGCTCCTGGAGGGCCTTCAGGTCGGCCGCCGCTTCCTGCGCCTGGGTGCGGGCCTGCTCCAGGCGGTCCATCAGCTCCAGGGCCTGGTCGGCCAGCCGGTCCACCGCCGCGGTGAGCAGGCCCACCTCCTGCTGCATGTCGGCCAGCTCCTTGGGGTTGCGCACCAGGCCGCTGTACATCTTGTGCTCGCAGTCCTTCTGCTTGCCTTCCTTGCTCTTCATCTGCAGCTCGGTGTCCAGTAGGTCCTGGTCCAGCTCGTGTACCTGCCGGCCGGCCGCCTGGTGGCGCGCCTCCTGCGCCGCCACCTCCTGGCGCAGGGCGCTGCCGTCGTCGAGTTGGGACAGCTCCCGCTGCAGCCGGCGCAGCGCCAGGTCAATCTGTTGCAGCTCATAGCTGGCGAGCAGTTGCTCTCTCAAATTGGCCTCATCTCCCCCCACCCGTGGTTGTTCTATCCATCCACCACTATCCCCCGCTCCAGGGACTGGTGTCAAGGTAGGGGGTAACCGGCACCTGGGGCGCCGCTTCCCGGCACCACTCTGCGAGCAAGCCCACGGCAGGCAGCTCAGTGTGGTAATGCCCGGCCCCCACCAGCAGCAGGCCGTGCTGGTGCGCGGCCAGGGCATCGTGATGGCCCACGTCGCCGGTAACCAGGGCGTCCGCCCCCGCCTGCGCCGCCTCTACCACCGCCTTGCCCCCGCCTCCCGGCAGCACTGCCACCCGGCACACCTGGTCCTTCTCCCCCGCCACCTGCACCGGTCCGCCAAAAACACCGGCCACGTGCTGGGCAAAGGCGGCGCCCGCCATGGGCGCGGGCAGCGTGCCCACCCGGCCCAGGCCAGCGCCCGGCCAGGCATTATGCAGGGTGTACAGGTCGAAGGCCACCTCCTGGTAGGGGTGGGCAGCGAGCATGGCCTGCACGGCCCGGCGGGCCAGCGCCTTGGGCACCACCGTCTCCAGCCGCACTTCGGCTGCCTGCTCCACCTGGCCCACCGTGCCCAGGAAAGGCTGAGCGCCGGGGAGTGCCCGGAAAGTGCCGGTACCCGAAGTGGAGAAGGAGCAATAGTCGTACTTCCCGATCACCCCCGCTCCCGCCTCCGCCAGGGCCGCCAGCACCTGCTCCCGGTGGGTTTCGGGGACGAAGACCACCAGCTTTTGCAGCGCCCCTGGCGCGGCCTCGATCAGGGGGCGGGTGTCAGTCAGCCCCAGCAGGGCGGCGGCCTGGTCGGCCAGGCCGCCGGGGGCGGCATCGAGGTTGGTGTGCATACAGATCACAGAAAGACCCTGCCGGGCGGCGGCCCAGGCCGCGGGGGCACAGTCGGCGGTAAAAGCGGCCAGGGGCGTGGTAAACAGGGGATGGTGGGTAATCACCAGGTTGGCTTGCGCCTGTCGGGCTGCCTCCAGGGCGGCAGGGGTCAGGTCCAGGCAAACCAGGATGCCAGAGACCGGCTGGGCCGCGTCGCCCACCAGGAGGCCAACATTGTCCCAGGATTCCGCCAGGGCCTGGGGGGCGCGCTGCAGCAGGCGCTGCAGCACCTCGCCGACTGAAGCCATAGGCACCTCGGGGGGAAGCGATGAGGTGCAGAGTTCGCCGCGGCCCGGCGCATTCCTGTCTGGGCAGGGAGGCAGCCGGCGGCTACCGGGCGTGTTCCAGGAAGTTGATCACCGAGTGATAGGTCTCAAAGTTGACGCATTCCCGGTAGAGGCGGGCGTGACGAATGCTGTAGTCGCGGGCCGGGCTGCTGCCCAGCAGCACCACGATCAGCAGCACGTGCGCCACCGCCACCCCGCTCGCCATGCCCAGGAGCAAGCCCAGCAAGTGGTCAAAGACGTCCAGGGAGAGCAGGGTGATGCGGTACAGGTAATGGGCCACCAGGACAAAGAGCGTGCCCAGCAGGCCAAAGAAAATGGCCAGCAGCAGGGCCTCGTTGGCCCGCGGCGAGGCGAGCAAATGGACGGTAGGAGCCACCACGTAGGCCAGGTGCCGGGAAACCTTCACGGCCACGATGGCACCGACCAGGTCGAAAAGTCCCCGGCCGAAGCCCCGTTTCCCCTCCACCACGACCACGGTGATGATGACAAGCAGCACCAGAGTCTCAAACCACTGCATATCAGCTTGCTCCCAACTGCCCACGAAGGGCGACCGAGGCGTAGCCAACCACCTGGTGGTAGTCTCCCGAGATGTCGCCGGAATTGTAGTAGGTCAGCAGTGCCGCGGTATGGGCCGTGCCGGAGAGCGCCTTGATCACCAGGGCCACCGCCAGGGCGCCGCACATGGAGATGTCATGCTCGTCTACCACCTCCAGCAGCCGGTCAGCCTCCAGGGCCAGCACCTGGTCCACCGCCCGCATGTCGAGCTCCCGGGCAGTCGGCGCGGGCAGGAAGTGGCTGAGGTCGCTGCTGGCGATCATCACCACGCTGCGATCCGCGAGCAGCGACGCCAAGCCCCCTGCCAGCCGATCAAGCTGCATCTGGGCGGCCGACCGCACCAGTGAGGGCTGGGGTGGACGCAGGGCCACGAACACCATGGGCGGCACCCGCTCCCCATACAGGAACTGCAAGCAGGGGAGCTGCACCTCCAGTGCGTGCTCGAAGCGGTGTGCCTCGTCATCGGCGCTGAAGCCGTGCTCCAGCAGGCGCTCGGTATCCGGCCGGGATACCGCCACCTCGCCCAGGGGCGTGCGCCAGCAGTCTGCGGCACTCACCGCCGCCGCGCTGCCCAGGCCGCTGTGATTGGGACCCACCAGCACCACCAGGTCGGGAGTTCCCTCCCGCGCCAGTTCACTGTAGCCCCAGGCGGCGGCGGGCCCGGAATACATCAGCCCGGCATGGGGCGAGACCAGGCCCAGCAGGCGCGGGGGGGGGCCAGCGGCCACCTCGGGGATGGCACCTGGTCCCAAGCTGTGCAGAAAACAGGCTTCGACCTGGCGGCGTAGCGCGCCGGGCTCAGCAGCGTAGAAGCTGCCGGCGCGGGCGGGGTGTCGCACTGCCGGCATAGGGCACCTCCGCTGGCACCTAATGTTTATTCCACATTGGGGAACCCCGCCCCAGGCGCAGGGGGCCTGCCGGATGGGGCGGTACAGATGTGCCCTGGCACCTATTGACGGGCTTGCCTCCCCGCTCGTACAGTGCGGGCAGCAACTGCACAGGGAGGGGATCTCCATGAACTTGCCGGAGCCGCTCCGATTCCTGAACTGGGGCTGGTGGATCGTGCACGTGATCGCCATTCCCCTGGTATTCTACATCGGATATGCGGTGGCCAGGTAAACGGCCGCCCGCAGGGCACCCCCCCAGTTTACCACGATCTGCTTGCCATGGCCCGGCGCATCTGGCTCCAGGCGGCCGCAAGCTTATGCGGAGGCTGCCAACTGCTCCTCCACCAGGCGGTTGAACTCCAGGGGCTGCTCGCTGTGGGGGAGCATGCCGGCGTTGCCGATCACCGTCAGCTCGGCCCGGGGATTCAGGTCCAGCCACACCTGGGCCTCCTCAACCGGGGTGTAGGTGGCCTCGGCGCCCCACACCAGGCGTACCGGCAATTCCAGGGCGGCGAACGCCTCCGACACGTCCAGGTTCAGGTAACCACCGATGAAGGCGGCTACCGCCCCCACCGATCCCGGCAGGTGGCTGGCCCGGTAGTAATGCCTGACCATGGCGGGGGTAACCCGGTCAGGGTCAGCAAACAGGCGCTCCCGGAGCTCGTGGCGCACTGCCCGGTGCGAGGCCAGCAAGTTGTAGGCGGTCTGTCCCAGCACGGGCAGCCGGAACATGCTGACGGCCAGGCTGCCCCGGAATCCCGGCCGGCCCGCCAGGCTGGTCACCCCCGCCGGGCAGGCCAGCATCAGGCGCAGGAAATGCTGGGGGCTGTGGGCGGCATTGTCCACCAGGTAAGCGCAGGACAGGGAGCTGCCAATGGCGTTCACCGGCTCACCGATCACCTGCTCGATGAAATCATGGAGCAGGTCCACGTAAAGCCGGGCGTGATAGCGCACCGGGGGCCGGTCGCTCAGCCCGAAGCCCAGCAGGTCCAGGGCATACACCCGGAAGGACTCGGAAAGCTCCAGGAAGTTGTGCTGCCACTCGTAAGAGGAAGCCCCGGCACCGATGCCGTGCACCAGGAGCAAGGGGCTGCCCTCACCCGCCGTGGAGTAGAAGATGTCGCCGTGGCGCCAGGTGAAGTAGCGCTCCTCGCCCCCGAGCGCACTGGCAGGCGCCGCGGCCCTCGCCTGCACCACGGCATTCACCAGGGCCGGCACCCCCAGCGCCGCCCCCGCGGCTACAGTTGCCCTCAGCCATCTGTTCATGGGGTTTCCTCCTCTGCGTACTGGTAGCATCACCATAGCGGCCGGGGGCAAGGGGTACGAGGGGGCGGCAGCAGGGATTGGGCACTTTTCCCGCGCCACCTGTGCCGCCACTGCTGCGCGCGAGGGGATCAGGGCTGGGCGCCTACCACCAGGGCCAGGGCCGAGTGGCCAGCGACAGGGACCGCCACCTGGGCAGCGGCAGCCGCCTGCGTGGGCTCGCCTTCCGCGTCGACCCAGGTAAGCTGCAGTGGCCCGGGCGGCAGGCGGTAGCGCTCCCGGTCCAGGGCCAGGCGGAAGGTATGCGGCTCGGGGGCGGCGTTGGCGAAGGCGAAGGCCACCGTGCCCTCCTGGGCCTGCCAGGCGCTGGCCTGCACGGCGGGCAGGGTGACCGGGACGGGCTGGCCCCAGACCAGCCAGTCGTCCGTGAGGTTGGGCATCGGGTCCTGTGACTGGGGCGGCGCCAGCATCTCCCCAAAAGCCAGCCAGGGCAGCAGATGAGTGCGCAGGCGGGCCAGCACCTGCAGGAAACGCCGGTGCGGGGCGGCCGCCTGCTCCAGGATTTCCTGGGTCATCCAGCCCACCTGGGCGCCAAAGATGAACTCCTGCGCCGCCTTCATGTAAAAGGCATGGGGCCGCTCCATGTCGGGCCGGAAGAGGTAGGAGCCAAAGGTCAGCACCTTGCCGGCATAGACGGCCGCAAACAGGGGGACCAGGTCCTCCTCGGTCGAGTTGCACATAAGCACCGCGTCAAAGAGGTCCAGGAAGGGCTCGCCATTGCTCTCCGTGGTCAGGAAATGCACCGGGTCCAAAGCCTTGATCTCCCGGGAAATGGCGCCTACCAGCTCCCGGTAGGCCGACACCCAGTGGTGGCCGCCGCCCAGGGGGTGGCCGTGGCTGGGGTCAAAGCAGGGCACCGGCGGGGCGGCGCCAATCTGGTCAATGTAGACGCCGTCCACCCGGTAGGTGCCCACCAGGCGGCGCACAATCCCTGCCACCTTCTCCTGCCAATAGCGAGTAACCGGGCACATCACCGCCAGCGGCCGCTTGGAGGCATAGTATTCGACTACCACCTCGCCCTCCGGCCGCTTGACGGCAAAGCGGGCGGCCTCCTCCCGCTTCCAGCTTGGGGCCAGGGTGTCCCAGAGACGGCCATTGATATAGGGCATCACCAGCACCCCGGCCTGGCGGGCAGCGGCCACACCCCGGCGGAAGCCGGGCCGGGGCGGAAAGTACTCCGGGTAGGTATGGTCGAAGGGAATCTGGTGCCATTCGTACCAGTGGGCGGCCGTGTCAGGGCCGAAGCAGTCTGCGCACTGGGCGGCCTGGCGGGCCACGGTCTCCGGCTCCCGGTGCAGGCGCACCCAGGCCACCAGGCGCTTGCAGCGGGGGGAGACCTCCGGGCGCTCGGCCAGGTGCCGGCCGGGGCACCACTTCTGCTGCAGGGCCCATTCCCGGTAGCGGCGAGCCGCCTGGTACCAATCGCCCCGCCCAGCCGCCAGGGCTACGGGGTAGGGCAGGCGATAGCCCCGGCCGGGCTCGCCCATCCCCTCGGGGTAGTGGGCAAAGATGGCGGCCAGGCCGGGGCCCCGGTCGCAGCGCAGGGCCAGGCGCTTGGTATGGGCCTCCGGGTCCAGGGCGGCCAGGCAGAGGAAGTGGCCTGAGGCGACAAATGCCTCCATCTGCATGGCGCACCAGTGGCCGGGATAGTCGGACTCCCAGCTCTTGCCTCCAGCCCGGAACACTTTCCCCCAACCCGCCGGCGCCACGGCATATTCCTGCGGCCCCGCCACCATGCCGCTGAAGGTGGGGAAGCGCACCTCCCAGATGCCCACCTGCTGGCCGCTCAGTCCCACCTCGATCCAGGCGCACAGCCAGGGAACGCCCGCCCGCGCTGCCAGCTCCACTTGCACCCACGCCGACCCCAGCCCCCGGCCCAGCCGGATGCCCTGCCAGCGCAGCAGCAGGCGGCGACCGGCGCCGTCCTCCTGCCACTCGTGCCGGCGGCGGCTGGGGCTGCGGTTGCTGCGAGTGACCAACCGGCCCTGCCGGGTGCGGAAGACCACCTCCCAGAGCGTCCCCCCGCGCCCGGCAAAGACGGCCCCATCCGCCGCCAGCTGCTCCAGGCCATAGCCGGCCAGGGCCGCCCCCAGCACCAGCCGAACGCCTCCGGCCTCCAATCGCAGCGGCTGCTCCACGTTCACCTCTGCCCTCTCAGCGTCGTCTGGGCAGCCGCCGCTCCAGCATATCCGTCTCCACCAGGGCGCGGCCGCCGGGGCGCAGCTTCAGGGTCTTGATCTCGTAGTGGCCGAGGTCCACCTGGGCGCGCAGCCGGGGGGCCTGCACGCTCACCGTGGCCCGGGTGTCCTGGCCGTAGGCCTCATACATGCGCAGCAGGAGGGAGTCGTCGTCCTCGGCCTGCTTGGCCACGGTGAGGATCACCGTTTCCGGCTCCACCTGCACGAAGGAGCCGCAGGCCGGCAGCCTCCCCTGGTGCGGCGCCGCCGCCCGGCAAAGCAGCGGGTTGTTGAACTCTTGGGCCCGGTTCACGGTCCGCCCCTCCTGCCAGCCGCCCCGGTGCGGCAGCAGGCTGTAGGCCAACCGCTGCTGGCCCTGGTCGGTCCAGTCGTACTCCTCGCCGGGGATGAACTGGCGGGGGTCGTGAAACCCATAGACCGGCGAGCGCAGGATGCTCATGCGCATCTCGGCATCCTTGATGTCGAAGCCGTACTTGGAATCATTGAGCAGGCTGGCGCCATAGCGGGTGCGCCGCTCGCCGCTGCCGGTGACGTCAATCCAGCTCTGGCCAGGTTCCTCGTCCCCGGTGGGAGGGCGCACGATATTGGCGTAGGGCGTCTCGAACGTCGCGACCGGCCGGCTCACGTTCACCGGGAAGGCCACCTTCAGCATGCGCCGCCGCTCGTGCCAGTCCACCTCCAGGTTGAAGTCCACCCGGGCCAGGCCGTGGTAAAGGCTGATGTCCTGCACGATGGTAGAGTCGCCAAACACGCTGGTCACTCGCACCGTGGCCCGCACCGGCCCCCGCTCCACCAGGTCAATGGAGACCGCCTCGAACTGGCCGATCTCGTCCCGGTAGGCCTGCACGCCGTGGCTCCAGGTGTCCGAGGGGTCGTCCAGCACCACCAGCCGGTTGCCCCGGTCTGCCAGCACGTTGATGCCGTTTGCCTTGTCGAATATGCCGGCCACCGTGCCGTCGGCGGGATCAATGTCCACGCGCAGGTAGTCGTTCTCCAGGCGGAAGTGGCCGGCGAGCAGGCTGGTTTTCACATCCTCGCCGGCGCTTACCTGGTAGGTGGCATAGCCCAGGGCGGGCACAGTAGCGACAAACAGCACGCCCACCAGGTGGCCGCCGTCGGCGGGCGTGGTGCTCACCACCTGGGCAGGCACCTGCTGGCCCTGGGGGTCCACCACCCGCACCCGCTGCGGGCGCCGGGGCAGGGTGACCTGGGCGATGGCCGCGTCCGTGCGCTGCCAGGAGCAGGGGTTGAAGATCACCACCGGTTGCCCCTCGCCCCGGGTATCCACCATCTGCTCGATCTCGCGCAAGGCGCCGCCCAGGGCCGCGCCGGCCACCTGGCGGGTCTGGGCGTACATCTCGTTGGCGTCCTCGTACACCGGCTTGATGCTGCTGCCGGCCAGAACGTCGTGGAACTGGTTGAAGAGCACGTTTTCCCAGGCGAAGGCAAACTCGCCCCGGGGATAGCGCCGGCCGGCGGCAAAGTGGGCCAGGGCGGAGAACTTCTCGGCGGTCATGAGCAGGTTCTCGCACTGCCGGTTCTGCCGCTTCACCTCGCTCACCGCGGTGTAGCAGCCCACTGCGTGGTGCTGCAGGTCGTCGGCGATCACGGGGTAATCGGTGGACTGCTCCAGGGCCCGCCGGAAAAAGGCGGCGGGGGTGCTGAAGATCACCCGCGGGGCCTGCGGGTCGGCCCCCAGCGCGCTGATGGCGGCGATGTTCTGGCGGGTGGGGCCGCCGCCGTGGTTGCCCACGCCATAGAAGCACATGACGTCCTTCAGCATAGGCGGCGTCTGCTCGTAGGCCCGCAGGATGCGCTGCTCGATCTCCTGGCCGCCGAAGCCGTAATGGAGGGGCGGACGGTAGGTGAGCAGGCGGGTGCCATCCGGGCTCTCCCACCAGAAGGGGGAGGGAGGCAGGGTCTTCTCATGCTTGCCCGGCCGGAAGAAGACGTAGTGCTGGTAGCCGCATTTGCGCAGGATCTGGGGCAAGGCGTTGCAGTGACCAAAGGTGTCCACGTTGTAGCCGGTCTTTACCTCCACCCCCAGCCGGTCGGCCAGAAAGCGCTTGCCATACAGGCCGTGGCGCACGAAGGACTCGCCGCAGGGGATATTGCAATCCGGCTGCACGATCCAGCCGCCCACCACCTCCCAGCGCCCCTCCTTCACCCGCTCGGTGATCGCCCGCCACAGGGGGGAGTTGTAGTTGTGAATCCAGCGGTAGGTAATGGCGGCGCTGTGGCAGTAAATAAAGGCAGGGGTCTCCTCCATCCGCTCCAGCGCCGATTGGCAGGTGGCGAACACTTCCTCCAGCCCCTCCGGCCACCGCCAGAGCCAGGCGGGGTCAATGTGAGCGTTGCCCACCATGTGCACGGTGTGGTCCTTGGCATTGCGCTTGGGCTGCTTGGCCATCCTTGGCTGCTCCTTGCTCGCAGGCTTGGGGTAAGAAGACAGGCAACCTGTTCTCTGCCTGGGGCCTATTTCCTGGCAACGGCGGCATTTTGTGCTTTACGGGCCCCTGCCGGGGCGCTAAACTGCCTGGGAACCGCGGTGGCCGGGGCGCAGTCAAACTCACTAATACGATCGGGGAGGGCGCAGTAAGATGCCTGTATTGCCCGCGTTGTTGGCCTTGGTGTTGGCCCTGGTGTCGGTTGGCTATGGCCTGGGATTGGCCTGGTATGCCCCTCCCCCCGAGCTGTGGCCCAATTTCCGCCCCTTCTGGCGGCGGGCTCTACTGGTGGCCGGGCTGGCGGCCCTGGTGGCGGTGCTGCTCACCTTGCCCACCGCGGCGCCGTTCGCTGCCGGCGGCCTCCTGGGGTCCGGGCTGGCGTTTGGGGCCCTGGTGGGGTTGCTGGCCATGGCGCTGATGCCTCGCCTGCCCATGCTGGGGGGAGCGGCCTCCCTGGCAGATAGCCGCCAGGCCGCGGCCGCCGCCGCTCCGGTGCTCACCCTGTTTGGCTTGGCGGCTGCGGGGCTGGCGCTGGTGCTGCTCGCCTTTTGGGGTTATCCGGGGCCGGCGCTCTACGGCTATGCCCTGGGCCTGCTGGTGGTGGGGGTGGTGGTGCGCCTCTGCCTGGGGCGCATGGCCTGCCTGCCCGATCCGGAGCGAGCGGCCCGGGCCTGGTCGGTGGAGGCCTTCACCCTCTTTGGGGCCACTGCGGCCGCCGCCACCCTGCTCAGCGTGCTGCATTTTGACTCCTTGGGCGGTCGGAGCTGGTGGGCGGCCTGCGCCCTGGCCGCCTCCCTGGTGCCCTTCTCCTGGGCGGTAGTGGCCGGCGTCCGGCAGGGGCTGAACCGGCCGGCCCTGGGTTCCGGCTCCGCCGTGGGGGCAGCCCTGGTCTTCCTGGTGGGTGTGGCGTTGGTTTCCGTGCTTTACCTGGGCAGCTGGCTGCCCGTGGGTCTGGCAGCCCTGGGCCTGGTATCGTTCTGGTTGGTGTTGGCGCTGCTGGGGGCGGCCCTGGCTCCGGGGCTGGGCGGCCTGGTGGGCGCCCTGCTGGTGGTGGCCTTGCTGGCCGCCAGCTTCCGGCTGCTGGCCGGGGTAGGCGAGGGGCTGGCGCTGATTGCCGGCTGGACCGCCCTGCTGGCCCTGGCCCTGCCGCTGCCGGAGGGGGCGAGCCTGCCTCGGCCCCGCACGGGCGGCATGCTGGCGGCACTGGCCATCGGGCTGGTAGCCCTGGCCTTCCGCCTGCTCGCCCAGCGGGCGGACGCCCCCGCCCTCCTGGACGCCACCTACCACTATGCCTTCATCGGCATCATCCTGGGGGCGCTGGTGCCCCTGATCGCCGGCCATTTTGCGGCCCCCACTCCGGCCGCCAGCTCCTGCCGGCTGCGCTGGGCCTGGCCGGCCCTGTTTGCCGGGCTGCTGGCGGTGCTGGCGGCGCCGGTGCTGATGCTGACCTGGGGATACCACGCGGTCTTTGGCCTGATGGGAGGCCTGGTGGCGGCCCTGGCCCTGGGCATGGGCAGAGGCACGGCCGAGTGGCCGGAGCCCACTCCGCTGGTGGTGGCGGCCATGGCCTTGGTCGCCGGGGTGGCGGCGCCCTTGCTGGCTGCCTTTGAGCTGACCCGGCTGCAGCGGGCCTACCTGCTGGGCGCCGCTATCCTGCTCTCGGCGCTGCTGGTGGTGGTGTCCCTGGCTTGGCACCGCCGGGAGCAGGGGAGCCAGCCATGAGCCGCCTCGCTGCGGTGCTGATAATGGCGGCGGCGCTGGCGCTGACCGCCGCCTTTGGCATCAAGGCCTTCCTGGCAGAGCAGCCCTCGGGTTCCCTTTCCGGGGTGGTGGTGGCCGGCGAAACCGGCAGCCCCATCCCCGGTGCCACCGTCTACCTGGCCGGCGGCGGCCGGCCGACGCTGACTCGCACCACGGACCAGCATGGGCGCTTCCGGTTCCCGCAGGTGGCCGCCGGCGTGTGGCAGCTGGAGGGCCATTCCCGCGCCCACCAGCTACGGCGGCCGGCGCAGATCATCATCGGCGAGAGCGAGCACCGGCAGGTGGTGCTGGAGATGCCGGCGGGCCAGCCTTTCCTGCAGACCCTGCGCGCCCAGACCACCTTCCAGCTCCGGGCGCGGCCGGTGCTGGGGCTGCGGGGCTTCACTCAGGAATCTTCCCTGCAGGTGAGTGTATACCGGGTGCAGGTGGAGCAGTTCGCCCTGCGCCCGGGCGAGTTCTCGGCCCTGATCTACGGGTACGTGAGCGAGGCCTATCGCCCCGGGTTCTTTCAGCTCGCTCGTCAGCCCGGCCTGGCCCGGCAGGCATCATTTGCGGTGCCCATCGCCAACCGCGACCCGGAGGGGGTCTTCGACCAGCGCATCCTGCTGCCCTCGCTCGGTGCTGGCACTTACCTGGCCACCGTGCAGGCGGCGGGCAACCTGGCGGGCATGCTCTACAACGTTACCGACTTGGCGCTGGTGGCCAAGAGCGGCCGGGGGCGTATCCTGGCCTACGTGGCCGACCTGGCTACCGGCAAGCCGGTGGCCGGGGTATCGGTGCGCATGCTCCGCCAGCGAGGCGCTCCCACTGCCGCCGCCACCAACGGCCAGGGCCTGGCGCTGCTTACCGACAGGGACCAGGCGGACGGCGGCCAGCGCTTCCTGCTCGCCCGGCGGGGCCAGGCAGAGGCGTACCTGCGGCTCTACCAGCGCGAAGGCCCGGGCGAGCTGCTGGTGTATGCCTACCGCGACCGGCCTATCTACCGGCCTGGCGACCACGTCTACCTGAAGGGCATCCTGCGCCGGCGCCAGGACGGCGGCTACCGGGTACCGGGCGGCCTGCCGCTGGAGCTGAGGGTGACCGACCCCAATGGCGACACCGTCTTCCTGCGCCGCCTGAGCACCAGCCGGTTCGGCTCCTATGCCGCCGACTTTGCGCTGCGGCCGGAGGCGATCACCGGCACCTATGCAGCGCGCGTCCTACTCCCCGACGGCGCCAGCAGCACCTCGTGGCTGAACGTGGCCTCCTACCGCAAGCCCGAGTTCACCCTGGGCCTGCACCCGGAACGAGAGCGCTACCTGCTGGGAGATACGGCCCGGGTGCTGCTGGAGTCGCGCTATTTCTTCGGCTCCCCGGTGGCCGGTGCCCGGGTGCGCTACGCCGTCACCCGCAGTCCCTATTACTTCTACCCCCCGGGCGAAGAAGAGGGCGCGCTCTCGCCCGCCTTTGCGGGCGAGTATGAGAACTATGAAGGTGAGTGGGAGGAAGGCTACGCCGGCGACTACGTGGGGGAGGGGACCACGGTCACCGACCGGGACGGCCGAGCGGTGATCAGTGTGCGCACGCGGCGGGAGACGGCAGAGGAGCCCACGGAATACGACTACCAGTACGGGGTAAGTGCCACCATTTCCGAGCGCTCCCGAGCCGAGGTGTCGGCCGAGGCCTCCTTCCTGGCCACCCGGGGCAACTTCGCGCTCTTCGTGGCCCCCGTCTCCTACCTGGCGGAGCCGGGGAAGCCGGTGGCGGTGACCGTGCAGGCGGTGGACTATGACGGCCGGCCAGTCCCAGATGTACGCGTCTCGCTGGAAGCAGGCACCGAGACCTGGCAGCAGGAGAAGCCGCAGCGGTCGGTGCGCTGGCGGAGCCAGGCCACCACCGGCGCCCAGGGCACGGCAAAGCTGATCCTTACCCCCCGCCAGGAGGGCTCCTGGTACCTGGACGCCCTGGCCCGTGACCGGGAAGGCCATGCCATCCGCGGCCGCAGCTCGCTGTGGGTGGCCTCGGGTAACGCCGAGCTGCCCTACCGCTACACGGGCATGGAGCTCACCACCGACCGCCGCTCCTACCGCGTCGGCGACACCGCCCGGCTGGTGGTGAACACCCGCCATCCCGGCGCCTCCGCCCTGGTGACCCTGGAGGGGCTGGACCTGGTTGACTACCGGGTGTCCACCTTGCCCAACCGCACCACCATCCTGGAGATCCCGGTCACCACGCGCCTGCGCCCCAACGTGACCGCTACCGTGAGCTACATTTATGATGGCCAGTTTGTCTCCGGCCAGGCGCCGCTGCGGGTGGAGGTGGCAGAAGAGCGGCTGCGCATCAGGGTGGTGCCGCGGCAGCGCTCCTACCAGCCCGGCGAGCAGGCCTCCCTGGAGGTGACCACCACCACCCAGTCCGGCCAGCCCACCTCCGCCGAGCTCTCCCTGGGCGTGGTGGACGAGTCCATCTATGCCATCAAGGAAGACGACACCCCGGCCCCCGATCGCTTTTTCTGGGGCCGCACGCCCAACCTGGTGGAGACGGTCTACTCCTTCTCCGAGCTGTTCCTGGACGACGGCGACAAGGAGGGGGCGGTCAGCCTGCGCCGCCGCTTCCCCGACACTGCCTATTGGAACCCGGCGCTGGTCACCGGGCGGGACGGCCGAGGCCAGGTGACCTTCACCGTGCCCGACACCCTGACCACCTGGCGCATCACTGCCCGCGGCGGCGACCTGCAAAGCCGGTTTGGCGAGGCCCGCGCCAGCATGCTGGTGACCAGGCCCTTGCTGGTGCGGCTGGTGGTGCCGCCGGTGCTGCGCTTCGGCGACCGGCCGCTGCTTTCCGGCATTGTGCACAACCGCAGCTCCCGGTCCCTGTCCGTGTCCACGCGCCTGGAGCTCTCCGGCCTGCGCATCCGGGGCGGCCGGCTGGAAAACGAGCTGCGCATCCCGCCCGGGGGCGTGCGCCAGCTGGAATGGCCGGCGGTGGTGTACCGCACCGGCCTGGCCCGCCTGCGCTTCTACGCCCGCGCCGGCGCCCTCTCGGACGCCATCGAGCTGCGGCCGCAGCTGCTCAACGTGGGCCGGGAAATGCTGCAGTACCGGGCCGGCGACGTCAGCCAGGGCCAGGCGCTGGAGAATGTGTACCTGCGCGCCGACGCCTATCCCCTGGCCTCCCGGCTGCAGGTGCACCTGTCGCCTACCCTGGCGGGCAGCCTGCTCTCCGCCCTGGGCTACCTGGCCCGCTATCCCTACGGCTGCACCGAGCAGGTAATGTCCGCCTTCCTGCCCGACGTGGTGCTGGCCCGCAGCCAGGCCACCCTGGGCCGGCTCACCGCCCTGCCGCCCCACCTGCCCGACATGGTGCGGGACGGGCTGCTCAAGCTCTACCTGCTGAGGCATGCCGACGGCGGCTGGGGCTGGTGGACCTACGATGAGAGCGATCCCTGGATGACCGCCTACGTGCTGCTGGGGATGACCATCGCCAAGGAGGCGGGGTACGAGGTCAACCCGCAGGCCTACCAGGGGGCGGCCCAGTGGCTCTACCAGGAGCTGATAGGCAGGCACCAGGCGAGGCGTGCCCTGGACCTGCAGGCCTTTGCCCTCTACAGCCTGGCCCTGGCCGGCCAGACCGCATCTGTGGAGAACCTGCTCCCGGCCATCATCCGCCCCGAGCACCTGCACGATCCTGCCGTGCTGGCGCCGCTCGCCCTTACCTATCACCTGCTCGGCCGGCCCGAGGCCGAGCGCCTGCAGGAGGCGCTCTGGCAGCACGCAAGCCAGCTGGACAACGTGGTTTACTGGCCTTACCAGGCCGGCCGGCAGTATACCGCGCTGGACGTGAACGCCCTGGCGCTGATGGCGGCGCTGCGGGTCACGCCGCAGGACCCTCGCATCCCGGGTATAGTGCGCTGGCTGATGCGGCAGCGCACGGGCGATCACTGGCAGTCCACTCGCCAGACCGCGCTCATCATCTATGCCGCCATCCCTTACCTGCAGCAGGAGGTCAAGCCGGATTTCACCGTGCAGGTGGTCATAAACGGCCGCCCGGCGGCCAGGCGCACCTTCACCCCTGCCGACGCCCTGCAGCCCGAGCAGGTGGTGACCATCCCCGGCCGCGCCCTGCGCCGGGGGGCCAACAGCGTGCTGGTCAGCCAGCAGGGCACGGGGCGCGTTTACTACTCGCTGGCCCTGCGGGAGCTGCTGGCGCCGCAGCCGGGCACCGTGCTTACCGGCGGCGAGGTCCGGCTGGAGAAGGCCTACTACCCGGTGCGCACCGGGCGGGATCCGCTCACCGGGATCAGCTCCAGCCGCCCCGCGCCCGCTCCCGCTACCTCCTTCCGCTCGGGCGAGGCAGTGCTGGTGCGCCTGGTTATCCACAGTGAGCGCCACCTGAACTTCGCCATGGTGGAAGACCCTTATCCCGCCGGCATGCAGGCGGTGGAGCTGGGTGAGCTGGCGCCCTGGGAGTGGGGCCGCTGGTGGTCGGCCATGGATATCCGGGACGACCGGGTGAACGTTCCTGCCCGCCAGATCGGCCCCGGCAAGCACGTGATCGAATACTACCTGCGGGCGGTGGTCCCCGGGAGCTACCAGGTGAGCCCGGCCTTGCTTTACGAGATGTACCAGCCCGAGGTGCGGACCTATGCGCCCGCCTACCGGGTGGAGGTGCGGCCGTGACCAGGGCATGGCGCCTGGCAGCACTGCTGGCGCTGGCGGGGCTGGTGGGCAGCTCCTGCTTGCTGCTGCGGGCCTACGGGGCCGGCGATTGCAGCCTGGCCGGATACGCCACCTCACTGCGCGACCGCACCCCGGCCCAGGTGCACAACGCCCGGCTGGCAGCGGCGGCGGTGGACGGGCAGACGGTGCCGCCGGGCGGCAGCTTTTCCTTCAACCGCGCCCTGGGGGGCTGGTCGGGCAGCCGGGGCTACCTGAAGGCGCCGGTGAGCTATGACGGCCGCATCGTGGACGCCTGGGGAGGCGGCGTGTGCCAGTTATCCAGCACGCTCTACAACGCCGCCTTGCTGGCGGGTATGCGCATCCAGGAGCGCCATCACCATCACTGGCCGCCCCGCTATGTCGCCCCGGGCCGGGACGCGGCCGTGGCTTACCCAAAGCTGGACCTGCGCTTCGCCAATCCCTACCCCTGGCCGGTGACCATCCGGGCTGAGGTGGCAGGAGACCGCCTCGAGGTGCGGCTGCACGGCAAGCAAGAGCTGCCACAGCCGGTGGTGGTGAATGTGCGGGTGCTGCAGGTGATCAGGCCCCTGGTGCTGCACGACCCCGGCTGGCCAGGCGGGCTGCGGCTGCGGCGGCGGGGCTGTGCCGGGTACCGGGTGCGCGTTTACCGCACGGTGGCCGGGGAGCGAGAGCTGGTCTCCGAGGACTACTACCCCGCGCTCAGCCAGGTGCTCTCACCGGGGTAGGGTAGGGGCAGCAATGGGTGCTGCCCCCGCCGGCCAGGACACCTTGGGGGGAGCCGACGGGAGCAGCGTCCAACGAGCTTATTCCACATTGCACGGTCCGGATAACATCCGGCCAGGCCTGTGCCCGTGCGCGCGCATGGATAGCAGGTCCTGACCCCCGCGCCGGCCCCGGCTGTGGCATGCTCTCAGGGTATGGAAACCACGCTGGTGGCCTTTACCAACGTCCTTGGCTACCGGCTGGCCGCGGAGCTGGCCTTTGCCAGCCCGGGGCGGGCTCCCCTGGTGGTCTTCTCTCATGGCATGGGGTCTGGCAAGGCCAGCCCCCGCAACCGAGCGATCGCCTGGCTGCTGCTGGAGCGGGGGATCAGCAGCTTCCTGCTCGATTACGCCGGGCATGGCGAGAGCGAGGGCACAGCGCAGGCATCCACCCTGGCCCGGCAGGTGGAGGACCTGGGCTCGGCCCTGGACTTCCTGCAGGCGAACTACGGCCAGCGCCTGGGCCCGCTGGGGGTGAGCGGTTCCAGCACGGGGGGTACGGTAGCGCTGTTCCGCGCCGCTCAGGATCCCCGGCTGGCGGCGCTGGTGCTGCGCTCGGTGCGCGACTACGGCGTGCTGGAGGCAGCACGGCAGGTGACCATCCCCACCCTGGTGATTCAGGGAGGGGCCGACCTGGCAGTGCTGCCGGAAAGCCGGCGCATCTACGAGGCGCTGGCGGGGCCGAAGGAGTACCTGCTGATCCCCGGGGCCGGCCACCTCTTCGCGGAAAGCCCGGAGCACGGGCAGGTGATGAGCGAGGCCACGGTGAGCTGGTTCGTGCGCTACCTGGTGCCGGTGGCTGCCGCCTGACCGTCCCACTCGGGCTTGCGGGGGTCGCCCAGGGTGCGCAGCAGGGGCAGGCAGAGCGCGGCCAGGGCCAGGGAGATGGCAAAGATCACCTGCAGCGTGTCCAGCCACAGCACCTGCACCCGGCTCGCCTGCACCAGCGTGGCCACGGCCCCTCCCACCACCGGCGCGACCGCGCCCAGTGACCCCGTGATGGTGCCGTAGAGGGCCAGGTAGGTAGAGCGGCCCTCCTTGGGGATGCTGCCCAGCAGCAGGGTGGTCAGCCCCAGCCCCCAGCCGGTGTCCAGGAAGGCCCCGCAGGCATAAAGCAGGGGCAGCAGCCACCAGAAGTTGCCCCTGGTCACCACCAGCCAGGGCAGGGTCACCAGCACCGAGATGATGGTGGTGGCGACCAGCATCCGCTTGCCCCCGGTGCGGTCGGCCAGTGCTCCCCAGAAGGCGTTGCTCAGCACGGCCACCACGGAGTAGGCCGTGGTCAGCCCGCCCACCCAGAGGAACTTCATGTGCAGGCTCTTGAGCATGAACACCATGTAGAACGGCGCCGATATCATCCAGGCGCAGCGCCAGGCGAGCACGAAGAGAGTGATCGCCCGCAGTCTCGGATGGCGCAGCGCCTCCCGCAGCAGGGCGAGCATGCCCATGTGCTGGCCGTTCTCATCTTGCCGCCGGTGCATGGGCACATCCGCCTGCCGGCGCAGCACCAGGATGCTGGCCCAGCCCGCGGCCACCCCCACCAGGAACACCAGGCAAAAGGCCTGCAGGGTCTTGGCCCAGTCCAGGAAGACCCCCTCCAGCATGGCAAAGGCCATGGCGGCCGGCCCGGCAAACACGCCTCGCATGGCGAAGAAGCGCCCGTAGCGGTGCGCAGGCACCAGGTCGGCGATCCAAGAGGTCCAGGCGTTCACCACCACCATGGAAGCCACTGCCGCCACCGCCACCACGGCGAAAAGCGCGTACAGCCGCAGCCACTGCGGGTGCGCGGGCAGCAGGTAGGGAATGGCGGCCGCAAACGCCCACACCGACACCCCCAGCGCCGCGCTGCGCAGGCACAGCCGCTTGCGCTGGCCATTCCGCTCCAGCACGTAGGCTGACCAGAGCTGGCTGCCGGCCAGGGCGCTGGGGATGGCCGCGAGCACGCCGATCTGCAGGTTGCTGGCGCCCAGCTTCAGGGCAAACCCGGTCAGGAACATGCCCCCCACGGAAGCCGCGAAAATGGTGCCCAGCAGCCCATGCAGGTATGAGCAGCGCAGGCTGCGCTCCAACTCCTGGGGAGTCAAGTCGTGGTCAGGGGTGCTCATGGCTGCCGGCAAGACCTCTGCAGTAAGGACGGCGGCAGCGGCGTATCTGGTGCGCGCCTGCTGCCAAAAGCTCCGGGGACCCGGGTCCGCGGCACCGCTACTTGTCCGCCAGGATGGGGGTGCAGCCGGGGGTGCGCATCGCCTCCCGCAGCCACTCGGGCAGCTCTCCGCCCGCATCCTCCTGAAATGTCTTGACCGCGCGGGCCACCACCTCGGGATGCTCGCCGGCCAGGTTGCGGCTGAGGCCCGGGTCCCGCTTGTGGTCATAGAGTAGGGCGTTTGCCCCCCAGAAGGTGGCATTGCACCACCAGCGGTCGTCAATATAGGTCACATCCGGTCCCCAGGCCACGGTGACGTGATCTCGCGCCGGCCGCCGCCCCTGCGCCACCTGCCACAGGTCAATGCCGCTCATCTGCTTGGGCACCCGCTCGCCCAGCAGGCGCAGCAGGGTGGTGGTGAGGTCGAAGTTGTAGCACAGGGCGTCGCAGCGGCTGCCCGCCAGCTTGCACCGGGGGTGGCGGATGAGCATGATCAAGTCGGCCACCGCCCGGGTCAGGGGATGCCCCTGCTTGCCGGTGAGGCCGCCGTCACCCAGGTTGTGACCGTGATCGGACACCACGGCCACCACCGTCTCGGATAGCCGCCCGGAGGCCCGCAAGGCCTCCATGAAGTGCCCCAGCCAGCGATCCACCATGGTGCACTCGCCGGCATAGTTGCCCCGCGCCCGCTGCAGCTCCCGGGGCGAGTATCCCTGGGCCGAGCCGTAGGTGAGCCAGATCACGTCTGCCACCTCGTCGTCCGGGTCGTATAGGCGCCGGTAGTGCGCGGGCGGGTCCCAGGGCTCATGGGGGTCGAACGAGTCGAGCACCAGGAAGAACTTCTCGGCGTCCTGGTTGCGCTCCAGCCAGTCGGCGCCGCCCCGGAACAGCTGGGCCGGGAAGTAGTCTTCCTCGCCGCGGCGGCCAGACACGTTGGTCAGGTACTGGCGGTGGTGGCGGCGGTGGCGCTCTTCGCGCAGGGTGGGCGGCAGGTGGCGGTCCACCTCCTCGTCGGGCAAGCGAGGGCCGGTGCGGTAGGGGTCATGCTCTTGCCCCCGGATCCAGTGCCACTCGTCAAAGCCCCGGTGGAAGTTCTTGGAAGGCTTGAACTGGTGGTAGGTGTCGGTGATGAAAGCCGTGCGATAGCCTTGAGCGCGCAGCAGCTCGGCGGTGGTGTCCAGGTTCTCCTCCACCGGGCCCCAGCCCGGAGAGCCCTGGAAATCGCCCTTGTAGTTGGTGTGGCCGTGGAACGGGTACACCCGCCGGCCGGTCTGCAGTGCCCGCCGTACGGGGAGCGTGGGCAGGGACTCCGGGTAGGCGCGGGTGAAGACTACCGACTCGGCCGCCAGGGCGTCCAGATGGGGGGTATGAATCCACTTGTTGCCATAGCAGCCGCAGTGGTCCTGCCGCCAGGAATCCACGGTCATCAGCACGCAGTTCATAACCTTCCTCCTGCCGCCGCGCCCGGCGGGCATGGTACGGGCGCCGGGCAGCCGGCGCCCTGGAGCGGGAGCTTAGTAGCGGACCACCTTGCCGCCGGCGGCCGACTCCCGGGCCGCCAGGCACAGCCGCAGCGCCTCCCGGGCGTCCCAGGCGGTGACCACGGTGGGGGCCTGGCCAGCCGCCAGGCATGCCACGAAGTAGGCGATCTCGTTGTAGTAGCCACCCAGGTCGCTCAGGTTGCCCAGGCCCTCCGCCTTGGCTATCGGCGGCGCCGCCAGCTCCACCTCCACCGGCGGCTGGTCCTCCTTGATCATCACCAGGGAGGGCTTGCGGGCGGAATCCAGCAGCAGTGTGCCCCGCGCGCAGTTCACTACCAGCCCCATGCAGAAGGGGAACTGCGCCGCCAGGTCCAGGGAGGCGGTAGCCACGGCGGCCGCGCCACCGGGAAAGCCGGTCATGGTGGTGGCGATGCTGTCCCAGGAGCCGCGGTCACTGGTGCGGCCGACAGCGAAGACCTCCTTGGGGTCTCCCAGCAGGTAGCGGATGAAATCCAGGTCGTGGATCTGCAGGTCCACCACCGCGCCGCCGCTCTTGGCGGCGTCCAGGTACCAGTTTTGCCAGGACCACTGGGGCCGGCCGCCCAGCCGCCGCGCCTCCACGAAGCGCACCTCCCCCAGCTCGCCGCCGTCCACGACGCGCTTGATGGCCATGTACTCGGGCCAGAAGCGGATCACGTGGGCGACCATGAAGGAGACTTTCATCTTCTCGGCCGCCGCCAGCATCTCGTCGGCCTCCGCCACCTCCAGGGCGATCGGCTTCTCGCACAGCACGTGCTTGCCCGCCTGGGCCGCCTGCACCACCGCCTCCTGGTGCAGGTAAGTGGGCACACACACGTCTACCAGGTCCAGCCCCGGGTGGTAGAGCATCTCTGCATAGGTGGGGTAGGCCAGGCAGCCAAACTCCTGCTGGAAGCTGGCCCGTTTCTCCTCCTGGCCGTCGCTGCAGGTCACCAGGTTGACCCCGGGCAGTGCCTGGTAGCAGCGGGCATGCATCTGCCCCATGAAACCCAGGCCCAGGATGCCGACGTTTATGCTCATCGCTCTCCTCCTTCGGGTGGCGGGGCGCCATGCACCACCGGGACACCCCGCCTGCATCACTTCTCCTGCCGCCGCACCGCTACCTGCCGCCGCCGGCTGCCGGGCCGGCAACTTTGCCGCCCGGGCCCCGTGTTGCTTGTCTGCGACAAGCAGCAGCAGGGGCCGGCCGGCCGGGGCAAGGAATGATTGGGGAGGGGGCCTCGCGTCGTGGCACAGCCAAAGGTTCGCTAACGCCAAAAGAATCTTCCGATAGGGTATTGACAGCAAACGTTTGTTCTATCATACTGATACAAACAAACGTTTCCCCTGCAGCAGGGGCTGGTCGCAGACAGGCGAGCCCAGCACCATTCCGGCGGGCGGTGCTTCCAGTGGGGGGCTGGAGCCCGTCCGCCGGGCCAGTGGCCTGCCGTTGTGCCCGGGGCTAAGCCGATGTCTTCCTCAGCTTGCGCTGGGCATCCCGGAGCTGACGGTACTTGACCAGGATAATGCCCTGGTCGCGCAGGATCTGGCGTACCTCCTGGTCATTGGTGAAGAGGTTGTACTCCTTGGCCCGGTCCTGCCAGCTGCCCGTGATGGCCTTGATCTCGTCGCTGGGCAGGTTGGGGTGGATATAGAGCTCGGTGCAGCCGGGCTTGATCTCCTGGCGCAGGATGCGCTTCCAGTAGACCTCCACGGGCTCGCCTTCCTTGCGCATGCCGTGCATCAGGTAATCCGGGGCCAGGATGCCGGCCGCCCGCTCCTGCGCCCGACGGTGGCCGCCGGCCATCCTCTCCAGCAGCTCCTGTGAGGCCTCGCGCAGAGGCAGGTCATACTCCTTGGCCAGGCGCAGGTAGACCTGGAAGTACGGCTCGGAGTACTGCAGGGACCCCATGTGTGAGTCCAGGTGGGTGATGTCAATCCCTGCCGCCAGCGCCCTCTCCACCTGGGCCTTGGCCTCCACGTAGGCCTCTTCCGGGCTGCCGTGCTGGTAGAGAGGAGCCACGTCGTCCCACAGGTAGCCCTGGGGGTCGCACAGCTTGGGCACCGCCGAGCGCCCGGCCACCGGGCCCCAGCGGTAGGAGCCCCATTCCGCGTTCAGCGTCAGGTGCACCCCGAAATCCCGGTCCGGGTGCTTGACCGCATACTCGGCAATGTGCGGGAACCAGGGGCAGGGGGTCATGATGGTGGCCCCGGTGAGCACTCCCTGCTCCAGGGCGCCGATCACCGCCAGGTTGGCGCTGTAGCACATGCCAGCATCGTCGCCGTTGATGATCAGCAGTTTATCCGTAGGCTTATACCCCAGCAGGGCGTTGATGGCGGCCGGTTGGTCTGCGGCCACCAGGGGCAGGCAGAGGGTGAGCAGGACGCTTCCGGACAGCAGGATGGTAAGCAGTTTCATCAGCAGCGCCTCCTGACGTTTTCCACCCAATTCGGCGGGCCGGGGGCATTTCCCCCTTGTCCAGGTGTGCGGGGGCCGCGCCAGGGCTGCCCAGGGGTACATCCGCCTGGCCTTGTGTCCATTTGGGCATATAGCGCCCGCCTGCTGGCCCGCCACTTGCCCCCGGGGAAGGTGAGACCAGGCAAGGAGGGACCGTCCATGCGCACCCTGATCTGGCTGGCCGCGCTGGCAGCTCTGGTGGCAGCCGCCGGCTGCGGCGGTGGGGGAGGGGGATCAAGCAGCGGTGGTGGCACGGTGGGCCAGGCGCCGCTAATCAGCGAGGTCACCCTGCCCGCCGAGGTGGCCCCCCTGGACAACCTGACCATTACCGCCCGGGTGACCGACCCCGACGGGGCGGCCGACCTGACCGGCGTCTCCGCCCACCTGCCCTGGGGGCCAGTGGTGGCTATGCCCCAGCAGGGAGACCTGTTCCGCTACAGCGGCGCGGTGCCCACCGGCATCATGGCCGGCGATTGCATAGTGGAGGTGATAGCGCGGGATCACGGCCGCAATGTCACCGTCAGCAAGCACACCATGAAGGTGCTGGGCCGGGTGAGCGGCGTGGTGACCCGGCTCACCGCCAGCGAGGAAATGGAGCCGGTAGCCGGGGCCCTGGTGCGGCTGGTGGGTACCAGCTACCAGGCCACTACCTCCGGCAGCGGCTCCTTCAGCATCGTCACCGCGCCCGGTACCGCCGGGCACCTGCAGGTAGCGATGGCCGGCCTCCTCACCGTCAACAGCGACCACCTGGTGCTGGACCGGGACGTGGCCCGAGGGCTGGTGCTGCTGGACCAGGCGCAGTTGGCCTCCCTCTACCAGCGCTTTGACCTCCCTGCCCAGCCGGGCGCGGGCACGCTGCTGGTTAATCCCACCGCCAAGGATGCCCAGGGCCAAGACGTCACCCTGGCCGGCTGCAACATGAGCGTGCAGCCGCCGGCGGGGCCGGCTTTCGAGGTGGGGATCTCCACCTCCAACCTGCTCTGGGGCCTGAACATGCTCCCCGGCACCTACCAGGTGCAGGTGGTCGGCCCCGGTGGCACCTGGCCGCTGGGCCAGTGCTCCCTGTCTGCCGGCGAGCTCACCGTGGTCAGCCCCTGGCGGCGCTCCCCTTAGCCCGCGCCCGCCCATATCCCGGTAGGATTGCGCCTGCCCGCGGCCAAACTACTAAAGCGCAGCAGCATCGCGGAGGTAGGCCGGTTGTACTGGGAAAAAGACCTTGAAACCATGGCGCGGGGGGAGCTGGAGGCGCTGCAGCTGGCCCGGCTGCGGGAAACCATCAGCCGGGCAGCGGCCTCGCCCTACTACGGCCCCCTGTTTGCCAAGCGAGGCCTGGATGCCGCCTCGGTGACCAGCCTGGCCGACATTCGCCACTTCCCCCTCACGGAGAAGCAGCACCTGCGGGAGACCTACCCCTACGGCATGGTGGCCGTGCCCCGCGAGCGGCTGGTGCGCATGCACCATTCCTCCGGCACCACAGGTATGGCTACCGCCGTTTTCCACAGCGCCGGGGACATCGAGCGCTGGGCCAACCTGGTGGCTCGCTGCCTGTACATGGCGGGCCTGCGGCCAGGCGATGTTTTCCAGAACACCATGGGCTACGGCCTGTTCACCGGCGGCCTGGGGCTGCACTACGGGGCAGAGCGCATCGGCTGCCTGGTGCTGCCCACCGGCACCGGCAACAGCCAGCGTCAGGTGCAGTTCATGCACATTTTCGGGGTCACCGCCGTGCACGTGCTGCCCGGCTATGCCCTCTCCCTGGTGCGGGTGTTCGAGCAGCTGGGGATTGACCCGGTGCACGACCTGCCCCTGCGCCTGGCCGTGCTGGGGGCAGAGCCGCATTCCGAGGAAATCAGGCGCAAGATCGAGGCCCTCTGGGGCCTGCAGGCCTTCAACTGCTACGGGCTGAGCGAGATCTGCGGTCCCGGCGTCGCCTTCGAGTGCCCCGAGCAGCAGGGCATGCACATCTGGGAGGATTACCACCTGGTGGAGGTGCTCGACCCCGAGACCGGCGAGGCCGCGCCGGAGGGGGAGCAGGGCGAGCTGGTGATCACCACCCTGGTGCGGGAGGCGATGCCGCTCATCCGCTATCGCACCCGGGACTTCACCCGCTTTCTCCCCGGCCCTTGCCCTTGCGGGCGCACGCACCAGCGCATCGCCCGCATCGCCGGTCGCGCCGACGATATGCTGATCGTCAGGGGCGTGAACATCTTCCCCATCCAGATCGAGCGGGCGCTGATGTCCATCCCGGAGGTGGGGAGCAACTACGTGATCATCATTGACCAGGAGAACTACATGGACCGGCTTACGGTGCGGGTGGAGGTGACCGCCCAGATGTTCGCGGCAGGCCAGGCTGGACCCCTGGAGGCGCTGCGAGGCCGCATCACCCGGGCCGTGCAGGACGAGATCCTGCTCACCCCCCGTGTCGAGTTGGTGGAGCCGGATTCCCTGCCCCCCAGCGAAGGCAAGGCGGTGCGAGTGATAGACAACCGGTAGCGCTCAGCTGCCGGCCGCCCGGTAGTGGGGGGCCAAGAGCTGCGGCAGCTCCAGGTAGCGCTGGTAGAGCGCCTGGTAGGCGCCGGCGGCCTGGGGCTGGTAAGTGGTATCCGCGCTGGCGGCCCCGGCCGCCTGCAGCGAATCGTGAAGCCCCGCCGCCACCTGGCAGAAGCGCGCCGCCCCCAGCACCGTCGCCTCCTGCTGCCCCACCGCCACCACCGGCAGGCCGGTGACGTCCGCCCGCACCTGGTTCCACAGGGCATTCTTGGCGCCGCCGCCCACCAGGCGGATGGCCTGGGGCTTCTCCCCGGTGCAGCGGGTGAGGATATCCAGGGCATGCCGGAGCTGGAAAGACAGGCCCTCCAGGGCGGCCCGGTAGATGGCGGCCGGCTGGGTGGTGATGGTGAGCCCGGTAATAGTGCCCAGGGCCCCCGTGCTCTTGGCTGGCCCCACCCCCGCTACAAAGCTGGGCAGCACCATCACTCCCCCGGCTCCCGGCTCCACCTGGCGGGCCTGCGCGATCATGGTCTCATGCCCGGCCTGGCCCCAGAAATACCGCCGCACCCACTCCAGCACGCCGCTGGCGATCATCAGCATCTGCGGATTCCAATACCCGGCCTGGGCGTCCGCCTCCACGATCAGGCCCTGCTCAAAGCCCTCCCGGTTGGGCAGGAACTTGTTCGCACGCAGGGCCAGGATCTCCCAGGTGCCGCTGCTCAGGATGGCCTCGCCGGGTGCCGCCCCGGAGCCGATGATGGCAAACTGGGTATCGTGCCCGGCCGCCACCACCAGCGCCCCCGGGGGCAGGCCGCTGCGCTGGGCGGCCGGGGCGTGCACCTGCCCGATCACCTGCCCCGGCTCCCGCCAGGCGGGGAACCAGGAGGGGTCCACGCCCGCCAGCGCCAGCATCTGGGGTGACCAGTCGCGCTGCGCCAGGTCCATGGCCATAGTGGTGCAGGCGGCGGTGGGGTCCACCGAGGCCTCCCCACAGAGCTGCCTGCTGAGCAGCCCCGCCATCATCAGCCAGCGCGTGCTCTCCAGGGCGGCGGGGGCGTGCTGGCGCAGCCACATGAACTTGAGCAGGGTGTTGAAGGAGATCACCTGGTAGCCGGTGAGCCGGTAGGCCTCCCAGGGGTCGTGGCAGCGGGCGAAGTCGCGTGCCAGCTCGGCCGTGCGCGGGCACTGCCAGGAGATCACGGGGTAGGCCAGGCCGCCGTCGGCCCGCACCGGCGCCCCGTCGGCCCCAAAAGTGGTGACCGCCACCGCCGCCACCCGCTGCCCGCCCACCTGCGCGCACACCTCGGCGCAGGCATCGGCCAGCTTGCCCCACACCTCTTCCAGGTCCCAGATCAGCCAGCCGGGGGAGCCGCCCGGCTGGGGCACGGGGGCATTGGGGCGGAAGGCGCTGGCCACCAGCCGGCCCCCCTCATCTACCGCCACCACCGTGGCATTGGTGGCGCCGCAGTCCATCACCACTACCAGGTCCTTCATGGCTTCCCCCTGGGCTTTTCTGCCGCTAAGTTCGGCGGCTGGTGCCGGTTTCCTGTGGCTCAGGGGATGCCCAGCTCCTGCCGGGCGCGGGCGGCCCCGGAGGCGAAGAACCCCAGGTCATTTCCACACATGATCACCCGCATGCCCGCCTGGTAGGCAGCGAGCAGGTAGTCCCGGTCGCCCCAGTGGATGCCGGCGGCCACCCCGGCCCGGCCGCAAGTGCCCACCAGCCGCTCCTGGGCGGCCAGCATCTGGGGATCCTGCGCCTGGCCTGGCACCCCCAGGGAGATGGAGAGGTCGGCCGGGCCCATCAGCGCCACGTCTATGCCCGGCACCGCCAGGATCTGGTCCAGGCGGCCCAGGGCGGCGCGGGACTCGATCTGCACGAAGAGCGTGGTGTTGCGATTCATGTGCTCCAGGTAGTCGGGCACCGGCACCGGCTCCTGGCCGGTGTACAGGGGGCGCTGGCCGCAGCCGCGCCGGCCCAGGGGCGGATACTTGGTTGCCGCCGCGGCCAACTGCGCCTGCTCCACCGTCTCCACCCGGGGCACCATCACCCCGTCCGCCCCCGCGTCCAGGGTGCGGGCGATCAGGTGGTACTGCGCATCAGGCACCCGCACCAGCAGGTCCACCCCCGTGGCCGCCGCCTCCCGGTACAGCGGTGCCAGGCGCTCCAGGGAAGTGGGGCCGTGCTCCTGGTCCACCATCACGAAGTCAAACCCGGCCCGGGCCAGTGCCCGTACCACCTCCGGGCAGGCCAGCTCGCTGATCATGGTGCCCACCACCGCCTGCTGGCCGGCCAGCTTGGACTTGAGCGTGCTCTCTTTCAACACTGCTCCCTTCTGGGCTGCCGCCAGCCTGCCGCAGGTGGGACGGCCGCCCGCCTGGAAGAATATCGGGCAGGAGGTCAGCTATGCCCGACCAGATTATGGCTCTTGACCTGTCAAGCCTGGCACAGTTTGCCCAGGGCGGGATCGTCAGCAAGTCCTTCCTGGAAACCGACCGGGTGAAGCTGGTGCTCTTCTGCATGGAGGCAGGGCAGCAACTTTCCGAGCACACGGCCGGCATGCCGGCGGTCATCCAGGTGCTGCAGGGGCAGGCCGCCGTCACCCTGGGCGGCCAGGCCTACCAGGCGGCCCCGGGCTGGTTGCTCTACCTGCCGGCCGGCACCGTGCATGCAGTGGACGCCCGGGAAGACCTGGTGTTCCTGCTTACGCTGCTGCGGGGCTGAGCACCGCCTACAGCTTCGCCGCCGCGGCCCGGCGGGCCTGCCCTGCAGACGCAGGGCCCTTAGCCGTTTTCCGGCACAGGGATTAGCCCAGCGGGGGCAAATGGAGGAAGCGCCACCAACCTATGGAGGGTTCACCATGGAGCTGCGCAAGCGTCCCTGCACCATCATGACCGTGGTCCAGACCGATCGCAATGTCACCGCTCCCCGGGTGCAAGAGATTCTCACCGTGTTTGGCTGCACCATCCAGGCCCGGCTTGGCCTGCATGAGGCCACCACCGACTTCTGCTCCCCCCAGGGCCTGATTCTGCTGGTGCTGTGCGGCGCCGAGCAGGAAGTGGAGGCCATGGCCAGCCAACTGCGGGCGCTGGAGGGGGTCAAGGTGCAGACCATGCGCATCCAGGCCTGAGCGCGGGGTTCACAGGGGCAGCTTCATCCCCACCCACACCAGCAGGGCGGCCGCTGCCAGGGCCACGCCCACGAACACCAGCCGGCTGCCCAGGCGAGAGAGCCGGCGGGCGGAGGGGAGCAGCCCAGGAGCCTCGTGGGCATGCCGCCAAGCGCGCAGCGTGCTCCAGGCGACCAGGGCCAGCATGCCTGCCGCCACCAACCCCAGCCCCAGCCGGCCCAGCGCGGGAAGCAGCGGCCGGCTGGTCAGCAGCGCCAACCCCAGCAGCCCCAGGCCCACCAGCAGGTAACGCGTGAAGGGCCGCCCGGCACCCATGCCAGCCGCCGCCGCCAGGGCAATGGCCCCTGCTATCAGGCAGGCCGCCGCCATCACCCCCATCACCAGCACCACCAGCAGCACGCTCATGGTACCGCCAGTTTGCGGCAAACCGGGCTGCCACCTGCGAGCCCGGCGCGACAAGAGCCGGCACCGGGCATGGCCCGGACACAAGGCGCTATCTGCGGCCCGGCTTGGCCAGCATGGCCTTGATCTCCGGCTGGTCCAGGTTGTCCCTGGTGACCACGGTGACGCCGGTATCCACCCGGGCGGGCACCGGCTCGCCCCGGACCGCCTGCACCGCCAGGCGCACACCCTGGTAGCCCATCTGGACCGGGTTCTGCACGATCAGCGCCTGGATGGTGCCCCGCTGAAGGGCGGCGATCTCGCTGTCGGCGGCGTCAAAGGCCACCAGCTTCACCCTGCCCGCCAGCTTGCGCTGCTCCAGGGCGCGGGCCGCCCCGATCGCGCCCGGCTCGTTGGCCGCGAAGATGCCGGCCAGGTCGGGGATGGAGGTAAGCATGTCCTCCGCCACCGCCATCCCCTTGGCGGCGTCGCTTTCGGAGTAGAGGGTGCTGGCCACCTGCATGCGTCGGTGGGCCTTGATCTCTTCCTGGAAGCCCTTTTCCCGCAGGGTGGAGGTGAGGGCGCCCGCCACGAAGGGGATCACCCCCACCTTGCCCCGGTCGCCGGTGAGCTTGGCCAGGGTCTGGGCGGCGATACGAGCGCCCTTGAGGTTGTCGGTGGCCACGCAGGGCACGGTAGGGTCGTCCACCCCGGAGTCAATCGTGATCAGCGGAATCTTCGCCTGCTTGGCCTTCTTCACCACGGTGAGCAGGGCCTTGGAGTCGCAGGCGGCCATGACGATAGCGTCCACCCGGGAGTTGATGGCATCCTCCAGGATGGCGATCTGGGTGGCGATATCGCGCTCGTCGGAAGGGCCCTTCCAGATGATTTCGGCTCCCTGCTCGGCCCCCGCCCGCTCCGCGCCCGCCTTCACCGACAGCCAGAAGTCAAAGGCCACCGCCTTGGGCACCACCGCGATCTTCAGCTTGGGCGGCGCGGCTGGCTGCTGACCCCGCGAGCACCCGGCCAGGCAGCAGGCCGTAACCACCAACACGCACAGGCTCCACTTTCTCATCGTCCGCTCCTGCTTTCTGAAAGCTGCCGCGGCACCGGGCCGCCATTGCAGGGGAGGCTTCCACCTGCCTGCCCGGCTACCTGCGGCGCCGGAACTGGTCAATGAAAACGGCGGAAATGATGATCACCCCGATTGCCACCTGCTGCCAGAAGGGCGGTACGTGCAGCAGGTCGCACCCGTTGCGCAGCACCCCCATGATCGTCGCCCCGATCAGGGCGCCGGGGATGGTGCCCTGGCCCCCCATCAGGCTGGCGCCGCCGATCACCGCGGCGGCGATGGCGTCCAGCTCGTACCCTGCCCCGGCGGTGGGCTGGCCGATGCTGAGGCGGCTGGTCAGCACCAGGCCCGAGAGCGCCGCCAGCAACCCGGAGATGACGAAAATGATGGTAACCACCCGCTTCACCGGGATGCCGGAAAGCCGGGCCGCCTCGGCGTTGCCGCCGATGGCATAAACACTGCGGCCGAACGCGGTGCGGGTGAGCAGCAAGTGCCCCAGGCCCGCCACTGCCAGCGCCACCAGCGCGGGCAAGGGCAAGCCCGCCCAGCTCACCAGGGCCAGCTCGGTGAATCCGCCAGGCAGGCCGAAGATGTTCTCGCCCCCGGAAACAATGAGCGAAGTGCCCCGGGCGATGCCCATCACCCCCAGGGTGGCGATGAAGGAGGGCATGCGGCCGTAGGTGGAGAGCAGGCCGCTGGTCAGGCCGCAGGCGAGCCCGCAGCCCAGCCCCGCCAGGCAAGCCAGGGGGATGGCCAGCCCACCGCTCATGGCGATGGCGGCGGCAACCCCCGCCAGGGCAAGCACGGACCCCACCCCCAGGTCAATCCCCCCGGCGATGATCACCAGTGTCTCTGCCACCGCCAGGATGGCGATCGCCGAGGCCTGCACTGCCACGCTGGAGAGGTTGTTGCGGGTGAGAAAGTGGGGGGAGGCGATGGCAAACGCCCCGGCCATCACTACCAGGGCCACCAGCGGCCCCAGCCAATCGGCCAGCCGCTGGTGTCGGCCGCCCCGCGCCCCATCCCGTTTCGCCAAAGCAGCTCCCGTGCCCGGTGGGCGGTTGATGCAGCAGCGCCTGCACCCCGCAGGGGCAGGCGCAGTGCCTGGTGGTGGATTCGACGCTCCGGGGCGGGGTCCTCTCCGGCGGTCAGGCGCGCAGCAGCCGGTCAGCCAGCTCCGCCACGTTGGCCCCCAGCTTCAGGCACTCCCGGCGCGAGCGCTCATCCGGGGCGCCCACGGCGATGGGTCCGTAGTGGTCGCCTTCCGGCTCGCCGCGGATCACCATGCCGTGGATGAGCATGGCCTTCAGCAGGTCGAGCACGGTGGTTTCATTGCCCCCGCCGGGGCCGCCCGAGGAGGCGAAGGCGCCGCCTACCTTGCCGGCGAGCTGGCCGTGGTAGCGCACGCTCTCGTCGAGCAGGCCCTTGATCTGGGCGGCCATGGTGCCATAGTAGACGGGCGAGCCCATGATGATGGCATGGGCTGCCAGCAGGTCATCAGGGGTAGTCTCTTCCACGGGCTGTATCCGCACCTCGGTGCCGTTCACTTCCCGGGCCCCCTCGGCCACAAACTCGGCCATCTGGCGGGTGTGGCCAGTCCGGCTGTAGTAAACGATCAACACCTCAGCCATATGCACCTCCCCTGCGGTAAGTGATCTGAGACCGGCGGTACTATTCCCTGGCCCGCCGGGCAAACCTGTCTGCTTGCTTCACACGCTCAGGCGCTGGCGCCGCGCACCCGGGCCTGGGCCATGCGCACTGCCAGCAGCACGGCGTCCTGCATTGCCTGCTCGGTGGCCAGGCCCTGCCCGGCCGCCTCGAACCCGGGGCCGTGGCCCACCGAGGTATGGATGAAGGGCAGGCCGATGGTGACACACACGTGCCCCGAGCCGGGAACAGCAGTGTCTTGCCGCAGGGCTCCCAGGTTCACCTGGTCCCGGCACATGCAGACCACCGCCTCGAACTCCCCGGCGGCCGCGCGCTGCTGCAGGCTCTCCGGCGTGACCGGGCCCACCACCCGTATTCCTGCCTGGGCGGCCACCTGGATGGCGGGTACCACCTCCCTCGCCTCCAGCTCGGCGGCGCGGCCCATCCCCAGCACGCCAATGCCAGGATCCTGCCCGCCCAGCGCCCGCATGGCCCGGTGAGCGAGCTTGATGGCGGCCACCACCGCGCCCCGGCTGACCGTCCCCAACGCCCGCTCGGAAAGGGGCTGGGGCACCACCTCCACCAGGTAGAGGCTGCCCACGGCCAGCATCATGCCCCAGTGGCGGCTGCCGCTGATGGCCGCCAGCGCCTCCGCCTGCTCCTGGCAGTGGCCCAGGTCCCGGGTGGCGGCAGGGGGGTTGCCGGTAGGGGCGGTGACCAGGGCGTCCACCTCGCCCTTCAGGGCCAGGCGCCCGGCTGCTTCCAGGAACTGGCGAGCGGCCTTGGCGCCGGCGGAAGTGGGCTTGCCCGGCCGCAGACGGGCGCGGTCCACGTTGGCCAGGTCGAGCAGGTCCAGCGTGCCGTGCTGGTAGCGGCCCTGGGAGGGGGTAGGCACGGGGTTGGTAATCAGGGGGATGCCCACGGTGAGGCAGGCCTCTTCCACCGTCCCCGCATCGCCGACCACCAGGGGGCGGCACCGCCGGTAAAGCTCGGGGTGGGAGAGGGTACGCACAATGATCTCCGGTCCAATGCCAGCCGGGTCGCCAAGGGTGATCGCCACCACAGGGAGGGCGCGGCCGGTCTGCTGGGTGACCATGCGGCTAAGGTTTGCCCCAGGCGGCGATTTCCCTGCCAGGGGCTGGCTGCTTTCTGCCGGCACGTGCCGCCAGGAGCACAAAAGCCAGGCCGACAAAGGGTATGCATGGGGGGCGCCGAAATAGGAGCCAACCCAACCCGAGGAGGAACGCGGTGAAGAAGTCCATTAGCATCTGGTGCTTCAGGGGCACCAGCCTAAAAGAGTCCATCAAGCTGGCCCAGGACGAGGGCTTTGATGGCATCGAGTTGGCGATCAACGAGCAGGGGGAAATGTCCCTGGACTGGAGCCCCTTCCAGGTGAAGGAGATCTACAGCTATGCCAGCGACCTGGGCATTGCCGTCAGCAGCTTCGCGGTGGGGCTGGGCTGGAAGTACCCCCCGGTGAGCAGAGACGCCGCCGTCGCCGAGAAGGCAAAGGAGATCGTGCACCGCGCCCTGCGCTTTGCCAGCATCCTGGAGGCCGACTGCGTGCTCACCGTTCCCGCGGTGGTGGGCGACCAGATGAGCTACGACGAGGCCTACCAGCGGGGGATCGCCGTTTACCGGGACTACGGCAAGATGGCCGAGGAGTACGGCGTCACCGTGGGCGTGGAGAACGTCTGGAACAAGTTCCTGCTCTCCCCGCTGGAGTTTGCCCGCTTCATTGACGAGGTGGGGCATCCCCGGGTGCAAGTCTTCTTCGACGTGGGCAACGTGCTGCAGTTCGCCCTGCCCGAGCAGTGGATTCGCATTCTGGGCGCCCGCATCAAGAAGGTGCATGTCAAGGACTTCAAGACCTCGGTGGGCAACATCCAGGGCTTCACCACCCTGCTCAACGGCGACGTGAACTGGCCGGCGGTGATGGCCGCCTTCCGCGAGGTCGGCTACGATGACTACCTGGTGGCCGAAGTGGGCGCCCCCTCCCTCGGTGCCCCCAACTGGGTGATCGGCGAGACCTCCCAGGCCATGTCGGTGATCCTGGGCATGTAGCCCAGCCACAAAAGCGGGGAGGCTGCCAGTGCAGCCTCCCCGCTGCTTTTCCGCCCGCCTACCGCTCCAGGTAAACGGCTCGCATCACCTCTTCCAGGGTGGTGATGCCTTCCCGAGCCTTGCGGATGCCGTCGTCGCGTAGATTTGCCATCTTGTTTTCCCGGGCGATGGCCCGGATCTCGTTGGCGGGCGCTTTGCGCACCAGGGCGGCGCGAATGGCATCGTTCACCACCATGATCTCGAACACCCCCACCATGCCTCGGTAGCCGGTGCCGCGGCACTCCTGGCAGCCCTTGCCGTGAAAGCGCTGGTTGCCATCGTCCCCGGGCAGCTCCAGGTGCTCAAAGACCGCGGGCAGGGGGGTGTAGGGCTCCTTGCACTTGGTGCATACCCGGCGCACCAGGCGCTGCGCCACCACCGCCGCCAGGGAGGACGCCACCAGAAAAGATTCCGCCCCCATGTCCGCCAGGCGCACCGGGGCACTGGCGGCGTCATTGCAGTGCAGAGTGGAAAACACCAGGTGGCCGGTAAGCGAGCTTTGGATCGCCATCACCAGGGTTTCCAGGTCTCGGATCTCGCCCACCATCATCACGTCCGGATCCTGGCGCAGCACGTGGCGCAGGCCCACCGCGAAGCTGAGCCCGCTCTTGGGGTGGATCTGGATCTGGGTCACCCGGGGGATCTGGTACTCGACCGGGTCCTCGATGGTGATCACGTTCTTGCTCGCCCGGTCCACCTTGGCCAGGCAGGCGCAGAGCGTGGTGGTCTTGCCGCTGCCCGTGGGCCCGGTGGCCAGCAGCATGCCGTAGGGGCGGGTGATCAGCATTTCCATTACCGATAGCTGTCCCGACGACAGCCCCAGCTCCCGCAGCCGCAGCAGGTTGGCGGTCTTGGGCAAAATGCGCAGCACCGCCGTCTCCCCGTAGATGGAAGGCACGGTGGAGACCCGCACGTCGAACACTTGCGAGTGGAACTTGCCGTCAAAGCGGCCATCCTGGGGCAGGCGCTTTTCCGCGATGTCCATGGTCTTGCAGAGGATCTTGATGCGGGAGATGATCGAGGGCAGGTACTCCAGGGGCAGGGTCTGGTGGTCGTACATCACCCCGTCCACGCGGAAGCGTACCAGCACCTTGTTGGGTTGGGCCTCGATATGCACGTCGCTCGCCCGCTGGGCGATGGCCTGCTCCAGCAGGGTGTTGACCACTGCCACCGCCGGCGCCTCGTTCACCAGGGTGGCAAAGGCATCCTGCCGCTCGTCCTCCACCGCGGGCATGGCCGGGGTGCCGGAGATCAGGTCGGGCGCGTCGTCGGAGTAGTAGCGCAGGATGCAGCGGCGCACCACCTCGGGCGCCGCCTTGATGCCCCGCACCTTGCAGCTGCACATGCGGGATAGCTCGTCCACCGCCAGCAGGTTGTCAGGATCGGGCATCACCACCGTGAGCACGCCATCGGTGGCATTCACCGGGCACAGCATCAGGCGCTCTGCCACCCGGCGCGGTACCATCTGAATCGCGGCTTCCTCCGGCTGCAGCTCGTGCTCGGAGTAGATTTCCTCCATGCTCAGGTCCTCAAAACACGGGGGGAGTGCATGTGATGCGGCAGGTAGCCCTGCACGATTATAGCATGCCGGCCGTTCGCCCGCAATCCGGCACCTCCAGCAAGAGCGGCCGTCCCCATATGGAAGAGCCCCACAATATGGAATAGGAGAAACAGCACCAGCTGAGCGTGGGGGCTATGGAACGAGATGAGATGCTTGCCGCCATCGAGAAGCGGGAGGGCCAGCTTTGGCTCCTCGCGTTCTTTCTCATCTTCTTGCTGGCGGTAAGCCTGTTCATCGTGGACTTCGCTCTGCCCTCTGCAGACAACGACTACAGCCAACTGATCCCGGTGGGCCAGCTGCTGAGCAGCAATGCCGTGCGCGCCACGCTCATACTCATGGTGTTGCTGATCTTCGCCTATTTCCGGGAGAAGGTGCGGGCGCTGCATAAGGCCAATCGCCAGCTCATATCCAGCCTGTCCTACAACGAGTCCTCCCTGCTTGCGCAGGCGCAGCAGCTCGAGCATTGGCAGCTAACCAGCCGCCCGCTGTGCCTGGCCGGAGAGTGTGAGCGCCTGCATCAGCTGATCATGGAAGCCGCCTTGCAGCTCGTTTCCGCCCAGAGCGGCTGCCTGATGCTGCTGGACGACAGCGGCCAGCAGCTGGAGGTGGTTGCCGACCACGGCTCCAGCGCCAGTGTGCATCAGCACCTGCGGCTGAAAGTGGGGGAGGGGATTGCCGGATACGTGGTAAGCAAGCACCGCCCAGTGCTGATCAAGGACGGCGAAACCAGCAAGGAGCTCGACAAGCTGCTGGCGGGTCGGCCCGCGATCGGGAGTGTGCTTTGCGCCCCCCTGGACCTGGGCGACCAGGTGGTCGGCGCCATTACCGTGAACCGCCGCCCCAGCGCCCGCAGCATGGACGCCCACGACCTGTACGTGCTCTCGGCCTTCGCCCGTCAGGCTGCGCTGGCCCTGGAAAATGCCCGCCTGCATGGTGAGGCCAGCGAACGTGACGGCGAGCGCCAATCTATCCTGGCGCAGCTGCAGCAGGTGCAGGATGAGCTGTGCGATCTGCAGCGGCTGGCTTCCCTGGGGCTGGTGACCGTGGGGGCGGCGCACGAGCTTGGGGATGTGGTCAATGTCATCCTGGGCCGGGCAGAGGTGCTGATGACGGCCCTCAGCGAGGATCCGCACCACAAGCACCTGGAGGTAATCCGGGAGCAGAGTCGGCGCATTACCGATCTGGCAGACCACCTGGTGCGCCTCTCCCAGGAGGCAGGGCCGGCCGCGCCCCAGCCCGTAGACCCAAACCAGGTGGTGAGAGATACGCTCAAGCTTACCGCCGCCGCCCTGGAGGGAAAGGGCGTGCGGGTGGCCGCTGACCTGGCCGACCGCCCGCTGGCGGTGGTCGGCAGCCAGGTGCAGCTGCAGCAGGCGATCACCAGCCTCCTCGTCCATGCCTGCCACCACCTGCCCGATGGCGGTGAGCTGGCAGTGCGCACCTGGCAGGAGGGGGAAAGCATCTACATAGCAGTCGCCGAGAACGGCGCAGACACCTCCCCTGAGCACCTGCAGTGCATGCTGGGCCCCTCATGCTCAGGCCAGGCTTCCCAGGATTCCGGGCTGGGGTTGGCCCTGAGCCAGCGCCTCGTGTCCTCACACGGCGGCCGGTTCCGGGCGGAAAATGACGCCGGCAAGGGTATGGTTTACGTCGTGGAGCTGCCGGCGCTGCCCGAGGCACAAGTATCTTGACCATCATGATCGTGGATAACGAGGCGAGCATGCGCACGCTTTCTGAGGCCGCACTGGGGGAGCTCGGGCACGAGGTGCTCACTGCCCCGGACGGCGAGAACGCCCTGCAGCTGGCCAGGCAAAGGCCCTTTGATATGGCCTTCCTGGATATCAAGCTGCCGGGCATGAATGGGGTGGAAGCCCTCCGCGAGCTCATGGCGCTGCAGCCTGACGCCACCTACATCATGATCAGCGGCTATGCCGACGGTGCCCTGGTGGAGGAGGCCATGGCCGCGGGGGCGCACATGTGCCTCACCAAACCGGTAGATGTGCAGGAGCTGATGGACTTCGTGGAGCTGGTTTGCTCTCCCGATCCGGTCGAATAGCTGGCTAAGCCTCCCCTGGCCGCAGCCATTCCTCTTCCAGCTCGTCCTTGCGGGTGCGCGTCATCAGCGCAGCCGCCCCCTCTCGTGCCGAGAGCTCCCCCCGCAGCACCTGGGCAGTCACCTGGGTGATGGGCATCTCCACCTGGTACTGCGCGGCCAGGCTGCAGGCCACCTGGGTGGTGGTCACGCCCTCCGGGATCTGCGGTGCCACCTCGGCCAGGGCCTCCGACAGCGATTTGCCCCGTGCCAGCGCCCAGCCCACCCGGTAGTTACGGCTGTGGCGGCTGGAGCAGGTGGCAATCAGGTCCCCGGCCCCCGATAGGCCGCGGAAGGTGGCCGCCTGGGCCCCCATCGCCACGCCCAGCCGGGTAATCTCGGCCAGGCCCCTGGTCATCAGGGCCGCCCGGGCGTTGTCGCCAAAGCCCATGCCGTCGCTCAGCCCCGCCCCCAGGGCAATGATGTTCTTCAGGGCCCCTCCCAGCTCCACCCCCACCGGGTCGGGGTTGCTGTACACCCGGAAAGTGGGGCACATGAAGGCCACCTGGGTATCCTGGGCCACCGCGCGGTCCGGAGCGGCCGCCACCGCCGTGGAGGGGAGCCCGGCTGCTACCTCGGCGGCCAGGTTGGGCCCCGAGAGCACCGCCAGCCGCTGCCCTATCCACTCCGGGCCTTCCTGGGTGATCACCTGCAAAGGGCGCAGCCCGCTGGGTGATTCCAGGCCCTTGGTGGTGCTCACCAGCCACTGGTCGGGCTGCAGATGCGGCCGCAGCGCCTGCAGCAGCGGCCGTAGGCCGGCACAGATGGGTGCCAGCACCACCATCTGCACCCCCGCCACCGCCTCCGCCATGCTCTCGCAGCCGGTCACCGCCGGGGGCAGGTGATGATCGGCCAGGTAGGTGGGATTGCGCCGCTCCTGCTGCAGGCGCCGCGCCAGCTCCGGCCGGCGGGCCCACAGGCGCACGCTGATGCCCTTGCTCCCCAGCAGCATGGCCAGCGCGGTGCCCCAGCTGCCGGCTGCCAGCACCGCTACCGGGCGGGCGGGGTCAAACATGGGCCTGCTCGCTCTCCGGCGGGCTGGCCTTGCGCTGGGCGCCCAGCCGGGGCTCGGTGCCGGCGAGCAGCCGGCGCAGGTTGGGCAGGTGGCGCAGCACAATGGCCAGCACTGCCAGGCAGATCACCGCCACGTAGGTGGAGTGCAAGCCGAAATAAACCCCCCACAGGGGCGCGGAAAGCACCCCCAGCACGGAGGCCACCGATACATAGCGGGTAATGGCCAGCACCACCACCCACACCCCAAACGAGCACACCCCGACCGGCAGGCACACCGCCAGCACCACCCCCAAGCCGGTAGCCACCCCCCGGCCGCCTTTGAAGCCGATCCAGAAGGAAAAGGAGTGGCTCACCACCGCCAGCACCCCCGCCAGCACGATCCACGCCTCCGGTCCCCCGGAGGCGGCAGGCGGCACCAGGTGCTTGGCGATCAGGATGGCCGAGATGCCCTTGCTCATGTCGAGCAGGAACGAGAGCACCCCCAGCTTCCAGCCCAGGTTGCGGAAGACGTTAGTGGCCCCAATGCTGCCGCTGCCGGCCTGCAGCAGGTTGACCCCCCGCAGGCAGCCCAGCCAGTAGCCAAAGGGGAGCGCACCGATGAGGAATCCGGCCACCAGCGACAGCGCGATCAGTGCAGACGCGGACAACTGCGCCTCCTTACCTGCCTGCTAAATCATAGCCCAGCCCCGGCGCCTGTCAAGGCGACCGGCCGCTGCCCGCCTGCCAGGAACGGGGCCAGCGGCGGCGAATGTGGGAGCGGGGGGGCAAAGGATGGCCCAGATGAAGGCAGCGGTACTGCACGGCATCGGTGACCTGCGCATCGAGGAGCGGCCCGTGCCCGAGCTGGCGGGCGCCGACCACGCCCTGATCAAGATTCACTGCGTGGGCGTGTGCGGTTCGGATGTGCACTACTTTACCGAGGGCAAGATCGGCCCCTACGTGGTGCGGGAGCCCATCATCTTGGGGCACGAGGCGGCGGGGGAGGTGGTGGCCGTGGGCTCCCAGGGGTCAGGCCTGGCGGTGGGCGACCGGGTGGCCCTGGAGCCGGGGGTGCCTTGCCGCGCCTGCGGCTACTGCAAGACCGGTCGCTACAACCTCTGTGCCGCGGTGGGCTTCATGGCCACGCCGCCCTACGACGGCGCCTATTGCGAGTATGTCTCCTGGCCGGCCGATTTCTGCCACCGCTTGCCGCCGGGCACCGACTTTGAGGAGGGAGCCATGGTGGAGCCCCTGGCGGTGGCCATGCAGGCGGTAAAGCGGGCGGGGGCCCACGTGGGCCAGAGCGCGGCGGTGCTGGGGGCCGGGCCCATCGGCCTGCTCACCATGCAGGCGGCCCGCGCTTGTGGCTGCTATCCCCTGCTGGTGACCGATGTGGTGGAGAGCCGGCTGGAGTTTGCCCGCCAGCTGGGCGCCACCGCCGCCATCAATGCCGCCCAGCAGGACGCGGTGGCCGCCCTGCAGGAGGCCGCCGGCGGCGAGGGACCGGAGCTGTGCTTTGAGACCGCAGGCACCGTCACCACCGTGCGCCAGGCCATGCAGGCCGTGCGCCTGGGCGGGGTGGTAACCCTGGTGGGGATGATCCCCCAGGACGAGTTCCCGGTGGAGGTAATGGACATCGTCTGCCGGGAATACGACGTGCGCGGGGTCTTCCGCTACTGCAACGCCTATCCGCCTGCCCTGGCCATGCTGGCGGCAGGGAACATCCAGGTCAAGCCGCTGGTTACCCACCGCTTCCCCCTGGCGCAGGCGCAGCAGGCGCTGGTTTTCGCCCGCGACCAGAAGGCACAGGCGATCAAGGTCATGGTGCAGGTGGCCTGATGGGAGCACGCCGTGTTTGAGCACGAGCGCTGGCAGGAGGAGCGGGCGGCCCTCGTGTGCCTGCTGCGGGCGGCGGGCATCCGGGACGAGCGCGTGCTGGCTGCCTTGGGCCGGGTACCCAGGCACCAGTTTGTCAACCACGACCGCGCCGCCTACCTGGATCAGCCCCTCCCCATCGCCAGCGGCCAGACCATCTCCCAGCCCTACATGGTAGCCTACATGACGGAAGCGCTCGAGGGCGACCCGGCGGCCAAGGTGCTGGAGGTGGGCACCGGCTCCGGCTACCAGGGCGCCATCCTGGCCGAGCTCTACCGGGAGGTGTGGAGCATCGAGCGGCTGGCAAACCTGGCCGAGAGCGCCCGCTCCCGCCTGCAGGCCTTGGGGTATGCCAACCTGCACGTGGTGGTGGGCGACGGCACCCTGGGCTACCCCGAGCAGGCGCCGTATGACCGCATCCTGGGCACGGCTGCCCTGCCTGCCATTCCCCCGCCCTGGGTGGAGCAGCTTGCCGAGGAGGGGATCATCGTGGCGCCGGTGGGTGATCGCTGGCAGCAAGTGCTGGTCATTGCCCACAAGCACCAGGGAGAGCTGGACTCCCGCCGTGACTTGCCCTGCCGCTTCGTCCCCATGCTGGGCCGCTACGGCTTCTCCGACTGAGCTATCAGCACCGCCCTGCCTCGGCGGTATTCAGCCAGGATTACCGTCAGGGCAGGATCGGCCGCCGCCAGGCCGCAGGTTTCCACCAGCACCTGGCGGGCCCCCACCTCTGCCAACCAGGCGGCAAAAGCGCCGTCCGCGGGGAAAAGCTCCCCGTGCTCATCAGGCGCCCGAAACTGCAGCGCCAGGGCCATCACGGTGCAGGTAGCTCGCCAGTCTGCACCATGCCCCTGCTGCAGACGCAGCGCTCCCACCAGGCGGTCCTGCGGCCCCAGCTTCCGGGGCAGGTCCCGCCCCACCCGGTGCACGGTATCGCCCAACGCCCGGTTGGCAAAACGCCGGAGGAGGTCGGCGATGTGCCGCTCCTGCATGGCCCAGGTGAACTCCCCCGGGTAGCGCCCCATCAGCGCCTCTGCCGAGGCCTCCATGGCCCGCCTCGCCAACGCCACCACCGGCTTTTGCTTCATGGCCTGCCACATGTAAGTCAAGGCAGGGTCCAGGGCCCAGCCTGCGTAGGCCACCGCCGCATGCCCCAGGTTGTGAATGAAGGCCTTGCGGTCCACGTAGGCCGCGATGTTGTCCTGGGCCTCCAGCCCCGGCACCGCGGGGATGGGGTTCAGGAATCCCTTGCCGTCAACAGTCAGGGTGTTGTAAGCCTCGGCATATACCAGCAGGGGGTCGCGCTGCCGCACCTCCTCCGGCATCAGAGGCACCATCTTGCCGATGCTGGTCTCCACCAGTCCGAGGCGCTGCTCCAGGGGAAAGTCTGCCGGCAGCAGCCGCCGCATTCCCTCCCGGATCAGCTCCGGCGCCCCGCGCAGGTTCTCGGCAATGATCAGGTCCAGCGGCTTGCCCTGCCGGGCCGCCAGGCCGGCCGCCAGCCCGGGCAGGATCTGAGGCAGGGCGCCCGGACCGACGGCAGTGGCAGCGATGTCCGCGCGGGCGACCTCCGCCGCTACCGCTGCTACCTGCCGGCCGTCCACCGCCCGCACATTTTGCACCAGGATCTCGCCCGGCGGATCGTCGTGAATCTCCACCCGGTAGCGTCGCCGCTGGTTCAGCGCGGCCACCAGCACCGGGTTCACCTCCACAAAGACCACCTGGTAGCCGGCCTGCGCAAAAAGCTGGCCGATGAAGGAACGGCCGATGTTGCCGGCGCCAAATTGGACCAGTTTGCCCATCACGGCACGCTCAGGGTGAGCCCGGTCTCCGGCACCAGGCGGCGCAGGTAGTCGGCGGAGATGCGCAGCTCCTCCAGCACCGCCTGCTCGGGCTTGGCGGAGCCCGGAATGAGCTCGGCGATGAGAAAGGTGCGGTTCACCGGCGCCATCAGGGCGGAAAGCGGATTGTCCTGCCAGTCCCGGTGCCCCTGCTCGATGGCCTCCAGGACGCACTCCAGGCGCACGTGCCCTCGGGCGTTACAGGCCTCGGTAAAGGGCCAGTGGTGGCTGGCCTCGGGGGTCGTCTGCTGGACGTGGATGATCTCGGCCACCGGGGCGAAGCGGCGAATCCAGGCCGCATAGTCGGTGTCCGGCTCCCCCAGCCCATAGGCCTGCCCGGCCTGGTGGCCGCTGTCCACGGTCAGGTAGACGGGGCAGCCCTCAGCATCCCGGTTCACCTCCGCCAGGAAGGTTTCCGCCTGCTCGATGCGCCAGGGGATTTCGCTGGGAATGTACATCTGCTCGTTGTAGATGGCGGCTATGCCTTTCCGCTTGCCCACCACCGCCAGCTCCCGGAAGGTGGCGCAGATGCGCCGAAAGGCCTCCTGGTGCCGGCGGGGCCCGGAGAGCACCTCCACCGAGAAGGCGTCCCAGTGCCCGCCGATGCGGTCGGTGCCCATTTCCAGCGCCAGGTCCATGCAGTCGTAGATCCACTGCTTCATGCGCTGGCGGCAGGAGGGGTCACTGTGGGAAAGGCCGTGGAAGCGGTGGGTGGCCACGCCGGTGTAGATATCCGTGATATGCACGCCGTACTTCTCGGCCGCTGCCCGCACCGCCCGGGCGGTGCGCACCTGGTACTCGCGGTCGCCGGAGAAGAAGGGGTCGAGCACGTCACCGCAAAACTCGTGCACCCGGTAGCCGCACTCCCGGGTCAGCCGCATCCACTGCTCCGGCTCCTCCCAGCGCCGGGTGATGAAGGCGCCGTTGATGCCGTACTGCAGGGTCAGGGTGCGGGCCATCTATCTCATCTCCTGTCCACCGGTGACGTTGATCGCCTGGCCGGTGAGGTAGGAGGCCTGCTCGGAGGCCAGGAAGACCACCACATTGGCCACGTCATCGTAGCTGCAGCCCCGCCCCAGGGGCACCTGCTCCTCGTAGCGGCGGCGCACCTCCTCCTTGCTCACGCCCAGGCGCTCGGCATATTGCTCGTACAGGCTGTCCACCCACAGCGGGCTGTCCAGCAGGTTACCCGGGCAGATTGCGTTCACCCGGATGCCCTCCGCCGCCAGCTCCAGGGCCAGGCTCTGGGTGAGGCCGAGGCCGCCGAACTTGCTGGCGGCATAGGCGCTGTTGCGGAAGCTCCCCTTCTTGCCGGACTTGGAGTTGATCTGGATGATCACCCCTGCCCCCTGGCGCTTCATGGCCGGCACCACCGCCCGCGCCGCCAGGTAATAGCCCACCAGGTTCACCTCCACCACCGCCCGCCAGCGGCTGGGCTCCAGCTCGTCAATGCCGCCGGCAAAGAGCACCCCGGCATTCGCCACCAGGATATCTATGCTCCCAAAGGCCTCCAGCGTCGCCTGCGCCATGGCCTCCATGTCTGCCTGGCTGCTCACGTCCGCCCGGCAGCAGCGGGCCGCCACCGCGTACTTGCCCTCCAGCTCCGCCGCCACTGCCGCCGCGTTCTCCCCGTTCAGGTCCACCACCATCACCCGCGCCCCCTCCCGGGCCAGGCGGTGGCAAAGAGCGGCCCCGATGCCCTGCCCGCCGCCGGTGACGATCGCCGCCTTGCCAGCCAGCAGGCCGCCGCCGTGGCAGCCCCCGTCATGGCGGGTGGGGTGGGGGAGGTGCAGCCCGGACTCGAAAAGCGCCTGCTCGGCCTCCTGGCTCCAGGTCTTGCCCGGTCCCAGCCGCTGGTACACCTCCGGCCGCGCCTGCTCCAGCTCCGGCAGCGCCCACAGCGGGAAGTCAAGCTGCGGGAAGATCACCGTCTTGCCGGGGAAGCGCCCCTCCTTCACCGCCTGCAGGCCCTCCCCGGCGGCGCTGATGCCGCCGACGGCCGCCACCGACAGGTTGGTGCTGATCACGCCTTCTTGCGACAGGGCCAGGGTGTCCTGCAGGTCCACAATGCGGGAACCGCTGGAGCCTGCCCAGCGCACGCCCTGCCGGTAGGTGCGCGAGAGGTCGAGGCGGGCCATGGTGCCCCGGGCCACGCCCGCGAAGATGTTGAGCACCCCCCCGGCCGCCAGGCAGCCGGCACCCTCCTCGATCAGCGCGGGCACCGGCACCATCACCACCACGTCGTCAAAGCCCTCCCCCTCGGTCAGGTCCAGGAGCACCTGCCGGAAGCGCGCGGGCTCGTGCTCGTTGGGGTTGAGGACAAGGAGCCGCCGGCCGGCCCGCTGCGCCGTAGGCTCAAACTTGTCCCGCAGCAAGGCCAGCCGCTGGCTGTCAATGTCGGTGGCCACAATCAAGCTGGGGCCGTCGGGCATCCCCGCTGCCCGCTGCACGTGCATCTGCCCCATGGGCCCGCCCGCGCCGATGAACCAGGCGGCGCCACCTGCCTCGAGCTCGCTTCCCCGCCGCGGCGCCCGGTAGCCGGCCGCCGCATCCTCCCCCGTGCTGCCCAGGTAGGCGATGCCGTCATAGTGCACCCGGCCCACGTCCACCGTCACCGGCCGCGCCAGGGGCTCATCGGCCGTGATGTTTACCACGCCGAAGCGCGCCAGGTGCGGCATCACCGCCTCTACCAGCTCGGCGCGGGGCCGGCCGAAGATGATTACGTCGTCGAAGCCGACTCCGTCCGCATGATCCTGGCAGAGGGCGCTCACCCCCGGCTCATCCGTCAGCTCCACCACCGCCAGCTCCATCTCGGTGCGGGAGGCCAGGCTCTCCAGGTGTGCCAGCAGGGGCCCGCGCAGGCCGCTGGCCACCACCTTGCGGGGGTGGCTGCCCACCTCCAGCCCGCGGCTGATCTGCCACTCCCGGTTATTGTCCATGGCCACCAGCCAGCTGATCCCGCCCGGCTTGGGCGCCGTGCGATGGGCGATGCGATAGGCGGCGGTGACGCAGGCCCAGGGCTCGACCAGCGCCGCCTCCGCATAACCGGTGTCGGGCGCCACGGGCAGCAGGTAGTTGCCCTCATCGCCCTCCAGGATGGCCCGGGGGATGAGCGTGAACTGGCACAGGGCGCCGGGGAGGGCATACCCGTAGGCCTGCGGCACCCCCTGGTAGATCACGTCCGCTTGCACGATAAAGCGGTCGCCCGGCCGGTATTGCCCGCGCAGGTGCTCCCCCACCGCCACCAGGGTGAGCGCCGCCTCGTGCCCGGGGATAGTGGGGTCGGCCTGCAGGTCCCGGCCCTGGATGCGGGGGTGGTCGGGTCCCAGGGCGATCAGCTTGACATCGCTGAAGCACAGCCCCACCGCATCCACCCTGGCCACCAGTTCGTCTGGCCCCGGCACGGGCATGGGCTCCTGGCAGGGGCGGCCCTGGCAGCCCAGCTGCTCCATGCCCGCCCCAAACAGGCGCCAGGAAAGCACCCGGGCGGGCAGGGGATAATCCACCCGCCGATAGCGTCTCATGGTCTCGCTCATTGGCTTGCCTTGTCCTGGCCGGTGAGCGCCCGCTTGCGGTAGGCCTCGTCCGGCCTGGTGTGTATGCGGTCCACGTGCTTGGCGGCCAGGTAGCGAGGGCCGCCAAAGAGGAAGGTGCCCGCCAGCACCTGTGCGGTCTTTATCCACATGGCGGTGATGGTCTCCACCTCCTGGGGCGTGCCCCCCAGCGCCACCAGGCCGTGGTTCTCCATCAGGATCGCCTTTGGCCCCTCGCCCTCCTCTTCCCGGAAGCGTTCCACACCCTGCTTGATGGCCAGGGCCAGGGTGACCCCGGGGTCCGTATAGGGCACATAGACCGGCGCCCGGCCCAGGCAGACAATCTCGTCCGGGAAGATGCGCCCGGAGACGATTTCCCGGCTGTTGCGGGCGCACAGGATGGCGTTCACGGCGATGGGGTGGGTATGGCCCACAAAGCGCACCCCCGGTAGCCCCAGCAGATAGACGTGGAACGTCGTCTCCACCGAGGGCCGGGGGCCTGCCGGGTCGGCGGCGGCTGCCATCAGCGCTTGCTTGACCTGCTCGTCGGACCGCCTACCGGCCGCCAGCAGCTCGAGCACCCGCTTCCGGTTCACCTTCACGAAACCGCGCGCCGTGATCCCGCACAGCGACACCCCGCTCGCCTTCACGTAGCACCAGTCATCGTCAATGGCGGCCGAGGTGTTGCCTTCCCCCAGGATCACGCAGTCCCGGCTGGGCTCTCCCAGCCGGCAAGATAGGGCCACCAGCTCCCGGAGCACATCTGCTGCTGCCAACGACATCTCCTTCTAGGCGGGATCGGCGCTCACCCGGCGCGCCAGGGCCATCTACAGTGCCTCCACCGCCAGCGCGTAGCCGCCTCCGCCACCATAGCAGAGCGTCGCGATACCGTAGCGGTGGCCATAGCGGCGCATAGCATGGATCAGGGTGGTGGTGATGCGGGCTCCCGCTGCCCCCAGGGGGTGTCCCAGGGCCACCGCCCCCCCGTGCACATTCAGCGCCATGCCCGCAAAGTGCTCGAGAAAGGTCGGAATCTGCACGCCGAAGGCTTCGTTCGCCTCGATGATGGTAACCTCGCCTCCCGTGCCGGCTGCGGCCAAGGCCTCCCGCAGCTCGGCCACCGCCTGGATGGGGGCCACCAGGAAGTCGGCCGCGGGCACGTCTACCCGGGCGTATCCGAGCAGCCGGGCCAGGGGACGCAGGCCCAGGCGGGAGACGGTTGCCGGCGTGGCCAGCACCAGGGCGGCGCCGCCGTCAGCAGGGCTGGAAGCGTTGTAAGCCGAGGCCAGGTCGTCGGGGTTGCGCTCCAGCTCCGCCTGTTGCGCCTCCGGGGTCATCAGCTGGTCAGCCTCCGCCCCCGCCAGGGGGGTCAGCTCCGGCTTGAACAGCCCGCCCGCGGTGGCCTGAGCCGCCTTGCGGTGGCTGTCGCCGGCCAGCTCGTTCACCTGGTCCACGCTGTAGCCCCGGGCCTTGGCATAGGCCAGGGCGTATTCCCGCATGAACTTGCGCTCGGCCGGCCAAAACAAGCCGTCGTAGCTGGTGGCGTCCACGATCTCGGTAGCGGTGAGCTGCCCTGCGGCGTCCTCCTCCAGGGCAAAGCGGTAGGCACCAGCGCGCTTCATGCGCAGGCGCTCACCCCTCTCGTAGTCACCGGAGCGGCGGATAAAGCGCGGGCCCAGTAGGTAGGGGGCGTTGGTGCGGCTCTCCATGCCCCCGGCCACCGCCAGGTTGGCCACGCCCAGGGCCAGGGCGTCGGCGGTGATGGCGATGGCGTCCATCCCGGAGCCGCAGACCGTCTCCACGGTGTGGTTGGGCACGGTGAGGGGGCACCCGGCCCCCATCAAGGCGGCCTTGGCGGGGGCCATGCCCAGCCCCGGCGAGACCACGATGCCCATGGCGCCCAGCTCCACGGCCGCCGGGTCCACGCCGCCCTGCTCCAGGGCGGCCTTGATGGCGGCCGCCCCCAGGTCAATGGCCTGGTAGGGGGCCAAAATCCCCTCAAAGCGCCCCACCGCGGTGCGGGCGGCCGAGACCACGAAGATGTCCTGACGATAGACGTTGTGCATGGTTATCTCATCAGGCTGCGGGCGGCGTCGGCGACCTTCTGAGGGCTGGGCAGGTTGGCCATCTCCAAGGGGGCCGACATGGGCGGAGGCACATTGCAGGCGGCCACGATCAGCGGCGGCCGGCGCAGGGAGTCAAACACCTGCCGTTGCACCTCGTAGGCGATGTGCTCGGCAAAGCAGCCGATGGCCGGCGCCTGGCAGAGCAAGAGCAGGCGCCCGGTCTTGGCCACTGAGCTGCAAATGGTGTCCAGGTCGAGCGGCACCAGGGTGCGGGGATCCACCACCTCGGCGCTGATCCCCTCCCCGGCCAGCTGCTCGGCGGCCTCCAGGGCATAGCTGGCCATCTTGGAGTAGGCGACGATGGTGAGATCGGCGCCAGGCCGGCGCACCACCCCCTGGCCCAGGGGCACCAGGTATTCCTCCTCGGGCACGGGGTCCTTGTCCACGTACAGGAGCTGGTGCTCGATGAAAACGGTGGGGTTGTCGTCCCGGATGCAGGCCTTGAGCAGGCCTTTGGCGTCGTAGGCGGTGGAGGGGGCCACCACTTTCAGCCCCGGAAACATGGTAAGCACGGCTTCCAGGCTTTGCGAGTGCTGGCCCGCATAGCCTTTGCCCCCGCCCACGGTGGTGCGGATCACCAGGGGGCAGGCCGCCTTGCCGCCAAACATGTAGCGCACCTTGGCCGCCTGGTTGCCGATCTGGTCCATCGCCATGAGCACGAAATCAATATACATGATCTCGACCACCGGCCGCAGGCCGGTGATGGCGGCTCCCACCCCGGTGCCCACGATGGCTGCCTCGGAGATGGCGGTGTCGAACACCCGCTGCCGGCCGAAGGTGTCGAGCAGCCCTCGGGTCACCTGAAAGGCGCCGCCGTAATCGGCCACATCCTCGCCGTAGAGCACCACCCGGCTGTCCCGCATCATCTCCTCAGCCAGGGCCTCGGCCACCGCCTGGCGGTAGAGGATGCGCCCCTCGCGGTCCCGGCGCACCTTGTTCCAGGGCTTGAGCACCTCCACGGTGCGGTAGCGGTCGCCGATGTCGTTGGAGTCGGAATCCGCCAACAGGCCGTCGTAGATGCAGGCGGGGTCGGGGTCGGGAGCAGAGGCCGATTTCCAGGCCGCCTGGTAGATATGCTCCTTCACCTGCTCCTCCAGGGTGCTTGCCTGCTCCTCGGTGAGCGCGCCTGCCTGCAGCAGGGCGGCGCGGAAGGCGGCAATGGCATCCCGGCTGCGCCAGCAGTCCTCCTCCTCCTTGGTGCGGTAGGCGAGGCGGGGGTCACTCAGGGAGTGGCCCAGGTAGCGATAGGTCATCATCTCCAGCAGCACGGGCCCCTGGCCGCTGCGCGCCCTCTTGGCCGCCCGCAGCACGGCCTCGCGCACGGCCAGCACGTTCATGCCATCCACGGTTTCGGCATGCATGTTGGCCGGGTTATAACCGGCACCCCGCTGCGACAGGTAGGAGAGGCCGGTCACCTCGCCCACGGATTGGCCGGTCATGCCGTACTGGTTGTTCTCGATCAGGTAGATTACGGGCAAGCCCTGCTCAAACTGGCTCATGGCTGCGAAGTTGAAGGATTCATGGCAGATGCCGTTGTTGGCCGCGCCGTCACCCGCCAGGCAGAGCACCACCTGCCCGCTCCCCAGGCGCTCAGCAGCCAGGGCGGCGCCGGTGGCGATGCCCAGGCTGCCGCCCACGATGGCATTGGCTCCCAGGTGGCCGGCGTGAAAATCGGCGATATGCATCCCTCCCCCCCGGCCCCGGCAGTAGCCGTGCTCCTTGCCCAGCAGCTCCCCCATGGTGCGGAAAAGGTGCTCCTGCTGCGCCTGCTCCCACAGCTCCCGGCGGGATTGCCCCTGGTGGTCGGTGCCCAGGAAGCGGCACAGCCCGGCCTCGTCCTGCGCATCCAGCCAGTAGGCGCCCTTGGCGATGGAGTGGCCGTGGCCGCGGTGGGTGCTGGTGATGTAGTCCTGCGGGCGAATCGCCGACATGGCGCCCACTGCCACCGCCTCCTGGCCGATGGAGAGGTGGGTGGCCCCGATAAAGGCAAAGCCCTGGTAGGGCTTGAACTTGCCGTCCTTCATATCCACGATCATCTGCTCGAAGCTGCGGATGAGCAGCATGCGCGCATACATGCGCACCGCCTCCTCGGGGACCAGCCCGTCCGCCAGCTCCTCCTGCAGGCTGCGCTGGTACTGGTACAGCGGGATCCGGCCCAGCTCCACAAAGCCGGGCTTGCTATCGGGCAGGACGTCGCATTCCTTCACCGGTACCTCCATCGTGCCGTGACGGCAGACATCACGAGTGCTCCAACACAAACCTCATCGCTTCGACCAGGCGCCCGAGCTTACCTGCCGCAGGGGATAGCCAGACGGCGGGTGCCAGCCGGCCGGTCAGCTCTCTTCTGCTGGCGGCAGGTCCATGCTGCCTGAGCGCAGCCCCTGCAGATCCAGGGTGACATCGCGGAACCCCAGGGCGAGCAAGGCAGGGACCAGGGTGGGCGCCTGGGCTACCAGCCGGTGCAGGTCCAGCAGCGGCAGCTCTAGCCGGGCCAGGCCAGCGTGGTCGCGCACCCGCACCTCGGGAAAGCCCAGGCCATGCAGCACTTGCTCCGCCTCTGCCACCCGCCGCACCAGGGCGGAGGTGAGCTGGGTGCCATAGGGAAATCGGGTGGCCAGGCAGGGGCGGGCCGGCTGATCCCAGGTGGGCAGGTTCAGCAGCCGGGAGAGCTGGCGCACCTCCGACTTCCCCAGGCCCGCCTCGGCCAGGGGGCTGCGCACCCCGGCCTCCTGCAGCGCGCGCACCCCCGGCCTACCGCCGGCCAGGTCATCGGCCTGGGAGCCGTCGGCCACCACGGGCAGGCCCCGCTGGCGGGCGATCGCCCACAGCCGGTCGAGCAAGCGGCGCTTGCAGCGATAGCAGCGGTCCCGGGGGTTGCTGGCCAGGGCCGGGTCGGCCAGAAAGTCGGTGCTTACCACCAGGTGGGTCACGCCCAGAGACTCGGCCAGCCGCCGGGCGGCATCCGCCTCTCCTGGCGGGTAGATCTCGCCGGTAGCGGTGACCGCCAGCAGCCGCGACGGGGGAAGCACCGCGGCTGCCGCGGCCAGCAGCAGGGTGCTGTCCACGCCGCCCGAGAAGGCCACCAGCGTCCCTTCCGTGGCGGCAATGATGCGCTGCAGGTGGGCCAGCTTGGCCTCCAGGGCGTCCTGGCCGCAGCCAGGGGCAGGGGAGGGCGGTTCTGCGGGCATGAGCCGGCGGTCCTTGTGGCAAGATGGCGCTGCCACCCAGTTTACCCTGCCGGGGGCAGGGGGGTCAACGCACGACGCCGCCTGGGGGAGGCGGGACCAGCTGCTCCATCTCGGCCAGCGCCCCCACCAGAGCCCGGCGGCAGGCCGCGGTGTGGCCCCGAAAGGGCTGCTCGGTCACGATGTCGCGGCAGTGCACGCCGCCATGGGCGGCGAACCAGTCATAGATACGGGCGGCCCCGGGATAGGCGGCACGCTTACCCTCTACCTGGTCCGGTGCCCCCCGCTCGTTGAGCAGGCCCAGCACCAGCACGCAGCCGCAAAGCAAGCCGCAGACATCCCGCCGGGTGCCGATGCCGGCACCCAGGCCAGTAGCCAGGCGGTAGAGTGCCGGGTCATACCCGTACTCCTCCAAAAACGCGCGCAGCACCGCCTCCGCGCAGTTGCAGCCGCCGCCAAAAAGCACCAACGCCCGGCGGGTGAGGCGGTGGCGCCAGTGTCGGGGCAAAGCGCGGCCCACTGGCTCATGCCTCCTGGCAGGGCAAGCCCTGGGCGGCAAGCTCCCGCAGGCATCTCTGGCGGGCGGCCTCGTCGCCCTCCACCTCGATCACGATCTCGGCTACCTCCTGCCCCAGGTGAACCCGCCGGATAGAGAGCAGGACGCCGCTGCTGCTTGCTATTCGCTTGAGCACCGGCTCGCGCAGCAGCGGCAGGGGCAGGGCAATGCGCACCCACTTGCCAGGCATTGCCTACCTCCCGGCAGCGGCCAGTTGGCCGCTCCCGCCCCCATTGTGCGCGTCTGCAGGCTGGTGTCAAGAGGGCGGGCGGCCGTGCGGTCCCTGACCAGCGGGCAGCTTGAGCCGGGGCGCCGCCGCCGTGCTCTCTGCTAAGACTCCTGGGGGAAGAACTGCTCCAGGCTGGCGTAGCGCTCGCCGGTGTCGGGAAGCAGCACCACCACCCGCTTGCCCGCGCCCAGCTCCCGGGCCACCTGCAGGCCCACCCAGCAGGCGGCGCCGGCAGACACACCCACGAAGATGCCCTCTTCCCTCGCCAGGCGGCGAGCGGTGGCAAAGGAATCGGCATCGGACACCGGGCGCACCTGGTCCACCACCGCGCGGTCCAGCAGGGGGGGGAGGAAATTGGCGCCGATGCCCTGGATGCGGTGGGGGGCGGGCTGGCCTCCCGAGATCACCGGCGAGGCGGCCGGCTCTACCGCCACCACCAGGCACGCCGCCAGCTCCTGCTTGAGCACCGAGCCCACGCCGGTGATGGTGCCGGCGGTGCCCACCCCGGCCACAAAGGCATCCAGGCGGCCGGCCGTGTCAGCCAGGATCTCCCGGGCAGTGTGCTCCCGGTGGGCGGCGGGATTGGCTGGGTTCTCAAATTGGTCGGGGATGAAGGCGCCGGGGGTGCTGGCGAGCAGACGCTCGGCCTCTCGCCGGGCCCCCAGCATCCCCTCGGCGGCGGGAGTGAGCACCAGCTCGGCGCCCAGGGTGCGTATGATAAACCGGCGCTCCAGGGACATGGACTCGGGCATCACCACCACCAGCCGGTAGCCCTTCACCGCCGCCACCACCGCCAGGCCGATGCCGGTGTTGCCGCTGGTGGGTTCGATAATCGTAGCTCCGGGGCGGAGCAGCCCGCGCCGCTCGGCATCCTCGATCATGGAGAGGGCAATGCGATCCTTGACGCTGCCGCCCGGAGTGTACATCTCCAGCTTGCACGCCACCTCGGCCATGCCCGGCTCCACCAGCCGGTGCAGCCGTACCAGTGGCGTGCGCCCGATCAGCTCCAGCACGCTGTCATGGATGCAGCCCTTCGCCATTTCTGCCCTCTCGCCCGTCATCTGGCGCCCGGTTTGCCGGCAACACCTGCTGCGTTGGCCCCCCATTATAGCAGGCTGGGGGCGGCTACGCCGGCCCGGGCCCCACGGGGTTGATTACCAATCCGGTGGGGGGCTTGGGATGGAAATAGGTGGACTTGGGAGGCATGCGCTGGCCCGAGGCGGCCACCGCCAGCACCTGGTCCACCTGGGGAGGGTTAAGGAAGATGGCGGCGTCATAGTTGCCGCTGGCCACCGCCCGGCAGGGGTCGGTTTCGCCCATCACGTAGGCCAGGCGCTCGTCCTGTACCGCCGGCGGCAGGAGCTGGTCCACCAAGAGGTGCTGCAGCAGGGAGACGTCCAGGGCCCCCCGGGGATCGGTCGGGATGGGCACCTCGGGCTTGAGGGTAAGCAGCAGCCAGCCCTCGCGGGTGAAGACGGCATAGGCGCGGCGGCCCTGGTCGGCGAGCTGTCGGAGCACAGGTGCGATCGCCCCTGGCTGCAAGGCGGCGGGCGTGCGCTCGAAATGCTTGGCCGCGGCGTCCTCTACCGCAGGGCGCCCCCGCCCGCCCAGCTTGAGCAGCCGGGTGGTGGGCAAAATCACCAGGCCGGGATCATCGGCCGCCACCAGCATCATCAGCACATAGCTGAAGGCCGCCTCCGGGCCGGCTTGCGGGTGGGACTGGCGCATCTCGTCACGGTAGGCGAGGGCAGTCTCGTAGCGATGGTGGCCGTCGGCGATGACAAAGGGGCCGGCACCCAGGGCCTGCTGCCAGGAGGCGATCAGGGCGGGGTCGGTCACCCGCCACAGCTCAAGCTGCTCCTGGCCCAGGGCGGCCCGGGCTGCGGGTGGCACCTGCAGGCAGGAGGCGAGCAAGCAGGCGGCCTCGCCCCCCTGGCGGTAGAGGCCGAAGACGGGGCTGATCTGGGCCTGGCAGGCGTGCAGCAGTTGCCACCGGTCGGCCTTGGCCCGGGGCCGGGTATCCTCGTGGGGCAGCACCACGCCGCGCGAGAACTCGGAAAGCCGCACCAGGCAAAAGCAGCCCAGGCGGCAGCGCAGCTGGCCCTGCCAGAGGAAGGAGTGGCGGTAGGGGTAAATGCCGGGCGGGTCATCCTGGGCCAGCACGCCCTCCGCCAACCACCAGCGCAGAGTGGCCGCGGCCCGCAGGTAGCAGTTATCGGCCGGGGTGTCAGTGGGAAAGCTCTTCCCCAGCTCCAGCCGCACCACGTTGTGCGGGTGCTGCTGGTGGAGCCAGGCCTGCTCCTCGGCACCGATCACGTCGAAGGGAGGCGCCAGCAGGGCAGAGAGGTCACCCGTCGCCACCTGGTAGCGGATGGCACGCAAAGGGGCAACAACCGGCCTGGCCGAGGACATCCTGACTCCGTGGTTTCCCGAGATAGAGGTGAGCCGGCAGCTTGCAGGCAGACGGCTGGATGCCGCCCATTATAACCGGCGGCTGCGCGCGCTGACAAGCCGGCACTGCCGGCCGGCAGCGGCGCCGCCCATCGCAGCTACCCGGCAGCGTACACCTCCAGCTCCCGGATCTGCATCTGGCTGCCCGGTTGGCTGGGGCCGTCGGGCTTTACCGCCTGCACTCGCACATACCTGGCCCGGGTGGCGGCAAAGGTGTGCTCCTGCCGGCCCCCCAGGCAGCCCTCCGCCTCCGCCACCGGCGTCCAGCCCGCCCCGTCGGCCGATAGCAGCACCCGGTAGGCGGTAGCATAGCCCTCACCAAAGTTCACCACCACCCGCCCCAGCAGGTACGCTGCCTCCAGGTCAACGTGGTAGGTCCAGGCCCACTCGTTGCCTCCCTGAGCCCAAGTGAAAGGCAGGCCGTCCACGCCGTAGTGGGCAAAGCGAAAGCCGCTGGCGGGCAGAGGGCGGGTGCCGGCAGCGTTGAGCAGGCAGGCTGGCCGCTGGCAGGCCAGGTTGCCGGCAGGCACCGCAGAAGTGCGGCCAGGGGGGCGGGTGAACGCCGGATGGGGCCGGGCCAGGCTGATCTTGATGATGGTGTCAATGGGGTCCGCCGCTACCCCCTCCAGGGAGATGGCGAGCTCCTCCCCCCGCTGGTGGAAGGACAGCAGCCGGTCACCGTTCAGCCAGCGAATCTCCCGCACCTGCTGCCCGAGCTTCACCACCAGTTCCGCCGCCTGGGGCATACCCTGCTTGCCCAGGGGATTGGCCAGCAGGTGCAGGTAGATGGCATCTCGGGCCAGGTTGATGGTGTTGTAGCCCCAGTCCGCTTCAGGCAGGGGACCAGGGTCCACCTGGGTGTAGGACTCGTGCCGGGCAGGCAGCCCGGGCGGGCTGGCCCAGTCGGCCATCTGCTGGTGGCAGGAGTAAACGTGGCTGTCGGTCAGGGTCTGCATGGGCATGCGGATGGTGGGGCTGTGGTCAATGTTGGCGATGAAACCAGCGCCGATAAGCGAAATCTGCAGGCGCAGGTAGTCCTGCCAGTCGGCGTAGATGTCCTTGGAGTAGTCAAAGGCAGGATCGGCCAGCATGCGCCAGGTTTCCACGCTGTGGCGCTTGGGCCAGCTCACCGGGAAGGGCCACAGGTCCCAGGTGGCCTTCCCCCAGGCCCCCCAGCCCTCCAGCACCACGATATCCCAATCGCCGTTGCTAATGGTGGGGAGGCCGTTGAGCACGATCACGGTTTCCGGGCTCAGGGTGCGGATCATGCTGTAAATGGCATCCAGGGAGACGCCGTCCCAGCCCGCCCAGTCGAACCAGAAGGCCGCCGGCCGGTAGCGGCGCACCGCCTCCTCCAGCATCAGCAAGGCGCCGTCGTCGCCGCCGTGGTTGGGGCCGTTCAGGTTCCCGATGTACATCCCGAAGCGGATGCCCTCCGCCTCCAGGGCGGCCTGGTACCTGCCCAGCAGGTCACCCAGGGGGTTGTCGGGCTCAAACCGGGAGGGCCAGCGGTACCGGTAGTCGCCGTTGTTGTAGGAGATGACCATGCCCACCCCGTATCCCTGGCGCTTCATGGTGCGGGCGAAGCGCGCAAACTCGTCCTGGGGCATGGATTCCGGCGCGTGGATGAGCGCCACCAGGCGGGTCGCCTCGTACCAGCGGTTGGGGCGCTCCTGGACGGCCAGGGCGAGCTGTGCGGAGGCGACGGCCCCCCGGGTGTCCTTCACCTGGACGGTGAAGGGGTAGTCGCCCAGGCGGGCAGATGCGGCCACGGTGCCGGTGATCCTGCCCTCCTGGTGCAGGGCCAGGCCGGGCGGCAGCTTGCCCGCGGCCAGCGCCCAGCGGTAGGGCGGCAAGCCCCCCTGCGCCTGCAGGAAGAAGTCCGAGGCCTGCAGGGCGAGCTCGGGCCGCCGCAGATAGACCCCCTGCTCCCAGGCGTCCACCGCCCGCGCCCCCACGTAAGGCCATTCCCGGCAGGCGACAGGCAGGATGTTGGCCGCCTCCGGCATGGCCCGGGTGGCGACCGCCAGCTTGCCCTTGATGTCTACCGCGTAGGTCAGCCCGGGCAAGGCCGCTCCCGCAGCGTCGCACAGCCGGGCGTAGCAGCCCAGCCGGCCCGCGCCCTGGTTCGCCACCTTGAGCAGCAGCCGGTTCCAGCCCTGCTCCAGGCCCACCGGGACCTTGAGCGCATCCCGCTGCGGGGCGCCCTGAGGGGAGGCGGAAACGAGCTTGCCGTTCAGCCAGGCCTGGTGCGCGTTGTCAGCTCCCAGCCGCAGCTCGGCGGCCTGGGCGCGGGCGCTGTGTACATACACGTGCAGATAGGCCACCTGGGCCGCCGCCGATTCGCCCCGCTTGAGCTGGAAATAGCTGAACAGGTCCTGGTAGTCGTCATAGTTGCGGGAGAACAGCCGGTCATCAAAGTAGCGCCAGGCACTGCCCCCCGCGGGCTGACCGGGGCGGGGCTCCACCTGGGCTTCGCCGATCCAGTCGCGATGGTAGCCGGCGTTTTCCGGGCCGTTCTCCAGCGGCCCGGCCACCAGCCAGGTGTTGATGGCGGGCGCCGGGTCCCCCCGGGCGTGGAGCAGGCTGCAGCAGAGGCAAAGCAGGCCCAGGGCAAGGGCAGGGGGCATCAGGCTCATGGCGTTGTTCTCCGGGCAAGCGCTGGGGCAAGAGACTTCGCCGCCTGGGCGCCGTACCCTGTAGGGAGGGCCCGCCTGCCGGCGCGAGGCGGGGGGTTGTGGCGGGCGGCGATAGCTGCTACAATACCACGCTGCTCATCGCCTCCCAGGCGGTGAGCCAGGGCGGGAGAGCCTGCCGCCCCTGGCCCGGAGCGATGCCGGGTGCCTTCCTGCCCCTGCGGGGCTGACCATGACCAGAGGAAGGAGGTGATCTGTTGCGCGAGTATGAAGTAACCTACATTCTTGACCCCGCGCTCCCCGACGAGGAAATCAGCGGCCTGATGGCGCGTTTCGTGGAGCTGGCCAAGTCGGGAGGCGCCCAGGTGAACGACCCGGAGCGCTGGGACCGCCGGCGGCTGGCCTATCCCATCAAGGACAAGCGAGAGGGGATCTACGTCTTTATGACCCTGAAGGCGGAGAAGGAGGCGGTGGCGGAGCTGGTGCGGGTGCTAAAGCTGACCGAGCCGGTGCTGCGCCACATGGTACTGAGATTGGGCGAGGATTAGGACTTGGCATGCGGAGGAGACGGCGATGCTGAACAAGGTGATACTGGTGGGACGGCTGTGCAACGACCCTGAGCTCAAGTACACTCCGAGCGGGGTGGCGGTGGCGAACTTCCGGGTGGCCGTGGACCGGCCCTTCGCCAACTCCCAGGGGGAGCGGGAGGCCGATTTCATAGACACGGTGACTTGGCGCCAGAATGCCGAATTCTCGGCCAACTACCTGAGCAAGGGGCGGCTGGTGCTGGTGGAGGGCAGGCTGCAGGTGCGGACCTGGACCAGCGCGGAGGGCCAGCGGCGCCGGGCGATGGAGGTGGTGGCCGACAACGTGCGCGCCCTGGACCGCCCCAAGGAGGGAAGCGCAGGAGCAGGAGCAGGGGCAGGAGCAGCCGCGCCCGCGGAAGCCGTGCCCACGCCTCCGGATGAGGAAGAGACCCTGGTGGACCCGTTTGCCGACCAGTAGGGCCGGCAAGCATATCCCTGATCAACGAGGTTGGCAATGAGCGAAGAAGAGACCCCGGTGCAGGCCGAGAGCGAGCAGCCGGCGGCTCCCCCGACCGAGGCCAAGCGGGAAGAGGTGGCTGCAGAACCAGCAGGTGCGCAAGCCAGCGCGGCCCCGGAACCAGCGCGGGAGGCCCCCCGCCGCCCGGAGGGGCGTCCCGATTACCGGGCGGAGCCAAGCAGGGCAGGCGGCCCCGGCCGCCGGCCAGGTGGCGGCCCGTCGGGGCCGGGCGCCCGGCCGGGAGCACGGCGGCCGCGGCGCAAGGTGTGCAGCTTCTGTGTGGAGAAAGGCCCGCCCATCAACTACAAGGACGCGGCCAAGCTGCGCAGGTTCATCTCCGAGCGCGGCAGGATCCTCCCCCGGCGCACCACCGGCACCTGCGGCATGCACCAGCGGGTGCTGGCGCACGCGGTGAAGCGGGCGCGGGAGATCGCGCTGCTGCCGTTCGTGGCGGATTAGCGACCGCACAGATAGCGGGCAGGCCGGCAAGTGCCTGCGCTGATAGGGAGGCAAAGATGGACGAGCGCCCCGCTGTGGGCCACGTCAACCTGGATGACAATGCTTCCTGGCAGGTCCTGGACAGCCAGGGCCTGCTGGCGATGGGGGAGGACTTCCCCGAGCAGTGCCGGGAGGGCCTGCGCATCGGGGACGAGGCCGAGCTGGGTCCCGAGTATGCCCAGGTGCCCGACGCCCTGGTGGTGGTGGGAATGGGCGGCTCGGCCATCGGCGGTGACCTCTTCGCCCGCATGTTCGAGGAAGCGCTGCCGGTACCGGTGCACGTGGTGCGCTACTACGAGCTGCCCTCCTTTGTGGGCGAGCGCACCCTGGTGATCACCTGCAGCTACTCGGGCGACACGGAGGAAGTCCTGGCCGCCTACGACCAGGCCATTGCCCGGGGGGCCCGGGTGATCGCCATCACCAGCGGCGGCAAGCTGGAAGCACGCTCGCTGGGCCATCACACCGCCCTGATCAAGGTGCCGGGAGGGCGGCCGCCCCGGGCCGCGATTGGCTACATGCTGATGCCGCTGGTGTCGCTGGCCACGCGCCTGGGCCTGGTGCCCCCCATTGACCGGGAGCGGCAGGAGATGCTGGAGCTGCTGGAGCAGCAGGCCGCCTCCTTCCGCCGGCAGGTGCCCGTGGCCGGCAACCGGGCAAAGCAGGTCGCCCGGGAGCTGCACGGCCACTTTCCTCTGGTCTATGCCACCTCGCCCTTCCTGCGGCCGGTAGCCTTCCGCTGGCAGACCGAGCTTAATGAGAACAGCAAGGTGCTGGCGCTGAGCCACGAGCTGCCGGAGCTGAATCACAACGAAGTGGTGGGCTGGGAGCAGGGGCTGGACCTGGTAGTGCGCCCGGTGTTCATTTTCCTGGCCACCCCCCACGACCACCCCCGGGTGCAGGCGCGGGTGCAGATCACCAAGGAGTTGATCGGCGACCGGGCACCGGTGCACGTGGAGCTGGCCGCCGGGGAGAGCCTGCCCGCGCAGATCGTGACCGCCATGTACCTGGGCGACATGGCCAGCCTTTACCTGGCGTTTCTGAACGGCGTGGACCCCTATCTGATCAAGCCCATCAACTACCTCAAGCAGCGCCTGGCCGAGATCGGTTAGCAGCCGAGCCGACGGCCGGCTGCCGCCCCGAGGGCGCAGGGGCAGCAGTTGACAGGGGCGTGCCTGGGCATTATGCTAAAGAGGCGATGACGGGCCATTGCCGGTACCAGCGGGTGGCGACTAAAGCGGACGCTCCGGCGTCCCTGCCTTCCCGCGCGGCCCCCGGAACCTCGGGATTCTGTAGATAGGCGAAGTGACGGCGACACCAGGACCACAGGCCAGCGGCAAGCAGGGAGCAGGCCTGTGGTTTTTTTGGCGCTGCCTGGGAATCCCCACCGGAAGGAGAGACCAGTAGTGACGGCACATGCGGAGCTTGCGGCCTGGGTGGAGGAGATGGCGCGGCTGTGCCAGCCGGACCGGGTGGTGTGGCTGGACGGGTCGGAGGAGGAGAAGAATGACCTGGTGGCCAAGGCCGTGGCGGCCGGCGAGCTGATCGAGCTGAACCAGGAGAGGTGGCCGGGCTGCCTTTACCACCGCACCGCCGAAAACGACGTCGCCCGCACCGAGGAGCTGACCTTCATCTGCACCCGGCTGCGGGAGGACGCCGGGCCCACCAACAACTGGATGTCCCCGGAGGAGGGCTACCGGCGGGCAGGCGAGATCTTCGCCGGGGCCATGAAGGGCCGCACCATGTACGTGATCGCCTTCTCCATGGGCCCGGTGGGGTCGCCCTTCAGCAAAATCGGCGTGCAGCTCACGGACAGCGTCTACGTGATGCTCAACATGCGCATCATGACCCACACCGGCGCCGAGGTGCTCGAGCAGTTGGGCGCCGCGGGCGAGTTCACCCGCTGCCTGCACAGCAAGGAGAACCTGGACATGCAGCGCCGCCTGATCCTGCACTTCCCGGAGGATGACGCCATCTGGAGCGTGGGCTCGGGCTACGGCGGCAACGCCCTGCTGGGCAAGAAGTGCATGTCCCTGCGCATCGCCAGCTACCTGGCGCGCCGGGAGGGGTGGCTGGCCGAGCACATGCTGATCATGGGCGTGGAGGAGCCCAACGGCCGCATCGAATATATCGCGGCCGCCTTCCCCAGCGCCTGCGGCAAGACCAACCTCGCCATGCTGGTGCCCCCGGCAGGGCTGAAGATCAAGGGCTACCGCATCTGGACGGTGGGCGACGACATCGCCTGGATGCGCCGGGACACGGACGGCCGGCTGTGGGCAGTGAACCCGGAGACCGGCTTCTTTGGCGTGGCCCCAGGCACCAACTCCCACACTAACCCCAACATGATGCTCACCATCCGCCGCGACACCGTCTTTACCAACGTGGTGCTGACGCCGGACGGCGACATCTGGTGGGAGGAGGGCGATGGCCCGCCGCCGGTAGCAGCCCTCGACTGGCGGGGGCTGCTCTGGGAGGAGGGCATGGTGGACGAGGCAGGCCAGCCCATGCTGGGGGCCCACCCCAACAGCCGCTTTACCGCCCCCCTGGCCCAGTGCCCCAGCCGCTCCTTCCGCTCCGAGCACCCGCACGGAGTGCCCATCTCCGCTATCATCTTCGGCGGCCGGCGTGCCCGCCTGACGCCCCTGGTCTACCAGAGCCTGAGCTGGGAGCACGGGGTGTTTGTGGGCGCCAGCATGGCCTCCGAGCGCACCGCCGCCCAGTTTGGCGAGGTAGGAGAGGTGCGCCGGGACCCCATGGCCATGCTGCCCTTCTGCGGCTATCACATGGGCGACTACTTCGAGCACTGGCTGGAGGTGGGCAAACGCTCCAGCAAGGCGCCCAAGATTTTCCACGCCAACTGGTTCCGCCAGGGCCAGGACGGCAGCTACCTGTGGCCTGGCTACGGGGAAAACCTGCGCGTCCTGGAGTGGGTGCTCGCCCGCTGCCGGGGCGAGGCGGAGGCGGAGCTTACCCCCATCGGCTACGTGCCCACCACGGACAGCCTGGACCTCACCGGGCTGGAGATCACGGATCAGGCCCTGGAGCAGCTCCTGGCCGTGGACCGGGAGGCGTGGATGAACGAGCTGGAGCAGGTGCGGGAGTTCTTCGAGCTCTTCGGCCCGCGCTTCCCCAGCGAGCTCTGGGACCAATACCACGCGCTCAAGCAGCGGCTGAGCGGGGCCACCGTGAGCCTGGGCGAGTACGGCGTCCGGCACGAGCTGGCGCAGGCGCTGAATGACACCATCAAGCGCGAGAATCCCCACCTCTATGCCGCCCTCTCCCCCCTGGGCAAGCGACTCTACTTCCCCAAGGGGATCCTCAGCCAGTCGGCAGAGGCCACCCAGAAGGCCAAGCGCTTCAACGCCACCATCGGCATCGCCCGGGAGGGCGGCCAACCCATGTACCTGCCCTCGGTGATGAAGCACCTGCAGGACGTGACGCCGGCAGAGGCGCTCAGCTACTCCCCCGCCCTGGGCCGGCCCGACTTCCGGGAGCTGTGGCGGCAGGAGCTGGTGGCCAAGAACCCGAGCCTGGCGGGCAAGGAGTTCAGCACTCCCATCGTCACCAGCGGCGTCACCCATGCCCTGAGCATCGTGGGCGACCTGTTCGTGGGCGAAGGCGACCTGGTGCTGCTGCCGGACAAGTTCTGGGAAAACTACGAGCTGCTGTTTGGCACCCGCCTGGGCGCCCGCCTGGAGCTTTATCCCTTCTTCAGCGAGGCAGGTGGGTTCAACGTGGATGCTTTCCACCGCGCCCTGCACCTGCATGCCGAGCGAGGGAAGGTGCTGACCGTGCTTAACTTCCCCAATAACCCCACCGGCTACACCCCCAGCCCGGAGGAGGCGGCCGCCATCGCCGCCGCGGTGGCGGAGACCGCCCAGGCTGGCTGCACCGTGATCGCTGTCTGTGACGACGCCTACTTCGGCCTCTGCTATGATCCCTCGGCCCTGCAGGAGTCGCTTTTCGGCTTGCTGGCTGGCAGCGGGGAGCGGGTGGTGGCAGTGAAGGTGGACGGGCCTACCAAGGAGGAGTACGTCTGGGGGTTCCGGTCAGGCTTCCTCACCATTTCCGCCCAGGCCGCCAACTCCGCAGAGACCCTGCAGGGGGCCCTGGAGCAGAAGGTGGCTGGGGCCATCCGCAGTGCCATCTCCAGTTGCTCCCACCTGGCCCAGTCCATTGTGCTCAAGGCCATGCACGACCCCGCCTTCCCTGCCGAGATCAAGCAAAAGCGGGAGGTGCTGGCGGCCCGCGCCCAGCGGGTGAAGCAGGTGCTGCAGAACCCGGCCTTTGCCGAGCTCTGGGATCCCTATCCCTTCAACTCGGGCTACTTTATGTGCCTGCGGCTCAAGCACGTGAACGGGGAGAAGCTTCGCCAGCACCTGCTGGAAAAGTACGGCGTGGGCGTGATCACCGACGGCCAACGCGACTTGCGCGTGGCCTTCTCCGGGGTGGAGGAGGACCAGATCGAGGAGCTGTTCCAGGTGCTGGCCCAGGCCGCCCGCGAGCTGGGAGGGAGCGGGGAATAGGCGAGGGCATGGTGACCGACGCCTTCACCCGGCTCGCTCGCCACTACGACGACCTGATGGCGAGCGTGCCCTATCCGATGTGGGTGGACTACCTGGAGCGGCTGCTGGACTGCCACGGCCGCCGCGGCCAGCGAGTGCTCGACCTGGCCACCGGCACCGGGTCAGTGGCCCTGATCCTGGCCCGGCACGGCTACCAGGTGACCGGAGTGGATATCTCCGCCCCCATGCTGGAGCAGGCGGCCGCCAAGTCGGCCCGGGAGGGGCTGCCCATTGACTGGGTGCACCAGGACCTTACCCAGCTCGACCTGCCGGCGGGGGCCTGGGACTGGGCTTGCTGCCTGTACGACAGCCTGAACTACGTGATCGGGGAGGGCGGCCTGGCCCGCGCCTGCCAGGGCACCAGCCGGGCCCTGCGCCAGGGCGGGCTCTTCATCTTCGACCTGAATACCCCCTATTGCTTCGAGCGGGAGCTATTCACCCAGCACCATACCGTGCCCACGGCCAAGGTGCGCTATCGCTGGCGCTCGCACTACGACCCCGCACGGCGCCTGGCCCGGGTGGACATGGTGTTCTGGACCGAGGAGGGCGAGTTCCGGGAGACTCACTACCAGCGGGCCTACCAGGACCAGGAGCTGGAGCAGGCCCTGGCAGGCAGCGGCTGCCACCTGCTCGCCCGCTATGAGGCCTACACCCTGCTCCCTTCCGGCCCGGCGAGCGACCGCATCTTTTACGTGGCCGAGAAGCTGGCTGACCCCGTAGAGCAAACTGCTGTTTGCACCACACGCAAGCAGACGTTTGTCAGGGCGAAAGCCCGTTTGCGTCCGGCTGGCATGCCTCCACGGCCCCTTCTGTGCCCAACCGCGCTCAACCAGCTCGGGCAGCGGTTGCCTGTGCACGCGGATAGGTAAGCCTCAGCGGGTCCCAGAGGCGCCCTGGGCGAGGCGGGAGCCAGCCGAGCATCACGCACGGAACGGCGGCCAGAGGCAGGGCAGCAAGCCGACAATGTGCGCGCTCAGAGCAAGAAGCGGCGGGTGTTGCATGTAACGCGGATGAAGCGGCAGCGAGCAGCCAGACGATCGCGCGCACAAACTCCGGCGCGTGCACACGGTGCCCATGACGGCCCCGGCGATTATGCTGGGGGGCGCAGCGGCTGGATAGCGCTGTCTTGCCGGCGGGGCCTGAGAGGGGTAAGCGCGCCCGGGTCTTGGCCTCCCAAGCGCTAATTAACATAAGATTTATTATCGGACGCAGAGGCTAAGGCGAAGAGAGCGGGGCATCGGGCCTAGCTGCCCCCCTCCCCTGCCAGTGGCCGCCTGACGTGAAATGGCCGCTGCTGCGCTACCGCGTTTGTGTTTTGGCGCGCGGCCAAGAGAGGATGCTTTCCTTGGGCAAAAGCTTGCTTCTGCCCTCTGGGTTCGGCAAATGGGTAGGAGACAACGCGCGTTCCTTCCCCTAACGCCGGTTCCGCGTTGACGGGGATGGCGCGGCTCTGTAGAATTGCCTTGAGGATTGTCGCTCACTGGCGTTCACGTCACCTGGAAGACGAAACCGCATACATTGGCGTATCGTGGAGCGTGATCTTGAAGCCGATAGTCTTCTCTCGGCATGCACTCGACAATCTCATGGAAGACGCCATCCATTTGGGTGAACAGATTTCAGCGAAGAAAGGGCGGACCGCGTTCCGAAAGAACTTCCCTTTCCACTCGACGTGGAAGGGAGGATGCTACGAGAGCAAGCAAGTGATGCCCATCGTTGTTGAGGAGCCTGATAGGTGGGTCGTCGTCACGGTGTATGCGTTCTTCTTAGGAGGTGCGAAGTGAAAGTAAGCTATGACCCGGAGGTGGACGCAGCCTACATCTCCTTCAAGAAGGGGCCTGTGCAGGTGACCACCATCCGCATCACGGAAGATGTGGCCATTGACCTCGGACCCCATGAGAAGATCGTGGGCATCGAGGTGCTTGACGCCTCCGAGCATTTCGGCTTTTCCCCGCAGAGGCCGGAGATTGAGCTCGAAAACCTGCAAGTCGCCAGTGTGTCACGGTGAAGGCGGTAGACTCGCCCAGAGGGAGCCCCTCCTGTACTCAGGGCAGTAACCCTGCAGCATAGCAGCAAACCCCGGCATCAAGGGCTGCCCGTCGCGGAGCTCAGGTCGCAGACGGCACGGCGGCGTGTTGTGTTTTGCTGGGATCGTCCTGGCCCTGCTGGGGGTTGCCGGGTCGGTAGAGTGGCTATTCGAGGCTGGTTCCCTTAGGGCGAGAATGGTCAATGCAACCCCTGGCATAGTCACCAGTACCATGGGTATGCTGGTGTTGTGGCGATGCAGGCCGAGGATCATGTACAGTTTCGAGATGAAGCCCGTTGAAATCACCGTACGCTCGCATAGAATGCCAGCGACCAAGGAAGCGGCCACGTCATCGAGCACGGAAGAAGTGAAGATCCGCGGACCGGAGATGAAATCCACTGGAAGGGCATCGGCCTCGGGGTGCACCGGCGAAGCGTGCCAACACGAGCGTCGAGGAATTAATGCGTGGGCTGCGAAAATGAGGAATGACATGACCAAGGAGGACTGCCCATAGCGTTGATTCTGGGCGCGCACAGCGTCTGAAGAAGTGGTGAAACACCCCCTCAAATCTCCTCCCTCAGCCCGCCGACAGACAAGCACCCCTAGGCTGATGGTATGGCGGCTGATCCGCTATGTCGTGAAAGCAGATGCCGAGCCAATCGCAGAGCCAGTTTGTGCATCCCCTCGAGAAGTCGCCCTCCTTCACGTCCCCAGAAATCAGGTGGCGCCCAGGTGTCCGGTAAGCCAGAATCACGTAGCAGCAATCGTCATCGTGTAATGGATGCCCCTCGGGTGGCCCTTGCAGCAGCCCCATACGGATAGCCCTACAGTCTTCGTCCTCGGCTTCGCATATCCAGTGTATCCTCTCCGCCCTCGCTAGGCTCGCGTACCAAATTGCAGCGAAGCTCTTCTTCTGTGATAAGGGCCCCTTTTCGTAGTGCCTAAGCACCTGCTCGTTAAGCGACAACCCGTGATTCGCCAGAATCTCACCGAGGAACCCCTGGGCTGATGGGGCCGAAGCATCCCGCCCGCTTGCTGAGTAAAGAACCCATACATCAACTACCCAGATCATGCTTTCCCCCACGCGCAAGAACCGCATGCGCTCTGGCCAACGCTTCCGTTATCTCCTCTTCGAAGAAGCCGTCGGGCCACGACTCGAACTCACCTAGGTCTGAGATTGGCAGGAGTCTTGCTTCGCCCCCACGCTCGCCAAGTGAGCAGTAGTATACCAGCACCTCAGACGCATCAATGTCACCTCGCCCGATGGCAGTGCGTATTCTGCTGATTAGGTGCTCGCTGTGAGTCTCAACAATGAACTGCTTGCCTGTTCTCTTAACGAGATCCACGAATATGTCCGCCAGACCAGCCTGCACGGATGGATTCAGGTGTATCTCCGGTTGCTCCAAGAGCAGCGTCGATCCTGAGGGAGCGTACAAAGCCTCCATCAAAATGGGGAACACCTGCGAGAACCCAAACCCGGCATCCACTACGTTTGCTCGGTAACCTAGCCGGTCTCCGACCACTAAGGAATGGAAGCTCGCCTTCAGACGATCAAGAGTGATATTACTAGCCAGCCCCACCTGTTCTAGCCACGTCCTCAGCACTTCTACGTTAGGCGATGTGGCACGACTATGACTCGTAACGTAGAAGGCGTCAATAGCACGTTCCCCTTTCAAACCCACGTCGCTCGGACGTTCTGCGGACACCTGGTAGGTTCGGCGAGGATCGTGCCGGAGGGGCCCTAGATACCACGTATTGGCAATCTGTCGTTCCAACGCGCTTTCCGCGGCGCGCATCGGCGACCAAGTAGCAAACCCCCCCCTATCGCCTCGGAAGAGCGCGGATGACAACTGGAAGAATCTCCATGGGCGGTAGTCCTTCGACTTGGCCGGGTTCCACTGCTGTGCTACGTCGCTCGACGGGAGATAGGCACCCTTCTCCTTTCTCTCCAAGGATATCAAGGTGCGCCCGTCCGGGTATGTATATGACATCCTGTCGACTACCAAATTACTGCCCTTGAGCGCCCAGGTTACGCTAAATGAATTGGCGATCTCCTTAGCTGGCCCGATCGTCCTCCATTGGCCACCAGGGTCACGCGCAATTGTTGTTCTCAGCTCGGCCGGGTCCCAGCTCAACGAGAAGACGACTTGCTCTTTCCTGTCTCCTCCGTGCACAAAATCTGCGTACTGCCCGAGGGAGCAGTAGGGACCATCCGTAAGGAGCGGAATCTGCCAATCACGACACTCCGCCGTCTGCCTCAGCACCAGGAGCGCCTTGAGTATACTGCTTTTCCCTCCGCTGTTCGGTCCGATCAGTATTGTCAGCGGTGCCAAACGCAGTTCGCCAGTGTCCCGGTATGCTTTGAAGTTAACAAGCCGCAGCCGACTCCACACGTACGTCTCCTTTGCTGATAGTATCGGGCAGCAAGACGACGGAGGGGGCATTCTGCGAGCGACTGGAAAAGTCCTTCTGCCTCGCTGGCATGGCCGCGGGGTCAGGCCGGGCTGGTGACGTCCTTGATAGCATAGGAGCCGCTGTCAAAGTCGGTCATGGTGACCTGGTAGAGAGGCCGGCCCAGCACCCGGCGCAGCCGCTCGTTTTCCAGCACGGCGCAGGCCGACTCACCGATGCCCAGACCCTGGGCCGTGCGAGTGCGGGCCATCGCCTGCAGCAGTGGTGCCAGCCTTGCCTCCTCCTGGAAGTGCACTCCCACCACCATTCCGCGCACCAGGCCCAGCCCGCGCCGGCGACTCAGCGGGGGATCGCCCGGCGCACGGCCGACCATGAGGCAGCGCTCGGGGATGATCAGGGCACCCGCGGAGAGGCCGGCTACGGGCACCCCCTGCCGGTAGCGGCGGCGGATCAGGCTGCGCATGGGTTCCGTGGCATACAGGCGGTGATAGGTAGGCGAATGGCCCCCGCCAATGAAGATGCCACTCGCCTGCTCGAGCTGGGCGCGGGCCGCCTCCACATCCAGGGCGCCGTCGGCACCAGGCACCACCACCTCCCAGGCGGCCCCCCGCCTCTCCCACGGCGCCACATACCCGGGCAGGTGGCGTTCCCAACCCTCCCCTCCCATCAGCAGCAGGGCGATCCGCGCCTGGCTCCCGCCCGCGGCAGGCACGAACTGCTCTGCCACCAGGTCGAAGATCTCCTCGCTGCCGCCCAGCAGGAATAGCAACCTGCCCACGCTGCCTCCCGCCGCCCAGGCCCCAGCTGGTGCCGCCCTCCCCTACCCCGGCCCCTGTGGGCAGCTAACTAAGTTAACATAATATTTCGACATCCGGGCGTCACCCGCAACCTTCCACGTTGCTGGCGCTGCGCCCTGCCTGCAAAGGCCAGGGACGGCTCGCTTACCGGAGGCCAGATATGGAACAAAGGAGGGGGGATGCGAGGCATCCAGTGGCATTATCATCGGCAATTAGTATGAACCAGGAACAGGTTGACCGGCTGGACGGGCTTTCCCGGGTGATCCGGGCGCTGCTTTTCCTGGCGGTGATGGCGGTCATACTGGCTGATGCCGATGCTGGCCTGGCGCTGCGGGCGACGGTGGTGATGGGGGTCATCTACGTGGTGGCCACCACCTTCTCGCGCGCATCCCGGGCCAGCAGTGCCAATTCCGTGCTGCTGGCGCTGGACGTGCTCCTGATCAGCGCCCTCATCTACCTCTCCGGCGGCCCGCACAGCTTCTACTACCCCCTGTACTACCTGGTGATCCTCAATGCCAGCCTGCGCCTGAGCTTGCGGGACGCGGTGGCGGTCTCCCTGCTCTCGGCCGCCAGCTACTACTTTGTCACCATCTCCCAGGGGGAGCAGGAGGTGGTGACCTTCTCCCGGCATGTGCTGGTGTTCAGCGGCGGCGGGTTCTTCATGGCCGTCTTCTTCTCGCTCTTGGCCCAGGAAACCAAGGCCTCGATGCGGCTGAGCGAGCTCTATCGCAAGGCAAACGAGTATAAGACCGACTTTGTGGCCTACGTGGCCCACGAGTTCGGCAACAGCCTGAGCGCCATCATCGGCTTCTGCCAGCTCCTGCAGGAAAAGCCGGACGACCCCGGCGGCCCCGAGTACCTGGGCATCATGCGGTCGGAGGCGGAGCGGCTGAGCCGGATGATCTCCGACCTGATGGACCTCTCGCTGCTGGAGGCCGGGCGCATGAAGGTGGCTATGGGGAGCGTGCGGCTCCCCGAGCTGCTGGCATGGCAGGCCGCGCTCTTCAACGAGCCCTCTAAGCGCAGCAAGGTGATCGTGCACCTTCAGGAGGGCCTGCCTCCCATCCAGGGCAGCCGGGACCGCCTGCAGCAGGTGGTGCAAAACCTGGTAGGCAATGCCCTCAAGTTCTCGCCCCCGGAGGAAACGGTGCTGGTGGAGGCGAGCCGGGAAGGGGCGGACCAGGTGGTGATCGCGGTCACCGACCACGGCCCCGGCATCCCTGAGGACCAGGTGCAGCGCATGTTTGAGCGCTACGAGCGGCTGCAGCGGGACGACGACAAGGCAGGCAGCGGGCTGGGCCTGGCCATCACCCGGGGCATCGTGGAGCTGCATGGGGGCACCATCAGCATCTCCAGCAAGCCCGGCCTGACCACCTTCCGGGTAGTGCTGCCCATCGCGGGCCCCACAGGCGCCGCCGACCCGGAGCAGGCGCGAGTCTCGGTGCAGCCGCTCTGGAGGCGGGCGGCCGCCTCGCACCGGTAGCGCTCAGCTGCACTCATTTCTGCGCCTGCCAGGCTGCCTCTCCCGCTCGAAACGGGGACAGCGAAGGGCGGCCGCGGGTTCAGCCCTGGGTGCACCGGCGCACAATCCCCTCCAACACAGGGTCTGCCCCCCGCTCGAAGTCGGCAAACGTGGGCTCGAGTGCCAGGTCCGGAGCGAGCACCCCTCCCCCGCGCTCGAAGTACTTGGTGGAGTACCGCACGGTCAGCCCGGAGTTGGGTAGGGCGAAGCTGCGCACCTCCCCGAAATGGCTCGGATTACCCCCCGGCGGCTCTCCCACCAGGCAGGCGTTGGTTTCCTGCCGCAGCCGTGCCGCGTTGAGCACGGCGGAGGAAAAGGTGTTCCTGCCCGTGATCACATACAGCCGCGCCTTGGTGTTGACAGCGGCGTTCCCCTTGATCCAGTCAATAAAGGGGTCGAGCACCGCCGAGTTTCCCCCGCCGTTATGCCGCAGGTCAATCACCAGCGCGGCCTGCGGGTGCTCGACCAGCAATCGTTCCACCTGGGCCCGCGCCTGGGCGAAGGGGTGGTCGGGGGGATCGCTGCATTGGTTGTACTGCAGGTAGACCAGGTTGCCCTCGGGCACGTACTCGACCCAGTGAGGCTCTTGGCGGTGGCGCAGGTATAGTGGCATCGACTGCTCCCCCCCGGCACGCGCCCTCACCCCCGCGCCCGTCTCGTCCGCCCTGAGGCTGAGCGTGCGGGCGTTGCCCTCCCGATCCCGCAGCGTGAGCATGACCGGCTGATCGGGAGGTGAAAGACCGGCCGCCTCGAGCAGGTCCGGGAAAGCAAGCAGCTCCGGCACCAGCCTGCGCCGGGCGGATTCGTTGTCAAAGGGCATGAAAGCCGATATCCTCGCACACGCTTGCTCGATGCCCGTCTCCCCCACTCGCATCACCCGGCACCCCACCGCCCGGGTCTGCTCCGGCGCGGCAACCACGTGAATCCCGTCCGCAAACCAGGCGAGCGCCACATGCAGGCGTGCCAGCCGCCCGCTCCCCAGCACGTTGATGCCGGTGTGCTGGTCACCGACCGCGGCCACCAGGCGTAGCATGCCGGCGAGGACCCGGGGCTCGCTCATGCCGGGAATCCTTGCATACAGCTCGGCGACCATGCGCTCCCATTCGTCCCGGCTCAGGCGGTGGAAGAGGTTCACATGCCGCGCCGGGAGCTGCTCGGCCAAGTAGGCCAGGTCCCGCCGCCAGTCCTGCGCCGGACTTGCTTTCCGCTCGTCGGCGGTCGTGAAACGGAGCAGGTAGGGGCTCACCGGCTCCCCGGTGGCGGCACTGCGGAAGTTCTGGAAGCGCTGGTTGTTGATGCCTACGGCGTAGGTCACCCCTGGCCGCAGCTTGATCGGCACCACGCACACGGTATCGCCTTCCTCGAAGTAGGGCTTCCCCGCCGCCTCGATGTTTTGCCCCTGGTCGCTGTCCGTGAAGGAGTACCCCGACTGCACCGGCGCGCTGAAGCGCACCCGCAGCACCTTCAGCGTCAGCGGCACCGCCTTTCCCCCGTTCGGTGGGTCGGTGGCGATGACCCGCACCGGCGCCGGCCCGCTGCTTGCCCTCGTGGAGGTGGTGAAACGCAGCAGGTAAGGGATCACCGGCTCCCCGGTGGCAGCACTGCGGAAGTTCTGATAGCGCGCATGGTTGATGCTCACAGCATAGGTCACGCCAGGCTGCAGCGACACCGGCAGCACGCAGACGGTGTTGCCCTCCTGGTAGGTGGGCGGACCGCCGATCTGGATCGGCTGCCCGTCGTCAGTGTTCACAAACGAGCAGCCGGCCGGGTTAACCGCCTCGCTGAAGCGGATCCGGATCTCGCTGGTACTCGCCGGCACCTCGGTCGCGCCGTTCGCCGGGAAGGTGCTCACGACTGTGGGCACCGCCGCCAGCGCCGAGACCGCGAGCGAGAACAGGCATAGGATCACAAGCCATCGTGCAAGCTGCATTGCTGCTACCTCCTCTTGCGCACTGCGCGCCATCGCTGCCAACCAGGCCCGCTTGTCTCCCCCCGGTAACCAGGAAAAGCCTGCAGCGCGCGCAGGCAGGTGTCTTGCGGCAGGTCCTCCGCCAGGTCGAGGTCCCCGGCCAGGCTGATAAGCAGCCGGCGCAGGTGGGCCCGGTGCGGCGCCCAAAGCTGCTCCAGCTTGCGGTTCTCGTTTCCCATTCTGTCGACCATGCCCCGCTCCCCGTGGTGTTGCCCCTGTGTCCCTATACCCACATATTCCCCGCCGGGCCTCCCGACCCCTACCCGGCGGCACCCGCCGCCCTGCCAAGACGAGCCCTCCATGAGGGCCATCGCTGCCGATTGTGGACAGTCCAGGTGTCGGAGATCGACCCTGCGGGTCGCTCCCGCCTTCCTTGACACCGTGGGAAGCCCATTGCTATACTGCCGCAGGAGTGCGCCCGGCCACCCGGCCCAGCCTGGTTCTTACCCCTCGCCACCGCCACCGCCCACTGCACTGTGCTCGCAGCCAGCCGGGTGTGCGGCCAGCGCACGGAAAGGACCCGTGGTGCAAGCGAAGATCAACCAATACCTGGAGACGGTGTCCGACCTGGTGCGCACTCTGCCCACAGCCGCCATCTCGCAGTTTGCCGATATTATCTACCAGGCCTACCGGGGTGGGCACATGTTCTTCTGCTTTGGCAACGGCGGCAGCGCGGCCTGTGCCTCGCACTTCATCGAGGACATGGCCAAGGGCATAGACTACGGGCCCGGCCGCCCCCGCTACCGGGCGCTGGCCCTCACCGACAGCGTGCCCCTGATCACCGCCTGGGCCAATGACGCCGACTACAGCCGGGTGTTCGCCGAGCAGCTCCGCAACTTCGTGCAGCCGGGCGATGTGGTCATGGGCATCAGCGCCAGTGGCAACTCGCCCAATGTGCTGGAGGCGCTGCGCCTGGCCAACCAGGTGGGGGCGACCAGCCTGGCCCTGGGTGGGTACGACGGCGGCCAGATGAAGGAGATCGCCCAGCACATCATCATCGTGCCCTCGTTCAATATGCAGCAGGTGGAGGACGTGCACCTGGTGCTCTGCCACCTGCTGTACGTGTGCCTGCGGGACCGCGGCACTTAGCCGGCCGGGAGGGGGAAATGTTCGGGCAGCCGGACTACACCTTGTACGTGATTACCGAGCGTTGGGGGGGCCGTACCCACCTGGAGGTGGCGCAGGCAGCCCTGGCCGGCGGCGCCACCACCATCCAGCTCCGGGAAAAGGAGCTGCCGCCGGAGCAGGTGCTGGAGGAGGCCCGCGAGATCGCTCGCCTGTGCCGCCAGGCCGGGGTTTGCTTCATCGTGAATGATTACCCGGCCCTGGCCATCCAGGCTGGGGCCGATGGCGTGCACGTGGGCAGCAGTGATGCCGACCCGGCACAGGCCCGGCGGGAGCTGGGATTGGGCGCCATCGTGGGTGTCTCGGCTGCCAGCCTGCAGGAAGCCCTGGCGGCGGCGCCGCACGCCGACTACCTGGGCGTGGGGCCGGTTTATGGCACAGCTACCAAGCCCGATGCTGGCCCCCCCCTGGGCGGGGCAGGCCTGGCCGCCATCCGCCGGGCCGTGACCCTGCCCCTGGTGGCCATTGGCGGCATCAACGCCGACAACCTGGCGCCCCTGCTGGGGGCGGGGGCGCAAGGAATCGCAGTGATTTCGGCAGTGACCCGGGAAGCGGACATGGCAGAGGCAACGCGCAGACTGCGCCGCGCCATCACAGAGGCAAGGCGCGACGGCAAGGAGACAAGATGAGGCAGATAGAGGCGGCCCGGCAGGGCCAGATCACTGAGCAGCTGGCGGCGGTGGCCCAGGCCGAGGACGTGCCCGCCCAGGTGCTGGCGGCCCGGGTGGCGGAGGGCCGAGTGGTGATCCCGGCCAACTCCCGCGGGCAGCTGGAGCGGCCCTGCGGCGTGGGCGAAGGCCTATCCATCAAGGTGAACGCCAACCTGGGCACCTCTGGCATCGCCTCCGACCTGGAGGGCGAGCTGGCAAAGCTGGAGGCGGTGCTGGCGGCGGGGGCGGATACGGTGATGGATCTGAGCAGCGGGGGCGACCTGCCCACCATCCGACGGCAGGTGCGCGCCCGGTGCGGCAGGCCCCTGGGCACCGTGCCTATCTACCAGGCGGCCCTGGAGGTATCGGCAGCCGGCATGGAGCCCAAGCGCATGCTGGAAGTGATCGAGGAGCATGCCGCCGACGGCGTGGATTTTGTTACCGTGCACGCCGGGCTCACCCGCCAGGGAGTCGAGCTGGCACAGGGCCGCCTGACCGGAATAGTGAGCCGGGGCGGCAGCCTGCTCGCCTGCTGGATGCGGGCCAGGCAGGAGGAGAACCCCCTGCTGACCGGGTTTGACCGGCTGCTGCAGATCGCCCAGGCCTATGACCTGACCCTGAGCCTGGGCGATGGCCTGCGGCCGGGCTGCCTGGCGGATGCTACCGACGCCGCGCAGATGCACGAGCTGGGGGTGCTGGGGCAGCTGGTAGCGCGCTGCCGGCAGGCGGGGGTGCAGGCGATGGTAGAAGGCCCAGGACACCTGCCGCTGGACCAGGTAGCCGCCAACGTGGCCGTGCAGAAGTCCCTGTGCCAGGGGGCGCCCTTCTATGTGCTGGGCCCCCTGGTGACCGACGTGGCGCCCGGCTATGACCACATTACCGCCGCCATCGGGGGGGCGGTGGCAGGGCTGGCAGGCGCCGACTTCATCTGCTACGTGACCCCCGCCGAGCACCTGGGCCTGCCCACCGTGGAGGAGGCGGTGCAGGGGGTGATGGCGGCCCGCATCGCCGCCCACGCCGCCGACCTGGTACGCCGCCCGCAGGCCCGGGCGTGGGACGACCGCATGGCCCGCGCCCGCTGCCACCTGGACTGGGCGGGCCAGATGGAGCTGGCGGTGGACCCTGACCTCGCCCGGCGCATTCACGCCCGCAGTGGAGAGAGCCCGCAGGGCGGGTGCTCCATGTGTGGGGACCTGTGCGTCTTCCGCCTCAACGCCGCCCCTTAGGAGGATCTCTTGAACCTGGGGGAACTGGGCGAGTTTGGCCTCATTTACCGGCTGAGGGAGCGCATGCTGGCACGTCGGCCGGGCAACCAGGTAATCGCCGGCATCGGCGATGACGCCGCCCTGCTGCCGGGCACCGGGCACGACCAGCTTCTCCTCACCACCGACGCCCTGGTGGAGGGCGTGCACTTCCGCAGCAAGTGGATGCCCCCGGACAGCCTGGGCTGGAAGGCGCTGGCAGTGAACCTGAGCGACATCGCGGCCATGGGCGGCACTCCCGCCTGGGCCCTGGTCACGCTCGGCCTGCCGGCGACCATGCCGACGGGGGCGGTGGAGGATATCTACCTGGGCATGGACGAGCTGGGCCGGGAGCACGGCACGGCGGTGGCGGGGGGCGATATCGTCAGCTCGCCGGTGCTGTTTATCAACGTGGTAGTGGCGGGCAGCGTGCCGGCCGGGCAGGCGCTGCGGCGCTCCCGGGCTGCAGTGGGCGACCTGCTGGTGGTGACCGGTGCCCTGGGGGCCAGTGCTGCCGGCCTGGCGGTGCTGGGGGCAGGGCGGCAAAGCGAGAAGGGCTATTATCCCCTGGTGCGGGCGCACTTGCGGCCGGTGCCCCGCCTGGAGGCCGGGCGGGCCCTGGCGCAGGGGCAGCTGGCACATGCCTGCATTGACCTCAGCGACGGCCTGGGGGGTGACCTGCGCCACCTCTGCCGGGAAAGCGGCGTCGGCGCCTGCCTGCACCTGGATCAGCTGCCCATCACGGAGGAAACCGAGGCAGCGGCCCTGGCCCTGGGCGCCGATCCCCTCTCCTGGGCGGTGTCGGGCGGAGAGGATTACGAGCTGCTGCTGGCGATCGCGCCGGAATCGTGGGCAGCGGCAGAGCAGGCCCTGCTGGGGGCGGGTTGCCAGCCGGCGGCGGTGGGAGAAGTGGTGCCCAGCGGCGAAGGTATCACCGCGGTGCGGCCTGACGGCAGCAGGACGGCGCTGGGCAGCGGTTATACCCACTTCTGATCTGGAGGCAGCGATGGCGTACCTACTGGGCATTGACGTAGGCACCACGGGCACCAAGTCCCTGCTGGTGGATGAGAATGGGCACATTGCCGCCCGGGCCACCGTCGAGTACCCCTTGCACACGCCCCAGCCCGGCTGGGCGGAGCAGGACCCAGCTGACTGGTGGCGGGCCACGGTGCAGAGCATCCGGGAGGTGTTTGCCGGCAGCGGCGTCCAGCCCTCCCAGGTGGCCGGCCTGGGCCTTTCCGGGCAGATGCACGGGTCCGTGTTCCTGGATGCGGCGGGCCAGGTGCTGCGGCCGGCGATACTGTGGTGCGACCAGCGTACGGCCGCCCAGTGCGAGTGGATCACTCAGCGCGCGGGGGCCGAGGTGGTGGTGGCCGAGACCTGCAACCCGGTGCTTACCGGCTTCACCGCGCCCAAGATCGTGTGGCTGCAGCAGCACGAGCCGGCCGCCTGGGAGCGGGTGGCCAAGGTGCTGCTGCCCAAGGATTACGTGCGCTACCTGCTCACCGGCGAGTTTGCCACCGAGGTGTCCGACGCCTCCGGCACCAGCCTGCTCAACGTGCGGGAGCGCCGCTGGTCGGCCGCCATGCTGCAGGCGGTGGGGATGAAGGAGGCGATGCTGCCGGCCGTCTTTGAGTCGCCGGAGATTTCAGGCGAGGTCACGGCCCAGGCGGCGGAGGCGACCGGCCTGCTGGCGGGCACCCCGGTGGTGGGCGGCGGCGGCGACCAGGCGGCGGGGGCAGTGGGCAACGGCATCGTGGAGCCGGGCGTGATCTCCGTCACTACCGGCACCTCGGGCGTGGTTTTCGCCCACATGGACACGCCGGAGACGGATCCCGAGCTGCGCACTCATACCTTCTGCCATGCGGTGCCGGGGAAGTGGCACGTGATGGGGGTGATGCTCTCGGCCGGCGGCTCCCTGCGCTGGTATCGGGACAACCTGGGCAGCGAGGAGGTGGCGATCGCTGACCGCCTGGGCGTGGACCCCTACCAGGTGCTATGCGATGAGGCGGCCCATGCCGAGGCGGGCTGCCGGGGGCTGATCTTCCTCCCCTACCTCAGCGGCGAGCGCACCCCATATCCCGACCCGCAGGCCCGGGGAGTCTTTTTTGGCCTCAGCCTCTGGCACCGGCGGGAACACCTGGTGCGGGCGGTGCTGGAAGGGGTGTGCTACGGGCTGCGGGATTCGCTGGAGATCCTGAAAGGCATGGGGCTGGCGGTGCGGCAAGTACGGGCCTCGGGCGGGGGCGCCCGCAGCGCCCTGTGGCGGCAGATGCAGGCGGACGTGAACAACTGCGAGCTGGTGACCATCAACGTAGACGAGGGGCCGGCTTTTGGCGCCTGCCTGCTGGCGGGCGTGGGCGCCGGCATCTATCCCAGCGTCCCCGAGGCCTGCCGGCGCACCATCCAGGTCACCGAGCGCACCCTGCCCAATGCCGCTGACGCCGCGGTTTATGAGCGCTACTACCAGGTATACCGCCGCCTCTACCCGGCACTAAAGGACCGCTTCCAGGACCTGGCGTAGGTCATTTCCGGCCGGCTATGCGCTCCAGGGCCAGCTGCTCTGCCTCGGCCAGCAAGGCGGGCAGCAGCTCCGCGAAGGGGACGCGGCGCAGCAGCTTGCCCCGGGAAAAGAGCACGCCGCCGGCGGCGCCGCCCGCTACTCCCAGGTCGGCCTCCTTGGCCTCGCCGGGGCCGTTCACCTCGCAGCCCATCACCGCCACCCGCAGGGTGGCACCGGCGCGGCGCAGGCGGTCGTCCAGCGGCTGCAAGCGCTCGCGGGCGGTGACGGCCAGGTCCCGCAGGTTGAGCCGGCATCGGCCGCAGGTGGGACAGGAGACGAAGGTGAGCCCGGCTGCCTGCAGCTCCAGTGACTGCAGGATTTCCCGCGCCACCAGCACCTCCTCCCGGGGATCGGCGGTGAGGGAGACGCGGATGGTGTCGCCAATGCCCTGGGCGAGCAGGGCGCCGATGCCTACCGCGGAGCGCACGCTGCCCCAGGGGGGCGGGCCGGCCTCGGTGATGCCCAGGTGCAGGGGATAGTCGCGCTCCTGGTGCATCAGGCGGTAGGCGAGCACGGCGGCGGGCACGTCAAAGGCCTTGAGCGAGATCACGATCTCCTGGAAGCCCAGCCCCTCCAGGATTTCCACGTGGCGCAGGGCGCTCTGCACCAGGGTGCGGGCGGCCGTCTCCGGCTCATGTAGGCGGCCCCGCACCTGCGCCAGCAGGTCGGGCGGCAAGCTGCCGGTGTTGGCGCCCACCCGGATGGGAATCCCCGCCTCGGCCGCCGCCTCCACTACTGCCCGCAGGTGATCGGGGTGGCGCAGGTTGCCCGGGTTCAGGCGCAGCTTATCCACGCCCTGCCGGATGGCCTCCAGGGCCAGGCGGTAGTCAAAGTGGATGTCGGCCACCAGGGGGATAGCGATCTGCCGCTTGATCTCCCCCAGGACCTGGGCGGCGGCCAGGTCGGGCACCGCCACCCGCACCAGCTGGCACCCGGCGGCCTCCAGGGCGGCGACCTGGGCCACGGTGGCGGCCACGTCCCGGGTGTCGGTCTTGCACATGGACTGGACTGAGACCGGGGCCGGTGCCCCGATCACCAGGGAGCCGGCCCGCACCTGGTGCCGCGGCGCACGGGTGAACGCCTCTTTCATTGTCCGCCCTTGAAAAAGACGCTATTGATGTCATGCACAGTGACCAGGGCCACCAGCGCCAGCAAGATGGCCAGGCCCACCATGTGCACGATGGCCTCCTTGCGCTTGTCCAGGGGCCGCCGGCGCACCAGCTCCACCAGCAGGATCGCGATCCGGGAACCGTCCAGCGCCGGGAAGGGCAGCAGGTTAATAAACCCCACGTTCACGCTCAGGAAAGCGCCGATGCGGAGGAAGCTTTCCCAGCCGATCCGGGAGGCCTCGCCGATCTCGTAGACGATGCGCACGGGCCCCCCCACCTCGACGGGGAGCTGGCCCAGGACCGTGTACTTGAGCATCTCCACCATACCCAGGGTGACGGCGGCGGTATTGATGAACCCGGTGGACACCGATTCCCAGACGCCCATGGGGCGGGTGAGGGGGGAAAAGGCGATGCCGATCATGCCGATGGTGCGCTCCCGGTAACGGGGCGGGTTGCCCTCAAAGGACTTCTCAATGCGGGGCTCGGGCACCACTCGGTAGTGCAGGAGCTTGCCCTGGC